>OJGU01000001.1_pt1 | contig 656628 bp, 592 predicted proteins | sample 1594741 | NCBI WGS metagenome assembly OJGU01 (sample SAMN05416841, study PRJEB24817) | seawater metagenome | isolation source: Sea water | place: Canada:Atlantic | collected 2013-07 | reverse complement strand
ATAACACTCTCCAATCATGTGATTAAAAAGTGTCAACGCTATTCAGGACGGGTCACTGACAAAAAGAAAGGGGGTACGAGGCCCCCTTTCAGATTGATTGTGCGAAAAATCCGCACAGTATTGACGGCTACTTAGAAGTCAACACGGAAGCGCGCGTAGTAGAACGCACCTTCAATACCCCAAGGTGACGAACCGGTAAAGGTGTTACCAGAACCGATAGTGCCATCCAGGTTGTCGATATCTACTGGTGCTTCCTGATCGAATGCATTGTTTGCACCAATCACGAAAGTGTAGGCATCAGCAAACGTGTAAGCCGCTTCGAGGTCGAAGATAATTTCGCCATCGTAGCAGTTGTCACGATACAGACCGAAAGTACAGTCAACGTTGTAAGCTGTACCTTGTGGGCCGCGAACGGTTGGATCATCACTCCAGTCAGCCACTACCCATTCGTCGTAGTAACTGGCGCGGGCCAACAGTCGCAGATCGCCGATAAAGTGGTTGTAAGTAAATACACCGCGATTGGCTGGATTGTAATTTTCCAGATCAACAACACGGTTACGGTTTACTTCAGAACCAGCATTATCAACTTCTGTTTCTGTCCAGTTCCAGGAACCAATCAGAGTACCGCTACCGGCATTACCCCAATCCAGATCCCAGGTACCAACGATGTCAAAACCAGTCGTGGTCGTGGCAAAGTCATTGGTGTAAAAGGAGACAGAACTCAGATCAGCCGCGCCGGGAACTCCCAACTCTTGCAAACACAAGCCGAGATTACCGACTGGATTAGCACGAGCATTCGGGCAGCTTACACCACCTGGAACGGGTTGACCGGCAATGTCGATCGTACCGGTCTGGGCAATTCGGTTTTCCAGCTCGATATTGAAGTAGTCGACAGTCACGTTGATATCGGGAGTGATGTCCCACACAACACCAGCCGAGAAGTTGTTGGACTCCTCAGGTTTCAAAGTCTGACCACCCAGGAACTGAGCAATCGGGTTAGTTGGTGGAATCTGACCTCGTTGCTGAAGCTCGCCATCAACGGTTGTAGTTGAAACCTTGGTGACGTTCTCCTGACCAGGTGTCGGTGCGCGGAAGCCTGTGTTATAGGAGGCACGCAAGGCGACAGTATCAGTCAGAGCGAACCGACCCGACAGCTTGTAGTTGGTTGTTGTGCCGAAGGTTTCGAAATCCTCGAAACGCAAGGCCAAACCACCCGTCAGGCGATCGGTAATATCAGCTTCCGCTTCTGTGTAGAGGGCATAGTTACTGCGGCCCCACAGACCTGCCTGGGGTGGGCTGAAGCCGGCAAAGCCGTGCGCACCAATACTCAGGTTAGGCAGCGGAGTCGTGCCGTCTGAATAGGTGTTGGAACCATCCACGTTTTGGAACGCAAAACGCCCTGCTTGCCAGGCGGCTTCTTCACCAATCAGCGTTTCGAAGATCTCGTCACGCCACTCTGCACCGAAAGCGAGAGTCAGGTCAGAGGCCAGGCCATCAACAGGCAACGTGTAGACGAAGTCAGCATTCAGGTTGAACTCGGACTGCACGTAAGAGCCCAGATCGAACAGCTGTTGCAGCTGGCCATTAACGAAGCCGTCAGGACCGTTAGAAGGGTTCCAGGTGTTGTCCAGGAAGAACGATACCTTGTTGCGACCGAAGCTACCTGAGAAGTCATAGCTCAGGCGTGAGCTGTAGTCACCACGTACACCCGCAACAATGCTGGAGTCAATCAGGTTGCCACCAAACTGAGGTGTATAACCACCAGGCAACAACTGGTTCAGTACGAAACAGTTATCTGGCAGATTCGCCAGCGCCATAGCATCGGCTGCTACCGCGGCCTGATTCAGTGCTACACCACTACCACCTGAACCCGGGCTGGTTAGCGCAGGGCAGTTGGAAGTGATACCGGTTTGACCGGCAGCGATGTTGGTATCAACTACGGCACGGATATCGTCGGCGGTATATACGCCGCTACGGTCGTTCGGGTTGCGATAGAAGAATGCGCCTTCTGTTTCACGACGCCCGTAGTTACCGAATGCATACACTTCTTGAGTGTCAGATGTACGGATACCGGAATTTATGAAGATATTCCAGTTGTCACGGTACTCCGGGCCACCCCAGACTTGCGCATAAGGCTGTGCAATAGAAGCTTGTTGCGCAGCATTACCGCTGGCAATCAGTGTTGCAGCGTCGGTTCGTTGTGTAGAACGACTAGTCGGATCCTGTTCCATCCAGGAGGCAGTAATGTTGGCAAAACCATCATCACCCAATGGCAGGCCGACATTACCCATGAACTGAGTCATGGTACCGTCGCCTTCGCCGAATTCACCAGTACGTGCTTCCAAAGAGAAACCATCGGGATCGTCTTTGAGAACAAAGTTGATTACACCGGCGATTGCATCAGAACCATACTGTGCGGCGGCACCATCGCGAAGAATTTCAGTTTGGCGGAAGGCCATGGCAGGAATCGCCGAAATATCTGCACCTTGTGAGCCAGCTGAAAGAGATCCACCCAGTTCGGCAATGACACCAGAGCGGTGACGGCGCTTGCCATTAACCAGAACAAGAATGTTATCTGGTGGCAGGCCGCGCAGGTTGGCGGGTCTTACCAGGGTTGCCGCATCAGAAATTGAAAAGCGGTCAACGTTGTAGGATGGCACTGAAGTTCGCAACATCTCGTCGAGGTCAGCAAACCCCATGTTGGTAAACTCGTCGCCACTGATTACATCCACTGGCACCGAGGAATCGGTTGCGCTTCGTTCAGCTCGGCGCGAACCGATGGTAATGATCTCTTCAACCAGCTCGTCTGACTGCTGAGCCAGCGCTATTGGTGTATAGGCTGCTGGAGCCAACAGACCAAGAGCGATGGCCGTGGGCAGCACCCGTCTGGCCAGATTAGGTCGTTGTTTCATTTACTTCCCCTTGTTATTGATAGGTTAGTGGAACTCTGTGGAGTTCTATATGAACTTTTCGCACGTTATGTGGGCACAACATACGACGCCCGTAACCGAACGATTGTTCGTTTAAGAAGCATAAAAGTCGTTTCTGTAAAAGTCCAGCCACATCGCCCGCTAATAGTGCGTATCCGAGGAATTGTTGAGCTAGATCGGGTATTAAAAGTGCGCTGAATATTTTTGCGATCAGCCTTGGGGAAAAATAGCGCGATAAATGGCCCTTGCGACCTGTAAGAGAGCAGAAACATTGACCAATATGCATGGTGCTGGTGCAATTATCATCGCAATACACTGATTCTATGGCGCCCGGCGATAAAAAATGATGAAAATGATGCGAGTTTCCTGCGACTGACCTGAACGAATGGTACGCAAGACCGGTAATCGATTTGAATTAGTGCAGCCTTCGATGTCTGGGCCAGATTTTCCGCCTTAGTCCTTGTCGGTCCCGTCAACTACACTGGTTGCCGCAGTGTGGTTGATTGCTAATAGTCAGAGACAGGAAGGACAGGACAGGAAGGACAGGACAGGAAGGACAGGACAGGAAGGACAGGAAGGACAGGAGGGATCCAAGTGGTCCAAGTGCTCTAAGCGGTCGAAAGATTAGAAATTTCATCTTGTTTAGCAGTGTTTTCAGCCATAGTAAGCGCTCACTAACAGGAATTCTGGCCAGCAAGCACAATAGCGGTGAGGGTGGGGTATTTACGCTGCATAGTGTCCTGATGCCGATAGGCAACTAGCAGCAATGGCTAGGCTTATAGAATTTCAGACAGGGTGACAGACGCGAACAGCAAGGGATTGCAACGACAGGGAAAGCAACCACAAGGAATGCGTGATGCCGGGGCTGAGCCGGTAGCAGCCTGGAGCGCCGCCAGGGCCAAAGGCCAAGGGAAATCCTGTGGATAGGGCCCTTGCCGCGCTGTATGGGCGTTCAGCAAAGGCCACGTCATTACTTGTGGTTTTGAGAGTTTACTGCTCGTCGGCGCTGGCGATACTGGCGAATACTTCGCTGCTACCGTCTTTATTGATTAGCAGGATGTCATAAGGCGTGAAGCGATTACCCATTTCCATGCCGGGACCGCCGATTGGCATACCGGGTACAGCTAGCCCCAGAGCGCCGGCAGGCGGATTGGCAAGAAACTGGGCTATAAACTTCTCGGGGATATGACCTTCGAAGAGGTAGCCATTTTCGGTAACCGCGGTGTGACAGGACTGCCACTCGGGCTTCAGCCCTAACTCGGCTTTCACGCCATTGAGGTCGCTGGGGTGGAAGATGTTGGAGTGGTAGCCATTTTCGGTCATATGATCGATCCAGCCCTCACAGCACCCACAAGTTTCGCTCTTGTAGACATTGAGTGTCACATCCTCAATGGACTGTGCGCCGGCTATCGGGGCGACCAACCAGGCGACTGCGCCCAGAATCGAGGCGAAAAAATGACGCCGAAAATTGATGCGTATTGATAGAGTATCTTTGATCACGTGATTCTCCTTGCGGCAGAGTGTTTGAATGGCGCACTGGGCCGGACTCTCTCCCCAGCTCTCTTTCAGTTCTCGATTAGCCCGTTGTAAACCAGACTATAACCAATGTTGAGTCGCCTGATGCCAATTACAAGACCCAACTATACCGCGTGTTGTACGGTGCTGCACCTTGAACCAGCTCGAAGCTGAGGTGCTTATTGGTTGACAAAGTTGCCTTTAGCCAATTGGCGCTGCTGGCTGATGACACCCGAGCTGTGCCCTTGCTTGTCTTACATTGGCCTTTATCTTACCATGCTCAGCGTCCGAAAAATCGGCTGCTGAGTCCACGATCCCGAGGCTGGCTGGCCGTTATTGCTCGCCACTCCAAGCGCCGCCAGTCACTTTCCTGCAATTGAACTAATTTAATACTGCTGACTTGTCACCAGTCGTAGAGTCTGATCATGTTTTGGCAACACATTCAATTTAACCGAGCTACGCTACGTGAACTGATAATTGTCGCCGTCCCGATGGTGGTTTCGCAGGGCACGTTTGCAGTCATGATATTTACCGACCGTTATTTTTTGTCGCAAATTGATCCTGTCAATATGGCCGCGGCACTGGGTGGTGGCGTAGCAGCATTTTTCTCCTTCAGTTTCTTTTCCGGTTTGCTGAGTTATGCCAATGCCATGGTGGCTCAGTATCTGGGCGCCGGGCAATTGCACAAGTGTGCCAAGGTGGTCACTCAAGGCTGGTTCCTGATCGCCTTGAGTGCGCCTTTGCTGGTGCTTATCACCTGGCTGGTCAGCGGGCTATTTTCCGCCATGGATCATGATCCGCAACAAGTTGAATTGGAGCGTCACTATTTTCAATTGTTGATGATGGGGTCTGTACTTACTCTGGCCAAGGTTTGTATCTCTTCCTATTTTGCGGGAATCGGTGAAACTCGCATAATCATGTTCTGCGATGTTTGTGGATTGCTGCTTAATATTCCACTTTGTTATGTCATGGTGTTTGGTTACATGGGCTTCCCGGCGATGGGCATTGCCGGAGCCGGGATATCGACAATTGTCGCCACACTGTTTGCGTTGATTCTGTTTCTGTTGTTTTACTTCCGGCGCAGTCATCGCGACAAGTTTTCTGTAATGACTTCTTTCCGGTATGATGCCGGAATACTGCGTCGTTTCCTGCGTCTGGGGTTTCCGTCAGGGTTGGAGATGTTTCTGAATGTCGCCGCCTTTAATTTGTTTCTGCTGATGTTTCAGTCATACGGAATAGTAGAGGGCGCTGCTGCAGCGATTGTCTTCAACTGGGACATTCTGTCTTACATTCCGATGGTAGGCTTGAACATCGGCATGATTTCGATGATAGGCCGCTTCGTGGGTGCCGGCGACATGACGCGTGCCAATGAAGTGATTACTGCCGGATTTATTATCGGTCTTTCCTATTCATTTGTACTGGCCGTGATCTTTATAACTTTACGGTTCCCACTCGTGGAGCTGTTCACGCCACCCGATGGCGATTTCGAAGCCATTCGCGATCTGGCTGCATTCATGATGGTGGGGCTGTCCAGCTATGCCATGGCCGATGCGATTATCCAGGTATGCGGCGGCGTCTTGCGTGGGGCTGGGGACACCCGCTGGGTAATGCTAGCGTCGGTGACTCTGCACTGGATAATGCTGGTAATCCAGTTCCTCGTCATACGAGTGCTGAATTACGGTCCTGCAGCGTCCTGGCTGGCCTTTGTCGTGATGATTCTGGCCATCGCAGTAGTGTTCGCCGGGCGGCTCTGGGGCGGCATTTGGCGTGACCCGGAGCGTCTACGTCTCGTCATGGCCGAGTAGCGGCTTGCGACACGGGCGTAGAGCGGGTAGCCTCAAATCGACCAGTGCACAAGCAATCCAAAACAATAACGACAAGTGATGAGAGCCGCCATGTTCAAGTTTCAGCGCAGCCACGCCCGACCTCCAAGTGACCTCTTCTTTCTTACTACCTGCATTAAGCGTACAACTTTATATTTGTTCGCTGCATTACTCACATCCAGTGTGATAAAAGTGGTGCAGGCACAGTCGCAATACCCGGAGAATTTGCTACGGCAAAAAGGCACATTTTCCGGCGGTGCTGCTACTGCAATCGGTGTGCCTTTTGAAGGCGTGCAGACCTCCAGCGGAATTCGCAGTGGTTTGTTTGAGCTACGCTCGACCGGCGTAGCCACCACTGCTATTCGACAGGTAGCTGAGGAGTTTCTGGCAACGCTGAATACAATAGATTTGAGTCGCACGCATTTTTCGATCGATGATCCGGAGTGGCGTGACTGGTCTAATGTCGATGTCGGTATATTTCCCCGGCGCGGTATTAGTCTCGAAGAAATGACAGCAGAACAAAAAGCAGCAGCATGGAATTTGCTTGAAGAATCTCTCTCTGCCAAGGGGCTGGAACAAACGCGCAATATTATGCGAACTGAGCAGACGCTTTTCGAGATGAATGGCGAACCTATTCGCTATGGTGAAGAGAAATACTATTTCACGATGATGGGAATTCCTTCCGATGAAGAACCGTGGGGCTGGCAATTGGACGGCCACCACCTGGTGATTAACTTTTTCGTAATTGGTGACCAGGTTGTCATGACTCCGGCTTTTTGGGGTGGAGAACCAGTTATCACAGATAGCGGAATGTACGACGGCAACCGGATTCTGCAACCCGAACAGGATCTCGGGCTGGCGCTGATGCAGTCATTGGATGCAAGTCAGCAAGCTGAGGCTACTCTCAGTCCGGATAAAGTTCGTAATGATCAGATAGCTGCCGGAAATCAAGACAATCTTGTTCTTGATTACGAGGGCTTGAGTGCGGCCAACATGACCAGCAGTCAGCGCCTGAAATTGCTCGATGTTATAGGTGCTTACATCGGTAATTTGCGCAATCCACATGCGGAAGTGACGATGCAGGAGATCGGCGAATATCTAGACGAGACATGGTTTGCATGGATCGGCGATGATGCAGATGATGGCGTTTTCTACTACCGCATTCATAGCCCGGTTATTCTTATTGAATTCGACCATCAGGGTCCCGTGGGTACACTGCAAAAGAACCCACGAGGAATTCCCACTCGAGATCATATACACACCATTGTGCGAACACCCAATGGCAATGATTATGGTAAAGACTTGCTCAGGCAGCATCTATTGGCGCACCCTCATTAGCAGCGTCGCTTTTATATGCTCAGGGCATCGTAGAAAAGCAGTAATTCAGGAGCAGTCAGTATATGGAAATGATTTCGGAGCAGCGCATACCGGCTACCCAAGACGAAGTATGGGCAGCCTTAAACAGTACCGATGTACTGCAAGCGGCCATGCCAGGTTGTGAGAGCTTCGAAGAAACCGGGGAGAATGAATACCTGGCCAAACTGACTGCCAAGGTTGGTCCAGTGAAGGCCAAATTCAAATTCAAGGTTTCCCTGCAAGATGTCAATGCGCCGCACGGTTATGTTATCAATGGCGAGGGGCAGGGCGGTGCGGCCGGTTTTGCCAAAGGTTCAGCCAAAGTGGATCTGACAGAAGAAGCTGGGGAAACAGTTTTAGCCTACTCTGTGAAGGCCAGTGTCGGAGGCAAACTTGCGCAATTGGGCGGTCGACTTATCGATGGCACCGCCAGGAAAATGGCTGATGAGTTCTTCACTAATTTTAATGCTATTTTAAGTGATGGATTGCAACCCTCTTCAGAGGGTGAGTAAGCGCTTAACGGAAACAAGTTGGGAGCACAACAGATGGTAGGGGTAACAATGACAGTGAATGGCGAGGCAGTTGTCGGTGAAGTTGAAAACCGTACTCTGCTTGTTCATTTTCTGCGGGAGAATCTGCAATTGACCGGCACACATGTCGGCTGCGATACCAGTCAATGTGGCGCCTGTGTAGTCCAGGTCGATGGCGCGAGCGTCAAAGCCTGCGCCATGTTGGCGGTACAGGCTGACGGTTGTCAGGTTGCCACCATCGAAGGCCTTAATGATGGTAAAACGCTGCATCCGATGCAGCAGGCGTTTATGGATCATCATGGATTGCAATGCGGTTTCTGCACTCCCGGCATGGTGATGAGCGCATTGGATATTGTACAACGCCATGGCAATACAGTGGACGAAGCGACAATTCGCCATGAACTGGAAGGCAATCTTTGTCGCTGCACTGGCTATCACAACATCGTCAACGCCATTGCGGCAGGTGCTGCTGCCATGGGCGACGAAACCGAATCGGCGGAGGTGTGAATGTATCAGTTTGAGTATCACAAACCAGCCAGTATTGAAGCTGCGATTGAGTTGATGAATGAAGCTGAGGACGGCAAATTTATTGCCGGCGGGCAGACTATGCTGCCAACAATGAAACACAGGTTAGCCAGCCCAACTGATCTTGTTGATCTGGGCAAGATCGAAGGATTGCAGAGTGTTCGGGTTGACGCCGAAACTGTGACGATTGGCGCTATGACGACTCATGCTGCAGTCGCAGCCTCAGTAGATATCAGACAAGCAATTCCGGCCTTGGCAGCATTAGCTGGCAATATTGGCGATCCCGCCGTGCGTAATCGCGGCACGCTTGGCGGTTCCATAGCCAACAATGATCCAGCCGCAGATTATCCGGCCGCGCTTATAGCTCTGAATGCGATCGTGCAAACCAATAGCAGGGAAATTGCCGCCGAAGATTTTTTCACGGGCATGTTCGAGACGGCACTTGAGGAAAACGAAATCATCACCCAGGTGCGGTTTGCGTGTCCAACGCAGGCCTCTTATCAGAAATTCGCCAACCCAGCCTCGCGCTATGCCATTGCCGGCGTATTTGCGGCGAATTTTAGTTCAGGGCTGCGAATCGGAGTCACCGGTGCGACAGCCGTCGCCCATCGCGGTGCACGACTCGAAGCGGCGCTGGCGGGCAAGCAGGACCCAGCGGCCATTGCCGCGGCATTGCAGGGCGTGGCACTGCCTGTTGAAAAAATGAATAACGATATCCACGCCAGTGCGGAGTATCGCGCCGATCTGGTAAAAACCCTGACCAGGAAAGCCGTTTTGGCTTGTCTTTGATTGACGCGAGCAAGCCATGACACCAACTGATTTTTCAGCCCTCGACTCAGTTGAAGACTTGCAATCGTTGTTGAGTCAGCAGCATTACCTGGCCGATCGATCTCTGGCCACTGCGCTGTTGTTGGCGCTGAAGATGCAGCGCCCACTACTGCTGGAAGGTGAAGCCGGAGTCGGCAAGACAGAGTTGGCAAAGGTTTTGAGTCTGGCTTTGGGGCGCAAGTTGATTCGCCTGCAATGCTATGAAGGACTCGATGTTGGATCGGCGGTTTATGAGTGGAATTACGCTCGGCAGATGATCGAGATTCGCCTGGCGGAAGCGGCTGGGGAGGTGAACAGGCAAGCTCTCACTAGCAGTGTATTTTCTGAGCAGTTTCTTATCGATCGGCCGTTGCTGAAAGCACTGCGTGGTGATTCGGCAGGAGCACCGGTCTTGCTGATTGACGAGCTGGATCGAACCGATGAACCTTTTGAAGCCTTTCTTCTTGAGCTTCTGGCTGAGTATCAAATTACTATTCCGGAAATTGGCACGGTTAAGGCACAACAGCCACCGATTGTGATTGTGACATCAAATCGAACTCGAGAAATTCATGACGCCTTGAAGCGTCGTTGTCTTTATCATTGGGTCGATTATCCGGATTTCGCTCGTGAACTGAATATCATCAAAGAGAAAATGCCGAATTTGAGTCACAGTCTGACCCGACAAATTGTCGCGTTTGTACAAACTCTGCGCGATCAAAATTTGTTCAAGGCGCCAGGTATCGCTGAAACGCTGGACTGGGCTTTGGCATTGCAGACTCTGGATCAGCAAGCACTATCAGCGGATACTGTGAAAGACACGCTCGGCGCGCTGCTGAAGTATCAGGATGACCTGGCGTTGCTGTCCGGTGATCAGCTGCAGCAACTTCTGGAGCAGAGTAACGCTAGCGTTGCCTGAGCGCTGATTGAGCGTTCCCTGCAAGTTGATGTGAGCCTCTAACAACAGGCCACTGCAATACAGTGCGCTACGAGTCGTGAGATCCCATGCAGCCACAATCCGGCTACCTGCAAGACCATATACTCGCGTTCTCCCGCCTGCTACGCGAGACAGGTTTGCCCGTTGGTAGCGGGCAGGTAGTCGATGCGTTGCAGGCGGTGGACCTGCTTGGCATCTCGACACGCGACGATTTTTATCACTGCTTGTTCCCGGTCTTCGTAAACAGCAAGTCACAAGCTGGTAGCTTTACCACTGCTTTCTCACGTTACTTTCCGGCAGATCAGACTATTCGTCTGGCGGATCTCCTCGATAGTACCCCTGAATCATTAGGCAACATTGAGCGGTCATTGCAATTGCATGAAGACGCAGATGATGAAGGGGCAGAGGGCAGCACTCAAGAAAACCCGGAAACTAACAATAAGCCGGGCCATGGCGATGAGACGGAAATAGAGCCGCTGGCGCAATTCTCTGCCCTGGAGCGCTTGCGCAAGCTCGATTTCGAGGCGATGTCTCCAGTGCAGAAGCAAATGGCAAGGCGTGACCTGGCCAGATTAAGATTGCCGGCAGAGCAGATTCATTCCAGGCGCTATCGTGCCGGCACGCGCTCGGGAGCAATCGAGTTGCGGGGCACGCTGCGCGCTTCCATGCGTTACCCGGAGTCGATTGACTTGCGATTCAAGCAGCCACAGTTGCGCCGGACACCACTTGTTTTATTGTGCGACATCTCCGGGTCCATGCAGAGTTATTCCAGCATGCTGCTGCACTTTATGCATGCGCTTGCCGGTGAGCGAGATCGCGTACATGCCTTTGTTTTTGGGACACGGCTCAGCAATATCAGCCGTTATCTACGTCGTGGCAAAGGTGAAGCAGGCATTCAGCAGGCAATTGACCATGTACAGGATTGGTCAGGAGGCACCCGGCTGGGAGCCTGTTTACAGCAGTTCAACCAGCAATGGTCGCGCCGCACTCTTGCTCAGGGTGCCACAGTATTACTGATTACTGACGGGCTGGAGCGCGAAGCGATTGATCAACTAGCCCAGGCCATGGAGCGCCTGGCCAAATCAAGTCGCCAGTTAATCTGGTTAAATCCATTGCTGCGCTATGCCGAGTTCGAGCCCAAGGCGCAAGGCATGCAAGCCATGTTGCCCTGGGTTGACCAGTTCGTTCCTGCCCACAATATTGCCAGCTTGCAAGCGCTAACCCGATTGCTCGCTCAGCAATTGGGCAAGACGACCTAAAGTTCATCCAAGCCGGCTAGCTTTAAAACTAGTGAACATCAGCAACCGAATCTTGCCGAATTGGCAAGCTCGCGCTGGACTGCATCAATGTGCGCGGCCAGCTGTAAGGCCAATTTGGAGATCTACTATTCCCCATATCTATTTTCACATGCAGCACGATGGTCAGTTGGCGTATGAACTGGGCATGTAGTCGAACTGGCGCTTGTGGTTGTTGCGAGATTGCGGCTACATTGTCGGTCAGATTCGGCCTGATGCAGGTCTATGACATTCTAACCGTCGCATTTAACAGGAGTCTCGTAATGAAAGCATCAATGCTAGCACTGGCTGGGGTGGGAGTTGCCCTCATGGCACAGTCCGGTTTGGCACAACAAGGCGCGGCTGATCTGCCAGATGGGCCTGGAAAGCAATTGGTGATGAATGAATGTTCCAAGTGTCATAGCACTGCCACTATCAATAGAGCGGCCGGATTTGCTTCAGCCGATGAGTGGCGACGGGTGTTCTCCACTATGGTTGAGTTGCCTGACGCCCAGGCTGACACTATTGCCCATTATCTTGCCGAGCATTTTCCGGAAGACACTTCACGTCGCCCAAATCTGATTGCTGGTGATACGCAGATTGAAATTATCGAGTGGACTGTCCCAACCCTCGGGCAGCGCTCGCGCGACCCAGTAGAAGCACCAGATGGTTCTATCTGGTGGACGGGAATGTGGGCGAGTCTGGCGGGCAGGTTAGATCCTGACACAGGCTATATGGAAGAGTATCACTTGCCGCCTTCTTCCCGGCCGCACTCAATCGTCCCCGATGCGGAAGGCAATATCTGGTACACGGGCAATAGCAATGCCACGATTGGCAAGCTGGACCCTGCGACTGGCTTGATCACTGAATATCCAACCCAGGCGCGCGATCCACATTCGGCGGTATTCCATGCCAATGGCAAGCTTTACTTCACATCGCAAGGTGCCGGCATGTTGGGGCGTCTGGATCCGGCCACCGGGCAGGTGGATGAGATTGACGTTGAGCCTCGACCATACGGTATTAAAACCGCCGCCGATGGCACCGTGTGGGTGGCCTTTAATGGCACCAACAAGATCGGCGCCATGGACCCGGACAGTATGGCTATTCGCTACTATGAAGTACCCAATGAAAAAACACGAATACGCCGTCTCGATCTGGACAGCAATGGCATCGTCTGGTTCGTGAATTCCACCATGGGCAAGCTGGGCCGACTGGACCCGGCCTCGGGTGAGATCACCCAGTGGGATTCGCCAAGTGGCTCGTCTTCACATCCCTATGCGCTGGAAGTGATCGACGACAAGATTTGGTACAACGAATCCGGTATGCGACCTGATGCGCTGGTGCGCTTTGACCCCCTTGATGAATCATTTCAGAGTTGGGCGATACCTTCCGGTGTCGGGATTATTCGCAATGTTTGGGAAACCGAGGCTGGAGATCTATTGATTCATCAGACCAGCAGTAATCAAGTGGGCATTGTGCGTATTGACTAGGATGAATGATAGGCAATAGTCCCAATTCATCACTTCGCACAATAGTATTATTGGCATTCTCATTTTGCTGATGCCGAGTGCAACTGCCGTTGCTGCTACCAGTCGCCAGTAATCTGAGTTAATTCGTTTGGTCAAAAAAGGCTCCTTGGGGAGCCTTTTTTTGTTATGAAATTTTTGGGGGCAGAGTTGTGGGCGTGCTTTTGAATACAATCATCTTAAGGCAATTTATTGATTTATATAGAATAGCGGCCAGAAATTCTTGTGTTTAAGTGTTTGAAGCGGTCTGTTAGCACATCTTATTTGATTAATGGATCCAAAATGAATGTGCGATTTATCTCAATGGGAAGATAAAAAAATCCTACATATTTCGAGGGATTTAGTTGTTAGCCTATTTTCGGGCAATCGATGTAATGTTGCTTGGGAAGCATTAAATCAATAATTACTATAGGTGAAAAATAATGACTAGAATTGTTCTCAAATTAGCACTATTAACATGCTCACTGTTTAGTACTTCTGCGATGGCAGGAGGGCCGGTAACGGTCGATTTTACAAACGTCACTGAATCCAATACGGCTGGACCAACATTTGATGTATCGGTCAGTTGGGTATCTACAGGTGACCCTTCAACTTGCATAGCATCTTTGAATAAGTGGACAGGCTCGGGCTACACTTTAGTAAGTGTGATTAGTGTCCCTCCAGCAGGATCAGATGAAGCAACGTTGGATGACGGAGATTACTTTCTTGAAATATATTGCGAAGGGAACGATGACTCCTACAACGACTGGGATGTGGTTTATTTTGGAGACTAAGGTTTCTAACAGCTATTCAATCTCATCATTAACCTTGGTGGCTGGGTAGACCGTATTTCAAAAGTTGTATTGTTTCGTCATACGATATAATAAAAATCATGCGATCAATTTTATTTTGGAGTCGCTACCCAATACCTAGCTCAGTTTGGCTGTCTATTGCTGAGTATTAAGCATTTTTTAGGACAAAACTATAAAAAGGGCGCCCTCGGGAGCCCTTTCTTTTTCTTCCTGTCTAGCTAGAGTAGCTTGGAATTCATAATCGAAATGGCCGCAGATCATTCGACTAGCGGATATTGCATACCGCTGAGTTAATCAGAAAATTCTGAAGAGTGCTTTGCGCCGCGTTCAAATACATTACGCGGTACGAGTTTCAGTGAACCTTCGCAATGGCGCAGCGAAAGACCGCGGAAAGTATTGAAGATGTCGATGCCGGACTAGTTCTTCACGCCTGATTCGTCGATGTTGTCAGGACGGTAGTATTTCGCAAAGAAGATCACCTGTTGAACTACGGATCGTCATTACGTATTCGCCGCCTTGATTTGAATAGCAAAGGCATCACAGCTATGTGGATTCGATCATAAGGCAAGTGAGCTCGGCTGGACCCAATTGCGGGTGAAATTTCCACATTGTAGCCCTTCGGTCAGATTACTTTAACAGCAATCAGCGTCTGCCATCTATTTTCAACGTGCGTGCTAACAACATACAATGCGGCGAGCGGTTCTGGATGAGGCTGGCCAATGGGGTGCTGGCTTGCGAGAATCTGTCTCGCTGATAACTAATGGATATTGCCCCGACTTAAACTAGGATTTACACACGGCTGTGTCGCAAGATACTGCACGATGCCCGGTTTGCAAGCAGGTACAGGAGATAAGCACAAGATGATGCCCAAGGCACAGGTAAACCCGATTTTTCCAGAAGCGATTGTTGAAGTAAGCAACGTCGGAATTGATCAGGAAAAAATACAATCGCTGTATGCTCAACAGGAGTGGACCGCAACCAATCCTGACGACAATGCCGAATATTTCCTGCAAATCTCAAAGAATCTGAAAGTACTGAATGGCGACAATGAGTTCAGGAGCAAGATCCTGGGCATGGTTAATGAATACGCGCGCGATGTCATGCGCTACAAGAACAAGTTCTATCTGACAACGTCATGGTTTGTAAAGACCGAGAAGAACAAGATATCGGTGATGCATAACCACGGCAATGCCATGATAAGTGCGGTGTATTATTTTGGGCTTGCGAAGAATACCAAGGCGAAGATCATCTTTGAAAGGCCGTTTCAAAACCAGTTTGACCTGAAACCCATCGACTACAATATTTTTAATGGACCCTCGCATAAATTTGAATTGGGCAATGATTCACTGATCATCTTCCCTTCTCATCTCAAGCACAAGGTTGTCAGACACGAAAATCCGGAAACGAGAAAGTCACTGGCAATGAATTTTATGCCTAAAGGTATGGCTGGCGCAGGGACAACCGAACTTGATCTTGGTGACAGCGAAACCTGAAAAACTGTTACCGACACCAATCTCCGCGTTACCCTCTGCCAGTCGCTATCAGAATTATTGCATTCCCGGCTTTTGATAGCTTCCTCTGCAGACAAAAGATGCTCCATAAAATCGTCACTCCTCTTGCGTAGATCTGCTTGCGGACGTGCTGGTGTCGCGGCTGGTTCGCGTCGTTTATAGATCTCACCAGTCCCTGCCGTTGACCCTGCTAGCCCCGGCGCGAGATTGGCAACCAAGCGGCAACAAAAAAGGGCTCCCGAGGGAGCCCTTTCCTGTTTCAGTTTCTAACTGTATAAGCTTAGAAGTCGTAAACGAAACGACCGTAGATCATGCGGCCCAGTGGATCTTGCAGGCCACCGAGAACACCAGCAAATTCTGGTGAGCGTTGAGCTTCACGATCGAAGACGTTGCGCGAACCGATAGTCAATGCACCTTCACCGTCGAACAGCTCAAGGCCGCGATAGGTGTAGGAAATATCCATATCAGTCCAGGCTTTGACGCCAACTTCAGCGATGTTGCCAGGACGATTGTAGTTCGCGAAGAAGTCAAGATGCTCGAACAACGGGCCGTCATACGGCATGTCATCCACGTAGTGAACAGTGGAGTTCACAGAATGGTTGCCCATGACCCAACCAAGGCGCAGATTAGCCTTGAGTTGTGGCAGCTCCGGTGCAGTACCGGTGTTGTCGTTGTATTTCCCGGCACCATTGACGACAGGCTGCGTTGGATCTTCCTGATACAGAAACTCGTCAATGTAAGTCGCTTGCAGACCAATGCGGAAATCGCCCCAATCACTTGTTGGAATGGAGTAGCTACCCTGCACGTCGTAAGCAGTTACCTTCACAGATTCAGCATTAGTGCTGCCAGTGTTAACTTGCAGAACCGTCTGAAGATCACTCGGATCACGAATAATGTCCGGACTGGCCAGTCCACTGTTTACCCAGGCGCGCAGTTGCTCTTCGCTTGGCTGATTACCCGCACCGACACCGCTACCAGAGAATCCTGACCACTGCTGGAAGTTAAAGAAATCCAGATCCATAATCTGCTGACCGGTAGTGGTCACGATTCGGTTTTCGAAATCAGTCTGGTTCCAGGTGATGCTCAGGTCAAGGTTGTTGAAGGTCAGATCAAAACCTGCAGACGTAGTTTCTGCCAGTTCGTTCTTCAGGTTCGGGTTACCGCCATTACAGTTGGTAGTAAAGGCAGAGAAAGGGCCGAAGCGGTCGGTCACAGTGGACAGGCCGCAAGAGATCGGATCATTCAGCTGACCGAGAGTTGGTGCGATAAACGCATCGCCAGTAGTGGCGCGCAGCGTCAACCAATCAGTTGGGCCGTAAGTCACACCGAATTTCGGATCAGTCGATTCCTGACCTGTGCTGAACTGCTCATTACGCACAGCCAGTTCCAATTCCAGATTGCTCAGGACAGGCACAGCCAGTTCCATGAAGTAGGCATCGATTTCACGGTCACCAGTCGTAATGCGTTCTGGCTCTGTACCACCGATCCAGGTGTCACCGCGCAGTTCAACGATTGAGGGCGTGTTCTGGAAGTGGTCTTCTCGCTTCTGATAACCAATAGCAGCGCCAATCGGGCCACCTGGCAACTGGAAGCCACCCGGTGCGATCTCACCGTTCAGGACGATGTCGATAGTACCAAGTGTATCTTCTTCCCACTCAGTATCGCGTGCAGCAATATCGTTCATGACGTGGATAGAATTGTTGTCAGCTTGATCAACCACCATGAACGGGTTGTAGCAAGCGTCACGGTCGTTGACGACGTCACAGTTCAGGCCTTGCTTCATGGCTTCGATATCGAAGTTCTGGCCAGACATGAACGCGTACTGGCTGTAGTTGTACGTGTAAGCGGCCATACCTTCCCAACCAGTCAGGAATGGTACAGTGAAGTCTGCTTGCAGGCTCCAGCGTGCCACGTGCTCAGTACCGTCCTGAATGTTGTCGTAGTCAGGGCCGAGACCGTCATGGATAGTGTGAGTCTTGTTGATAGGGCGCAGTGAACGGGCTTGCACGTCTTCATACAGCGGAATTCCGTTGTTTGTAGTGCCGGCTACGAGATAGTCCGGAGTGCCGTCGTTGTTCAGGTCCTGAGTGCCACGATCGGGTACGCCGTCACCATTGGCATCGAAACCGAACAGGGCGTTGCCATTGGCATCGACTGCGCGGAAAGGATTGCCTGGAATCTCACCACGAACCGCTGGCAATTCACCGATACGGCTGTTACCCGGGTTTGACGTAGACTCGTAACGACGGTTGAACTGACGTGTATAGAAACCCTGCGCTGACAGAGTCAGGTCCTCAGTGGCATCCCAGGTCGCATTGGCGAAAAACTGGGAAGTTTCAGTGGGCTCACGATAGCTACGTGTGTCACCAAACTCAAAGTAGCAGTTGCCGCCAAGAGCCAGACCGTATGGGCTTGCCGCAACGCCGGGCTGAATGGATTCACGCTCACTGCGGTCACCACAAGTTGGTTCAACAGCAGATGAACGTGTGCCCGTGTATTGGCCGTTAGCATCACGGTCAGGTGTGTACCAGTTACCCGGTGCATTGGAAGATACTGTCAGGCCAGATTGCGCCAGTACTGGACGTTCGTCCCAGCCCAGTCGGCTGTTCTGACGGAACTGACCAGCTACAACCATATCAATTTCGCCGAGATCACCGCCCCAAAGAAGCTGGACTGAGTGCTCGTCGTAGTCACCGCGGGAATCGCCTTCAGCGTAAGTTTCCACTTTCAGGCCGTCATAGGACTTATAAGGAACAAAGTTCACAACACCGGCTACTGCTTCGTTGCCGTAGAGAGCGGCGGCACCATCAGCAACGATATCAAGTCGCTGAATGGCAATTGTAGGGATTAATGTGTTGACGTTTTGATTAACCAATCGCTTGCCATCAAGCAGCGTCAGTGTAGAGCGTGGACCCAGTCCGCGCAGGTCAATGGTTGATGTTCTTGAGCTTGTGCCCTGAATCGTCTGAGTGATCGCTGACGATGCACCATTCACGAAAGAAAGGTTTTGAACAACCTCACCCATGTTCAGGGTACCCTCGTTTTCCAGATCCTCGGCATTAAGCTGAGTTACGGAAGAGGCTTGGGTGAAACCTTCTGAGCGACGAATAAAAGAACCGGTAACCACAACTTCTTCAACTTGTGATTGCTGGGCAAATGAAACGTTAGCTATAGGGAGGAGCGATAAGGATATCGCGGTGCAAAGCAGACTTCGCTTGCTTGGAATATTAAACTGCATAGATCTCTCCGGTTTTTATCTAAGATACTTCTTATAGTTCAACTACTTCTTAGTACTGCAGTACTTCACGGAGTACTTCAATCTGGAATCCCCGCAAACAAAGATTGGCTGCAACAATTCCGGGGCGGGATCATAGTCTGCCATAAGATGTGGCACAAGACCCTTTGACTTGGGAGCATAGCTTCAGCACTGTCATTATATTGCAAATATAGCGGGAATTGCTGGGCTAACAACAAGTTCTTTTATTGCGCGTGTGCTCTAATTGAGTGCCAGGGGCGTGGGAAATACACAGCTATAACGGATAGTTACGTCTTGGCACTGACTTGCAAAAGGGCGACAGCTCTAAAAGGGGGCAGTTAGCACTTTAACGGGTGGGGAGTTTCTCAAAGATTTTTTTGTGGCAAATTGTTACATTGTAATTTTTCGCCGCTACTTGCTGGCTTTAGTTGGTCGAACTGAATGTGAACGCTATTTATTTTGGAGCTGTGAGCGCTCGAATTGCTGTGGATGATTCGCAGTTGTGAGCCTGGAGCAGGCTTATAGGCAATTTTATCCGTGCCGCTGTGAATTTTTCACAATGTAATGCCAGCACCGATGATAGCGTACCGCTGCAGTTGAAATGCGGATTTTTACTGGTTGAGTCGATCTCGTGAGCGGGTAAATACCAAGTCTAAGCCTTTACTTGTTTGCGAAATGCGTATTTTCTGCTGGCTGCCGTACGGGCATGCCGTTTAACGACTCTTCATTGAGAGCCAGTAAGCTCGCTTCGGTTGGTGCTTGCATCATTTCGGCAACATGCTGTAGCGCGGATAGAATAGAGCTACGCTCGTGAGGTTTCAGACTCTCGAATTCTTCGACGAAGTGCAATTGCAGAGGTGATGGCGCCAGCGTTAGTGCTGATTTGCCTTTTTCTGTCAGGCGCGCATGGACTTTGCGGCGGTCAATCGTAGAGCGTTCGCGAATGGCCAAGCCATCCAGTTCCAGCCGATCCAGCACCGTAGTCACAGTAGCCTGGCTCAATGAGATCTGCTCAGAGAGTTGCCCTACATAAGCATCAGGGTTGGCTTGCATGGCTTTCAACAGCAGCAGTTGGGGGGAGGTTAGTCCAGTGCGTCGGCGCATGTGGTTGGAGTGTAAATCAGAAGAGCGAATGATCTTGCGAATAGCGACAAGCACTGCGTCGGTAATTGCTTCCATAGAAGTGACTCGAAAGGCCGGAGCAGGTATTCGTCCGGGATGCGAATAATACTTCCAGTACTAATATTTCAGTCAACGTTTATTTCGAAGTTTGCGACAAATGGAGGTATATCGTACTCGTGTCGCAGGGCCGCCAATCGGGTAGCTGCGGTTTAACCCTGAAAATTGACCACAAAAAAGGGCTCCCGAAGGAGCCCTCTCTGCACAGTCTCAAGAGACTGTGTGTCTAAACTTCTGATGAATCCAAAGCTTAGAATTCGTAGACCAGGCGACCATAGATGATGCGGCCACGTGGATCCTGAAGTCCACCGAGAACACCGGCGAATTCAGGAGAGTTTTGCGCCTCACGGTCAAACACGTTACGTGAACCCAGTGTGAAGGCCATTTCGCCGTCCAACACGTTGAGTCCGCGGTACGAGTAAGACATGTCCATGTCGGTCCAGGCCAAGACACCAGTCTCGGTGATATTTCCCGGACGGTTGAAGCCGCCAAAGAAATCCATGTGCTGATACTCTGGTCCGTCATAAGGCATGTCATCAACGTAACGGATGATGGAGTTGACAGAGTGGTTACCCCGACTCCAACCGATCTGCAGGTTAGCCTTGATCTGAGGCAGTTCCGGAGCAGCACTTGTTATATCGTTGTACTTGCCGGCGCCGTCGCGAACTGGCTCGGTGGGATCTGTCTGGTACAGGAACTCATCGATATAAGTCGCCTGCAGGCCAATACGGACATCACCGAAATCGTCGAACGCGAGGCTGTAGCTACCCTGGATGTCGAATGCTGTGACTTTCACAGTCTCGGCATTGGTGGTGCTGGTGTTATTCACCTGCAGAATCGTGTAGATATCATTCGGGTCACGAATAATGTCTTTGTTGGATGCAGGGTTAGCCAGCCAATCACGCAGTTGCGCTTCGCTTGGCTGATTCGCCGCACCGACACCATTACCGGCAAAACCAGTAGCGCGCTGGAAGTTGGCGAAATCCAGCTGCATGATGTCCTGACCGTTAATGTCGATAATTCGGTTCTCGAATTCAGTTTCATTCCAGGTGACCGAGAAATCAAGATTATCGAAAGCCAGATCAAAGCCCAACGAGGTAGATTGTGATGTTTCGTTGGTCAGATTCGGGTTACCGCCACCGCAGGCAGTGGTGAATGCCGAGAACGGACCGAAACGGTCAGTTACCGTAGACAGGCCACAGGTTACCGGGTCCAACAAATCTTGCAGGCTCGGCGCGATGAAGGCATCACCCTGAGTAGCTCGCAAAGTCAACCAGTCGGTAGCGGCCCATGTGACACCGAATTTCGGGTCAGTAGATTCCTGTCCGGTACTGAAGGACTCGTTGCGCACCGCCAATTCCACTTCCACGGTAGGTAAAACCGGTACCGACAATTCTACGAAGTAAGAATCGACTTCCCGATTACCGGTAGTAATGGTTTCTTGTTCAGTGCCACCAATCCAGGTATCGCCAGCAAGCTCTGCGTGCGAGGGCGTATTGGTATAGGAATCGTCACGCCATTGGTAGCCCACGGCAGCGCCAATCGGACCGCCAGGGAGTTCAAAGCCACCTAATGGCACTTCGCCGTTCAGCACGATATCGATGACGCCGAGCGTGTCCAATTCACCTTCTTTATCCCGTGCGGCAATGTCATTCATGATCTGAATGGAATTGTTATCCGCAGGATTGGTAATAAAGAACGGGCTGTAGCAAGCATCGCGATCATTGGCTACATCACAGTTCAGGCCTTGCTTCATCGCTTCAATGTCGAAGTTCTGGCCAGAAGTGTACAACAGGTCACTTTCGTTGTAGGTGTAGGCTGCCATGCCTTCCCAGCCTTCGATGAAGGGCACGGTGAAGTCGGCTTGGAACGTATAGCGGCTGATGATGTAACGACCATCCTGGATATTGTCGTTATCCGGAGAGTGACCGGCAGAGACCGTGTGCGTCTTGTTAATCGGGCGCAGCGTACGGACCTGTACGTCTTCATTCAGCGGGATGCCGTTATCCATGGTACCAGCGACGATGTAGTCAGGAGTGCCGTCGCCGTTCAGATCAGCCGTGCCGCGATCAGGTACACCGTCGCCATTGGCGTCTACGCCGTATAATTGATTGCCATTGGCATCAACAGCGCGGAATGGGTTGCCTGGGATCTCACCACGAACAGCGGGTAGTTCACCAATACGCGAGTTACCCGGGTTAGAAGTAGATTCATAGCGCACTTCACTCAGCTTGGAACGAAAACCCTGCATAGAGAGCGTCAGGTCGTCGCTGAAATCCCAAGTCGCATTGGCATAGAACTTGGTATCTTCTTCCGGCTCGAAATAGCTTCGCGTGTCGCCGAAGTCAAAGTAGCAGTTCGAACCCAGGCGATTACCAAAGGGGTTGGCGGCTACATCCTTCGTATAACCTGTACGCGCAGATGCTGGAGCACAGTTAGGATCGACAGAGGCAGTACGCTCACCAGTGTATTGGCCGTTGGCATCACGTAAAGGGGTGAAGTAGTTGCCTGGGGCGTTAGAAGAAATAGTCAGACCAGAGTTGGCCAGAAAAGGACGCTCATCCCAACCCAGTCGGCTCTGTTGGCGAAATTGGCCGGCTACCACTACATCGAGGTCACCGATATCACCGCCCCACATTACCTGTGCGGAGTGATGGTCCCAGTCGCCACGGCTGTCGCCTTCGGCAAAGGCTTCCACCTTCAGACCATCGTAGGATTTATAAGGGATAAAGTTAACAACACCGGCTACCGCCTCGCTACCGTACAGAGCTGCGGCACCATCGGCAACAATATCGAGACGTTGGATGGCGATGGATGGGATCAGGCCATTCACGTTTTCATTGACCAGACGCTTGCCGTCAAACAGCGTCAATGTAGAGCTGGCACCTAGGCCACGCAGGTCAATACTGGTGGTACGGGAATCCGTACCCTGAATTGTGTTGGTAATGGCTGAGGCTGCGCCATTCACGAAGGACAGGTTTTGGACAACCTCACCCATATTAAGGGTGCCCTGTGCTTCCAGATCCTCGGCGTTAAGTTGAGTGACAGAGGAGGCTTGAGTGAAACCTTCACTGCGGCGGATAAAGGAGCCTGTTACAACGACTTCTTCTACTTGATTGTCTTGAGCTACTGACATCCCTGAGAGGGGAAGGAGCGACAATGATATTGCCGCGCACAGCATACTGCGCTTATGTGGGAATTGGGACTGCATTACAATCTCTCCTGTTACTGTTTTTTTGTTTGTTTCCTGCAGGAATTCACGCCCCTTTTAATACTGATTTTTTGAGCAATATTCGGGGACTGCACGCGAAATCAGTGCGAAGCATAGACTGTGACAATTTGTGACTCAAGTCATTATTGTCGAAAATCTAAAATAATTCCCCAGTGCCCAATAAAAAGGCAGGAATACACGTTTTCGCCATCTTCGCTTCATCCGCACCAAAGAGATGATTTCGACGAATCAATAGTCTGCAAAGCGCAGTATTGGATCATTCGATATTCCCACCCAGATCGAGATACGCTACCAGAGATTTTTTGAGTATCAATTCAGGTAGCCCTCTAGCTACGGGCGTCGTAGCCCTGCGGGCAGCTCCCCGCTTGCCAAGAGCCAGAGGCGACAGTTGGGCTGAATTGGAGGTGTCGAGCCTACTCAGAGCAAGGTTAAATTTGCTGGCAAAATGCCGCCAGTATGCCCTTCGGGGGGTAAGTTTCAGGGCATGACAAATTTGCGGGAAAATATTGCAATTGCCGCAAGCAGTCAGCCAATTTGTGGGATTTCTCCTATGAAATAGCGATTGGCAAGTTTCGCATGGCACAAACTTCGCCACTGGACGGAAATTGACTGGCTGAGACTAATAAACAGGCGTGCCTCGATGCCCACCACAGGCCCGCTTCTGCTGCTTGACAAGAGTCCGGGTAGCGTCCATTTTGACGCCTCAGCTGGTGCTACCCGGCACCGGTGGGTTTAACGCGAATGCTCGAATTCTTGAGGTGCAACATGCAAAAACGACAATCAACAACCCGCTTGCTAATGCTGGCTGGTGCTACTGGCCTGTCCCTGGCCATGATCTCTGCTCCGACAATGGCGCAGCGCGGAGCCGTTCAGCCCGACGAACACTCCGCCCAACAACCTGTTAACAATCTGCCCAACCCCTATGTCACACAACGCAATTTTGGCACCTTGCCAGACGGGCGTAGTTGGGGCTCCGTCAGCGCCGTGAATGTCGATGTCGATGGTGTTCACGTGTGGGCCGGTGATCGCTGCGGCACCAATTCCTGTGCCACTTCCGACGTCGATCCGATGGTTAAACTCGACCCCAATGGTCGCGTGGTGCAATCTCTGGGTGCCGGTCAGATTATTTGGCCACACGGTATGGACGTCGATGCGCAAGGCAATGTCTGGGTCGCTGATGCGCGACTGGCGAATGACAATGAAATCGCGGAAAACCCGGAGGCCGCCAACCACGGTAGTGCCGTACTCAAGTTCAGCCCGGATGGCGAGTTGTTAATGGTACTGGGTACGCCTGGCGAGATGGGGGATCCACCCACACATTTCACCGAGCCTAATGACGTGCTCGTAGCGCCGAACGGCAATATCTATGTCGCCGAGACACATACAGCGCAGTTTCAGGAAGAACCCGGTGCAAATGCCAAGAGCCGTATCTCGATCTTTGCCCCCGATGGCTCATTCATCAAGAGCTTTGGTCAGTGGGGCTTTGGCGATGGCGAATTCCGCTCTCCACACTCTCTGGCGATGGATTCCCAAGGCCGACTGTTTGTAGCTGACCGCGGCAACAACCGCATTCAGATTTTCACCCAGGACGGTGAGCATCTGGATACCTGGTATCAGTTCTCTCGCATCAGCGGCTTGTTTATCGACAAGAGCAACGACATGCTCTACGCCATCGATTCCGAGTCTGATCCCAACTACAACCCCGGCGGCTGGCGTAAAGGCCTGCGCGTAGGCAGTGCACGCACCGGTGAAGTTTATTACTTCGTGCCAGAGCATATGTCAGAGCGCGCCTCCGGCATGGGTGGTTATGGCTCCATGGGTGAGGGTGTCACGGTCGACAATCAGGGTAATGTTTACGCCGGTGAAGTCGGCCCCGTGCAGGGCATGACCAAGTTTGTGCCGCGCCTCGCTCCCTGATTCGCGCGCTAGAACAGAAAACGGCGCAGGTGCAAGCCTGAGCCGTTTTCTGCATTCAGGCATTTTGATTTGCAGGATTTATTTATGTTGAAGTTAACAAATGCAGTGCACCGGCATTTACTGATTGCCGCTTTTTGTTTACTGCTTCCAGTCACTACCAGTGCGCAATCAATCGTACAGGTAGAAACCAGTGCCGGAACCTTTTTTATTGAATTGTTTGATGAAATCGCGCCTATCACGGTGAGCAATTTTATCAACTATGTGATTACTGATCGCTACGACGGCACTATCATTCATCGTAGTGAGCCGGGGTTTGTTATCCAGGGTGGTTGGCTGACGATTCCCGAGGGCTCAACAACTTTCAATCAGCTTGTGGTTGGCCCCGAAATTATTAATGAATTCAATGTGTCGAATACGCGTGGCACAGTGGCAATGGCCAAAGTAGACGGTAATCCTGATAGTGCCACCAGCCAGTGGTTTATCAACCTGGGTGACAATTCCGCATTGGATAATTCAAATGGGGGCTTCACCGTCTTCGGGCGAATTCTTGGCAATGGGATGGATGTAGTCGATACCATTGCCGGGTTGCAGCGAGCGCAATTATCCGGCACTAATTTCCTCATGCCAGTGATTAACGTCGAAGGCCAAACTGTGACGCGGAATAACCTGGTCTTTACCAACATGACGCTGGTCAGCGGTGAAGCCCAGCTGCCGAATTACATCGATCTGGCTACTAACGAAGTGCGCACGAAGGTAAATGGTGGCTCCGCAGGTGTCGCCGAACTCTCTTTGCGTATCTTGCAGACCGAACCGCAGATTCAGGTACAGGTGCGAACAGACAATGCGGCAGCCTTGTCGCGCATTGAAACCGGTTTTGCGACTTTTAATCCAGCCAACGGTGAATTGCGTATTCCTGAACTTGGAGTCAATGGCGAAGTGCTGTTCCGCAATCTGGTGTTTACGCTGGATGACGCAGAACAATTACTGTTTACCTTGCAGTCTTTTGAATAGCACTTGAATTGGCTGAATTCGCATAACCAAAAGGCTCGCTATCATGATTACACTGCATCATCTGGAAAACTCCCGCTCATTTCGGATTCTTTGGCTTCTGGAAGAGCTGGGGCTGGACTACGAGCTGGTCGAATACAAGCGCGACAAAGCTTCCGGCCAGGCAGAAGCCGAGCTCAGGAAGCAGCATGCACTGGGTAAGGCCCCCTTGTTGGTCGATGGTGAGCAGGTGGTTATTGAGTCGGGCGCGATTATTGAATACCTGTTGGATCGCTACGGTGAAGGTCGTTTCCGACCGGCTCCCGATTCTCCTGATCGTATTCGCTATAACTACTGGCTACACGCCTCCGAAGGCACTGTTATGACGTTGATGATACTGAGCCTGTTTCTTAACCGTATGGAAACCCAGCCACCACTACCTATCCGCGCAATCGTCAAGCTGGTAACTGGTCAGGTCAAGACTGCCTACCTCAACCCGAATCTCAAAAAGATTATCGATTACATCGAAGCAGAACTAGGTGAACACAAATGGTTTGCCGGAGCGGAATTCACTGCCGCCGATGTACAGATGGGTTTTGCCATGACGGCCTTGAGCGCGCGTGCAGGGCTGAAAAAGGACCACCCTAATTGTCAGCGCTGGCTCGAACAGGTCGAAGCTCGTCCTGCGTATCAGCGGGCCATGGAAAGAAACGGTGAGATGAAATTGCTGGGTAGCTAGCGTTATCTGCCAATGCCGCTGTTCACAAAGTGGTCGAGATCTTTATAGCGTCGCTCGTCTTGCGGTAGTCTGGCTACCAGCCTCGCAATGGCATCATCAAAATTCATGAGCTGGTTCATACGCTTGGCGCTGTGCAAGTAGATGCGGATAGCAAAAACAACAGCGCCTGATTGTGGCAGTTTGACGAAAGTTTGCCGTTCGACGCGCCAGTAGATGTTCGAATTGTTTCGGCTGGCAACTTTTGTTTCACTCTCACTCTCGTTCTCGCACCCACTCCCACCGTCATTGATCTCATCAGCGCGCCACAATAATTGATTGCCTTTCTGTAGTGACCAGTTGTAACGCTGATAGGCCCTGTCTGCGCGCAACGACTCCATGAAGCGATTGACCCGTGCCGCCAGCTGCTGCTTGTAGCCGGGCACTGGCTTGTGAATCTGATCAAGTCCCTTGCCAATCTTGTCTTCCAGAAACCAGTTCGATGGTGAGCATACACTGGCCGCTGTTAAGACGTAGTCGCTAGTCAGCCCATCTGGCTTTTTCTCCAACAAGCAAAAATCTTCCTGCGCCCAGAGCGACGCTTGCCACAAACAATTTGTTGCCAAAGGCCAGCTGCGACCACTCGGTTTGTGTAGTAAATCATTGTTGTTCACTTGGAAAGTATCACTGTGCTGAGCCAGCAAGTGTCTGGCCAGAAACTGTGCAAAGTCAGCTTGTGCGGCTTCTGATTCAGGCAGCGATTGAAAGACACGCTGCAGGTTGGTTTGTTGAGCCAGTTTGTGCTGTTGGAAAATCGCAAAGTCAGTATCGAGCTTAATCCACTGGCTCATTGGCAGGGGAGCAAAGCCCAGATGTAACACTGAATTCTGTTCCGGGTCGGGGAAAAATAATGGCGCAACAGAAGACTCGAGTTGCATAGCATGCCTGGGCAGTATGTTGGTATGGAAGTAGGCTTAAAAGTAAATCTTAAATTGGACAATAAAGTAAGTCTTAAAGCAGGTCTTGTATTCCGCTTAAAAGTGTATCCGATCAAAATCCAAAGGTGACTTTGTTAACCGATCAGGCATGGAGATTATTCAGCAGTAGATTGATCGATCGATCAGGCAATCCATTCTACAACTCAAGCGGATTATCACTATCGGAGTTTTGTGCTTTCAGCCAATCCTGAAAAGGTTGGCGGTAGTTGATGCCGGTATCGAAACCATCAGGGTCTTCTTCGGCAAGTACTTCATAATTGTCACCACCGGCGTACATGAAGCTGTTAACCAGGACTCTGTAACGCTGATCTTCATTGAGGGGTTGGCCTGTCCTGGCAAGTATCCAGTTGCCGTCGCGACTTTGTAGTCCAGCGACAACAGGGCGGTTGCCTTGTTCAATTGCACTGGCAATGGTTGCACCGCTTAGCTCGAGCGTAAATATGGTGTTGTCGAACGGCAGCATCGCAACAACCGTGCCCAGATCGATATCGCCTTCGGGCATGTCAATACGAATCCCGCCGGCATTGGTAATTGCAACATCCGCACTGGGGTCGTGCCATAACCAGGAGTCGATAATACTCTGATATAGCGTACCAGCGCCGCGAGGATAACTGCGATCGGTATGGGCAATCACCTCGGAGAGAAATTCTTCCGTTTGGGCCGTCCACTCCTCAATCATTTGTGCGATTCCTGCATCGTCATCGACATCAATGTTGTTATTAGTCGTGTAGTGCACTCCCGTGCGCTGATTTTCAACAGTGTTGAATGTAAAGGTAGCCTTGGCATAAGAAGTGAAATGGAAGCCGCCGCCCAGAAGTACAGTATCGCCAATACGTTTGGCGACGAGTTCATTACAGTGGCCCGCACCAACCATATCGATCCCCAGATCTTGAGTGCTGCGAATCAGTGGATCAAGCTCGGCCACACATACGTGAGAGATCACAAACAGCAGATCGACGCCTTCGGCCTGAACCGCTGGAACAGTTTTACGTAATGACGACTCGTAGTCGGTAAAAATCAATGATTGCACATGGTTGGGATTGGTATAGCCGGGCGTGTCGATTGTCGTCAGACCGATGATGCCTATCCGCAAGTCGGCTACATTCTTGACGGTATAGGGCAAAATACCCAGTTCGCTGGCGTGTTCGCCGCTGGCGCGGTTCACTATGTTGGCACTCAGATAGGGATAGGTTGCTTCGCTGGTTCGTTGCCGCAATGCCTCAAGGCCAAAATCGAACTCATGATTACCAACGGCGGAGGCGTCATAGTGCATGGCATTCATAACATCCACCATTGACTCCCCTGCAGTCCAGGTCGATACGGCTGGTCCGGTCCAGTTATCGCCACCGCTAAGTAGCAGGAAATTGCCGTTGGCTTTGTAGCCCTCTTGCTCCTGCCAAAGAGTGTAAATGTTGGCAGCACCGTGGCTGTCTTCCATGCCTTCCATCCAGCCGTGTTCATCATTGGTGTACAACACAGTTAGCGTGGTCGTTGGTGATGAGCCATTACCGGTACAGCTGGCGAGCACCAACAACAAACACCCGGCAACAAAAAGGCCATAACGAGGAGTGACACGAGTGGAGAGGGGGCGTTCCTGAGTCGAATCAGACATTACTACAATTCACCGGAAAAATTGAATTGCGTCATCATAGCAGGTCTTATTGACGATTTGATGAAGGCGATGCAAAGCCTTGGCGATGACTGATATCTTACGAGGCCGGGAATATCATTCGGGTTTGCAGTCCGCATTCCTGGGCATTGTGCCAGCTGATAGTGCAGTCGATTTCTTCGGCGCGTTGACGGATATTGCCCAGCCCGTTGCCGCGTTGCGCGCAGGACTCGATTCCCTTGCCATTGTCGGCGATTTGCAGGCTCCAGTCTGAACCGCCGCAATCGACTGCGATTGTGACTTCACTTGCCTGCGCGTGTCTTATGATATTGCTCACCAATTCACGCATGATCTGATTGATATGATAAACGGTTGCCGAGGGCAGTACTTTGTCGGGTGGCGTTCCAGTTTGCACCCAGGTAACGGTATGCCCGGTGCCCTCGAGGCGCAATCGGGATTCTTCGCGCAGATTGTTAATGAATTCCACTAGTGGTTGCTCTGGGCTATTGGCGCGGGAGACAGCATCGCGCAAGCTAGCCAATGCGGTTCGCGCCAGTTCCCCCAGCTTATGGTCGCGACCGGCATGTGCAATAGATAACAGCTTGGAACCAACGTCATCGTGCAGGTCGCGGTAAATTTTTACGCGTTCCTGTTCGGCTGCCTTGCTGATCTCAAGTTCACGTTGTTCCTGAAAAGAAGCTGCAATTAGCTGACGACTGGCCTCGACTTTGGCTTCCAGGTTGCGATTGAGTTCTTCGGCAAGATCCAGTGCTGATGTGAACCGGTTGAGCAGGCCGATGGCGAACACAAGAATCGCCAGTGGCAGCGCGAACTGGCTCCAGTAAATGGCTGTCTCCCAGTCGTCATCTGTACCAGTGGCGATCATGAGAATATCGTGAACAAACAGCCCCAGCTGACCAATCATCATCAGGGCGATCAGCACAGACATGCGATCGTGCTTTACGATGGCGCGGTGAGCAATGCGTATCAGCAGATAGGCAATAAACAGATTACTGACGGCATGGATAAAGTATGCGCCCAGCCACCAGTAAGTAATTGGTCCGAAGACGTGCCAGCCAAGTGCACAGCTGGTCCAGGCCAGCATGGCTTTTTCCATTCTCGGGCTGGGCATGTTGGCAAAGCGACTGAGGAAGGCGAATAGCAATAGTCCGAACATATCCATGGCGGCATGCACGACAGGAAGCCAAACACCATACTCAATAATATTGTAGTAGGTCACCATGTGGGTGATCAGCACCAGCCAGCAACTGGTCATAGCCGCGAACAAAGGATAGATCGGATCGTGTCGGCGAATACTCCACAGAGTCAAGGCTAGCAGCGTGACAATAATGCCGGATGCCTGGAGCCATTCGTTGATCCGCACTTGACGCAGCATTCTGGTTTCATACAAAGGCTGCAGCGTAGCTTTCTCGGCGAACAGTACCGGCGCAAAAGTACCGCCAAAGTGACTCCCGGTGAAGCGAACTGCGACCTCATTGCTGCCCGGCAGCCAATTGGCGTTCTGGATATCTGTCAGTCTGGGGTGGTTCCAGGCCATGGTGATACGGTTAGGCCGATAACTGTCACCGCCAATTTTCTCGCCATTGAGATAGACATCGATGGACAGGTTGTAACGGTAAAAATAGAGGCTATGCAAGGTATCGATTGCCGGGCGTTGCAAGCTGAATTTGATCCACAGTACACGGTCGCGAAACTCCTCCTCGCCCAGTCGCGAGGCGTAGGGCAATGACATAGGTTGCCAATCGGCTGACTCTGCAGGTGGTTCTACTGCAGTGGATTCGACTGCCAGTACCTGGTCAATTACCTGAATAGCCTGCTCGCTTTGCGCCACACTTCTGCTCGTGAACGGAAACAGACAGGCGCAAACAGCAATTGTCAGGACCAGGCGGAAGGTTGCGGGCGAAAGATTCGACATGTTACGCAGCTTGGACTAAATCAGTTTGAAGCGAATCCCCCATTGAGGGGGTATACAATATCGGCTGCTCACTTTATGTTGGTTGCCTGAAAAGCTCAAGAAATGTTGGCCCGGTATGCAAGATGACGGACTTGCCCTGATTGTCGAGGATAATGTGGAGACATTGTCCTGGTTGCGCACATGCGTGGAAAGTGCATTTCCAGAACTGCGAATCGATACCGCTGAGACGTTTACCGCAGCTGCATCATTGGCGGCAAGTAAACAATTCAATCTGGCGCTGATTGATCTGGGGCTGCCTGATGGTAGCGGTCTCGATTTGATCAGAAAGCTGCGCTTTACTTCCCCGGACTGCCACATCGTGGTGGCAACCATTTACGATGACGATGCCAATTTGTTTACGGCCCTGCGTAGTGGCGCCAAGGGATACATTCTCAAAGATCAGGATCACAACAAGATCATCGGTTACTTGCAGGGCATCAAGCAGCACAAGCCGGCAATTTCGGCGGCTTCCTCGCAGCGTCTGATCGATCACTTCAATAATGTCGGCAGCGGGCTCGAAGCTGTTCAGTTAACACCAAGAGAAACCGATGTCACCCGGCTGATCGCCAAAGGTTACAGCGTCGAGGAATCCGCTGACTTGTTGAATTTGTCTCCGGATACCGTAAAGGGTCACATCAAGAATATCTATCAGAAGTTGGGCGTCAACAATCGTTCAGAATTGACGCTTTCAGCTGTGAAATTAGGATTGGTTGACTAGCCTATCCGCAATATCTTCCCGGTTCTACCCGCTCACCCCCTGTTCAGGGGATACAAGATTTTCCAGTTGCTTCGTAGTATTGCCAGCACAGTCTGCTGAATTGGTTTACCGCTATTGAACACGGCTTCGGCGCTGTACCCATAACGTAACCCTTCTGGAGAACCCTGTATGAAATCCCTGAAAATAAAAGCGCTGCTTGGCGCTGCTGTACTGACCTTGAGTCAATTGGCTTTGGCGCAGACGGAAACGGCGGCAACAGTGCCAGCCTCTTTTGTTGGTACCTATACCTTGACCTATGACGCTATCAATTCCGGTGGCCCTTACAGTCAGGGCGAATCTGTTACATTGGTTCTGGGTGCGGATAACTCGTTATGTATAGCGGGCTCTTCAATAAACAACCCGGTATTTCGTAATGGCAATACTGTAGAAGCGATATGGGCAACAGAATCAGCCGGCCTCGAGCTCGCCGTGTCTAATTTTCAGGGTAGTTTTAATGAGATTAATGTTACTGGTTTGGGCGGATCACCATTTTACGGCCAGCTTGCAGGTAGCAAAACCAGTGACAGTACTACGTGCACCGGCAGTGGCAATTCAACGCCAACTGTAACCTCGGAAATGGAGTCAATTTTCTCCCTGGCTGAGTCAAAGCTTTCCGAATACTTTCCGTCAGGCGCTGTCACCGCTTTTTTGGATAACTATGTTTACCGCTATTACGCATCGACAGGAGTCTATCTGGCATTTGCCGACGGCAACGTCTATTTGCTGGGCGGAAGCTTTGGTAACGAGATTGTTAATGCAGGAACACAGTCTTCAGTAGCGACTGTGTTGACCAATTACACGCCAGTAGTCGATGCCAATCTTGGTGACTGGAATCTGTCGATTTCGGGCACGGTTAACACAGGCTTCGTCAGTGTGGCATTCTCTGATATCAATCTGAGCAATGTTCCAGCACCTGACGCGAATGATTTCGATGCAATTCAGCAAGAAGTTGAATCCACATTGGAAGGCGTAGTGGCAAGCTTTGGTTCTGTCACCACAACTGTGGTTAACAATACATCCAATCGTCGAACGTTTGATGTTGAGTTTGCGGCTACCGTGAGTCAAAGCGGTGTAACCCTGAACTATACGTACAGCTTGCGCTACGACTACACGAAGTAAGTGAATGTTTTTATCGGCTAATCGACAGATTGGCAGATCCCAGGGGGCGTTTATCGCCCCCTTTTTTTGATCTATAAATCCACCATGGTGAAAAGCCTAATTCGATAGAGAGCCAGCGGGCCAGGGTGTGCCTGATCGAATCTGACCCAGTTCGCGAAGACCCTGATAGACAAATTTCTGTACGCGCTTACCTTCGTATGTTTCTGTCGTATAGAAGTTGCCTTCCGAATCGGACACGATGCTGTGTGTGCCATAGAACATGCCGGGTTGTCGTCCGCCTTTGCCCAAGACATACATGACTTCCAGTGAGTCGCGTTCGACAACGTGGACTACCATGTTGGAACCATCCGCGACATAGATAAATTCCTGATCGTCATCGCGTGAAAAGGCGATGTCCCAGGTAGCTCCTGCGCCTGTTGTTTGTGGGGCGATTTGTGCTTCCTTGACAAACGTTCCATCCGGACGAAATACCTGAATACGATCAGCGCCGCGGTCGCAGACGTAGATCAATCCGTCCAGCGAAGGTTCGGCGCAATGCACCGGGCCGGCAAATTGCTGAGGCAGAGGTGCGCCGGGCTCGTAAATAACACGATCATCGGCAGGTCGATTGCCGTAAGCCCCCCAATAGCGTTTGAAGGCACCAGTAGCAACGTCAACGACGGCCACACGCTTGTTGCCATAGCCATCGGCGATATAAGCCTCGCTGGCTCCGGGTTCAATGGCGATTTCAGCAACCTGAGAAAAGTGCGTTGTGCTATTGCTGTCGTAACTCTCGCCTGGTTCTCCAATTTCACGCACGAATTCGCCGTCGCGAGTGAAGACCAGAATATGTGAGTCACCACCGCCGTTACCACCGATCCAGATATTGCCATTGGGCGCGATTTCTATGCCGTGATTGGAAGCAGGCCATGTGTAGCCTTCACCCGGGCCTCCCCAGGCATTAACAACTTCGCCTTCAGGATTGAATTCGATAATTGGTGGCGCGGCAGTACAGCAAGCGGCAACACCCGAGTCGATGCCGATCTCTTGCGTAGCGAAATTATTGTCGTCGTTCCGGTGTACGATAAAAACATGGTCGCGGGCATCAACCCCGACTCCGATAGCGCTACCGAGAATCCACTGGTTCGGCAGGGGCTTCGGCCAGAATGGGTCGACTTCAAAGTCAGGCACCATTCGGGAATTGCTGGCGGCTGTCACGCTGGACTGCAAGCTGTGCTGACCAACACCGAGTGTGACAAGCATGGCAGTGGCAACGGCTGTTGCGAGCAGGACTTTGTTCTTTTTATTCATGACTGAACCTTTGTTATTGGAATGGTGGGGCCACTTTGAGCGCTGTGTTCGTCAACGCTTTCCCTGCACTTTCTCAAAAATGTTAAATGTTTTCAATGTATATGATAAAAATATTGAAAATCAGCAGGTTAGAATTTTGCCGGCTGATCTTGAGGGAGGCGCAGCTACGGATGAGGCTGGCGGCATACGGGTCAAGTTACGATGCGGCTGAGCCTTTGCCAGGATGTTGGTGCAGAGGGCGCGCAATATGGGGCTTGGCGGGTGGATGTTGCAACAGAAGAGAGCGGACCTGTGCTCTTATGGGCTGTTTATGATTCTCTCTATGACTCTCTCAAAGGTTCTCTGCTATGCCCTTATGTGTCGGGCGCAATTTTTTCAGCTGTCGCCGATATATTGAAACCGTTCCAGAGTGGCGCCATCGCGCTCGATTGTTTCGAAGAACATCTCCAGGGGGCGCACCCACAAGCCATGCTCGCCGTACAAGGCGCGATAAAGCACCATCGGTTCCTGTGTCTCGCTATGGTGTACAACATCAACCAATTCGTACAGATTGCCTTTGAAGTGGCGATACTTGCCGCGCTTGATAGCGTCCAAATCGTCAGTCATCACAAATCGGGTCTTGGTGGTGGGCGATCGCTGTCAGGTCGAAAGCGCGGTTCGCGATCACGGCCATCTCTGGGGCCGCGGCGTTGCACGAACTCGCGAGCAGTCATACGTTCTTCGTCAGTCAATTGCGCAAGTATATTGACTGTTTGTTGGTGGGACAAAGTCTGATAGCGGTCACTGGTACTGCGCAGATCGGCAAAGGCTTCAGCCAGAGCAGTGCTGTCATACTCGTCGGCAGCCATGAGTTGATTAACACGTCTCATGGCTCTGAACATATCCCGGCGCAAGGGGCTGATCTGCTCGCCGGTTTCGCGCAAGACAGGTGCCAGTTCGTCCCGGCGTGCATCGCTCAAGTCGCGTACTAGCCAGCCAACATTAGGTGGGAGCGGGCGTGCGTCTGGCATGTCTCTAAAGGAGAGCACCCGGTAGGTAATCCCGCCAACAAGAAACAGGTTGGCAGCTATGGAAACCAGCAAAGCCAGGATGAGCAGTTTGTGTTTGTTCATGGCAATGTCGCCGCCTCGCTGGTATCGGTCAGGGATAACATGACCAACTCGTCATCCCAGGCTTGAAAGCCCTGATCGGCAACGTCCACGCCGAAAGTGAAATAATTGCTCATGACAATGCCGACCAGCATAGGCAAGCAGGCAGCCGATAGCGGACGCCACCACTGCATTGAGAACCCTTGCTCGGGAATAAGCCAGTCGACCAGTTGCTCAGCCCATGATTGCGATTTGGCTGGCAAGGGTTGCTGTAACACACGATTTTGCAAACCCGGGAAAACTGGTTGTGGCATCTGTTCCAGTAGTTGTTCAACAGACTCTTGCTGCGCCAGCAATTGCCGGGCCTCACTGTCTGTTACCAGCAAGGCATTAGCCTGCGCAGCCAATACGGAAGGCCAGCTGCCCAGATCACTGCCATAAGTATCCAATGCTGTGGTGAATTCTTGCTTGTTCATAGTGTTATGACTGGCTGTGTGTGATTCATCGTTATTCATTGTTTGCTGTCTCCCCAAGAGTACTACGAAGACTGCGTCTGGCGCGTGCCAGCTGGGACTCAAGTGCTTTCACTGATAAGCTCATAATATCAGCCGCTTCCTGATTGGAGAATCCGCTGAAATGGCAGAGCATGATAGCGCTGCGCTGTGCTTCTGGCAGACGGTGTAACTCGGCCAGTAATAGCTGCATACGTTTGTCGCCTGACGCCTGGTCAGTCGATTCCTGCGTGCTTGTACTACTGCCTTCTGAGTCTGCCTCATCATCGATCTCCGAATCGGTGGTCATACGTTTGTGTTTGCGGAGAAAATCGATACACAAATTGTGTGCGATACGATGTAGCCAGGTAGACAGCTTAGCCTTTTGGGGCTGCCACTGCGCCGCGTTCACCCACATCTTGAGAAACACTTCCTGGGCAATGTCTTCCGTATCGCTATGACTACCCAGGATTCGGAACGCGTAATGGCTGATTGCTTTCAGGTGCTGGCTGACGAGAGTCTGGTATGCAGATTGGTCTCCTCGGCAAACAGCGGCCATCAATTCTTCATCAGTCATTACGCATTCGATTCAAGTTCGTGCCAAGGGTTATGCCCCGTCCGATTGTCCCGCGCTTTGCCCGCGAGGTCCACCCGGGCGACGGCCACGATCACCGCCACCGATTCCGGGGCCATTGCGGCGCAACTGACGTAATTCCCGGCCGTTCAAGAGGCCATCGCCATTGCGGTCCAGCATCGTGAAAGTGCTTTCCTGAAACTCGTCAAGTGAGACAATGGCATCGCCGTTCAGATCCATGGCATTAAAGCGCTCGGTGAGCCGTTCGGTCATCTGCGCGCGCCGTTCAGCGCGCCGTGCTTCGACTTCCGCAGATTGGGTCGCGGTGTCCGCGTCTGGTGGACGTCGGTCGGGGCGAGCATTCAATAATTCATCGAGTGTTAAGACGCCATTGGCGTCGTTGTCCATTCTGGCAAGCGGATCGCGATCGCCACTTTGGAACTCGGCGAAGCTGATGCTGCCATCGCCATCGGTGTCCAGTTGTGCGGCGGGTCCGCGACGCTCGGTATCGGCGGCCATAGCCAATGAAGTCATTCCAGTTGCTGCTAATACAAACATTAATTTCAGTTTTTGCATGTCACTCTCCTGCGGATGCAATTGTTTACATTGACTTCTACGCGTGAAGTGGCAATTCCCTTCGATGATCAGCTAATTTTGTTCATGGCGGTTTTATTCGGATCGTCTTGCGCATTGGTGCTAGACCGCGCAGGTGCTGGTGCCGAGGTTGATTCGGAGCGCGTTCCGTGTACTCTAGACGAACAATAATAAAGCCAATAGAAGGTATGCCCATGTTGCGAATAGTGCGGAAACTACCGCTCGCGGTAGTGATGACCCTCAGTCTAGGCAATAGCAATCTTTCCTCTGCCCAGGATTATGTGCTGGATCCCGATTGGCCCAAGCCTCTGCCCGACGGTATTGAGTGGGGGCAGGTGCCCAATGTCACTATCGATGAGGAGGGCTATATCTATGCCTTTCATCGCGCCGACCCACCTGTGCTCAAATTTGATCCTGAAGGTAATCTTGTGGATTCCTTCGGCTCCGAGTGGGTTGCCTTGCCACATGGCTTCAGGCTGACTCCCGACGGCAATATCTGGGCAACTGACTTCCACCGCCAGAACGGCCATACCATTACCAAGATTGATAGCAACGGTCGCATTCTGTTACGACTCGGTGCGCGCGGCTTCACTGGTGCGGGTCCGAATACCTTCAATGGTCCAGCCGATGTGGCGCAAGCACCTAATGGCGACTTCTTTGTTGCCGATGGGCACTGGAATAACCGCATTGTGAAATTTGATCCGCAAGGCCGTTATCTCATGGAGTGGGGGACGTCGGGCACTGGCCAGGGCCAGCTCGACGTACCACATACTATTGTGATCGATCGTCGTGGTCGCGTGCTCGTAGGCGACAGAGGTAACGAGCGCATCCAGATTTTCACGCAGGACGGGGAATACATCACTGAATGGGATCAGTTCGGTTGGCCGAGTGGCATGTTCATTGATACCAATGACATTCTTTATGTTGCTGATTACCAAAGTAAGCGAGGTGTGACTTATGGCAGCGCCGAAGACGGTACTGTGCTGGGTTTTATTGAAGGTTCGGAGCCGGAAGGCATCGTTGTCGATGCCGAGGGTAATGTCTATACCGGTGAAGTCACTGGTGGTGAGTCCGGTGACGGCATGATTATCCGCAAATTTATTAAACAGTAATTGGCATGCGTTGTTGCTGACTATAGCGATAAATGGGTAACGACAGTATTTTTGGAAGTTAGCCCCTGAGGTTAAAGGCCAAACGACGAATCAAGCAGTCTAAATTAGAAGATCAAAACTATGAAACTAGCTGAGGAAAATCTGGGAGAACACCACCTCGATGAGAAAGAGGTGCAAGATGTTGTAGTGCGCTTTGCTGGCGACTCCGGCGACGGGATGCAATTGACCGGTGCTAACTTTACCGAAGCCACTGCCTTGTATGGCAATGACTTGTCGACGTTCCCGGACTTCCCTGCGGAAATTCGTGCGCCTGCGGGTGCAACCTTCGGAGTCTCCGCATTTCAAATATATTTTGGTAGCGAAGATGTCACCACCTCCGGTGACGCCCTTGATGTATTGGTGGCTATGAATCCTGCTGCACTGGCGACCAATCTGCACAACCTGGTCGATGGCGGTCTTATTATTGTCGACAGCGGCGCTTTTTCTGCTAAGAATCTGGCCAAAGCCAAGTACGCCGAGAACCCACTGGAAGATGGTTCGTTGGATGCCTATCGGGTTATGACAATCGATATTTCCAAACAAGTGCTGGAGGCTGTCGAACCTTACAATCTGGGCCACAAGGCGGCTCTGCGTTGCAAGAATATGTGGACGCTGGGTTTGGTGATGTGGCTGTTTGATCGCGATCGCAATCCCACGATTGCCAGTCTCGGTGCGAAATTCGCCAAGCAGCCTGAAATTGCCGAAGCCAATATCGCTGCGTTGAATGCAGGGCATGCCTATGGCGAAACCGCAGAATTACCGAGCGGCGTGCATGTGTATCGTGTGCCGAAAGCAAAAGTTGCACCCGGTACTTATCGAAATATAACAGGTACTACTGCATTGGCCTGGGGGTTGATTGCCGGTTCAGAGCTGGCCGAAGTTGATCTGCTTTTTGCCTCGTACCCAATTACTCCGGCCTCCAGTTTGTTGCACGAGTTGGCCAAGCGTAAAGACTTTCGCATCAATACGTTTCAGGCTGAAGATGAAATCGCTGCGGTGTGTGCCGCAATAGGCGCATCGTTCGCCGGGACGCTGGGGATAACCTCGAGTGCTGGTCCGGGCATTGCGCTGAAAGCGGAAGGCATTGCCTTGGCGGCCGCCACAGAGCTACCGTTGGTGATTGTTAATACGCAGCGCGGCGGGCCCTCTACAGGTTTGCCAACCAAGACCGAGCAGTCGGATTTGAACATGGCTATGTTTGGCCGTCATGGTGATACACCCATGCCAGTGATTGCCACGTCGACACCGGGTGATTGTTTCGATGTCGCCATTGAGGCAGTGCGTCTGGCCACCCGTTACATGACGCCGGTGATGCTGTTGTCCGATGGTTATCTGGCCAATGCCGCAGAGCCCTGGCAAATACCCGATACCAGTCAGTTCGAAAAATTTCCGGTACAGCACCATCACGATGCTGGCACCTTCAAACCCTCACTGCGTGATAACAAGACGCTGGCCCGGGTCTGGGCCAAGCCCGGCACGCCAGGCATGGAGCATCGCATCGGTGGTATCGAACGCAGTTTTGAAACCGGTGACATTTCCTATGATCCGGCCAATCACCAAATTATGACCGATCTGCGCCGCGACAAGGTCCAGGGCATCGCCGCAGATATTCCTGAGCAGGAAGTCTGTCTCGGCGAAACATCAGGTCGCTTGGCCGTCGTTGGCTGGGGTTCTACATTCGGCGCCATTCATCAGGCGGTGAAGCGGGCGCGAAAGGAAGGCGTGGCCGTTGCCCACATCCACATTCGCTATTTGTCTCCCTTTCCTGCCAACCTTGGCAAATTGCTGAGCCAGTTCGATAGCGTGTTGGTGCCAGAAATGAACACCGGGCAGTTAGTGCGCCTGCTGCGCGCTGACTTTCTGATCCCTGCTGAAGGATTGAACAAGGTAGCCGGCCAACCCTTCAAGATTGGTGAAATCCTGGCCGCTATTCATCAGCAAATTGCTGCCATGGATGCTGTGGAGGATGTGGAGGATGTGGAGAATAAGGAGGATAAGGAGAAAGTCTCATGAACAAACCATTAGGAAAACTCACGCTCAAAGACTATACCTCCGATCAGGAAGTGCGCTGGTGCCCCGGTTGTGGTGACTACGCGATTCTCAAGACCGTGCAGAAATTGATGCCGGAGTTGGACGTGCCGCGCGAAAACCTGGTGTTCGTGTCCGGCATCGGTTGCTCGTCGCGCTTTCCGTACTACATGAATACCTACGGTTTTCATACCATTCATGGTCGCGCGCCGGCCATTGCCACAGGCGTCAAACTGGCCAACCCGGAGCTGGATGTCTGGGTCATTACTGGCGACGGCGACGGCTTCAGTATCGGCGGCAACCATATGTTGCATGTGCTACGACGTAACGTGAACTTACAGATTTTGTTGTTCAATAATGAGATCTATGGCCTGACCAAAGGCCAGTATTCGCCAACCTCCCAACCTGGCACTCGTTCGCCTTCGTCTCCGGAAGGCTCGATCGATGCGCCGTTATCGCCCTGTGCGGTTGCGCTGGGTTCCGGTGCTACTTTTGTGTCCCGCTCCATCGATACTGAAGCAAAACATCTGACCGCTGTCATCAAGCGCGCTCATGAGCACCACGGCGCATCGTTCGTTGAGATACTGCAGAACTGCCCGATCTATAACGATGGCGTATTCGAGCAAGTCAAAAACAAGAAGACAGCAGCAGATTTCCGCATTGAGTTGACGCACCGCCAGCCTATGATTTTTGGCAAGGAAGGCGAGAAAGGCATTCGCCTGAATCGCGAGACGCTCGAGCTCGAAGTGATTCAATCTGCCGGCAATGAAGATCAGTTATTGATTCATGATGAAACCAATAAAGTGCAAGCACAGCTGTTGGCCACCATGGGCGGTGAGCACTTTCCGGTTGCGGTCGGTGTCTTGTACCGGGAAGAGAAGGCGACGTTTGTTGACGAAGCCTATTCGCAATTACAAAAAGCCAGAGGCACGACCGGGTCGCTGGACAAACTGCTGCGTAGTGGCCACACGTGGAAAGTAAGTAATTAATATTTTCAGGTGATGTCAAACAACTGCAATAACTCTGGCCTACACTTTGGCGCATGAATGAGTTGTTCTACAAACGTCGCCAGTTTTTGCAAATGGGTATCGCCGGAGTTAGCTATTTTCTCAGCGGTGGCCTGGCCCATGCAGCACAGTCTGACAACGGCTTCCGTTCGCTAAGCGATATCGGGCCGCTCCAACCGCCAGATGAAAATGGCATTATGCTGCCTGCCGGCTTTCGTTCCCGTGTTGTGGCGCGATCCGGCCAGATGCCTACCAGCAACAGCGCTTTTCGTTGGCATGCTTCACCCGATGGTGGTGCGTGCTTTCCAACCTCGGAAGGCGGTTGGGTCTATGTGTCCAATAGCGAGGAATCCAGTCAGACTGGTGGCGTTGGTGCATTACGTTTTAATGCCAACGGCAGCATAGTTGACGCCTATTCGATCCTCGAGAACACATCGCGCAATTGTGCCGGTGGCGCAACACCCTGGGGCACATGGCTGTCCTGTGAGGAAATTGAGAGCGGCCAGGTGTTTGAGTGTGACCCTATGGGCAACACAGCGGCAGTTGTGCGTCCGGGCCTCGGCACTTTCAATCACGAAGCAGTGGCGGTGGATTTGCAGCACAACTGTGCTTATCTGACTGAAGACATGCGCGACGGTGGCTTGTACCGCTTTGTCTCTGCACGTGGCTTACCGGATTTGACGGAAGGCAGGTTGGAAATTGCCGCGGTCGTGTCGCGTGACGGTGTTGACTATATCGAGTGGCTGGAAATCAGTGATCCGCAGGGCAGTATCGTGGCAACCCGGCGTCAGGTGCCAGATTATTTCCCTTTTAATGGTGGTGAAGGTATTGCCATGCATGACAGCAAGGTCTATTTCACTACCAAGGGCGACAATCGGGTCTGGTGCTATGACACGCTGAGCCAGCGCATTGACGTAATCTACGATGCTGCCACGTCGAGTAATCCGATCCTGACCGGTGTGGACAACGTGGCGATTACACCCGGTGGCGATGTGCTGGTTGCTGAGGACGGCGGCAATATGCAAATTGTTGTGCTCACCACCGATTTCGAACCGGTTCCGTTGCTACAGATAATCGGTCAGGATGACTCTGAAATCTGCGGTCCTGCCTTTGATCCGACCTATCGTCGTCTCTACTTCAGTTCCCAAAACGGCATGACCGGACGTGGCGAAGATGGGATTACCTACGAGATTGCAGCGCTGGGTAGTTAAGCTGTTTGCAACCTACTGGCGTGTTTCTCCCCACGCCAATCCTTCTTGCGTTGTCCCGCACTTGGTAATTGTCTTCAGATTGCCTATGCTCACCCCAAACGCCCATACTTTCCGCGCGCGGCAGTAGTGCGACAAATCGGCACCAGTGATCGAACTGTCCTGCAGACAATATTAATCGCTAGCGGAACGTAGAAGAGATTCTCTCAGAACAAGTCAAACACGAGGTTCATCATGTTATACAACAGCATTCTCAATACGATTGGTAATACGCCAGTCGTTAAACTGGGTCGCACCGGCCCTGAGAACCAGAACATTTACGCCAAACTCGAAGCGTTCAACCCACTGTCTTCGGTCAAGGATCGTTTGGCTATTGCGATTATCGAAGATGCTGAAAAAAGCGGCGCGTTGAAACCGGGGCAAACGGTTGTCGAAGCCACCTCCGGTAACACCGGCATTGCGTTGGCGATGGTGTGTGCGGCCAAAGGCTATCCGTTTGTGGCAACCATGGTGGAGACCTTCTCCGTTGAACGCCGCAAGATTATGAAGGCACTCGGCGCCAAAGTGATACTGACGCCGGCTGCAGAGAAGGGCTCGGGCATGGTCAAGCGGGCTGAAGAACTGGCCAGGCAACATGGCTGGTTTCTGGCGCGGCAATTTGAAAACCCAGCCAATCCGGCCTACCACCGCAATACCACCGGTCCGGAAATACTGCGCGACTTCGCCGGGCATACTCTGGATTATTTTGTCTCTGGTTGGGGAACCGGTGGCACCATGACGGGAGCAGGCCAGATGATCAAGCTCGCACGCCCCGACGTCAAAGTAATTGGTGTTGAACCTGAAAATGCGGCGATGCTGTCCGGCAAAGATTGGCAACCGCATAAAATTCAGGGTTGGACGCCGGATTTCGTGCCCGCTGTGCTGGATCGTTCGGTGCCTGATGAGCTGGTGCTGGTGAGCGATGATGAAGCGATAGCCACGGCTAAACTGTTGGCACGGCAGGAAGGCATTTTTTGTGGCATCTCGGCCGGCGGCACCATGGCGGCAGCCCTGCGTCTGGCAGAGCAGGCTCCCGAGGGCAGCACGTTCTGCGTCATGCTTCCTGATACCGGCGAGCGCTACTTGTCTACGCCATTGTTCGCCGATATCACTGAAGAGTCGGACGACGAGTGGCTAAATTCACTCTAAGGCTGTAATGGTTCAAGTAAAGCCCGGTGTGCGTTCCTGCATGCCGGGCTTTTTTAATGAGTGGCCAGGCTGCACAGGCACCGGGAGCCCGCGATATACAGGTTTGGGGATATTTGCTAGTCTCAAGCAGCCCATTCCCCTGGAGGATGCCATGAAGAGCAATAACAACAAGGGTGCGTCTGCAGAACAGGATCAACCCCAGAATCCCTCACGCCGAAACCTGCTAAAAAATGCCGGTCTTGTCGGCGCGGCAGTCAGTTCGGGTGCGGCCACCCAGGTGATCGCAGCGGATTCAACTGCACAACAATTCAACGCTACCAGTCCGAGCATGCGCGAGGCGCTCGAGGTGTTAACAGCTGAAGAAGCCGAGACTCTCGAGGCGATTTGTGATTGCCTGATCCCTTCCGATGAGCATGGTCCAGGCGCACGCGAAGCCAGGGCTGTCCACTACATCGATCGCGCACTGGCCAGTCACAATATTGCAGATCGTCATGACTACATGGTGAGTCTGACGGCGATCAACGATTATGCGCGGCAGACTCGGGGCAAGGCGTACTACGATTTAATCAAGGATCAACAGAATTCTATCCTGCTGGCAGTGCAACAGAACAAGGTGCCAGGTTGCTCACCTAGTGCGAGTGGATTCTTCAATACAGTACGCAGCCACACCATTGATGGCACGTTCTGTGATCCTTACTACGGCGGTAATCAGAATTTCGTCGGCTGGGATATGGTGCGTTATCCGGGTATCAGGCTCAGCGCGTCGGAGACCGATGTCTCGCGTGGCGCGCAACTCGAGCCCAATCATCAATCGGCCTATGACCATCAAACTTACACCAAAATGGTGAAGAATATGTCGCCGGGCGAACACGGAGGTGGCAACAATGCCTAAACAGCTTCCGAAAACAGATGTTGTGATTGTTGGCATGGGCGCAGCCGGTGGCGTCGCCTCCTTGCCACTAACCCAGGCTGGTTTGAAAGTGATTGGTCTGGAAGCCGGGGGTTGGCTCAGTCCGCGGGATTTTGCGCCCGATGAACTACGCAATGGTTCGCGCAACTGGCCACAGTCAGCACAAAAGGCTGCCAACGAGGCGCCGACTGTGCGGGCAACATCAAACGATGTTGCCGTGCAAGGCGGTCACCCGATGATGAATGCGGTTGGCGGCACAACCATGCATTACTGGGCGCAGAGTTGGCGGCTTAATCCATGGGATTTCAAAGTCGTCAGTGCTACGCGCGAGCGCTATGGTCTGGAGCGACTTCCGGAAGATTCCACCGTTGAGGACTGGCCGTTTGGCTACGAGGAACTGGAACCTTATTACGATAAAGTCGAGTACACCGTTGGCATTTCCGGTCAGGCGGGCAATGTCCAAGGCCGAATCAATGAGGCAGGCAACATCTTCGAAGGTGAGCGGGCCCGGGAATACCCGATGCAAGCATTGCGCGGGTCGCCCTTTACCGAGCGCATGAGTGAAGCCGCACGGGCAATGGGAGCCCATCCATTCCAGGGGCCGGCGGCGATTACCACCGAAGTATTCGATGGCCGTGCGCCTTGCCAGTATCACGGCTTTTGCAACAAAGGTGGTTGTCATGTGCAGGCCAAGAGTTCGACGGCCGTCACGACAATCCCCAAGGCAGTGGCGACCGGGAATCTGGATGTCGTCACCTTTGCCCGAGTCACCAATATCGTCACAGACAATAATGGCAAGGTGACCGGTGTGGATTATATCAAGGGCAATGAAACTTATTTTCAGCCAGCCGATGTGGTGTTGCTGGGCAGCTACGCCTACGAGAATGTGCGTCTGTTGTTGTTGTCAAAATCGCGTGCCTTCCCCAATGGCCTGGCTAATAATTCAGGGCAGGTAGGCCAGCATTATTTTTCCCATCATCAAGGTGCGCCGGTCACAGCGCTATTCCCATTCGATTTGCATAATTGGTATGGCTTGCCAGCGCAGGGCACCGCGATCGATAACTGGGCTGATGATAACTTCGATCATAGCGACCTGAATTTCATTGGTGGTGCCAATTTGTGGGCCCATACCGATCGCAAACCGATGAGCGCTGCCAAGATGAGTACGTTTGGTGAGGTGCGCAATTGGGGCTCCGACTGGAAGGCGTTCATTATGCAAAACGCTGACCGGACTAACTCATCCTATATACAGAAGACTACCTTGCCCTATGTGGGCAATTATCTGGATCTCGATCCCACCGTGAAAGATACACTGGGTTTTCCGGTAACGCGTATCACCGCGCGCTACCGCGATAATGAAAAGCGCATTGCTGCTTATTCACAGGACAAGATGGAACAATGGTATCTGGAAGCCGGGGCGAGCAAAGTGATTCGCTCAGGGCTAGGCAATACTATGGGGCCATCCACGCATGCCTATGGCGGCACACGCATGGGTAATAATAGTCAGACCAATGTTGTCGATCAGTGGGGTTTTGCTCATGAGGTTCCTAATTTGGGGATACTTGGCGCTTCGACAATGGGCACCAGCGGCGCCAGAAACCCAACACTGACTGTGCAGGCTTTGGCCTGGCGTACGGCTGAGTATCTGGCCAACAATTGGCGCTCGGTGGTAGGCTAGCGACTTGTTTTCTCGCCGTTACCGTCGTAGGTAGTTCGCAGCGTCCAAATCGGTGTGTTGCGCGAGTCATCGATTGGGCAGTTGATTGGTGAGTTGATTGGCCAGGTGATTGAGAAGTCGATTAAAAAGCTGGATGAGAAATCAGGCAAGAAGCCGGGCGAGTCTATGAGCCAGAGCAAGCAAATTATCCCGATTCTGGATCTGTTCCGGTTAATCGCTGCTTTGCTCGTTGCACTGGCTCACTACGAGATTGTTTTCGGTCAGTATCTGATTTACGGCTCCATGGCCAGCACAGCGCTGTCATGGTTTTTCGTGCTGTCTGGTTTCATTATCGCTTACAACTATCCCAGTCTGTCCGGCGCCGCTACCTATCGGCGCTATTACCTGCACCGCTTAATTCGCATCTATCCGGTCTATGCGCTGGCCGTTTTGATCTCTGGCGCCTTTGTCACTATCGGTTATCTGCAAATAGGGGAGGGCTTCTTCGGTTCTGTTCGCAGGCCGTTCGAGTTGTCATATGACCTGCCTGAACAGAAGGATATTGGCTTTTGGCTAATGGCCATCGTACGGCACCTGACCTTCACTCAGTCGATCTCATCGATTGAGACGTTGAAACTGGTTTTTGACGGCCCGCTCTGGTCATTGGTGCTTGAAGTAGTCTTTTACTTGTTCTTTCCCTTGTTTCTGGTGCTTCTAAAACCTGTGAACACCATGGGCCGCGTTATCGCCGCGCTTGTGGTTGGTTATCTATTGCAGTACTTGCTGATACTGGCTTTCCTGCCAGAGGCTGAAAGCTATGATGTGATGAACCTGCAAGTACCGGTCTATACCAATCCACTCATTCGTGGCATCGAATTTATCTTTGGCATGCTTATCTATCGCGCTTACTCGCTCATGCCAACTCCGGAGGCAGCTAACAATCGTAATTGGGGCTTGTTGCTGCTGGGCATGTTGGCCTATGTGCTGGTTAATCACCTTGGGGCGTACGTGCCTTATCAGTTCGCCATGTTTTACACGGCGGTACCGGTGGTGACATTTCTGGTCTTTATTCTGACCCGCGTCTATTGGCAGCCCGATGCGGCAATCGTCAAATTCTGCGCCTGGTGTGGCGGGATGAGTTACGTGCTGTATTGTTTCCACTGGCCATTGATGGAAATCGTGCAGTTCACGGACATTATCCCGCCAAGCCTGCCGGTGGCGGTACACGTGGGATTGCTGTTACTGCTGTACCTTGTGTTCTGTCATGTCGTGCTCAGGTTCGTGGAATCGCCAACGCGCAAATGGCTGTATCGCCGTTTGGACAAGCCAGCCAGTACTGACTGAGCAGTGCTGCCTGAATCTGGCCGAAGCGGGCAAGTACCCCAAGCATCAAGTGCTGGCAAATGGCCGCGAGAAATGTGGCCGCAAGCAAGTAATTGACAGAGCAGGATGCCGGGCTGCGCTAAGAATGCGCTGATAGGTTGCTGACAGAGCAGGCCTGGTCAGTGCGATTGAAAAGGCCGATTCACAGACCAATTCACAGACCAATCAGAACACCTCAACCACCCGTCTGCTAGTGTGTTTGGAGTCTTCTCCAAATGCGCTTAGAGGCTCGTGAGACGTGGGTTTATGGCTTGACACTGTTGTACGTGAATGGTTATATCGATGCTCCTTAGGGGGAGTATCAATAATTAAAGCAATAAGGTAGATCTATGAAAATTCAATGGCTGCTCATAGCTTTCACCGCACTGCTCGCTGCTTGTTCGCCGAGTGATCAAGGCGCTGGAAATCAAACTGCTCAATCTTCTCAAGTGGCGCAAGCTGCTGAGTCTTCAAGTGGAGACGACATTCCACGTATGCCCAACGGCAAGCCCGACCTGAATGGCATTTGGCAAGTTCTCATGAATGCCAATGACAATCTGGAGCCGGCGCCACCCAAAGCTGCTTATCAGCTGGTACCAGGCGATTTTGTCCCGGTCCCGGCGCCTGAAATAGTCGCCATGGGTGCTGTTGGTGCTGTGCCAGCTACTTTCGGCGTTGTCGAAGGCGGCAGCATTCCTTACAAACCTGAGGCACTGGCCCGCCGCGAAGCGAATCGCGAGAACTGGTTGGAGAACGATCCGGAAGTAAAGTGCTATATGCCGGGCGTACCGCGTGCCAACTACATGCCGCATCCGTTCCAGATCTTCCAGAGTGAGAGTGCTTTCTTTATCGCCTACTCCTTTGCCGGTGCTGTGCGTAATGTGTTCCTGGAAGACCCGGGCCCCGCGCCATTGGATTCCTGGATGGGTCAATCCTACGGATATTGGGATGGCGATACCTGGGTAGTCGAAGTGACTGGTCTGGATGATCGCACCTGGTTTGACCGGGCTGGCAACTATCACACCTATCAACTGAAGGTCACCGAACGTTATGACATGGTCGATGAGAACGTCATCATGTATTCGGCGACTATGGAAGATCCGGATATCTTCGAGCGCCCCTGGACCATCAGCATGCCTATCTACCGTCGTCTGGAGCAGGGCTACGAACTGCCGCAATTCAAGTGTGTCGAGTTTGTCGAAGAACTGATGTACGGCGAATATCGCAAAGGCGGTGAGTTTGAACAGCGCCTGCGTGAGGAAATGCAAGAAGAGCAAAATTAACCGTTAAGTCGATTGTGTCGGGCGGTACCAAGCTTGGTATTCCGCCCGTCAATTCGATAGAATCCTCGCAGATTGGCGATTTTGATCGTTTCCGGCTTTGACACTGACTCGAGAAGTCGTGTAGAAAGGCGATATCAGTTAACAGTTGGTTAATAGTTAATACTTTTAACTAGTAGTTGGTTAACTAATTGTATAAGGTAACAACGGTCAAACTGGTAGTGTTAGTCTGCATTAAGCCCATGAAACCAGTGGCTATACCAAGAAATTAAGGGGTAACTCTATGAAAATGAAACTTCTGGCACTAGCAGCCGTGACAGCCGTAGGTGTTATTGCTATCAAGCAACCAGCTACAGCACACCACGCGTTTTCTGCCGAATTTGATGCCAACTTGCCAGTGCGTCTGGGTGGTCCAATTACTCGTGTAGAGTGGATCAATCCCCACACCTGGATTCACCTGGATAACAATGATCCCGAGTCGACTCGTGATCCCGGTCCGTGGATGGTAGAGGGCGGTACGCCAAACACCTTGCTGCGCCGTGGTATTAACCGAAATTCACTGGAACTGGGTACGGCGATCGTCGTCACCGGATATCAGTCAAAAGACCGTCTTTGTGAGCCTACGTGCCGCGCCAATGGTCGTGACATCACGTTCCCGGATGGCCGTAAACTGTTTATGGGTTCTTCCGGTACTGGTGCACCAAGAGACGGCTCTGATCCAACGCAGTAGTCTGCTTTTGCAAGCTTGATCAAAAAACCCGACTTCTCGAAAGAGTAGTCGGGTTTTTTATGCCTGTTAGAAAACCGGCAATCAGTTAATTCGGCGGTGCGTGCCGTCGGTGCAGATAATAGCCATGCGGATGTTCTTTGCGCAGCCGCCAGAAATGATGGCGATAATCCTGTTGGCGAAAGTAGTGAGTAACTAGCGAACGCCGGGTCTTGTCAGCGTCAGTGATGGGCACGGGCTTGATATCGCGCTGCTGCAACTGTTCACTAATATCCTTTTGGGCTCTCACTTTGTTCGACGTCTGCGCCGCTGACGTGGCTTTCAGGCATCTCATGAGTAGCTGGCATCCCCCGCAAATATGATATTGGCTTCGACAATGCCGTTTTCCCAATACAATATTCGTAACGACTTGGTTATCATCGGTCGCAGAATTAGAAACAGCCGGGCAAGGGGAAAATATGAATAGCAGGCGTCTTATAGCAATAACTCTAATAGGTATCATTCTGTCTGGTTGCGCGGCGATGAGTGCAGAAGAATGTGTTTACTCAGATTGGACGGCCGTGGGTTATGAAGACGGTGCGGATGGTCGCGGCAGCGACAGATTTGGCGACTACCGTCGTGCCTGCGCGGACCATAACATCACGCCCGACTTCGATGCCTGGCAAGCGGGGCGCGAACGGGGCTTGATCGAATTCTGTCAGCCGCTACGGGGATTTCAGCTTGGCCAATCCGGGGGATTCTATAACGGTGTCTGCAACGCGAATCTGGAGCCGAGCTTCGTGGACGCATTTAGGCTGGGAGCCGAACTTTACAGTCTGCGAGGAAACCTTGACGCAATTGTCTCGAGCATCGATGCAAACTCGCGAGCCATTCTACGTATCGATTCTGATGTTGCCGAGATTGAATCCAGGATAATCCTCGACGAGACCACCCAAGCAGAAAGGGCTCAGCTCTTGATAGACATGCGGGAGTTGTCGGAGATAAAAGGCGAGCTGGAGCTGGAAGCCGATCTGCTTATTGAGCAGCGCACCCTGGCCGAGTTAGCACTTTATGAATTCGAGTCGACTGTCAGTTCAGCCGGTTTCTAGGTAACACCTCGGTTTGAGCTACTCTTCGGTTCGCTATCTCTGAATGTATGTGTGATGGGTGAGGTGGTCGGAGGAATTCGCTCTCTCCAAGGGACATCCCCGGTCGAGTCGAACGACCAATACAGTAGCTGCTGCCTCGACCTTGCGCAGGATCAGTTAATTGGGCGGCGCGTGGCGACGGTGCAGATAATAGCCATGCGGATGTTCTTTGCGCAGCCGCCAGAAGTGATGGCGATAATCCTGTTGGCGAAAGTAGTGCGTAACTAGCGAACGCCGGGTCTTGTCAGCGTCAGTGATGGCCGACCCGCCGTGCAGTAGCTGGGCATGCCAGATCAACACATCGCCAGGCTCGGCAGTGAAGGGCACGGGCTTGATATCGCGCTGCTGCAACTGCTCGCGAATATAGTTGTTGAATGCATCCATCTCGGCGCCGACGGCTTTGATGCCACCGTTGCTGAAACGATAGGGCGGGATCAGGTGGCTACCGGGGTAGAGTTGTACAGGGCCGTTGCTGTCATCGACTTCATCCAGCGCAATCCACGACACCACCAGTTTATTGTCGACTCGTGGCGGCATGTAGAGCGTATCGATATGGCTGGCTTGCTGGGAGCCGAATTCGAAATTAAGACTGTTGCACACCAGTGGGTTGCCATCCAGTAACTGTCGCAACACATCGCTAAGAGACGGATCCAGAATCAACTGCCTGATAGCCGGAAAGTCCCGATACAAATCGTTAATCTTGTAGGGGCTAAGCCGGGCATCATCCGGGGCGTCGGCAAACAGCATGCGTCGCGATTGTGCTGACTCCAGCCAGGCATCAATGGTAATCGGATGTTCGAGGTCGGTGCGCTGTTGCCATAATTCATCAAGCAGCGCATTCGCCGCTGCACAACGCTCGGGACTAAACAGCCCGCGCAGAATCAAATAGCCATCTTGCTGCCATTGCTGCTGATTCACCGGTTCACTCACATTGCTCATATAATTCAAATCAGTGATGGTTCAGTTTTTGTTAAAACTGGTTGCAACGATCATGCGCGGCATGAATATCATTCGCGCCTAGTCTGCGACTGGCTCTATGACGCGTTCAAAGTCGCCGCCATCACGAAACACAGTCGATGTTTGATAAAACCCTGCGCTATAGAGTTGGACCAGCACCGTGGTGCTGCCGCGGTTTTCCCAGAACCAGCCATGAATGCCGGTGAAAGGCGCATGGAAAGAGCCGTAGCGGCTCGTAGCATTGCCCTGTTCGAAGCTCTCGGCGTATTCCTCGCCCAGTGCGGCAGGTTCGGCGTGCATGTCGAAATAGACTTCATCGTCGGCCACCCAACTGAACACCATGGGCGCATCGAGATCCATCAAGTACTTGTATTCTACTGATTGGAAAGGGCCTAACTCGAATTCCACATAGTCCTGGCGGTGGCCTTCCAGTTTTTCTTCAAACGGGTTTTCGTCATTGGACAAGGCTGACAGTCCGGTCAGCTGCCCTGTGCCTAGCGGATCAATGCCGAACTCGGCGGGCAGGATTACTGTCAATAGCACAATCAGTGCAACGACCAGAGCCGTTGCACTGGCAATCAAAATGTTTTTCGATGAAGGGGGCGTGTTGCTATCAGGTTGTACCACGGGTGCTCACTCTCAAGTCTTGACGTTGGAATTAATACGCTGGCTGCAAAAAGAAGGCAGACAGTTGGTAGCCTGCTAACAAGAAACCACCAGTCATCAGTACGCTATTGGTCACAAAGGCATGGCGCAAATAACTTGCCTGGGTGCGCCAGATGCTGAGCAGGATGAAGACGGCAGACAAGGCGAGGATCTGACCGATCTCAACACCGATATTGAAGCTAATAATATTGATGACCAGACCGTTGTCAGAAATAGTGAATTCCTGCAGCTTGGTCGCCAGCCCCAAACCATGAAACAGTCCAAAGACAAACACGGCGACGCGTGTGTTGGGTTCGAAGCCGAGAAAGCGCTTGAAGCCGTCGATATTCTCGAATGCCTTGTAGACGATAGACAGGCCGATAATCGCGTCAATGAAATACGCGTTGACCTGCAAATTGCCCAACACACCGAGCAGTAATGTGATGCTATGGCCGATGGCAAACAGCGTGACATATTGCACCACGTGTTTGGGGCGATAGAGAAAAAAGATGACACCGACCAGAAACAATAAATGGTCATACCCCGTGACCATGTGTTTGGCGCCGAGATAAATAAACGGGAATATTGCCGGGCCATCGGTCGCCTGAACGAAATTGGCATCGGAGCCGGCGATGGTGTGTCCGGAAGCGCTATTGGCGACCAGCGCCAGTAACGGGATGGCGCACAACACGGCAATTTGCCGCAGGGTATCAAGTTTATTCATCAAGTTTATTCATCAAGTTTATTCATCTTTCAGGTCAGTTGCCTTAATCGGAAGTAAAGCGATTGTTGATGTCCGGGTTATAGGCCTGGTGACAGGCACTGCACACGCTGTACAGTTGCGCACCGGCCTGGAAAAACTCTTCTTCATCCTGAGCTTCAGCAGCTGCCATTGAGCGCAGACCTGCCTCCATCATCCCTTCGGAATAAATCATCCAGGCGTCATTGTCTTCGGCGCGGCCTGGCAAAGCGAGCAGATTGCCGGTTTCCACAATAAGTGCGGATTGCGCGCGCACGTATTCCCAGCCATCGTCTGTTGTGGGATAGAGTTCTTCATAGCCAGCCGAATCAAGTACCCAGCCGCCAGAATCCCATAACACATCAGCAGCGGGCTCGATAATCAGTGCCATGAGTTCCTGTACAGACAACGAAGTATTATAAGGTGTTGCTGACTGGGCATCTGGTTCTGCGTCATCACCGCCTGAGCAGGCTATTAGCAGACTGCTGGCGAGCAGTAGCATTGCACGTGAAAGGGTCCGAATAGGCATTGGTAGTGTCCTGTCTGGGGGGAACCGATTGTTGGGTGGCGGCGTCTAGCAGGCGGCCCTTGTTGAATCAGTTCTCGTTGGTACATGAATTCTGCGCGGCGCGGTAATGTCGCTCAATGGCTAGCAAGTCTGCACTAAATCAAGGCGTTTATCCACAGCCTACGCCCTGTCTGACGGGCGTTGCGACGCCGTGATTATGCGGTCAGTGGCGTCAGTTTTCGGGGTTCTAGAGGAATTTGGCTTGCCGGTGCCCGAGCCGCCGCACAGAACTGCAAAAAGCGCTACACTAGCGCTATGAAACAAACTCTGACAAGCAAATTACTGTTTATAACGGCGTTACTCGTCGTTGCCTCGGCCTCAGTCAGGGCTGATGTTCTGGTGCAGGCGACCCCGGATGAGGGCCGCCAGCCGCGTCTGGTTACTGATAGCGAGGGCGGCGTGCATCTATTGTATTTCAGGACTCGATTGAGTCAGCGTGGCGCCAGAGAGGGCAATCTCTACTACCGGCCCTGGCTGGCTGAGCAACGCCGTTTTGGCAATCGCATCAAAGTCTCCAGCACCGCATTCAATTTGCAGAGTTACGCCATCGCCAGAGCGGCGATGGCGGTAGATGGCGATGGCCGCTTGCATGTCATGTGGTATTTGCCGCGCAACAGTGAGTATTTCTATACGCGCTCTGATACCGAGCGGCGCAGCTTTGCAACCCAGCAGCAGATTGTTACCGAACAATTGGCCGGCATCGATGCAGGCGGTGATGTCGCTGCCTTCGGTGACTCGGTGGCGGTAGTCTGGGGTGCAGGCGATTTAAGTCGTGAACATGAGAGAACCATGTTTGCGCGGTTGTCGCGCGACAATGGTGCCACGTTTGGTCCCGAGACCATGATTAGCAATCCCGATCTGGGCGCCTGCGCTTGCTGTTCGATGGCAGCGGACTATCTCGACCAGAATGATTTGTTTGTTGCTTACCGTTCTGCAATCGATGGTGTAGGCAGACATATGCAGTTGTTGACCGTCAAAACCAACGCTGACGGTCTGCAGAGTGCCAGCTACGATTCGGTTGCATCATTGCAGGAGTGGGAAGCATCATTCTGCCCGCTTAGCACCAACGACATTTCCCGTGCGTCCGATCAGCAATGGTTGGTGTTTGAAACCGAGAGCCGGATTATCCAGAAGCAGTTACCAGATGGTGAACTGCTGCCAGTAGCCGAGCCTTTTACAGAAACCCGACAAAAGAATCCGGCTATTGCAGTCAACGCACAAGGCGAGCGCATAATTGTCTGGGGCGAAGCGATCAGTCACACCCGGGGCGGGCGCCTGAATTTGCGGCTGTATTCGGCCGATGGCGAGTTATCTGATTATCGTTTGCATGACGAAATACAGATCGATGATTTCAGCTTTCCGGCCGCTGCTGCATTGCCGGGCGGTGACTTTCTGGTGCTGCACTAGTAACAGTATTAGCTACCCGTTATTGCAGATTCTGGCGTCGTTCGATGCGCTGTTCGAGTAATTCCATTTCCAGTTGTTGCTGTTGCCGATTTGTTTCGTTGTTGAGGCGGCGCATTTGCCGGCGGTGATTATCCGGCGTGGGGCTGGATTGTGGTATGCCTGGGCCGGGGCGCACATTGTTTCTGCTGGGCTGCAGGCGCTGAAACGCGCTGGCAACATTGTCGGTGCGCAAGCGCAATGCATTAGCACCACAAAAATATTCGATATCGATGAGTCGGCGCAGGGCGTCCGGATCGTTGCTGGTATCAGCAGCGCTGCGGGATCGTTCGACAAAATCAGAGCGCCATTGCTGTAACTGTCGGCAGTGCTGGATATAACTGGTGGTAGGTTCGCCATCGATGGCGGCGAGGAAGGTCTGGCAAGCCGCAGTCAAATTCTGCGAGGTCTGCCCCAAGCCTTGTTCGCTGAGTGTCTCAAGGCAGCTTGCCGCCTGGCTATCCAGCGCGGCGAAGGTGTCGGCAATTGCCGCAATCTGTTCATCCACACTTAGTGCAGCCCCTGCGGAGTCGGCTGCATGCAGTGGCGCACAACAGAGCAAGGCGCTAATGCTGAAAAGCTTGCCGAGCCGGAATGTGCTATTCGTACAATTTGAAGCGCTTGTCCCATTTCTTGAAACGCTTGCGACAGTATTTTTCCAGTTGCTTGTGCGTCGAGAAAAAGAATTCACTAGCGTCGGGGATGGATTCGTCGTACTCGCAGTAGTCGTTATCATATTCACGACAAACCCAGGGGCGCGTTTCATAGATGCCGCAGGCGCCATTAGGCAGCAAGTGGGTACACGGCGTGTAGATGTGCAGAAACCAGCCGTCAGCATCTTTAAATATATTGATATTTTCATGAGAGACCTGCCAGAGTAGATGGTCAAAGTCTTCCTTGCTTTTGGGAGTGGGGATCTTTTGGTTGATCGAATTACAGCAAATGGATTTTTTGCACTTGGCACACTTGCCTTCGACTTCGACGTCACCGGCCAGCTCCACATCGACCATTTTGATTGAATCCTTGGCGTTCATACTTCTTACCACGTGGAAAATTAAAAACGAATGGTGGTTGGCAACTATTCTAGCATTGCCAGACGGGGCGCACGCCAGACTTTTACAAGGTATTGCCGCGATTGTTGCTGAATTAACTACAATGGCTGCTGACAGCCCCGGCTCGGGCTCCACTCCAGTGCTTTACATTAGGCAAGCGTGTGCGCAAAATCCCCAGGACTCGATCGCCGCGGTTACAATATCAACAACAACTTACAGAGACTTCGAGTATGTTCGCTGACTTGCCCAATTCCCGTATTACCCTCGCTGCGTTGTTGCTATCGCTCATGCTGACGAATTGCTCTACCGATGAGCCAGTGACGACAGCAGGGCAAACCATTCCTGGCGATGCTGCCACTATCACCTTGCGCACCGTTTCGACGCAGCCGTGGTTGGTTACTGGTGGTGATGTGCTGGTGGAGGTAACAGTCGCTTCGCCAGATGCCGCCACACCGCAACTTACCCTCAATGGCGAGCTTGTCACGACCACGATGGTGCCGCTGGATAGCAGACGCTATCAAACGTTAATAAGGGATTTGCCATTAGGTGAGAGCCTGATTGCAGCAACAGTCCCGTCAGCAGACACTGGCGCAGAATTATTACTCACCAACTATCCACAATCCGGCCCGATTATCTCCGGGCCGCAGCAATCCCCGTTTTATTGCCAAAGCGAAGAATTCGAACTGGTCACCGGAGAACTACTTGGGCCAGCGCTGGATGCTGATTGCAGTGTGGCGACGCGCGTGGACTATGTGTATTTATCCTCGGACAGCGGCGAGTATCTGCCATGGCCAATGGCGGCTGACGAGTACCCGGAAGATTTGCTGCAGATCGAGAACACTGACGGTTCAACGACGCCTTTTATTGTCCGTGTCGAGACTGGCACTGCGAACCGCGCTATTTATGAAATCGCCATGCTGCACGATCCTGCGAGCGCTGATGTAACGCCATGGCAACGCAGTGAAAACTGGAACGGCAAGTTGGTTTACACGCATGGTGGTGGTTGTCGCAGTGGCTGGCATCAGCAGGGGACGACTACCGGGGGCGTGCTGCGCGAAGGGCTGTTTAGGCAAGGCTATGCCACGGTGTCGGCGACGCTGAATGTCTTCGGCCAAAATTGTAATGACCTGCTCGCTTCCGAGACTCATATCATGGTGAAGGAGCGCTTTATTGAGCAGTATGGTGAGCCGATTTATACCATCGCCACCGGCGCCTCCGGTGGTTCTTATCAGTCGCATCAGACCGCTGACAATTACCCCGGTGTATTCGATGGCCTGATCGTGTCCTCAAGCTTCCCCGATGTGACCTCTGCTACGATTTTTACATTAGCCGATTCGCGATTGCTGCATTTTTATTTCAATAACATTAATCCCGATGAATTTAGTGAGGCCCAGCAACAGGCTGTGGCGGGCTTTGGCTCTTTTGGCTCAATTGCCAATCTTGCGCGCGGCGCAGCGCGCCTCGACCCAATTTTCGAAACCGGTGTCCCGCTCGAAGAACAGGGCGGTGAAGTGAGCATCGAGGCGTTGGAGACGCAGCGCTATCATGCGTTTAATCCAGACGGTGTGCGAGCAACGGTCTATGACCATACTGAAAATGTCTATGGGACTCTGGACGGCACGTCAATTGCGCAGCGCCCCCTGGACAATGTCGGCGTGCAGTACGGTCTGGTGGCGCTGAACAATGGCGCTATTAGCACCGCGCAGTTTCTTGCTCTGAATCGTAATATTGGTGGTTTTGATCATGACATGAACCATATCGACAGGCGCCATCGGGCCGACTCCCAGGCCCGGCGTCGGGCGATCGAATCCGGCCGGATACTGCATGGCGGTACTGGTCTGGCCACCACGCCGGTGATCGATTACCGACGCTATACAGATGATGTCGAGGGTGGCGATATCCACATGATCGTGCACCAGTTCTCCACCAGACAACGACTGCTGAATGCCAATGGCCATGCTGATAACCACATCATGCAAGTAGGCGGTCGCTGGGGCTTTACCGAGCAAGAGCCAGATCTGGGTATATTGTTTCAGCAGATGGACGAATGGCTGATGAATATTATCGCGGATCAGTCGACTACCGATCAGCAGCAGAAAGTAGTTAGTAACAAGCCGGCAGCATTGGTCGATGCTTGCTGGGAAGACAATGGTCTGGTGCGCCGCAAGATCGAAGTTGAACAAACTTATATAGGTGCCAGCGAATGTAATACCCTGTACCCAGCCTATCCGACACCGCGTCAGGTCGCGGGCGCACCATTGGCAAACGATATTGTGAGTTGCCAGTTACGGCCAGTGAATACTGCTGACTATGCTGTCGAGTTCAGTGATGAAGAATGGTTGGAGCTATCAGGTATTTTTTCTGATGGTGTGTGTGACTGGTCGCAGAATGATATGAGCGAGACCACGCATCAAGGTGGCTGGGTGTCGTTCGGCCCATCGCCTATCAACAGGCTCTATTGAGTAACCACCAAAATAATAAACGGGAAATCTCATGAATAGAAAAACAACAATACTTTCATTTGCTTACTACCTGACACTTATTCCGTTCACTGTGGTTGCGCAGTCCGAACGCGAGGCGCAATTGGCCACATCAGTAGATGATGGTTTTACCATTGCCGCTGTCGGCGACATCATTATTGCTTATCCGCTCGATCACATGCTGACCGATCCGGGATTCCGCGAAGTGGTTGAACTCACCCGCGGCGCTGATGTGACTACAGGCAATATGGAAGGCAACATCATCGATGGTCGGACCTTTGCGGGCAGTGCCGGCGGTGGCTTTGGCGCTGAGCCAGAAGCGGCTGAATGGATTGCCGAGATGGGTTTCGACATTGTCTCGCGCCCCAATAATCATGCCGATGATTTTGGCCCTGAAGGTCTGGCAGAAACCAGTGCCCATCTGGAGCGCGCCGGTATCCAGTATGCCGGTTATGGCGACAGTTATTGGGCCGCGAAAGCAGCACGTTTTTACAGTAGCGCCCGGGGGCGCGTTGGCATGGTGGCGGTGTCGGATCATGATCCGCGTGCGCAACCGGCGCGTGGTGAATGGCCCGGTGTGGGTGGGCTGAGCCCGTTGCGCGTGGAGCGCTATTTTATGGTGCCCGAGGACTCATGGGAGTCCGTGCAAACGCTGCGCGATCATTTTCCCAATGGCAGTGGGTTCTATGCCCGCGGTGCCAATACCAATAGTGAGATCTCTCTGATCGGTAATAACTTTCGCAAGGCCGAGCCCGGCATTACTGAGCCTTACTATCACTATGAGATGAATCAGCAAGATTTAACCGATACGCTGGCGTCTGTACGCGAAGGCAAAATCAAGTCGGACTTTATTACCGTGGCCATTCACGCGCATCATTTCCGGGATGCTCAGGGTGGTTATCGTGGTGAAGGTATTGAGGAAGGTGAGCATCTGGATACCAATCCGTCGATTGCCAATTACTTGCCCGAGTTTGCCCATGCCGCAATCGACAATGGTGCGGACCTGTTTCAAGGTACCGGCGTGCACGCCCTGCGTGGTATCGAAATTTACAACGGCAGGCCGGTATTTTACGGGCTGGGTGAATTCATTCGGCAGATGGATGTGATTGGTCTGGCCGGGCGTGGCGATCCGCAGCGCAGCATTGGTCCGCCCGGTGCCGAGTTTCCGGTCAAATTTGAATCCATTATCGCGATCAGCGAATTTGCCGATGGTGAATTACAGGAAGTACGTATTCATCCTGTTGAAACGCGCTACGACGAGACCAAGCTGGCCTTGCGCGGTATTCCGCGCATCGCGCCACCCGACGTGGCCCAGCGTATTTTACGTCGCTTGCAAACTCTGTCTGAGCCGCTGGGCACCACCATTCGCATTCAAGGTGATATCGGTATTATCCGGCCCTGATCGAAGGGAAGCTTAATTCTGGGCGCTATCGGACTTGATGGTAGATGCGGGCTCGGATTGTGCGAGCAGCAGCCGCATCTCCAGTCGTTTGATCTCGCGGAGTAGCTCATGTTTGAGTAATTGTTGCCATGCGATGACTTTGATAATGGCCAGCATAAACAGGCACACGATTATGCCGAGCGCCCAGGCGAGGCTGAGTTTCAAATCCTCAGTAGCGAAGAAGCGAGTGGCGCAATACACGCCAATGAAGAACGCTGCAAAGCCCAGAATATAGGAATACCAGGTCACCCAGGCCTGTTTGCCTTTAAACGACAGGGCAAGTGCTTCAAATACGCCCATCTCATTATCCAGGTCGTCTAGTGATTGTTGTTCCTCTTGCGATAATGCCTTTCTGATTTCGTCGTCAATGTTACTCATGATGTTTCTCCGTTATCGTTCATCAGTTTCTTGACCAGTTGCCGTGCATAAAACAAGCGCGATTTGACGGTGCCAACTGGTATCGCCAGTATTTCAGCAATATCCCGTACCGGTAATTCTTCCAGATAACTTAGTCGTACTACGATTGCCAGGCGTGGGTCCAATTGCCGTAATAGCTGCGCGACATCGATTTCAGCAGCCAGCGCCTCGCCATTGTCAGGTTGCGGAAATGCCGACATATCGACGTCAGTGGTGACTACTGATTCCCGTTCGAGACGAGTTTTACGCAGCCAATCAATACAACGGCGTTCCAAAATTCGGTAGCTCCACTTCGGAAACGCAGCTGCATCCTGCAAGGTAAACAGGCGTTTACTAATTGTTAGCCAGGCTTCCTGCACGCAATCTCGTGCGACTTCAGCATTGCCCAGACGGTTGCGAGCAAAGCTCAGATAGCGCGGATGCCACCGTGTTACCAGCTCCCGGTATGCTGAAGCTTCGCCTTGTTGGCAGCGAATAACCAGCCATTCGCTATAAACCCGCTGTTTTACTGATGTCATAGCCGTCGAATATTTACGTGTCTGTTTACAATGTATCTGATGGTCAGGTCGTGACAAGTAGAGTTTTGGTTCATTTCGGCATAGCTTGATTAACGATCGTGACTGGTTTAACTTCCAGACGGATCAACTAGCCTTAAACCCTTCCTGCAATATTGAGAACTGTCATCGATGGTTTCTCGAGACGAATCATGGGAAGGGGTTCTGAGAGACAATAATCATGAAAAGACTCAGCCAGATCTCATCGTTGCTTACCCTGACACTCGCATTCACAGCCTTGCAGGCTGCTGAAAACTACGAGCCTCCGCGAACTGAATACGGCAAGCCCGACCTGCAGGGCTTCTGGACCAATGCCTCGCTGACCACCATGCAGCGTCCAGAGCGCTATGATGAGCTCGGTCTGGTGATTCCCGACGAAGATCTGGCAGCGCTTACAGCCAACCACCATCAAAATGTGCGTCAGGCAACAGACGATGGGCTGGTGCAGGGCGAATTACTCGATGGCTCCGACCTCGGTGAGGGTCGTGGCTATAACGCATTCTGGGTCGATCCGGGCACGCAGTTTGGCCGCGTGAAAGGCGAGTACCGTACTTCCTGGATAACCTATCCGGAGAGTGGTCGAGTGCCTTATTCCGAAGAGGGCACGGCGATGCGTCGGGCGCGCTTCACCAGTTCAAGAAACGATGGTCCGGAAGGCCGTGCACTGGGTGAACGTTGCCTGATCGGTTTTGGCAGTACCGGTGGCCCACCGATGAACAATGTGCTGTACAACAATCTTTATCAGATTGTGCAGACTGAAGATTACGTGATGATTATGGTCGAGATGGTACACGATGCCCGCATTATCCCGATCGACAAAGAGCATCGCCCCGATGAGTTCAAACAGTGGCTGGGCGATTCAGTGGCGCATTGGGAAGGCGACACGCTGGTGGTTGAGACGATCAATCTCCATCCGCAGCAAATCCCTAGCAACTCCGCACCGATCACCGACCAGGGCAGAATCGTCGAGCGTTTCTCGCGCTATTCCGATGATCAGATTCTCTATGAATTCGAAGTCAACGATCCTGTCTACTATACCCAGTCCTGGGGTGGAGCGATGAGTTTCAATACGACCGACACCAAGCCCTATGAGTATGCCTGCCACGAGGGCAACTATGGATTAGTCGGGATTCTGGCGGGTGCGCGTCGCGACGAGGTTGCCGTAGAAGCTGAGTAGGCCAATTAGAGTAAAGCAAAAGTAAAATAAAAGTGGAAAGGGGCAGTATCTGGGCTGTCCCTTTTTTTTATTTTCAATTTCTATTTTTTGTTTTTGATTGGTGTTTCAGGTTTTAAGTCAGGACAAATGTCGCCGCGCAATGCGCGCATATTGCCATTCGAGTCGTTCGGCGCATTCTCTTGCTGTTTTTATCTAATTCTCTTCTTCCCAAAAGCGCGTCATTTCTACAAACATGAAAGAGGCCGACCAGGTAATTAAACTCAGGCCAGTGATACCTTCCAGCCCTGCTACGAAGCGCAGACTTCCTGTTGGGACGATGTCGCCATAACCGACAGTGGTGTAGTTGGTGAATGAAAAGTAAACGCAGTCCAGCAGGCTGCCATTAAATGCACCGGTCAGCTCACCAAAGGCCCCGTGCTGCAACATCAGGTAGATACCCACCGCGAACAGCCAAATCTCCACGACGTGAGCGCAGATCGTGCCAAACACACCGATGACGACACGCAGTCTGTGTTTGACCTGCAGGCGCGGTATCAGTTTCGACAGACCGCGCAGAATTTCATAGTGAATCATCACTGCGCTCGTCACCAGCAAGGTGTTGATGAAGAAAGCCGCTACTAGCATTCAGCGGCGCCGGAAAGATTAATGGGAAGAGGGGCAGGCAAGTTCACTTAGTGAGTCAGGCTGTAAATCAGATAGTTAATGCCAAGCCGGTAGGCGGCATTGGCATATTGGGTCGGATACCATTGATCGTAAGTGTGCTCCCAGCCATCGCCCATATCGGAGTTCCAGTTGATCAGGACCATCACTCGCCCGCTATCATCCATAATGGCATGGTTGGATGCGATATCTATTCCTTGTTGTCCAAACCCTTGCCGGCCGCCGCGCCCGGGTATCATTTGCGGTCCGTCGATATCATAGAACGTGTGGAAGATCTCATGATCGGCGGTGAGTTCGACTATTTCCCGATCAGGAAACAGGCGCGAGAAATCCTGATAGAAGGCATCCCACTGGCGCTGACCCCAGAAGTCGTCAATCAACAGAAATCCGCCGCGCAACAAATATTCGCGCAAGTTCTCAATCTCTGCAGGCGATAGCGAAATGCCGCCGTTACGACCCATCTCCAGGGCATAGAGAAACGGGTAGTCGAATATTTCTTCATCGTCGAAGCTCAAGACAATGGGCTCGCTCATCACCCGGACATTGGTCAGGCGCGCAACACCGCGCAGGAAGTTCTCATCCGAGGCAGGAAAGTCTGTGGTCCAGGGGCCGCCATAGAAGCCGCCGCTGTAATAGCTGTCATAACGAATGCGCACGAAGGCAAACTCGCCAGCGATGTCGTAGAGCTCTTCGGGTGGTTGTTGTGCATAGGCAGGGCCAGCACACAGCAGTGCCAGAGCCAGAATGGCTGACAACACAGGCGCAGCCGCTCTGACTGACAGGATCTGCAGAACTGACAAGGAATACTGTGCGGGTCGTTGGCGCATCATTGCTGTTATTCTGTTGGGTTAGGCGCTGGTTCTGGTCAGTTAGTGTGTATCGACAAGGCGCACAGATCAAGTTATCGTCATTACAAGAACCTTGGTGGGTTCTCCTGCTATGACGAAACGAATGCAAACGCGAAGCAACACCCGCTATTTTCTGGGTTGTGCGCTCTTTTTGCCACTCTTGCTGATCAATCCAGCGAGCGGTCAGGATGCTCTGCGTGCCTTGATTGAACTCGATGCGCAGCGGCAAACCATCGAAGCGGATATCGTTGAGTTGGAATCCCGCTACGGCCCCTATGATGAAACCCTGTTGGAACCACTACAGGCTCTGATTGCCATTGCGCAAAGTCAGGGTGATCTGGAGCGCGCCGCCGAAATTCAAAATCGCCGCCTGCAGATCACACGAACTGTGCTGGGCTTTGAAAGTCCTGCGTTGGTGTCGCTGCTGGAAGAGCAAATGCGCCTGCAGATTCTCGGTCGCCAGTGGCAGGAAGTATCAGAGACTTTGGAGCATATCCACCATATCCAGGTCGTCAATTTCGGGCAAAACTCGGAAGCTGCACTGGAGTCGATGCAGCGTCAGATAGATTGGTTGCTTGTCCGGGTCAAGGTTGATGAAGGCCGTGATGAGGCAGATAACTTTCTTGACGCTCGTGAGTTGTCCGATGAGATGCTCGATCTGGCAGAAGAGCGTCTGGGCGAGGACAGTCCGGAATTAATCCCCTGGCTCTATCAGCGCGCCTTTAATTTGAATCAACTGGTGCAAATCCTGAATGCCGACAACAGGGTCGGCGGCGAAACCCTGAATGATTTGGTGAGGCAGGATGGTACCGCTCGCGTCAGTACCACTGCGAGTCGCTTTGGATCACGTAGTGTTATTCCGGTGATTGATCTCTCCCGGGGTCGCGAGCCAATCGGGGTCGGCTATCTCAGGCAAGCGCTCGGCTACATCGACGACATCAGAGATTTCGCCGAAGAGTCTGGTGATCTGGAAATGCAAGCGATTGCCGAGATCTATCACGGCGATTATCAATTGTTGATGGGGCGTGGCACTGGCGGGCGCCGATATGGTGAGGCCCGCGCTTTACTCATTGATTCCGGTATTGACGCAGCGCGAGTGGATGCTTTTTTCGCGCGACCGACGCCGATACCGCAACCAGTATTCGTAAAGAATTTTGCTGCGTTGGAAAATTTGCAGGCTGTGCACCGTAAGCCACCTGAACAACTGCAGCAGGAGTCTGTGTTCCTCGGGGAAGTCACTGGCTGGTCTGAACAGCTATCCATGATCGCGCAACCCGACTCGGTTACGGACTTTATTCCCCCGCCAGAAAACTTCAACGAAGCGTTGCTGGAATTTTCAATTGGCAGTAAGGGAGACGTGTCTTCCGTTGATACTCTCGCGGCAATACCCGATAAGCGTGGCGTGCGTCGAGAAGCACGGCGCGGAATCGAAGGCATGAAATTTCGCCCGGTGTTTGCAGAAAACCGGTTGCGTCGAGCTCGGGATGTGCTTATGTACTACCGCTTCGATTGGGAAGATTGACGGGTTTAATGAATTTGCAAGCCCAAGCAGTACTGTCGGTAAACCGTAAGGCAGCGCCTTGTCTAGAGCTGCGGTGTCAGATTCGGTTTGCTGGAGAAAAAGTATTACACTGGCCACACTCAGGAAAGCCTGAGCAATAACAATCAACAGGGAGAACACCATGTCCGAGCAATCAACAGACGCGCAAACCAGCGCGACCAATTCCAATGCAGTAGTGACTGTCGCTGCCTATCTGAGTTTGCTTGCCGGCGCAGCGCTGGGCTTGCTGGCACTGGCTGGACCTATAGCGACGTGGATAGGCATGGCTGATTTTCGTATGGGTTTCGGTTTATTGCAGATTGTTAATGCCTGGTCTGACTGGGTTGCCGGTATTACCTTGTTAGTTGCCATTGGTATTTTTGTTTATGCCAGAAACAAACAGTTAGGCAAAGGTGGGTTTCTTGCCGGTATTGCGCTGGTTGGTTCGGTTATTGCCGGCCTGGCCTATATAGTGCCCGAGACTTTTCGCCCACCGGAAGGCACGCCAGCGATTCATGATATTGCCACAAACCCTGATGCGCCGTTGCAATACATCACCATCGCCCCCTTGCGTGCCGATGCGGCTAACAACATGGAATATGGCGTGATGCCGGGTATGGAACCCGAAGAGCACAAGCGTCTGCAACGCGAAGCCTATCCGGACATCGTGCCGCAGGAGTTTTCCGATTCGGTGAGTGAAGTGTTTGATCGCGCGCTGGCCGCAGCTCAAAGCATGGGCTGGGAAATTGTCTCTGCCGATGCGCAGATTGGTCGAATTGAAGCGACCGACACAACGTTCTGGTTTCGCTTTAAAGACGATGTAGTAATTGAAGTGACACCAACTGCGAATGGCAACGGCTCTGTACTCAATGCCCGCTCGCTTTCCAGAGTAGGGCGCAGTGATGTTGGTAAGAATGCCGAGCGGTTGCGGGAATTCTTTGAGCTGTTGTAGTTAGGGTTCAGTAAAATTGCCGCCTGGACAATAATAGGCGCGCCTACGCGCGTCTAACCTTAATGCGTTATTCAACTAAGGTCATCTGGGAGTAGCTTACTAACTTGATTGACATCGGGGCCACATTCATCACATTTTTTGCTGTGGTTGATCCCATCGGCACGGTACCAGTATTTATTGCAGTAACAAGTCAGTTTGACGAGCGTGCGAAGCGCAAGATTGCACTTCTTGCAACAATTGCCGCGGCAATCATTCTCTTGTTTTTCGTCGTGGCCGGGGAAGTAATTCTTCGGGCAATGTCGATACCCTTATCAGCATTCCAGATCGCTGGCGGCGTAGTATTGTTTCTTTTTGCATTGACGATGATTTTCGGTGAGAGCAAACCGGTTTCTGAGTTACGATTAGCGCAAGACCAGCACGAAACGGCTATCTTCCCTATCGCTGTCCCATCTATTGCTAGCCCCGGCGCCATGTTGGCCGCAGTGTTGCTAACTGAAAATGACCAATTTAGCATTGCTGAGCAATCACAAACGTTCATTGTGTTGTTGGCTGTTCTGGCGTTGACTTATGTGCTGATGCTTTTATCCAGTCTTATTGAGAGAATTTTAGGTAGAAGTGGGCCAATAGTGATTAGTCGGATCATGGGGTTAATTTTGGCTTCTGTTGCAATGACAAGTTTGTTGTCTGGAATAGAAAGCTATTTTGGGATTGCTTGATCTGGCACATGACAGGCTTTCACATGACCGCCATGGCTTGGATTGCGACAAGTGGGCGGGCTACTTGCTTATTCGCTAAAACGTCTGTCGGTTGCACCCACTAATAATCGTTGCATCGTTTAGTGGTTGGCAAGGGCTATTCTCTATCTGCCAATTCGCCAACAAGAAGAGCTAATTGCCCGGTTACGATTGGATCAAAGCGTCCTGTGCTGGTGAGCTTGTGAATCTCGGCGAGCGCTTCTGGCGCCGAACAGGCATCTCGATAGGGGCGCTTGCTTGTTAGTGAGATGTACTGTTCAGCCACAGCAACGATGCGGGCGCCCAGCGGGATAGTGTCTGACTTGATGCCAGCCGGGTAGCCCGAGCCATTGAAGTTTTCATGGTGGCATTCGATGATCTCCAGCACTTGTTCATTGGCAAAGCCCGCGGCGCGTAGCTTGCGCACGCCTTCCCGTGGGTGCTGGTGAATCTGCAGCAACTCATCGTCAGTCAGTGCCCCGTTACGATTCAGGACGCTGTCGGGTACCGCTGATTTGCCGATCTCTGAAAGGTACGCAGCTTCCAGAATAATTAGTTTGTCTTGCTCTGCCAGCTCCAGCCGCTCGGCAATCAGGTAGGCAACCAGCCCGGTCAGTCGGGAAAAGCCAATGCTGTTGTCCAGGCATTCCACTGGCAGGATCAGGTCTTCGGGGTAGGCAACCTGCTTGTCGAGCTCGTCTATCACCCCGTGCTTTATTGACTCTGGCAACTGCCGGGCACCAGTGACTACATTCTTGAGGCCGATAACTTCATAAAGATGTGCCAAAGCACGACGGCTACTCGGGCTGACCTGCTCTGAGCGTTTTTCGCGCAGAAGTGAGCTTTCTCCATAAGCCAGTTTGGCGTCGGCATTGCCCGGATCGCTTTCCAGAGCTTTTTTGAGATGCACTTGCGCCAACTCTGGATCGTTGGCCTGCATTAGCAGCTGGGCAATTTGAATGCGTTGTTTCACGTTATTGGGTTGCTCATCAATACTCTGCAAGAGGCTGTTGATTTCTTTGACGAGAGTTGGATTTTCGGTTTGCGTATAAGAGGAGAGACCAGAGACCGGGAGAAACTCGAACAGCTCACGCAGTTCCTCGTAAGTAGCCTCATCGACGGTGATCTTGCCCGGCGCACACAGATTTTCAATACGCGCAGCCAGTTTGACGGTATCACCGAAGGCGGTAAATGACTGTCGTTTGGTGCCGATGATTCCCGTGGTTGCCACACCGGTAGCGATGCCAACGCGCAAGTCAAATGGGAAGTCATGCTTGCGCATCTGTTGCTGCATCTTTAACCCGCAGGCGACCGCCAGAGTTGCGTGTTTTTCTGCCCGCAGTGGTGCACCAAACTCGGACATGATGCCGTCGCCCATGTATTTGTCGATATGGCCGTTGTACTGCGTCAACAGTATTTCCATGTCAGCCAGATAGCGGTTGAGTATTGCCAGTATGTCCTCGGGGGCCTGCCCTTCGCAGAAGCGGGTGAAGCCATTCAAATCCGAGAACATGACAGAGAGGCGACGATTCTCGGTGCGAATGCGATTGTCGATCATCAATTTGGCGACCATCGGATCCATCGTGGAATACAGTGCTTCTTCGACTTTTTCTTTGTCTTCACTAATCGACCGCGTCTGTTCTTTGAGATCGCGGGTGCGCTCTTCGACTTTGTAGTCCAGTTCTGATTCGAACTCACGAATCGTGGCCATGGTCTGTTCGAGCAACTCGGCATTGCCTGAAGCCTCAGCCCGGGCACGCAAGGATTCACTCATCTTTTCTTGCAGTTTGCGGTGGGTATATCCGACGACCCAGGCGGTCAGAATCAGGAAGCCGCCCCAGCTGGTAAGCAGTGCCCATAAACCAAACAAGTCCTGAGGGCCCATAAAGCGCTCGGGATACAAGCTGGCAAAAATGGCGATGATCAGAAAGGTGAAGAAGGCGCCGAGTGCACCGGAGCGAATCCCCAGATAATAGGAGCTGAGTAACACTGGTAAATAAAAGAAGTTCAGAAAAGAGAGTTTGGCTTCAACAAACCAGACGATGACACTGACGACTAGCAGAATAACGAGAATAAATACCCCTTCAAAATTGGAGATAAGGTACTTTTTTAACGCTTCCATCGCTGAATTCAATTCTCGCAGTGTGCTGCGCAGATTACACGCTATCCGCTGTAGGCGGCGTAATCAGGCAAGTTGACCAAGATTTAAGCACTTTTACCTTGGCCTAACAACTTGTTTGCCGGGCGACTCAACTGAATGCTGTCGGCGGACGTAAAGTGCTATCAGAGTGTAACTTTGTTGCAATGGACGCCGTCAAAAGCAGGATATGGCGGCAATCATGCTCTGACAGACCAACCTTTCGACCAACTATTTACACATTTTGACGCTCAGCCCTTGATTCTTGTGGTTTAGCCACTATATTTGGTCCGACCAATTTGGTCAGACCAATTTAACGGATAAGCCAACTGCATGTCGAAAGGTCACACACTCAGTCATGACATCGCCGTCGCCCTGCGCACGGACATCTTGCGGCAGCGCTATCAAAGCGGCGACCGCCTGCCGTCTGAGCGTGATTTGGCGGTGCGCTTCAGCGCCAGTCGCGGTGCCGTGCGTGAGGCGATATCGCAGCTGGAGCAACTTGGCTTGATTCAGGTCCAGCCCGGTGGTGCACGAGTGCAGCCGCTGGAAGCCGCCAGCATCGCCATCTTGGGGCCCATGCTGGGGTTGGATGAGCAACCGAGTGTGGACCTTGTGGACCAGTTCCTGCAGACCTTTGGCGCGCTGGTCTCGTTAACAACACGCGAAGCTGTCGCCAAGGCGACGCCCGAGGAGCATCAGCGCATGCTCACCGCGTTGGCAGAATTGAAGAAGTACCGGGGTGATTTTTCCAGTACTGAAGCACAGAGCAATTGGCTGCAATTTTTGGAATACCTGACGACCGTGTCGAATAACCTGGTCGTCAAATTGATCGGTAACGATCTGCGCGCCCAGTTTATTGGGCAGATGCTGAAATCGGGGATGAAGCCAGCGTTAAGCAAAGCGACCGTGAGTAGCATACTGAAACGACTTGATGTGGCCATCAAGGACTCGGACAAAAACGCGGCCAGCCGCGTTATCACTGAATATTTTGATGAATTGCGTTTGGCGAGTAGCCAGGCGCTGGAGAGCAGGCAAGCAGGATGAGGGAAACACAGATTTTCAGTCCGCCGCCGCGAATCCTGTGTTTATTGGATTCCCGTCTTTTTTTAGGAGTACAGGCATGAAACGTGTTTTGGTTCCCGTAGCCATATTAGCCGGTTGTATAGTCATTGCTGCCATTCTTGTGAATTCGCCAACCGAGGTGAGCGAAACGGCACCGGATATTATCCCGGTATCGGTGCGGGTCGCCGAGGTCGAGCGTGAGTCTATTCAGCTTGTGGTGGAATCCCAGGGTAAAGTGCAAGCGGCGCAACAGGTCAATCTGTCAGCGCCAGTGGCCGGCCCTATCGCATGGATATCGCCGGCGCTTGAGGCGGGTGGTTTTATCGCGGCAAACGAAACGCTGCTACGTATCGAAAGCAGTGACTATGAAACGGCTCTCGCGCGCAGTCGCGCTGCCTTGCAGCAGGCACAGGCCGAAGCCAGCCATGCGGCCAATGAATTGGAGCGTATTCGTGAACTGGCTGATCGACGCTTGGCCAGTGATTCGCAGTTACAGGATACGGCTCGCATCTCGCAAGTAAACAATGCGCGTCTGGCTGATGCCGAGGCGGCCTATGCACAGGCCGAACTGGATTTGCAGCGCACCGAAATTACGGCGCCATTCAATGCCATCGTGCAAAGCCGTGATGTAGAAGTGGGTCAATATCTGAATCGTGCCTCGAACATCGCGGTGCTGTTTGGTGCGGATGTTGTTGAAGTGCGGGTACCGCTGGCGATTCGTCAGTTGGGCTATCTCAATGTGCCGCTGGGTACCCGGGGCGAGCTGCCGGCAGATCAGGCGCCCGCTGTGACGCTGACCGGTTTGTATGGCAATGAAGAAATTCAGTGGCAGGGCACCCTGGTGCGCTCCGAAGCCACCATCGATCCCAACAGCAACACTGTACAAACCATTATCCGCGTCAATCAGGCCAATGCGCCTGTGCCGATGCCGATTGGTCTTTATGTGCAGGCCAGCATTACCGGCAAGCAGGTGGACAATCTGATTGCGCTGCCACGATCGGTCATGCGCAATAACAATCAGGTGCTGGTCGTTGATGCAGAGAACAAGATGTATTACCGGGAGGTGGAAATCTATCGCCTTGAAGAAGATCGCGTATTGATCAGCGCCGGGCTGTCGCCGGGTGAATACATCTGTGTCTCACCTATTCAGGCCGTTGTCGATGGCATGTCCGTGCAGCCGCTGCGCGAATCTCTCAACCAAACTTCACAAGCTGTGCTGTGAGACAAGATTTCATGGTGAAGACTTTCACCGTGTGAGGTAAACGTGCGAACACCAATTACATGGTTTGTTAAAAATCCCGTCGCCACCAATCTGCTGATGATGATCTTTCTCGCCAGCGGCGTGATTTCCTATTTGAATCTGAATCAGGAAGAGTTTCCTGATATCGAATTTGGCGTCATTCAGGTCAGCGTCGCCTATCTGGGTGCGACTCCGGCTGAAGCCGAATCGGCTGTCTGTCTGCGTATTGAGGAAGCTTTGGAAGGCGCCGAAAATATTGAGCGCCTGACCAGTACTGCACGCGAAGGCGGTTGTGATGCCACTGTCGAGCTGACCAGTGGCGCGGATCTCAATCGCGTGCTCAACGACGTGAAGGGTAAAGTGGATGCCATTACCACGTTCCCCGTAGAAACCGAGCGCCCCATCGTGCGTGCCTTCAGCGCCAGTGGTAACGTGATGACGCTGGCTTTGTATGGCAATACCGACGACCGCAACCTGAAAATTGTGGCTGAAGAAGTCCGCAACGATATTCTCGATCTAGATGGTATTTCGACGGTCAATGTTGAGTATCTGCGGCCTTTTGAAATCTCTATCGAAGTCTCTGAATTTACGCTGCGTCAGTATGGTCTGACTCTGGACCAAATTTCCCGGGCAATCGACAGTGCATCATTGGACATGCCGGGCGGCACCTTGCGCACTGAGTCAGGCGAAATAATGCTGCGTACCAAGGGTCAGGTCTACAGCGGCGCGGAATACGAAGACATTATCGTGCAGTCTTTTCCGGACGGCACACAATTACGCCTGGGCGATATCGCGACCGTCAATGACGGCTTCGCCGAAGGCTATCTGGATGCACGCCTGAATGGCGTGAATGCAGCCATCATTGATGTGCTGCGAGTGGGGGACGAAGACATCGTCTATTCGGCGCAACAGGTTCGCGAATGGATGCGCGGCGCCGAGCTGGATTTGCCAGAGGGGATGCGTCTGCAAATCGTGACCGATTCGGCGGTGGCGACCCAGGACCGGATTACCACGGTGGCTCAGAATGCCTATACAGGTTTGATTCTGGTGTTAATGATTCTGGCCTTGTTCTTGCGCTTCAAGTTGGCCATCTGGGTGGCAGCGGGTATTCCGATTGCCATTGCCGGCGCTCTGAGCCTGTTTCCCTCTGTGGGGCTGACCATCAGCTCGCTGACGGTTATGGGCTTCATTCTCGTGCTAGGCATCATCGTCGATGATGCGATCGTTGTCGGCGAGCGCATTCACTCTTTTGAACGTAAAGGTCTGTCAGCCGAAGATGCGGCGATCGAAGGCACAGTGGAAGTCTCGGTGCCGGTTATTTTCGGCGTGATGACGACCATTGCCGCCTTCTTGCCGATTCTGTTGCTGGATGGCCAGATGGGTGCTTTTTTTAATGCCATCGGTGCCGTGGTCGTGTTCTGTCTCGTGGCCTCTCTGGTGGAATCACAATTGATCCTGCCTGGCCACATCGCCCATCGTAAGACGTCGGGTTATTTTGGCGAGGGCTCGGCGCCGGTCAAATTCTGGCAGAACATTCAGGGCAAGATTGCCGATGGTATGGAGCACTTTGCCGACCATTACTATCGCCGCTCGTTAAACACTGTATTGCGTTATCGCTACGCAGCTTGGGCGACTGCCACGGGCGTTATCATTATTACTTTCGCCTTGCTCATGAGTGGCCGGGTGATTTTCCAGTTCATGCCTTCGGTAGAAGGCGACGTAATCTGGGGCACCGTACAAATGCCGGCTGGCGTACCGCTGGAGATTACCGAACGAGCGGTGGGGCAATTGGAAGAAGCCGCGATTGAGTTAGCGGCCGAACTTGACCGTGAACTCGTTGACTTGAAAGCCAGTGGTGCGGCGCCGGAATCAACAGCCAGTGTTGTAGACTCAGTGCTGACTGTCATCGGTGGTCGTGCCCCTCGCGGTGGACCCGGCGGCGGTGGGGGCGGTGGTAGCGGCAGTTCCGAGATTGCCGAGGTAGTGTTGTATCTGACGCCTTTCTACGATCGTGGCGAGCTCAGTTCAGCTGACATTCGCGATCGCTGGCGTGAGAAGGTTGGCAGTATTCCCGATGCCTTGGAGCTAACCTTTGTGTCCGACTCATTCTCGGCCGGTGACGCCATCAATTTCCGTCTGGAAGGCCGCAATGAGGACAATCTCAAGCTCGCTTCCACGCAATTGCGTGAAGAGCTGGGGCGCTATCCTGGCGTGTTCGATATCACTGATTCGTTTCGTGCCGGCAAGCAGGAAGTACAGATCCAGATTCTCGAGCAGGGCAAGGTGCTTGGTCTGACTCTGAACGACATTGCGATGCAGGTACGACAGGCATTTTTTGGCGCCGAGTCGCAGCGCATTCAACGCGGCAGTGATGACGTGCGCGTCATGGTGCGCTATCCCGAAGACGAGCGTCAGTCACTGGGCAATCTCGAGGAATTATTGATTCGCACGCCGCAGGGTGCGGAAGTGCCTTTTCTCAGTGTGGCAGATTTTTCACTGGGCAGTAGTTATTCCAGTATCAATCGTCAGGATGGCCGGCGCATCATCACTGTGCGCGGCGATATTGACCGCACGGTCGTCAAGCCCGAAGAGATTCGCCGCGAAGTAATTGCCAAGTATCGCGATCAATGGTCGCGAGAACTTGATGTGGAAATGGCGCTGGGCGGCGAGGGCGAACAGCAGATGGAATCACTCTCGCAACTGTTCTCGAGTTTTCCATTGGCGATGATGGTGATCTTTGCATTGCTGGCGGTGCCACTGAAATCCTATTCCCAGCCACTCATCATCATGAGTGTGATTCCCTTTGGCGCCATTGGTGCTATCTGTGGTCACTTCATCATGGGCGCAGATTTGGTGTTCTTCTCCCTGCTCGGCATTATTGCCCTCAGCGGCGTGGTGGTGAATGCGTCTCTGGTATTGGTGGTAACTATTAACCGGTTGCGGGAAGAGGGCGTCGGCATGGTCGAGTCTGTGTCCCGGGCGGGTATGATGCGGTTCAGGCCGATCATCCTGACCTCGGTCACCACCTTTATCGGTCTGGTGCCACTTATGGCCACGGCGAGCCCGGCGACTTTCTTCATTATCCCCATGGCGATTTCTCTGGCTTATGGCGTATTGTTCGCGACCATAATCACGCTTTTTCTGGTGCCGAGTCTATACTTGATATTGCACGATTTTATCGGGCACACCGACTCTCGCGAAGAAAGGGCGCTGGCATACCAGAGCTAGTTCACTTAGGCTTGGCGAGACTGACTATTAGCGACGGCCGGAGTAGGTCCCATGAATCGCAGACTCGCTTATGCGCTGGGCTGGTTAACTTGTTTTTCGAGTTCCATGTTGCAAGCTCAATCCAACAGAATTGATCAGGTCGGAGAGGATGCACCGGAGTTGGCCGCCTTTGGCAGTCATGCGGTCGGCGTACAAACCGTCCAATTCGTCACGCCAAACAGTGTTGATGTGGTAAACACGACCCGCGGCGGCGAGACAGCCTACTATGATCGCCAACTCTTTCTCGAGATCTGGTATCCCGCTGTCCTGGCTGATGACCAATCCCCCGGCACTGTCTATGAGACTCTCACCCGGGACCCGCGCATTGTGGCCAATCTGAACGGCCGCGCCGTGCGTGATGCGGCTCCGGATGCCAATGGGCCCTATCCACTGCTCGTGTTGTCACACGGTTACCCGGGTAATCGCTATCTGCTCAGTCACATTGGTGAGAATCTGGCTAGCAAGGGTTACGTCGTCGTCTCCATCGATCATGCCGAAAGCACCTATCGTGATCAGGCTCCAATCACCAGTACCTTCTTCCACCGTCCGCTGGATCAGCGTCTGACTATTGCCACCATCGCCACGACAGCCAGTCAGTCGGGTAATTTTCTCAATGGTCTGGTGGATGTCGAGCGAACCGGTGTTGTCGGTTTCTCAATGGGTGGCTACGGGCTGATCAATAACCTCGGCGCTGGCTTTAACCCGGCCGCGGTCAGTTCTTTCATGGCGCCGCCGAATGAGTTATTGCAGGCTCATGCTTCAGATAATCCGGCATACCGGGAGCAACTGGATAGTCGTATCGTCACCGGCATTGCCATCGCGCCGTGGGGCAAGCAATTGAATTTCTGGGAGCCAGATGACCTGTTAGGCATCGAACGACCAATGTTGGTTGTAGCGGGAGATCAGGATGAAGTGGCAGGCTATGAAGATGGGCCGCGCGCTATCTGGGCCAACGCACTCAACAGTGATCGCTACATGCTCACCTTTAAAAATGGCAGCCACAGTGTGGCTGCGCCGATCCCAGCTCCGGAAGAGCTGCAAGGCAATGAGGCGGCCGGCCATTACACTGATGCGAATTGGGATGGCGTGGCGATGAATAATATTCTCGACCATTTCGTCACCGCCTGGTTCGATCATCATCTCAAGGGTAAAGACACGTTGGGCTATTTTGATGTGGTCGCCGATGCGGATCAGGCACCTGCCGACAATTACTGGCCAGGCTTTGCACCGGGCACCGCCGCAGGATTAGTCCTGGAGCACTTGTCGGCCGGTGAGACGCTTGATTAAACACTGTTTCAGCCGTCACTGGCTTGCATTCAGCCAGTGATTCACGTGCCAGAATCAGACCTGATCGCAAATGTTTAACGCACCACAGCCAGCCTGATCGGCTGCACCGTGATTTCCTGCCAGACATTGCCAGTGACATAAGGGTCACTGGCCAGCCAAGCGTCCAACTCGGCGCGTGAAGCAAACTCCATATAGAGCGTCGACCCTATCATCTCGTCATCTGCATTAAGTATGGCGCCTCCAGCGATCAACTTACCTTCTGCTTTCAATTCCTCCGCACCAGCCAGATGCGCCTCGCGTGCAGTCAGGCGTCGCTGCAGTGCGTCGGCATCAGTGCCGTCATACGCGGTAACAACAAATTGCATCATCTGATTCCTCCGGGTGGTTGCAGTATGCCGGTGAGCGTCGTGCTTGTTATATCAGGCGACAAATTGTTGATACAAATCCCTGAACACCGGTAACAGCGATAACATCAATAAGGCGGCCATGCTGATGTTGAAGACGCGCACATAAAACGCGTTCTTCAGAAATTTCTTCAAGCTTGCGCCAAAGCTTAGCCAGGCTAATACACAGGGGCCACCAAACAATAAAAAGAAAACACTGATGGTGAGTACCTGCGAGATATAACTGGCGCCAATTATCGTGTAAGTGGCGGTTGCTCCGATAGCCAGCGTCCATGCTTTTGGGTTTACCCACTGGAAGGCGGCGCCTTGCAAGAAGGTGAGCGGTTTGCCCTTGGTCTGCCGGGTTTCAGTCACCGGTGCGCTGGCTATCTTCCAGGCCAGAAAAGTCAGGTAGGCGGCGCCGACGATTTTCAATATGACATGCAGCGTAGGGTATTGTTCGAACACACCTGCCAGCCCGAGCCCAACAGCGATAACCATGAGCGGAAAGCCGAGAATAATGCCGAAGAAGTGTGGCAGGCTGCGGCGAATACCAAAATTCAACCCCGAGGTCATTATCATTGTATTATTCGGGCCGGGTGTCCCACATGCGATAATGGCAAATAGAATAATGTTCACGTATTCCATGGCTGATGCGCTGTATCTGTCCGGTAAGGAATGGCCGACTGAGAGTGGCGAGCCAGATGCCAAGGTGCTGATTGGTATCGTGCTTTCGTTAACTTTTGAGTAGTTGCGCGAAAGTGGGAAGCCTCCGCAGACTCAGCGCCATAGTAATGCTTTAATGAATGCAGTCAAGTTTCCAGGCAAAAGCCCGATGGCCTGAAGGTGGACGCGGCTTCACACAAGAATTTTATTAGTACGTATGTAGAGCGATAAGGAAAGATTTTGATTTCTTCCATGTTGATAACAGCGCTAACGCCGATCTTCGCCATGATAGCGCTTGGTTTTGCAATCGCACGCACACCGATTGCCGGCCCTGGCGCCTGGGAGCTGATCGAGCGCCTGACCTACTATCTGTTTTTCCCGGCGTTACTGGTATTGCGTCTGTCTGATTCCAGATTTCGTGGTGAGCAATTACAGGACATTCTGTTGGTGCTGCTGATTGCTGTCGGTGTGTTGTCGATATTGCTGGTGGGTTTGCGCAAATTCATTGCCGCCGATGCCAGTACATTCAGTTCGGTGTTTCAAGGCAGTATCCGTTTCAATACTTATATTGGCCTGGCGATTATCGAGTCGTTATATGGCGATGCGGGCCTGACGCGCGCAGCGCTGTGTCTGGTGGTATTTATCCCGCTAGTGAATCTTCTCAGTGTTATCTCCCTGACTGCCGGCAGCGGTGAATTGGGTCGGCGGCTGGTGATTGTGGTGGGTTCGGTATTGACCAACCCGCTGGTGCTGGCTTGTGGTGTTGGCCTGGCACTGAGTTACAGCAATTTCGCTTTGCCGGAGCTCGCCGAAGAGGTAGTCGGCATTCTCAGTCAGCCGGCGTTGCCGCTCGGCTTGCTGGCAGTCGGAGCAGGGATTCGTTTCGTGGCAATCGGTGAGCAAAGCTGGCCGCTGATCGTTGCTCTGATTGCCAAGTTAGGCGCACTGCCATCGCTGGTGCTGCTTGTCTGTGTCGTATTCCAGATTAACAACCAGTTGGCGCAAGTGCTGCTTATATTCGCTGCGCTGCCGTCACCTCCGTCAGCTTATATACTCGCACGCCAACTCAATGGCAATGTCACGCTAATGGCTAACATCATCACCTTGCAGACCCTCGCGGTTTTCTTCATGTTACCGCTATGGTTACAGCTCAGTCAGCGGTTCTTGTGAAGTTGCCAGAGAGGATGTTTGTGAAATTGCTTGAGAGGTTGAAAGGCGGTTGATTCCTTCACAGCAGGACTTTTGGTTCCTCCCTCTGGGCGGCTGCGGCGAGATTGGCATGAACCTCAATCTGTTCGGGCATGCCGGGCATTGGTTGATGGTGGATTGCGGTGTCACCTTTGAAAAGCCCGAGTCCGGAGTTGGGTTGAACCGGCTGGAAATGGCTGACCCGGTGTTTATTGCCAATCGGCACGAGGCATTGGTCGCCATTATTGCCACCCATGCCCATGAGGATCATATCGGAGCGATTCCCCATCTGTGGGAACAGTTTCGCTGCCCGATTTACACGACACCGTTTACTCGCAATGTGGTGCTACGCAAGCTGCGCCAGTACCGCATCGATGCGCCGGTTGTTACTGTGCAGCCGGGTGAGACGATCGATCTCGGGCCGTTCTCAGTGCAATGGCTGCCGATTACCCACAGCACGGTTGAGACTAACGCACTGCTGATTACCACACCAGTCGCCAGGGTTTTGCATACGGCCGACTGGAAGCTGGATTCAGCCCCGATTTCCGGGGCGGCAATCGAGCCACAAATCTATCAGCAGGCGGGCAGTCAGGGCATCGACGCCGTGGTTTGTGATTCCACCAATGCCACGGTGACCGGTCATTCGGTCTCGGAATCGGAATTGTTCAAGGGCTTGCTCGATTTGGTGAGCAATTCACGCGGGCGCGTTGTCGTTGGGTGTTTTGCCAGTAATATCGCGCGGCTACAGACTTTGGGCAATGTCGCGCATGTCACTGGACGTTATCTGGGACTCATGGGTCGCTCACTGCAACGTATGGTCAGTTGTGCGCAGGCGGCGGGTTATTTACGTGAGAATTTCGCCCCACTGACCGGGTTTGAATTGGGTTATTTGTTGCCGGAAGAAACCCTGATCATTGCCACCGGCAGCCAAGGCGAAACAGGGGCGGCACTGCGCCGCTTGGCGGTAGATAGCCATCCGGATGTAAATTTGGCGACTGGCGACCATGTCATCTTCAGCGCCAAGACTATTCCAGGCAATGACACGGAAGTGGCCTCGCTGCTGCAGGCATTTGATCAGCGCGGTATCCATGTGACTCATGGCGATGCCAGCGAGATTCCCATCCACGCCTCCGGGCATCCTTGTGCCGATGAGCTGTCCTTGATGTACGGCTGGCTCAAACCGCGCGTGGCGATCCCGGTGCATGGCGAAGCGCGGCATATGCAGGAAAATGCCCGTCTGGCACAACTAGCCGGTGTGCCAGTACAACTCACCGGGCGCAACGGCGATCTGTTCGACATTGTGAATAATCGTATTGTTCGTGCCGCAGCCCCGGTGGGCCGGCTATGGTTTGATGAGGAGCGTGGCCGCTTGCTGCCAATTGAGTCTGCCTAGAGCAAGATTTGCCATGCTCTGTAATGGTTTGTCTTGCATTGTAATGAGAGTGAAAACATCTGCTGTTAAGGTGGCAGCGTTCTCCCGGAAAAGGAATTCCGGAGGACTTTATTGAATTCCAGCTTCAATCTGTATGATCAGTTCGCTACACTCCTGCCCTCCATGACCAAGCAACTCGCTGCCGTACCTGTTGCGCACGCTGCTGCATCTGAAATGGTTTAATTCTGAATTAGTTAAACAATAGGCTCGGGTTGTCGTTAATAAATTACTGATGAATATCTTACGTTTAACAATTCTGGTGCTTTACAGTACCTTGTTGGTGGCTTGCAGCAATCTCGATACCGAAGGATTGCAGCCGGCAAGCTTTAACTACTGCGATAATTTCCTGATCTACGATATGTGCGCACGCGATACCAATCGCGACGGCGTCGTGGATTATGTGTATTTCACAGATTCCGAAGAGATTTTTATGTTCCGGGAAGGCGCAGACAGACGCTTCCCTGCGGATTTGCTGGTTCACGAATGTGCCCAGATGATGGATGACGATCTGGTGGCGACTACCAGCCGTTTGCTCTTCATCGATGAAGAGACCGGCTATCTGGAACGACAGGATATTCGTGGGGCGATGATGATCAAATACATCGCCTATATGCCTGAAGTGACCGCCTGCAATATGCGCAACGAAGAAGTGCAGTCGGACCAGTCCGGGAGTTAGTGCCCGCGCATCAGGCCAGGGTATTTCGCTGCTAACTGCGGAAAATTACGAACAAATAGCGCCATTTTGCTGCAATCCTCTTGCAATTTGTTACAGATGCCTCCGCAAGCCTCGCCTATAATGTCCCGTTAGCCTATTAGCTGTCTCCCAACAGCTGCTATTCCCGCGTGTATTAGTAGAATAACAAAGTCACAGGAGTTCTCAGTTGAATCGATCACTGCAACGCGCCTCGCAGCGGCGTTCCTATTCCATGCTGCGTAGCAACTCTCATTGGTCAGGGCTTTGGCCTGGAATGGTTCTGGCACTGGCGCTGAGTTTGCCGGTGGGTCTGTTGGCTCAGGACAATGTGGGTAACGACTCAACGGTGTTATATCCGGCTTCCTATTTCACCGAATTTTCTCCAGTGACAGCACTGGACATGGTGAATCGCATTCCGGGCATGGATGTGTCCAGCAATGACGGCGGTGGCGGTAATGCCAGTCGCGGTGGTCGCGGGTTGGGTAGTGGCGGTAGCGGCACGCTGATCCTGATAGATGGCAAACGCACGGCAGGCAAGAACAACAATACTGCGGGTCAGCTTGATCGGATAATGGCGAATCAGGTGGAGTATATCGAGTTGATCCGTGGTACCGGCGGCGAGCTGGATGTGCGCGGTGGTACACAAATTGCCAATATCGTGTTGTATGAGCAGCAATCCAGTTCGACGATCTCCTATGAAGTTAACGCTGATTATTATCATGACAGCGAATATCAGCCCGGCGGCTCACTGACCTATAGTGGTCAGTCCGGGGAATTGGATTATTTATTCAGCGCCTCTGCCGAGCCTCGTTATGATCATCAGGTAGCATTTGAAGAGAGCATACTTGGCGATTTCAATGACAATGATTTAGTCAATGAAGATCGCATTCGTGAACAGACTACCTACCAATTTTCCACCAATCTTGGTTATCAGTTCAGTCTTGATACCAGCGCCCGCTTTAATGCCCAGTTCTCAGAGATGGATGACCCGACGTCAGTCACGCGTCAGACCATAGATCTGCGTAACAATAATGCCCTTAGATTGGAGCGCGAGACGATTCCGGGCGAACGCACAACCTGGGAGATTGGTACTGATTTTGAGCACAGTTTTGCCAATGGCAGTCGCTTTAAATTTCTGGCCATTGCCAACGAAGACGATGCCTCCAGTATTCGTGAGCGATACGATGTATTGAGTGATGGCAGCGAGAACAAAACCCTGTACCTCAATTCCGCCAATGTCATTACCGAGCGCATCGCCCGGGCGTCCTATACCACTGACCTGATGCCAGGACACGATCTGGAAGTGGGTGCGGAAGCAGCCAAGACCACACTGGATGCGTTTCTGCGTCTTGGACTGCCCAGCTCTACTGGTGCCGCATCGCCAGACCATGGTGGCCTGGTCGCCCAGGACGTGAACAACGCCAATACCACAGTTGAAGAGTTCCGCTACGAACCTTTTGCTATTCACAACTGGCAAATCAACCCGCGTATGTCTCTGGAATCATCGCTGGTGTATGAGAATTCCGAAATCGAGCAATCTGGTGAATTTAACCAGAGTCGGGAATTTTCTTTCGTTAAGCCAAAAATAGACTACCGCTTCAATGTCACACCCCAATTGCAGCTACGCATGCTGGTTGAGAAAAATGTTCGCCAGATCAATTTTGTCGATTTTGTCGCTGTTACCGATACTACTGATGAGGACTCCAATACTCTGGCCGGTAACCGAAACCTGCGTCCGGATTATTTCTGGAACTATAATTTTCTCACCGAATACCGGTTTGCCGATGACGTCGGTGTTGTGAGTGCCAATTTATACAAGCATCGTCACTATGATTTTCGTCAGCGTATTGATGTGTCGACGTCGAGCACAGAGCTTGCCTCGGCAGTCGGCAACATCGGCAAAGGTGATATGTTGGTGTTGGAGTTGAACAGCAGTATTCGAATGATTCCGCTCAACATGCCGAACTTGTTAGTGACTTCCAGTGTGTCAGTGCGCGAATCTGAAGTGCGTGACCCGTTCCAGAATATTGATCGCAGTTTTGACAATTTCGATCGTGGCCGTTTTCAAATTGGTTTTCGGCACGATATTCCAAGTTTGCGCCTTAACTATGGTTACAACTGGAACAACCGTTTTGAAGGCGACATCATGCGCTATGACATCGAAGATGTGGAATCATTCTCGGGTGACCCGATGGCGACTGCCTTCGTGCAATGGGTCGGATTTGAGAATACGACTTTCCGTTTCGATGTGCGCAATCTGACTGATGGCGTGCAGTGCCGCGAACGTGAACGCTTCGTCGGCCATATTCGCGACGGTATTCTCGAAGAGTTGGAGAAGCGCTGCTGGGGTTCCGGCCGTGTATTGACTTTTAGAATGAGCGGCACATTCTAGCCAGCTTTCTCGCAAGCTTGCTTTGTTAATCGATTGCCAGGCGACGGTGTTCAATCCACCGTCGTCACACTCTTAAGCCCTGATTCCCATAGTTCTCCCGGTTTTCTCCGTTATTTGCAACTGGCTTGGTCTCCTGACGGCCTTCAGTCATAATGCCTGACATAGCGAATATTCTGGAGCGCCCTATGGACACCACTAATCGCAAGCCCTCGCACACTGCTCGCCTGACCACTGGCCTTGTTACTTTTCTGATCGCATGGCTATTGCTGATCCCGTCTGCCACCGCGCAGCTCGATGCGCTGATTGCTGATCGTGCCGCCGAGATCGAGGACAAAGTGATTGCCTGGCGCCGTGACATTCATCAGCACCCGGAGCTGAGTAACCGCGAGTTTCGTACTGCTGATCTGGTGGCTGAGCATTTGCGCGCTCTGGGTATGGAGGTGGAAACCGAAGTGGCCTACACCGGTGTCGTTGGTACCTTGGTGGGTGGGCAGCCCGGTCCCGTGGTGGCGCTGCGCGCTGACATGGATGCCTTGCCGGTCGTAGAACAAAGTGACTACTCATTCCGCTCAACAGTCAGAACTACCTATAACGGCCTTGATGTCGGTGTCATGCACGCCTGTGGCCACGACACCCATGTCGCAATTCTGATGGGCGCTGCGGAAATTCTGGCGTCGATGCGCGAAGAGATTCCCGGGACTATCAAATTTATTTTTCAGCCTGCTGAAGAAGGCGCGCCACCGGAAGAGGGGGGCGGTGCCGACATGATGATCGATCAGGGCGTGCTTGCAGATCCGGAAGTGGAAGCTATCTTCGGTCTGCATATTACCCAGAGCTGGGCAGTCGGCGAGGTAGGCTTTCGCCCTCTGGGGATGATGGCCAGTGCCGAGCGTTTCGATGTCATCGTCAAAGGCAGTCAGACCCATGCTGCGCGACCTTGGGCCGGAGTGGACCCCATTGTCACCAGTTCGCAGATCGTCATGGGGCTACAGACTATTATCAGCCGTCAGACCGATATCACGTTGGCGCCTGCCGTGATCACTGTAGGCACGTTCCATGGTGGTGTACGCAATAACATTATCCCTGACGACACGACCTTAACCGGCACCATTCGCACCTTCGATCCCGGTATGCGGGATTCGATCCACGAGCGCATGCGTCGCACAGTGACTAATATCGCCAATAGTGCTGGCGCGGAAGCCGAGTTAATTATCTACCCCGGTGTGCCAGTCACTTTCAACCATGAAGAATTGACGGCCCGCATGCGGCCAACACTGGAACGCCTGTATGGCGAGGCCAATGTGCTGGAAGCGCCACGCATTACCGGCGCAGAGGATTTTTCCTTCTATCAGGAAGAAGTGCCAGGCTTTTTCTTTTTCATCGGTGGGCGGCCGGCAGATGTGCCAGCCTCGGAAGCAATTCCCAATCATTCACCACGCTTTTACGTGGATGAAGACGCATTGCTGCCGGGCGTGCGGGCGATGACAACATTGGCGATGGATTATCTGGGCGCCGAATAACGCTAGTAAACTGCGAGGGGAATTGCCAAGTGAGTTACTTAAAAGAGGCTGGATAAACGCTAGTCTGCCAGCATAGTCAGCAGACGATTCTGATTGCTGACCTTGCGGCGTTTTTTCCACCACATGTACACGCCGGTGCCGAATAGCAAGGCGGGTAGCCAACCGGCAATAAATACGATAATGCGCCCGATCAGCCCCAGCGCGTCGCCATTGTGCAGGGGAAACATCCATTCCAGAAAGGTGCTGCCTGCACTGAGTTCGCGGGAATCCCAGACATCCAACACATCACCGCTGTATTGATCCAGATACACAGTGCTGGCGCCATATTCTGACCACGTCTCTTCCGGGTGCATGAAGGTCACACGCCATGGGTCTTCAGCTTGTGCTGGTACATATAAGCGCGCCATTTGCGATTCAGGAAACACGGCTTGTGCTGAAGCGGCGGCTGCATCCATACCCAGCGGATCGCCACTGGGTGAAGACCCAGGTGAAGAACTTGGTGTCGGGGCTTCCTGCACAGGTAGCACGGTAGCGACAACGTGCTCGAACGGTTCGTGCCAGACTATCTCAATACCGGTCACAGCCAGCATCAGAAACACAGGCAGGAAATAAATACCCGCGGTTTTGTGTAAATCAAAATTGAAACGAAAGGCGCCAGCATCGCGGCGAATCGTGAACGCGCGCCATACCTGGCCGGCTTTAGGCCACCAGATGTAAATGCCACTGAGGCAGAAGAAGAGCAAGCAGAAGCCAAGAATCCCGACCAGTATTTCCCCGCGTTCGCCGCCAAAGAATGACAGGTGCAGGTGATACATCCAGGTCACCGGGTACTCGCCCCAGTTACGTACAGCCAGAACCTCGGCCGTGCCGGGGTTAATGCTGACCTCAATGGGCCCGGCAGCACCTTCCGGTGTTGGGAAGCGAATAATATGCGGAGCGCCATTGTGGCGGCCTAGCATTAGCCGCGTTGGTTCAGTGCCATTGTTAACAGCGACGCGGGCGTTATCCAGCGCCAGATCGAACGACGCGAGCGTGTCCGCCGCTTCGAAGTCGGCGGTTTGCGGCGTAATCAACTCATCCAGCTCGCGATCGAAGACGATCATGCTGCCCGAAATACCGGTGATACTGAGCAGCAGGCCCAGTATCAGTCCGATGTATTTGTGCAGAAAGATCAGTGTCGCGCGCATCTGGTATGACTCAGAAGTTCATGCGGTATGACAGGCTGAAGCTACGACCAATACCTTTGAAGTTACGGCCATCATTACCCAGCGTTTGTGAGTAGTAGGTGAAGTAGTCTTCGTTGGTCAGGTTTTGCAAGCCAGCGCTCAGCGTGCCACCGGATACCGCATACTCGCCAAACAGATCGACGGTGGAGTAGCCTGCAAACTGATTGCTGGTCAGGCCCGCGGCATTCTTGAAGTCGCGGTCTCGCAGGTGGTTCAGTTGCAAGCGCGTCATGAACGCATTGGTCCAGTTTTGTTCCCAGCTCAGGTTCAAACGGGTTGGTGACATATTGGCACCACTGAGATCGGTATCGACTGAGCCATTGTCATCGGCGTCATACTGGCCGTCGGTATGGGCAAGGCGTAGTCCGAGAGTTGTGCTATCCGAGAGCATCCACTGCGTACGGAATTCCACACCATCGATCTCTGTCTTCTCGCGCTGCACGCTGAAAATACCGTCAGCGTTGGCTTGCAGACGTTGGCCGAGATCGGAATTGGACTGGTAGTAGCTCAGCTGGGCAGACACTCCATTAAAGTTGTACTCCAGGCCGAGCTCGGTGTTGTCGGTAATGATCGGCTCCAGATTCAGGAATGTTTCGACATCCTGATTGGGTACGTTGATGCCTCGCAAGACACGACCCACGTCGGGCATGGAGAAGCCCTCGGAGTAATTGGCGAACAGACGCCAGGATTCCGTGGCCTGATAAGTTGCGCCGATGTTGCCGAGTGTCTCACTGAAATCAGGCTCACCGCCGGCGACAAATTGGCCACCGTTATAGGAGAAGAGTGTGGTGAAGTCATTTACTTCCAGTGCCGCACGTTCGTGCCGTACGCCGGCAGTCAGGGTCAGGCGGTCGATGCCGGTGTATTCGCCTTGGGCAAACAGTGCCAGGTTGGCGTAATTGGTGGCAGGTACCCAGTTACGACCTGTCAGAATCAGTTCCTGAAAGGTTTCGTCTTGCAAGTAGTCTGCACCGTAAACCACGCCGAGTGGCAGATCGCCAATTTCATCGTTGGCCAGAGTTATTTTGAGACCTTGTTTCAGCGAGTTGTTCTGCGACTGATCGAACACCGTCGCGCCGAATTGTGGGTCCTGAAACGTGCCAAAACTACCACCGCCATAAGTGCCGGCGAATTCCTGATCGAAACCTTGAATGCGCAGTTGATGGCCAAGAATTTCCGCATTGGTGTAATTCAGGCTGAACATGGTCACGTCGTTACTAACTGGTTCACCTGGCACTGTACCGGGCTCAGCCGTGGTCGGAATACCCTGATCGATGTCGCCATTGATCCCGACCCAGTCACTGTTGCCTTCCAGATTAAAATCATTGATCGTGAGTTCGATGCGCTGATCGTCCCATTCGTAACCGCTCTTGAGGAACAGATTGAGGGTGTCGGCGTCCATGGTGTCGCCCTGGGCGTTATCGAAGCCGATAATCTGCCCGTTGGCATCGTAGTTGATGCCACTGGCCCGATAACTGACACTGGCCATTACGTCCACGGCACCGGACCGGCCCGAGACCGTGTAATTGCCCCCGTAGCCGAGGCTCTCACCCAGGTCTTCTTCCTGACCGAATGATTCAACCCGCAGGCTCTGCTGCCACTGGTCGGCTGGCCGGCGAGTAATCAGATTGATGATGCCGCCGGACGCGCCCAGACCATGAATGGCGTTGGCGCCATGAATGACTTCTACTCGTTCCAGCATCAATGGGTCGATGGTGTGACCGTCCCGCGAGCCATCGCGCAACGGGTTGGACTGCGGCACGCCGTCGACCATATAAAGCGGGTCACGACCACGCAGGGATTCGCCAAAGCTGGTCATCTTTTGTCGCGATGGCGCAAAACTTGGGATCAGGTTGCCCAATATGGTGGACAGGTCGTTGTTGATGTTGATCTGTTGCGCAAGGTCTTGCTGATCAATCAGGGTGACAGTGTTGGGAATCTGGCTCAGCGGTTTTGCCGAGCGAGTGGCGGTGACAATAACCTCTTCAACCCCGGCTTCATTATCCTGTGCCTGAGCAAGTGACGTGCTCCCTGCAGCTGCGCTAATGGCCAGCATTAGTCCGAGAGATCGCGCGCGATTGAATGAGAAGGTGGTAGATTGATTACGCATAAGAATAGATTCCAACTTGGTTGTTACGGCTATGGGCGGTAGTGCTTGGTAACTGCATCGAGTGCGCAGTCATCGTATTCAGGCGAGGCAGATTAACATTGTGCTAGTGCGAATACAAATAGGAATCATTCTTATTAATGATGGCGTGTTCTGGCACTCTTGAATCAGGCGGGGCTTTAGAACACTGGCTTGCTGATAAGCACTGTTAGACAGCCCGGTAGTGGCTGCCGGGTAAGTTGCGGGCTAATAGGGAATAGGGAATCTGCAAGCAAGACTGCCGAGAAAAAAGCCGGGAGGTGTCGCCACCTCCCGGAGTCTTACTGCTACTTAAGGAGATCTATGTGCCCTTGCGGAACACCAGCGCATAAATTTCATGCGGTTACTGCAGTGGCTAGGGACCACTGATTACCCAGTAACAAGATAGATTGTGCCGTCTCAGGCGCTGGCCGTCCTGAAATAGTTCTCCTAAAAACCTACTAATGTCTACCAATTGCCGGCATACCCAATTTTGGCCAGTTGGGCTTACTGATGTACCAGTTGGCTGACAATCAAGTTGGACGAGGGCATTGGCGCTAGAAGCTGTGCGTGATGAATCTGGAGGTCGGGGAGCAACTGAAGATCAGGATGGCGGACACGCGACTCGTGGAGGGTTAACAAAAAAGGCCGGAGACTTGGCGTCCCCGGCCTCTATCGCTACTTGGAGAGTAGTCCATGCAACCGATTGGCCCACAAGCGGATGCATGGCGTCGATGTGCCTGTACCAAGGATAGCGAGCTATCCCCTATCGACGTTAAGAATTCTCGACTAGCGGCGAAAAAAAATCCTGTAAATATTCTCCTATTTTTCTACTTTTTTGCGCGTGCGAGCTGGCTGAGCAGCGCTTGGGAAGGGCTTGCTCACAGCTGTTACCAAATACGAATGGATAGTGCGTCGGTTGCTCAGGGTTGTGTGTCAGCGGGGAGTCGCGCGTTGATTTGTTGCCAAACAGATTCCGGCCAGAGATTGTTGCGGCTCATGAATTCGCCGCGTGACAATGCTTCTCGTGCAGGCAAGCTCAATGCAATGCCTGTAACAGTTTCCATTTCAAGCACACCCCGCATCAGTTGCTGTTGCCAGGATATGCCGACGCCCAGTTCTTCCAACAAGTTTTGATAGCAGATACTTTCCAGTAGCGACGCCGGGAAAAACTTTTCTACTGCATAAACCAGATTCCGTAGTCTGCGCTTTTGAACAGGTTTTAAATCACGCCAGAATTCCTGACCTTTCTCGAAGTCGTTCAGCATGAAGGCCAGTACCCCATTGCTGAAGTTAAAATCCGGCCCGCGATTGTATTCCGCTGCGAGCGATTCCGAATCGGCTTGTAATTCACCGGTCAATACGCCAACAACGATCGCAGTGAGATGAGCGGAGACACCCTCAGTATCCAGTGCTTCGAGCCGCTGAATATAAGCACGTGCTTCATCGGTATTACCTTCCAGTACCAGATTGCGACCAACGGTACCAAGCAGGCCGATGTGATTTGGTCGTTCTTGCAACTGGCGTTTGCGGATTTGCAGCTCCTCTTCGGGCGTGGCGATGTCGGCCCGGTAGCTCCAAATCTCATCCGGTGAAATTTCGAAAGGGTCCACTTCCGAAGCCAGGGCGAGATAACTCTGTGCTTCTTCGAACAGGCGCGCGCCAATCAGAAACAGCGCGTAGTGGGCCAGCGCATAGTCTGGTGGTGAGCCGGAAAGAATCTGTTCGCGAATCATTACTTCCTGCTCCAGATGATTCACGCCAGTCATGCGTGCCTGAATCGCCTGAATAGATTCCAGCACAGGGCTGGTGCGGTCCAGCGTCGCAATGCGGCGATGTGTGGATGCCACGAGTTCCTGTAACTGCGCGACTTTGTCCATGCGGCTGTAAACCGCGAGATTATTCGCAGCGGCAGCGAGACCTAAATAGGCATTTTCAAATTCGGGGTCCAGACGTATCGCATCCGAATGATGATCAATTGCCAATTCGAAATCACCTGGATTGAACTGATTATTGTAGAACTCGCCTTCCATGAAGTGGCGGTAGGCGATGGCATTGGTTGTTCCCCAGTCCAGCATGTTGCGCCGTTCCTGCTCGTCCAGATGAATAGACAGTGAGTCAGTGATATGGGAGACAATAGAATCCTGTATCGAGAAAATATTCTGCTCGGTCATGTCAAATTGATCGGAATAAAGTTGTACGCCGTCACTGACGCGCACTAATCGCACATTGACGCGCACCTGCCCGCCGACCTCCAGCAAAGAGCCTTCGAGAATATGGTCGATACCCAATTCCTCACCGATCTCGCTAGCTGATCGGGAAATCGTCGAAAAGCGCGAATCGTGTGGGAGTGAAACAATACCGAGTTGGCTTAATTTGGACAGGCCACTGAGCAGGGAATTGGTCAAGCCGTCAGCGACAATGCGATTGCCACCTTGATTGCCACTGTCAGCTTGAAAGGGCAGGACGCCAACCAGAACAGCTGTATTGCTGCGGTCGCTTACCAGATTGGTGCTCCAAACAATAATGGCTAGGCAGACAAATGCCACGCCAGTCATGGCTGCGAGCCTTGAGCGTGTCGACTTTGCCAGCAAATTAATTAAGGAATTGTCTGCGTTGGCGCCGGCTTGCTCGGGCGATTGTGTGCAGGACTCGGGAGCGACATTCAATTTATAGCCGCGCTTGGGTACGGTGACGATAAAAGAGCGCTGACTACCACTGTCATTGACTGCGCTGCGTAATTCCGCGATGGCTTTGTGTACGGCATGATCAGACGTGATGCTGGTCCATAGCTCGTCCAAAAGTTCTTGGCTACTGACTACACGGTCACAATTGTTGGCCAGATAAACCAATACTTCCATGCTGCGTGGTGTCACCTTGACCGATTGCTCAGGATCGCCAGCTTGAGAATCCACGGACAGTGTGCAGGTGTCAGCGTCGACTACCCAGTGGCCAAGCTGAAACAGCGAGCCGAGAGCCTCCCCGGGCCCTATGCCAGTCGCTCTGCCTGTCACATTTCCTGATTCACTACCGTTCATTGTTTTTCTCTTGGCTTCGAGTCGTCAATCGATGCCTTGGCATTCGCAGCTTCAAGGTAAGGGAATTCCGATGCCTTTGATTATACCCGGCTTACCTCAAATCAAAACAGCCGATTTCGACAGGTCCCGTAAATACGGGGCTTGGGAGCATACGGGTAGAAAAATAGGAGGGTGGCAGGAGGACTTTAGCTGGGCCGTGAGCAATGATCCGCTCGACCTGAGCCATTTGTTCGATAACGCGGAGCGAAGTTTAGTATCCGGGATTTCTTGTTGTTCCGTGGTTGTCAGGTCCCCACAAAAAAATAGCAGAGTAAGGGAAGGTAAGTAGACCCATGAAGCAAGAACTATCGAAAGTATTCAGTACTTCGGCATTGGCCGCGGGAATCGGGCTGGCACTGTCCTACAGCCCCGCAATCATGGCCCAGCAAGGTGCTGACATCGAAGAAGTCGTCGTGACCGGTTCACGCCGTGCACCGCGAACTGCGTTAGATTCAGCGGCTCCCGTGGATGTGTTCAGCGCGAACGATTTCCAGGATCAAGGCACCGCAGATTTGAATAATCTGCTACGCAACCTTGTCCCGTCGTATAACGTCGATACTCAGGAAATCAATGATTCCAACAGTATCGTGCGACCCTCCACGCTGCGTGGACTGCCAGCTGATGACACGCTGGTTCTGGTGAATGGCAAGCGCCGACATCGCTCCGCAGCGATTCAGTTTGGTCGCTCAGGCACTCACTTTCCTGACATTTCACAAATTCCACCGGTTGCCTTGCAGCAGGTCGAAGTTTTGCGTGATGGCGCGGCAGCCCAGTACGGCTCTGATGCGATCGCAGGTGTAGTTAACTTCATTCTCAAGCAAAACGATTCCGGTATCACCCTCGAAGGCAAAGGTGGTCAGTACACTGACGGCAACGACGGTGATCTCGGCTATCTGGCCGGTAACATCGGTATGCCACTGGGCGACAGTGGCTTCTTGAGCGTGAGCTTTGATTCCCAGAGTCAGGCCAAGACCGACCGCGCAATACAGCGTGGCGATGCATTGGCACTGATTGCAGCGGGTAACAGTTTTGTCCGTCAGGATCCGTTTGTGATGGAGCGAGGTCTGGCCGACACCGACATCCTCAATACCTTCTATAACGCGGGTATTGAATTGAATGCCGATCAGGAAATTTATTCCTTCGGCAGTTATTCTGAAAAAGAAACAGACCTTGGTTTTTTCTACCGTAACCCGGAAAATCGTGGCGGTATCTTTACGACAACGGCACCTGAAGGTACGCCATTGGCGGGCCAGAGGATTCAGTTGTTCATCGATGAGACAGCCGATGGTAGTGGCAATTGCCCGCAAATCCCGACTGGCGTTGATCCCGACACCGGCGTTACCAGTTCTATCGCTGCCTACGAGGCTGGTCTGGCGGACCCTGACTGCTTTACTTTCCTGGAGCGTTTCCCTGGCGGTTACACGCCTGATTTCGGCGCATCCGTTGTCGATTTCTCCAACGCCGCCGGTGTTCGTGGCATGTTGGGCGAGACTTCCTATGACTTGAGCGTCAATGGTGGCTTTTCTGAGATCACTTACCGCATTAACAATACCACCAATGCATCAATGGGCTCAGATTCACCGTCTTATTTCGAGCCGGGCATCTACACCACGATCGAAAACAACTTCAATGCGGACTTCTCAACACCGTTTGCGGTTGATGGCTTCTACTCACCATTGAATGTAGCTTATGGTCTGGAATGGCGTCGTGAGATTTTCAAAGTGACGTCTCAGGATGAAAATTCGTTCTCCATCGGGCCCTATTCGGATCAGGGTACCAACGTTGGATCTGATGGCTTTCAGGGTTTTGGTCCTGCACAGCACGGCAGTTGGAATCGCAAGAACTGGGCGTTCTATGTTGACCTCGAAGCTGATGTGACCGAGCGTCTCTTGCTTGGCGCCGCTATTCGTTACGAGGATTTTTACAATACTTTCGGTGATACCACAACTGGCAAGGTGACTGCCCGCTACCGTCTTACTGACAACGTTAATCTGCGTGCCACCTACGGCACAGGATTCCGCGCACCATCTCCGGGGCAAGCGAATATTTCCAACATCAGTACCGGTGTTGAAGATGGTATACCGCAAGCCGAAGGCCAGATCCCGCCAACGAATCCGATCGCGCAACTGTTCGGTGGCAAGGCGCTGACTCCTGAGGAATCTACTAACCTGAGTGTTGGTATGACGGCGCGACTGGGCGATCTGGACTTGTCTGTTGACTACTACAATATTGAGTTAACCGACCGTATTCTCAATTCTGGTGACTTCCCCATCACTCCAGAGGTCGCTGCGCAAATTGAAGCATCAGGTATTCGTGGTGCGGGTAATATTGTCGAGTTTACCTACTACACTAACGACATGGACACGACTAACGAAGGTGTCGAAGTTGTTGCTGCATGGGACTATAACTGGGGCGATCTGGGTACTACCCAGTTCCAGGGTTCCTGGGCATGGAAAAATCAGGAATTGGATTTTTTCACTCCCGGGCTACTTAATCGCTCTGCACAATTGGATTTAACCGACGGCATCCCCGAAAACCGCGGCAATTTCCGTGCTTATCATTTGTTGAATGACTGGCGTTTCACGCTCTCAGCCAACTACTACGATGAGTATCTGGTTGTCCCTTCAAACGATGATCCAACACGCGACTATTTCGCGAGTGCCGAGATTATCTGGAACGGTGAAGTTGCACGTTCATTCGGTGACAACTATACGGCTGTCCTGGGTGTGGACAATATGTTCAATACCTATCCTGAAGAAGTTCGCCCGCAAGACGTTACCAGCGGAACCAGTAACCGCTATCTGAGCAGTGCGGCATTCAGTGGCAATGGGGCTTTCTGGTACTTGCGCTTCCGAGCTGAGTTCGAGTAAGACCTATGAAGTAACAAGCAGGAGTGGTCGTGAGTTGTCTCTGCGGCCACTTCCGCTAATCCTTTTTGAAAACAATTTAATGCGACATGACTCGTTCGGCACAAATCTGTGCCGAACGTTGTTTGTTATAAGCGGAGGCGAATGTGTCTAAAGTTGTAAGTCGTCGCGATTTTCTGAATCTGGTTGGTGCCATAGGTGGCACCAGTGCACTCATTCAAGCGAGTACTGCTCTGGGCTTAATGCCCGGGACTGCAGCGGCCAGCGAACTGAACTTGCAGGCAGTACCGGCCAACGGTAAGTCGGCAGTGATTCTCGGCGCGGGCATTTCTGGTCTGTGTGCCGCCTATGAATTGATGAAGTCTGGCTATCAAGTCACTGTGCTTGAGGCTTCGCATCGCGCTGGTGGTCGTGTGATGACGCTGCGCTCCGGTGATCTTGTTGATGAGCTGGGCAATCGGCAGTACTGCGATTTTGATGATGAACCACATCTGTATTTCAACGCTGGTGCCGCGCGTATTCCCAGCACGCACAACAACGTTCTGCACTATTGTCGCGAGCTCGGGGTCGAGCTGGAAATGTTCATTAACGAGAACAAGGCTGCTTATTTTCAAGACGACAATCTGATGGGTGGCAAGCCCATTCGTAATCGGGAATTCAGCACCAATGTGCGCGGCTTCCTCGCCGAGTTGTTTGGCAAGTTGTTTTCCGAAACTGAATTGATGGAAAGCTTCTCGCGTGAGGATGCCGAGACGCTGCTAAGCGTGGTGAGCAATTTCGGTGATCTGGACGAGCAGATGCGTTACGTCGGCAGCACTCGCGGGGGCTATGCCAGCGGTGGTTTCCTTGAACACGGAACAGCGCACGACATGATTGCCATACGTGAGTTAATCAACCGTCGCTTTATGAACGAAGTCCTGACTGCGAACGAAGGCGAAACTGGTCCGATGCTCATGCAACCGGTAGGCGGCATGGACATGATTATCAAAGGGTTTCTGCGACCACTTGGTGAGCGCGTACATTATCGCTCACTGGTGCGTTCCGTACAGGTGAGTAACGACTCAGTCAGTGTGGAATACGAACAGAACGGTACGACGCACACGATTAACGCGGACTACTGCTTTAACTGCATACCCTCACATTTGATGACCGGCATTGCCAATAATTTTCCCACGGATTATCTCGAGGCCATGCGCTACATCCGTCGCGGTGAAGCGTACAAGGCTGCCTTCCAGGCCAAGGAACGATTCTGGGAAAAAGACGGTATCTACGGGGGTATCTCCTGGATCAATGCGCCAGTGCGCCAGATATGGTATCCGGCTCACGGTATTCACAAACAGAAAGGCATCATGCTGGCGGCCTACGACTACGGTGGTGGTATGCATTTCACCAAGATGACTCAGGAGCAGCGCCTCGAAGCGGCGTTGGCTCAGGGTGAAAAAGTGCATCCGGAATATCGCCAGTACATGGAGAAGGGCGTCACTATCGCCTGGCACCGTATGAATCACATGCTTGGTTGTTCAGCACGCTGGCAGCGTGATCGTGGCGGCTGGACGGATGATGAAGAGAACCTCTATCACCGCCTGCAACAATCTGTGAATGGCCGACATTATTTCATCGGTGATCAGGTGAGTCAGCATTCTGCCTGGCAGGAGAGCGCACTTCTCTCGGCCCATTGGGCTCTGCAGGATATGGATCAACGTCAACGCGCACAGGCTGGTGCCTAGTGCTTCGGTATTATTGGCTATTGGATTCGAGGAGCTTATTGATGATTGCAAGAGTAAAACACGTTCTAATTCTGGCGGCGCTTATGTTGTTCAGTATGCAGGTTGCCGCTCAGGAAACCGAACAAGAGCGAGAACCATTTGATGACCGTTACTGCATGACCTGTCATGGCATCGATGGCGTCGGCAATTTTGGTGTTCAAGCGCCACGCCTGGCAGGTATGGAGCCTTGGTATCTGGAGCGGCAACTGAAATTGTTTCGCGATGGTCTGCGTGGCAAACATCCAGAGGATACTGAGGGGCTGGCCATGCAGCCAATGGCAGTGCTTACAGATGAGAGCATTACCGACATCGTTGCATGGGTGGGCACATGGGAATACAAGCCAGCACCAGCCACTATCACTGCTGGTGACAAGGAGCATGGTGAATCGCTCTATCAAACTTGTGCGACTTGCCATGGTATCAATGCCGAAGGGAATGAGAGCATGAATGCGCCGGCGTTGGCGGGTCAGAATGACTGGTATCTGGTTACGCAATTGCAGAACTTCAAAGCGGGATATCGCGGCTATAGGGATGACGATGTCTACGGGAGTCAGATGCGCCAGATGTCTGGCGTATTGCAAACCCGGCAGGACATCATTGATGTGGTGAGTTATATCAATACTCTGCGCAAGCTCTGATACACTGGCAGACATGGCTAACACCTTGCCCGGGTTAGCCGCGTTTGCTTGCAGCCAATGCTGCGAGCTAAAAGAAGAAAGAAGTTTAATGCCCAAGAATGAGCAACAACACACGGAGAGACACGTATGAATATTTCCAATGCTTTGCGCCAGCTGGCGCTAAGTTCAGTAGCCGTCGTTGGTTTGACTGCTGGTTTGAGCACGCAAGCTGCTGAGATCGAACGCAATAACGAAGGCAATTATTTCTACACGAGCATTAGCATTCCACCAGGCGCGGAGACTCTGTATTTGTCGGGCTCCGGTGCGCGGTCATTAGAAGATGGAAGCTGGGGCGATATGGAACAGCAGACTGTCAATACTTTCGAGCGCTTCAAGATGCATCTGGAAGAGCAGGGTTGGTCCATGAGCGATATCGTGCAAGTGCGCGCGTTTGCGGTGGCTGGTGACGACGGTGAGCTGGATTTTGCTGGCTTTAATGCCGGCTATGCACAGTTCTTCGGCACTGATGAGAATCCAGAAAAGCCGGTGCGATCTTTTGTTGAGATTGCCGATCTGGTGGTCGATGGCTGGTTGGTAGAGATCGAGATTCGCGCTGCGCGCATGCCTTGATCGATTGTCGAAATACTATTGCCGCTAGAGTTTTAGTGTCTGATCAGTTTGGATCAGACACTAAAACGGCTTACTTGGCCGGCAGATTGGAAATCCACACGCTCTGATACGGCTTGAGACAGAGCTGATCACCCAGATCAGAATAGACGTCACCGCTGATCAGGTCATTCCACTCATCTGTACCGATCAAATTGATATCCGCCAGATTAATAATCCGCTCCTGATTGGTGACGTTACTCAGACAAAAAATACTCTGGTCACGATTGATACTCTGGCGCCAGAATGCGAAGACCTCAGTACCCAGATGCATAGTGAACTGGGTAGCGTTCGGGTGGAAAGCCGGTTGCGCACGACGGATCTTGATCAGCCGGGTCAGCTCTTTGAAAATCTTGCCGTGATGACTGTCTTCATTGGCCAATGACTCTTCCAGTTGACCCGCTTCCCAGATATGCCGATTGATCGAACGCGCTCGGCCGGTGTGTTCAACCCGGTTGTGATCATTGCGCGAACCAAACAGGCTTTGAATATAGATCGCCGGAATACCTTCCAGTGCCAGCATGATGGTATGGGCACAAATAAAGCGCGCGAAACCAAACTCGTCTTCGCCATCGGCAATCGTGCCTTTGAGGATGTCATACAAGGCGATGTTTAGTTCATAAGGTTTGTCGTAGCCTTCGCGGGCGCGGCGAAATGTGACGCGTCCACCAAATTCCTGTGCCTTGTCGACAATCTGCTGGCGCTCTTCATCGCTCAGCAAGCCATCCAGTGGGCGCAAGCCAATGCCGTCGTGAGAGGCGATAAAGTTCAGGTAGGCCGTGCCGTTCTGCGCCGGTGGCATGCTCATCATCCAGGTTTTCAAATGGCGGCAGTCACCGCTTAGCAGCGTGTGGACTAGCAGAGGCGGCAGAGAAAAATTATAAATAACGTGTGCTTCGTTGGCGTTGCCGAAGTAGGTCAGATTCTCCCGGTTCGGGACGTTGTTCTCGCAGATGATAATGGCATTGGGCGAGTGATGTTCGATCAGCGTGCGCAGCAGCTTGATGATTTCGTGAGTCTGCTGCAAGTGGATACATGATGTACCCAATTCCTTCCACAAAAAAGGCACGGCATCCATACGGAAAATAGTGACGCCGTGATTGAGGTATTTGCGGATGATACGCACAAATTCCACCAGTACTTCCGGATTCTTGAAATCCAGATCGACCTGATCCGCACTAAACGTGCTCCAGACGTGACGCGTACCATCAGCGGTTTCCACTTCGGTGAGCACTGGCGAGTTGCGCGGTCGCACAACGGCCGAGTAATCTGCATCCGGATCGGACTCGACAAAATAATCCTTACCGGGGTCCAGACGCTTCTTGAAATTGTCGAACCACATGCTACGGCTCGACATATGGTTGATCACCAGATCCGACATCAGCTTGTATTCCTTGCTGATGGCTTCGATGTCTTCCCAGTCACCGATCGCCGGGTTGACTGACAAGTAGTCCATCACGGCAAAACCGTCGTCGGAACTGAATGGGAAAAATGGCAGGATATGTACCGAGTCCACCACATCACGCAGCTGAGCATTGAGAAAGCTGCGCAGCGTATGAAGTGGCTGTTCGCCTTCTTTCTTGACGGTATTGCCGTACGTAATCAGTACGCAGTTTCCTTCATCCCAGTTATTGGTGTGGGGTGAGGGTGCCTGCAGATTACGCCCCATGCCCATTTCGTTGACGAGTCTTTCCGTCAACGATTCTATGAGGCCATCGGGATAGATGAATTTGAGATGTTCGCCAATTCTTCGCCTGAACTCGAGTTCCAGGTCGTGCTGCTGTTCATCGCTCATTGCTTAGTAGTCAGGTAGTTGGTTTTCAGGATTTACTGAACTCTTGGTAATCTTCTTCCACCGCGGCTTTCAGTTGTTCCAAAATATCTGGAATGGCGCTGATAACCCGATTCCAGCTCGGAATAAACGGTTTATCCATTGGCCGTTCAAGAAAGTGCTCACCTGCTACCATTAAGTTACCGGCGAAAAGTTCTACAGCTTTCTCTTCGATGTGGCGGTCATACTCCAAGCCATTGATCATAGCATCGTTTTGGTAAGTGTCGATAAAGTCGAGAGCAATCCGGAAATATGCGGCCTTGATCGTGCGGAATTTCTCAGTGGTGAATACTTCGCCATTCGTCGCCAGTTTACGGAATAGTGCTTTGGCAATATCCACGGTCATCTTCGACAAGCCTGCTTCGCGATCTTCGAGGGACAAATCCTGATGCTTGTGATCATAGTTGTCAGCGATGTCTACCTGGCACAGTCTGTTAGTGGCGTAGTTGCGTTTCATCTCTGAGAGTACGCCGATCTCCAGTCCCCAATCGCTCGGTATGCGTAAATCATTGATTACGTCGGAGCGCATGGAGAATTCGCCCGCCAGTGGGTAACGATAGCTGTCGAGATAATCGAGAAACTCGCTGTTGCCACAGACTTTCTTCAGCGTGCGCAGCATGGGTGTGACAAACAGGCGCATGGCACGGCCACTAATTCGTGAACCGGCGACACGGGCGTAATAGCCCTTGCAGAATTCGTAGTTAAAATTCGGATTGGCAACCGGATAGATGAGGCGAGCCAGCAAACTGCGATCATAAGTCAGGATGTCGCAATCATGCAGTGCCACCGCCTCGCTGCGCCCTGAAGCAAGTATATAGCCGTAGCAATACCAGACATTGCGTCCTTTGCCCATCTGTGAAGGGGACAATTCAAACTCTTTGAGCTGTTCGTCGATCGCCTGCAAGCGCGGGCCGTCGTTCCAAAGAATGCGGTGATGCTGTGGCAAACGGGAAAAATACTGCAGCGCATATTGATACTGTTCTTGATTGGCCCGGTCCAACCCGATCACGATCTCATCGAGGTAGGGCACCTTGGTGATCTCATCGATAATGCCAGACAGGGCAGGCCCTTCCAGTTCGGAAAACAGGGAAGGCAGGACCAAGCCCATGGGTCGACTGGCCTTAAAACTGTTGAGTTCTGCTTCCATGTTCTCCACCGGGCGGTGACCCAAATTGTGAAGCGTTGTTACGATACCGTTCTGGTGAAAATCACCCATGGTCTTTCCTCTAGTTTATCGCGAGTTCATTGGAGTCGAGCTGAGCCAGTATTTGGCTCATGGCGTCTTGCCAGCCGGCCGGACCCGGCCGACTGGTACGAATAATCTGTGGTGCGGCATGCAGTTCAATGCGCGCGGACTTGCCCGATTTGATAATGACGGCAATATCGGCGGCATCGAGCATGGCGCTGTCATTGGGACTATCACCCAGAGCGACTGTGATGATCATGGATGCATCCGATTGCTGTTGTTTCAGCCAATGCATGGCATCGCTCTTGGTGTGCTGACCCTGAATGCTGTGGAAGCGCCCACCTTCGAGTAGATTCAAGCCCAGCTGCGCCAGTTTGCTTTCGAAGAGTTCTTTTTGTTTGGCCGAGCCGCGCCACAGGATCGGTTCGCTATACTCCCGGGTTTGAGCGAGCTCGGCATCGGCTTTGTCCAAGCCAGTGAGTTCGCTGATTTTATCGGGCTGCCAATCGGCGAAGCCTTCGAATTCGAAGCCTGCTTCGGCACGCATGGCATGGACTGCTGGTAACCATTCACTGCGCAGCTGACCGAAGACAATGCGCGACTGGCCATCTGGCGCAGGTGAGAGCAATTGCAGGGCGGCGCCGTTCTCGCAAACAAATGGCGCTGAGAGCTTCAGTGTTTTTTGCAGCGCCAGGATCTCGGCGGCGGTTTTGGACGAATTCATGATGAGCGCAAAACCGCGGCCCAGAACTTCTTGCAGGGCAGGCATGGCGGGTTCGATGGAATAGGTCTCGTGCTCCATCAGGCTGCCATCGAGGTCAGTGAAGACCAACAGGGCAGGTTGTAGTGCAGCTTCTTGGGTCATGATACCTAGGATAATTCAAGAACTACGCCAGAGTTGACTATTTTGCCGCTGACAGTGCCAAATTTTAAGGCAGATCTTTTATCTCATTGAAAGTAATAGGGAAATATTTTCAGAGAATGCACAGATTTCTATCACAGTTGTTGATCAGTCTGACTGGGTAGCGGCGCGCGCAACGATTAAGCACTAAAGTGGTGCATGACTTTTCAGGCACCAGTAGCTCCTTGATTATCGGCGTCGCTACCGGCTAATCGTTATTGCGGCAATGTCGCTGTTCTACTGTTGCAACAACGACCAGACCTTGGCGGGGGTAATGGGCATGTCCAGGTGCCGCACACCGTAGTCACTCAATGCATTGACCACAGCATTGACGATAGCCGGTGGTGCGCCGATAGCGCCAGCTTCACCGGCGCCTTTGATACCCAGCGGGTTGGTCGTGCAGGGCACTTCATTGCGCTTGAATTGAATCATGGGCAAGTCGTCGGCTCTGGGCATGGTGTAATCCATGAAGCTGGCGGTAAGCAACTGACCTGAATCACTCTCGTAGGTGGTATTTTCCAACAGCGCCTGACCCAGGCCCTGGGCAATACCGCCGTGCACCTGACCTTCGAGCAGTAGCGGATTGATGACATAACCGAAGTCATCCACCACGCAGTAGTTCACCACTGCGATCGTGCCGGTATCCTGGTCAATCTCGAGTTCGCACACATGGGTGCCGTTGGGATAGGTCGCGTTGTCCGGCGCAAAGGTTTCAGCTTCATCAAAACTCATGCCCTGATCATCAGCGGCCGCCGCGGCAACTTCTTTGAAGGTTTGCACGCGGTCGGTACCGACAATGCGAAATTCGCCAGCCGTAAATTCGATATCGACTTCCGCGGCTTCCAGCATGTCAGCGGCGACGGCGCGAGCTTTTTCTATGATGCGCTCGGAAGCCGAGCCAATCGCCGAGCCGCCCACGGGGACCGATCGTGAACCCATAGTGCCACCGCCGGAGGCGATGGCATCAGAGTCGCCCTGCACAATATCGATATCAGCAAAAGCAATGCCGAGGCGTTCATGCAGTATCTGACGAAAGGCCGTTTCATGGCCCTGACCGTTGGATTGCGTACCAATAAACAACGTTACGCGGCCGTCTTTGTTGACCGCCAGGCGTGCCTGTTCAGGAGCACCGCCGGCGCAGCGTTCAATATAGCTGGCCAGCCCAATGCCACGTAATTTGCCTTGTTGCTTGGCCGTCTCGCGGCGTTGGGCGAAACCGTTCCAGTCCGCCATCACCAGCGCGTCGTCCAGATTGCTGACAAAGTCGCCTGAGTCGTAAGTGGCGCCCAATGCGGTATCGTAAGGCATGGCGCTGGAGGGAATAAAATTGCGCCGGCGAATTTCATCCGGGCCAATACCTATTTCACTGGCAGCGACATCTAACAGCCGTTCAATGGCATAGATTGCCTCTGGCCGACCGGCACCGCGGTAGGCATCGACTGGCGCAGTATTGGTGAACACACCCTGGACTTGCACATAGGCAGTGGCAATGTCGTAACAGCCAACCAGCATGGCAACACCGGCATCAGTAGCGACAAAAGGGCCAGCCTGTGACAGATAAGCGCCCATGTTAGCGACAGTGCTGACGCGCAGACCGAGAATTTTGGCATCGTCATCCAGCGCAAGTGATAAATTGCTCAGATGGTCGCGGCCATGAGTGTCACTGACAAAGGCTTCGCTGCGATCGGAGATCCATTTAACCGGGCGGCCGAGTTTGCGTGCGGCAAACAGCGCCGCGATGTATTCCGGGTACATGAATATCTTCATGCCAAAACCGCCACCCACGTCGTGACACAGTACGTGGACATCTTCTTCAGGGATGTGGAATATTTGCCCAGCCAGCATGCGCCGCAACATGTGTACACCCTGACAGGAGACGTGCAAAACCAATCTGCCGTTATCAAAGTCGGCAATAGCGCCACGCGTTTCCATTGAGGTTGGCACGACACGATTATTCACCAGATCCAGATCCACCACCTTGCTGGCTTGGCCAAAGGCCTTGTCGGTAGTTTCCTGATCGCCGGCCTGCCAGTGGAAGCAACGGTTCTCGGCAGCTTGTTCCCAGATCTGCGCTTTGCCTTCACTCATAGCCGAATCGGTTGCCACTACGGCATCAAGAATGTCGTAGTCGACCCACAACTGCTCGGCTGCATCGATGGCCTGTTCCCGGGTTTCGGCAACGACAATGGCTACAGGGTCGCCCACAAAGCGTACGACTTTATCGGCCAGAGCAGGGCGTGGTGGTTTGATACAGGGTGAGCCATCGATACTGGTTGTACCGACATTGCAGGGCACATTACCGATGTTTTCCGCCTGCAGGTCAGCGAAGGTGTAGGCGCCCAATACCCCTGGCGCATCGCTGATTGAATCCAGATCGATCTCGAGAATTCTGGCATGCGCGTGAGGCGAGCGTACGATCACCGCATAGGATTGGTTAGGCAGGTTCAGGTCTTCGATATACTGCCCGCGACCAGAGGTAAAACGGTGGTCCTCGACGCGGGAAACTGCCTGGCCAACGCCAAATTTCTGCATGCCGGATTCTTGCATCGGAATATCCTGTCAGCGGTTTGTTTGTGCTGCGTTATTGTTATAGGTCAGGTGGCCTGACTAAAGCGTGATTCCAAGCCCCAAATGAAGACTTGAATTGCAGCCTCTAGAGTAACCGACTCTGACTGTTGAGCAAACCGCTGGGCCCGATTCAACGACCGCTTCAGTTTGAGTGGGTACTTGGCCAGTTGGCCGGATCCAGTCGATAAAAGCTGGTCAACTGATCATAGAGTTCGCGGTGATGATGCTGCATTTCGTGTGGCCTTTTGAAAAACGTTTCAGTGGCTACCGCGAAAAACTCAGCCGGGTTGGTTGCCCCATAGGTATCCAGCAGGCTCGGCTGCTGATGCTGGGCGCTGAACTGCAGGCGATCGAACTCCAACTGGAAAATATGGGCCCAGCTTTTGTAAGCGCCGCGAGTGCGCAGCAAGGGGGCACCATTGGTGGCGCCGGATGCGCTATCGAGTTGGTGAGCAAATTCATGCAGCACCACATTCTGGCCATCTTCCAGGTTGCGAACGCCATGTTCGACATTGTCCCAGGCCAACACGACTTTGCCCTGATCCCAGGATTCACCCAGCAATACCGAATGCTCGGTTGATACAAGGCCAAGGTCATCGCGCACCTGTCGCGTAGCAACGAATGTCGTCGGATAGATGAGGATGGAACGCAAGTTACGGTAGTGATTGTCGGGCTGGTTGAGTACCAGCAAGCAGGCTTGCGCGGCGATGGTGACACGCATGTCGTCGTCGACCTGCAGTCCGGCACAACCAATAAATTGTTTGTCGGCAATAAAGCTTTTGATGAGGTATTGCAGTTTATCCTGTAATTCCTGCGGGAAATGGGCAATAAACGGCAGGCGCTTGCTCAGTGTAGTTTGCCATTGTGCCGGGAACGGGCGGGCGCGCACACGCCGCTGTTTGATGCCGGGCCAAAAGATCACATAGAACACGACCGCTATCACCAGTATTAACAAACTGGTGAGCGCCACTAGTGATAGCGTATCCATAAACGGTTTTCTGCTCCCTGCAGGGTAAGATCAAGAGAAGGCGAAGAGAATTCCAGGAGAATTTTTAAAAGAGTTCTGGAAAGTAGCCTCAGCGTGAATTAATAGTGATGACAGTAATCTGAGGGCGGCTTACAAGAAATTCAATACAGCATTGAGGCTGCGAAAGCCCAATAGCAAGGTGACCAGCACAATCATTACGCCAAAGCCGTTCTGCACAGTCGTATTCGTGTGTTCTTTCAACAGTGACTGCTGATTCATAATAACCAACAGGAAGATCGCCACCAAAGGTAGCAGAATGCCATTGGTGAGTTGCGCAAACTGAATGATTAACACCGGGCTGTAACCTGAGGCTGATACTGCCACACCAATCAACAGAATACCCTGCCAAACACGGCGAAATCGAAGGTCAGTTGGATCAGCTTGCCAACCAAGTACCCCACGGGCGGCATAGGCTGCCGCCAGTGGCGCGGTGATCGCTGATGAAATGCCAGCAGCAAACAGTCCAAGCGCCAGAAAACTGGTCGACCATTCACCTAATAACGGTTCGAGTTGCACGGCCATATCAGCGGCCGAGTTAATGTCTTGCTGGCCAAACAGCGTGGCAGCACTGGTGATGACAATACTCATGGAAATAGCGGCACCAATGACGATAGATACGAGCAACTCCCGGCGCAGGTCTGGCAACTGCGCCGCATCGGAATAGCGCTCGCGTACCAGCGAGGCGTGCAAAAACAGGTTGTAGGGCACGACCGTAGTGCCAATCAGCGCGACCACAGCAAGCCAGTCGGCATCGATGGATCGTGGGACGAACAAGCCGGCAATCACTTGCGACCAATCCGGTTGCGCGGCCAGTGCCGTGGTGAGAAAGACAATGCTCATTAATGCCACCAGCCCAATCAAGGCATTTTGTACCAGGCGAATACCACCGAGCCCCAGTATCAAATAAGCAATAGTACCAATGAGCAGAGGTGCAACCGACAGTTGCCAGGCACCTAGCTGCAATCGGAAATCGAAGACCAGTTCCTGCACGCCCAATGCAGCCCCGGAGATATTGCCGCCTTCGTAGGCGGCGTTGCCGACCACAATCGCGCTTAACACCAACGTGATGCCAAGCAGACGCGCCACGGGATGTTGCAGTTGCTGACGAATGGCCTCGCCAAAACCGGCGCCGGAGATCAACCCAAGGCGTGCCGTCATCTCTTGCAACAGGAATGTGGCAAACGCTGAGAATAGCAGCGCCCACAATAATTCATAGCCGGAGTTGACGCCGGCCAGCGTGCATACAGTAACGGTACCCGGTCCGATAAAGGCGGCCGTAATAACGGTGCTGGGCCCGAAATACTTTTTCACAGGGATTGGCTCGTTGTGTTCAGTCCGGCAGGGTTTAAGGCAGTAAAGCTCAGGTGCTTGCTCCGGCAGATAGACGTGGAAAAGCAAAAGTATCCGCTTCTGGCCACGGTGGGTCAATGTTGGCGGTGAGATGCGGGAACTGTGGCATAACCGGGTAGACAGTATAGAGCCGCTGGGCTAGTTTGACTTCATACCCTCTCGGCGGCACATTTTATGTAGGCGGACTTTGATTTCTATGTACAAACGCATTCGTCGAATATTGATCATGACACCACGGACAAAGATGCTGCGCTATTGCCTGCTTGTCCTTCCCCTGTTGTTGGCTGCCTGTTCAAGCAATCCGGAATCTGCAGATAGTCCGGCAGCAATCATTGCTTCACGGCTGGCTGAAACAAGTTGGCGGCTTCAGCACATCCAGTCAATGAATGATGAAACTTTTGTGCCTGCCACAGGCGCAGTGTTCACGCTGCATTTTCAGGCTGAAGATCGGGTGGCGATGCAAGCTGACTGTAATCGCGGCAGTGGCAGTTATAACCAGACAGGCAGTCAGTTGGAGTTTGGTGTTATTGCGACCACCCGGGCTCTGTGCCCGCCCGCATCGCTACACGACCGATTTCTCAGCAATCTGGAATATGTGCGTTCATTTGTCTTGCAAGACGGCAAGCTGCATCTGGCCACTATGGCCGATGGCGCTATCCTGACTTTCGTGCCCATACTTGAAAGCGAGCTAGCGCAGAACGGCACAGCAGTGATCAGACCAACTTTCGATTGCTCAAGTGCTAGCGGTACGGTTGAGCAATTGATTTGCACTGACAGCGATTTGGCATTGCTGGATCAGCAGCTGAATTATTTCTATACCACGGCATTGCAGCGTATGGCTGCAGAGGAGCGGGAGGTGTTTCGTGCTCTGCAGCGGGGATGGATCAGTGGCCGCAATGACTGCTGGCAGGCCGAGGATGCCGCTGCTTGTGTGCGCGAGGAGAGCGAGCGCCGCATCAGCGAATTGCAGATTAGCAGCGGTTCAGTGCGCGTCCCGGAAGCCGTGCTGTACAGTTGTCCGCCCGATAAAGAGCTGGAGAATTATTACTACAACAACACCGTGCTGCCCATGCTGGTGCTGAATGATGGCACCGAACAGGCTGTCATGCATCGCCTGCCATCCGCCAGCGGTGCGCGCTACGGTATTGGCAATCTGCAGTTTTGGGATCGTGGCGATGAAGCGCTGTTCATCGAGTCTGAAGATCAGGTGCAGTGCGTCACGCAATAAGACTCGCCACTGCACAAGCGGGTTTAATCAACCGGGTGCAGCTCTACCGGCACGGAATTATCGCGCGAGCCTGCCAATACCCCAATCAGCGAATCGCCCCAGGTGTACTTGGCTTGCATCAGATCGTTGATGTGGTCGCTTTTCTCATGTCGCAGTTCAGCAACATAGCGTTGGGTATCACCATTGCGGGTCATCTCAAAGCTGGCATTGGCTTGCAGGCGCGAGAACCAACCGGAGCCATCGGCGCCAACGCGCAGGTACTGATAGCCTGCGTCATCGACAATCCACAGGCGTGTGGTTTGTGCGGCGCCTTCTGCGTCAATCGTATGAAGTTCGACCACTTCAACACGCTCTGACGCGGCCAGTTGCAGCCCAAAAACAATGGCAATCAGAAGAACGAGTGACGCGAGTAATCCATAAACGTATTTCATAACTATTCACACCAATGGGTTGTGGATGAACCAGGAGCTTGCTGTCAATTGTTCGGGGCTACGTTGATAAGACTACTTGCGAGCCGAAAAGGTTACTGATCGCTCCACACAGCCAGTTCATTACCACTGGGCTCACGAAAGTGAAAACGACGTCCGCCGGGAAAATCAAAGATGGCTTGTACGATCTTGCCACCGGCTTGCTCGACGCGTTGCTGTGTCGCTTCGAGATTCACCGCGAATAGCACAACCAGTGCAGCGCCATTGTCGGTAGATGATGCTTGCTCGGCGCGGAAAAAGCCGCCTTCAATGCCTTGCTTTTTGAAAGCGATATAGTCCGGGCCGTAGTCGTCAAATTCCCATTCGAAAGCATCGATAAAGAATTGCTTGGTCGCATTCAGATCGCGGGCGGGAAATTCCACATAATTGATTTGATGATTAGTCATGGTTGCCTTGTCAATGCGTTACAGTGTTCTGTCTTCGCCCCGATTCTGACTGTCGCCATCGAGGCTCGCTATTGAATCCGGGGCTTGATGTGGATCAATGGCAATGCTATCCACTATAGCTGTCTTTGCGCACTTGGACTACTGTTACCAGTGACAGTCTAATCAAACTCAAAACTACTCGGAGAGAACCAATGTCCAGAGAAATCGGTGATCGATACAAGTGTGAGAAATGTGGCGCGGAGCTTGTCTATGAGAAGCCTTGCCCTTGCGGTGATCAGATGCAGCATTCGGAGATTTGCTGTAGCCAGCAGATGACGAAGGTTGGTTGATAGTAGGAAGACAATTACTGAGACAGGTTGAAGCGGGCGCTTGCGACTTGTGATGCGATTATCTGGTCATTCCCGTTTTGCTGACGATTCTGAATTATCTTGTTTTGCCTGCTCTTTCAGCAAGTTCTGTTCAAGTAGCTGAAGGAGCAGATCAAGATTTTCACGACCAATATTATCCGCTACAGTTTTTTCAATCGTCCGAAAATGTTCCGCTGTGACTCTGCGAGCCTCGTTGCCCGCTTCAGTGATTACTACAGACTTGTCCCGTTTGTTATTTGCAATGGGTTCAAGCCGAACGACACCCTTCTCAATAAGTTTGTGCACAGTTTGGTGTACAGCCTGACGCGAAACCCCAAGATACCTCGATAGTTCCGAAATAGACCGGTTCTTGCCTCTTAATGCGGCAAATAACTTCACTTCCGCATTGCTTGCCGCCGAATAAGGCGAGTCTTGCAGCAGCTTGAGTTGTTCGGCTTCTAGCCATTCCAAAGATGCGCGCAGGAGTGCTTTCAGGCTGCCTCTTAGCTGGCTGTTGAGTTTGCTGTTATCCATGCCGGCAATTTTATGTCAAATCCGCTTGACAATCTATTCGCGCCTGATTAATGTCAATACGACTTTACAATAATCATTCGAGATATCGATGTTATGAATATAAAGAATTCAGCAATTTTATTACTAATGCCTCTTCTGCTTTCAGTTGCTAATGCACAGCAGTTCGCATTTCACGAAGAAGATGAAGTGCTTGAGGGCTGGTATCACAGCTTCGATATGGCTACCTGGCTCGCCAAAGGTGGGGACCGAGCTGTCATTGAAGAAGTTCTCCAAAACATAGAAAACAGCAGCGGCGCAAAACGTCATCCTGAACTGGTAGACACGCAGATCGAGTTCGCTCCGGGCAACTGGGCCTATGAGTGGGTGCAGGCAGGGGACGCGGCGATGGCTGAAGCTGACCAGCTGAATGGAGAAGACCGCCTGCAAAAACTGCGCGCAGCGCTCACTTACTATAGCAGTGGCTCCTGGCCCCATCTCGGCAGAGTCGATGATCGTCGGGCGCACGCCAAATCGGTAGAGGCCTATTTGGCAGCAGGAGCTATGCTGTCTGTGCCAGTGCAACACGTCGAGTTGTCGGTGGGTAGCAATTCCGTCAGAGCTTATTTTCACTTACCTGCCGGAGAAGGTCCGTTCCCGGTGGTTATTAACAGCTTTGGGTCTGATGTCACCAAAGAAGACAGTTTCGACTTGTTTGTTCGCGAACTGGAACCTCGAGGTATCGGCATGCTGGCAGTGGATATGCCGGGCATTGGTGAAGCGAACCATTTGAGTATGCAGGACGGCAGCGATGTGGTCATCGAGGCCGGAACGGTATTCCTGCGGCAAAATGCCCAGGTAGATGCGGACAACTTGTTCGTAGTCGGTGGGAGTTTTGGTGGTAACGCTGCGGCGCGCGCTTTTTACCGCCTGGATGTCGCTGGCGTAGTGAGCATGTGTGGGCCATTACATTCACCATTCCTGGCGCCACCCGAAGTATTAGATGCGTTGCCGCTACTAACCATAGATGGCGTCAAGTCTCGCTTCGGATTATTGGATCAACCGACGGCTATGCTCAGCGAAGTTGTTACGGGTACGTCTCTTGTTGAACAGGGGTTCATGAACGCATCCCGGGAAGTTGATACGCCACTGTATGTCATTACTACCAATCGGGACCCTGTGGCACCGCTGGATGATTTGCAGCTGCTTTTGCAAAGTGCCAGTGACAACGACGTCATAGTACTGGATATAGAAGGGCATTGTCCGCCCAGACAAGCCCGCGAGCCGATGCTTGCACGGTGGGTTGAAGACCACATCAGGTAATTCAAGCGGACCATCACCAGCAACGCTGGCAGCAAAACAAAAAACGGCGGCAGAGATTACTTCTTGCCGCCGTTTTTTAGTTTAAAGCGCTAACCGACATGAAAGGCTAATCTGCCTGGGACGTTTGACTCGCCAGGGGCTCTGATAGCAACATCCAAGTGCAGTTAAGGCATTGGCAACAAGCGCTGAATATCGAGCGTGATAGTGCGTTGCCACGATCCGCTCAGTTGCGCGCTGTGGCACTGACCTGTAATTCAAAATCTATTGCCTCAGCCACACGCATGGCACCACCGAGGGCGCTAAATGCTGTCAGTCCGAGATCTTCGTGTTGCAGGGTAAAGCTCGCCTGCGCGGACAGGGTCTCAGCACTGCTCTGCACCTGCGCCGGTATCTCCAAATCCACAGTGTTGCCGCTGATCTCCAGCTGAATAGCCAGCAACCATGTGCTGCCGTCAATCGATACCGGCGTGGCGCTAATAGCCACCGTGGGATAGGCCTCGGCATTGAGCACCGCTTCACTGAGCATATTGCCGCGCGTGCCTTCGATGGCGGACGCGTCTGGCTGACTTTCGAAGCCTTCTCCGGCTCGGTCGCGCTCAGATTGTTCATCGACCACGAGACTGCTGACCGGCACAGTAAAAGTGGCGCTGGAGTCTGTGGCTGTGGCGGCCAGCATGACTTCGCCGGTTAGCTCACGGCTATGGACCACATGGTTGTGACCCATGCGGGCCAATGGGCCAGCACGGCCGACGTAGATGCGCAGGATGGAGCTGTCGCTATCGATGTCATAGGTAGTAGCCGTATTGCCTGGCTGAGCGCTGGCGCTGCTGAGCAGGAGCACGGGGGCGGAGCCAAGTAACAGCAGGCAAAACATTAGGCGGGGTAGTAATTGGCAGCGCGTCGATAGAGAGTAAGTGAATCTGGCGGTCGGGTTCATGATGTAACCTCTGCAGAATGTCGTCCGGATTCCCACAATAAAACAATTACCAGTGTTTGATAACCAGTTTGGAAGGGCGGGCGGCTCGGGTAATCGCGAAGGGCACCAGAAGGCAGGCGCGGCAGCAGGTGAGTGCTGCAATTCTAGTTGCCACGCTCCAACTCATGCAGACGTTTTTCCAGTTCACTGACTCTGGAGAGCGCTACCAGTCCGAAAATACCAAAGGTAAATCCCATTGCGCCCAGAGTGAAACCCAATAATGAAAACGTGAATTCCATAACCGTCTCCTTGTGATAAAGCAAAGCACCGAATAGTCAAAAACGGCGGTAGAGGTTTAATTCTGCCGCCGCATCTGATCTTGCGTGCTAGTTAACTACTCAAGCTAATTACCATTCAAGCGAATAAATTTTTGCACGCGGTGACCAGTCTGCACTTCGCCAGTGTAAAGATTGCCGTCGGAATCAAAGTCCATGTAGTGCAACCAGTCGAACTGCCCAGCCTGTCGGCCACCCGTACCCCAGGAATACACCGGATCGAGCGTCTCACGGTCGAGCGCCCAGACCTTGTTGTTGGTGCCGTCGGGCACATAAAGAAAGCGCTGTTCCGGATCCAGTGGGTCCAACTCGGCACCCCAGGTTGAGCCCGGGCCAGTGGTGTCAGGCGCCAGAATGCTTTCGAACAGGTAAGTGCCGTCTTTGCGAAATACCTGAAAGCGGTTGCTGGGCCGGTCGCTGACATACACCAGACCGTCATTGGACAGGGCGAGGCCGTGAACCGGTGTGCGCCAGGTGCGGCTTGGCGCGGCGCCGGGAACATAGGCGCCCGGATCTTCATCGACGGGCTGTTCACCATAGGCACCCCAGTGCCGCAGGTACTCACCGGACTCGGCGTCGAAGACTACCAAGCGGCGATTGCCGTAGCCATCAGCCACATACAACTCGTTAGTCTCTGGATCGACTTCCATGGTGGCCGAACGATTAACCGAGTCGGTATCGTTACTGCCGGTGCTGACACCGACGCCGCCGATCTGCATGACAAAGTCGCCGTCTTTGGTGAACTTCATGATGTGATGATCGTCAGTGCCGTTACCGCCGACCCAGACAAAGTCATTGTGATCGACATGAATACCGTGTTCGCTATTAAACCATTCATAGTCGCCAGTCGGACTATCGCCACCCCAGGCATGCACGACATTGCCTTCCTGATCAAAGGCCAGCACGGGCGGGGCCGTGGTGCAACAAAGCGACTGTAAAGGATCATGACCCCAGGTGATGTCACGGGTCGTTTGTCGTGGTGTCGAACCCGCGTTGGTGTTTTGTACAGTCCACGGGCGGTGGATCAGCCAGATCAGATCATCGTTGTCGACAGCAGTGCCGGCTACCTGACCGAGTATCCAGTTATTGGGTAAAGGCTTGGGCCAGAACGGATCGACAGCAAATTGCGCGACGCCGTCGGGTACTTGTGAGCCGGAGGCATCTGCCGGCATATTGGGATACTGCTGTGAATGAGCGGAGGTGCTAAGCAAGGCAAGAACTGGCAAGGCGGTACTCAATAGTCCGACTTTCATGCACTCAACAACTTTTATTGTTCTAATCATCGTTGGTGTTCCTCTTTTTTGTACTTGTTTTTGTACTTTTGTTTTTATTTGGGGCAAACAATGCAGGGCTGCGCAATGGCAGGCCCGCGCGGGTTCAGGGCTTTGTTGTTATGACTGAAACCTGCACGCCCTGATGCGTGAGAGTAGGTTTCATGGGCTCTGAGGAATTTCTTCTGCCGGAGAGCTGCAAGGATTATAGCGGGGCACGTGGCAATTGGGGTAAATGAGGCTGTCACTAGTGTCGCTAATAGCGGGTTATCGGATAACCGGATGCTATTTTCCGACAGGGTGTTTCAGGCGTGTATCAATCGAGTCGAATTGAGAGTGCTGGGGGCGCTAGGCTATTGCGGATTGCACCGCTTTTACCGTAGCTTGCTAGGGTCGGTAACGGCAGATAGGATAGATTATACCGAGAGCACTGAAAAGCACACTGGAAAGCACATTGAAAAGAGTGCTAACCAAAAGTTCAATAACAAAGATCAATAAGTAATAGAGAGCAACAAAAAGAGCAACAACAAGATCATCAAAATGATCAACAAAAGAACAACAATAGACCAATATAACCAGATTAATAAAAATAGCGCTTCAGGAGAACACCCATGAGCAGTCACTCGCGAAAGATCGTTAATGCCTCAGTTGTGTTGCTTAGCAGCCTAACTTGCTCGCTGGCACTGAGCCAGACTGATGACCGGCCCAATCTGCAAGGCACCTGGACCAATGCCTCCCTGACCAACCTCAATCGGCCTGATGGTGTGGATACGTTAGTCGTCGAGGCCGAGCAAGCGCGTGAGATCGCCGCCATCACGCCGATTGCCGGCATCGAAGGCGGGCTGGATGAAGGCGACAACGCCAACGACATCCCCGAAGAAGGCGCCGATGATTTCGGCGTGCGCGCTTACAACAATTTCTGGGTCGACCCGGGTTCCAATCTGGCCATGGTCAAAGGCGAATTCCGAACGTCTTATGTCGTCATTCCCGAGAACGGTCGTGTGCCCTATCGTGAAGACCCGCAGTTCGATTTCGAACGTGCCAGTTTCGGTACGCGCTATGCCACCGGCGAGGGTGATTTCCGCGGCCCCGAGGCGTTCCCCAATTCCGAACGCTGCCTGCTGGGTTTTGGCAACAAGGCCGGCCCGGGCATGATGGGCGCGCTGTACAACAACACCTATGAGTTTGTGCAAACAGATGACTACGTGATGATCAATGTGGAAATGGTGCACGACGCCCGCATCATACCGATCTACGCTTCTGCCGATGAGGCGCGGGCCAATCGTCGCCCGGCTGCGCACGAGCCCTGGTTCGGCGACTCGGTCGGCTGGTATGAGGATGATGAACTCGTGGTGGAGACGGTGAACATCAATCCGACCCAGCTGAGCCAGAGTTCAGTGCCCATTACCAAAGACGGGCGCATCATCGAGCGCTTTAGCCGTTACTCCGACAATGAAATCTTCTATCAATTCACAGTCGAGGACAGCAATATCTATCGACAGAACTGGACTGCGGAGTTGAGCTTTTACGCGACCGACGATCGGCTTTATGAGTACGCCTGTCACGAAGGTAATTACTCCATGCCTGGTTCTTTGGCAGGGGCGCGACGGCTGGAAGTGGAGCAAGAGTTAGGGCTCGATTGAAAATAGTAGTGCGCTGACAAGCTGGTCATTCGCAGCATTGCGCATGCGAATGACCGTCGCTGACGGTTGGTTGCCGTTGCTTGCAGTTTAATTGCCGGTGGCAAAAGTTCTTTCGGTGTTGCTTGTCAGAACGTGGCTATCGGGTTGATGGGCGAACCCATGCCCATGTTGATTCGCAATGGCGCCGCGCTGAACATGAACTGGTAGCGATTGAGGCGGGCAGCTGTATCTGCCACTGCGCCGAGGTCCAGATTGTCGAAGATACCTACCCCCAAAGAGGTTAAAGCCAGGCTGTGCAGGGGTAAGAAAACACCCTCAACACCACTGGGTGTCACATCGTTCCACAAGTCATGACCGATAAATGCAACGCCTCTTTCCTTCATAAAATACGCGACATCGGCATGATAGCCAGCCACTCCTTCCCTTGGCGCCCATGGGCCCAAAGCATCGCGGCGCTTCCAGCGGCCAGTGTGTAGCAAAATGACATCGCCAGGCTCGACCGTAACGCCCTGGATGCGCTCAAGCTCTACCAGATCGTCATAAGTGATTGCGGTGCCCGGCTCAAGCCAACCCTGCTCTGTGGCCTTGCCAGGCAGTAACGTGGCATCAAAGATTATGCCGCGTGTGAGTATGCCATTATTGTGGACATTGATGCCGCTTTTCGGGCAACCGTTGGCGGCCTCAACCTCTTCCCAGGGAACACCGTTATAACTCATCCCCTTGTACATAATATGGCAGCCGACGGCATCAAGGTGGCTATGGATAGTGCCGTGATAGGAGCCGGTGTACTGGTATTGATCGGCTGCCCCGGTGGGACTGACTCTTAACACGGTGCGACTAAGCGCTCCTGACGCATCGATTGCATCAACTTCATTGACGTCATGGGCTAAAGACACGGTGATGCCTTCGGTGACGAGCGCCGCTGCCTGCCTGCGTTTTTCATCAGTGATCAAATTGGCCGCGCCCAATTCATCGTCCGCGCCCCAACGTCCCCAGTTCGACAACTCCTCCATAGCGCGATCGAAATCGGCCTCGGTTGCAATCGTTCGGTTCGACTGAGCGAAGAGCTGAGTGGCAGAAAAGGCAGTCACAACCAGAATCAGGGATGTTTTCAAAACACGTGGCATCAGGGCGGGCTTCATAGTGCTTTCTCTTTTTATTATTTAATTGAGTGCATTTGTTGGCTCTCACTTTAGCACTTCTGGGCAGAGGTAACAGTAGCGTGCACTAACAACAAGTGTCTCTTATGGCTTTCGTCAGCACCCCTTACTCTCGCAACTTGAATGCGAAAATATGATCCCCTCTGGGCATATCCAGATTGTCGTGTCCTCCGACGGCTACGGCGATATACTGCTCGCCGTTGTGCATATAACTCATGGGCGTTGCCATCGCGGCTGTAGGTAGGTCGTATTTCCAGAGCTCTTGACCTGACACCACATTAAAAATACGCAACACGTGTTCAGTTGTAGCACCGATTACAATCAGTCCACCTGCAGTGACTAGTGGCCCGCCCATGCCCGGTGCTCCCCACTCGAAGTTTGGCACAATGGCTGGCGCTAAATCCCTCACGGTCCCCAATGGCACTTCCCAGAGAATCTCTTCGTGTTCCAGATCCACCGCAACCAGTTTGTTCCAGGGTGGTTTGGTACACGGTAATCCGAGTTCCGACAGGAATATCTTGCGCGCCATATAGTACGGCGTGCCAGCTTGTTCTGCGAATTCCCAACCGTCCTCGCCATACGCATCGATGAAAATTTGCAGGTCATCACGGGGAATGAGATGCACAAGCGCGGGAATCTGATTGACGTTGACGATGCCAATCTGCTTCGCGCTATCGATCGCGATGCCGCCCCAGTTAACGCCACCGGCATAGCTCGGGCTCATGATAGTTCCCTGAATGCTTGGTGGTGTGAACAGCCCTTCGGAGCGGTACTCGCGGATGATCTTCCTGCAGCTGCGTTTATCGAACCAGACCAGACCGAAACTGTCATCTTCAGTCACCGCATTCAGTTTGGTTAGTGCCGGGAATGAAGAAATTGGCTGCGTTGGTGACAAGCGTTCACCAGCAATGTCACTCGCGGGAACGGCCTGTTCTGTAATCTCGTAGATTGGCTCTCCGCTGCGTCGATCGAACGCGTAGATCATGCCTGTTTTAGTCGCAACCACTACTGCTTGAACACTTTGACCCTGGTGACGAATCTCGGTGAGTGTCGGCTGAGATGGAATGTCGTAGTCCCATACATCATGATGAACCAATTGTTGCCACCAGCTCACTGCGCCCGTTGCGGCGTCCAATGCGACCAGGGAATTGGCGTAGTGATTGTCACCAAGACGCTCTCCACCATAAAAATCCGGACTGGGAGAGCCAGTGGAAACAAACACCAGATTCAGCTCTGCATCGACCGATATGGGCGGCCATACGTTGGCAGCTCCCGTGCGCAGCGCACTGTCGTCTGCCCAGGATGAGTATTGCGGATCGTTTTCTGAAACGGGTATTGGGTCCCAGCTCCAGTTCGTCTGTCCGGTGCGCACATCGAGGGCCCTGACGAGGCCACGCTCCAGACGCGCCGCACGGTTATCACCAATTGCCGAACCAACAATAAGCTGGTCGCCGATTACTGCCGGAGGAGAGGTGATTCCGTAATCGCCGAAACTTACTTCTCCAACGCCAACGGTAAGATCGACTCTGCCGTTTTCGCCGAAGTCTGTACAAGGCTCACCCGTTATCGCATCGAGAGCGAAAACCTGTCCGATCAGGGTGCCAAGAAACAGGCGGTTAGGGCAGATCTCACTCACTCCATGCCAGAGGCTCACGCCTCGCGAAGAACTTTCCGAGTAGCCTATATCCTTGGGAAGCTGAGCATCAAAGCGCCAGCGCTCCTGCCCACTTTCTGCGTCGATCGCTATAGCCCAATTAGCACTGGTGCTGACAAACAACAGTCCATTCCAGTACAGAGGATTGGTTTGCATGGAATGGCGTTTGCGTCTGAATCCTGCATTGAGATCACCGGTACGAAAATGCCAAGCGACCGCCAATTGCTCAAGATTGCCCGGGTTGATCTGATCGAAAGGCGCAAACTGTTGACCGCCCTCGCCACCGTAAGTGTCCCACGCCCAGATTTGGCCCGTACATAGCAGCCACAGGCACAAACTCATCACGGTTAATCGCATACCAAAAACTCCAATTAACTTTTTGCATTAAGAAATAGTTGGCCTACGAGACTACACTGCTGAATGAATGCACTTGAGATTATGGGGCGTAGGGAGGAACTGAGGGACGAAACTTCAGGATATTGGGATGACTTTCGCCATTTTAGTTGGTTCTGGCACTGCATGTTGCATCCAATGCCGCTCGCAGATCCTGCAGATAGGTCTTGCTGACCGGAACATTAACGCCTGAATACAACGCCACTGAAGTCTCGCCTTTGTCCTGCAAGAACTCGACCTTCTCCAAATTGACGATTGCTGTGCGATGGACTCGCTGGAACCGCGGGCTCTCCAGTTCCTCACTCAAGCGTTTCATGGTTTGCCGCATTGGGTAGGAACGATTCCCGCAATGTAAGACGACGTAATTACTTGCCGATTGCACCCAGTCTATGTCATCAACTTGAACCAGATACTCGCGATCCAACATCTTCACCAGAAACTGAGTTCGGGCATTCGTGCTTTTCTCGGGGCTTTCTACACCAAGAAACTGAGCTTCGCCCTGCAGCCTGTCAATGATGAATCGATAGGCGTAGAAACTGGTTGTGATGACCAGAAAAGTGAGCAGGTCTTTGCGTAATTCATAGACAAGCCCGAGCAACCAGGGGCTAAAAGAATACTCGTCACCGACTAGTGCCCAGATCAACTTTCTCAGACCCACCATCCCGACCACATGGAGTAAGGAGAAAGAGAGAAATATCGGAATTAACCAGAGGACACGTCGTTTAAGATTTGCCAATCTTAGGTCCAGCCAATTCAATGACAGGGCCAACGGCACTATCAAAAGGACAACCATAAACACAGATGTCAGCTCTGTTGCCCAGGCTTCCCGCCAGCCCGGACCCATACCGCTACGCATGAATTCGATGCCAGTGGTTGTAACGTTGACTACCGTTATCAGGCTAAACATCGCCGCGAGCAGAATGAATTCGTAGGGCCGTCGATGTTGTAAATATTGTTTAAGCGTCATGGCTGACTAGTCAATGTTCAGAGGCTATAAATGCAGAGTATAGGGGAATTGCAAGCAACAGGGGATATCACGGTTCACGCAGTCCTTCGGCGACGAAGCGCAAAACAGTTGAGGGCAGATACGCGAGTAATTTTACTTAGATCGTCTTTGCCAAGGGGCATAGAGGCGCTGATACGTTGGTTTCTATCTTGGCTGCACTGTTAGTTTCTATTAGGTCGCCAGATAAAACTATCAATTTCCGAACTGGTCAGGCTTTCTTCACAAATTCCGATTTCAGCTTCATGGCGCCAATGCCGGTGATCTTGCAATCGATATTGTGATCCCCGTCGACCAGGCGGATATTCTTTACCTTGGTGCCAATCTTCACGGTGGAGGAGCTGCCCTTTACCTTCAGGTCTTTGATCACCACAACAGAGTCGCCATCTTCCAGCGTTGCGCCGTTAGAATCCCGCACGTTCGAACCACTTGCAGTTTCACCAACTTCTGCATTCTTCGCCCACTCATGAGCGCATTCCGGGTAGATCAGTAGCAAGCCGTCTTCATAGGTGTATTGGCAGTCGCATTTTGGGCAGGGGGGTAAATCTGACATCGGGGCAATCCTGTGTTCGGAGATAGCAATTAAGTAAGCACTGGCTTTTTGTTTGAAAGCGGAATGATAAACCATTCGGCGATGATCAGGTTCGGTACCCAGGCCATCCATGCTATCGCGCGATAGGCATCGACAAACTCGTAACCGGCAATCTGACTGATCGGTAGATAAAGTCTCAGTGTGACAGCGGCAAGGGTTAACGCATAACTGCGAATCATCCAGTCCTGATGAATGCGAATATTGCCGGCGCGGATATGCCGATAGGCCATAGAGGTAGTCACAATCCAGCAAATTGCCAGCATGCCAAACCCATAGTGACTCACCAACCCGCCGGTGGAATAAAAGGCGAGATAAAGACCGGCCACGCCACCGATCAGACAGCCCACCACATAAACCTTACCAAGCAGTCTATGGATGTGCAGATATTTGGCGCGAAAACGCGCGCTGAATTGGATGGCGCCAGCAATGATGACAATACCGCCGGCCAGAAAATGCAGCAGGGTGCCCGTGGCAGAGGAGGCGTCGATCATATTGATGACGAATTCCTGTCTCAGATCAGGGAGCAGGATATTGGCTATGGCGTAGAGGCCGATGCCGAAGGCCAGAAAGGTCATCAGGTAGCGGGGTAGGTTTCTGGTCATGGTGTGTTACCACTCGCTGGGGAAGTTGATTGGCAGAATAACAGAGTGCGGGGCGTGGTGAGTACTGGATATTGAGTGGCTTGGGGGCTTGGTTATTTTGCTGTTTTATTGGTGTCTCCTGGCTGTTTCTTAGAAGATTTGCTGATTCCTGATTTAGTCTGGAAGGTATTTTAGAAAGTGCTTTACCCGTCAGAAGGATACGTGCAGTATCCTACAATGATATCAGCGGGATTGTGGTGTTTGCAGCGGATCAAGATTTGTCGAAAAAGTGATTAAGGTAAACCCGCTAATAATTATTATGAGGCCGTGGGCCTCATTAACTGACTGTTAAATGTACAAGGATAGGCCGTGCAATTCGTTGACATAAAAGAATATGAGCAAGAGATTGTTCTCCACTTCGGCGGTGAGAGAACCAAGATCAATGCTTACACACTAGCCTCTTCTTTGGTGTCACTGGCGGATGCTATCAAAGAAGCTAACTCCATCATCAATCCGGGCTATGAAGTGGAAGTCTTGGTGGAGGCCTTTGGAGAAGGCAGCTTTCGGGCCAAGGTCAAAACTCTATATAAGGGTTTAAACAACCTATTCAACGCTAACAGACTCGAAGCTATTGCCATCGGCATCATTACATCGTTTATCTACCAACACACACTTGCACCTGACACAGACGTAAAAGTCACGGTAGACGATACCCAGGTCATCATTGAGCAGGGTGACAAGACCATTATCGTACCAAAGAGTGTTTATGACGCTCAGAAAGAGGTCGAAAAATCAGAGAAGTTTAGAAAGAGTGTATCTGATACGTTTTCGGCAGTTGAAAAGGACGAAAGCGTCACGAGCTTTGGCTTTACTAAAAATCTAAATGACAGAGTGCCTGATATTGATATCCCTCGCGAGAGGTTCGCGCTCCTATCCTCACTTATTGAGCTGGATGACCCACAAAGGGAGATTCAAGAGGTTGCGGAATTGCAGATAAAAAGGGCAATCCTAGAAAGGTCAAGGAGGAAATGGGAGTTTATATGGCGTGGCGTAAAAATATCTGCGCCGGTGCTTGACGAACACTTTTACCGAGACTTTTTTGCTCACAAAATAACTGTCGCTCCAGGTGACTCGTTTGAGGTCGTCCTAAAAATCTATCAAAGCAAAGATGAAGACACCGGGATATTTACAAACTCCAGATATGAAGTCATCGAGGTCCGCCGCCATATCCCTCGCTACGCCCAGGCCGAGATCGGCGAGTGATACATTTAACAAACGCAAGCAGCGCAGCAATTTTCCGCTGGCGCTACAAATTGCCCTCTGTTGCGGGCGTTAGGCAAAATCCGATCTCCGGGTAAACAGTTAGGGATGTCTATGAGTTACATAATTGCATTTGTATCCTTCGAGGGGTCGAACAAGGAGTTTCCCGTACAGTGTTTCCGAACAGATATTAAGCTCGGAGACAGCGTTATAGTGCATAGGGGGGATGGAAAGCTGAGGCATGCTTCGGTTCAAAACCTTGAATACTTGAACTGGGACTGCAATGCTAGAATCGAGTGCAAGATGGATGAGGCTAGCAAGAATTCAAATGGCCAAATTATTCTGCCAAAAGGCACTCCTATAGCTAATGGCTTTTCAAGCTTTGATGCCTTTATTAAAGAACTGAAATTACATAGTTGGGTTCCAATAAAGTCAAGACGTACGCAGTACCGAGCTGTACTTGGCTACGCAAATCAATCTAGGACCGCATATATCTTTGTAAGGAAAAATGGCATAGATATACAAATGCTTGATCGCATTGAGGGCGAAGAGTTAAAACCATATAGTCTGCACCAAATACCCTTTAGAGAAGGAACTGTAGTTCAGCATTTTCTAGCTCACACCACATTTAATCTTTTTGAGGGCATACTGCGTTTTTCCAAAAGCTTTATCAATAATGAGAAAGACCTTGATCGCTATTTTGAACCTCAGGGATCGAGAGATAAAAGAAATGAGGCATTAAAAAAGCAAGGTGAGGCAAGAGATGCCGAACGTAAACGACTGAAGGAAGAACGAGATTATAATTATTTTGGTGATCTGGGTGACTATCCTGATGACATGTACCTCGGATATCACATGAAATGATATATGTTCTGCTCTAGTTCCAGATTGGTTGCTGGGACATCAAAATAATACAGCATTTATTTATCCGTCATGCCAGGCTGTGATTTTAATCAAGTGGATATGACTATGAAAGCACCATTGAAGTACTTATTCAGCCTTAAATCCTCTAAAGGCACCCTGTCTTGGCAAATGTGTAATCGCGTTAATTCGGAGCTGAGTAAAATGGAGACGCCCTTGATCCCAACGGATCAAATCGAAAATGTCCGCGACTACTTGTGCTCCGTTCTCGTATATGAATCGTCCTTACTTCATCACCGACAAAGGCTAAAAGCACTGTACAAATGCCTTCTAGGTTGCAATGTCTAACAAGGCGCTCCAGAGCGACCAAGTAATTCTGTCATGCCCTTGCATACGCAAGGGTCACGCCAGTTGTACTTGGCGCCTGAGCAACGGCGTTATGAGTCACTTATGAAATGAGCCTAGCCCCAGAAGTTTATATAATTGAATCTCTTGATCCGGATGATGAAGGAAACGGTAGATTTGAAGGGAGTATTATCTCAAGAATTCTCAAATTACATGGGAAGGCACCAAAGTACCGATATGTGCGTACTAGGAAGGACTTTGAAAAAGCCGTTGTCCAATTTGGAAAATCTGATTATAGATACCTTCATGTATCAGCACATGCTGAGCCAGAAGGGATGTGCACTACGAATCAAGACGAAATCGATTATGATGATTTCGCAGAAATAATTAATCCTCATATGAGGAATAGAAGGCTCTTTATGTCGGCCTGTTCAATGGTCCATGAGGATTTGGCAAAAGAAATAATTCCTGCAAGTGGCTGCTATTCGGTTATTGGGCCAAGGACTGATATTAAATTTACTGATGCTGCTGTCTTGTGGACTATCTTATACCATCAACTTTTTTCTGAAAATTACAAATTAATTAGTCATCAAGCATTAAAGAAATGCTTGGTAGAGACAACGAAATTGCTAAATATAGAAATAGCGTATTTTTCAAAATCTAAGAAATTAAAGCGTGGATACACAAAAGACATATTGGCAAATGACTCATAACAAATTCTTACAGCCAGACCAAATAATGCCGTCATACCTTTTGCAGAAAACGCAAAAGCCGCGCCGGCACGCTTGGGCTGCCGAAGAAAGGCGATTTGCGTCGGGTGTAATGTGAAAAAATATGAACCTTATGCCGGAGACCCGATCAAACTGCAACTTTCATTTGTTTGCTTTGCGGATATTTTGGGGTATTCATGCCTAAGCAAAAAAGCTATTTCTTCAGGTCATGGTGAAGCGTTCCTAGTTAATATAAGAGAAGCACTTACACAGGCCTATACAGAAGTGAGAGAACGAGCAAAAAGCTGGAACGAATCACATCAGTTTTTTTCCGTAAAGGTTTTCACTGACAATATAGTGGTAGGTTACCCAATAAGAAATTTCGCCGATGGCTTTGGGGAAAGTGAGCTGGGGCATCTTTTTACCATTTTCTCTGAGTATCAGATGAATTTGGCAATAAAGGGCTTTCTTGTCCGAGGAGGTATAGCATTTGGGCAGCATTATATGGATCAAGATATCGTCTTTGGCGATGCATTAATTGATGCCGTAAAACAAGATGTTTCTGGTGGGGCCCCAAGAATGTCCCTCTCTCCATCAGCCGTAGAAGCTCTACAACATCATCTTCGTTTTTATTCTGAGCCAGAACATTCGCCGCAAAGTTACCATTTACTTCAAGATGCGGATGGTTCCGTTTTTATTAATTACTTAAACAACGCCTTTGTTGCTTTTCCGGATGGTCCAATATTCTATGAAATATTCGAAAAACATAAAGATGTATTGGAAAGTGGATTATCTACATATAAATCCAACCCTGATGTCAAAGCAAAGTTTGACTGGGTCGCGCGGTATCACAATTATGTAATTGACGATTTCTTTGAAAGTAATCCTATGCCGGCCGGCCCGGATGGGGATGAAGTATACGCATCTGCTGTATATGAGGCACAGAAGCTTAAAAAATATAGGATCGACATAGATTTGTTTTCCTCAAGGCCATCAAAGTTGAGGTTAATTCCGATGAGGCATAGAGTTTAAAAGTGCGCATAACAAAACCGATCCTGAGCGACCAAAACAAGCTGTCATACCTTCTGCAGAAAGCGCAAAAGCCACGCCAACTTACTTTAGCTCCAGATCAGGGGCGTTATATGCACAGATTCAGTGCCGGCCGGATGAAAAGATGATCAGATCCAGAATTTATCGCTATCGCTATCGCTTGCTTATGTTCCTGTATTGCCTAGCTGGTTCAACTAGCAATGCCCAAGAAAGCTCACTAATTAGCAATGTCGTCTACGGTTTCAAAGACGGAATGGCTATGTATTACGATGTTGAAGTACCAGAGAGCCCCAACGGAAAAGGAATAGTATTTGTCGTGAGCGGTGGGTGGCACTCAGGGAAGGAGAATCTAGATGTCAGCAGGCCATTTTGGGAAGTGCTGATTGCAGAAGGCTATACAATTTTCGAACTCTATCATCCTGGAATGCCAACATATAAAATCCCTGACGCATACGAAGGCTCAAAACAAGGCCTCGCTCATATTCTTAACAACGCCGGCCTTTACGGCATCAGCACAACTCAGCTGGGTATGTTTGGCATTAGCTCTGGCGGGCATCTTGCACTAATGCTAAGCATGGATGCGGTGGTTGACCTTCAGCTTGAATACTCTATCGGCGCCGTGGTTACAATTATGGCACCAGCTGAAATCACATTCGAAGAGTTTGATGGAAACATTTACGGCGCTTCCCCCGTGGACTTCAATTTAGAACTCGCCCCAAATTTATCACCAGTTAATTTTGTCAGCTCGACTAACTATCCCACGTTACTTATCCATGGCACAGAGGATGCGGCAGTATCCTTCGAAAACCATAGTGCGAGACTACACGAGCTATTGGTTGAAGCCGATGTGAAGTCCGATCTTCTACCAATATCGGCAGGGCACCAGATTTTTCCTGAACCAGAAATGACTAGAACACACGAGGCGATGATTCATTGGTTCGGAGAATATTTGGAGTAATGTATTAGTACATAACAAACAAATCAATTAAGTACAGGGCTTCGCCCTGCCCATTATTAATCGGCGTTATGTTCTGTGATTCAGTGACATATTCGGGATCTTGTCTTGCTGTAAGGATCGACGCTGCAGCCAGCGAATTAAATTGAAAGGTTGAGTGTGATGCAACTATTCGAAGGGTTGTATATTTTACTGACAGTGATTGCGCTACTGCAGCTCAACTCACCAAAACTCATTCCCGTTTCATTTCGGATTCTGATATTGCTGGCGGCAGGCTTCGGGCTTCTTCATCTTGTCTTTGAAGGGCTTCGCTGGCAAATGCTAGCTGTGTACATTGTATTCGGACTACTTTGTCTCTTTTGTCTGAAAAAGTCACAGTCTCATTTTATATTGCGAATATTGGGCTTCAGCTTTGGGGGCTTACTTGTGTCCGTCTCAATAGCATTGGTTTTGCTGTTTCCCGTAAGAGCGCTGCCACCCCCAACGGGCCCCTATCTGGTAGGCACATTCAGTACCGTCATGGTCGACGAAACCAGAGTGGAACGGTATGAGCCTGCGTTTAATCGGGCAGTTCCTGTACAGATCTGGTATCCAGCGGCTACTCAGGAGCCCCATGACTATGAGCGTCAAACTTTGTTTCCGCAGCTATACGCAGGGAACTATGACTTGTTCAGCTTTTTTACAGGATATATGGAGAACATCAAAACCCACTCCTATATCAATGCACCAATTGCGGATACCGAGACCTATCCGGTAATTATCTTCAATCATGGGTTGTTTGCGATGGCGGACCAAAATCCACAGCTTATGGAACACTTGGTCAGCCACGGGTATGTAATTGCTTCCGTATCACACCCTTTTGAGAGTACAAAGGTACTGCTTCCGGACCGTGGAGTTCGAACCTACTCTATGAGATATCCAGATGATGTTGGATTTAGCGCTGATGAGGTAAATGACGGAGGAATCGGGGACGCAATTAGCACCATTACCGGTCTGGATCACTCGAACCTGATGGCCGCGCTGTATGAACAGTTAGACCGCTATCGTGACGCCAGCGCAGTGGGGAAAGCAGAGGTCGTAAGAGCTTCGTTGGAAATTGAAGCCCTGCAGCCATTGGGTCCGGTGTTGACTGAAGCCAACCTGACATCGTTCTTTGAAATACGAGACAAGGTTCGCAACAGGTCTACACAATACTGGGTCGAAGACATCAGATTCGTTGTAGACCAGTTAAGCTTTTTAAATGGACCGATAGGAAATTTCAATGACAGTGTTGACCCATCTCAAGTGGGGGCGCTCGGACATTCCTATGGTGGCTCAGCCGTTGGCGAATTCTGCAAAGTGGACAGCCGGTGCGCAGCCGGTTCGAATCTGGATGGAACGCAGTTTGGTTCTAATTGGAAAAGGCCGGTTCAAGCACCGTTTCTCCTTATCAATACTGATACAAACCCCAGAGGAAATGACTATGCTTACTATCCGGCGCAGAATGACTTCTTCGATTTGCATATTCCTGAAACAGAACATGGGGATCTGCTAGATGCCCTGACCATCTTTCCGATCTGGAGAGTTTTAGGCCTCGGGGGTGACTTGGAAGTGCAGGAATTGGCTGATATCGTGAAGGATCTTGAACTTGCGTTTTTTGATGAATATTTGAAGAGAAAGAAAGGCAGTATGGCGACGGCGCTAGAAAGAAATACCGAGAAGATAGCGTTTTTTGGTCGCTGATCTCTTTTGCCGTTATCCCCGATAGATTGCTATAGAATCGCCAAATCGGCGCCTAAAGTAGGGGACACTGATAATTTAATAACTTAAGGTACTAATTCAATCAGCCAGAAGTAGAGCTGATAAAAGCAGGGGGTTTGATTAAGTTATTAAGTTATCAGTGTCCCCTTCTATTTGAATAGGGACAAATTACAGAGGAAAGAATAAATGTATAAAAAACAAATAATTACTCTGATCACATTATTAACTGTCGTTCTGGGATGGGGAGTGTCCGCGGTTTGGGCGCAGGTCGTTGAGCCCGACGAGCATGACTTCATGATTGCCGAACCTGCCGATCTGCATCCGCCAGAGGGTAGCAGGACGGTCAACATTTATGGCGATCCGCGTGAGGAAGGGCTGTATGTCATTCAGATCACTTGGGCCCCAGGTAGTGGTAGCCGCCCTCACTATCATGATCAGGCACGTTATATTAACGTTCTAAAAGGGCATTGGTATGTGCACACTGGTCCCGAATCTGCAGTCTACAATCCCGATGCCACCACGCGCGTAGGTCCTGGCACCTTTATTTATGAACCGCCAAATGGCATTCACTACGATATGGCCAAAGATGAAGAAGTGGTAGTACAGATTTTTGGTTACGGCCCGGTGAATACTACGTCCATTCCCCAAGATTGATTTGCTGGTAGGTGCGCGGATAACAGAAAGCAATAGGGGATGTGGTAAGGGAGACTGATGATTTAGTAACTTTGCTAATCATGTCTATTTTTGGTTTTTGTTAAGTTATTAAGTTATCAGTGTCCCCTGGTATTACAGGCAAAAAAAAGCACCTAGAGTTTCCTCTAAGTGCTTGATTAAATGGTAGCAATGGGTGGACTTGAACCACCGACCCCAGCATTATGAATGCTGTGCTCTAACCAGCTGAGCTACATTGCCAAAGTTTCTACTGCGGCTTCCAATAATACCGCATCTGCGAATTCAATTTTCCACTTGGTCCTCGCTGTAGGCTGACTACACCTGCGGGCCAACTGAAAAATTGAATCCCCATCTGCAGCATTCTTGAAACCCTCGTGACGAAACTTCCCTTCGAAAGCGTCTGGAGGTAATGCTGCAGTTGTCTGAAGGCCGCGAATTTTCACGATTTCCGGGCCTGTTGTCAAGATTTTAGCGCTAATCCTGCCGACCAATCCAGAGTCCGCCAAATCTTTGTATTTTTGAACGTTTAGCAGAACGCCCAGCAGTCGGGGCGTTGCGAGCGCCGGGTCAGCGAGGCGAAAGGCGGTTCGGAGAAGGAGCGTACTGACCAGTACGTGACGCCTTCGAAGCGGCTTTCAACGAAGCTGGCACAAGCGCAGTAGCCCCCTCGAACTATACGTTAAACCTGAAATGGATGACGTCGCCGTCTTTGACGATGTACTCTTTTCCTTCCAGGCGCCATTTTCCGGCGTCCTTGGCCCCATTCTCACCCTTGTTGGCCACGAAATCCTCATAGCCCACGACTTCGGCGCGGATGAAGCCTTTCTCGAAATCAGTGTGAATCACGCCAGCGGCGTTGGGGGCCGTGGCGCCGACTTTTACGGTCCAGGCGCGGACTTCCTTCTCGCCAGCAGTGAAATAGGTCTGCAAGCCCAGTAGCTGGTAGCCAGCGCGGATGACGCGGTCCAGGCCGGGTTCTTCCATGCCTAAGTCTTGCAGGAATTCGAGCTTTTCGTCGTCTTCCAGCTCGGCGATCTCGGACTCCAGCTTGTTGCAGATGCTCACCACCTCGGCGCCTTCGGCCTCGGCGATGGCTTTGACCTTGTCCAGATGCGGGTTGTTCTCAAAACCGTCCTCGGACACGTTGGCGATGTACATGACCGGCTTTAAGGTCAGCAGGTGCAAGTTGTACAGGTCGACGCGGTCTTCCTTGGTGAGATCCATGGTGCGCACCGGGCTGGTGTCGTCAAGGTGGGCTTTGACCTTCTCGAGCAGGGCGACCAGACGCTGGGCGTCTTTGTCACCGCTCTTGGCGGTGCGGCTGGCGCGGTCGAGACTCTTCTCGACAGACTCGAGGTCGGCCAGGGCCAGTTCGGTGTTAATGGTTTCGATGTCGGCGACCGGGTCAATCTGGTCGGCCACGTGGGTAACGTTCTCGTCTTCGAAGCAGCGCACGACGTGGGCGATGGCATCGGTCTCGCGGATGTTGGCGAGGAACTTGTTGCCCAGGCCTTCACCTTGCGAGGCGCCTGCCACGAGGCCGGCGATGTCGGTGAATTCGACCGTGGTCGGAATGACTTTTTGCGGTTTGACGATGTCAGCCAGCGTATCGAGCCGGGTATCGGGAATGGACACGATGCCGGAGTTGGGCTCGATGGTGCAGAAGGGGAAATTCTCCGCTGCAATGCCTGCCTTGGTGAGGGCGTTAAAGAGTGTGGATTTGCCCACATTGGGCAGACCGACGATGCCGCATTTTACTGCCATGACTGACTTATCCTTCTAGCTAATCTGTGTGTAGTACTTCAATTAATAGTACTGCAATTAATAATGCTGCTTGCCTAGCTGCCGGAATGCAGCAAGCGCATGGCTTCTTCCCATTCGCCGGCGACTGCCTTGGGCATCACCCGGATCGAATCCTCGATATCACGCATGATGAGATCGGCTTCGGAACGGGAGGGGTCGCTCAGTACGTAGTTAGCGACCATGGACTTGTGCCCGGGATGACCAACACCGATGCGCAAGCGGTAAAAATCCGCATTGCCGCCCAGCGACTTGATGATGTCGCGCATGCCGTTATGCCCGCCGTGTCCGCCGCCAAGTTTGAGGCGCGTGACACCCACGTCAAAATCAATTTCATCATAGGCGACCAGCATGTTGGCCGGGTCGATCTTGTAGAAATTGCACAACGCAGCCACAGCGCGGCCGCTATTGTTCATGAACGTCGTGGGGAACAACAGTCGCACAGTGCGACCATCAATAGTGATCGTGCCAACTTCGCCAAAGAATTTGCTTTCGCCACGCAGGGTACCGCCGTAGCTCTTGCACAGGTGATGGAGAAATATGACACCGGCATTGTGCCGGTTGGAGTCGTATTGTGGGCCTGGATTTCCCAGACCCACAATCAACTCGATTGGCTGGTTCGCCATAGGGGCTACCTATTGAAGGTTGAACCTATGAGTCGTCGCCCTCATCGCCATCAGCTTTGGCGTCGGAGTCGGTTGGGACTTCGGCATCCGGTACTTCAACGGCAGTGTCGGCTTCGTCGACTTCAGCTTCGCTACGTGGCGCCTGAACGGCAACAACTGGCAGGTCATGTTCTTCGCCGTGCGACAGTTCAACACTCTGAACGCCGGCCGGGAAATTGACTTCAGACAGGTGAATGGAATCACCAATGTCCAGCTCAGTCACGTCAACTTCCAGATACTCTGGCAGGTCTTTGGGCAGACAGCTGATTTCGATTTCGTTCATGTTCTTGATCAGGTTACCGCCGCCAAGACGCACACCCTTACATTTCTCTTCATTCGTGAAATGCACAGGGACGTTAACAGTAATTTCCTGGTCAGCACGCACACGCAAAAAGTCAGCGTGGACGATAAACGGCTTGGCCGGGTGACGCTGCAGGTCTTTGATTACCGCCTGCTGCTTTTCCTTGCCAATGTTCAGCGTGATGATATGAGAAAAGAACGCCTCGTTTTCAGTGGCGTGAAAAATATCATCGTGCGGGATGGTCAGTGATAACGGATCTTCGTTACCGCCATACAGCACAGCCGGGATTGCATTGTTCAGGCGACGCAGGCGGCGGCTCGCACCTTTCCCCAGGTCCTTCCTGACGCTCACATTTAGTTCAAACTTCTGGTTCGACATCTGTCTTCTCCAAGTCAACTCTGAGTAACTCGCGACCAGTTATTCAGAGAGTTAAAAAAGGGACAGTCACTGCATGCAGTTGCTGTCCCGGTTATTCTGGCTGACGGAAAAACCGTCAGTCAGTAAATCTTATGTGTTATCAAACATCGCGCTGATCGACTCTTCGTTGCTGACGCGGCGAATCGACTCGGCCAGCAGCTTTGCCATCGATAACTGGCGAATGCGCTTACAATCTTTAGCCGCTTTGCTCAGCGGAATCGTGTCTGTTACCACCAACTCATCGAGGTTGGAGCTACCGATGTTGTCGATCGCCGGGCCGGATAACACCGGGTGCGTACAGTAGGCGATTACCTTGCTGGCACCGTGTGATTTCAATGCATCGGCAGCCTTGCACAGCGTGCCGGCGGTATCCACCATGTCATCGACGATCAGGCAGCTACGGTCGGTAACATCACCAATGATGTTCATGACCTGGGCTTCGTTGGCAGACGGACGACGTTTGTCGATAATCGCCAGGTCCACATCCAGTTGCTTGGCAACGGCGCGGGCCCGAACTACACCACCGATATCCGGTGAGACCACCATCAGGTTCTTGTAGCTCTGGCGCTCAATATCGTCGGTCAACACCGGGGAACCGTAAACGTTATCCACCGGGATGTTGAAAAAGCCCTGAATCTGCTCGGCGTGCAGGTCCACGGTCAGTACTCTGTTTACGCCCACGGCACCAATCATGTCGGCGACTACTTTGGCGCTGATCGCCACTCGCGCTGAGCGCACGCGACGATCCTGACGGGCATACCCGAAGTAGGGGATTACCGCTGTAATACGGTTGGCGGAAGCCCGATGCAGAGCGTCTGCCATTAACAGCAATTCCATGATGCTGTCGTTAGTTGGGGCGCAGGTAGGCTGAATAACAAAAACGTCCTTACCACGGACGTTTTCATTCAGCTCTACGGAAATTTCCCCGTCACTAAATTTGCTGATGCTGGCGTACCCAAGGGGGACGCCAATATTCTTGGCAATGTCCTCGGCGAGCGCCAGATTGGCATTGCCAGCAAAGACCATTAAGTTATTTGCCACTATGACTTCCTATTGGCGAGTGTCCATTAATTTGCTGGTCTTGAAGTTGGCTGGGGTGGCTGGATTCGAACCAACGCATGCAAGGATCAAAACCTTGTGCCTTACCACTTGGCGACACCCCAATAAACTCATTATCGTGACTAGCCCATTTTAAATGTCGCTGATGTCCATCTCCAGCGAATTTATTCCCTGAGCGAGGAATCCCTGCAAATTTGCCGGAATTTTAGCGAAAACTTTCTGGGCTTCTGCCTCACTATCAAAGCGGGCATACACTGCTGCGCCGGTACCTGTCATCTGCGCCGGGACAGTCTGACTTAGCCAGGAAAGCGCGTTTTCCACTTCGGGATACAACTCGCAAGTGACTGATTCGCAGTCATTTCGGGCCCGGCCAGCCAGAAAGTCGGCCATTTTGATCGCAGATGTGTTCCGTGTCAAATTTTCATGCGAAAAAATGCTCGCTGTTGAGACTTCGCAATCTGGCATGACAACCACGTACCACGCGGGCGCTATTGTAACCGGTTGTAGCTGTTCACCGATACCTTCAGCCCATGCTGAATGGCCATGAATAAACACTGGTACGTCAGCACCCAGTGATAATCCGATACTCGCCAATTCGGCGCGCGACAGTCCCAGCTCCCACAAGGCGTTAACGGCCAGCAGGGTGATGGCGGCATCGGCACTGCCACCGCCGAGTCCGGCACCCATGGGGATCTGTTTGGTGAGGGTGATATCGATGCCGGGGGCATCGGCTGGGGCGAGATGCTGCAGCTTGTGAACGGCCTGCAAGATCAGGTTGTTGTCCATGGGCACGTTCGGGTAGCGGGATGCTTCTGCGGTATGCAGGGCGATAACGCCGGGATCGGTCAGTGTGAATTCCAGCAGGTCGCCGTAGTTCAATAATTGAAACAGGGTTTGCAGATTGTGGTAGCCATCGTCACGGCGCCCGGTGATGTGCAAAAACAAATTGAGCTTGGCCGGTGCCAGCAGAGAAAGCGATGCGCTGGTCATGGTCAGTCGTTGGTCTCGGCTAGCTCGAACGCTTCGAAATCCTCGTCACCAGCGAGCGTCCAGTCCAGCCCGACGAAGCGCAGGCGCACATCGTTTCTCAGTCGGGTGACCTCGACCCGGCGTGGCAAGGACACGCTGCCGTATTGCCGCGGGTCGGTGTAGATAACCGTCCAGCCATCTTGCTGCAGCTGCGTCAGGTGATTCTCGGTATTGAAGGTGGTTTGTGCCCGGCTGCCGGGCGCCGGTAAGCCGCGCACCCAGTATTCCAGATAGGACACCGGCAGTTCATAACCCAGTTGTTGCAGTATCAGGCTTTCGGGACTGCTGGCAGTGAAGGTCTCACCATCACTTTCCATAATCACATTGCCCGGTTGCCCGTTGATCAGTGTATTGCCCGCATTGAAGGTGCCCCACAGGCGGATACGGTAGTGCTCCTGCTGTTGCTGCCAGATGATGCGCGGCGTGTAGGATTCATTGTCATATTGCACGTTGACCCGGCCGCGTAGCTGCCAGTCTTCCAAGGCTTCAAGCTGGTTGCGCAGTTGCGTCCAGTTGGGGTTTTCGTCGGCGGGCGGGGCGATGCTCTGGCAGGCACTGAGTAGAGTCAAGCTGAACAGCAGGGCAACCGTGCACAATGACTGTTTGCCTGATTGTAATGGTGTCGCAAATGGCAACGACAATAAAGGAAGCAAGAACGCGATCATCGGTCGGTCAGGAATCGGTCCATGACTTCTTCGATCAATTCGCTGTCAGGATTGGCATTGAGTGAGCCTTCCCAGATATCGACGGCTTCTTCGCGACGCTCCATTTGCCAGAGCACCTCACCCAGATGCGAGGCGACCTCGGGATCGGGGAAAGCGGCATAGGCACGGCGCAGATTGCGTAACGCATCCTCATAGCGGCCGAGTTTGTATTGCACCCAGCCGAGACTGTCGATGATAGCCGGGTCATTGGGTGAGAGATTAATCGCTTGCTCAATCAACACCAACGCTTCTTCATAGCGTTCGGTCTGGTCGGCCAGCATGTAACCCAGATGATTGAGGGCGCGGGAGTCATCTGGTTGCATGCGGATAATTTGGCGCAAGTCGCGCTCGGAACCGGCCATGTTGCCGGTGTTGTCATGCAGCAATACACGGGCAAACAACAGATCAGTGTCGTTGGGGTATTTGTTCAGCGCGTTGTCGAGCAGGGATTGTGCGCGATCAATGTGGCCGGCCTGAATGAGCAGGCTGGATTCGACAGTGGTGAACAGCACTTCAAGTCGTGGCTGACCGCGGGACTGACTCACCAGCCAGGCGTGGGCATCGTCCAACTCGCCCAGTTCGATAGCCAACCGGGTCGCCTGCTGCTGCGCTGCCATGTAGTTGTTGGTGCCAATGCGAACCTGACGCAGGTGTTCAATAGCGCGCGATAGATCGCCCTGTTCCTGATAGATAAAACCCAGATAGTACTGGCTCTCATCGGCACGCTGATCGACGGCAATCAGGCGCTGAAAAATGCGTGCGGCGCTATCGTAGTTCTCCAGTTCCATATCCAGCAAGGCCATGGAGTACCAGGTGCCCCAGTCGCGCGTGTCACGTTCGACCAGTTCCTGGAATTGTTCCCGGGCATCGGGAAAGCGCTCGAACTGAACCAGCATGCGGGCATAGCTTAGGCGGATGTCCCGGTCTTCGGGAAAGTCGCGGACACCAGCACGTAGTACGCGCAGCGCTTCTTCGGGCTCTTCGGCGCTTTGCAGAATTTGAGCTTCGAGTCGCACCAGCATGGGGGTGACATCTGACTGTTCTTCCAATTCGCGCATCGCGGAGAGGGCTTCCTGATACTCGCCGTTTTGCGCTAGCAGTTGAATCAGGGCCATTTGAATAGAGGGTTCTTCGCTAAATTCGTTCTGCAACTCACGCAGGCTGGTGATCAAGCGGCTGCGCGCCTGCGGGTCGAGTTGCCCGGTGCGAGCGGCCAGCGCGGAAAAGTCCATACTGCCACCCAGATCGATAACCCGGGCCATATGGGACAGCGCCTGATCAAAATTACCGCTCTCGAGAAATTCAAAGCTGAGCATGAGATGCGGCTGGGCATCGCCAGGGCTGACTTCGCTCCACAACAAGCCCAGCTGCAGCAGGGCATTGGTATCGCCATTGGCGGAGGCAAATTGCACGGCGCGACGGATCACGTTGAGGTCGCGGGTGGCCATAGCCAGATCCAGATAGTTGTCTCCGGCCTGTTCCATCTGGCCGCGCTGACCGCCGATTTCGCTAATCAGAGCCTGATAGAGTTGGTCTTCGGTAAAGTTGCCGTATTCGATTTCTTCGGGTTCGGGCAGCGGTACTGCAGCCGGGCTTGCGGCTTCGTTGGCCTGTGTGGGGTTGCCGGCGGCAGCGTCTGGCGTGGCGGATTCTTGTCCAGGGGTGGCCGCACAGCCTGCCAATAGCAGCAATAAGCTGAGGATGGTGCTATGGCGCGCCAGTTGGTTGCTTGTCACTTTGTGCAGGCCGGGCATGATAATGTCGTCATTCTCCAAAAATTGTCGGATTGCAGTGCTATCCGGTGTTGCTTTGGCTTTTGCGCCATCTCTGCCACAGGCGTCACGTCCGACGTACTGCGGGTATATCCGGGCAAGCGTCCAAAACCCATTGTAGCAGTAATGTAGTACGCCCGGGACAGGGAAACCTCTCAACTGACTGTCGTGTGGGAACATCCATCGAGCTGAGCCCGCTGGCCCCGTAAAGGGTGCCCCGTCGACCTTGCGGGCGGCTGATATGGCAAAAATGGCTGTAAAGTCATTGTCTTGCTAATGGGAACCGGAGCCGATATTTAGTACCATATCGAGCTTTTTATTTGTCCGTCACGCAGAAATTTCATGGCCTTGTTGCTGGTAGGAATCAATCACACAACCGCTGCAATCGAACTGCGCGAGAAAGTTGCCTTTCCGCCAGAGATTGTCGCTGATGCGTTGACGCGTATCTGTAGGCTGGAGCAAGTGTCAGAAGTCGTGATTGTTTCGACCTGCAATCGCACCGAGTTGTATCTGGATTGCCAACTAGCGGACAAGAGTGCAGCAGCTGATTCGGATGGCCAAAATGGCCAGCTTGAAAATCAGGCAGTAGATCCAGCCGATTTGAGTGAGCAGTATCAACGCGTCGTCGACTGGCTGGCCGATTTTCACAATCTGAGTGTCGCCGAGTTGCAGGACTGCAGCTACTTCTATTGTCAGGACGATGTGGTCCGGCATTTGATGAAAGTCTCCTGCGGCCTGGATTCGATGGTATTGGGCGAACCGCAAATCCTTGGTCAGATCAAATCAGCCTATGCCGTGTCGAAAGATATGGAGTTGATCGGTTCGGCATTGGGTCGGGCGTTTCAGGATGCTTTTTCGATCGCCAAAGAAGTGCGAACTGACACCGCCATCGGCGAGAATCCGGTGTCAGTGGCTTATGCTGCCGTGGCGCTGGCCGAACGTATCTTCTCGCGTCTGGATAAATTGCATGTGCTGCTGATCGGGGCAGGCCGCACCGTCGAGCTGGTCGCGCGCCACCTGATGGAAAAAGGTGTCAGCAATATTGTCGTGGCCAACCGCACGCTGGATAACGCGTTGGATATGGCCTCACGCATCAATGCGCATGGTGTGTTGTTGTCCGAGATTCCCGAGCAATTGGTGCATGCCGATATTGTCGTGTCGTCCACCAATAGCCAATTACCCTTGTTAGGCAAGGGCACTGTTGAGCGGGCGTTGAAACAGCGTCGCCACAAACCCATGTTGCTGGTCGATCTGGCAGTACCGAGAGATATCGAGGCAGAGGTCGGCGAGATTGGTGATGCCTATCTCTATACGGTCGATGACATCAGTGAAGTCATTGAGGATGGCCAGAAGAGTCGCGCGGAAGCGGCGTCGGAAGCCGAGTCGATTATCGAACGTGGTATCGCTGACTATCGCAAGCACATGCGCTCATTGAACGCAGTGTCGACGCTCAAAGCCTTTCGCAGCAAAGCCGATGCCATTCGTGAACAGGAATTGCAGCGCGCATTGAAGGCGCTGGAAAAAGGTGAGGCCGCTGATGCAGTGCTGGCCAGCCTGGCCCGTGGCCTGACTAATAAATTAATACACTCACCCAGCGTGCAAATGAAGAAAGCCACGGCGGAAGGGCGAGACGAGGTCCTGCAATTGACGCAGGAATTGTTTGAGCTGGATGACGACCAGAGCTAACCGAGGTTGCCAAGAAGCAAGCGATGAAAGAATCGATTAGAAACAAGCTGGAAAACCTCAAAGACCGTTTCGACGAGCTTGAAGCGTTGTTGAGTGATGCTGAGGTAATCAGCAATCAGGACAAGTTCCGTGAGTACTCCAAAGAATACGCCGAACTCGAAGAAGTGGTAAAAGCCTTTAACCGCTTCAAGCAAGTGGGTGAGGACAAGATTTCTGCCCAGGAGATGCAGAAGGATTCTGATCCGGAAATGCGCGCCATGGCAGAAGAAGAAATCGCCAGCGCTGAGCAGGAACTGGAAGTGTTGGAAGAGCAGCTGTTGAAGCTGTTGCTGCCCAAGGATGCCAAAGACAGCTGTAACGTATTTTTGGAAATCCGGGCAGGCACTGGCGGTGATGAGGCGGCTATTTTTTCTGGCGATCTGTATCGCATGTATGGTCGCTATGCCGAGCTGCAGGGCTGGAAACTGGAGGCAATCAATGAGCGCCCTGGCGAACACGGTGGCTTTAAGGAAATTATCGCCCGCGTGGAAGGCAAGAACGTGTTCGAAAAGCTCAAGTTCGAATCTGGCGCGCACCGTGTGCAGCGCGTACCGGAAACTGAGACCCAGGGCCGGATTCATACCTCAGCCTGCACTGTCGCCGTGATGCCAGAGTTGGAAGAAGTCGACGAGATTGCGATTAACAAGGCTGATCTGCGTGTCGACACCTTTCGCGCCAGTGGTGCCGGTGGTCAGCACGTCAACAAGACCGATTCGGCAATCCGTCTTACTCACTTGCCCAGCGGGCTGGTGGTGGAATGCCAGGATGAGCGTTCGCAGCACAAGAACCGCGCGCGGGCCATGTCTTTGTTGCAAGCAAAGCTGCTCGATCAGGCGCAGTCCGAACAATTGCAAGAAGAATCCGATGCGCGCCGCAAGTTGGTTGGTAGCGGTGATCGCTCAGAAAAGATTCGCACCTATAATTACCCGCAAGGTCGGGTGACTGATCACCGCATCAAACTGACGCTCTACAACCTGGCGGAAATTATGGCCGGTGATCTTGGTGATGTGATTCAACCGCTCATTAACGAGTATCAGGCAGATCAGCTCGCAGGACTGGCCGGCGAGGATTAACGAGCATGGTCGATACCATCGCTACTGCACTTGCCCAGGCCCAGAGCCTGCAACAAGTCAGTGACAGTTGGCGTCTGGATGCCGAGTTGTTGTTAATCGAAGTGCTCGGCTGTCGCCGAGAGCAGTTAATGATTCATCCCGAAAAAAGCCTCACGATGCAGCAGAGTGCGCAATTCACCGCGCTGTTAGATCGCCGGCTGCAACAGGAGCCGATCGCCTATATTCTCGGTCGCAAGGCGTTTTGGGATTTCGATGTCGCGGTATCGCCGGCAGTATTGATTCCGCGGCCGGAGACCGAGGTGCTTGTAGAGCAGGCTTTGGCACGTGTTGCGGCCATTGCTGACCAGCCTCTGCAGGTTGCCGATCTCGGCACCGGTAGCGGCGTGATCGCTCTGGCGCTGGCGCGGAGTAATCCGCACTGGCAAGTCACAGCAACTGATTACTCTGAGCCTGCACTGGCTGTGGCCAGGGCTAATGCCAAGGCGCTGTCTGTTCACAATATCGATTTTCGCCAGGGTTCGTGGTGTGACGCCTTGCCGGATATTGATTATGATTTGCTGGTCAGTAATCCGCCCTACGTGGCAGAAGGCGATGCGCATCTGCAGGCCGATGGTTTGCCGTTCGAGCCACCTACTGCACTTACTGCAGGTGAGAACGGGCTGGCAGATATACGTAATATTATTGAACAGTCTCCTGGCTCGTTAAAGAAAGATTCCTGGCTCCTTTTTGAGCATGGATTTGATCAGGCTGATGCTGTGCGAACGTTATTGCGGGAAAACGGTTTTCGTGACGTGTTTACCGAGCAGGATTATGGCAAGCAGGACAGAGTGAGTGGCGGCAGACGTTAACGTTTGCGAATTTGCTGAGACAAACGAGTGACTGGTACGTGAGTGATAATAGCCAATGAATGACGAAGAGCTTCTACGGTACAGCCGACAGATCATGTTGCCGGAGATGGATGTGGCCGGACAACAGAAACTGGTCGGTGCCACTGTGCTCATTATCGGTATGGGCGGACTGGGCTGCCCGGCCGCGATGTATCTGGCCGCCGCCGGAGTAGGTCATCTCATTATTGCCGATGACGATGTGGTAGAACTCACCAACTTGCAGCGCCAGATTGCCCATAGTCAGGCCAATCTGGGCGAGCCCAAAGTGGAGTCGGCGCGGGCGACACTGGAAGGCCTGAATTCCCAGGTTAAAATCACGGCATTGAACAAGCGGTTGCTTGGCGCTGAGCTTGACGAGGCCGTCAGTCAGGTTGATCTGGTGGTCGATGCCTGTGACAACTTCACTACCCGTTTTGCTATCAATCGCAGCTGCGTCAAATTCAGCAAGCCACTGGTATCCGGCGCCGCTATTCGCATGGAGGGTCAGGTTGCTGTTTTTGATTCACGGCAGGACGACAGCCCTTGTTACGAATGTCTCTATCAGGCCGGAGATGACGCCGATGCCAGTTGCGCGAGCAATGGTGTGATGGCGCCGCTGGTCGGTATTATCGGTGCAGTACAGGCGATGGAAGCGATCAAGCTGCTCGCTGGCGTCGGCCAGCCGCTGGTTGGCCGCTTGTTGCTGCTCGATGCCACCACCATGCAGTGGCGTGAAATGCGCCTGCCGAGAGACAAGCAGTGCAAGGCCTGCGGCTAAATCTTGTGGTTAAAGTAGTGAAATATCACTGCAAAATGCCGAAGGTGCGTGTGTTTTCGCCCGATCAGTCCGCAATCCATTCATTGCACAGTGCTACCCATACCGTTATTATGCCAGCCCGCATCAACTCGCGCTTTAGCGCATAAGAAGTAAATGGAAGCATCAACAGAAAAACCGCAGCCAGTCTCGTTCGATGAATTCGATTTGGCAAAACCGCTGCGCCAGGCAATCGACGCAATGGGCTTTGAATTTTGTACGCCTATTCAGTCACAGAGCCTGGTCCATACCCTGAGCGGTCACGATGTGATCGGCCGTGCCCAAACTGGCACTGGTAAAACTGCCGCCTTCCTCATAACAATCATTAATGACCTGCTCAGCAATCCAGTGGAAGAAGAACGTTTTCTGAACGAGCCGCGAGCATTGATCATCGCGCCGACGCGAGAGCTTGCTATCCAGATTGCCAGCGATGCGGAAAAACTCACCCAGTTTACTGATTTGCATACCGTGACTCTGGTCGGCGGTGAGGATTATCAGAAACAGAACAAAGCGCTCGATCGCAAGCTGGTGGACATTGTTGTCGCGACACCGGGCCGATTGCTGGATTTCGTCAGCAACGACAATCTCTATCTGGGGTTGATCGAATTATTGGTACTGGACGAAGCAGACCGTATGCTGGACATGGGTTTTATCCCCCAGGTGCGTCAGGTTATTTCGCGCACGCCGCGCAAGGACTGTCGTCAGACTTTATTGTTCAGTGCCACCTTTACACCGGAAATCATGGAACTGGGCGGTCGCTGGGCGGTTGATCCAATCATGGTGGAAATCGAGTCAGACAGAGTTGCTGCCGATGCGGTTAATCAGATTGTCTATCTGGTGACCACCGCTTCAAAATACGACCTGCTGTACAACCTCTTGTCGGAAGAGAGCGCAGAGAAAGTGATGGTGTTCAGTAACCGTCGCGACCAGGTTCGCAAGCTGGCCGATAATCTGCATCGCAATGGTATCGAATGCGGCATGTTGTCAGGTGAAGTGGCGCAGAACAAACGTATTCGTACGCTGGATGAATTCAAAAGTGGCAAGACCCGGGTATTGGTTGCCACTGATGTTGCTGGCCGTGGACTGCACATCAATGACGTGACTCATGTCATCAATTATTCACTACCGGAAGAGGCCGAAGACTACGTGCACCGCATTGGTCGCACAGGTCGAGCCGGCGCAATCGGTACATCTATCAGTTTCGCTTGTGAAGAAGATTCATTCCTGTTGCCGGACATCGAGGAAAAGCTCGGTGGCAAACTGGAATGCGTGCACCCCGATGAAAAACTGCTGGAAAAAGCCCCGGAATTTGAGCGTGGCTCTCATTTCAAGGCGCCTGCCAAACGCGCTGGTGGTTCAGGTGGCGGAAAAGGCGGTCGCAGCAGCGGTGGCCGGCGTCCCCCACGTCGCAACTAAATAAACGCGGCAAAGACTGTTCTTCCTGAACAGATTTCCTAACCAGATACTGGCCCGACACTTTCACTGTTCAGGTGAAAGTGCCAGGCAAGTTCAGCTTCTGTGCTGCCTGATTTGATCAGGCGCGGAATTCAACCACTTCTGTATTCATCGCCGAATGATCTGCCAGTATGCGGCGCACATCATCTTCCTGACGGCCGCCTTCTGTGCGGACGAAAAGCAACAGGTGGCCCTCTTCAAGGTACGACTGCATGCGCTGCGTATGGCTTTCACTGATAATCGTGCTGGCCATGGCCCCGATCAAGCCGACCACAATCGCGCCAGCTGTGGCAGCACCCACCGGCCCGGCCAGAGCTGCCGCCGCGGCAACAATACCGCCACTGATTGCGGCCATGGCAATCACACCCAGGCCGCCAAAGAATGCATTGGCAGACTCGCGTGAACTGCGTTGTTCAAAGAATTTGAATTCAGGGGACAGTGAGGATCCCGAGTGCCAGGAAACTTCACCGTAGAGTTGGCTGAGTTTTTTGCCATCGGCATTGTTATGCGACAGCACGCCTAGACGGTCCATGCCGTAGCCGGCTTCTTTCAGTGTGTTAATTGCTTTTTCGAGACGGTTGCCCTCAAAAAAGACACCGACTACTTCTCGAAGTATCTTGCGTTCATTCAATTCAGCAGAAGCTACATTGTGCATTGCTTTCTCCCGTTAAACCAATTGGCTGTGAATGTGCGTATTACTGTTCCGATCGCTGCGGCTTATTGTGATTGGTATTAGTTATACGTGGTAAATGGTGTTTTCCTTCTTGGTTAAATTGGCTTTAAATATAGACTGTATTTCACAATACGAGCAGTAACAGGAAAACGATTAGTTGGCAAGGGAGTTTGCGATGCATGAGCGGGTTTATCGGTTTCTATTCAATGATGAGGATGCGCGGGTGTGCAAGGATATCCCGCCAAACGCGTGTAATGACCAGCCGCGCAATTTCCTGATTCATATAGTCGCATTGGCGCTGACCAAGACCGGCGACCAGTTTATGGACCCCAAGATCACCCTGTCCTGGCTGCTAACAACTCTGGGAAGCCCGGCTTTCTATCTGTCGCTTTTAGTGCCTGTTCACAATACCTTTTCCTTGTTGCCGCAAATGTTGGTGGCCGCGGCGATTCGTCGTATAGCAATTCGCAAGTGGTTGTGGAGCGCTGGTGCTTTGGGTCAATCCGTCGCATTGCTTTATATGGGTTACGTGGCGCTTAACCTTGAAGGCGGAGACGCCGGGCTGGCTATTCTCTGTGCGTTGCTGGTATTCAGTCTGTCACGTGGCGTGTGCTCCGTGGCGCAGAAAGATGTGTTGGGCAAGACCGTGGCGAAAACCCGGCGCGGCCGGGTCAGTGGTTATACCGAAACAGTCTCGGGTGTGCTGACCCTGATTCTGGCCTGTTGGTTGATGTATACCGGTGAGCGCACGTTGGATGTAGTGGCAGGTATTCTTGTTTTCGCCGCCTTGTTATGGATAATCGCCGCGCTGGTTTTCGCACAAATGTCAGAAGAGCCTGGCGCAACCGGCGGAGGAGCGAATGCTCTTGAAGAAGCCGTTGCCCAGTTATCACTGCTACGTACCAATGCAGAGTTTCGCAAATTCGTGCTGGTGCGAGCATCGTTATTGGGCTCGGCTTTGGCCGCGCCTTATCTGGTCGCCTTGGTACAGCGCAATGCAGGCAGTGAGCTTTCTGTGTTGGGCGGACTATTGCTGGCGGCAAGTCTGGCGAGTTTTGTGAGCGGCTCAACCTGGGGTCGCCTGGCTGATCACTCGAGTGCGCGTTGCATGACTATCGCCGGTTTGCTCGCGGGTAGCGCCGGTCTGCTTGCTCTGTTGATGGTGGCCTTCGGCATTGGTTCCATGCTGCCGCTGGCGGCCTGTTTGTTTCTGCTCTATTTGGCGCATGCTGGCGTGCGGGTGGGTCGCAAGACCCATTTGGTCGACATGGCATCAGCAGATGATCGTAGCGCTATGGTCGCCGTTTCCAATTCATTAATCGGATTGGTTTTGCTGTGTTTTGCGGGAGTAGGGGCGCTGATCAGTCAGTGGCATCTCAATGCCGGGCTGGTCTTCTTTTCATTGCTGGCGATTGGCGGGGCGCTGCTGGCGCTAAGCCTGAAGGAAGTGCAGCAGGAAGCAAGCTAGCCTGAGTTAGTCATTAACCCAGGCTGGCAAACAAGCAAAGTCGGGAATGTTTATACTTACCCGAAACCTAAACCTACCCCTAACCCTTGGCTTTGACCGCGCCGACTGCTTCCAGAGCCTCGGCATACTCGCCGCTTTTGCGGTGCCGGGAAACCAGATCCAGCATGGTGCTGCCATCTTCCAGGGTGACATTCACGTCACGGCCGGATTCGATATACAGCGGTAAGAAACGCGTGAACAAATCAGCCGTCATGCCGCGGTAAGCCTTGAGCAGAATATTGTAGTCCACTGGCAAGCTCTGTGGTGGCTCGAGAGAGAGGAAGGCTTTCAGCCGATCGTCTGACCACTCCTCATTACGAGTAGCGATCTGGGTTCGTTCGGCGCCTGACTTCTTGCCTTCTTTCACTTCATTTTCTCCCTCAAGAGCTGGTTCACTTGACCCGGATTGGCCTTGCCTTGCGACAGCTTCATCGCCTGACCAACCAGATAGCCTAACACCTGCTCTTTGCCTTCTTTAAATTGTTGTACTTGTTCCGGATTATTGTCAATCACGTCATCTACCAGTGATTCGATAGCGCCGGTATCGGTAACCTGTTTCAGGCCTTTCTCTTCAATGATCTCATCGACACCCGCCTCGCTGTCCAGCATGGCCTCGAATACGGTCTTGGCAATCTTGCCGGAAATAGTCTCATCCTTGATGCGGGCGATCAGCGTGCCGAGCCGCTCTGCCTGAACAGGCGATTCGGAGACTTCCCAATTGTTTTTGTTGAGCAGGGCTTGCAACTCACCGGTGACCCAGTTGGATGCCAGCTTGGCATCGCCACTGATCTTCACGACTGCCTCGAAGTATTCCGCTAATTCACGGCTGCTCACCAGTACGCCGGCATCATATTCACCCAGTTTGAACTCGGCCATGAAGCGTTGCTTCTTCTCGTCGGGCAGTTCCGGCAGATCAGCACGAATCGCTTCGATGAAGTCCTCATCGATGACGATAGGTAGCAGATCGGGCTCTGGGAAGTAGCGATAATCGTTGGCGACTTCCTTGCTGCGCATGGAACGCGTCTCGTCGCGGTCGGCATCATACAGGCGGGTTTCCTGGACAATCCTGCCACCGTCTTCGATCACATCTTGCTGGCGCTGCACTTCGTAATTGATGGCGCGCTCAACAAAACGGAAGGAGTTGATGTTCTTGATCTCGGTGCGGGTGCCAAACTCAGTTTCGCCTTTCGGGCGAATTGAGACGTTGGCATCGCAGCGCATGGAGCCCTGGGCCATGATGGCGTCAGAGATATCCAGATAGCGAATGATGGAATGCAGTTTCTTCAGATAGGCGACCGCTTCCTTGGCGCTGCGCAGGTCAGGCTCGGAAACGATTTCCAGCAGCGGCGTACCAGCGCGATTCAGGTCGATGCCGGTCATGCCCTGGAAGTCTTCGTGCAGTGATTTACCTGCATCTTCTTCCATGTGCGCGCGGGTGATGCCGACGGTTTTCTCTGTGCCATCGTCCATGGTGAACGTCAGTTCGCCTTTACCCACGGTCGGAAAATCGAGCTGACTAACCTGATAACCTTTGGGTAAATCAGGATAGAAATAGTTTTTGCGATCGAACACCGAGCGACGACCGATTTCGGCGTCGATGGCCAGGCCAAAGCGTACGGCCATTTTCACGGCGTCTTTGTTCAGCACAGGTAGTGTACCGGGCAGCGCCAGGTCGAAGATGTTGGCCTGCGTGTTGGGCTCAGCGCCGAACCTGGTCGCAGAACCGGAGAAGAGTTTCGATTGTGTGGACAGCTGGACGTGCACTTCCAGGCCGATGACTGTTTCCCATTCCATGATCAGGCCTCCTTGCTCGTCAGTGGTGCTTTGCGGCGATGCCAGTCTGTTGCCAGCTGGAACTGATGCGCCACATTGAGCAGTTTGGCTTCCGCGAAATCCTGGCCAACCAGATGCATCCCAACTGGCAGGCCATTGACTATTCCGGTCGGTATAGACATGCCGGGCAGGCCCGCCAGATTCACGGCGATGGTGTAGATGTCTTCAAGATACATGGCTACCGGATCAGACTTCGCACCCAGCTTGAACGCAGTATGCGGTGAAGTCGGGCCAGCAATCACATCCACTTCCTTGAAGGCGTTGTTGAAATCGTTCTTGATCAGGCGACGAATTTTTTGCGCCTTGCGATAGTAGGCATCATAGAAACCGGCGGACAGTGCGTAGGTGCCGACCATGATGCGGCGCTTGACCTCATCACCGAAGCCTTCGCTACGACTGCGTTTGTACATGTCTTCCAGATCGACCGGGTTCTCACAGCGATAACCGTACCGCACGCCATCAAAACGCGACAGGTTGGCTGATGCCTCGGCCGGTGCCACAACATAATAGGCAGAGACCGACAAATGATTGTTAGGCAGATCAATGTCGACCAGCGTAGCTCCGAGTTTTTCGTACTCTTTTAATGACGCCTGAATCGCTTCCTCGACGTCAGCAGACAGCCCTTCGGCGAAGTGCTGACGGGGAACACCGATACGCAGACCTTGTAAGGAATCACCCAGCGTGGCAGTAAAATCCGGTACTTCCATATCGATACTGGTGGAGTCTTTTTCATCCAGACCGGCCATGGCATTCATCATCAGCGCGGCATCTTCAGCGCTCTTGCACAAGGGTCCGGCCTGATCGAGGCTGGAAGCAAAGGCGATCATGCCCCAGCGCGAGATGCGGCCATAAGTCGGTTTGAATCCCGTAATACCGCAGAACGACGCGGGCTGGCGAATCGAACCACCGGTATCGGTGCCGGTTGCCATGGCGCACAGATCGGCGGCAACTGCAGCGGCCGAACCACCGGAAGAGCCACCGGGAACACGTTCGGTATCCCAGGGGTTCTTCACCGGGCCGTAATGGCTAGTTTCGTTGGAAGACCCCATGGCGAATTCGTCCATGTTGGTCTTGCCGAGCATGACCGCGCCGGCGGCATTAAAGCGTTCGACCACTGTGGCGTTATACGGCGCGACGAAATTATTGAGTATCTTCGAGGCGCAAGTGGTCAGGACGCCATCTGTGCAGAAGATATCTTTGTGGGCCATGGGGATACCCAGCAGTGCTGAGCTATTACCGTCGGCGCGCGCTGCATCAGCCGCTTTGGCCTGAGCCAGAGCCGAGTCGGCGCATACCGTAATATAGGCATTGAGTTCGTCATTGAATTGAGCGATGCGATCCAGGTAGGCCTGAGTCAGTTCCTGGCTCGAGATGTCGCCAGCAGCGAGCGCGGCGGACAATTCGGCGACAGTTTTTTCAATCATGTGCATTCCATTGGCAATCGGGCGGAAAGTAAGGGCGTAGGTCTATCGTGGGTCAGTCGGATGCAGCCGGGCTTATTCGATGACCTTGGGCACCAGATACAGGCCATCCTGACTTTCCGGAGCCAGTTCCTGCAGTGCATCGCGGTTATTGGTTTCAGTGACTTCGTCGGCGCGCAAACGCTGGACGGCATCGTGGGGGTGAGCCAGTGGCTCCACATCGTCAGTATCGACAGATTGCATCTGATCGATAAGCTTGAGGATGTCGGATACGCGATTGGTCACATCATCAATGTCGGCGTCTGACAGTTGCAGACGAGCCAGATGTGCAATCTGCTCTACTTCAGCTTTGCTTAAAGCCATGCGATCTCCGTATGTATTTTTGCCCTGATTGGCGTAAAAATCTTGGTAGGTCAAATATTTGTGGCGCGCCACTTGCTCTGGACCTTGACCGTTGCTAGAGTGCGTTCTAGCCGCAGGAAGGCAGAATTATACTTGAATTTTGCCTACTTACGTCAATTGAAGAGCACTGAATGTCGGACAGATCGGAAATCTCACCTGCCACTTCGGGTTCTGCTACAAAGGTCTATTGCTCCAGGAGATTCCACTAGCCCATCCTGCTCCCGTAAAGGCTGATAACAAAACCTCAGCAGACGCTAAATCAATGGCCCTTGTTGCCGTCAACAATAGAATGCGTCCGGGATCGGAATCTTTAATTTGAGGTATTCACAAGTCAATGTTTAAAAAAATTCGGGGAATGTTCTCCAACGACCTGTCCATTGATCTGGGCACGGCGAACACCCTTATCTATGTCCGTGATGAAGGCATCGTCCTGAACGAGCCGTCGGTCGTAGCGATCCGTACCCATAATGGCCAGAAAACTGTCACCGCAGTCGGTGCAGACGCCAAGCGAATGCTCGGCAGAACACCGGGTAATATCACGGCAATCCGCCCCCTGAAGGATGGAGTAATCGCTGATTTCCAGGTGACTGAGAAAATGCTGCAGCACTTTATCAATAAAGTGCATGAGAACAGTTTCTTCCCGCCCAGCCCGCGCGTTCTGGTCTGTGTGCCTTGTAAATCGACTCAGGTAGAGCGCCGTGCGATTCGTGAATCAGTGGCTAGTGCCGGTGCCCGCGACGTACGATTGATCGAAGAACCAATGGCTGCTGCCATCGGTGCCGGTCTGCCTGTCGAGCAAGCCAGCGGCTCAATGGTAGTGGATATCGGTGGTGGTACCACGGAAATTGCCATTATTTCTCTTAATGGCGTGGTTTATTCAGAATCAGTCCGCGTTGGTGGCGACCGCTTCGATGAAGCGATCACGACTCACGTGCGACGCAACTACGGCAGCCTGATTGGTGATGCCACGGCTGAACGTATCAAGAAAGAGATTGGTTGTGCCTATGTCGGCAGTTCCAATGAGATTCGCGAGATTGACGTGCGTGGCCGGAATCTGGCTGAAGGTGTGCCACGTAGCTTCACTCTGAATAGCGACGAGATTCTCGAAGCCTTGCAAGAGCCACTAACGGCGATTGTGCAGGCGGTGAAAAGTGCGCTGGAACAGTCGCCACCGGAACTGGCTTCGGATATCGCCGAAAGTGGTCTGGTGCTTACCGGTGGTGGTGCCTTGCTGAAGGATCTGGATAAGCTGCTTTCCGAGGAAACCGGCTTGCCGGTCATTGTGGCAGAAGATCCGCTGTCTTGCGTTGCGCGCGGCGGAGGCAAGGCCATGGAACTTATGGATTCCCATGACATCGATTTGTTGTCTTTAGAGTAAGATCGACGTCTGATCACCATGGTGAGCAGCGATTACTGGATACGCGGCAAAAGGGGCAGCATGACTGCCCCTTTTTTATTGCCAAATCGTCGGCCCACGGCGTAGCGTGGGTAAGGTGGGCATGGTTGAAAATTGCCTTGTCAAAAGGCCGGAAAACAAGCGTAGTGTATTGAATTATAACTACTAATACGGGCATTGAGGCTCTGGCATTAGTCTCGTGGACGCGCTAAAGTTAGCCCATTTCGCATATCCTGCATGAGGTAAACCCGCAATCGATAAGACCCTGTTTATAAAAGGAGTCGCGCTTGAATATCGGGCACTGGCCTTTGTGTTGCTTTCGGTGTGCGTCATGTTCGCCGACTATCGATTTGGCTATCTGGAAAGAGTCCGTTTTGGGCTGGGCTATTTCACGACCCCAGTCTATTGGGTGGCGGACATTCCTACCAGGGTCTCCTTTTGGATTGACGATGTGTTTGTTTCGCGCACAGATTTACTTGAAGAGAACGAAAACCTGCGGGAAGAATTACTGGTCGCCCAACGTGAATTGCAATTGCTCGAATCACTGGCCAGTGAAAACAGCCGTTTGCTAGAGTTGCAGGAAGCGGCAGAAGTTATCGAAGGCGAGGTCATGCCGGCGGAGATTATCAATGTCTCGCCAGACCCCTATTCCAAGCGTGTGCTGATTAACAAAGGCTCAACTGATGGTGTGTTTGTCGGTCAGGCATTGATTGATGCCAATGGGCTGATGGGGCAGGTTGATGAAGTGCTGCCTTATACGAGCTGGATATTGTTGATCACTGACGCCAATCACGTTACTCCCGTCGAAATAAATCGTAATGGAGAGCGCGCATTGGCGCGAGGCAGTCGCGATACCTCGTCGGTTCTTGAGCTGCAGTTTGTCACCCAGACCCAGGACATGCTGGCCGGTGATCTGCTCGTGAGTTCCGGCATGGGTCAGGTCTACCCGAAAAATTATCCAGTCGCGGAAGTGACCAGTGTCTATGCCGACCCCGGTCAGGATTTCGCGACTGTCCGTGCCAGGCCGTTGGCAGCCATGGCGAGCACCCGCCATGTCATGCTGGTCTTCGAAGATGAAGAAGTTATAACACCCGAGGTCGATATTTTGCTGGCTGAACCGATCGATATGCCTGCGCAGGAAGACGTGGCACCAGCAGATGGGTCTGCTGATAGCGATACTACTGCGCAAGGCGAACAGTCAGGAGATGCCACAGCACAGCCCGATATTCCTGCTATTGCCGAGCCGACTGAGCAAGTCGAGCCTGAGCAGTCAGCCGTGCAGGATACAGGGGCCTGACTATGGTGATTCAGCAGCGCGCGCATTCCCTCTGGGTCATTCTGCTAAGTTTCTTTGTTGCCTATCTCTTGGCGATCGTGCCGTTTCCGGATTGGGCCATGAACTACCGCCCGGAATGGGTGCCCATGGTGTTGATCTATTGGGTCATGGCGCTGCCTTATCGAGTAGGTATTGGTTCGGCCTGGATGGCCGGCTTGTTGCTGGATATTCTTGAAGGCTCAACACTGGGACTGAATGCCATGTCGCTGGTCATTGTGGCTTATGTCACCTTGAGTCTGCATTTGCGACTGCGCATGTTTTCCTATGTGCAACAGGCCGGACTGGTTCTGGCGCTGGTTGGTCTGAATTTGATGGTCACGCACTGGTTGCAGCTAATGACGAATCAAACAACCGCCTCAAGTTTGATGTTTTTAATGGCGGCATTGACGAGTGCGGTTATCTGGCCGTCGCTATTTCAGTTGTTGCGCCAGGTGCGACGCAGTTTTGATGTGCATTGAATGTGGCAATCACCGTGGCTGATACCGCCTCCCTGATCCTGGCTTCTGCTTCTCCCCGACGATTGGAACTTTTACGCCAGATCGGTGTGATTTGTCGTCTTGCCCCGCAGGACATTGATGAATCTCCGCATGCTGGTGAGTCCGCCAATGCGTTGGTCAGCAGGCTGGCGCGAGAGAAAGCAGCAGCTGCCTTGCAACAATTTGCTGACGAGCCCGGTGCCATTATTTTGGCTTCCGATACCATTGTGGTGGTGGACGACGAAGTGCTTGGCAAGCCAGAAGATCAGGAGCACGCGCGCAAGATGCTCGCGCAATTGTCGGGCCGCAGTCATCGTGTGTTAACGGCGGTGACGGTAGCTGGTCACGCACGCCAAGCCAGTTGTGTGAGTAGCAGTAGCGTCACCTTTCGGGCCATCAGCGAGGCAGAGATCAGTCGCTACTGGCAAACTGGTGAGCCGTGTGGCAAGGCCGGTGGCTATGCAATTCAGGGGCTGGGCGCGATATTTGTACAAGACTTGCAGGGCAGCTACAGTGCTGTCATGGGCTTGCCGTTATATGAAACGGCGCAATTGCTGGCGGAGTTCGATATTTCCTGCTGGCAAATAGAGACGGAGTAAGACTGTGAGTGAAGAGATCCTGATTAATGTAACGCTGATGGAAACTCGCGTTGCGTTAATCGAGAATGGCCTGCTGCAGGAAATTTTTATCGAGCGTCACAACAACAGAGGTCATGTTGGTGATGTTTTTCGGGGTCAGGTCGCACGTGTTATGCCCGGTATGGAAGCGGCGTTCGTCGACATTGGGCTGGACAAGGCGGCATTCCTGCATGCGTCGGATATCAGTGCTATCGATAGCGAAGGGTATGAAGTGCGCGATGCTGAGTCGCGACCGATTCAGGAACTCTTGCGCGAAGGCCAGTCCGTCGTTGTTCAGGTCGCCAAGGATGCCATCAGTACCAAAGGGGCGCGTCTCACTACCCATCTGACTCTTCCCTCACGAAATCTGGTGTTTTTGCCGCGCAGCAAACATCTGGGTATTTCCCAACGTCTGGAAGATGAAGAAGAACGCGAACGTCTCATGACCTTGTTGAATGAAGTATTAGAGACAGAGCACTGGGATCAGCCGGGTGGCTTTATTATTCGTACGGCAGCCGAAGGTGCCAATGCCGACGAATTGGCCGAAGATGTGCGTTTCCTAAGACGCCTGTGGTCCAAGGTCGACGAGCGCATCGGTCGTAAAGATGGTGTTAAAGCGGTTTATCAGGAAGTACCGCTCTATATGCGTACGGTCAGGGATCTGATCACGAGCGATGTGGAAAAGATCCGGGTCGACAATCGAGCGACCTTTGATCAGATCAATCAATTCCTCGGTGATTTCGTGCCTGAGCTCGATACCACTGTGGAAATCTATGAGGGAGACCGGCCCCTTTTTGAGTTGTTCGGTATAGAAGACGATATCAACAAGGCGCTCGGACGTCAGGTCAAATTGAAATCCGGTGGTGATCTGGTGATTGATCAGACAGAAGCGATGACTACCGTCGATGTAAATACTGGCGGTTATCTCGGTACTCGCAATCACGCCGAAACTATTCTGAAAACCAATCTCGAAGCTGCCACTGCTATTGCGCGCCAACTCCGGGTGCGTAATCTGGGCGGTATTATTATCATCGATTTTATCGACATGCAGGACCCTGAACACCAGCGGCAACTGCAACGCGCCTTTGCGAAAGCGCTGGAAAAAGATCATGCGCGTACATCCATCACCGGGATTTCACAACTGGGTCTGATTGAGATGACGCGCAAGCGTACTCGGGAAAGCCTGGGGCAGACCCTGAACAGTCATTGCCCTGTCTGTGCCGGGCGCGGCACGCTGAAATCGGCTGAAACGGTTTGCTATGAGATCTTTCGGGAAATTCTCAACGCTGCTCGCACCTACGAGAATGATGTCCTGCTTGTGATGGCGTCACAGGTAGTGGTAGACCGCCTGCTGGATGAGGAGTCCAATACCCTCGCCGGGCTGGAGGAAATAGTCGGCAAGACGGTCAAATTTGAAGTCGAACCTATGTATACTCAAGAGCAGTTCGACGTCGTACTCTATTAGTCGTTTCAGTTGGGGTTAAGCAAGCAGCGCCTATAACTGAAACGCGTTAGGACCGTTTAATCGAGCTATGCTGCAGGTTTGATTTGTACCATCCGTCACTCAGTTCATATTCGCTAACCGATAACACAGCCCGAATGACATTGAGCATGCCCGCTAACTACAGCAACGGTTTATTGAGCCAGTACAGGCAAACATCACGCTCATGAAGCTAAAGACAATACTGCAAAAACTTTATCGGCATATTACATTGCTGATAGTTGTGGCGGTCGTCATGGTGGCGGCCTATGTCAGTATTGGGCGGGAATTCATGCCCGCTGTTTCCGGATACACCTCTTTCTTCGAAGGCCAGATTTATGAGAGCACAGGTTTGCCTGTGCAAATCGACTCTATCTCTGGCAGCTTCGACGGCTTTAATCCTGTTCTGCAATTAAATAATCTGAGCCTGCTACTGGGCGGCGATTCCGATCAGGCTAACGATAGTGTGCTGGAAATGGGTAGCGCGCTGATTGTAGTCGATATGCCGCGCAGTCTTTGGGAGCGACGCTGGGTTCTGCAAGAATTTACTATCGATGGTTTGGCATTCAATCTGTTGCAGGACGAGCAGGGTGTTTGGCAGGTAGCTGGGCTGGATGGTGGGGGCGGCAGCAACATCGATCTGGAAACGCTCTATCAAACGTTTTTGCGAGTTTCGCGTCTGGATCTTGGCTCGGTTGTCATCAATGCCCGCAATCAGGCCGGTGAGCGTTTTAGCATCGATAACGGCACAGCGGTTATTCAGAACCGGGACAGTGAGCACTACTTGCATGTCGATGCCAACTTGCAGCAACTCGATGAGCCGCTGCGATTGTCGTTGGAGTTTAGCGGCGACAGCTTGGCTAACGTATCAGGTCAAGTGCATCTCGATATACCGCAGGCCGATTATTCGACCTTGGTCAGCGGGATTACGCTGGCCGACCTTGACCTAACAACGTTTCTTGGTGGCGGTGAGTTCTGGCTTGGTCTCGGCAGTGGTCAGATTCAAAGTATTACCAGTGACATAGCTGTCGAGCAGATCGACCTTGCAACGCCAGGCGAAGAACTTTTGCAAGTGAGTAACGTGTCTGGCTTTTCTGTGTTGGAAAGAACTGCGGCTAGCGGTCAATGGAAGGGCCGGATTGTCAATTTCAGTGTTGAGCATGAAGAGCGCAAGTGGAATGATTTCAATGTCGCATTCGATTTGCTAAGCGATGACTATCTGGAGGTGACAGCCGATCATCTCTATCTTGATTTGCTCGCTGATCTAGCCATGAACAGTAATTTGCTATCTCCAGATCAGCGTGAGCAATTGGCAGCTTATGCGCCGACTGGCGCCTTGCGGAATTTGACCGTTACGCTGCCGCTGACTGAAGACAGTAGCCGTGCACTAACCGTCATAGGTAATGCCGATAGCATTGCGCTTGGTTCGGTGCGTGGTTCTCCCAATATGTGGGGCATTACTGGTTATATCGAATTATCTGAAACCACTGCTGACTATATAAGCGGTTTTGCCGAAGTTGAATCCCACAATTTCAGCATCAACATCCCGAATGTATTTACCCAAGTCTGGGATTACGATTATGTGAACGGGCGCCTCGACTTCCGTGTTGATCTGCGCGACGGCCAGGACGTCATGCTGGCGAGTAACGTAGTTATCGCTGAATCCGAGGCAGTGGACGGGCGTGTGCAATTTACATCCAATCTGCGTCGCTTCCTGGATGGTGGGCGCGATGCGCACCTGGAGCTGCTCGTTGGCGCAGCTCGCATGGATGCCACACAAAAAACACTCTATTTGCCTGACGGCGCCAATGTGCAACCGGATTTGCGTGGCACCATGGAATTTCTGGAAAGAGCGATTATTGATGGTGATTTAGAAAACAGTGCGGTGCTATTTCGAGGGTCTACGGTAAATGGTTCTGGCCCGGCTGAAAAAACCTTCCAGAGTTTTTTCCAGCTCGAGAGCGGTGAGTTTGCTTTTAGCGATGAATGGCCAGCGCTGAGTGATCTGTCAGCCGTGGTAAAAACCAGTGACAACGATATTGCGATTACGGTCAGCCAGGGCGGGAGTCTGGATCTGCGGTTGGGTGAGGCAAGCGGTATTGTCAGCCGTGACGAAAATCAATTGAACTGGCTGCGAGTGAGCGGAGATGCGCAGGGTACTACCGCTGCGGGTCTGGAGTATTTGCAAGCCGCACCGGTTGGTGAAAACTTGAGGAGCGCGTTCTCTGACTGGCAAACAGCAGGGGATTTCAATGCTGATATTGATGTATTGATTCCGTTGGGCCAGCCGGACAGCGCGCCGGACATCAGATTGGTGATGAATCTGGAAAATAATACGCTCGATATTCCCGAGTTTTCTCTGGCATTCGCGGACGTGAATGGCCCTATTATTTTTGACACGCGTACTGGTGTTGAAGAGACGCTCTTGACTGCCAATTTGTTTAACAAGCCAGTCAGTTTCACTTTGGGATCGCTAACCGACGACAGCGGCAGAATTACTGCCATTTCCTTGCGCGGTGACGGCAGTGTCGCTACCCAGGATCTTGCCGCCTGGCCTCGGCAGAGCGCGTTTGTACGTGCTTTGTTGAACAGAGCAGATGGTGAGTTTGCTTACACTACCGATTTGCTGATCGATCAAACAGGTGAGTCGCCACAGCAAACTCAGTTGGCAATCCAGTCAGATCTTTTGGGCACGGCTTTGCATTGGCCAGAACCATTCAGCAAGCCTGCTGAGTCGAGCAGTGCTCTAGCATTGCAAATGGATTTTGCCGATGGCACACAGCTAGTACGCGGTGAGTTGGGCGACAATCTGCAATTCCAACTCAGTATGGCGGATTCCCGGTTGGTCAATGGCGTTGTGCAAGTGGGCACCGAGCAGGCCTTGATGTCGAGTCTGGCAGACAGCGAAAGTGAAGGGCTGGCCATTCTTGGCGCGGTAGAGCGGCTCGAGTTGTCCCAGTGGACGGATTTTATTACCGGTATCGGCGCCGATACGGCGACCCCGGCATCCGGTGTTGAGAGTCTTGTCTCAGGTGCCAGCGACTCAATCGCCTTTATTGATGTGACGACTGATGTGCTCGATATCTATGAACAGGAAATCGCCAGCGTGGCGTTGCGAATTGAGCCAAATGAGCAGCAGCAAGGATGGTTAACCCGGCTGATCAGTGAAAATCTGCAAGGCCGAGTCATACTTCCCTTTGACTCGGGGAATCCTTTGCAATTGAATTTTGAGTATGTGCGCCTGCCTGGTCCAGAAGAGTCCGAAGAAGATATTGTGGCAGGCAATTCCCAGGACGTAACGATCGCTGACGTGGCTGAACAGGCAGAAGAAGAGCGAGTTGACCCCTTATTGGAAATTGATCCCAGGCAGCTGCCAGCCATGCAATTTGCCACTGACGAATTCATGATCGGAGACCTGGATTTCGGTAGCTGGGCTTTTAACCTTATGCCTACTGAAGAAGGCGCCAGTTTCAGCGACTTGTCATTCGATTTTCGTGGCTTGCGTGTGGGCATGGGGGATGAGATTGCTGTTATAGAACAACTCACACCTCAGTTCAATTGGCTCTACGACGGTAACGAACACCGCAGTGAATTGACTGCTACGCTGACGGCAGACGATATTGGCGATGTATTATTGGCGAATGGCTTTGCGGCCAGTTTGACCAGTTCGCGTGCTGACTTTGTAGCTGACGTGCAATGGCCTGGCTCACCGGCGTTCTTCGCCGGCTCTTCATTGTCAGGCGATATTAGCTTGCGCGTGGAGAATGGCCGGTTTCTGCAAGACAGCGCTGGTAGTGGCGCCTTGAAGTTGGTCAGCATTATTAATTTTAGTGCAATCATGCGACGGCTACGTTTTAGTGATGATTTGCTCCGTCGTGGACTAGCCTTCGACGAAATTACCGGCAATATGGAAATGGAAGACGGATTGTTACATCTGCGCGACAGATTGGTGATATCTGGCCCCAGCAGCCTGTATCAGATCACTGGTGACGTAAACCTCGCGGAGGAAACGATTCAAGGTGAAATGTTCGTGACATTGCCGGTTAGCGATAATATCCCCTGGTTGGGGCTGCTAACCGCCAATATACCGCTTGCAGTAGGGGCCTACCTGTTTGATCAGATTTTTGGTGAGCAGGTCGATAGCTTGACGAGCGCGGTTTACACACTGGAAGGCCCGTGGGATGGGCTGCAGCCCGAATTCAAGCAAGCCTTTGGATCACCGGAAAATGACGCCCCAGTCGATGCGCCACCTGCCGCAGAGCAGCCAGTTGCACCACAATAGCTCCAGACAACTTTCGCTTCTAAAAAAATACTGTTAACTCAGTAACTTCCTTTACCATTAAAAAACGTTAAGTACAGAATATCGCGGGCGAACAAACGGCGAAATGAACGCCGTTTTCCGGTTCAGTTCCCAATAATTTTGGTTATATTGGACATTTGCCTAGTCAGCCCCTATCCTAACCTCTTTACTTAGTGCGCATCTGTCGCATGTCAATACTGTAAAGTGTAATGATCACGGCCTTTCTGGCTGATCTTGCAGATTTACGGGTTCTTTACAGTTTGTTGCTGTTCTGTAGCAAGCTGATAGCAAAACGACAATTCAATTTATTCTGCAGCATCGGGATCTTGGCTTTTCTGTCATGTGTCGATTCGCGGGATTATTTAATCTTAAAAATTCATTCGGGAACTAACGGGGCGGGAGTATAGCTATGACCAGCGTATTAGAGTTGGATAAAGATCAAGATTACGGCAGTGATCCAACAGAAATTCGCGAGACCGACAAGTACGTCGAAGAATACGTACACAGCTTTGTCAATAAATGGGACGAGTTGATTGATTGGGATAAGCGCGCTAAAGCCGAAGGCAACTTTTTTGTAGAATTGTTGCGTCAGCATGGCGCAGAGAAAGTATTGGATGCCGCGTGTGGGACTGGCTATCACAGCGTGCAGTTGCTGGAAGCTGGTTTTGAAGTAACCAGTGCCGACGGCAGCCCTCACATGCTGGCTAAATCTTTTGAAAACGCGAGAAAGCGCGGCCATATTCTGCGCACAGTTCATGCCGATTGGCGTTGGCTGAACCGTAGCGTTCACGACCTGTATGATGCGGCAATTTGTCTGGGTAATTCTTTTACTCACATTCATGATGAAAACGATCGCCGCAAGTCGTTGGCAGAATATTATGCCACTTTACGTCACGATGGCATCCTCGTGTTAGACCATCGTAATTACGATGCCATTCTGGATAGCGGTGCGAAACCCAAGCGCAATTATTACTACGGTAGCGAAGGGGTCACAGCAACGCCTGAGTTTGTTGATGATTCACTGGCGCGATTTTGCTATTCGTTTGAAGATGGTGAGAAATTCCATCTCAACATGTTTCCGTTGCGTGTGGCTTATGTGCGCCAACTCATGAAAGAAGTCGGCTTTCAGAATATCGTCACCTACGGTGATTTTCAGGAAGACTACAAGGATGGCGAGCCTGATTTCTTCGTGCACGTTGCCTCGAAGAAATATATTGAAACTCCGGAAGAAGGATAACTCCATGGCGCAGCAATACTCGGAAGTCGTGCAAACGGCTCAGGAATACTATAACAGCGATGATGCGGATAATTTCTATTTCCATGTCTGGGGTGGTGAAGACATTCATGTTGGCATGTATGAAAGTACCACAGAACAGATTGCCACGGCTTCGCAACGAACTGTCGATACCATGGCGAAAAAGTTGTCGGGGCTGAACGAGAATTCTCGCGCTGTCGATCTTGGTGCAGGTTACGGCGGTGCGGCGCGCTACCTCGTAAAGCGGTTTGGTTGTGCAGTGGATTGCATCAATCTGAGTGAGACACAGAACAAGCGCAATCGCCAGATAACCAAAGAACAAGCGTTTACAGACAAAATCGACGTGGTGGATGGCAGTTTTGAAAACCTGCCCTATGATGCAGAGAGTTTCGATATGGCCTGGTCGCAGGATTCGTTTCTGCATTCTGGCGAACGTGCACAAGTCATGACGGAGATTGATCGGGTTCTCAAGCCAGGCGGACAGGTGATTTTCACCGACCCCATGCAGGCTGACGACTGCCCTGAAGGCGTATTGGAGCCGGTCCTTGAGCGTATTCATCTGAGCAGTTTGGGGTCTGTGGCTTTTTATCGCGAACAAGCCAAGCGGCTAGGCTGGGAAGAAATTGATGTACAAGTCATGACGCATCAGTTGGTGAATCACTACACACGAGTCAGGGAAGAATTGTTGTCGCGTCGTGAAGAGTTAGAGCAATGGGTATCACCGGCTTATATAGAGCGTATGATTCAAGGCTTGAAACACTGGATAGAGGCGGGTGGCAACGATTATCTGGCCTGGGGCATATTGTTGTTCCGCAAGCCAAACTGAAGACCAGCACACTGACCGTCCAATGTGCCGGTTATGATCACAAAAAGCGCAATACCGATCCCGGTGTTGCGCTTTTTTGTGTTTAAGGCCTGCTTGCCAGTCTCTAATGAATAGATAATATTTCATTCGGCGCATCTCACTGCCGGGGTACACTATGATAAGGTTTTCGCCAAAGCATTGTCTGAATCACCAGATATACATTCACTGACAGGCAATATGAATAGAACAATGCCAGGACAGGCAGCACCAACAGGGCAAATTTTATGGGGCACAAAATAGCTGCAGTGCAGATGGTCAGTTCGGCCAATATCGATGAGAATCTGGCGGCGGCCGGCCGCCTGATCGAACAAGCTGCTGAGCAGGGTGCTGGCATAGTGCTGTTGCCGGAAGTATTTGCAGTGCTCGAGGGTGGTCCGATGCGCGAATACGGCGAAGAGCAAGGTCGCGGCAAGATTCAGGATTTCTTGTCAGGTCAGGCCATGACGCATCAAGTGATATTGATCGGCGGCACTATTCCTCTTATCTCACGGCCCGGACTACAAGCCGATGATCCCGACTATCTGGTGGATAAGGAACGCGTGCGTCCGGCCAGTCCGGTTTACGACGGTTCCGGCGCTTTAGTTGCTCGCTATGACAAGATCCATCTGTTTGATGTGCAGGTAGCAGACAGTCAGGCCAGCTACTCCGAATCACGCAGTTACGAAGGCGGCACCGATTTGGTGACATTGCCCACGCCGATGGGTTGTCTGGGTTTGAGTGTGTGTTACGACCTGCGCTTTCCAGAGTTGTATCGGGCCTTGTTCAAGCAAGGCGCAGAAATCGTTACCGTCCCTGCTGCCTTTACCAAGGTCACGGGCGAGGCGCATTGGGAAACCTTGCTGCGAGCGCGGGCGATTGAAAACCAATGCTATATAGTTGCTGCGAATCAGGGAGGCAAGCACAATCCAAAGCGCGAGACCTGGGGCCATAGCATGATCATCGATCCGTGGGGAACCGTATTGGCTGAGGTCACCGAATCTGGTGAAGGCATTGCCGTGGCAGAGATCGATTTGCCCAATTTGCGTGCCATACGCGAGCGCATGCCTATCATCGAACAGATGAAATTGTAGTTTTGAATCCCCCAGCCCCTTAGAGCTCTAATAGTCAGTTGCTGCGACGTGACGCTTTACATTATGATGCCGCCTCTTTTGCTTAACCCGAACTTCACAATTCCTGGGACAGATAAATCCTGCAATGAATAAGAGTCTTGTCAGTAATCTTCTTGCTGCTTCGCTAGTGGTCACCGGTTTACTAGTAGCTGCACCGTTCGATGTGTATTTGTTGAATACAGGTCTGTTCGCGCTCTCCGGTGGTATCACCAACTGGCTTGCTGTGCATATGCTGTTTGAACGCGTCCCGGGCCTGTACGGCTCAGGCGTAGTGCAAATTCGCTTCGAGGAGTTCAAGGTCGGTATTCGAAACCTGATCATGGAGCAGTTCTTTGATCAGGCGGATCTGGAAAAAATGTTTCATGAGATTGGTGATACATCACAACGCCTGCAGCAGGGTATGGAGCACGTGGTAGACGATATTGATTTTGAGCGGGCGTTCGAATCCCTGCTGGATGTCATTATGTCCTCTTCATTTGCCGGTATGCTGGGCATGATTGGCGGGCGGGATGCGCTCACGTCTCTGCAGGGCCCGTTTGTTGAGCGTATGCGGGACTTTCTCAAAAGCAATCTTCAGGATGAGCAGTTTCAGCAGAAAATGCAGGCGGCCTTGCGTGGTGCACTGGATGAAGAGGCTTTGCGTGAGCGCTTGCAGCATATTATTGATCAGCGACTCAATGCGATGACGCCAGCGATGGTTAAAGATATTGTTCAGAAGATGATTCGTGAGCATCTCGGTTGGCTGGTCGTCTGGGGTTGTGCGTTTGGCGGTCTGATTGGTCTGGTAGTAACGCTGGTGCGCTATCAGTAGTTGCACCTGCTGGTTACCCCGCATGGCTCAGGCGTTTGACGGACTTTTCTGTCGCTAGCGTGAGTAGTTGTCATTTTATTCCTTTTTATTCTCTTCTTGAGCAGTTGCCTGTTGCATTTTCCTGTGTCTCGGTTCCATGCTGTACGTTAGTTGAATTGCCATTCAAAATTTAACGCGAGTCGATAATGCGGGTATAAAGCAGGCAACAAAGTGGCTAATGTATGAATGGTTTGCATTGCAACTACTCACTTTTTGGTGTTGTAAGCACTAATAGCCAGATTTTAGAGTGATCGTTCCTTGTAATTTCGTGATGCTGGAAAATTTCTCTTTGAGTTGGTGTAAATCTGAAATTCCTGTAATACAATAGCGCGCTTCCTAATTCGTCCTGAAGAAGTTATTGCGACAGCGATAATTTTTTTAAGATTTTTGTGAATTGACAGTTAGAAATTCAAGATAAAAAACCGAGTATTATTTTATGGCACGACCAGTCGAATTCGATGAAAGCAAAGTTTTAACAAATGCAATGGAGCAGTTTTGGAAGGAAGGATACGAAGCGAGTTCGGTCCAGAAGTTATTAGACTGTACTGGCATTAACCGCGGTACGCTCTATAACTCTTTCGGAGACAAAGATACTTTTTTCAAGTCTTGTGTTGATCAATACAACATGATTCTCGATCAACATATCGCTAATTCCCTCAAGAATGATTCTTTGGGTCCGTGGGAAGCCATCTCAGCGTTGTTTGATGAGGCCGTCATCGGCGTCACCAACAAGCACCGCGTCATGGGTTGTCTGTTGGTCAACAGTCTGTGCGAGAGCATTAACTACAATTCGGATATCAAGCGTATTGTGCGTTCTTCGCTCGGCAGCATCCGCAAGCCAATCGTGGCGCGTCTGAAAGAGGCGCAGAAGAAGGGCAAGCTGAAGAAGGGCATCACGGTTGAGTTTGCCGCGGACGTATTAATGAATACGCTGCATGGCCTGCGCGTCAATTCCCGTGATGGTAAAAACGCCAAGCAACTGAATGAGTTGGCAAAATTCGCAGTAGCTTCGCTGAAGAAGTAATGCCAACAGGCTTCCAGCGTCCTTGGCACCACTGGTATCCGGGGCGCTGGTAAGACCTGATCCCTTGCTAGTCTGGCTACCCCGACCCCGCGTGGCTACTGGCGTGGAGAATTATGGCATTGTTTCTGGCCAGCCCCCGCAATAGCCGTGATATTTCAGTGTCCGGAGAGCAATCAGGCTGTTGCCAAACCGACTGTCACTGCTATACTCAGGGTTTAGTAGTAGCTGAAGTATTGTCAGGACTTAACAATGAAAAAAATCGCCGGTCGCAAATCCGAGGATGATGCCAAAATCGATCTCACGCCTATGTTGGACGTGGTATTTATCCTGCTCATCTTCTTTGTTGTAACCGCTACCTTCCTTTCGGAAACCGCTATTTCTGCGGCTAGCAGCGACAACAACAATGATCAACCACCACCCGAGAATGATGATAATCGCAATATTCTCTTCGAGATTGGTCCTAACAACGAGATTATCCTGAACGGTAATCCTCGACCAATCATTCAGACCCAGATTCGCTCCAATATTGACCGATTGAAAGCTGAAAATCCGGCTGCCTCGGTGATTATCCAGCCAGACCCGGATTCAGATGTGGTCACCATGGTGGGTATTATGGATGCGGCCCGTCAGGCGGGAATGGCCAGTATTTCCATCGTCGAGCCTTAAACCAGCCGACAAGCAAGATCCCCAAAAACGCACCCTCGCAAGACGGTGCGTTTTTTATTGCCTAAAATACCCTAAATCATTGTCGCTAATACTTCCCTGACTCTCAGGTAAACTCCAATTATGAAGAATCGCTGGAATCCGGACCTTGCCAGGCTGCCTGCCACCCAGACTGATGTTGGCATGCGTGTCTACACCTCCAATTTGCTCGGTGAAGAGGAAGACCTGGTGCTACATGGCGGTGGCAATACTTCCTGCAAGGGGCAGGTCGCAGATGTCTTTGGCGAAATGGTCAATGTATTGTTTGTGAAAGGTTCGGGATGGGACTTGCGTACCATCAAGGAGGCAGGTTTCCCGCCTGTGAATCTGGACTATCTGCTACAGCTCAGTGAGCTGGAAAGTCTCAGCGATAGTGAAATGATGCGGCAGCTGCGTCTGGCCCTGTTGAATCCAACAGCGCCAACGCCTTCAGTCGAAGCGATACTGCATGCACTGATCCCGCACAAATTTGTCGATCACAGTCATGCGGATGCCGTCGTGACAATCAGCAACTCGCCCAATGGTGAGGCGATTCTGGCGCAGATCTACGGCGATGACGTCCTCATTCTGCCCTACATCATGCCTGGCTTTATTCTGGCGCGACAAGTACTGGCAGCGACACGAACGCTGGATTGGTCGTCGATCAAAGGCATTATCCTGATGCATCATGGCATTTTTAGCTTTGCCGACGATGCGCAGGAAAGCTACACCACCATGATTGATCTGGTGAACAAAGCTGAAGACTATTTGGCGGCGCACGCGGGTGAGCCTGCCATTGCCAGCGCGCAATTCACTGCCGAATCTGAAGACATATTGAATCTGAGTCTGCTGCGCAAACAAGCAGGAGAGTTGTTCGGCGGGCCGATACTGGCGCGACTGGATGCAAGTGAGGAAGCAGCTGGTTTTGCCACACGCGACAATTGCGGTGAATTGGCGACACGTGGACCGCTAACCCCAGATCACACTATTCATGCCAAGGCTTTTGCCGCCATCTTCGACGCCGATCCTTTGCCGGGGCTGGCGCAGTTTGCCCAGAATTACCGCGACTACTTTACGCGCTATGCCGGTGCTGAACATCAGTGTCTGGACCCTATGCCACGCTATGGCGTCTGGCGGGAGCGCGGCATGATCTATCTGGCCCCGAATCGCAAGCGTCTGGAAATTATTGCTGACATAACGCGACACACAGTGCGTGCCATTCAACAGGCCGAGGCTATTGGTGGTTGGCAAGCCTTGCCGCAGGCCGACCTGTTTGCCGTGGAGTATTGGGAGCTCGAGCAGGCAAAGCTGAAATCTTCCGGAAGCCGGGCTGCTTTTGAGGGCAAAGTGGCCGTGGTGACCGGTGCTGCTTCTGGCATTGGCAAGGCCTGTGTCGATGCGCTGCTGGCGCAAGGTGCCGCGGTTGTGGCACTGGATGTCGCGGAAGATTTTGCAGAGCAAATGACCAGTGCAGACCTGTTGGCGCTGCATTGTGATGTCACCAGCGAAACGGCAATTCGTGCCGCGCTGCATAGCGCAGTCCAGACATTTGGTGGTGTGGATGTGTTGATTAGCAATGCTGGCGTGTTTCCCCCCAGTCAGTCGCTGGAGAATATGAACGATGCACAGTGGCAAGCTTCACTGGATCTGAATCTGTCGAGTCACATGCGTCTTATGCGTGCCTGTATCCCGTTTCTGCGCAATGGTTTCGACCCGGCAGTGGTTATCGTCGGCTCAAAGAACGTACCGGCTCCCGGGCCTGGTGCTGCCGCCTATTCGGCTGCCAAGGCAGGGCTGGCACAGCTGGCCCGTGTTGCGGCGCTGGAATTGGGCAAAGACGGTATTCGGGTGAATACGGTGCATCCCAATGCGGTGTATGACACCGCTTTGTGGACCGATGAAATACTGGCTAGTCGCGCGGCCAACTATGGCTTGACGGTTGACGAGTACAAGACGGCCAATGTGCTTGGCACCCCGGTGTGTTCGGCGGATGTGGCAGCTGCGGTATTGGCGTTGGCCAGTCAACAGTTTGCCTGCACCACTGGCGCGCAGCTTCCCGTCGATGGCGGCAATGAGCGAGTAATTTGAGATGCAAGTAAACGGCAACGCTATGCAAAGCATCTGGTATGACGGCAGTGTCGATGCCGTACAAATCATCGATCAGACGCTGCTACCGCATGAATTGAAGATTGTTGCATTGCTCTCACTCGAAGACGCGTGCCATGCCATTAGTCACATGCAGGTGCGTGGTGCGCCACTCATTGGTGTCACGGCGGCCTACGGTGTCTACCTCGCCATGCGCAATAACGCCGAGCCATTGTCTGAAGTGTTAGCGCAACTTTTGGCAACGCGCCCGACGGCCGTTAATCTGCGCTGGGCGCTGGAGCGGTGTCGCAATACACTTGATGCGCTGCCAATAGAGCAGCGCTCACCGGCTGCGCTGCGTCTGGCGCAAGAGATAGAACAGGAAGATGTGGCGATCTGTGCCGCCATTGGTGAACACGGCGCTGGGGTCCTGCGTACGCTATGGCAGGAGAAACAGGGTTCGCAAGACCGGCTCAACGTGCTGACCCATTGCAATGCCGGTGCACTGGCCACCGTGGACTGGGGCACGGCCTTGTCGGTTATCTACAAGGCCGCCGGTGATGTGCCGTTACACGTCTGGGTTGATGAGACACGGCCGCGCAATCAGGGCGCCAGCCTGACGTGTTGGGAATTGGCTCAGCATGGGATTGACCATACCTTGATCGTCGATAATGCTGGCGGGCATCTGATGCAGAATCAACGAGTGGATGTGTGTGTGGTCGGCAGTGATCGCACGACTGCCAATGGCGATGTCTGCAACAAGATCGGGACGTATCTCAAAGCATTGGCAGCCCAGGCCAGTGACATCCCGTTCTATGTGGCGTTACCGGTATCCAGTATCGATTTCGAGTTGGCCAGTGGTGGCGACATTCCGATTGAAGAACGCAGTGCCCGCGAGATCACTCATATTCAGGGGGTTGATGACACAGGTATTACGCGTAGCGTCAGATTAACCGGAGAACAAACCACAGTCTGCAATCCGGGCTTCGATGTCACTCCGGCAAAGCTGGTGACTGGATTGATTACCGAAGCAGGGGTGATTGCAGCGAACGCTCCTGCGATAGCCAGCTTGAAACCCTGACTAGCCTGGTGGCCAGGTCATTTGCCGGCCACCAAGAATATGCAAGTGCAGGTGATAAACAGTCTGACCGCCGTTGTCATTGGTATTGATGACGTAGCGAAAGCCATCTTCCTCCAACCCTTCCTGAGTCGCAATCTTGTTGGCAGCCAATAGCAATTTGCCGAGTAGTGCCTCGTCTTCACCCTCACTGGCCGCCACATTGTGCAAATGTTTGCGCGGTATCACGAGAATATGAGTCGGTGCCGCTGGATTGATGTCGTGGAAGGCGTACACATGCTCATCGGAATAGACCTTGTTAGAGGGAATATCCCCTGAGATAATTTTGCAGAATAGGCAGTCTTCAGACATAGTGGGCTCCCACGGTCAGTACAATTGACCAGTTAATGCAGTTAAAACGGCTGATAATAGTTAATAATCAATTCAGCAATTATCAGCTATGCTGTTTTATTCTATAACAGACTTCAGTTAATTTCGGCCCGGAATCCATGCGACTCATACTTACCTGTTTGCTCCTCTTTTTTACGTCATCGCTGACTGCACAAGAGCCCGTGCGTTATGGCTACCGCGTGTTGCAAACCTACCCCCATGACATCAATGCCTTCACGCAAGGCTTGTTGTATGAAGATGGTTACCTGTACGAAGGTACTGGCAAGAACGGATTGTCGAGCCTGAGTCGCATTGACCTGGAAACCGGTGAAGTGCTGGCATCCACAGCGCTGGGGCAACGTTATTTTGGCGAAGGCATTGAGAATGTCGACGGCAAGATGTACCAGTTAACCTGGCGGTCGCATCTCGTCTTTGTCTACGACATGGAAACCTTTGAGCAGCTGGAAACCCATTACAATGCCACCGAAGGTTGGGGGCTGGCTTATAACAATGAACAGCTCATACTCAGCGACGGCTCAGCTACGCTGCGGTTTATTGATCCGGAAGGGTTCGTGACTACTTCTGAAATTACCGTGACTCTCAACGGTAACCCGATTGCCAATTTGAATGAGCTGGAATACATCAACGGTGAAATCTGGGCCAATGTTTGGCAAACAGATTTTATTCTGCGTATCGATCCGGCTACCGGGAATGTTAATTCACTGGTGGACCTGACGGGTTTGTCTGCACAAACACAGCAGGGCAGTGCCGAGGCAGTTCTGAATGGAATCGCCTGGGATGCGGATAACAAACGTTTGTTGGTGACTGGCAAGCATTGGGCCAATTTGTTTGCCATAGAGCTGGTCGATCCAGCCCTTTGATAGCCTGTTAACATGTGGCTCCAACGCACAATCACTCTGCAGCCAAAGCGGCGTGGCTTTCATCTGATTACCGATGAAGTGCTGGCTCAACTACCCGAAATTGAATCCTTGCGCATAGGGCTCGTGCATATCCTGTTGCAGCATACGTCGGCATCGCTCTCTATTAATGAGAATGCGGACAGTTCAGTGCGCCGTGATATGGAAACTCACTTTAATGTGCTTGCCCCGGAAGACGTCGATTATTATGAGCACACTTATGAAGGTCCGGATGATATTACAGCGCATATCAAGTCTGGCTTGCTCGGCGCTGAGCTAACTGTGCCTGTCAGTGATGGAGCGCTGGCGCTTGGTACCTGGCAGGGTTTGTATCTGGGGGAGCATCGCAATCATGCGAGTGCGCGCAGCTTGTTAGTGACTGTGCACGGAGAATAAGTCGGCTCAATGCCAGATGCACAGGAGTGGAGCTGGATGGGCAGGCAACTGGACCTACAATAGGACCCAAAATTGGGCTAAGAATAGGGCCAACAATAGGACCATGAATAGGACCAACAATAGAACCGACAATCGGAGCCAAAGGCGGAGCTATAGAAAATCCTGACTAAAAGCAAAGCACCAGTTCTCTTTGTTTGGCAAGCCTAGTCGGCAGTCTCGTTAGCAGCTTCGCCAAGTCTCTGTGCAATCCAGTCAGTAACGTCGTCCCACACTACTTGCCGCTGCAAGTCCCGCAGCAACATATGGTAGCCATTGTCGTAATACTTTATCTCGCCAAAGGTGTCGAAGTTAGCCGGTAATGTCTCGATCATTTCTTCGGTGGCATAGTTCGGGATAATTTCATCCTTGCGACCGACCAGCAGCAAAGTGGGCTTGGCCATTTCTGTGGATTCCTGCATCGCCCGGTCCATCAGGTTGGCCAGTCCGGATATCGCTTCAATTCGGGTTTTCTTGATGACCTTGGGGTCGCGGCCATTGGCTATCAGCATCTCGATGTTATCCGACGGTGTCACCTCGACACTGGCGCCAGTCAGCCCCCAGTTAGGCAAGAGATTCTCGGCAACGAACAGCGCCACACGCTGATACCAGGGCATAGTGCTGCGTGCCCACACCGCTGGTGCGGAAAGAATGATGCCGTCGATCAAGCCGGTTGTCATGGCATTGCTGCCGACAATGGTTACTGCGCCGCCCATGCTGACGCCTAGCACGAACAAGGGTGTGTCTGGATGTTCAGAACGAACATGCCGGGTGATTGCAATCAAGTCATTGGCGTAGGTGTTGACCCCTGCCCAGGAACCGCGGTCAGCGCTGTCGCCGAAGCCGCGCTGATCATAGGCGTAGGTCGCGATCGCGAAATTTTCGGCCAGATAGGGAGCGAACTCGGAAAAGGCGTTGGAGTAATCATTAAAGCCATGCAGTGCGATGACTATAGCGCGGTTGTCATTGGCTTCGGGACGCCAGATACGTACTGGTAATTGTTCGCTGTCGGGCATGACCAGCGTGTCATCTGACACCAAAGTTGCCGCTGCAACAGAGCCAATAACTTGATTTGTCGTTGCCGCGTTGGATGTGCTGGTGCAGGCGCTGAACTGCAGGCAGGCGAGCAAAAGCAGAGCCACGCGCTGCAAGGACAGGGCTGAAAGCAAGTTCAGGAATACGTTCGGGGGCGCGGGCAAAGACATGAAATTGGATTGCTGCTTGGCTCAATCGGTAAAAAATTGGATGCTTCATACTACCGAGCAATAACAAGGCTGCAAAGCTGATTTTTCGTATTCGATAGTTGTTTGCTTGGGCAAGTGGTTGGCGATGTATCGCATAAGCATTGTGATATGTGCCTGCACTAGTAGCAGTTAGAGAAGCAATTACCAGTTGTTCAGGGATTGAGTTGCTGTTCCAGACTTTTCGCCAGATTCGCATAAAATTCGGAATCCGGATCTTTCGCAGCCGCTGATTGATACGCGGCCAGGGCTTCGTGGAGACGACCCTCAGCTTGCAGAATGCGGCCAAGGCTGCGATCAAAAAAAGCATTGCCGGGCATCACATCGATGGCGGTTTGGTAGACAAGTATGGCCTTGTCCGCGTGGCCAGCATTGTTGTAAGTATTGGCCATGATGTGGACTTGCGAGTCATTGTCACTATCCAAAGCGATGGCGCGCAGATCGTATTCGATTGCGGTGTCGAAATTCCCATCCTGACGCTCCAGCTCACCGAGTGTTTGCACGGCAGCCAAAAGTGCAGCGCTTGGTTGGCTTTGCAAATCGATATAACGGGCAAGCACTGGCTTGGCCTCGTCATAGCGTTCCAGAAAGTAGTAGACGTTGGCCAGATTGCGAAAGGCTTCCGCCAGACTCGGATCAGCAGCGATCGCTTTGCGGTATTCCCCGACAGCTTCTTCATAGCGCTGCAAATTGCTATAGGTATTGCCACGGCGCAGCATCTTCTGGCCTAGTTCGGCATCCACGGTGGGACCATCCGGAATCAAGCCCAGATTATTGTAGCGCTCCATGATAGCCGCGGAGTTCTGAGCAATACTGTTTCCGCTCAGCAATAATGCGGTGGTGAAAAGCATCAGCAGGGTCGATTGTGCAGGAAAACGCATACTTAAAATTCGCCTGAGAAAGAACTGGGACTATGGCCCGGACTATACCGTGGCTATATAGCGGATGCCAGTAAGAGGCAGGGTGTTGGCGCCAGAGCTGTCGGTAGGGTTTGGGCAATAAGGCAATAGCGCTTAGCATCCTGATGCAAGGCGAGTCGCAGACAAAATTCGCGCAAGTCAGTTGAGCAGAATGCGCGCTTCGCTTCGTGCATCTGTCTTGACGTGGCCAATGCTGCGTGCGTGGCTATAGCCGGCTTGCTGCAATGCACTGAGGCAGTCAGCCACTTGCGCAGCGGGGACGCTGGCCAGTAAACCGCCTGCGGTTTGTGGATCAAACAGAATTGCGTAATGCGATGGGCTGTGGGTGCCTGTGTGCATAAGGTGGCTAACTGCCAGGGCGTTATCGTCATGCAAAGAGCTGATGATGCCCTCTGCCAGAGTCTCCTGAGCGCCTTCAAGAACCGGAATGTCTGCGATGGTCAGTTGGGCGCTCAGTTGGGTGCCGGCCAGCATTTCTTGCAGGTGTCCGGCCAATCCAAACCCGGTTATATCTGTGCATGCATTGGCGCCAAAGCGGCCGAAAATTTCAGCGGCGAGACGATTGCTTACCAGCATTTGTGCCGTGGCGTGATGAATCCATGCATGACTTGCGCGATAGCGCATGTCAGCGGCGAGCAGGGTGCCGGTGCCCAAGGGCTTGGTGAGAATCAGTTGGTCACCGTCCTGCATGCCGTTCTTGCGCAAAAGTTGTTCGTCGTTTGCGAACCCGCTGACGCTAAGGCCAAAACACAGCTCGGCAATTTCTGCGCTATGCCCGCCAGTCAATTGACAATCATGCGCTGCCAGCTCGGCAGCACAGCCTTGCATCAATTCACTCAGAACGGTGCGCGTAAACTTGCTGCTGGCGTGCGGGATGCCGACGAGGGCAAGCGCAGAATCTGGCATGACGCCCATCGCATAGATATCGTTCAGACTGTGGTTGGTGGCAATGCGGGCAAAGAGATAGGGGTCGTTGAGAAAGCCGCGCAAGTAGTCAATGCTTTGCACGAGAACTTGTCCGTCAGGCATTGGCGTTAACGCAGCGTCTTCCATAGTGTTCGGAACACCGGCGCCGACTCCTGACGATTGCAATTCATCCAGTGACTCACGCAGAATATGGCTGGCCACTTTAGCGCCGCAACCAGCACAGCGCAGTGCGTGTTCGGCAAACTGCTTCGACTCTTTTCTGGACAGCAATCCGGGCGCTATTGCGGACTTGGTCTGCATGGCAGGTAGCTCGGTGTATTTGCGCACAAAAGCCTTGTCGATGGCATCTTTCCACTGCCATACCAAGCGACCCTGCCAGGCGAAGTTGCCGCGCGATGCCAGTGCATGGCCGTTACCCAGATTGAGTAGTGCCAGAGCTTGCTTTTGCGGGTAGTACTTCTTGAGTCTTTTATGTGTTGCGTGACGACGCAAGTTTTCGGCCAGCACCTTGCCTTGCCGTACTGCATAGACCCCGGATTTCGGCCGTGGGTGATCGATCACTGTGGCGGCATCGCCAGCCACAAAGACATTGTCGTCGCTGCTGGTCTGCAAGGTCGCTTTTACCTGCACAAAGCCGTCCTCAGCCAGTGGTAATCCCGACTCCGCCAACCATTCGGGCAAGCTTGCCCCCGTAGCGGCAATTACCTTGTTAGCCGCAATAAAGCGCTCATTGGCCAGCTCTAAACCGGCCGCAGTAATTCGCCGCGCTTTGGCTCCCAATAAAAGATCGACATGGCACTTGGCAAGCGCATCGCTGGCCCGCTGCCGTACACTTTCATTGTGAGCCATCAGAACACTGTCGTCTGAACTGATGATAGATAGTTTGTAGTGCCGGCTGTCGCCGGAGCTGAGCGCTAAGTCTTTTTGCAACCGGTGCATCGTGGCCAGTGCCAGTTCGACGCTGGCCGGCCCGCCACCCACAATTGCTACATGGTAGGCAGGGCCGCCGTGTTGCTGGCGATTCTGGATTGCCTGATGAATGTCATGCCAGTGCTTCAGGAATGTATCGATTGGCTTAACAGGAATAGCGAACTCAGCCGCACCTTCGATAAGTGAAGAGTCGGGGTGTGAGCCGGTATTAATCGACAACAGGTCATAGTCGATGGGTGGCCGGTCATTCAGATAGACGCGCTGTGCATCCCGGTCGATCCGCGTAACCTCCTGATGGATGAGACGGGCACCGGCAAATATTGCCAGCGGCCGCAAATCGATATGCATTTGGCGGCGGTGATACTGGCCGCTCAAGTAGGCAGGCATGGCGCCTGAGTAAGGCGCTTCAATTTCCTTGCTGATCAGCGTGATCGCCAGCCCCGGTACCGGTTTCATGCCGAATTGCTTTAGCACCGCCAGATGGCTGTGACCACCGCCGATGAGGACGAGATGCTTGACTATGGGGGCGCTGGGCTGCATACGAAGGCTGTTAGCGTGAGTCACGAGCGCGAAGATCAGCCTTCGAGCCGCAAGTTACGGGGCAGGTGTGTGGGTACTGGTGGCTTGCAAGTGAAATAAATTGTCTCAAATCGGTCAATTTGTCTGAATTTTTAGCTTAACACCATGCGCAGGTGAGGTGTTTAGGTTAAGCTAATCTTCTCATTTAGACCATGTTTTCACATCTTTACTTTGTAGCAATCAGGAGAAACCGATGAACCGAAGATTAGTACTTGGACTGTTTACTCTGCTGTCTGTCTTTCAGGCGCAGGCTGTATTGGCGCAATGGTCCCTGGACAATGACGCTTCCACTGTCAGCTTTGTCACAGTCAAGGCTGAACATGTGGCCGAGGTTCACACATTTGACTCGGTAAATGGTTCCCTTTCCAGCGATGGTGATTTCATTATCAATATCGAGCTGGCCAGCGTGAATACCATGATTCCTATCCGCAACGAACGCATGCAGGAAATGCTGTTTGAAACGGGTATGTTTCCGCGCGCAACTATTTCTGGTGAGGTCGACATAGCTGCGGTTGGTAGACTGAATGCTGGTGAATCAATGGCGTTCACCGTGCCGATTACATTGGACCTGCATGGCGCGACGCAAAATTATCAGGCAGAAATTATGGCGACGCGCACGCCTGATGGTGTAGTAGCGACCTCTGTTAAACCCATCGTGGTTAGTGCTGACAATCATAATCTGGCCGCAGGTGTTGAAGCCTTGCGCGAAGTGGCGGGTTTGCCCGGTATCACTCGATCAGTGCCAGTCAGCTTTACCGTCGTATTTGCCGACTGATCCAGTCATTTACGCTGCGCAGCTGGCTTGCTGCGCAGTCTGGGTGATTTGGTTAGACACTTCCTAACGACAGTCGGGCCGCGATGACTTGTACACTGCCATCGTCTTCGTGGCCCAGCACTGTACCCTCCACATATCTCCGCTTACTCGCTGCAGTGCACGCAGGGAGCGAGCTCAGTTGTCGTCAATGTAATAGAGAAAGCGCTTATTCGGCGGGTTGCAGCGGAATTTTCGGGCCCAGACGCGTGCTTTGCTGATGGCTGGGCTTATCGGGAATAAGCTGGCTGCACAGCAAGGAAGTCGCTGCGATTGCGGCGCCGGTCAGAAAAACTGCCGCAGGGCTGATCAACCAGATAAAGCCAAGCAGAGCCGGTAGGACAACCGCAGCGATGTGATTGATCGTAAAACTGATTGATGAAGTTGCGGCAATATCACCAGGGTCGGCAATTTTCTGAAAGTAGGTTTTGATGGCGATTGCCATCGCAAAAAACAAATGATCCAGCAAATAAAGCGCTATCGCGACGGCAATACTGTCTACGAATGCATAGCTGATAAAAATGATGATCAGTCCAACATATTCCAGTGTCAGTGTTCTGCGCTCGCCTATGAAGCTGATCAGAGCGCCGATTTTCGGTGCCAGCCAGTACGTCAAAGCGGCATTGACCAGCGTTAGCAGCACTACATCTTCGACAGGAAAAGCAAATTTCTCTACCAGTAAGAAGCCGGCGAAGACGGTGAATATCTGGCGCCGCGCTCCGGCCAAAAAAGTCAGCACATAGTAGAGCCAGTATTCTTTGCGCAGGAACAATTCTTTGCGCTGTATGACATGGTCTTCGAAGTGGGGGTAGGCCCGCCAGCAATATAAGCCGATGAGCACTGTGATACCCCCGGCCAGCAAATAGAGCATCAGATAGTTGGCAACGAAGAAATACAGGTAGGCATAGAGCAGGCACAGAACGACAAACTGGGTGATTGCTTTGGCGCCCAGCAGTTTGCCCAGAACAGCAGGGGCTTCGTCTTTGCTGAGCCATTGCAGGCTCAAACTGCTATGCAAGGTTTCCAGATAGTGAAAACCGATCGACATGATGACAGTGGCGAAATAAAGCCACAAAGCTGATGGGTAGAAAGCAGTAATGGCAGTGCCAATACCCAGCGTAAGCAATGCCAGAATAGCAAAGGTTTGCTGCCTGACGAAGACCAGAATCAAGACAGCAGTGAAAGCCAGGAATCCAGGGACTTCGCGCAAACTTTGCAGAATGCCGATTTCCTCGCCAGTGAAAGCGGCTTCTTCGACGGCGAAATTATTGAGCATCACGCGCCAGGTTACGAAAGCGATCGTGTTGGCGATAATGAGGAGGAACAGCAGCGACTGACGACTGTGCTCGAGCGGCTTCAACATGAAATCAGACTTCCGTTTCGGCAGGAAATGAGGTCGTGCGGTTGGCGCGACTGGGCGCGGCGCTATCTCTCGATAATGTCGATAATGGTCTCGCGATAGAGGCCTCGCACCGGTGGATTGACCACTCCGTCAATTATATCATGCTTTCCCTATGGCATCCCTTCAACTCCATGCAGGCCCAGCGGCACGGCGCAGACTCCTCGAGGAGGGGTTTCATCCTGAGCTGTTCAAAGTCATGGTGGGCGCATCCGGTGGCCCTAAATGGTTTGTACTCTATGGTCTGGATCGCTATCTGTTTGGTGATTTCTTTGCCCGGAGCCCACAACAACTCATTACGTTGGGATCCAGTGCCGGAGCGTGGCGAATGTGTTGTCTGGCTACAGCTGATCCGGTAGCTGCAATAGAACGGCTGGCAACCCTGTACAGTGAAGAACGCTATTCAGCTGATCCTGACCCCGCCGAGGTGAGCCAGCAGGCGGTGACCATGTTGCAGGGGGTGCTGGGTGGAACCGGGGCACGGGAAATTGTTTCAAACGCGCGCTTTCGCACCCATATCGTTGCCGCTCGTTGCCGCGGGCTACCAAGCGATGCGAGTCATTTCAGGCAAGGGGCAATGTTGGCTGGTAGTGCGGTCTTGAATGCAGCCAGTCGGCGCTCTCTTGGATGGTTCTATGAACGCACGATCTTTCATAACATGGGCGACATGACGCCTTGGCGAAATCTGGATGACTTGACGACCGCGCAAGTGGAGCTGACCGAGAACAATCTTTTCAAAGCTATGATCGCCAGCGGTTCAATCCCGTTTGTACTGGAAGGGGTGGCGGACATTGCTGGCGCTGCGGCCGGATTATATTGGGACGGGGGTATTGTCGATTATCATTTTGATTGGCCTTTTCTGGATACTGATGGCCTGGTGCTTTACCCGCATTTTCATGATTTCGTGACTCCAGGGTGGTTCGACAAACACTTGCCCTGGCGCAAGGCACAGGCCCGGAACTATGGTAATGTAGTCATGCTGGCGCCAACACCCGAATTCGTGGCCAGCCTGCCCAATGGCAAGTTATCTGATCGTAGCGATTTCGTACATTTCGACTATGAGAAACGCCGCGATATATTCCGCGAAGTGCTGGACAGAGGCCATGAACTGGCAGTCGAGCTAGCTGAATTAGTGGCAAGCGGGCCGACCACTGAACAGATCAAACCGATAGGAAATTTGAGTAGCCGATGAGTATTACAACTACCAGTGTGCGCCAGGCCTCTTTGCAGGATGGTATAGAGATTGCCAGAATTTATAACTGGTACATCGAGAACAGTACTATTACCTTTGAAGAGCAGGCTGTGGCAGGCAGTGACATGGCTCAGCGCATTGTTGTCGCTGATAAGACGCGCCCGTGGCTGGTGATGGAAGACGAAGGCAAAATTGTCGGGTTTGCCTGCGCTGTACGCTGGAAATTACGCTCAGCCTATCGCTATGCCAGAGAGACCAGTGTCTATATCGACCGGGACTATATCGGTCAAGGGCGTGGCGTTGCCTTGTACGAAAGTCTGATCAATGAATTACGTCAAACTTCGATACATGTACTGATAGCGGGGATCGCGCTGCCTAACGAAAAATCTATTACCTTGCATGAAAAGCTGGGCTTCAAGAAAGTGGGCGAACTGCAGGAAGTTGGTTTTAAGTTTGAAAAATTTCTCGATGTTGGTTATTGGCAACTGAAGTTGTGACAAGCGAATATATTGCAGATAACGAACCAGGTTAAGACATGAAAGTTGTTCGCACTATTGTATTGGCACTGTTGGCGCTGGCACTCAGTAGCTGTCTCAGTGCGGCAGCGACTACTGTTGGTGCGGCGGTCGGCGCGACCGTTGCCGTCGCCAAAGTACCCTTCAAGGTGGCTGGTACTGCTGTGGATGTCGCGGTACCTGATGGCGGCGAATGTGAAAAAGATGTGCGCGACGAGTGTGACGATGACTAGCCCCAGACCTGACGAATTCGATATTCCATCGCATTTTCAACATTGGCCCGGCGACAATGCCGAGGACAGTATTGGGCCATTCTTTTACTTCATGGAAGACGGTGATTCGTGCACAGCTTTTCGCGCGCAGCCGCGCAATTGCAATTCTCATGGCAGCGTTCATGGTGGCGTTTTAATGGCATTTGCAGACTATACGCTATGTATAGCTGCCAACGGCGGCGCGCATCAGAGTGTAGTGACGGTTAGTCAGAACAATGAGTTCATTGCCCCAGTTCAAGCGGGCGACCTGATATCCGGTCGAGGAGAGGTGGTCCGAAGCGGCGGTTCGATCGTTTTCGTACGTGGTGAGTTATGCGTTGGCGATGAAACCGTATTGATTTGCAGTGCTGTTATCAAACGCTTGCGCCAATCCTAGCCGGCGAGTGTGAGAAAATCCCCCGGCTTTTCCAATAAATAGTCCGGTTGCTCCGCTGCCAGTTCCTGACTGTCTCCAAAACCCCATAGTACGCCTGCGCAGCGCAAGCTGTTGGCTTTGGCTGCTTGCAAATCAATGGCGCGGTCACCGATCATGATTGCGTTGCCATCGATTTGCTCTTCATGTAACAGGGCTTGCAGCTGCGTGGCTTTGCTTGTTGCCTTTTCGGCACCGCTAAGAAAAGTAAAAAATTCGGACAGCCCAAATTCCTCAAGGACCAAGGCAGCAGCGCGTGGGTGCTTGGAAGTACAGATGCCCAATTTAACGCCGCTATCCTGAAGTTGTGTCAAAGTTGGAATAACACCATCATATAACTGGTTTTCTGCATAACCCACGGCGAAGTAACGCTCACGATAGGTGTCAACCAGGCGTTGTATCACTTCCTGATCATCGGTTTCAGCGAATTCGGCTATAGTCGCTTCCAGGGGTGGGCCAATGCGAGTGCGTATCTCGGCTTCACTGCGCGGCAGATAATCATGACTGCTCAAAGCATAGTTCATACTGCGAAAAATCCCGACAAACGGATCTGACAGGGTGCCATCCAGATCGAAAACGAGGATGCGATCAGTCATGGTGTGGTGATCATCTTGAAGGGAAAATAATTCTTAATCATGTAGGCGGTAAATTTTCTCTGCAGTGCCATAAAATAAAGCGTGTTTTTCGGCGCCATTGTAACGGCGGGCTATTTTTTTCAAACCATTCCAGAGTACCGGATAACTGATCGACAAGCGATCGACCGGGAAATTACTTTCGAACATACAGCGTTCCGGGCCAAAACAGTCCAGTGTGTGTAGATAGTACTTTTCTTGTGCGGCAACGAATTCATCGGAAGTCGGTGGCCGCTCAGCCTTGTCCCAGCCGAAGCCATTGTCCGGCATAGCCAGACCGCCGAGCTTGGCATAGACGTTTTCACACTTGGCGATAGCGGCTATTTCCTTTTTCCATTCATTGAATATTTCATCTTTTGCACCACGGTATACCCCGACACCCAGTGGTGTGCCAAAGTGATCGAGTACCATTGTACATTCCGGTACGGCCCGTGCCAGCTCAAGAAAATCGATATTCTGATGGTGAAAGTGCCAGGTATCATAGGTTAAGCCGCGTTCCGCCAGCAAACTGAGCCCTTTGCGGAAGCCTTCATTTCCGAACAGATAGGGCTGAGCATGGCCCGGAATCTGCAGATCCTCAGGACGGCGGTCTCGGGCCGCATGATGACGTATGCCGCGTAGTCGACCGTCACATTGCCTGGCATGCAAGTCCAGTAGCTCGGTCAGTTTCGCCTCCGCGCTGCCAGCCAACGTCAGGTCGGCATGGGCCACGATGCCAGCAACTTGTGTCTTGTCCGGCTCACTCTTGCTCTTCCGGCATTGGTCGACGATAAAGGCGGTCTCGCCAGCTGGTCGCAGATGGTCTGGACCCTCGCGGAAGTAAAACGCACCGCATTCGATAAAAACAGATTTGACAATATTGTGCCCGCTTTGGGTATCTGCCCAAAAATCCGGTAACAGGTAGTTTCTGCCGAAGCGGGATTTCCACAAGTGATGATGGGGGTCGATGATAGGGAGGTCGGGTTCGAGTATTGCTTCCTCGACCTGATCGAGCCATGCTTGGCTACCTGGAACTGGTGTTGTCATAGTTTTCCCCGGTGTTTAGCCGTTGCTGGATTGCGTTGCATTCTATCCAGATTCTCTGTGCAGGCTCTCTATCCACAATCGTAATCCATTCCCCAAGCAATTCTTTAATCAATCCTCCAGCCAATCACTAAACCAACCTGTTCTTCACCTGCCTATCAAGCAACCATGCGAGCTCATTTTCGCGTTCTCTTTGCGGCGTCAATGCATGCTGTCTATGGCCTGAGCCGCCTGTTGGCTGTCTGCTGTAGATAGCCTCGGTAACGTTAGTGTAGTATCGCCAATACTATTCGCGCAGTTTTGATGCAGGTCATGGCAAGGAGCCGTTCTGCATAGGGTGTAGTTTAACAATCAATAATAAATAAAGAGGGGCCTGCATGAGCATCACGGCGTTAGTCATTGTTGTCTACCTGGCGTTCTTCGTCGCCTTCGGTATCTATCTTAACAAAAGCAACGTAAGTGCATCAGACTGGGCCATCGGTGGCGGCGGCCTGGGAATCTTTATGCTCGCAGCCGGTGTGGCCGGAACGCGTATCGGTGGTGCCGGTACCTATGGTGTGGCTGGCGACGTGATCTCCGAAGGCCTTGGGCATCTCTGGTACGGCGTTAACTCATTTGCAGCCTTGTTTCTCGTTGGCTTGTTCTTTGCGATCCCCTATCGGCGGCTACAATTGGTCAGCGTGGGCCAGGTGTTTGACTACCGTTTCGGCTCCGACCGCTGCAAGTGGCTGACCAGCCTCTGTGTACAAGCTGAATATCTGGTTGTGAATATCATTGAACCCTATGTGATCGGTTCTATCGTAGCCGGTGTCACAGGATTGCCATTTCCTGTTGGTGTTGCTATTGGCGGCATCCTGATTGTTACCTTCACCGTAACCGGCGGCCTGAAGGGCACCGCTATCGCCAATGTCGTCCATTGCGGCGTCATCATCTTCGGCCTGATGCTGGTGGGTGTAATAGCCATGAATAATCTCGGTGGCTGGGAGTCAGTAGCGGCCTTGTCCGATGAGATGCTCGCAGCAGCCAACAAGGATGAAGTGCGCTGGTGGAGCTTTACTGGTATTGGCTGGGCAACCATTATCGCCTTGTTTATCTCGGCGACAATTCATACGCCGGCCGCATCGGTCTATGCGAACTACGCTAGTTCCGCCGCACGTCAGGATTATCTGATACCAGGCTTTTTTCTGGCCGGAGTGGTGGCAGCGCTCATGCCGATAGTCGCCGGTTTTATCGGTATTCTGACTATGGCCACCTACGGAGCTGAAAGCGGCCTGACGAGTTACTTGAATATCGCGCAGCTAGCTATCGATACGGGGCCGATTTTGGCGGGTATCGCTCTGGCAGCTGTATTGGCGGCAGTGATTTCTTCCGGTGCGCCGATTCTTCTGGCCAGTTCGACCATGTTTGTGAACGACTGGATTCCTGGTTCGAAAAATTTCGACAGTGATACCCGTTTGCGGGCTTACAAAATCGTCACCGTGCTGTACGGCACAGCGGCGGCGGTCATTGCCTGGCTAGGTAATATATCATCTGTTCTGCAATTGCTGTTATTGGGCTTCGCCATGGTGGTGCCACCGGCAATTGCCGTGACATATGTTTTCTACTGGAAGAAAACCACAGAGCAGGCGGCGTTTTGGGGAATGGCGATAGGCTTCGCTGGTGGCCTGATAATGTGGCTGTTTAACACCTTGTTCGATGGCGTTGAGAACGCCACGGCAGGCGGCTTTGCCCAGTTCTGGTACGAGTTCATTGAAATGCTCGGTGAGTGGCGTGATCCGTCGTTCCTGACTCTGCTATTGCCATTGTTTACGATTCCAATCATCACCTTGCTGTTTCCCCATAAGGAAGAAGACGACGCTGAACAGTGTGCGGCGTTCTACAAACGCCTCGGTCGTATTCAGAAGAATCTGGATTGGGCCTGATTGCAGCGCTTAACGCTGCAACTGGCCACTGGCCTGAATCAGGAAGGGGCCGGGAGTACGGAAGCTCTGTTTCAATAATCGACAGAGCTCTTCGCCGGTCTCGGCCTTGGCTGCCGGTACTCCAAAGCTGTTTGCCATGCCAACCCAATCCATAATCGGATTACTGATATCGAACAGGCTCTGGGCAATAGCGCCGGGATTATCGACACCGATCTTGGCGTATTCATTGGTCAGGATGTTGTAGACATTGTTGGCAAATATCACCGTCGTCACATTCAATCCTTCTCGTGCCTGAGTCCAAAGGCTCTGAATCGTATAAGCGGCACCGCCGTCGCCTAACAGTGCTAATACGGGCCGATCCTGACAGGCTAACGCCGCGCCAGTCGCGCAAGGCCCGCCTTGCCCGATGGCTCCACCAGTTAATGATAGCCAACTATTCGTCGCGGCAGTCTGACAAAAAGGATAGGCTGAGTTCCCGCCACCTGAGTCGGTACAAACTATGACTTCTTCAGGAAGTGTTGCAGCGATGGATTGCAGGATGATCTTCGTCTTGAGTTCGCCAGCAGGTTCGCTAACCTCGATTTTTTCAAATCGACTCACTTCTTCTTTGCCCGCGCCCAGACGCTCGGCAAGACGCTGCAGAGCATCGCTGGCATCATCTTCTTTCTGGGTGAAGCGATGGACCTGACATCCTTCGGGAACAAGTTGACTGGGCATCCCCTGATAGGCAAAGAAACTGGCCGGTATTTCAGCATTGACCAGCACCAGGTGGTCGAAGCCATCCAGTGCCTCGAGAATTTGCTCGGGGAAATAGGGGAGTCGTTTGACTGCAACGCGCCCAGGACCACCGTCCACACGACCGGGAAAAGTGGCGTTGAACAGGGTGGAGCCGGTCTTCTTGGCAATCTTACTGCCAGCTTCCATCGCCGTTTGCTCTGTGGCGTGGTGTTCCAGCAACATGGCAATCTTGCCGCCGCTAGTAAATACTTGCGCAAGGGCCTCGACAGTCGCCTCGTCAATTTTGCTGCGCTGGGGAATTGGATTGGGCGACGCTGGGCCATTCGAATCTCCCCAGGCGGCATCGGCACCCATTATCAGTGTAGCAATCTGGCCATTTGCACCAGACGACTGCCGCAGCGTTGCGGTATACGCATCGGCGCCATCTTGCGCGAGCGATTGCGCTGTGGAACAGGATTTGGTCCAGTTGGAATAGTTTGCTGCGAGCGTATCGATGTTTGACGTCAGTGGTGCGTCATAGCCAACATGATAGTTCGGGTGATTGCCGACAATATTAATCATAGGCGAATTGGCGCGTCTGGCATTGTGCAAGTTGGCGATACCATTGGCCAGGCCGGGGCCAAGATGCAACAGAGTTGCCGCGGGTTTACCAGTCATGCGGCCGATGCCATCGGCGGCACCTGTGCAAACGCCTTCGAACAATGCCAGCACGGACTTGATGCGAGGGACGCGGTCCAGCGCCTGTACCAAATGCATTTCAGAAGTGCCGGGGTTTGCTATGCAATATTCGACACCACAATCGGCTAGGGTTTCAATCAGCGCCGTTGCGCCATTCTTGCTTTCGGTCAACTCGATCTCTCCTGATATTGTGATTTTCTTGCATTGCATATTGCGAGCAATCGGGAGATAAACTGCAGCCGTCCTTGCTGTGCCTGTGCACAAGCAATCCTGTTTGCTGCCAACCCCCTTTGAGCGCAATAATCATAGCATCTATGGAATTAAACACTAATGGCAGTGAGTCAGCAGGACAGTGAGTTTGTCGCTTATGTAGTGGATCTGCTGCAAAGCGTAGGGCCTGTCTCCTCCAGGCGGATGTTCGGCGGACATGGCATTTTTCTGGAAGGATTGATGTTCGGCCTGATTGCCGGCCAAGAGCTCTATCTGAAAGTGGATGGCCAATCCCGAGAGGAATTTACAGCATTGGGGCTGCAGCCCTTTACCTACTTGCGGCAAGGCAAGACAATGCAGCTGAATTACTATCAAGCGCCAGAAGAAGCTTTGGAGCTGCCCGCCACCATGGCTGAGTGGGGCAACAAGGCTTATGCCACCGCCGTGCGTGCGGCAGCGGCGAAGCGGCAAAAAGCACACGCTCAGGGCAAGCCCGAACCAAAGGCCTGAGCCAAATACTAGAGTACGCCAGGCCGCGCGTCAGGCTGTTGTCTGGTCGTCAGCCACTGCTGCTGCTATTCAGATTCCATTCAGGGATAGGGTCGTAATCTGACAATGTAGCGGAGGCTCCTTCAGGCGAAATTCCCACGCCTTACCCACACGTACTGTTTCGCCTGCTGTTGAGCAATTCCGTGAATCCCCACTCTTTGTACGGCGGATAGGGAGTGGGGATTTTTTATGCCTGTAGAACGCGTAATTTCAGGGCAGTCGCATTCTTTCATGGAACAGGATTTTACAGGCGGCGTGAATTGGCTAGTACTCATACTATCTGCTCTTCTCAGCGCCTAACTTCTGTGTTCTGCTCTGCTCTGGTGTTCAATCCTGATTTGCTCTTTGCTCTTTGCTCTTCGCTCTTCGCTCTTCGCTCTTTGCTCTTTCCTCTTCCAGCTCCCTATGCCAACGATTTGGGTCAGTTTCCGAGCCCAGCTTGCTATCCCACTAAACTCCCTTACTCGAGCCCTGGTTCGACTGGAACTGCAGAGCTTTCTTGATCGCTTGCCGTTCTTTGATAGTATTCAGTTTTTGTCGCCGGCATGCCAAGAACCATTGATAATAAGAATATGTCGCCAGGACTACTGACCGCTCCATGAAATGTGCCACGGATAATTCAGCTTCACCGTTGTGGTGTACACCAGTGCGCGGCTTGCCCGGACCATCAATAGTGCTGCGATTTGCTGCCTTGCTGGTACTGGCCCTGATTTTCTGTTTGCCTTCCCTGTCTTTTTCCCAATCCATTGCTGATGAGCTGACACCCTATTCAGTGCCTGCAAATATGAGTCAGGTTGAATTTTATCTGCTGACTGTCGATGTGGGTGATCAGGTCTGGGATAACTTCGGCCATACAGCACTGCGCGTCATCGATGAAAACACCAATACCGATCTGGTTTTTAACTGGGGCATATTCGATATCAGCGGTGGCGTTGTTGGTTTTTCCTTTAATTTTTTCAAAGGCATCATGGAGTATCAGTTGGCTACCTCGGCGCCAACCCGGGAATTCGCCATGTATCGCAATCAGCAGAGGTCAGTTTGGCAGGACAGGATTAACCTCACCAATCCGCAAAAAGAGATCCTCTATCGTCGCCTGCTGTGGAATCTGGAGCCCGAAAATATCACCTATGACTACCAGTATTTCTTTAACAATTGCACAACCCGTGTCCGCGATTATCTGGATGAGGCGCTTGGCGGCAAGATCGGTGATTTCTATCAGGGTGTAACAGAGCAAACGTTCCGTGATCAGGTGCAATCTCACTATGCCTCAGTGCCAATTGTCGCTTTTTCGTTGGATGTGTTGATGAATAGCAATATCGACCGGCAGGTGAGCGAATACGAGGCTATGTATTTACCATTGGCGCTGCGCGAGCAATTGGCGCTGATCCCCTCCGATGTTGCCATAGACGGGCGGCGGCAGATGCTGCTCTCCGACCATCAGGAAGTCATGAGTTTTCCGGCTCCGACGATAGCGACCAATGGCCATGAAGTTGCCTCTCTGGCCCTGTTGGCGCCAGCGCTTTTTCTGATTCTGATGCTGAAAAAGATCCCCATGTCCTATTTTGCCACGCATTCGCGTGTCGGCTTGAAACTGGCACCAATCAGCTTTCGGTTGTTGGGCTTATTGGGTTTGCTGACGGCTCTTTTCAGTGGTGTTTACGGGATTCTCATGCTGGGCAGTTGGTTCATCTCCGATCATCTGGATTTGCACCACAATGTCAATTTGCTGTTGTTCTGGCCTACTGACATTCTCGGTGTCATCGTCGCTTTACGCTGGCTGGTTTTCTGCAAACCCTGGCCGATGACGCACAATTCGGCGCCGTTCATCACTTACTATTTAATGGCCCATGTCGTCGCGATGGTAGGCTACGGGGCGATTGCCTATTTTGATTGGAGTGCCCAGTATGTAATGGACATCGCTTTCTACATCGTCCCCGGGTTTCTGCTCTTCACTGTGCTCATCTGGATTGTTGGCTTTCAGCCAGCCAAGCCCAGAAACATGTTTTTCTAGTCTCTTAACTTACTGTTCTTCGAGTTCGTCTCCTCACAGACTCTCACAAACTCCCACTGACTCTCTGCGGTCACTGGCGTATTTTCCCTCTTTATCCCTCCTGATTTCTGCATAGCTGTGCATGAGAAGCAGGGGCTAACCTATTCCGAGTTTATGGGGTGCGATGGAGTAGTTGCGGGAGACGATTTTGCAAATCTGATGTGGTGCGGATACTGAGAAGTGCTAACTGAGGAGGATGATGCAGTAGGAGGTAGTGCAATGAAGAACGAATAGCATTGCGGTGTTTGCCCAGATTGCAGACGAAAAAAAGCCGGACACAAGGCCCGGCTTGATCTTCCGAAACTGGGATTTACATGTCAGCGATTTCGACGCGTCGATTGCGCTGGTAGGCCGCATCACTGCTGGCGCGATCAGCTGGGCGTTCTTCACCGTAGCTCACTGTTTCGATCTGGTTGCGTGAAGCACCGTTGACGATCAGGAAGTTCATGATGCCATTGGCACGACGCTCACCCAGCGCCAGGTTGTATTCGCGAGTACCACGCTCATCGGCATGGCCTTCCAGGCGGATACGCTTGCTCGGGTTAGCAGCTAGATCACGAGCGTGATAGGTCAGAACATCGCGGTCCGCCTGGCGGAACTCGGAGACGTCAAAGTCGAAGTAAAAAACGCGCGTTGCCAAGGCAGAACGCATCATTCTCTCTTCAGCTGCAGCCGCTCTGGCACGTGCAGCTTCTTCAGCTTCGCGGGCGCGGCGGGCAGTTGCTTCGGCATCAGATTCAGTGGCTACTTCTGTGGTGGTCTCTGCTTCTTCACTTGAAGAACTACAGGCGACAAAACCGCTCAGTACCAAAATCATTAAAGCCAATTTTGTTAGTTGCGTTATTTTCATGGCAGCTCCTGCTTCGTCGTAATCGTAACTGGTCGGATACAGAATTTCTCAGAAATTACAGTACCTTGAATGAAGAGCGAAGCATACCCCATTATTTTCTGCAAATCCACGCAGATTGCGATATTGCTGGTCGATGTTTTGCTGCGCTCAGCCCGGTATTCGCGGTTGTTTGCTCAGCGCGCGCAAAAACCGAGCATACGTTCGATTTTTCTTATCACCAGCACATTTCAATGATACTCTTCACGATCAAATTCGCGGGAATTGCCGCCTGTATCGATTGTCGGAATCAATCAAGGTTCGGCAAAGCCTCAATAACAGCAATTATGTGGTGCCCGACGCCGTATCCGAAGGAGAGACATTGTGAATGTTGACTTCACAGCTGAGGAATTAGCCTTCCAGAAAGAAGTGCGAGAATTCCTCGAAAATGAATTCCCGGCTGACCTGAAAGCCAAAGTCGATGCCAATATTCGTTTGAGCAAAGATGATCTGGTGCGTTGGCAGAAGATTCTCTACAAGAAAGGTTGGGCCGCGCCATCCTGGCCGGAAGAATATGGCGGTACCGGTTGGTCGCCTACACAGAGGCATATTTTCGCGACTGAAATGGGCCTTATTGGTGCGCCGGAACCAGTCCCCTTCGGGATGAAGATGGTTGCCCCCGTGATCATGTCCTATGGTAACGAGGAACAAAAGCAGCGCTTTCTGCCTGATATTCTGGCCAGTAATGTCTGGTGGTGTCAGGGCTATTCAGAACCCAATGCCGGCTCTGACCTCGCTTCCCTCAAGACTACTGCCGTGCGCGATGGCGATGAGTATGTGGTCAACGGTGCCAAAACCTGGAATACCTACGGCCAATACGCCGACTGGATTTTCTGCCTTGTGCGTACGGACAACACGGTCAAAAAACAGGAAGGTATCAGCTTCCTGCTGATTGATATGAAAACCCCGGGAATTTCTCTCAAGCCGATTGTATTGCTGGACGGTCATGCGGAAGTCAACGAAGTGTTTTTCGACGATGTTCGTGTTCCAGCTGCAAACCTCATTGGTGAGGAAAACAAAGGTTGGACATACGCCAAGGTGTTGTTGACCCATGAGCGCACCAATATATCTGGTGTGCCACGCAGCAAGCGCAAGTTGCACTCCCTGAAACAAGTGGCAGCTGCGACGCCGGACGGCAATGGGGGAACCCTTCTCGAAGACAGCTCTTTCAAGCGCAAGGTAGCTGAGATGGAGATTGAATTAAAAGCGCTGGAATATTCTGAGTTGCGGACGCTTGCTGCACTCAGTGTTGGCAAGGCGCCAGGCCCTGAATCATCGATTCTGAAAATTGTCGGGACCGAACTGTCGCAAAAGCTTGATGAGATGTTTGTTGAACTGGCGGCGTATCACAGTTTGCCGTTCGTACCGGAGCAGTTTGAAGATGATTTTTCTGGTGAGCCTGTTGGCCCCGGCTCGGCAGCGTCGACAGCGTTAACTTACTTTAATAATCGCAAACTCTCCATTTTCGGCGGATCCAACGAGATCCAGCGCAACATTATTTGCAAGGCAGTGTTGGGGCTTTAGTACAAGCCGCAACATTTTGACCCGATCAAGAATAAGAGGAAAGCCAGTGGATTTTTCATATACCGAAGTGCAACAGATGCTGAAAGATCAAGTTCAGCGATTCGTGCAAAAAAGCTACGATTTCGATACTCGCAACAAAATCATCGCCAGCGAGCAAGGCTTTAGCGCTGAGAATTGGGCTTTGTTTGCCGAGCTGGGTTGGTTGGCAGTTCCGTTCACCGAAGAGGATGGTGGGTTGGGAGGGTCGGCTGTCGATCTGATCGTGTTAATGGAAGAGTTTGGCAAGGCCAATCTGGTTGAGCCGTTTTTGGCGACAGCTGTGTTGGGTGGTGGGCTTGTTGCCAGACTTGCCGAAGGTGATCGCAAGGAGCAATTGCTTGGTGAGATCATGTCGGGCGAGTTGCAACTGGCTCTTGCCTTCTCTGAGGAGGGTAGTCGTTTTAACCTTGCCAATGTGACGACCAGCGCCAAAGCAGACGGTGACAATGTTACGATTTCCGGCAAGAAAGTCGCCGCGTTGAACGGCACAGCAGCCCAACAACTAGTTGTGGTAGCGCGGGAATCTGGCGAGCCAACCAGCCGTGATGGTGTCTCGGTGTTTCTGGTCGATGCTGCCAGCCCGGGTGTCAAACTACAGTCTTATCCAACAATTGATGGCAAGCGGGCGGCAGATATCACTTTTACTGACGTAACAGTGCCAGCCAGCAACCGACTTGGCGAGGCTGGTAAGGCGCTGGCGGTTCTCGAAGCAGTAATTGATATGGCGACTGTTGGTGTCAGTGCGGAAGCTGTTGGTGCGCTGGAAATGCTACTACACAAAACCGTTGAATACAGTAAAGCACGTACCCAGTTTGGCGTACCCATTGGAACCTTTCAGGCATTGCAGCATCGCATGGCAGATATGTTTGTTGAATGCCAATTGGCACGTTCCATTGTGTTGATGGCAGCGATGCAGATCGATAGTAGCGAGCCGGAACAGGAAAAAAACCGTGCAGTGTCGGCGGCAAAGAGTCGAGTGGGCAAAGCGATCCGCAAAGTTGGTCAGGAAGCCATTCAGATTCATGGCGGTATCGGTACAACAGAAGAACTAGATGTAGGGCACTTCTTCAAACGTGTGACAGCACTTGAAGTATTGTTCGGCAACACTGACTTTCACACAGATCGATTCGCGCAACTTTCTGACTAGCAGGTTTAGGCATGAGTGAATTGATCCTGGTCCGGCACGGGCAGGCTTCGTTCGGAGCTGATTCCTATGACAAGCTAAGCCAGCGTGGCGTCGAACAGGTCAAGGTGCTTTGCCAGCATTGGCAGGCGATGGGCGAGCAATTCGATCATCTTTATTGCGGTACCTTGCTACGCCAGCAAGAGACTGCTGCTGAGTTGTTGCCAATGCTCAGCGACAAGCAGCAAGACCCCGTCCAACATTCATCCCTGAATGAATACAATGGCGATCCGCTGATTCAGATTTTTCTGCGTGACCATGCGCTAGGTGCAGGATTTACGGATGACATCGACTGGCCAATCAAGGAAGAGCGCTTGTTTCAACGGGTGTTTGAAGCAGCTACTGCACGTTGGATAGCTGATGAACTCAGCCCAGGCCCGGCAGATCAACACTACGAATCCTGGCTTGATTTTAAAACTCGTGTGCAAGCTGTGGTTGCCGAGATCATGGCCAAACATCAGCGTGGTAGCAAGGTAGTTTTATCGACCTCTGGCGGTGTTATTGCGATGGTGTTACAAAGCGTATTGAACTTTCCCGATGATCAGGTCATCAATACTAATTGGATGGTGCATAACAGCTCGGTGACCCGGATAAAATATGGCGGTGGCAGGGTATCGCTGGCGCAATTCAATAGTCTGGCACATTTGGAGAACAGTCAGTATCAACACCTGATTACCTATCGCTAGGTTCGGATGCATAGTACGGACGTATAGCTCAGACTCATGGTTCAGGCGTAAAGTTCAGGAATCAAGTGCAAGCCTAAAATTCGAATCCCGGCGTTAATAACAGGAATAACAAGTGACGACAGCAGATCTCATCGATCGACCCGGCGCTATTCGGCCTGGCGAGGAGCTCGATCTAGATGCCCTGAAGCAACACCTTGAACCCGTGCTGGGTAGTGCAGCCAATGCATTGAGTATCAAACAATTTCCCGGCGGCCATTCCAATCTCACCTATTTGCTGACGTCAGGCAATGAACGCTGGGTCCTGCGCCGTCCTCCATTTGGCAGTACCGTAAAATCTGCCCATGATATGTCGCGGGAGTTTCGCATTCTTTCGGCGCTGAAAGACGTTTTTCCTTACGGCCCAGTGCCCGTGCATTTTTGCGCTGATCACGACGTGATTGGTTGTGATTTTTATTTGATGAACTACATCGAAGGGCTGGTCATTCGTCGCGATTACCCCACCGAGTTGGGTCTCAGTCCGGATCAGATCAGGCAACAACTCATGAACTTCTTTGATGTGCTAGGTGACCTGCATTCGGTTGATCTGCAGGCTGCTGGCCTGCATGACTTTGGTCGTCCGGCTGGTTATGTGCAGCGTCAAGTTGATGGCTGGAGTCGCCGTTGGGCAGACGCAGTGACACCAGATACGGTGAATTGCGATGAAATTATCACGTGGTTGCATGACAACATGCCTGCTGAAAGTGGTAAGGCCAGCGTCATCCATAATGATTACAAGCTGGACAATGTCATCTTTGCTCCGGATAACCCACTACAGGTCATCGGCGTATTGGATTGGGAAATGTCGACTGTGGGCGACCCACTAATGGATCTTGGCTGCACGCTGGGTTATTGGGTCCAGGCATCGGATCCGGATTTTTTTCGCCAGTCTCGCACCATGCCTTCGGATATTGATGGCGCGCCAACCAGAGCAGAGATTGTGCAGCGCTTTCAGGAGCGCACCGGGTTATCGGTTGCCAGTTTTCCGTTCTACTTTTGTTTTGGGTTGTTTCGGCTGACTGTGATCGGTCAGCAAATTTATTACCGGTATTACCATGGACATACCAAAGATGAACGCTTTGCCGGCTTTCTGAAAAAAGCCTATACCCTGCAGAAAATGTGCGACCTGATCATTAAAGGCGAAGTCATAAACTAGGATTCGGCGATGACTAATTCAATCAATGATTTGTTCAGTATCACCGGTAAGACAGCAGTCGTGACTGGTGGTTCTCGTGGCATTGGCAGGATGATTGCCGATGCTTTTGTCAGCAATGGCGTGAAGACCTATATCACCGCGCGCAAAGTTGCGGCTTGTCAGACCACTGCTGATGAACTGAGCGCCAAGGGTGACTGCATCGCATTGCCAGCTGATCTGTCGACCACTGAGGGCCGGGCGGCATTTGTCGAGGAAATTAAACAGCGTGAACAAAGCCTGGATATTCTGGTAAACAATGCCGGCGCCGCATGGGGCGCTGCTTTTGATGACTATCCGGAAGATGGTTACGACAAAGTCATGAACATCAATGTCAAAGCGGTGTTTATGTTGACCCGGGACCTGCTCCCGCTGTTGCTTGCACAAGCTTCCACAACCAATCCAGCCCGGGTGATCAATATTGGTTCTATCGATGGGTTGCGTGTATCAGCCACAGATAATTTTGCCTATGGGGCGTCAAAAGCGGCGGTGCATTTTCTGACCAAGAATCTGGCGCTACGCCTGGGGCAACGTGGCCTGACGATCAATGCTATCGCGCCAGGGCCATTCGAAAGTGAAATGATGAAACACATGCTTAGCCAGTATGGCGAAAAAATCAATGCCGAGAATCCACTGGGCCGCATAGGCAACCCTGTGGATATGGGCGGCCTCGCGGTCTATCTGGCCTCGCCAGCGGCGAGCTACGTCAATGGGCAGGTGATTGCTCTGGATGGCGGTCGTCATCTCGGCGCACGCGTGGACTGATTACCGTTTTCACCGCTAAATGCGTTTAAATCTGGGTGAGGCAGTGTTACTTTAGCGCTCCCGACGATTCCGACCGCTACTGTAGCGTGTCTGGATTGCTATTTAAGGGATTAACACTGACCATCGATAAAACGTGAGCCAAGCTATCCCACCGTGAAGCAACCACTAGCCTCTGTAATCCCCAATTTCGTTATCGCACCGATGGCTTTCATCAGTGGTGCCTGCGTGATGACTATTGAAATGCTGGGGGCGCGTATTCTGTCGCCGTACTTTGGTGGCAGCCTGTCCGTCTGGGGCAGTATTATCACGATCTTCATGCTGGCGTTGTCGGTGGGCTATCTGATTGGTGGTCGACTTTCATCGCGGAGTCCGAATCCGGTCACGTATGCCTGCTTTTTTATCGGGGCGGCGGTTTTCTCACTACCCGTGATTCTGCTGGCCGATGCCATCATGGAACCGATATTCCTGACGATTATCGACCCTCGATACGGGTCGCTCGTCGCGTCAGTCCTGCTATTTTTTATTCCCACCGCTATTCTTGGCATGATTTCGCCGTACTCGGTGCGCTTGATGGTGAGCAGCGAAGAGGACAGTGGCCGGATGGCCGGGCTGTTGTTCTTTGTGTCTACCGTGGGTAGTGCGTTGGGTACGCTTGGCACCAGTTTCTATTTCGTACTCTGGTGGGAAGTCAATGAGATTCTCTGGGGAGCCACGGCGTCATTAATTCTCGCAGCTGGCATCATCCTCGTGACCAACTATCTGGTGAACGGACCGAATTTAAAGCGTACACAACGCCATGAGAAACAAGCTTAAGCTTTTAATCGCACAGTTCACATTACTATTATTGGTAGCTCTGACAGGCGCCGGTTTGGTATCTGCTGAAACTATTCACGAAGAAAAATCCAAATACCGCGACATCACTGTCACGCAAGTCGGTGATCGTCGCTGCCTGCTATTCAATGTGCATCGTGGCGATCGTAATCAAACCTGCATGCTGGTCAATGATCGCGACAATCTGGTGTTTGATTATACGCGTATGAGTTTTGCTGGTTTACTGCTCAATGGTGATCCGCAAAATATACTCGTCATTGGTCTCGGTGGCGGATCGATACCTATGGCATTTAGCGACTTGTATCCGCAAGCAAAAATCGATGTCATCGAAGTTGATGAAGCGGTTGTCCGAGTCGCCAAGGAATTCTTCTATTTCGAAGAGACGGACAACATGACGGCTATCGTCGATGACGGTCGCCCCTTCATCAAGCGTGCCGGACTACGCGGTATCAAGTATGACTATATTGTTCTGGATGCCTTCAGTGGGGACTATATTCCCGAGCATATGCTGACGCGAGAATTTCTCGAAGAAGTGAAGAAAATCATGACCGATGATTCAGTGCTGGTCGCCAATACATTTTCTACCAGCCGGCTTTATGATCACGAATCGGTGACGTACCAGCGTGCGTTCAACGAATTTTTTAACTTCAAACTACCATCTTCGGGCAACCGCATTATCATTACCCAGCTTGATCCACTACCTCCGCGCGGAGAGTTGGTGACAGAGGCGCGCCGTTTGGCAGAGAGTTTGGGTAAGTATGGTGTGCCGCTGCTGGATTACACGCGCCGACTCTCAACCACCGTAGATTGGGATATGAGTCGACGCGAACTCACTGATCAATACTCGCCGGGCAATTTGTTGCAAGCCCAGTAGCTTCTTATTCGCAGTTGGATGAGTAAGCAAACTATTTGTGACTGATAATGTCACGCAGCCCTGCCAAATTCAGCAACTCAATCTCGCGATTGGCCACCGAAATCAGCTCTTTGCGTTGCAGAGAGGTCATGATCCGGCTCACGGTCTCTACTGTTAAGCCCAGATACTCGCCAATATCACCTCTGGTCATCGGCAGCAAAAACCGGCTGGGGGAGAGTGCCACTCGGGAATAGCGGCTGGACAGCCCAAGCAGAAATGAAGCCATGCGTTGCTCAGCTGTGTAGCTGCTGAGAAGCGTATGAATTTGTTGATCTTTGGCGATCTCATTGCCCATGATGGCAAAGAAATGATGCTGCAGATTTGGCAGTTGGTGGCTGAGACTTTCCAGTTGTGAGAACGGTATTTCACAAATGGATGAATGTTCCAGAGCCTGTAGCGAATTGGCGTAGTGTTTGCTGGCAATCCCATCCATGCCAATGATTTCCCCTGGCAGGAAAAATCCAGTGACTCGGCCCTGTCCGCTATCGCTCAGAAAGTAAGATTTGAAACTGCCTGCACGTACCGCATAAACAGAATTAAACGGATCATTCTGGCGATAAAGGTGGTCACCTTTCTTATAGGGGCGATTGCGTTCGACAATCTCATCCAGCTGATGAATCTCCGACTTGTTCAGCGCGATAGGCAAGCATAATTCATTGAGCCTGCAGCTGGCGCATGAGATGCGCGTGTTGTGCGGGCACATCTTGCGCGGTGGCGCATGATTGAGAATAGACTCGGCCAGATTGGTAGATTTATCGTTGGCATCAGCGGGGTTCATGTTTTCTTCCAGAGTCTTTTGAGAGCCAGTTTGCCACTGTTTATGTTTCAGTACAAACCCCATTGGTTTGGCTGGAAGGCGAATCTATTGACTGCTCGTAAACCTGGGCGACTTTAAGCAAATCACACTGTGATGCGTTATGGATGTTTGATAGATGGCTCAGCAGATGAGCTCGAGAAATTGGCGCGGTAAGTATGGTTCGGTGCTGGCGGTGACAGGCTAAAACAGACGGGCAAGTGTACTAAAAATCAGCATGCTCAGAGAGTAAGCCGCTGGCGCAGTTTGATCTGCGCCAGTCCGAGCAAGCATCCCATCAATCGTCTTTTTGGCCAACCAGTACAGTGAGGACGTCACAGGTAGCGCCATGTAGTACTTTATTGGCTGTTGAGCCGAGTAGAATTTTCCAACCCGAATGGCCGTGGCTTCCGATAACTATCGCATCAGCACCGATCTCACTGGCCAAATTGCGGACTTCTGGAGCAGGTGCGCCGAGCAGGGTGTGTACTCTGGTTTCGTCGATCGATAAATCTTTGCCAACCTTGGCCAGCCGCTCTTCGGCAAAGTTAATAGCCTCTTGCTGTAACTCGCTTATGTTGACGGCATAGATGTCCATGCTGTAGGCCGCAGCAACGGGCTCCACGACATGCACCAAATGAAGTTTCCCTGTGTCGCCGGCGAGTTTCGCTGCAGTCTCAATGACTTTTTTCGAATCGTTCGACAGGTCTATGGCAACCAGTATTTTCTTGTACATGTTCAGCCTCCTTACTTGGCCGATCCTATCCGATAGTTCAAATTCACTTTGAATCTTTTTCGTTCTGAAACTCTTGTTTTGAAACTACCGTGATCGTTTACGATGAGGCGGTATGTCTGCAACCGCTGGAAGTAACGTACCGCCTATCGTCGGGCAGGGTCTTGATCTCTGTCAAGGGTATAATCGTCAGGTTGAGTGTCTAGCTGGCTTCCTTGATCATATTGCGAGCGATAATGATCTGCTGTATCTGGCTGGTGCCCTCATAGAGTCTGAAAAGCCGGACATCGCGGTAAAAGCGTTCAACTGCATATTCCGACATATAGCCAGCGCCACCATGAATCTGAACTGCACGGTCTGCAACACGGCCAACCATTTCGGTGGCGAACAATTTACTGGCCGATGACTCAGTGCTGACATTCTCGCCGTTGTCTCGCTTGCGTGCGGTTTCCATGACCATGCACTGCGCTGCGTAGGATTCGGTTTTGGAATCTGCCAGCATTGCTTGAATCAATTGTTGTTCGGCAATTGGTTTGCCGAATTGCTTGCGTTGAATGGCGTAGTCCAATGAGTCGCGAATAAGCCGTTCGGCAACACCGCAACTGACCCCGGCAATATGCAGTCGGCCTCGGTCCAGGACCTTCATCGCGGTGATGAAACCGTCACCTTCCTTGCCGATGATATTTTCTGCTGGGACTCGGCAATCTTCGAAAATGACATCGCAAGTCATGGAGCCCGACTGGCCCATCTTCTTATCGATCGTACCCAGCGTAATACCAGGGGTATCTTTCTCAACAATAAACGAGGAGATGCCACGCGCACCTTTATTGTCGGGGTCGGTGCGGGCCATAACATTGAAGGTGTCAGCGACGTAGGCATTGGTGATGTAGCGTTTCGTGCCGTTGATAACATAGTGGTCACCATCGCGCACCGCTGTGGTTTTCAGTGCGGCCGCATCAGAACCGGCGTCCGGTTCGGTCAGGCAAAAACAGCTGATGAATTCGCCGCTGGCATACTTGGGCAGGTATTTCTGTTTCTGTTCTTCGGTGCCGTCGAATACGATCGCGGCAGAGCCGATACCGTTGTTGGTGCCCATGATTGAGCGAAACGCCGGAGAAGTCTTTCCCAGAGCCATAGCCACCAGGATTTCTTCTTCCATAGTCAAACCCAGACCACCATATTCTTCTGGGATAGTCAGACCAAACAGGCCGAGCTCCTTCATCTCCTGAAGTAGGTCATTTGGTAGCTTGCCTTCCTCGGCCAGCTGGTTCTCTGCGGGTATCAACCGCTCCCGCACAAAGCGCTCAATCAGGTCGACGAGCTGGTTTATGGTCTCTTGATCTCTAATCATTTCAGTCCCCCCCGAAATTGAGCGGCTAAGCTATCACAAGCATTACCCTAAAGCGACTACAGGTGGCGTGGTTGCTGGGCTCGCCGACTATTCAGGCGCTGTGCTAGAATGTTTGATCTCGCCTGTACCCCGCTACTACAGGCATATACACCAGCTTGTTTTCAAAGGATTTGAAAGCTCACTGGTTACTGAAAAAACAACGAACTCAGAGACCTGTCCGGGAACTATACAATGTCCAGTCAAACACTCACTGAAGCTTTCATTTACGACGGTGGTCGTTCCGCATTTGGCCGCCACGCAGGCGCCCTTGCCCCGGTCCGGCCAGACGATCTTCTGGCCCATATCATCAAGTCTGTGGTGGAGCGCAATGCGTTCAGCCTGGAGGCTTATGAAGACGTGATTATGGGCAATACCAATCAGGCGGGTGAGGACTGTCGTAACGTGGCCCGATTTGCTGCGCTACGTGCGGGAATGCCTGTTGAAGTGGCAGGGCTGACGGTAAACCGGCTGTGTGCGTCGGGCCTTGCTGCCGCATTGACTGCCGCCAATGGCGTCAAAGTCGGTGAGGGCAATCTCTTTGTTGCCGGTGGTGTCGAATCCATGAGCCGCGCACCGCTGGTGTTGTCCAAGGCGCAGTCGCCTTTTGATCGCGGTCAGGAGATCGCTGACAGCACTCTCGGGGCGCGTTTCACCAATCCTGAATTCGCCAAGGCGTTCGGCAACGACAGCATGCCCCAGACTGCTGACAATATTGCGGCTGATCTGGGCATTAGTCGGGCTGACAGCGATGCTTATGCTGCGGGTTCGCAAGCCAAATATGAAGCCGCACGCGCTGACGGGTTCTATAAAGATGAAATTATTCCAATCGACGTGACGCAAGGTCGCAAGAAACCGCCGGTCACAGTCGATGCTGATGAGCATCCGCGACCGGCATCCGATCTCGACGCGCTGTCGGGACTTCGTACGCTCTTTGAAGGTGGTGTGGTGACGGCGGGGAATGCGTCCGGTATTAATGATGGTGCGGCGGCACTGATCATTGGCAATCGGGAAATCGGTGAAAAATTTGGCGTTAAACCCAGAGCACGAATCATTGCCGGCGCTGCTGCCGGTGTAGAGCCTCGCGTCATGGGGCTCGGCCCGGTGTTTGCAATTCGCAAAGCCTTGCAGCGGGCTAATCTCAGTTTGTCCGATATGGACATTATCGAAATCAATGAAGCGTTTGCGACCCAGGTGCTGGGCTGTTTGCAGCTACTGGACATCGACTTCAATGATTCCCGTGTTAATCCCAATGGGGGGGCGATCGCGGTTGGCCATCCACTCGGAGCGTCCGGTGCACGAATTGCCATGACTACTCTGCGCCAGTTAGAGCGCAGCGGTGGTCGGTATGCGGCAATCAGTCTGTGTATTGGTATTGGTCAGGGTTTGGCGGCCATTATCGAACGTGTAGAGTAAAAATTAATCGAAGAAAAGGAATTAACAATGTCAGAAGTGGTCAGCTACCAGCTTAAAGATAATATCGGCGTAATCACGGTCAATAACCCGCCAGTCAATGCGCTGGCGCAAGTGGTGCGGGAAGGTATTCTCAATGCCATCAATACAGCTCAGGATGACGCATCCGAAGCCATCGTGTTGCGTTGCGCAGGGCGCACATTCATTGCCGGCGCTGACATCACGGAATTTGGCAAGCCACCCAAAGAGCCGGCGCTTCCCGATGTTTTGTCGGTGTTGGAAAATTCCAGCAAGCTGGTTGTGGCAGCAATTCACGGCACTGCGCTGGGCGGTGGTTTTGAAACCACACTGGCCTGTCATTATCGCTGTGCTATTGCTTCGGCGAAGGTCGGCCTCCCGGAAGTAAAGCTCGGCATTCTACCCGGTGCAGGCGGCACGCAACGCGTACCACGTATCGCTGGCGTCAAAGCGGCGCTGGACATGATAACCAGTGGTAATCCCGTTGCAGCCAGCAAGGCCAAAGACATGGGGCTAGTTGACGAGCTCGTCTCTGGTGATGATCTTGAGGCGGCGGCCATAAGCTATGCCAAAGAACTGGTCGCCTCTGGTGCACCACTCAAGAGAATTCGCGACATTGCGATTGATCCGGCAACCATCGAGCCAGGCTTCTTTGAGAGTTCTCGCAAGCAGGTTGCGCGGCGCGCCCGCGGTCAGATCGCGCCAGATCGTATTGTCTCGGCGATTCAAGCCGCAGTTGAACTGCCTTTCGATGATGGTTTGAAGAAGGAGCGCGAGCTGTTTCTGGAATTGGTCAGCTCATCAGAATCAGCGGCCATGCGACACATCTTTTTCGCTGAGCGTCAGGCGGCCAAGATCAAAGACTTGCCGAAAGACACACCCACCCGTGCGATCAAGAAAGTCGCGATTATTGGTGGCGGCACCATGGGTGGTGGTATCGCCATGTGTTTTGCCAATGTCGATATTCCAGTGGTCATGGTTGAAGTCAACGATGAGGCTCTGCAACGCGGTCTGAGTATCATCAACAAGAATTACGGCATTACCGTCAAGAAAGGCAAGATGAGTGAAGAGCGTATGCAAACGCGCCTCGAACTCATTTCCGGTACCACCGATTATGCTGATATCGCCGATGTCGATCTCGTCATCGAAGCCGTATTCGAGAATCTCGACCTGAAGAAAGAGATCTTCAGCAAGCTCGATGCCACTTGCAAGCAAGGTGCTATTCTGGCAACCAATACGTCTTATCAGGATGTGAATGCTATTGCTGACGCCACTTCAAGGCCGCAAGATGTGGTCGGCATGCATTTCTTCTCGCCGGCCAATGTCATGAAGCTGTTGGAAGTTGTGCGTGGCGACAAGACTGCCGACGACGTGCTGGCCACCGCCATGAAAACAGGCAAGCAGATCGGCAAGATTTGTGCGTTATCACGTGTGTGCTATGGCTTTATTGGCAATCGCATGCTGAGCGGTTATGGCCGCGAAGCACAGGGTTTATTGCTGGACGGCTGCACGCCGGCGCAAGTGGATTCCGCGCTGGAGAATTTCGGCATGGCGATGGGTCCGCTTGCGATGGGTGACCTGGCTGGTCTGGACGTGGGCTACAAGGCGCGCCAGTCGCGTACTGATCTGCCTGATGATCCTCGTTTGTATCGCATGGGGACTGTGCTGGTTGAAATGGACCGGCTCGGACAGAAAACCGGCGCCGGTTACTACAAGTATGACCCGGAAACCCGTGCCCGCATGTCTGACCCGGAAGTTGAAGCCCTAATCAAGAAAGAAGCCGAGGCTTTGGGTGTCGAACAACGCGACATCTCTGATGAAGAAATTCTGCAGCGCTGTTTCTATCCGCTGATTAACGAAGGCGCATTGATTCTTGAAGAAGGCATCGCTCAGCGACCCAGCGACATCGATGTGGTTTACGTCTATGGCTATGCGTTCCCGGCTGCCAAAGGCGGGCCTATGTTCTATGCGGATCAAATTGGCTTGAAGAACGTCTATGACAAGATCTGCGAATTCCGCGATCGTTATGGAGAGGACTACTGGAAGCCGGCGCCACTGTTGAAGGAATTGGCAGAGAAGGGCAGCAGTTTTGCCGAATGGGCCGAGCAGCAGTAAGCACCGCATTAACATGCGTCAGCAACCGGAACAGGATAAGCCATGATTTCCTATCAAACAGCAGCCCCCGGCGCGCCTCTGACCAGAGTCGAGTCGGACACACCAGTACCGACCGGCAGTGAGGTGCTAATGAAAGTGCTCGCTTGCGGAGTCTGTCATTCTGACATTCATCTGCATGATGGCGTATTCAATCTAGGGGGCGGTAAAGCCCTCGAGGTTGGCCGCGCAGGCATGACACTCGGGCATGAGATTTTTGCCGAAGTGGTGGCAATGGGGCCTGAGGCAACGGGAGTAAACCTTGGTGACCGCCGTGTGGTTTATCCCTGGATTGGTTGTGGTGAATGTGCTGTGTGCCAACGCGGTGAAGAACAACTCTGCACGCCCGGCCGCGCGCTGGGCATCATGGCCAGCGGTGGATTTGCTGATCATGTATTGGTACCTGATGCCCGCTACTTGTTTGATAAAGGCGATGCCCCGGATTCGCTGGCGGCGACCTATGCCTGTTCCGGTCTCACTGCGTACAGTGCTATCAAGAAGGTCGGTGACCTGGCTGCTGGTGATGAGATCGTCATCATCGGCGCCGGTGGTGTTGGCATGATGGCAATTCAAATTGCCCGAGCCAAAAATATCGATCCGATCGTCGTCGATATTGATGATGGCAAACTGGCAGCAGTACAAGCGTTAGGGGTGACCCGTGTGTTTAATTCGGGCGATCCCCAGACTGCCAAGGCTATTAAAAAGATGACTGGTGGGGCCTATGCAGCGTTGGATTTTGTCGGTGCCGAAGCCAGTGTCAATTACGGGCTGGGTTGTCTGCGCAAGGGTGGTGCATTGATTATTGTCGGCCTTTATGGCGGCGCACTGACTATACCGATTCCCTTTCTGCCAATGAATGCGCGGGTTATTCAGGGCAGTTATGTAGGCACACCACAAGATATGGCGGAGCTGATGGCGCTGGTTCGTGAAGGCAAGATCGCCGCAATTGATATTCAGGAGCGACCACTGGAAGAAGCCAGTGCCGCGTTGGCCGACCTCAAGGCCGGCAAGGTCCGTGGCCGACAGGTATTGGTGAGTTCATAGCTACAAGATTTTCGGGGGGATTAATCGTTGAGTAGTCTGCAAATATTTCGCGATAACACGCGGGCCTGGCTGGAAGAGAATTGCCCGGCATCGATGCGCACACCGATGGTTCAGGAAGAAATCGTCTGGGGTGGGCGGCATGCCACTTTCAAAAACCCCGACAGCAAAATCTGGCTGGAGCGCATGGCTGAGCGGGGCTGGACTTGCCCAACCTGGCCACAAGAATATGGCGGTGGTGGCTTGTCCAAGGATGAGGCGATTATCCTGCAGCAGGAACTACAACGCATTGATGCCAGACCAGCGCTGACCAGCTTCGGCATTAGTATGTTGGGGCCGGTGTTGCTGGAATACGGAACTCACGAACAAAAAGCACGTTATATACCACCGATTGTGCGCGGCGAAATTCGTTGGTGTCAGGGCTACTCCGAACCCGGCTCGGGATCCGATCTGGCCAGCTTGAGCACCAAAGCCGAGCTGCAAGGCGATCACTATATTATTAACGGATCCAAAGTCTGGACATCCTATGCTGACAAAGCGGACTGGATATTCTGTCTGGTGCGCACGGATTTTGAAGTGCCCAAGCATTCCGGTATCAGTTTTATTCTGTTCGATATGGAAACGGAAGGGGTGTCCACCAAGCCTATTTCGCTCATTAGTGGCGCTTCGCCGTTTTGCGAGACTTTTTTCGATGATGTCAAAGTGCCAGCAGAAAACCTGATCGGTCAGGTTAATGACGGCTGGACTATTGCCAAGCGCCTGCTACAACACGAGCGCACGATGATCTCCAGTTTTGGGTTAAGCAAAGGCCAGTCTGACCGTGGTGGCACAACGTCATCCATGGCCACAGTAGAAGGTGCCGCAAAGGCTTATCGGGGTGATACAGGAACACTGTCAGATCCAGTGTTACGGGATCAAATCGCACAGTTCAATATCGACAGCGAAGCGTTTGCACTGACCTCGCAACGCTCAGTACAGGAATCCAAACATGGCCAGGGGCCTAACGCGACGTCTTCCATGCTCAAATACTACGGTTGTGAGCTGAACAAGCGGCGTTACGAATTGCTTTTGCAAAGTATTGGTAGTCAGAGTCTGGGCTGGGAAGGAGACGGCTTTGCAAATGAAGAGTTGCTAGTGACCCGGGAATGGCTGCGTTCCAAGGCCAATTCTATCGAAGGGGGTACATTGGAAGTCCAACTCAATATTATCGCCAAGCGTGTATTGGGTTTGCCTGACATGCTAAGCATGGCTAACAAGACGCGTTCATAGAGACGAGTATTAGCGAAGGAAGAAAAGCGATGACGTTGAATCTCGTACTTAGCGAAGATCAGGAAATGCTGCGCGATGCCGCGCGCAACTTCTGCCAGAAACACACCCCAATCAAACAGCTTCGCCAATTGCGTGACAGCAGAGATGCTACGGGATTCGATCGCGAATCCTGGCGGCAGATGGTGGAGTTGGGCTGGACCGGCATGGCTATCCCTGAGGCTTATGGTGGTTATGAATTTGGCTACGGTGGACTGGGTGTGGTCTTGCAGGAAACCGGGCGCACATTGACCTGTTCGCCGCTGATAGCCTCTGTGTTACTGGCAGCAACTGCCATCAACAAGATGGGTAACGAATCCCAGAAAGCTGAATTACTGCCTAAACTGGTGTCAGGCGAGTTGCTTGCGACGCTGGCGCTGGATGAGACGCCGTTCCACAGACCAACTCAAATCGCGACCACAGCTGTACTTGACAATGGTCGGTATCGGCTCAATGGTCACAAGACGTTTGTGCTGGATGCCCATGTCGCAGACTTGCTAATCGTTATCGCGCGAACCTCGGGCAATGACATCGAGACACCAGGAGTCAGTGCCTTTCTGGTGGATGCCAATACGAAGGGTGTCACTATTACCCGCACTAGCATGGTGGACAGCCGCAACTGCGGCAATGTGCAATTGGATAATGTCGTATTATCTGCAGACAGTGTGCTCGGTGAGCCAGGTCAAGCGTTTCCACTATTGGATCAGGTGCTGGATATTGGCCGCATCGGTCTGGCGGCGGAAATGCTTGGTAGTATCGAAGAAGCATTCAAGCACACCGTGGAATATTTGAACCAACGCCAGCAATTTGGTGTGCTGATTGGTTCGTTTCAGGGACTGCAGCATCGGGCAGCGGTCATGTATAGCGAAATAGAGCTATGTAAATCAGCCGTAGTCGCCGCCCTGGCAGCATTGGATGATCCGAAGCAAACAGCAACTCAGATTGCCATGCTGGCCAGCTTGGCCAAGGCCAAGCTATCCGATGTGTTTTTTTTGGTCAGCAACGAAGCGATTCAAATGCATGGTGGTATTGGTATGACCGACGAGTTTGATATTGGCTTTTTTATCAAGCGTGCCCGGGTGGCACAGCAAATGCTTGGCGACGCCACGTTTCACCGCGACCGCTTCGCAACATTGCAAGGTTTCTGAATGAATTTAAGGCAACAATATGAGTCAGGTAATCAGGTTAATGATGAACCGCTGGTAGTGGTCTTTGAAGAGTTTTTGACCGATGATGAAATAGCCGAACTACTGGCTGCGGCGCGACCAAAGTTACAACAGGCTCTGGTGAGTGATGTGAACGCCGGTGTGAAAAGCTCAGGGCGAACGGGTAGCAACTGCTGGATTCCACATGCCTACAACGATGTGATTGCCAACCTGTCGATACGGGTTTCGGAGCTGGTCGGCGTGCCGCTCGACTGTGCAGAGTCATTGCAGGTCGTACACTACGGTGAACAGCAGGAGTATGCGCCTCACTACGATGCCTGGGAGGCCGGGACGGAACGCGGCGATCGCTGTATGGCCCGCGGCGGTCAACGACTGGTTACGTGTTTGATGTATCTCAATGAACCCGAGCGCGGCGGCGGTACATCATTTCCACGGTTGGACATGGAAGTGCGAGCCCGTCGCGGCCGGATGGTGTTGTTTCATAATTGTGAGCCGGGTAGCAATGTTCGTCATAGCGACAGCCTGCATGGCGGAATGCCCGTCGAGCAGGGCGAAAAATGGGCCTGCAATTTCTGGTTTCGGGAAACTACTTATCAGACGACTGGTAGTGTGCCGGGGCAGTCACAAACTTCGAATCAGGTACGTAAATATAAACGCGTGATCTAGTCGTATCAGTCGGCTGGCAGGTTGTATAGCGGAGTTACTATGGATGATTCACTCAACGTGTTCGAAGAACCTTTGGAGCCCTGTAGCGATGATCCGGTAACGGGTTTTTTCCGCGATGGCTGTTGTAATACCTCCGATGCCGATTTCGGTTCTCATACAGTGTGTTGTCAAATGACAAAGGAGTTTCTCGAGTATTCGCGATTCCGTGGCAACGACCTGTCCACGCCAATGCCGGATTTCGGTTTCCCTGGCCTGAATCCCGGCGACAGCTGGTGTCTGTGTGCCAATCGCTGGTTGGAAGCGTATGAGCAGGGTATGGCACCCAAGGTGTACCTGACTCGCACGCACAAGCGAGCGCTGGAAATCGTATCTCTGCGTAAACTTAAAGAGCTGGCCGTCGACATCAATTAGTCTACTCTTAGTAAAGCTGGTCTTGGCCACCCGACATACATTGCCTGCTTAGTTCACTGATCTTGTCCCATTGGGCGTTTTCGATGAGCTCGCGACTCACCATCCATGATCCTCCCACGCACAAAACGTTAGCTAGTCGCAGATAGGACTGATAATTATCAGGGCTGATTCCACCGGTTGGGCAAAAGCAAGCTTCAGCAAAGGGAGCAGCCAGGGATTTCAACAAGGCAATGCCGCCAACGGCTTGGGCCGGAAATAACTTGAAGCAACGCCGACCATCAGCGAGCCCGCGCATAAGTTCTGATGCAGTGGCAATTCCTGGCAGCCAATTCATCTCGAGTGCGGCGGCGCAGTCATTCAATTCGGCGGTGTAACCGGGGCTAACGGCGAATGCCGCGCCCAAGTTGGCAAGTTTTTCCAGATCGGACGGCGTTTTTATAGTACCAGCGCCAACATCAAAATTTTGCAACTCGGCATTAACGGCAGCGATGGCATCGAAGCCAGCGGTGGTGCGCAAAGTGATTTCCACAGTCTTGATACCGCCAGCTTGCAAGGCTTTGCATACTGATACAGCTTCATTGCTAGATTCCACAGTTAGCACCGGAATAATGCGATAGCTTCGTAGCTGTTGGGCAAAGTCAGTCACTGTTAGCTCCTGCCAAATAGTTTTCAGGTCAGTAAATTATTTAAAGCGAAAGGTGGAAGCGCCACGCTCTGATGCCTCGACGGTAGCACGAAAACTGGTGAACAGATTGCGCCCCAGCGTGTCGTTGGCATGCTCGTGTTGTGTGATGTTTCTTGCCTGCCATCTTGCCTCATCGACATGGGCTGTGAGCTCGCCAGTGTTTGCATTCAATTCCACAACGTCGCCGTCACGCAGGCGGGCCAGTGGGCCGGCATCCAGTGCTTCTGGGGACATATGTATGGCCGCTGGCACCTTGCCCGAAGCTCCAGACATCCGCCCGTCTGTTACCAGTGCCACCCTGAAACCCCGGTCCTGCAAAACGCCTAAATAGGGTGTCAGCTGGTGTAATTCAGGCATGCCGCAGGCCTTGGGTCCCTGAAAGCTGACTACTGCAATCAGGTCCTTATCCAGTTCGCCTTTGTCAAAGGCTGACTTGAATGCTTCCTGATCATGAAAGATGCGACATGGCGCTTTAATGTGGCGGTGTTCTTCCTTAACCGCTGAAATTTTAACTATACCTGTGCCAAGATTGCCGCGGATAGTGCGCAGACCGCCTTCTGTATCGAACGGCTCGGTAACTGGACGAAGCACTTCTGGCCAGGCGGATTCCTTAATCGGAGCTTGCCAGGTAACGGCGCCATCGCCAGAAAGAGCAGGAGGGTGTTCGTAGGCAGCCAGACCTGGCCCTATGAGAGTCTCGACATTGTCGTTCAATAAGCCAGCGCTGCGTAGTTCCCGGAACAGGAAAGCGGTACCGCCGGCTTTCTGAAAGGCGTTCACGTCTTCTGAGCCATTGGGATAAACGCGGACCAGCAGTGGGACCACTTTCGACACCTTGTCAAAATCATCCCAGGTCAATTGAATGCCAGCAGCACGGGCAATGGCCACCAGATGCAGTGTGTGATTGGTGGAACCACCAGTGGCCAGCAAGGCAACTAATGCGTTCATTATGGCCGCTGGGGATACCATGTCGCCTAATCCCGGTTTATTGGGCTGAGCGGCAGCGATCAGGCGTTGTGTGGTTTCTTGTAATAACGCTTTTCGTAATGGGTCGGCGGGATTAATGAAAGAAGCGCCGGGCAGTTGTATGCCCATGACTTCCACCAGAATCTGGTTGGTGTTGGCTGTGCCGTAGAACGTGCAGGTACCGGGGCTGTGATAGGACGCCGATTCAGCCTCCAGCAGCTCATCGCGGGAGGCTTTACCTTCTGCATAGCGCTGTCGCACAGTCGCTTTTTTCTTGTTCGAGATGCCCGATGGCATGGGTCCGGCGGGGTAGAACGCCACGGGTATATGGCCAAATTGCAGGGCGCCGATTAGCAATCCGGGCACTATCTTGTCGCATACGCCCAAACACAGGGCAGCATCAAACAGGTTGTGGGTCAGGCTAACTGCTGTTGCCAGTGCAATGACGTCGCGGCTGAACAGACTCAGCTCCATGCCGACGCGCCCCTGAGTGACGCCATCACACATGGCAGGCACACCGCCCGCCACCTGAGCCGATGAACCCAGTTCATTGGCAAATTCCCTGATGTACTGCGGGTAGGCCGCCAATGGTTGGTGGGCGGACAGGACATCGTTGTATGCATTGACGATGCCGATGTTGGCGCTCTGCATTAAGCGGATTTTCTGTTTGTCCGGTGCCGAGCAACCTGCGTAGCCGTGGGCAAGATTGCCGCAGGACAGGCTTTGGCGCGGCGGGTCCTGATCACGTGTCGCTTTCAGCATGTCCAGATAGTGCTGGCGCGATTGCTGGCTGCGCTTTTCAAGATCGGCTGTCACCTCTTCCAGTACTGGATTCAGTGTGGTCACAGAGTTCCTCCATTAATCGAGTCAGTCTTCAGTTAAATAGATTTCAATGGCTTGCTTTTTTTGGTGTAAAAAGGCGCGAATCGGGTATTCGTCGATTGCACCCAATTGCATGGCCTGTTCCAATACCTGCTTCTTTTTATAGCCCTGAATATGAAGATAGAGTGCGCGTGTGTCCATGAGGGCCGGCCAGGTCAGCGTCATACGTTGTTGCGGAACAGTGAGTGGTTGCACGGCACAGCAGCGGGAATTGATGGCGCTGTTTTCTGCCTGTGTACCGATTAGCGCTTGTTGCAATTGACTGCTGCCGGGAAACAGCGAGGCTGTGTGTCCATCGCTACCCATGCCCAGAATAACTGCGCTGGCAGGCCAGGGAAATTCAGCAAGACGCTGATCTATGGCTGACTCGGCTGAAAACGGCGAGTCCATGCCATTGTACAAGTCGATGTAGTGGCTGGCTGCGGCGCGATTCTGCAACAAGTGTCTGGCGACCAGTGCGGCATTGGAGTCTGGATCGTCATCATCTACCCAGCGTTCATCAGCCAGTGTTATTTGCACGCGTGACCAGTCTAGGTCACGACTGGAAAGGGTTTCAAAAAGCGGTACCGGTGTGCTGCCGCCAGAGACAATCAACCCAGCTGCGCCGCGCGCAGCAATATCCTGTTGTAAATCTGAGCAGAGTCGGTCCGCCAGTTCAGTAACCAGCGTAGCACTTGTCGCAAATTTATGAAGATTCCACGTCATCTTGCTGAGTGCTTAACCTTCGTCCCAGGTGCGATCATCGCGCGCGATCAGGGCTATGCTGTCAGAAGGTCCCCAGCTGCCAGCCGTGTAGCCCACGGCACGCTGATTGGTTTTCTGCCAGCCATCAATGATTCCGTCCACCCATTTCCACGCCGCTTCCAATTGATCTGCGCGCATGAACAAGGTGGAGTCAGCGCGCATGACATCCAATAACAGCCGTTCATAAGCATCCGGAACCCGTTGACCTGTGAATGCATCGGACAGTGACAGGTTAAGCGAGACTGGCGCCAGATCCATCGGATCATTCAGGCCGGGCATCTTGTTCATCAGCAGCAGTTCGATTCCCTCATTGGGTTGCAAGCGAATAACCAGTTTGTTCGGGGTAGTGTTGCCCTCGGTGTCACCAAAGACTCGATGCGGTACGCTTTTGAACTGAATGACAATTTCCGACACCTTTTCCAACAGGCGTTTGCCGGTGCGCAAATAGAAGGGCACCCCTGACCAGCGCCAGTTGCTAATCTCAGCCTTTAATGCGACGAAGGTTTCAGTATTGGAACCCGGGCGAGCGCCCTCCTCATCAAGATAGGCCGGGACTGCTTTGCCGCTAACGGCGCCACTCTGGTATTGCCCCCTCACAGTTTTCTGTTTGATCTCGGAACGCAATATCGGTCTCAAAGCGCGCAATACTTTCAGTTTTTCATCCTGTACGGATTGGGCATCGAGGCGATTCGGTGGCTCCATGGCCACCAGGCACAGCAGCTGGAGCAAGTGATTCTGAACCATATCGCGCAGCGCTCCTGCGTCATCATAAAACTGCCAGCGACCTTCGATGCCGACAGTCTCGGCAACGGTAATCTGCACATGGTCGATATAATTGCTATTCCACAGCGGCTCAAACAGCGCATTGGCGAAGCGCATGGCCAGCAGATTCTGGACAGTCTCTTTGCCAAGATAGTGGTCGATGCGATACACCTGCTCCTCTTTGAAAATTGCCGTCAGGCTGGCGTTAATGTCCTTGAAGGACTTCAGGCTTTCACCTAATGGCTTCTCGACCACAATACGTGTGTTAGAGCGCACGAGACCGACTGCCCATAGCGATTGGCAGATCGGTGCGAAAATAGAAGGAGGAGTGGCGAGATAGACAATCAGGTCTCTGCTCTTATCGGCAAACTGATTTTCGCGTAATTTGCGTAAATCTTTTTCCGAGGTGGCATCAGTGGCGACATACTCGATGCGAGCAATGAATTTTTCCCAGAGCGCCTCATCGGGCACTTCGTTCTGATCTTCTGCAAAACGTTGGCGGATTTTGGTTGCCATATCCGCCTGGGAAATCTGGCTGCGAGCTACGGTCACGATCTTAAGGCACGCTGGCAGGCATTGCGAGCACTCGAGGTGGTATAGCGCCGGGTATAGCTTGCGCAGCGCCAGATCACCGTCACCACCAATCAGCAGTAGATCACATATCATTTTTGCACCTGTTGCTCACTGTGGAATGCTCCCGAGGGTAGTTTGCGGTGTGATTGTGTGTGCTGACAACTGCTATCAGTACACTCTCAATTGCTGATAGATGCAAATCCCTTGCCAGACTCTTACAAAAGCGGCATTCACGAGGACTATAGCAGGGCAAGCGAAGCCAATTGAATAGCGGATGCGACTATCCCCACAAAGCTACAGGCAGTGTGAAAACACTGTAGCCAGCTAATGTAGCGTGGCAAAAATTAGTACAGGGAGTCTGTGCAGGAAGTTCGCGCAGACAGCTAAGGTGCAGCGAGCTTGCGTTGTCGCAGGCCCGGGAAGTAAAGCCCCAGTCAAGTAAGCAAGTGACTAATAGTGAATTGAATTGCTAAGGCTGTGGCGCTTGTGTTGAATCGGCAACAGTGTCTAATGGGCTGGTTGGGTTCGACTGCGCTGCTTCGGAATCAGCCAGAGGCTGTGTCAAACGCAATTTAAACTCGCGCCGCACCAGATAAATACTGAAACAGGCTTGTATTACCACCGATGCCACTGACGCATACCAGACATGTTCGATGGCAAAGTCATCCCGGGAGTTGAAATACACACACAGGGGAACGAACACGGAGATGCGCAAACAGGAACTGAACAGCGCTGGCCTCGTATTGCCGAGCCCCTGAAAGACGCCGGATGCGGTAAAGACTATGCCCTGTGTAATAAAGTTCCAGCTCACTATTTGTAAAAATACAGCCGCGAATCGAATGATGTCAGCATCGTCGGTAAACACGCCAACGACCAGTTCGGCACGCCATTGCATAACCACGGTGACTGTCAGCATGACTGCGGCACTGAGCATGATGCCTTTGTAGAAGGTTTCGCGTACGCGAGCGATCTGTCCGGCGCCGAAATTCTGGCCGACGATAGGTCCAACGGCAAAGGCGATGGCCATGGTGGGCATGAAGATAGATTGCATGACACGGCCGCCAATACTAAAGCCAGCTTGAGCCGTCGCACCAAAATCCTGGATGAGCCAGTAGACAACAAAGAAGTAGACGAAAAGCAGTAGCATTTCACCGCCGGCTGGCAAGCCAATATTCAACATCTTCAGCCACAGCTTGAAGTCCGGTGACCATTGCTGCCGCACGAACGCCACGTACTTCTCCAGCTTGATGAAATAGGCAATCAGCAAGCAGGCGCCAAAGCAGGAGGAGATAGTGGTGGCCAATGCCGCGCCCATCACGCCGAGGGCAGGGAAGGGGCCGAGCCCCGTAATCAGCGTCGGTGCCAGAATTATATTCAATATGACAGTGATGATTTGCACCAGCATCGCCGGCTTCACAATGCCCGTAGCGCGCAAGGACGATGCCATGGCGATGATCGGGAATTGCATGGCCATGCCAGGCAAGAACCAGAATAAAAAGGTTACGCCCTGTGCCTGTGCGCCGGGATCAGCGGTAATGCCTGCCATGAAGCTCTGCCCGGCACTATAGCCGAAGGCGATAGTTGCTACTGTGCAAAACGTCGATAACACCATAGACTGGTTGAAGACGAGATTGGCATAGGTCTTGTCTTTGCGCCCAACAGCCTGTGATATCAATGCCACGGAGCTGACGCCGAGAACCTGGGTGATCGCCATGATCATGAACATTAAAGTGCTGGCAGCGCCAACACCAGCGACCGCGTCCTCGCCCAAGGTGGCGACGAAATACAAATCAATCAGTAAATAAAGAGTTTGAAACAGCATGCTGGCGGCAACAGGAATTGCCATGGCAAGAATGGTTCTGACCACAGAACCTTGCGTAAGGTCTTTCATTTGATGTTCCTGGTTACTGGCCAATGCTGGCTCGGGGAAGCGTCAATCTCTGGGGGGAGGCTGACGCGGAAGGGAGGGAGATTCTAGCAGAAAAATAAAAAGCTGTGTGTCTGTGTTTGCAACCACCTGGGAGAGTTTTCTTGCTAGTCAGTTGGTATGGCCAGTCTGGAATTGGGGCGGTCTGGAATCGATTGGTCTGGCTTCAGAAAGGGCAGCGGTATTTAACGCTCAGATACGACTGCAGCGAAGCATGGCATTGCCCACTTGTTTATTTGAGTTGTTGGGCTATTCGCCAGAACAGCGCGTCATTCGTGCCGGTAAGGCCGGCAGCGGCGACCAGGCAGCCACAGGCTTGGTTCTGGCAGGCCTTTGCCAGCTAAATCATGAGCTTAGCCAGAGGTAATGCTAGCATTCATAGCAAAATTAGCCTTCATGTTTGGCGCCAAGCATATTACTCTGTGCGTTCGTTTGAATGTCAAAAAATTGCGAGACATCAATATGCTTTGCCCGAATACTGTCAAAAGCTCACTCTTGGCAATGCTTGCCCTGTTCGCTCTGATTCCGAGTGCTTTTGCGGACAGTGAAGTGCGCCTGGACGCGGCGCCCTCGGAATTGCTCGATAGAGAGTTTGTATTCAATATCTATCTGCCTGATGGCTATACTGAATCAGATGCGGACTATCCCGTGCTATATCTATTGCACGGCAACAGGGGTACAGAAAACAGCTGGATGCGTGGTGCCGATTTGCAGGCACAGGCCGATGCGCTGATAGCCAGCGGCGATATCAAGCCACTGCTGATAGTTACCCCGGCCGATCCTCGCTATTGGTGGGCAGATGGCTACGATGAGCCGGTGCTAACTGCCTTTGTTGAAGACTTGCTACCTTATGTGGAAAGCCAGTACCGGGCGGAAACCAGCCGTGCAGGCCGAGCCATTGGTGGTTATTCGGCAGGTGGATTTGGGGCGGTCAATATTGCCCTGCAGTATCCGCAACTGTTTGCCGCGGCGGCACCTTTGAGTCCTGCCGTTTACACGCCACAGCCGCCGGCAGACTCTTCGGCTACCGAGCAGGATACTTTCCTGGTCGATGGCGAGTTCGACCGCGACCGCTGGGCATCATTGAATTGGGTGTCGTTTATCGGCGACTACCAGCGTAGCGGAATCATTGTGCCTTTTTATATTAATACCGGTGATCATGACCGTTTCGATATCGCTTACCACGCCGCGGTGTTTTATCAGGCCCTGCGAGAACATCAGCCTGAACTGGTTGAGTTTCGTGTCTTTGGCGGTGATCATGATTTTGACGCCTGGGGTGGTAGTATCGCTGATGCCATGATTTATATGGATCAGTTTATTATGCCGGCAGAGTAGGCCACGTACCGCTGGCTCTGTTGATTCAGCGTGAATAGTCAAACGAGCAATAATTTCCGAAAACAACAGTAAAAGAGGAATTGAAATGACAATAACTAACAAATGGTTTATGGCAAAGACGCTGGCTTTTATTGTACTGCTTGTGCTGGCGTTACCAGGACAGGCGCAACGGGAGATCGACCCGACCCGTTGGGAAGAAACCATGCAGCGTTTCGATGAGCAGGACAGAATGAGCCCGCCACCTGAGAACGCTATTGTCCTGACTGGTAGCTCAAGTATTGCTCGTTGGAATGATCAGGCGGCAGCCGCACTGGCACCGCTAACTGTGATTGCTCGCGGCTTCGGTGGCAGTGTCATGGAAGATGTGGCCTATCATCTGGATCGTGTCGCCTTGCGTTACAATCCCCGTGCGATCCTCATTTACGAAGGTGATAACGATACAGCGTTCGGCATTCCCGAAGAGAAGATACTTGGTCAGTTAGAATCCATCATTGCCCGTATTCATGATGCGCTTCCCGAGACTCGAGTTTATGTCCTGTCGGTTAAACCCAGTGTGTCACGCCTTAATGTGTGGGACACAGCGCAGCGCGTCAATGCTGGCTATCAAGCAATCGCCAAGGCAGATCCGTTAGTACACTATGTTGACGTGGCGAATCCGTTTCTCTGGGCCGATGGTTCGGTGATGGATGATATTTTTGTTGATGATGATCTGCATTTGAACGACATGGGCAACCTGATCTGGGGTTCCAGCATTCGTGCAGCATTAATGCCTCTCGAGGCACGTCACGAATCCGGCAAGTAGTTATATAGACGCAAAGCGCGATTGGAACAGGAGTACGGTGTGTCAATGGATCTCGCTCTCGACTTGATGTCGGCCGCCGTATTACTTGGCTTGCCCATGTTGCTCTTTAGCTGGGCTTTGTTTTTACGTCTCTTTCAATCCGGCGATCTGGGCCGCGATCTCAACCGCAAAATGCTCAACGCCGAACTAAAGAAGTACGGCAAGAAGGCATCGAAAAACAAACAAAGCAGGTCGCGGTTTTTCTATGACAAGTGGATGTGGTTTGGTGGCGGGTTTTATGGGCTTGCAGGCCTGTGGACATTTGCGGTCATCGAAACCCAGCAGCTAATTGCCTTTGTGCTGGATTTTCCAGGGCTGGGGTCATTGATAGACAATGGCCTGATCAGCTTCATCGTGAACTTTTTATTGAACCAACTCGGTAACTTGCTGCAAGGATTGCTCTGGTTCAGCTGGTGGCCGGCAGAGTCAATACCAATCTGGATCGGTATAGCGTATCTGGGCTATTGGGTGGGCATTGAACTGGCCAGACGCCAGATCGCTATCCGCGTGTTGTGGCAGCGAGGCCCAAAACAGGAAGCTGCCGGAGACTGAGCACCGATCAGTTAGTGCTCAGTAGTCATCCAGCCCTTCGGTGAATTCGATACGCACACCGGCAGGGTCAGTGATAAAGGCTATGGCCAGACCGATCGCCGGAATCTCCCGGTAAGGCACATCAAACTCGATACCTTGCGCCGCCAGTCTTGTGCAAAACGCTTCCAGATCATCCACTTCAAAACCAATGTGATCCACCGCACTACCTTGGGTAGGTGCGCGTGCGGCATCTGTCCCGGCGAAACTGAGATTCATGCCGGGGATGTTGGTAGTTGTCGTGATGCGCCCGCGCGGTCGGGTTTCCAGATTAAAGACAGTGGTATACCAATCCAGTAGCGCCTCGTGTTCCTGTGTGTAGTAGTGAACATGATAGCCGGTGACTTCTTCATGGAGGCCCTGATCTTCCTGCATTTCCACATACACGCCATCAGGCATCATAATGTAGGCATTGGTTTGCCCTTCGGCGCCAGTGAATACGCGTCCTACTTCCAGGCCATCGGCTTGCCATTTTTCCAAAAACGCATCCATATCCCGGACTTTAAAGCCGAAATGGTCCATGACAGTATCCCGTGAACCCATGGTGGGTTCCCGTTCACTAAACAGGGCGACCATGTTAGGCAGGGTGACAGCTGTGAGGGAGCCACGCTGTACTACAGTCCCGCCAAAATGATCTTCCCAGATGCGCGTGTGCTCTTCGATGTTGCTGACGTTGAAATGAACGTGACCGAAGGTAATGCCGTCTTCATTCGGTGTGGCGAGTTGCGCCAATCCTGACGTACTCACCAGTAATGTAATCAGGAATGCATAGATTCTGGTCATTGTTAGTCTCCAATTCCGGTTCAGACGCAATCAATCAATAATAGCCTGATAAACAGCGCTACGCAGCTTGCTGTAGTCGTCTAGATCATCAACATGGCGACCCATTGTAGCGCTTGTTTGCCTGTCAGGGCCAAATGTCATTCTGGATATTTTCCGGATATTCCCTACAGCTCTTCACGCGTCTATAGAGGTAGCTTCTGTGATAAGTCAGGCACTAACAGCATAACAACACAGCCAGACAATTCTCGGGGGCAAACAGCCGCCAACAGGCGGGAAGTGGTTGCCGCGGAATATTAATCCGCAGCTACCTTGGGAACCGGGAAGGAGAAATAATAATGAATCATTTTCGCTCGCTAGTTGTTTTTGTCTCACAATTTTCACATAGATTACATGTTTTGGTTGTTATGCTGTGCGTTGGCACGCTGTCGAATTTGTCTTTTGCCAACACGACAAATAATGGTGCATACGATTCTGAATTGGCCGCTGTGCGGGCCGCGACCGATTTATACAATCCGATTTCGCTACGTGAAGACAGAGAGTTCATGGGTGCTATCGTGCGTCAGGGGTCACATTACAGCTACACCGTATTACCTGGAAAGCTGGGTGGCGATAGTGTCAGTCTGACTTTTTCAGGTGAGGATTGGCAAAACGTCGTCGCGCTCTGGCATACCCATGGAGATGCGTCGCCGCTGCGACAATTCTTCTCGCACTTTGACACTAAGCTCGTGCAACAAACAGGCAAGCGCTTTTATCTGGCCGACTACACTGGTGTATTGAAAGTGTTCAGCCCCGAACACCGTACTCTGTCCTCCTTTGCTGCAAGTCGGCTGGGTTTGCCTTCAGGCCGTGGCTTTGCCACCGGTGAGCCAGTGACCGACCGTAATAAGCAACCTATTCTGGTGCAGACTTCGGACGCGGAGCTGAAAGCATATTGTTAGGCTGGTGAGGTTGCCAGGTCCATTTGTCAGTGCACTGGGTGTGACTGGCGGCACCTGATGCTAACACTGGGTCTGCTATCATTGGATCAGCTATACAGCGATTGACAGGGTTGACACCGGTCCTGAGCTGGCGCATTATCGCGTCGCTATGACTAATCAACCCCAATATCGCACTTTTTTCTGGTGGCACTCACTCAAGGGCTGCCAGGAGACAATACTCTAATCTCCCCATCTGGCTGCCCGGGGTTGTGGCGGCCTGTTGTATTAAATCTTTGATTCATTTCGTTCGTCGCGGCTCCAGGTAACCAGCAAGGTGACAGGAATCGCATCATGACTAATCAATCTCAAATTCACTATCGTTGCGCCAATGGTATGGGTGTTCGTCGTTCTGTGGTCGAACTGGACTATGCCACTGCCAGTCAGACTCTTGCCCGGCAATTGAACAGCCAGCTTGGTGTTTTGCTTGCATCAGGGTTCGAATACCCGGGGCGATACACACGCTGGGACATCGGTTTTGTTAACCCGCCGATTGTTATTGAGGCGCGCTCACGCGAGATCCGGATTAATGCGCTGAATCAGCGCGGCTGCATAATGCTTCCGGAAATATTTCATGCCTTGCGTGACAATGGTGCCATTGCGCATATCGAACATTCGCAACAACAAATCAGTCTCAGTGTTAATGAGCCAGACGAAGAGCTAAGTGAAGAGCTGCGCAGTCGTCGTCCCGGCGTATTCACAATCGTTCGTGCCCTATTGGCTGGGTTTCGTAGCGAGGCAGATAGTTACCTGGGTCTGTACGGCGCGTTCGGCTATGACCTGACTTTTCAGTTTGAAGATGTGCAGCGGTTTCAGAACCGCGATGCGAGCCAGCGCGATCTTGTGTTGTATATACCCGACCAGATTCTTGTTGCAGATCACCGAACTGGTCGAACTGAACAATACAATTATGAGTTTCAATGCCGCAATTGGGAGTCTGAGTCACGGCAGGAAACCACCGGTGGATTTCGTCGCACAGGCAAGAAGCTGCCGTACACGCCTGCCATCAAATCTCAGCAATTCTGCGACCATAGCCCCGGCGAGTTCGCCCAACAAGTTAAAAATGCCCAAGACTATTTCCGCCGCGGCGATCTATTTGAGGTGGTGCCAGGCCAGTCCTTTTTTGAGCCTTGCAGTGATTCGCCTGCTGATGTGTTTGCCCGCTTGCAAGTGAGTAACCCGGCTCCTTATGGCGCATTGATTAATCTTGGTGAACAGGAGTATCTGGTTGCCGCCTCTCCTGAGATGTTTGTGCGTGTCGAGGGCAGGGAAATAGAAACCTGCCCGATCTCCGGCACGATCAAACGCGGCACCGACCCATTGGGTGATGCGGAACAGATCAGGACACTTTTGAATTCCAGCAAGGACGAGTCCGAGTTATCGATGTGCACAGACGTTGATCGCAATGACAAGGCCCGAGTTTGTGAGCCCGGTAGTGTCCGTGTTGTCGGGCGCCGCCAGATCGAGATGTATTCGCGACTGATACATACTGTTGACCATGTGAAAGGCACGCTTAAGCAGGAGTTTGATGCTCTGGATGCGTTCCTCGCGCATACCTGGGCAGTAACTGTAACCGGAGCACCGAAACTGGCTGCCATGCAATTTATAGAGCGTTATGAGAAATCACCGCGCCGCTGGTATGGTGGCGCGATGGGCTGCATCGGTTTCAATGGTGACATGAACACTGGTCTAACTTTGCGTACTGTGCGCATCAAAGATGGAATCGCCGAAATCCGCGCTGGGGCAACATTGCTGGCTGATTCTGTCCCTGAAGCCGAGGAGCAGGAAACGCGTTTGAAAGCCTCGGCACTGATTGCGGCGTTGCGGAACGAGACAGGACAAGCCGATTCTATTGGCGAGGTGCATAGCGAAGTCGGTAAAGGACTACAGGCATTGATGGTCGATCATCAGGATTCGTTCGTGCACAATCTGGCGGCTTACTTTCGTCAGTGTGGTGTAGAGTTGATTACTTTGCGACCGGAACCTGCGCGGCGCTATCTAGCGCAATACAATGTTGATCTGATGATATTGTCCCCGGGCCCCTCGCGACCTGGAGATTTTGGCATGGCCGATACCATTGCCTGCGCGCTGGCCAAGCAGACACCAATCTTCGGTGTGTGTCTGGGACTGCAAGGTATCGTTGAGTACTTCGGAGGTTCTCTGGCTACGCTTGACTATCCCATGCATGGCAAGCCATCAGTAGTACGGCATTCAGGATCGGCGCTTTTCAATGGTGTGAGTCAGGAGTTTACGGCAGGCAGATATCATTCTTTGGTTGCCGAAACGGTACCCGACTGCCTGCAAGTCACAGCGCGAAGTGAAGATGGCAGTGTGATGGCTGTAGAACACACTACGCTACCAGTCGCGGCGCTGCAGTTTCATCCGGAGTCGATCATGACATTGGCAGATCAGGCAGGTCAGCAATTGATTGCTAACGTGCTAGCAGAGTTAGTGTCGCGCAAGCTGGGTATGCAGGCCGGTTGATGATCCATGGTTGGACTACTTGGCCAATACTTCCTGGAACCAGCCAGCCAGACGATAGCCAGATAATCCCAGACGGATACGTGAGATTCGCTCCATGGTCTGGCGGTATTCGTTGCCCAGAGCTTGTTCGGGCAGATCACTGTTCGCACGGTCAGCACTGAGAATGGCAGCACGCATTGAGTCAGGGTAAACACTTGCATGCAGAATTTCACGAGACTCCTGCATCCACTGCGTCCAGTCTGCATTGCGACGGTTTTCAGGCAATGTCAGGTTATCCAGGTCGTTCAGAATCGCTGGCAAGCTAGCCAAAAAGCCTTCCTGACGCATGGCCTGATCCCAGACTGCATGCAGGTTGGAACCGTCCACTGCGATCGCGTTGCCGCCACGGTCGCCGCTTGCAAAAACGTGTTCGGAAAACAGCGAGCCGGTATGCAGTGGCTGGTGAATATCGCCCATCAGGTGCAAGACCCAACACAGCGCCACAGCACGATTAGTCCCAGCTTGGCTGGGATCGGCGAAAATGCGCGTGTTGTAGTCCAAAGCAGAAACCACATTGTCGACGTCATTCTCGCTATCGATGCTGGTAGCTGCTGGACCGCTTACATCGGCGAATGGATCGATGCCAATATAGACATTACCTTGCTCATCGGCAGCACCTCGTACCCAGGCGCCGTCAATGTAGTGCCATGCGGGACGGTTGAATCGTTCGCGTTCTGCATCGGGCAATCCGCGGGCTATATCGGGCCAGTAGGCAGCCTGCCCGAGCAGCCACTGGGTAAGTTCTTCATTGTCTGAGCGGTCGATGAAGTTGGGAATGGCGTCGAGAAAGTCTTCCTGATAACGCGGGTGATTGCTGAGAATCGTAATTAATTCCTGACGCGTTTCATTGTCGAGAAAGTGCAGCGCAACCGCGGCAGTTAACCGGTGACCGGTGCCATCCCAGGCAAAACCAGTGCTGGTGCTCAGTACTAGTAATAATGTGAAGAAACTGCGACTGGCAAATTTCATAGTGGCTCCTGAGGTTGCTGCATGCAAAAAAGAATATTTGTGTCTGGCGTTGTGTTGGGCGGTTCAGGGGATAGGATTGTAAACAAGTTAGCGCAGGTTTGTGTGACCTGTTCGTGGCCATTCAGACTTCGAGCCATTCGGCCCTGATGTCGTCAGCTTTTAACAAGCCAGCCGGAGTGCCTTCCCAGACTACCTGTCCATGCCCCATGACATAGACGCGTTTCGATATATTCATCGCAATTGTCAGTTTTTGCTCGACGAGAAGTATGGCAACGCCACGCTTGGCGATCTCCTGAAGCAGATTACCCACTTGCTCAACAACTTTTGGTGCGAGCCCTTCAGTTGGCTCATCAATCATTATCATATCCGGATCGCCCATGAGTGTACGGCACATGCAAAGCATCTGCTGTTCGCCGCCACTGAGTACTCCGCCATGCACATCGGCTCGCTCAGCCAGATTGGGAAACATATCGAACAGCTCGTCTATCTCCCAGCGACTGCTGGTTTGACCGTTCTTGATGCCCAGCTCCAAATTTTGCCGGACGGTCAGAGTAGGGAAGATTTCCCGATTTTCTGGCACATAACCAAGCCCGAGATTGGCGATCTCAAAACTTTTCTTGCCGCTGATCTCCTGGCCTTTGAATTTCACCGAACCGGCAGGCGCCACTTCACCCATGATTGCTTTAACTGATGTTGAGCGGCCGACGCCATTGCGTCCCAGTAAACTGACAATTTCACCTTCGGCGACATTGAATGTCACGCCTTGCAGGATATGGCTTTTGCCGTAGTAGGCGTGTAGGTCAGTCACTTCAAGCATCGCTGACCACCTCGCCAAGATAGGCTTCTTGCACGCGGCTGTTGCCACGAATATTTTCCGGTACGTCGGTGGCAATGACTTCGCCGTAAACCAGCACTGAAATACGGTCGGCCAGATCAAAGACGATACTCATATCGTGTTCAACCATGATTAGCGTTTTACCCGCCGTGATCTTGCGAATCAATGCGACGGCATTTTCTGCCTCGCTATGGCTCATGCCGGCCACGGGTTCATCCAGCATAATCAGTTCCGCGCCACTGGCGACTGCAATGCCGAGTTCGAGCGCACGTTGTTGGGCATAAGCCAATTCACCAGCAGGATAGAAGGCGCGCTTTTCAAGACCGATCTGTGCAATGACTTGCTCGGTCTTCTCATTGAGTCGTTTCTGTCGATCCAGCAACTGCCAGAAAGAATATTTGTAGCCTTCCGACCAGAGCAAGGCGCAACGAATATTCTCGAATACATTGAGGCGAGGGAAGATGTTGGTGACTTGAAAAGAGCGTGCCAGACCCAGACGATTAATTTCATAGGGCTGCTTGTTTTGTATTTGCTGGCCCTTGAACGCTATGCTGCCTTCGCTTACGCCATAACGGCCACTGATCAAGTGAAATAGCGTCGATTTGCCGGCGCCATTGGGGCCGATGATGGCATGCTTTTCGCCTTCTTCCACATCAAGATCAATGCCGCGAATAATGGGTGTAATACCGAAATTCTTGTGGACGTTACGGAGGCTGAGAATACTCATGAGCTCTCTCCCTCTTCTTCGCTTATGGTATTAGCGGTATCCCAGGCATCGCGTAATTGTGGCAGCGTGCGCCGAGTGGCGTAGAAGGCCGCGGTAGCGAGAATCAGACCGATACTCCAGCTTATGGCGCTCTCCGGGTTCAGTGGCATGCCGAGGAAGTGTAGTGTTTCTTCGGCATGGCTCAGTTCAATAAGCGCCACTGTAGCCAGCACGAAAACTCCGGCGGGTAATGCAGTAATCAAATAAGGCTTGAACAATTGATTGAGCGTGCCCTGGGTCCAGGCCAATTGATGCATCATGATGAACCCGGCAAAACCGCGCGGTAGAAACATCACAGTCAGGACGAACATCACGCCGACATATAACAACCATAGTTCAGTGTAGTTGCTCAGCAAGGTATTCATTAACGTGAGCACGACCGCACCGATGATCGGACCGATGAAGTAGCCCAGCCCACCAATGTAAGCCATCAGTAAAACACGGCCTGATGTGACTGCGTTGAGATTCTCAGAGGTCAGAAATTCATAGTTCAGAGCAAACAAACCACCGGCAATGCCAGCGAAGAAGCCGGATGCACAAAATGAGATAAACCGCACCCAGCGCGCGCTATAGCCGATGAACTCGGCACGCTCCGGGTTATCGCGCACGGCATTGGCCAGTCGACCAGCTGGGGTTTTGGTGAACAAGTACATAAAGAGCGTGGCGATAAATACCCAAACCGCGGCGATATAGTAGATTTCCGAATCCTGAAAGAATTCGATGCCAAAGAATGGCGGGCCGTAGGTGCGGTCGCCACTGATGCCGGCCTCACCACCGAAAAAGCTCTCCAGAATCAGTGAGGATGCCGCCACCAGTTCGGCAATGCCCAGCGAGATCATGGCAAAGACGGTGCCGGCTTTATGAGTCGAGAAGCTACCGATGAAAAGTGCGGCAATAAGTCCGCTCAGGCCGCCAATGAAAGGGATGTAGATGATCGAAAAATACATTTCTTCGTATTCGATTTTGATCAGCGCGTGCACGGCAAGAAAGCCGCCGAGACCGTAGTACACCGCGTGACCAAAGGACAGCATGCCGCCTTGGCCGAGCAGCATGTTGTAGCTCAATGCAAAAACAATTGCGATGGCCAGCTGATTGAGCAGGGAAATACCCAGCACAGAGTCGAAGAGCTGGGGCAGTATCAGTAAGGCGATGCCGTAGCCGATCCAGGGTGTGAGTTTCTTTATCATTGCTCGCGTTTGCCCATAAGACCGGTTGGCCGGAAAATCAGTACCAGAACCAGCAGTAGGAATGGCAGCACCGGAGCGATTTGCGGTAGCGTGATTGTCCACAAATCATGCAATGGGTGACTGCGTTCAAACTCAACACCAAGCAGGTTTAACAGGTCCGGCATGCCAAGGTCTGAAGCAATCGCATAGGACTGCAGCAAGCCGATTAACAATGACGCAATAAAGGCTCCAGCCAGCGACCCTAGGCCACCTATAACAACAATCACAAAAACGATACTGCCCAGCACGGCGGCCATGCCCGGAAAAGTAGTCAGTACCGGCCCGGCAATCACGCCAGCCAGTCCGGCCAGAGCCGTACCAACACCAAACACACACATGAAAATCATCGGCACGTTATGGCCAAGATTGGCGACAGTGTTTGGGTGCGTGATGGCAGCCTGAATAATGATGCCGATACGACTGCGAGTCAGCACATAATACAGACCCATAAAGATAGAGATGGAGATAGCGATCATGAAGCCGCGATAGGCTGAGAATTCCTGGCCGAATAGCGTGAACAGCGGAAAGTTCAGCAACTCGGGCGTCTGGTAGCCCTTGGTATCCGGCCCCCAGAAAAATTGCACGGCCTCTTCGATCAGGAAGGCCAGGCCAAAGGTAAAGACCAGTTCGGCCACGTGCCCGGATTGGTGCACCTTGCGTAACCCGTAGCGTTCAATCACGGCACCAAGCACGCCAACAATAAGTGGGGCGAAGATGAGACCGGTCCAATAGCCGAATTGCAAACTGATGGAATACGCGAAGTAGGCGCCAAGCATGTAGAAGCTGGCATGGGCAAAGTTGAGCACGCCCATCATGCTGAAGATCAAAGTGAGGCCGCTTGCCAGCATGAACAACAGCAAGCCTGTGACCAGACCATTAAGAGTGGCAAAAATAAAAACTTCAATCATGTCACGGGCCGTACAATCTGATCAGAGAGTCGAGTTGTCACCTAGCGTCGTGGTCGTCGCATGCGGCAACTGGTTTCGACTATCGTATCTTCAGCCGCGACGTGGTACTCACTATACAGACCCAATCCGGAATTGTCGGCATCGAATTCGATACCCTGGTCGGTATGTACTGAGATGTGCAGCGATTGGAAGGCTTGATGGTCGTCAGCTCGCATCCAGATTTCTTCGCCACTGAAGTTGGTAAAACGCATGTCCTCCAACGCCAGAGCGATGTCGTAGGGATCTGCGCTCTGCGACTCTTCAATGGCTGCTACTACCATGCGCAAGGCATTGATGATGCGCGGCTGGGTAACATCACTATTTGGCGATTCGGCCTTATAGGCGCGAATGAATTCTTTGCGTTCCTCGGTTGGAATTGGATTGGAAATTTCGTTGTGTACCAAATAGATTTGGTCAATGCCGTCCTCACCCAGAGTTGCAGTGATGCCATCGTAGGCAGCATAGAAAGTATAGATTGGCATCTCCAAACCCGAATCCATAATCGAGCGTGCCAGAGACACCATGTCCGCACCAAAGTTACCGGTTAGTACCGCGTCTGCACCCGACGAGCCAATCTTTGTCACATAGGGCGTAAAGTCTTTGACCTGACCTATGGGATGGAATTCGTTTCCGACAATTTCGATGTCCGGGCGTTTTTTCGCCAGCAAATCGATGGTAGTTTCAGATACAACGTGTCCAAAGGAGTAGTCCTGCCCGATGATATAGAGCGATTCGATGTCGTCGTTCAAGGCGATATAGTCAGTCAACACATCCAGCTTCATGTTGACGTGGGCGTCGAATCGAAAATGCCAAAAGCTGCAATTCTCATTGGTTAGCACTGGGTCGACAGCAGAATAATTGATCTGCAGAATTTCCGCGCCGGGATTGCGGCGATTGTGCCGGGTAATGGCATCGTTGAGGGTGTTAGCGACAGCCGAGCTGTTGCCTTGGAAAATGATGCGGATGTCTTCGCTTATTGCCCGGCGAAATTGCACCTGCGTTTCAGTAGGGCTTTGCTGATTATCCAGTGGCACGATTTCGATTTCACGGCCACCCAGCACACCACCTTTTGAATTGAAGTAATACTCTGCAGCAAACTCCAGCTGTCGAAGACCATTGCTGCCGATTGATGCGAATGTGCCCGATAAAGGATCAATAAATGCGATGCGGATAGGTTCCTGGGCATTGGTATAAGAGGTGATGCTCAACAGTACTGTCAGCAATGTGTAATTCAGGGACATAGGGATTCTAAAAATTCGCATAGTCTTATTCTTCTAATTGATAGAGATTGGTATTCGTCAGCGTTGACCTGGCGGCTGCTGGCTGCACATAGCTAATAACAGCTGTCTATAACTTCTTAATAAGGCTGCGATTTCCGGCGTCCTTACCGGGAAAACGATTGCTGACATTAACCCACTCGGTGCGGCGAATCAAGAACTGCGCCATGGTCTTGGTATGCGCAAAAATGGGCCAGTTTGCTGTAGCATTGGCAGTCTGCAAATCAGGGAAAATCATGAGTCAATTCAAGATACGCGAAGCAGACCTTGAATTTCAGGCGATTCGGGCTAGTGGTCCCGGCGGCCAGAATGTCAACAAGGTGGCCACGGCTATGGAGCTGCGTTTTGATATCCATAAATCGAGCCTGCCAGTCGAGGTAAAAGCTCGACTACTGGCACGTTCTGATCGGCGAATTAACTCCGACGGCGTCGTGGTGATCAAGGCGCAACGGTTTCGCAGTCAGGAAAAGAATCGGGAAGATGCTATCGAGCGCCTGCAAGGCATGGTGGATCGCGCAAGCGCACCGGCCAAGAAACGTATTGCTACCAGGCCTGGTCGCGGTGCCAAAGAGCGACGCTTGCGGGAGAAAAAGAAGACTGGCGACAAGAAGGCCGGGCGTGGGCCTGTTGATCTATAACCAGTTGCTATACGAATAGGGCAGAAGGCTGACCATGCATGGGGCCGATTTGCAAAAGGGGCTGGTTCAAAATGTGTAAAAAGGGAACGAAGAAAACCTGAAGCAAGACTTCGACGAAAGACCGCATGGAAAGACTTCATTGAAGGTCCTCGTTCGAAGCCCGGCAACTGCCGCTGAATTCGCCCGTCCATAATGGACACAGGGCAGTTGCCAAAGCAATGCTGGTCTACTTCTATTAGTAAACCTCGAACAGCCCTGCTGCGCCCATACCACCGCCGACACACATGGTGCAAACCACGTACTTGGCACCACGGCGTTTACCTTCGATCAGCGCATGACCAACCATGCGCGCACCGCTCATACCGTAAGGGTGGCCAATGGAGATGGCGCCACCGTTGACGTTCAACAGTTCGTTGGGAATGCCAAGGTAATCGCGGCAGTAAAGCACTTGCACAGCAAATGCTTCATTGAGTTCCCACAAACCGATATCGTCCATGTTAAGGCCAAAGCGCTCGAGCAATTTGGGGATGGCCTTGATAGGCCCGATGCCCATTTCGTCGGCATCAACGCCGGCGGCGGCCATGCCACGATAAGCGCCAAGCGGATTGAGGTTCTTTTGTTCGGCCAGCTTGCTGTCCATCAGGACCGACGCTGAAGCGCCATCAGAAAGCTGGCTGGCGTTGCCGGCAGTGATCACACCGTCTTCAAAGACAGGCTTGAGACCGACAAGCCCTTCCAGTGTCGTAGAGGGGCGGTTGCCTTCATCCTTTTCCAGAGTGACTTCGTGAATACTCTGTTCCTTGGTAGCCTTGTCGACAACAATCATCTTGCTGGGCAAGGGAACGATTTCATCGTTAAACAAGCCGGCTTCCTGCGCTGCCGCAGTGCGTTGCTGGCTTTGCAGTGCGTATTCATCCTGAGCATCGCGGGAAATATTGTAGCGCTTGGACACCACTTCGGCAGTTTCCAGCATGGATATATAGGCATGTTGAGATTGGGCGATCACATTGGGGTCTTTGGCGCGATAGCCATTACGGTGTTCGTTCTGCACAAGGCTGATGGATTCCAGTCCGCCACCAATCACAATAGGCATGTTGTCACAGACAATCTGTTTGGCCGCAGTGGCAATGGCCATCATGCCTGAGGCACATTGGCGATCAATGCTCATGCCGGAGACCGAGCTCGGCAAACCGGCTGCCACGCCCGCAGTACGGCCAATATTGAAACCACTGCTGCCCTGCTGCATCGCGCAGCCCATGATCACGTCGTCCACTTCGGAGGGGTCAATAGCAGCGCGCTTGACCGCCTCGGCAATCACATGGCCGCCCAGAGTAGGGGCGTCAGTGTCATTAAATGCGCCCCGATAGGCTTTACCGATAGGCGTTCGGGCGGTGGCTACTATTACTGCTTCTTTGGTCATTTTACTCTCCGATTGTTTGGGTAACTGATCTGGGATTATCAGTCACCCAGTGTTGCGATTTCATTGACATACTGTTGCGTCTGGTGCAGATCGGGGATTGAGCCAGAATTACTCTTCCACAATCAGGCTGATAATATCCTTGATTGATTCTCGCGCCAGCGCGGCCATTTCCGCATCCGTTCGATCCTGAATAGGATGTGCTACAAACAGGCTTGCAGGATGAATGCCAAGCGAGCGGCCTTGAGCGGCAGCCGCCTGAATAAATTCGCTCGAAGCGATAAACCCGGATGGAAGTCCGCGGCTTTCCAGATCCATGATGTCATGCAAACTGCACGAGGTACATGAACCTCAGTCGGCCAAAGCTTCTATTACAGCATCGCATTCGGTGCTGATTTTCTGGTTTAGCTCAAGCGGTGCTATACGGGTAAATGTGGGCTTGTTATAGCGTTTCACCGCCGCGCCTTGATCGGTCAATTGCTGCTCGACTTCATCGAGGAATTCCTTGCCTCGTGGTTTTGAAATATCGAGTAGCCCGACTGTCGCGCCTGCCAAAGATTTAAGTCTTGGCAGCAATTGGCGCTCGGCCGGATTGACCTCAGCGGTGGGATCGAGAAGCAATATGCCTGACATGATCTTCCCCCTTGTTTGCTATTGCATGGTTCTTATTGAATAAGTTCTGATACTAACTGACTACCGCGCTCACCGGAAGCGACCCAGCCGCTGATGATGGCGGAGAATTTTCCCGCGGTGCCGCCGGTTGTTACTATGTGCAAACCATCATCCCGAAACTTGTTGAGCTGCTTGTCTTTTAGTCGTTCCGGCATGCCTTCGGCCATACCATCAACACCTTCCAGTAATTTGGCGCCAGGTATCATTAGTTCATCGAAAATAGCCTGTTTCAACTGCTTTTTTTCCCATCCAGCCTCGCGCAGCAGTTTTCGATGCTCAGGGCAGACCAGCAGGATGGCATCAGCCATGCCGAAGCGTTTGACATGTGCCACGCTGCGCAAGCTGCTGGCCATGCTCTTGGCCAAAGACTCCGGTGTGCGCGAGAGTTGATCCATGATGGGTTGCAGGCCTTCACCTGCGAACAGACTAATTACTGATTCCTCACGGGAGTAACCGCGGTCCATAGCCAAAGTGGGCCAATCAGAATCTGTTTCATCCTCGGCGAAGCAATAGGTGTATTTGCCAGGGTTGCCCATGGTGGCGCGATCAATACCGCCAGGTATGCCGCCACCGATATTGCGAATCAATAATTGCAGAGCACGCCCAATAGTAGCGTTGGCGCGATTACCCTGACCCAGTGCATTGATGCCCGAGTTCATACCAATGGCGCGGCACGCCGGGCCGCTGACAATCATCACCGGTGCAGAAAAGTAGGTCGTGCAAAGCAGGCCATGCATACAGAACTTGTCTTGCAGAGCGGCCCGCACAGAAGCGAGTACGGCAGTGAAGTAATCCGGTTTGCAGCCTGCCATGACCGCGTTTATGGCTACTTTTTCGACAGTGCAAGGGTTGTTATCCGGTGGGATATAGCCAATTACATGCTGTGCATCGAGCCGACTGGCGCGTAACATCTTCAATACTCGTAGCGGCGTCGGCGGCACAACTGGCAGACCGTCGGTCCAGCCGCGTTCGTAGCAGGCTTCCATCTCATCTTCGGCGTCTGCAGTTGCTATCTCCCGTGCGCTCAGATTGGCCTTGCCAAAGCGCAGTAACAACTGCTCTTCCATACCGGGGTCTAAAGTCATGGAGCCACAGCCGGGCTTGAACGCTGGTAAGTCACTACCCAGATTGGCAATTTCTGTCAGCTCGATCCAGGCCTGTTGATCCCAACCATAGGTACGAGACATCTCGTCTCCTGCACCATTGTGTCGAATGAGAGTAGGCACGACTTCGATTTGATTCTGGAAGGAGGAGGCCAGCGAGGTATCGTCAATACGCTGCTCGGCAACGCTCGGGAATGCCGGATCATCCTGCACAAACACCTGAACCTGACCGGGGTATTGTTGCTGCAACTGTTGCACAACAGGCTCTATAAGCGCGCAAGTCGGGCAAGCCTGCTTAACGAAGAGAGTGAACTGGGTTGTAGTCAAACTGTCGGACTCCCTGACGCAGTAGGGTCTTTTCTTATTATCGCAGGGGCAGTGTAGCGTAAGCAGATGCGGAGGCGAAGTGATGGGTACACTTAAACAACGGGGGGATCTTGCCAGCTGTTGGATCAGGCCCGTCAATCTGGTCTGAGAGACTAGTAGATAAAGCCCAGAGTAGAGATGCCTACGAGGATGTTAATAATCATGAAAACAGATGAAGTACGTGACATCACTTTCCACATCTGCGGGCCCTTGTAAGCGGCTCGGACACCAACAACAAGAATGAACGTGTAGCCGAGCATGACTGCGACCATGGTTAAGTATTGTATCCAGTTTTCGTTGTCCACGGCGCGGCTGCCGAAAATAAAAAAAGCGCCAGCACCGGCGAAATACAATAGCCAATAAGTAGTTGCGAGCCCATAGTCACCAGCCACTAGCTTAGCCAGAAACGAGCGCCCATCGATTGCATCAGGATTTGAAGAATGTGCCATGGTAATAACTGCTCGGGTTTTTAACAGCATCGTAGTTTACCTTAGCCAGCGGCGATGCAAAAATATTAATTTGGTGGGAGGGCAGTAATCATAAGCTCACCAAGACAAGAGCTGCCTGCCGAGGCGAGTGCATAGAAGGTCTGGAAGTCCTGTAGGACTCATGTAGGGCACGCAGCGGGCGCGAATCGCTATGATATTGATTCGTCAGACAAAAACTTCGACACATTCGTAGGAAAGTTCTATGATAGGTAACGATGTTGGTGGCACTGCTGGACTTTGCGCCGCGGCGTAGAGGCAAGCCTCGAATCACCATCTTTCACCAGTAAGCTGGTCACAATGCAGCCAGCGCTTTAAATCGCATAGACGGGCCATATTTCTTGGAAATCGGTAAACAGATTGACAGTCAGCCTCTCAGTCAGGCCTTTAGCTTTTCCAAAGAAAAGGAACGTGCGCTACATGGCTTGCGCGGTATTCTGGCTGGCGTCGTCGCTGACAAAAAGCTCAATGAAAAAGAAATGCTGTTTCTCGACAGCTGGTTACAGTCGCAGCAATATCTGTCTGCGGATCGCGACGTGCTGCGTATCCTGACCCAGGTCGGTGAAATCAAAGCACAAGGGCAAATCAGCCCGCAGTCGCTCCAGCAAATGCAGGCTACCCTTGAACACTTTATCTCTCTTGGCGACGAGGCTGCTGGTACTGGAGTCGGCGAGGTCGATGAATTAATGGGTTTTCTGACGGGCGTGGCATCTGATGGCGTGTTGAACGATCAGGAAATTGCTGCACTCTCCATATGGCTTGATAAACACAACGCGATTCGAGACACCTGGCCAGCCAGCGTCATCATTGAGCGCCTCGCTTTTATTCTGGAAGATGGTGTAGTCACGGAAGAAGAGCGTGCCGATTTATTGAAATCCCTGCAACATATTACCTCTGCCAATTCCAGTACTGTGCGCTTTGATAGCGCTACAGAAATATGGGAAGACAAGGTTGACCAGGTGAACCTGCCGGATTCGATATTCTGCCTGACGGGTGACTTTGTCTCCGGTGACCGCAATACAGTGGAATCAATGCTAAAATTGCGTGGGGCGTCGATTTCAACCAACGTCAATAAAACAGTCGATTTTCTGATTATTGGCACATTAGCGAGCCGTGACTGGCTTTACACCAGCCATGGTCGCAAGATTGAAAAAGCTTTATTGCTCAAGCGAGATGGCTCAGAAATTTCCGTTATCACCGAGCGCACCTTACTACGTTTTCTACGTTAAATTCTTTCCTGCATAACATTTATCAGCCGCTGGCTGATGTTCATCATGGCTCATCTAGAAAATTCAATTCCACAACTTGAGCTGGGCGGCGCTGGTTCACGTTTACATTTCTCCCATGCCAATGGCTATCCGCCCGAGGTTTATAGTCAACTCCTTGAGCCATTGACAGAGCATTTCTCAGTCACAGCGAGCATTCATCGACCGCTCTGGGCCAAGTCGTTTCGCGAAATGCCTTCCTGGCGCACGTTAAGCGAAGACTTACTGCAACTGTTGGGCAATGATGATGGAGAGATCATCGGGGTGGGCCATTCCATGGGTGCTGCCGCACTGGTCATGGCAGCTATTTGCCAACCTGAACTATTTTCCCATCTTGTGTTGGTTGAGCCGGTGATGGTCTCGCGCCGCAGTTCCTGGTTATTGCGCACCCTGAAACCGTTGGCGCGGCGCCGGCTGCCAATGGTCACTCGCACTCTTGCGCGAGTAGAACGCTGGCCCAGCCAACAGGCGGTGTTCGAGCATTTCCGGCCAAAGTCAGTGTTTAGCCGGCTATCGGATAGCGCACTTTGGGATTATGTGAACTATGGGACCGTTGCGACTGAGCAAGGCGATTACCGATTGCGTTATGACAAGTATTGGGAGGCGCATTGCTATTTGTTGCTCAGCAGCCTCTGGCATTTGCTACCCCGACTGTCTATGCCGGTGCTGATTATTCGTGGTGAGCATTCCCATACTGTGTCGGATAATGCCTGGCAGCGCTTGCAGGCTGAATTGCCGCACTTTGACTGCATCGAGATCGCGCAGGCCGGGCACCTCTTGCCCTTTGAGCAGCCTGATCAGGTGGTTGCTTCACTCAGGTCATGGATACAGCGTTGATCTTGTTTGGGTCTGTTAGCACTAAGTGTTGGTTAATTGCTGGTCGCAGATCTTGCTAAATTCGTGGGTTGGGGCGCAAATCATGCCTTGTCGTGGGTGTTTGCCTGCCGTAGCCGGTCAAAATAAAGAACAAGCAGAAATATCCTGCCGGGTTGTTAACCCTTCTGGCCGATACAGCCTCTAATACCTAAACAAGACAAAAACGATACTGCAGAAGGAAGCAGCCTTTGTTACAGGAAATTGAGCTGGAGCTGGTGCGATCAGCACAAAACGGCAATGTGGCAGCCTTTGAGCGACTGCTGCGTCAGAGTGAACGGCAAATGCTGGCAGTGGCTGCCGGTTTTGCGCACACGCCAGATGATGCCAATGATATTTATCAGGATGCCATGCTGGCTGCCTACAAGGCGCTGCCCAATTTTAAGTTGGAGGCCAAATTCAGTACCTGGCTGCATCGGATTGTAGTGAACACAGCACTATCCAATCGCCGCAAACTCACCAGAGTCTGGAAGAAAATGGCAGCGGTGCAACAGGAATATGAGCGGGATGAGCAGTATGTTGAGCCGCATTCTCCAGAATCAGCAGTAATGGATGAAGAGCTTAGCGGAGAAATTAGCAAGGCCATGCGTAAATTATCAGATCAAGAGCGTATGGCTTTTGTGTTGTGCCATCAACAGGGCTTCAAGCTGCGCGAAGCGGCAGAGATCATGTCCTGTACTGAGAATGCGATCAAGGTGATGCTGTTTCGCGGTAGAAACAAACTGAAGCAGCAATTAGCCAATTATAACTGACTATCCAATTCACCAGTTGGCTCCCAATGCGGTTTTGGCAGACCACCTGAGAATCAGGCCACAACGACTGGCCACGATCTGAATAGATAAGGATGAATACGCAAATGTCGAACGAACACTTACAACAACGCGTCATTGAATATCTTTACGGCGATCTCACAGCAGACGCGCGGCAGCAGTTTGAGTCGGCGCTACAAGCTGATCCGCAACTGCAGGCGCTGCTTGATGAGGAGTTGCAGTTCAATAGCACGGTCGTGCCAGGCATGCAGCCAGCTATCGATGATGAGCGTCTGCAGGGTAATCGTTGGGTTCTGCGACAAAAGTTACAACGCGCCTCGCAACCACACTTTTTTCTGAGCCGGTGGTGGCAGGAATTACGTGCTCGCCCGCTGGCATTTGCTTTTCAGGGTGCGGCGATGGCCATGACTTTCGTGCTTGGTCTGTTCGTTGCTTCCACTGGCGAGATTACCCAGCTACCAAATACTGGCGATCTGGTCGCTGCTAATTCATCGCCACTGGCTTTGGTCAACGACGATGATTTTGAAATTTTCCAGTTGCGCGTCAATGAGTACGATCCGAACACTGGCGCGATTGATCTGTCTTTTTCGCTGTCATCGGAGACCCGGCTGACCGGGAACGTTGCGGACAATCAGATTCATCAGTTGATGGCGGTTGCCCTGCAGGATGATATTGATAGCGGCGCAAGACTGGACACAATCAATGCGCTGCAGCAAGTCAGTTCGGGTGACGAAGTCTACGAAGCGCTCATTTATGTGTTGAGCAACGATGAAAACCCAGGTGTGCGCTATCAGGCAGTGCGGGCACTGGTCGACTTGGCGGATCAGGAGCGCGTGCGTGATGCGCTGCGCCTGGCACTGCGCCGGGACATGAATCAGGGTGTGCGGGTTGAGGCATTTAATGCGCTAATGAATTATCCGGATGAACAAACAATGGATTTGTTCAGAGAACAAATGCAATCAGATGGCAATGAATACATCAGAGCCCAGTCCCGCTCGATCGTGGAAGGGACAGCGGGACCAGACAATGCGATCTTCTAGTGAAGATCCAATCGCGAAATTCAAGAGGGTGAAACTATGAATAGTTTAAGGTTGGGCAGGATTCGCTGGCTCACCGTATCGTTGGCCAGCTGTTTCTTGTTAATAACGGCAACAGCTCAGGCTCAGTCGGGTGATGACATTGACCAGGAGTTCAACGTACAGCCGGGCGGCACACTGAATATTGAGAGTGATGCAGGACCAATTGAAGTGCGAACCTGGGATCAGAATGTTGTTCGTGTGAGAATCACGAATACTGACAATTTCGATATCAGCATTGAGCGGCGCGGTAACGATATCTGGGTTGCCGCGGATTCAGATGGGGGGTTTTTCTTTAACCGCTCTGGCAATATTCGCTTTGAAGTGGATGTGCCGACTGAATTCAATGTCGACCTTGATACTGGTGGTGGCAATATTGAAATAGCGGCAATCACCGGCCACGTTATTGCGGACACCAGCGGCGGGCGCATTGAGGTCGGTGATGTGACACGTGGCTCTGTTGAGGTTGATACGTCCGGCGGGCGCATCGAAATCGGTAATGTGGATGGTGATGTGATTGCTGATACTTCCGGGGGCAGTATTACTATCGGTAATGTCAGCGGTGATGTAGCGGCGGATACGTCAGGCGGTACCATCCGCATCGGTGATGTGGAAGGCAATATACTTGCTGATACTTCCGGCGGCAACATTGATGTAGGCAGCGGTGGTGGACGTGTAGAGCTGGATACATCAGGCGGAACAATTCGCGCGGCATTTGCACAAGGACCAATTATAGCGGACACCTCCGGAGGCAATATTTATCTGGAAGGCAGCGCTGTGAGTGTCGAGGCGGACACCTCAGGCGGCAATATAGAGATCAGTCGTAGTGGTGGCTCGGTATACGCCGACACTTCAGGCGGCAGTATTACTATCCGTCAGAGTGTCGGTCCGATCAGAGCCGATACTGCCGGTGGTCGCATCGATGCTGAGTTGATTGCTTCTAGCAACCGGGCGAGTGGTTCGGTCGAATTGGAAAGCAGTGGTGGGGATGTGACTCTACGGATTCCCAGCAATCATGCCGCGTCTATTGTGGCTGATCTGGAATCCAGACGAGGCCGCAGCCGCTACGAGATTCTGTCTGATTTTCCGATCGAGATTCGTGAAGATGATGATGGCAATGTGTTGGGAAGAGGCGACATCAATGGTGGTGGTGATCTGATTTACCTCGAGACTACCAACAGTGATATACGAATTATCAGCGTTGCTAACTAATAATGTACTGAATTAGCCGTTAGCATTATACGAAACTCAAAAGGCCGGTGACCAAGTCACTGGCCTTTTTTGTCAGCCTTTTAAAGCGCGCTTTCCCGGTCCTCCAGATAGCGGGCCGAATCTTCAGCGTTCATCAAGGGAACGACTTTGTCCGGGTCCACGCGCACCATCAGGTAAGTGATGTGATCATCGATGTGAGTAAATTCGTGGCCGGTGCCTGCAGGTATAACAAAGACATCGCCAACAGCTAATTCGTGAATAGCAGGATCAGCGACATCTGCGGCGTTTTGCCCTGGGCCATTGAGGCGCATGACAGCCGGGTTATCCGCTGGCCGGCGCTGGGCGTCGATTAGTTCGGCGCCTGTGAGAATCGTGCCACCGCCGCTGAGTACAACATAGACTTCGGTCACCAGATCATGTTCGGCCACTCGCCCGCGTCGTTCAGGTAGCGCATTACGGCGAGCCAGAGCCACCTGCACATTGCTCCTGCCGATATCGATTGAGCGTACTTGCTGATCGATGGCACCAGTCGCAATAGCAATGTCTTCATAACGTTCCAGCTCAGCGGCAGGCACAAGATCGGCGGCACAGAGCAGGCAACTGGGCTCAATTTCCTGGGCCGTGAGCCGACCTAGAGTAAAAGCAATAACGGATGCAAAAACCGCAACCTGGATTAATCGGGACATGGAGGTTCTCCTTGTTGTTCTTATTCTGTCTGTCTTGTTGCCCATCAAACACTGCGGCTATGGCAGCAGTCAATGACTCTGTATTGATCTTTATCAGCGAACACAGCCTGATTGAACATACCGACTAGTCAGTCTAGTATTTACTGGATGGCTAAAACCCCCACTAAAGACAAGATTATTGCCGCTGCCCAGGAACTCATGCGCAGCCAGGGCTATAGTGCGACTACGGTGGATAGTATCGTCAAGTTCGCAGGTGTATCCAAGGGCAGCTTTTACCACGCTTTTGTGTCCAAGCAAGCGCTAGCCGAAGCTGCGCTGGAGGATTGGGCGGTGCGCGGTTGGTGGGAGATCGCCTCAGGACCCTATCGGCAAGTCTACGACCCGGTCGAACGGGCACTGCAATTCATTGATTATATTGAAGAAAAAAGCGATACGCTGTGGGCGCGGGGAAGCCTGCTGGGCACCGTTGCAGTGGAGGTGGCCGAGAGCTATCCGGCTATGCAAGCCCACATTGCCGCCTTGTATGGACAATTGGAAGATGAATTTGTGGCCATACTCGAGCCGGCTTTAGCGAGCGCAGAAGTCAGTCAATTCAGTGCGCGTGATGTTGCCGCACAGTTATTGGCCAGCATTGAAGGCGCTATTATCTGCGCGCGAACCCAGGGGGATGCGCAATATGTACGGCGATGCATAGCCCAATTTCGCCACTATCTAACACTCCTGCTCAAGTCCGCATAACACCACAAGCTCGCTCTTATCCCGCATTTCATTAGCACAAAGGCGCATCTTCTAAATAAAACCGACTAGTCAGTCTAATTTTGCAGCTAATGCTTGCTATGGCTGCTCAGAGTCGGTCATGGTTAGTCAAAGCAGGGCAGGTGAATCCGGTGCCCTGAGTCCACTACGCTAGGGTAGAATGCGCCTCCCATGACATTGCCTGACAACATCACCTACCGCTACTTGCTGGAGAAAGCCTGGCCAATAGTGCTGGCCAATGCAGCAGTTCCCTTATTGGGATTGGTGGATACGGCGGTAATAGGTAACGTGGGTAGCGTGGAAGATCTGGGTGCCATCGCCTTCGGCGCGCTGATTTTCAGTTTTGTGTACTGGAGCTTCGGTTTCCTGCGCATGGGCACTACCGGATTTGTGGCACAGGCAGCAGGCGCTGGCGATGAAGTGGAAATCAGGGCCATTCTCGGTCGGGTCTGGTTACTGGCCGTGATGCTGGGTTTGTTGTTGATTGTCTTGCAATGGCCCATCGGACAACTTGCTCTGCTGCTTCTCGATGGCAGTGCCAGTGTCGAGGCAACGACTGCAGAGTATTTCTATTTACGTATTTGGGGCGCGCCAGCAACGCTGACCGGCTTTGTCTTGATGGGCGTTCTGGTCGGGCTTGGTGACAGTAAGCAACTACTCTACGTGCAATTGTTTCTCAACGGCCTGAATATCGTGTTGGATGTGACTTTCGCAGGGTACTTGAACCTCGGTGCGCGGGGAATTGCTTTAGGTACTGTGATAGCCGAGTGGAGTACGGTCGTTTTCGCCAGCTGGTTGATTATACGCGGACTGCAGCGTCGCAACGTCAGTGGTGAGCCGTTCTGGCCCTGGTCACGCATTCTGGACCGGCAGGCAATGTTACGCGCGGCTGCTGCCAACTCTGACATTATGATCCGCACGCTGCTGATGATTTTCTCATTTGCGTTTTTTATCAATCAAAGCGCGCAGTTTGGCGATGTGGCATTGGCTGCAACCCACTTGCTGTTGCAACTGATTTCTTTTTCGGCATTTTTCCTCGATGGCTATGCCTTTGTTATTGAATCGCTGGTAGGCACCGCCAAAGGCAAGCGGGATCGCATTGCGTTTGACGTCGCAGTGCGACGTTCGACCATTCTGGCACTGGTGACTGCTATCGCTCTGGCGCTGGTTATCGTGTTGTTGGGTGAGACTCTGATAAGGATGTTGACCGATATACCGCAAGTGCGGCAGGCGGCAGGGAGTATGCGCTATATGGCGGCCGCCTACGTGCTGATGTCATTTGCGGCATTTCAATTGGATGGAATCTTTATAGGTGTGTCGAGCACTAGGCAGATGCGTCATGCTGCTTTTATCGCCATCGCCTGTTTTCTGTTGTTATGGAGTGTATTGGTCGGCCCGTTTGGCTTTACCGGGCTGTGGCTGGCGATGATCTTTTATGTCGTAGCGCGTGCCGGGGCTTTGTTGTTGTTTTATCCGCAATTGCGCAACTCAATCGGCGCTCAATAGTAATCAGTTTTAACAAACCCTATGCTAGTTGAGTAGGTCGTTGTTGTCAGGCATCAGGTGTGGTTCCAGCTCAATTCCCTGCAGCTTTCTGCCTATGGCTTCCACGGTGCCGCGATAGCGCTGTTCGCCGGTCGAGGTGAACTCGAACTGATAGCGTCGCAACAGGCCCAGCAGGCCAAGCTCGGTCCGCCTGATCGCCAGCCCTTTCAATACCATGCTTTGATCGAGAAACTGCACATGATGCTGTCGGCAGTAGACCAGTACTTGCCCCATCAAATTGTTCTTGATCTTGTCGCTCTGCCACCAGTAACTAAGTAGTGCGCCGACTACCGTTGCCCAGGCCAGCATATTGAGTGTGAGCATTAATTCTCCAAGGTGAAATGAGAGTGGTTTAGTAGCAGATCAGGGCGTGTCAGGCAGATTTCAATGGCTGCCTTTACACGGCTACTTCTGAACGTAACCAGGTTCGCAATAACTATCAGGCAGGCTGGCGCTCAGTATAGCGTTTGATGTGCGGAGCAAGAATTTCCAGCGCGGTTTTATCGCAAGGCGGCAAAGTGGCATCGGACAGGCTCAAAGGTTGTGTGCGCTCACCCCATTTCATCAGACCAGCGCCCCAGGTTAGCCCAGCACCGAAGGAAGCACTCAAGACATAGTCGCCAGCAGCAATTCGGCCTTCTTCCAAAGCTTCGGTCAGGGCAACGGGGATAGTGCCGGCAGAAGTATTGCCATACTTGTGCACGTTGACGAAGACCTTGTTCTCGTCGATACCAACGCGTTTGGCCAGCGCGTCCAGAATGCGTTTGTTAGCCTGATGCGGCACAACCAGATTGACATCAGCAACACTCAGTCCGGTTTGTGCCAATACATCAACACAGGCCTGCGACATGGCTTTGACAGCACGTTTGAATACTTCCTGGCCTTCAAAATTCCAATCGATGTATAGAAAGTCTTCCGACAAGCGCGAATAGGATGAGCCGAGATTGGTGATCTGGATGGCGTATTTGGCATCAGCCTCGCAGCCAATCTTGGCGGCTAGCAGTCCGGTTTCTTTCTCGCTGGCCTCAAGAACTACAGCGCCACAAGCATCGCCAAACAATACCGCAACATCACGGCGAGCCCAATTCATGTAGTGAGAAATAAATTCGCCGCCGATGACAAGTATTTTTTTGTGCGCACCAGTTTTGATCAAATTCGTGCCGATGTGCAGGCCATAGAGAAAGCCGGTACAGGCTGAGTTGATATCAATTGAAGCGGCGTTGGTTGCGCCAATAGCGTCTTGAACCAGAGAAGCAGTGTTGGGGCAGTAGCTGTCATTGGTGAGACTGCCGAGTAAGATCAGATCGATGTCGGTTGCTTCAAGATCTGCTGCGGCCAAGGCGCGCTGAGCAGCCACGATGGCCATATCGGAAAAGTTGCAATGACAAATGCGCCGCTCCTTGATACCGGTCCGGCTGGTAATCCATTCATCGGAGGTATCCATGAACGTTGTTAAATCTTCGTTGCTCAGGACAGCAGGGGGAAGACACTTTCCCCATCCGGTAATTTCCGCGTACAGCATTTGATCTCTCCGGGGTACCGACGTCAATTCGCTCAAGGAGGAATTCAGGTAGTGTGTAGATTCGGTATTGTAATTATAGTGTTTGCCGCTTTTATTGACCGGGTGCGTGTCTATCCAGTTTGTACCGTTCCATGTGGCACCGCTTATGTTCCGACTAAGTCCTTGATTTTCATGGCATCAGGTCTCAGCAGCAAGGTATTTAGGATACTGCATTTTCAGGACACTGGATAGCGGCTGAAACTATTTCCCAGTTTGCAGGGTCTACTTCATTAGCTGGCCGATGCCTTGCTCCGGAATTGGCCTGACATGTAACTCAATGCACAGATTCGGCAGCGGCACAGCAATCGTTCCATGAGAATTCCGGGCATCCAGAATTTTTCAATGGACGTAGTCACAGGGAAGCCATCAAATGCTTGATCGATACGGAATGACTAGGTGAAAATCAGGTTCTTCACAGCGCTGGTGCTGCTTCTCTGGCAAACCGCTGCACAAGCACAATTTGATCACAGTCGCTGGGACGCTTTATTGCGCAGCCATGTTGTGGCCAGTACCGGTGGGCAACAAACCGCTGTCGATTATGCGGCTCTCGATTCCGAGCGCGGGAAATTGCACGCTTATCTGGAGCAATTGGCCGCAGTCGATAAAATGACTTTCGAGCGTTGGGATGAATCCGAGCAGCTCGCTTTCTTGATCAATACCTACAATGCCTGGACTGTCGAGTTGATATTGCGGCATTGGCCCGATATTGATTCCATTCGCGAGATCGGCTTCTTGCCCGGAGCGGCATGGCGACAGAGAATTGTCTCGTTGTTTGGGGAGCAGGTCTCACTCGATGCGGTGGAGCACGACATGATTCGCGGCTGGGGCAGATACAACGAACCCCGAATTCACTTCGCCGTCAATTGCGCCGCGATTGGCTGCCCGGCATTACGAGCAGAAGCCTATACCGGGGACAAACTGGCGCAGCAACTGGATAACAATACAGCGCTATTTCTTGCGGACCACTCACGCAACTATATCGATGGCGAAACGGTGTATCTGTCACGCATTTTTGACTGGTATGAAGAGGATTTCGAACAAGACTGGCAGGGTTTCGATTCGGTGCTGGAATTTATCCGCCACTATGCAGATGCAATTGCCAATAATGCCTCGCAAGAATCGCGGCTGAACACAAATGAGCTGCGCATTCGCTATCTGGACTATGACTGGGGCTTGAACAAGCTCGATGAGCAGCTGTGAGCAAACAGAGTTAGTGCCAAGTGTCATGGCGTTGATCCAGATACCGGGCAATATCGTTAACAATGACTGTGCTAGACTTCTCCACGGAAGAGTATCGCCCCCGGTGGGGTGCCCGGACTTCAAACCCGGTGAGGCCTGTTAACGACAGGCCTGGTGGGTTCGACTCCTGCCTCTTCCGCCATTTTTCCTCAGTAATTCAATCCTTAATTAGCTGGTTTAACTCTTGGCAATGGCCACCTCACTGCTATAGGAGCGTTCCTCTATCGGCCAGTGTAATGCCGCAGCAGCCAGCGCCAGAATAATGCCTGCATACCAAATGCCATCGTAGTTGCCAAAGCGTTCATAGAGCCAGCCGCCCAACCAGACACCGCTGAAACTGCCGACTTGATGACTGAAGAATACGATGCCGTAGAGAAATGTCATGTAGCGGGTGCCGAAAAACAGGGCAACCAGGCCTGAGGTAGGTGGCACGGTTGCCAACCACAACACACCCATCGCCGCACTGAAGGTGAGAATGCTGCCAATGGTGACCGGCAGTACTAAAAAGCCGGTGATGACTACCGCTCGGGCCAAGTAGATATAGGCGAGCAATTTGCGCATGGAATACTTGCCACACAGGGTGCCGGAAAAATAGGAACCAAAGATATTGCACAGGCCAATCAGGCTGATACTCCAGGCGCCGACACTGGCTGAAAAGCCCAGATCGACCACATAGCCAGGCATATGAACAGTGATGAATGCGACGTGAAAACCGCAAACAAAGAATCCAGTGGCTAGCAACGTATAGGATTTAACTTTGAATGCCTGGCCGGCGATGTGTGACAGCGAGCTATTGTCCGGATTAATTGTTGCTTCGGAATTTATGTCAGTATTTATGTCAGAAACTACGTCGGGAGTTACATCCGACGTTGCATCGGCCCCACCAAAACGTGCCAGCGGAATAGCCAGAAAAGCCATAAGCAGTGCAGAGAGCCCCAGATACTGGAGTGCGGAATACCAGCCGACTGCATCGACCAGAACCTGCATGAAGGGCACAACGAGGAATTGGCCAAAGCTTCCCGCTGCCGTGCCTAAACCCAATGCCCAGCCGCGCTTTTCTTCAGGGACTGCCCTGGCCATCGCTGGTAGCACGATGCCAAATGAAGTGCCTGCCACGCCGGCGCCAACCATGATCCCGGCTGTTGAGATGATCGCCAGTTCACTGACCGAGTTGGCCATCAGAAACATGCCCACGGCATACAAGGCGACGCCGCTCAACAACACTTTCAAATTGCCGTATTTATCCGCCAGGCCACCGGCGATGATGGCGCAGATACCCCAGGACAGGTTCTGCACCGCCAATGCCATCGCCAGCACATCGCGCCCCCATTCTCTGGCCTCTGTCATGGGTTGCATGAACAGACCAAAGCCGGCGCGATAACCAAAGCTGAGCATCAGCAGCAGGCAGGCGCTGAGCAAAACGGGGACATAGGGGCGCACGGATGAGGGCATGAAGATGACCAACCTGTTTGAGCAAGTAAGCCGACATCATGACCTGACAGTGCTGAGTGTCAGTTAGTAAGAGTGGGCAGTTTTTGAAAACTAGCCGAAGATGCCGGTGAATATAGTGAAGAAGATAATGGACAAGAATGCGCCAATGGGCAAGGTCACGACCCAGGAGACGAAGATTTTGCCAACCATGCTGAGGTTGAGTGCACCGATTCCTCGCGCCAGCCCGACTCCCAGAACGGCGCCGACCAGCGTGTGGGTTGTTGACACAGGAATACCGGTTCCTGAAGCGATGACTACCGTGGTCGCGGCTGCGAGCTCTGCGGCAAAGCCGCGGCTGGGTGTGAGTTCGGTAATGTTACGGCCTATGGTAGCGATGACTCTGTGTCCCCACATCGCCAGACCTGCGACTATTCCCCCACCGCCGAGCAAGAGAATCCACATCGGCAGAGCTGATTGGGTATCAAAGACGCCGCCGCTGGCGATGACACTGTTGACGGCGGCCAAAGGACCAATGGCATTGGCGACGTCATTGGAGCCATGCGCAAAAGCCATGGAGCAGGCGGTGAAGATCATTAACACGCCAAACACCCGCTCTACACTTTTGAAGCGCTCATCGAGATTGTCTTCGGGGACATTGTGAATCCTTTTAAGCATCGCTATGCCAACTGCCATCGCAACAGCGCCGATTAACAGAGAGACCAGCAGGCTTTGCATAAAGGTGATCTCAAGGCCGACGTGGCTGAGTCCCTTGACGAGTGTCACCATGCCGATGATGAAGCCAACCAGGAAAATATAGTAGGGCACATATTTTTTGGCATTGGCGAAGGGATCGTCAGTCGATAGAACTAACTTCTGCACTGTCATAAACAGCACAAAGGCGATGGTGCCTGAAAAGACCGGAGAGATGACCCAGCTCGCCACAATAGAACCGACCTGACCCCACATCACGGCGTCGACGGAAATGCCCACTACGGCAAAACCTACAATGGCACCGATAATTGAATGCGTAGTCGAAACCGGCCAGCCAAACTTGGATGCCACTAACAGCCAAATGCCAGCAGCCAGGAGTGATGACAGCATGCCGAACACAAGTAATTCCGGTTGTTCGTCAAATCCTGCCGCCTCGGCATCGATGATGCCGCTGCGTATGGTTGAGGTGACTTCGCCTCCGGCTAACCAGGCGCCGGTAAATTCGAAGATCATCGCAATGATGATTGCCTGCTTGATCGTAATCGCTTTGGCGCCAACGGACGTACCCATGGCATTGGCTACATCATTGGCACCCACGCCCCAGGCCATAAAGAAGCCAAACACACAGGCAAGAATAAGAAGCAGGAATCCGTACTGCGTTATAACATCTGACATTAGTTAGTGATCTCGTCCGCTTTGTTTTTCTTGTTATTAGTAGTGCGCCATTAATAGCAAAAGGTGACCACCAACCCGATGTGAAGTAGTCATGATATTTCCTACCTTACTGATGATTTTATACAGGAACATGACTTCAACTGCCGGGAGTGACTTTTCATGCTCAAATAACAGTTTGTTCAACGCAAATTCACGTTCAGCACACTGTTCTTCCATGTCATCCAGTTGACTGACCAGGCTATCAACCAGTTCGACTTCCTTGCCACGAAAGCCGGTTATGAGTAGTTCATCGAGTTCATTGATTGCCTTCTTGGCCTGAATGGACGTTTCCAGATTGGCATGAAAATAATCCATGAAAGGCTGAACGAGAGGCTCGGGAATTTGTAACTTACGCATGATGACCAGATCCGCGATGTCCTTGGATGTGTTGGCCATGCGATCCTGAATGCGTAATAGCTCAAGCAAATCGGATCTTGCGAAAGGTAGGAAAATGCTTCTTGGCAGATGGCAACGAATATCGCGCTTGATAGCGTCTGATTCGGCTTCGGCGACGACGATGAGATCACGAATTTCGTTGGCTTTGTCCCAGTCGTTTGCCAGGCAAGCCTGAAAAAACTCACCGAGTTTGCCAACGCTGCCCTGAGCGATTTTCATATGCTCTTCGATAGGCTTGATCGGGGAGCGACCAAACAGAGCGCCAATAGGGTTTGCCATGGTGATGAATTCCCTGAAAATATCGCGCGTATTAAAACACTCAAAAGTCTTCAGAACCACCCTAACTGGAAATATTCGCGGGCTATTTTCAAATCAGTTGATTTGTTGCAATACTGCAAAGAATCAGTCACTTAGCGGCGCTTAAGGGCTTGCCCCCAAGTCTGCTTGGTCCTGTTTTTGAGCCTCTATATCGACCTTGATTAGTGCGCGCGATGTTGGGGATGCAGCTCAGCATTACAGTGATCAAGATTTCATCAGGGCGTTTCCAAATCGACCCCACAGAGCGCATAGCGCTGGCTGGATAATCAGCTTTTGCTGTTCGGGATGACTTGCTATTGTTGCGTTTGGCTTGAAGAGGAACAGGAATCCTGAGCGATGGTAAAGATACATTTTTTTGAACATGACGGGACCGAGCATGCAGTGGAAGTGGAACCCGGCGGATCTGTGATGTTGGCGGCGGTGATAAATGGCGTGCCAGGGATCGATGCGGATTGCGGTGGTGCCTGCTCCTGCGCAACCTGTCATGTGTATGTTGACTCTGCCTGGGCCGATAAAGTGGGTGGCACCAACCCTACCGAAGAGGCAATGTTGAGTCTGTGTGGCGACCGCAAGGAAACATCGCGTCTGTCCTGCCAGATAGCAGTGACCGAAGAACTCGATGGGCTGAAAGTGACGACTCCAGAGTTTCAGTTCTGAATTTCTTGAATTCGTTTGATAAGTAATATGCCTGCGCTGGCTTGGTAGCGTAGCTGCAATTCAGCATGAATGTCATATGAGGGAATTGTTATGAGCGCTGCAGATAACCAGTCAGGCAATCAATCTCGCTGGAGCATGGTCGGCAAAGACCCATACAGTATTCCGCTTGATGAAATTGATTTGTCGCACCCTGGCATCTGGCAAGCTAATGAGTTTTTGCCTTTTCTCGCGCGGCTCCGCAAGGAAGCGCCAGTGCATTATTGCCGCCAGTCAGCAGTCGGGCCTTACTGGTCGATCATGAAGTACGCCGATATCATGACGGTCGATACCTCACCTGATATCTATTCTTCTGAACCCACGGTTGGCATTGTGGATACCTTCGAAGAATTTACTTTGCCAATGTTTATCGCCATGGACCCACCCAAGCATGATGTGCAGCGCAAGATCGTGCAGCCTGTGGTGGCACCGGACAATCTGAAGCGCATGGAGTCCCTCATTCGGCAGCGCGTCTGTACAATTCTTGATGAGTTGCCGGTCGGTGAAGAATTCGATTGGGTCAAGCATGTATCGATTGAGTTAACGACTCAGATGCTGGCGACGCTATTCGATTTTCCTTTCGAGGATCGCCACAAATTGACTTACTGGTCTGATGTGGCAACAGCCATTCCGGGCGGCGGTGTTGTTAATTCCCAGGAAGAACGTTGGGAGGCAGTACAGGAATGTCTGGGGTACTTCACACGACTTTGGAATGAGCGCGTAAATAGCGAGCCTGGCAATGATCTGATATCCATGCTGGCTCATGGCGATGCGACTCGCAACATGCCGCCTATGGAGTATCTGGGCAATATCATCCTGTTGATAGTAGGCGGCAATGACACAACGCGCAATTCCCTCACTGGCGGTGTGCTGGCACTGAATGAAACCCCTGCCGAATATGACAAGCTGCGCAATGATGTGAGCCTGATACCCAATATGGTCTCGGAGATCATTCGCTGGCAAACGCCATTGGCTTATATGCGGCGTACCGCCAAAGTTGATACTGATCTGGGTGGTCAGCAGATCAAGGCCGGTGACAAGGTTGTGATGTGGTATGCCTCTGGTAATCGTGATGAAGAGGCTATAGAGAAGGCGGATGATTTTTTGATTGATCGACCGCGTGCGCGCCAGCATTTGTCGTTCGGTTTTGGCCTGCATCGTTGCATGGGCAATCGTCTGGCCGAGATGCAGCTGCGCATCGTCTGGGAAGAGATCATGCTGCGTTTTCAAGAAGTCGAAGTCGTGGGCGAGCCACAGCGGGTCTATTCGAGTTTCGTCAAGGGCTATACGCACATGCCTGTGGTACTACACCCCAAGGCGTAATCTGAACTTATCTGCTAGTCAGCAGGCACCACATAGAACAAACAGTCGTTGCGCGCGATTTCCGGGTTAGTGGTGACCATGAACAATTTCAGTTTGCGCCGCGGGAACAAAGCTTCATCACGCAATTCAAAATACTCATGCAATTGTTGTTCGCCATCCTGATTACGCAGTGTCAGGTTGCCCTTGAGTGTACCTGACACAAAACCCAGTTGATTTTCAGGTGTGACATAACCGAAGTTGTAGGATTCGATGCTGGGTAGCAAGGTCACTCCGTCGCGCAATAAATTCGTTTTTCCGTAGGCGATTGCGCTGGACTCGGTCAGCTCCATGCGTATCGGATGATGAAAAAACTCCAGTGTCAGGTCGCCATGGCGCTGGTTCAGAATGTCGGGCAGGGTCATATAGCGTGACAGTCCGGTAACAGCCACGCGGTTTGCTTCATCATCTTCTGCACCCCCGCATTCAATAGTCACGGTTGGTAATAGCGTGTCGCTAATTTCCATCAATGCCCCGAGCGACAAGTCGGTCACGATCATGCGATGTGAAAACAGAGATACCAATGCATCATGTTTTTCATCCATAAAAGTAGTCACGCCAAAGGACGGGCTGGAGCCCGATGTATTGTGGACGTCGATCAGGCATTCGGGGTCCAGTGACTTTATTTTATTGAGCAGGGCCAGCGCCAGCTGATCCTGATGGGAATCATCATACGGAGGTTTGAAGCAGCGGTTAATGTCCTTGTGGTGCGGCAGCATGCGGTAGATAAATCCGGGCCCCTGCTTGGCGGCATCAACACTGAGGATGAACAAGTGAATGTCCATTACCGGCTTGATATCTTGCGCCAGCAGGTGATGTATCGCAATTAATCCGGAAGGCTCATTGCCGTGTAGCAGAGTGGCTACTGCGCGACAGCGATTGCTTTGCTGGCCTGATAGCTTGATGTGGGTCGGACCTTCGAGCAAGTCGAGAAACTCCCGGACGGTTTTGCCGACTGCTTCAGGCTCTGGGTCGGGCCAATAATGAAAAGCGTCAACGTGTCTTACAATGTTGTTCATTGCCACTGCGCTACCGGAACATTATCGGCGCTATTTTTTTGATATTGCTGATACATGGCGATCAGGGCGTCCTGCTTATGCATGTTTTTGCGCAGTTCAGCCAGCTTGGTCAATTGCCATTGTGCGCCCGTTTGACGGGTGGTGAGTCGCTGCTTGAGTATATCGATGAGCGGTGCGAAATCTTCGCGGATAAACCCCATTGATTCAAGTTGGTCGGGAATCTCCGGCAGTAGTTTTTCGAGTATGTCTGCCACAGGAAAGTATTCCGGCTGACTCTGCTCCAATGAAGGCCAGAATAGTTCTGCGTCCATGCCTTGTTGTGCAGCGCGATAGAAATTGGCCGTGCAATAAGTAAATGGCATGGCCGGCAACAGATCGCGCACTTTGCTTTGCATCAGTCTTGCCAGGCCGATAGCCAAAGCTGCATTGGCGAGCATATCTTTCATTGTGGGGCCAGCAGGCAGCGCTCGCATTTCGATGCGCAAGTGACCACCATCGGCGGGATCGAAGACAGGCCTGTTCCACCACCATATTGACCCCTGATGCATACGCAATTCCTTCAATTCCGGAGTGCCGCCAGCCTTGGCGACGGCCACAGGATCTTCTTCGTCGACGATTGGCAGGATAGGGCGGTATAGCAAGGTGGCTTCAGCGAACAATTCAAATGCACCATTACGAATCCAGTTGGTGCCGAAGTTGACGCGGGCTGGGATCGGATGCAGTGAATCTTTTGGCCGGCAATCGATAGATTGTTTGAAAAGCGGGATACGCGTTTCCTGCCAAAGGCGATGACCGAACAGCGTTGGCGAATTGGCAGCCATCGCTACTACAAGCGGTGTAACCAGCTGCACGGCGTTATAGAAGTCGGTGAACTCTTCCGGTGGTACCCGCAGGTGAATCTGGAACGATGTGTTTGCTCCTTCCAATGTCACATCATCCATTGCCAACTGCAGTATTTCTTCGCCTTCCAGAGCAATGGTAAAAGGTCCGCCCCGTATTTCAGTCAAAGCTTTGGTCAGTGCTTCAAAGCGATCGAGAGGGGTCATGGCATGATAGCCGGTATCTGATTGTTGTAATGTAGGCAGGATGCCGACGGGCACGACTTTGCCTTCCCATTGCGCCGCGCAGGCGTTGATTTTATTGATTGCTTTGAGGGCTTCTGCTTCAGTTTTTGCGAAGCAGTGATCCTTGATCATGCAGGGGCTGAAATTGTATTCCAGATTGTAGCGATTTAATTCCAGCGTTAGTTGCGGGTCGTTGAGTTGCTTCTGGATTTCCTGATTGACGTGTAGCGGTCTGCCTTGGCCATCCACAATATACAATTCCAATTCAGCACCAAACGACAATTCCCCAGCACCAAAGCCAGGGCGGGCCAGAAGAATCTCCAGAGCTTCGAGATTGGCGCGCAGTTTTTGCGAAAAAGCCGTGAAATCGGCTTCACTGAAATCAAGCTGCTTAATGCTTTGCCCCATGCAGTCTCCTTTGGCACTGAAATGACAGTCAGTAATTTAGAGTAGCAGTTTTAATTGAGCAGGGGAAAGTATTCGGGGGTGGGCAGTTGTAGCAAAGTGTGAGAGATCGATTGCTATTATTTCGATAATCAGGAATCTGTGGCGCTGAAAGATATTGATATGAACTAAGCGCCAAATATATTTTCTTTGTCTGTGCGTACAAAGCGGCTATTACCATCCCGGCGCGTAAAACCTATACGATCAAAATACTCAAGTAGATCGATACATAAATTGCGGCCGATACCGGTGGCGTCACGAAATTCGATGACAGAAAACCCTTCATTCTCTTCAGCTTGTGCGGCGAGTGACTCGGTAAATTCAGCCAGTTCGATAATGGTTTGTGGCAAATAATGTCGATTGTGAGCCACGCGGACAAGATGGCCTGAAAGCGTCAGTTCTTTCATTGAAGATTCCAGCTTCTCCAGAGGAATGTTGGTCAATGCCACCAGTTCTCGCGTACGAGGAGCTACCCGACCGGCGGCAAGTAAATGCGGTTCCAGCTCCTGGAAAAATTTCTCCTGCAGAATGCCGAGAGCGACCTGATGTTGTGGTAAATGCAGACTCGTTCCAGTGCGGATGATATCGGCATGTTTAAGCAGGTATTCGATGATGTACTGCAGAAAACCATGGGAGCCTTTGTAGGCAATGGTTCCGGCCAGTGACATGGTTGACATGCCCTGCTGTTCCGGGTGTGCGCTGTGATGCGTAGCGAGCGTATCGAGAATTTGCGTGCGCAATGCATCTAGATAGCCTCTCTGCAACGCCAGTTGATTATTGCCGGATTTGAGTAAGATTATGTCTGAAGTCTCCGGCGCCATGAGTTCGTCCAGACATTCTTGGACGGCGGAGTCAGTCAGATTGCGATTGGCCGCGAACAATTGCAGGTCGACGCCGGAAGAGGCCAGTGCTATCAGTTGGCCGAGGGCTTGCTCGGTGTCATTATCCTGCGCGCGCAGCCATTGCCGGCGCTGTTCAGAATCTCGGCCGCGCCGAGGAACTCGATTGTCCAGAACCAGACCGCCACCGAGCGTTTTACTCGCCGAAGGATCGCGAATAACAAAGCGGTCACCGTGATGCACCGTTAGTGGTTCGCCGCAATAAAGCTGATAAAGCGCTGGTGGCGTCGTATCGAGACAGCGAAGAATCGCAGTGCAATGTGTCGCTCCGATGTGCAAATGGTATTGTGCTGTTGATTTGATCGCATGCTCTTCCAGCCAGTGAATTTTGCTATCGAAGCGGCGTGTAGGCACAATCGCCGGACCTGCTGTTAGATAGTCACCACGCCATACAGTGCGCGACGGTAAAGTGATATTGAGCGCCGCGCGTTGCGAACGCCCCACCGATTGAATGTCGACCTCATGCAGACGCATGTTTTTGATGCGCAGCTTTTCGCCAGAGCGTGTGTGTCGCAGTTCTAATGTCGCTTCCAGATTGCCATCAATCATCGTCCCGGTCACGATAGTGCCGAGTCCTTTGGTGGAAAAACTTCGGTCTACCAAAAAACGCGGGTGTTTTTGTAAATCTTCGGCGCTGTTATTGCTATCGCTTTGTGTCAGAGCAAGCAGGGCGGTTTCTACATCGCCTATGCCACTACCGTTGATGTTGGAAACAGCAATGATGTCAGCACTATCCAGAAAGCTTCCCTTGCATAGCGCAGTAATTGACGAGCGCACTTCGGCAACGCGCTCGGCGCTGCAGCGATCGATCTTGGTCAGGACGACGAGGCCCGTTTCAATTCCCATTAGCTGCAAGATGGCGAGATGTTCCCGAGTCTGCGGCATAATGCCGTCATCAGCAGCAATGACCAGCATGGCATAACGTACGGAACCAACACCAGAAACCATATTGGCAATAAAGTCCGCATGGCCGGGTACATCGACAAAGCCAAGTGTCATTGCCTCATCGGCAACAACATGTTGGGCATAGGCAAAGCCGGGATTGATGCTTAGTCCGCGCGCCTTTTCTTCGGCGAGTGTGTCGGTATCTTTGCCAGTGAGCTGTCTGACCAATGAGGTTTTGCCATGATCGACATGGCCAGCTGTGGCGATGATGGCCGCTTGTTGCGAGGGCAGCGGCTGTTCGTAGAGCGCGGGTTTCATGGGCATCGCTAGTTGACTGTGGGAAGTTGCAGTGTAGCGAAGCTCAGGCGTAGGCGCGAGAGTTGAACTTGACTATAAAAAATACAAAGGCCAAGACAATGGCGCTGGCTACAAAGAAGCCTGCATTGAACAGACCGCCACCAAGATTGGCTGCGGTATAACCCAAGGCGCCAGTAAACGCGGCGTAGTAAAGAAAAGGTAAAAGCGTTTTACGAATTACCGCCCCTTCCTTGCCAACAAGACCCGCGACGGCAGATGCAGCAACCACATTGTGTACGCAAATGATGTTGCCCGAAGCACCGCCGACAGCTTGCATGGCAACAATCCAGGTGGGGTCGGCCATGATGCGTTCGCCCACGCCAAACTGGAACAGTGAGAACATCATATTGCTGACTGTATTGCTGCCAGCGACAAAGGCGCCAAGGCCGCCAATGAACGTGGAAAAGAAAGGCCAGGCTGTGCCTGTCAATTGGGCAACGCCTTCAGCCAATGCTATCGGCATTTGTTCATAACCGGCACTGCCACCGCTGGAGTTAATAAACACCTGCACCATCGGTACGGTGAAGATCAAGGCTGCAGAAGCAGGCACTAGTGTTTTGAATGAGCTGCGCACGGCGACATTGAATTCACTTGCCTTGAGACGGTGCAAAGCGATCGTGATGACGGACACGATGATGAAAATCGTACCCGGCGACCACAAGGGTTGAAACGAAGCGGAGATGTTGCTGCCGAAGATTTCTGACCAGGACCATGTGATCAAAGGATGGTCTGCCCGCAGAAAACCTTCCAGATTAACTGAGCGTAATCGCGTAATAACCAATAGTCCGGCGACAAACAAATACGGCGACCACGCTCGTAGCAAGCTCATGTTGTCAGGTTTGCTTGGGGGTTCGGCCTGAATTTGGCCAGTCCATTCACTATCCCACTGCGAGCGTTCCGGAAATTGCCACAGCGCGTCGGTCGCAGGCATCAGAAAGCCGGCACGCGCCGCACTGATGACAATGGCCAGGCCGATTAATCCGCCAAACATGGAGGGAAACTCAGGCCCGAGAAAAGTGGCGACCAATAGATAAGGAATCGTCATGGCGAAAGCCGCAAACAAGGCAAATTTCCATACAGCAAAGCCCTCGGCAAAAGAGCGTTTCTCGCCGAAGAAACGCGTCATGATGCTGGTGACAAGCAGCGGAATAAACGTGCCAGCGATAGCATGCAGTATGGCAACTTTGGTGGCGATGTAGGCCAGAAACTGGTCCCATTCCGGGTAGCCCCGACTTGCGGCATAGGCGGCCATATCCGGGTCGGCAGACAAACCAGTGCTAATGCCAACGAGTATGGGCGTGCCCATGGCGCCAAAGGAGACAGGTGTGCTCTGGATAATCATGCCAGCCACAACGGCTGCCATGGCTGGAAAGCCAAGGCCTACCATGAGTGGCACGGCGACAGCGGCGGGTGTACCGAAACCGGCAGAGCCTTCGATAAACGACCCGAAGAGCCAGGCTATGATAATGACCTGAATGCGGCGGTCTGGCGTGATATCGGCAAAGCCACGACGGATAGCCAATATGGCGCCACTTTGCTGCAAGGTATTGAGTAGGAGAATAGCGCCAAAGATGATGTAGATCAGCGTGCCAGCCACGATCAGGCCGTTAACTGAAGCGGCCAGAATATTGGCCACTGGTACCTGCCAGACAAGCAGGACCAGGCCGGCGGCGACAACATAAGCGATTGGCATGGCCCGACTTGCAGGCCAGCGGAGTACAACCAGAAACAGCGCAACCGAAATGATGGGCAGCATCGACAGCAGCGCCAGAGTGCCAGTATTCATAATTATTATTCTATTGGCAGCGAAATTAGGCTGCTTTGAGCTTAGCAGATTAATTGTAGGCAGAGAAACCTAATATTGTCGGTGCACTCAGGCAGCCAGATTCGGGGGCAGTAGCCGGATAAAGTGGGGCAGGGCGAATAGCACTGCCGCTATAGACAAGCAAGGCGGTCAATAAAGTGTCAGTCGGATAGAATGCTGGCGGTGATTATGGCTACAATGGTCAACACAGCAGCGGACACGCGATTTTTTGAATGCTTGAGTGATTGGATGTTTGAGAGATCTAATTATTAGTCCAAACAATACTTAGCAGATGCGCGCCAGAAACTGAATTTTCACGCCCGGCATGGCCGGCGTTAGACAGGAGATATAGCCATGGATATGTCGCTAATAATCGGTTTGATCGTAATTGCCATCGTTGTTTTTTATTCGGTGGGGATTTACAACCGCCTGGTCAGTTTGCGGAACCGCTATCAAAATGCGTTTGCCCAGATCGAAGTACAACTCAAGCGCCGTTACGACCTCATTCCCAATCTGGTAGAAACAGCCAAAGGCTATATCAAGCATGAACGGGAAACCCTGGAAGCGGTGATAGCGGCGCGTAACACAGCCGCCGCAGGTTTGGCCGCCGCCGCTTCTGATCCGGGCAATGCCGGCAAGATTCAGGAACTGGCAGGCTCCGAAGATGCCTTGATGGGTGCGCTGAATCGCTTCAATGTTGTCATGGAGGCTTACCCTGATCTCAAAGCGAATCAAAACATGATGCAGTTGAGCGAAGAACTCACTGCGACAGAAAACAAAGTAGCCTTTGCCCGTCAGGCTTTCAATGATCAGGTTATGGCCTACAACACCTACCGCCAGTCTTTTCCACCGGTTGTCTTCGCTGGTCTTTTCGGCCATGGTTCGGATGCCAGTTTGCTTGAGTTCGAAGACAGTGAGCAAATTCAGGAAGCCCCGAAAGTCTCATTCTAGCAACGCTTGCAAATTACCTAAGCCATGGATTTTTTCGCCTCACAGGATGCCGCCAAACGTAACACCGGGCGGCTGATCCTGTTGTTCGTATTGGCCATCGTCTCGCTGGTTGTCATCACCAATTTGTTAGTGCTGCTTATCTTCGGCGCCGCGGCATCGGGCTCAACCACAGGCTCGCAATTCCAGTCTCTGCAGTTTGATTTACAGCTGGTCATGATTATCAGCGGAGCCGTCATTGGTATTGTCCTGCTGGGTAGTCTGTACAAAATCAGCTCCTTGTCAGGCGGCGGCGCCAGGGTCGCTGAGATGATGAGCGGGCGGCTTTTGGTACATGGCGACAATAGCTTGCACGAACAGCGTGTTCTCAATGTGGTCGAGGAGATGGCCATTGCTTCCGGTACGCCAGTACCGCCGGTGTACCTCATGGAAGAGGCAGGCATCAATGCTTTTGCCGCGGGCTATTCACCAGGCGATGCCGTTATTGGTATTACACGCGGGGCGATCGAGACGCTTTCACGAGATCAGTTGCAGGGTGTCATTGCTCACGAGTTCAGCCATATCCTGCATGGTGATATGCGGATCAATATCCGCTTGATTGGTGTGCTTCACGGCATATTGCTGCTGGGTATTATCGGCTATCACCTGTTACGAGGCGGTGCTTATTCGCGTCGTTCGCGTTCATCGGGTGGCATTGTAGCTCTCGGGCTGGGTTTAGTCGTGGTCGGCTATACAGGGACCTTTTTTGGCAATCTGATCAAGGCCGCAGTGAGTCGTCAGCGGGAATATCTGGCCGATGCCTCGGCTGTGCAGTTTACCCGCAACCCGGAAGGAATCGGCGGCGCCTTGATGCAGATCGCCCAGCACAGTCAACACTCCTATCTCAAAAACCCGGCCAGCAATGAAATCAGTCATGCGTTGTTTGAGGAGGCGAGTTATTCCGCGTTGAGTGCCATGTATGCCACGCACCCGCCTTTAGAGAAGCGAATCGCAGCGATTTTGCCAAACTGGGATGGCAGCTATGCCTTGATAGAAGCCCCGCAACCTGCATCTGAGCAACCTACCGAGGAACCTGCTGGGGAGGGGGCGGCTGCGGTTGCCAAAGAAAAGTTTGCGGCAATTCTGTCTGGTACCGCTGGTGTAGTGCTCGCTGGACACATGGGCGAGACAATGATCAAACAAACCGGCACGCCCGCAGCTGAGAACTTGCAACAAGCTGAAGCGTTACTGGAGGCCATGCCGGACAGTCTGTTGGCGGCTGCGCATGATCCGTCCGCGGCCCGGGCGCTGATTTACTGGTTGGTATTGGCAATGCCTGATGCGAGCGGCAATACAGAGGTAGCTGAGGGTTCGGTAACAGACCAGGCGTCTACTGTCTTCAGGCAGCAACTGACACACCTGCAAGAGTCCGCCGATGTCGGTGTCTATGATGAGTTGCAGGCGTTGCTGAGTGCCAAGCTGGACATCCCTGCCCAATTGCGATTGCCTCTTGTGGAGATCGCCATGCCGAGCCTGCGTCAACTGTCGAAGCGCCAATACGGTATTTTCCGCAGTAATTTTGCCGCGTTGATTGCCATGGACAAACGGTTAGAACTGTTTGAGTGGAGCTTGCAGAAAATCGTATTTCACAGTCTTGATGTGGTTTTTGAGCACCGTAAGCCCAGCAGCCTCGGCAGGAAAGAGCTGCGCAAGTCCAGTTCAGCGGTTGCGACTCTGCTGGGGGTGCTGGCGCAGGCGCAAAAACAACAAGGCATTACTGCGCAAGAGGCTTATACGCAAGGGGCGGCCAGTCTATCGCTTGCCGAGCCCATGCCAGATCGTGACATTTTGAGTCTGGAGCGCTTGTCGGGGGCGCTCGAACAGCTGCAGGCGCTCAAGCCGCTACAAAAACCCGCATTGCTCAAGGCTTGCGCGGCAACTATCACGGCAGACAAAGCGATTCAGGTGATTGAACTGGAATTCTTTCGGGCAATTGCAGTGATTCTGGAATGTCCCATGCCACCGCTGAAGATTGACGAGCAATAGCTAATCTTCATGTTGGCCGAACCGCCGGCCACAGCCGTAGATTAGCGCTACGCAACGTAAAACGGGCAACTGGTAGCTATCCAGTCGCCCGTTTTGCTATTCAGTGCTGGTGTCAGCACCGTGCGCTATAGATTCTCTAGCCTTCGCGCAATTTCGCTTGCGCGGCAGCCAGCCGGGCAATAGGGACACGCGGCGGCGAACAGCTCACGTAGTTAAGCCCGGCACGGTGACAGAAGTCGATCGATGAAGGATCGCCCGCGTGCTCACCGCAAATTCCCAGTTTCAGATCAGGGCGGGTCTGTTTGCCGCGTTCAACAGCCAGATCAATCAATTTGCCCACGCCGGTCTGATCGAGGCTGGCAAACGGGTTTTGATTGTAAATTTCCTTGCGCTGGTACTCGTCATAGAACAAGCCCATGTCATCGCGGCTCAGGCCAAGCGTAGTCTGGGTCAAGTCATTGGTGCCGAAGCTGAAGAATTCCGCTTCATGGGCAATCTCGTCAGCCGTAATAGCAGCGCGAGGGACTTCGACCATGGTGCCGACGATGTAGTTGATCTTCACTTTCTTGGCTTTCATGACTTCTTTGGCGACGCGATGCACGGTGCGCAATTGATCAGCCAATTCGGCGCGGAAGCCAACCAGCGGGATCATGATCTCCGGATTCACTTTGACGCCTTTCTTGCCTTTAAGAACCTGGGCAGCCGCTTCAAAAATGGCGCGCGTCTGCATTTCGGTGATTTCCGGATGCAGGATACCCAGTCGGCACCCACGGCAACCCAGCATCGGGTTTTCTTCATGCAGGGCCTTGATTCGCTCGATTACGAAATCGAAAGGTACGCCCAGCTTCTCGGCCAGTTGGCGGCGTACAACGTCATCGTGTGGCAGGAATTCATGTAGCGGTGGATCCAGCAAGCGAATTGTAACCGGGCGACCGTTCATGGCCTTGAACAGACCGACGAAATCCTTGCGTTGGAAGGGAAGAAGTTTCTTGAGTGCCGCTCGGCGCTGCACTTCATCAACGGCCAGAATCATCTGACGCATATAGTCGATCCGGTCGCCGTCGAAGAACATGTGTTCAGTACGGCACAAGCCGATGCCTTCAGCACCAAATCCGACGGCCGCCTTGGCCATTGCTGGTGTGTCCGCATTGGTGCGGATCTTGAGGCGACGGTGCTTGTCAGACCATTTCATAACGGTCTGGAATAGCTCGTAGGTATAGCTGCTACTTGGCTTGAGAGTGCCATCCAGCACTCGTTTGACCTCGGAGTCTGCGCTCTCGATCATGCCTTTGTAGATAGCGCCAGTGCTGCCATCGATAGAGATGTAGTCACCTTCTTTCAATACGACCTTGCCAGCCGTCAATGTTCGCTTCTCGTAGTTAATGCGGATATCGCCGGCGCCACAGACACAGACTTTGCCCAGCTGCCGTGCTACCAGGGCTGCGTGTGATGAAACGCCGCCTCGTGAGGTCAGAATACCCTGTGAATGCAGCATGCCTTTGAGATCATCGGGTGACGTCTCAGTGCGGCACAGTACGACTTTATTGCCCTTGCGCGTTTCAACCTCTGCAGTGGCGGCGGTAAAGGCGATACGACCGGTCGCGGCACCGGGGCCAGCTGGCAGGCCGCGAGCGATGACGGTAGCGGATTTAAGTGATTTGGGGTCAAAAACCGGAACCAGCAGCGAATCGATGGATTCAGCCGGGATTTTCAGCAGCGCCGTGGATTGGCTCATCAGGCGCTCTTTCTGCATTTCTACGGCAATGCGGACGGCGGCCAGGCCGGTACGCTTGCCATTGCGGGTTTGCAAGATAAACAGGCGGCCATTTTCGATGGTGAACTCAAAATCCTGCATGTCCTTGAAGTGTTTTTCGAGCTTGGCGCGGACTTTTTCCAGATCTTTAAAGCTGTCTGGCATCGCCGTTTGCATGTGAGAAATTTCTTTCGGTGTGCGGACGCCTGCGACCACGTCTTCGCCCTGAGCGTTGATCAAATACTCGCCGTAAAAGACTTTTTCACCGTTGGCCGGGTCGCGGGTAAAGGCCACGCCGGTAGCACTGGTCTCACCGGCGTTACCGAAGACCATCGCTTGTATATTGACTGCTGTGCCCCACTCGCCCGGGATACCGTATTGCTGACGATAGAGGATGGCACGGTCGTTCTTCCACGATCCGAAGACGGCACCCACTGCCCCCCACAATTGTTCCATAACATTTTGTGGGAATTCGGACTTTGTACGTTTTTTGATCAGTGCCTTGTACTGTTTTACCAATGTTCGCAAGTGATTAACCGATAGCTCGGTATCAGTCTCAACACCGACTTTCTTCTTGAGCTTGTCCAATAACTGATGAAAAGGTTCTTCCTCTTCTTCGCTGCGGGCCTGAATACCCATCACCACGTCGCCGTACATCTGGATAAAACGGCGGTAACAATCCCAGGCGAAGCGGGGATTGTTGGAAATAGTGGACAGACCTTCGACGGTCACATCATTGAGGCCCAGATTGAGGATGGTATCCATCATGCCTGGCATGGAATCCCGCGCGCCCGAGCGAACCGACACTAACAGCGGGTTGCTGCCGCCACCGAATTTCTTGCCTAGTTGCGCTTCAATCTGTTTTACGGCCTGCTCCACGTCCTTTTTCAGAACGGAAGGGTATTTCCTTTCGTGGTCATAGAAGTAGGTACAGACTTCCGTGCTGACTGTGAAGCCAGGGGGCACTGGCAGGCCGATCGACGCCATTTCAGCCAGGTTAGCGCCCTTACCACCAAGTAGCTCACGCATCTTGGCGTTACCGTCAGTTTTTGCACCAAAAGCGTACACATACTGCTTGGAATTTCGGGCGGATTTACGTGAGGAAGGAGAACGTTTGCTCGAAGACTTACTCATTGATACCTACTTACATTATTCGATTTCTTTCGCTGAGGCCGCGTATATCGGGCATCCCCAGCCTTTCAGGGTGTTACCGGCGCTATGGAAAATATAGGCGCAAGTTGGAATCATTGCGCACCTAAAAAATAGCCCAGAGAGCCCGCAATGCGGGGAAAGGAGGATAAAGCACCTGCACGCCAAAATCCAGCGCAAAGTCGCTGTTCCAGCGGCAACAGAAGGTTATAGCTAGAGAGCGTCCGTGCTCGTGGTAGCTAGTATGAAATCGTATAAGCCATCGGCGATCACATGATCGGATTAAGCTAAATTGACGGGGGACTGGTCTGTTATCTTAGGAATGGATTTAGCTTTGTAGTATTCAGCGGCTCTCTTATTGCGTTCCATGAATTCTTGAACATATTTGTGGCTGTTGAGAATTATTTTCCAGCGAGTGGTCACACTGACTTCGATCTCATCATGAGTATTTTCGCCAACCATTAGTGAAGGCTGTCCTTGATAAAGCGACATAGGGTCCGCCATGCCCATGAATCTTTCCATATTTTTGTTCCGGGAATTTCTCATGAGAAGTACAAATTTTTTCCTAGATCTAAATATATCTAGAATGAGTTTGCTCCAGACTCGAAGTTGCAAATTAGGCGTTTTCAATGAAGGGCCTATCCAAAGACCGTTTACTTCCATCATTTCAAAATCATCATTCTTGAAAAAACTATGTTCTTTTTTTACTTCGTCGGGGACAAACATTAGGCTTCTGAATGTTGGTTTTGTTACCAGCATGTATCCTGCGGCAAGTCTATTTTGTAAGAAAACTCCCACAATATTGCAGCTCAGTGCATAGCTATACGGCAATCTAACACCCGAGTAGTGTTCCACTTTATCAAGGTATGTATCAATTTCTTCTTTAGTTGTCAGGGGTTTGAATACTAGCTTTTCCATCTCGTGATCCTCGGTAAGAACATGCCTACATTTAGGCGATACAGCTCATACTCTCTCGAGCATCTGCCTTGTAATATGGTTTTTTCTTCTTCGCTCGCTGAATGAAAATAAAAGACCAATAGGTAAATAAGTGTAATCCACAGTATCAGCGAATTAAACAGAATTGTGTTCGAAGTCCACAAGATAATATAGGAAGTATAAAATGGATGTCTCACAACCCCATAGGGACCACTTGTAACAATTTCATTCGATTTTCCACTATTGGCAAAATCAAAATTCTTGGAAATGGGGAGGCAGGAGAAAAAGATTGCTGCGCTAGCAAGGTATGCAGTGATTGCTGAGGCGAATCCAAGAGGTGTTACTGAAGAGGAACTTATAAGCAGATAAGCAGTGCACCCGATGTGAAGAGTTACGACAGGGTCGTACAATAAACTCGTGCGTTTTGCCTTGGCTGTGTCAACTTTGAAGTGCTTGAACCGTGCCCAGATTAGTGCCGCTATTATCGTGGTGTATGCTAGAAGTAATGCTAGATTGAGCAATTGTATATCCATATGAAGATTAAAGAAAAAGTTCAAAAAGCCGCTTAATTGAACTGCGGTACAATTGCCGTGAAAAGGGGTACTGAAACCCATTCGACTCAATATCTAACTTCATTCACAACAGCACAAGTAAAGCGACTGAACAAATGAGCAGGGCTAGTGCAGAACCGCAAAAATATTCCGCGTATTGTCAGGAACATATTGCTGAGTTTCGAGATCAATTACGAGATGAGGCAGACCGAGCACTTACTAGCTGGCCGGCAAGAACCGCATTGGTTCTCTTTATTCTATCCTCATTAATAACTTTTCTAGATCAGAGCTCCAAATCGAATCCTTTAGCGGTATATACGATATTTACTTATGCTATTCCGATATCGATAGTACTTCTCTATCCATTTGCCACTCTAATCTCTGCGTCACTAACGAAATTCAGCTATTACATCATTGATGCATTGTGTATCACTGCTATGCTGGGATTTTGTATGGCCGTGCACTTAATATTGAATGGTCCTGCGGACTCTCCATCTCATTCGCAAAACTTATTGCTACTGCAAGGTCAAATCGCATTTGTGCTCGCTCTAGGAACAGCATTCTCATTTCATACGAAATTCTGGATAACAATAATTCGTAATGCTTTGTTTTGTGGCGCTGTAGTTCTTTCAATATATCTTATTAGCGATGAATACTTTCTCATGAATAGGCTGCCGATATTTGAGGGTGCATTCATGGGAGCCATGATCAGCTGGGTTTTTTATGATGGGACGCGCACACGCTTCTACCTAAAATCCACAGATGCCGATGTTCGGCAGCATCTCTATAACCAGCTCTCGAAACTCGTGTACCCTCACCAGCTGGAGCGCATCAAGCTTGGGGATGAGCTTGAGAACACTATGCCCTTGAAAGAGGGTAAGGCTATTATTAATGTATTCGATGTGCAACGTTCCAGTGAAATTCGCCATGAAAAAACGGCGGAATTCTTCATGGGGCTGTTTCAATCGTTCTTGCAAATTTGTATGAAAGGCTATGAGCACAACCCATTGCGGTCGCAAGCCTTCCGCTTAAAAGAGACAGGTGACGGCTTCATCAGCTCAGTGGGTTACCCCTTTTTGCCAATTGATAGTCGCTCTTTGGCAGACAGCGCTGTGTCTACGGCGTTGTTGATGTTTGCCGCGTTTAATCGTGAGGTGGAGAAATTCAACTATTCCCGACCGATCAAGGCGGCGATGGGCCTGGCCTATAACTCGGTGCAGGGTACGTTCCAGAGTGGTGGTATCCGTTCCTATGATCTGTTCGGAGATGCGCTCATCCAGGCTTCGAAGTATGAAGAATTACGCAAACAGCCAGTGCTATGGGATCTGTTCACAAAGCGAGCGGAAGTACTTGGGCTTGAAGATTTTAATATTCTGATTGTCCAGGAAGTGGTCTACAACTCGCTGAGCCCGGCTTATCGCGACTTGTTTGAGGAAATTGATCTGTCAGATGAGCTGCTTGTTTCCAATAACTTTCAGATGATGTATGACAACGAAGCCAAATACATCTACTACCATATCCTCGAGTGATCTTCCCGGCTTGAGGTGATCAATCCGAGTCGCGTTGCAGCGTGATGTCGATGGCGCCTGTCGTGCCAACCTCTACATTGATTTCAATAGGCCGGCAGCAAACCTGACAATCCTCGATATACTCCTGTGAACCCGCCGATTCATCGATTAGCAGTTCGATGGGTTCGCCGCAGTACGGGCAGTAACTTTTTTCCATATCTAACATAGGATTTACTCAACCGGGGTCAGCAATGGCTTGGCAGTGAAATACGCGGCCAGGTTATCGATGACCAGACGGCCCATCGCGCGCCGGGTTTCTGCCGTGGCGCTGCCTATGTGTGGGAAGAGAACCGCCTTGCTGCTTTTTATCAATCCGGCTGGCACATCTGGCTCTGCCCGATAGACATCCAATCCGGCACCAGCAATGGTATTGTTTTCCAAAGCTTCCACCAACGCATCTTCGTCCACCGAGGTGCCGCGTCCGACATTGATAAAAATGCCTTCTGCCCCTAATTCAGCGAGTAGGTCGGCATTGATTACTTTTTCGGTGGCTGCGCCGCCCGGTAGCATGCATAACAGGATATCCGAGTGACGTGCAAGGGCCGAAGCGTTCTCGCAATAGGTGTAAGGCAGATTTTTCTTGTTGCGATTGTGATAGGCAATCTGCAATTTAAATGGCAGGGCGCGAGCAGCGATTGCTTCGCCAATGCGACCCATACCCAATATGCCCAGTGTTTTGCCTGCCAGCCCTTTGCCGAAAGGGAACGGCCCGTTTTGCCATTGTCCGGCGCGCACGAAGTTGTCGGCGGCGACCAGATTGCGGGTTGTTGCCAGTACGAGCCCAATGGCGATGTCCGCCACTGCATCATCGAGCACATCGGGAGTATTGGTCACCTGAACGCCCGCGGCTGCCGTTTTCTGGAAGTCGATCCCGTCTACACCTACGCCGAAAGCGCTAATGATCTGCAAGGACTCCAACTCGTAGACGAGTGGATCACAATCCCATGATGCAGTTGCTACTGCGCGGCATTGGCCGTTCAGGCTATTGATTAGCTGCGCTCGTTCAGCCACTGGGCATTCCCATAATTTGTGGGTGCGGTACTGCACTTCGAGCAAAGAAATTGTTTCCGGGTGAAAATTATTGACCAGCAGCAGGTCTTCTTTATCAGGCATGGCTTGTTATCGTGTCCTGGTTGATTCCGCGGCGGCCAGGGTGAGCTCGCCTGTTAGCTGGCATTGCATCATTCCTGACCTGATTCGGCAAGCCGATCCTGTGCTTCTGTTTCGATAGACAAGTAACGGAGTGGTCAAGGGGTGTTAGTGCCTAAGTAATTGCAAATCGTAAATTCACGGTATGACAGCCGGCCTAGTGGAACAGGCCTGAGGCTTGAGTAGATTGCCGTTTGTCGAGAGAGTTTGCCGCCTGAGTGTATTATCATGGCAACAATACAGAGAGGTTGCGCGACGAGCATCCTCATCGCGGTCTCAGTCAGATTAACGAATGGCCGAAATTTGAATGGACACTAAGAACAATCCCTACCGATCACTTCCCTCAGTAGCGAAGTTGCTGGAAGCCGATGCATTGCAGCCAGCTATCGCGGCGGCAGGCTTTACTGTGGTGAAGGAAGTGATCCAGGCTGAGATTGATGCCTGGCGCAAGCGAATCGCCGCCCAGGATGAAGAGGTGGCTGCTGAGCTGGCCTCACCGGAGCTGTCGGCAAAGCTTTGTCGCGCTATCCTCGCCACGGTGTCAGAGCGCCAGCAACAAGCCCTTAAACCCGTGTTTAACCTCTCCGGCATTGTACTGCATACCAATCTCGGCAGGGCCAGATTGCCGGCTGAGGCGATCGCGCTCGTGAGTCAGGTGGCAGCTGAGTACAGCAATCTGGAATTTAATCTTGAGGATGGCAAACGTGGTGATCGCGATACTCATCTCGAGGCCCTTATTTGCCATCTTACTGGGGCAGAAGCAGCGACTATTGTGAACAACAATGCTGCGGCGGTGATGTTGGTATTGAATACCCTGGCGGCGTCGAAAGAAGTCTTGATCTCACGCGGTGAACTGGTGGAGATCGGCGGCTCGTTTCGGATTCCTGATGTCATGCGTAGCGCCAATTGTTTGCTGCGGGAAGTGGGCACCACCAATCGCACACATTTGCACGATTATCAGCACAATCTGGGCGTGCATAGTGGCTTGATCATGAAAGTCCACACCAGCAACTATCAGATTCAGGGCTTTACTAATGCGGTGTCTGCCTCTGCACTGGCGAATTTGGCCAGCGAGGCCAATATTCCCTTTGTTGAAGACTTGGGGAGTGGTTGTTTACTGGACATGCAGCAGTATGGATTACCCGCCGAGCCAACCGTGAGTTCCAGGCTGGCACATGCAGACTTGGTGACATTCAGTGGTGACAAACTCTTGGGTGGTCCGCAGGCGGGTATCGTGGCCGGCAAGCGGGAGTTAATCGAAAAGATAAAAGCCAATCCTTTGAAGCGCGCGCTGCGCATCGACAAGTTGACCCTGGCCGCGTTGCAGTCTGTCTTGGAGCTATATTTGAAACCGCATACTTTGCGCAAGACTCTGCCAATGCTGCGTGATCTCACTAAATCGCGTACGGCTATCAAACAGTGTTGTGAGGAGTTAATGCCAGCACTAGGCGAGAGTTTAAATGGTCATGCCGATGTGGCCATTGTCGATTGTGACAGTCAGGTCGGTAGTGGTTCGCTGCCGCAAGAAATCTTGGCAAGTCAAGGTATCGCGATCACTCCGCAACCCGGAGAAACAGGATCAGGTAGTAAATTGCAGGCTATTGCCGACGCATTTCGGGCATTGCCCAAACCAGTGATTGGACGCATGCACGATGGCAAGTTGATTTTCGATTTGCGCTGCCTGGACTGTGTCGATGAGTTCAAGGCGCAACTTGCACAGTTAGCCCTATGAAACTCCCGGCCATCAGGTGCGCTGACTTAGTACGCCAAACTTGAAGCTAAGCAAGGAAGCTGTCGAGGCGACCAACATCAATAGTAACAGCGGATAGACGGTGCCGTTAAAAATAAACGCCACCAGTTGTGCTGCCACTGCCGAAAAAGACATTTGCAAAAAGCCGGTCAAACCCGAGGCGCTGCCCGCAAACTGCGGAAATTCATTGATTGCCGCCGCTTGTGCATTCGGCAGCGTGATGCCATTACCAAAAACCGCCAGTGTTACCGGAGCGAACAATCCGATTGGTTCCTGAAAACCGGTTAATTGTACTATCAAAGCCAAACAAATCCCGCCAAGCGCAATCTTTGAACCCAGATAAATCATGCGATCCATGGCAAATGACTTGCCGAATCGTCGGGCAACATAATTGCCGGCCATAAACCCGGCTGGAATCATGATGAAATAATAGCCGTATTCCGTCGCCGGTCGATCCAGTACAGAGACCATAATTTCTGGCGCGGCTGAAATGAAAGCAAAAAATACGACGGAGACGAACGCTACACAAAAGGCGTAGCCGCGAAAGGCAGGTGCCCGGAGTAACCGCGCAAATGTCGCAAACATGGCTCTGAATCCAACAAACGGTGCAGGCTCTTTCAGGGTTTCCGGCAGGTTGCGGAAAAGCAATATAAAAATCAGTGTGCTAAAAACTGCAATCGCAAGAAACACTGAATGCCAGCCAAAGCGCGCCATTAGTTCCCCGCCAAGTGCGGGTGACAACATGGGAATGACCACCATCACCATGACCAGAGTGGCGATTACCCCAGCGGCTTCTTCTGCCGCATAGACGTCACGCACGATCGCGCGGGCAACTACCAATCCAACTGCTCCGCCGAAGGCCTGCACAAAGCGCCAGAGTATGAGCGATTCAATGGTGTTGGCGAACAGGCAAAAAATTGAACCGACAAGGGTAGTCAGCAAGCCAATCAGCATGATGGGTTTGCGGCCATATTTGTCGGACATGGGGCCGTAGGTGAGTGTACCCAGAGCAATGGCCAGCATGGAAAGCGACAGCGTCATTTGCGCCACGTCGTTACTGACCTGAAAGCTGTCTTTGATAATTGGCAGGGCAGGTAGCAGTATTTGCATTGCAGCGGGCCCCATCGCCGAGGTCGCGGCCAGCAATACAATCAGCTGCTTCGATAAAGCGGTTGATGTCGGCAATGTCATTCTCTAGGAGGTCGTGATTGTGACGACTGTACTGACTTTCCTGGCCGGTGAGCCGTGGATCAAGGTTTCAGGAAGGCGTCGCGGCTGGTTCGGCTAGTCGCGTTCTGTCCATTTAGAATGACGCTGGAGCCAAGCAACATGGAGCGTTTTGCTTTGCTGATTTCTATACCGATACCAAAAGTCTTGGCGTGGAATTGCCTGGCGAGGGTCTGTGCTACGTCGTCGCCAATTGACTCTGATTGATTATCAGACTGATCGTCTTGTTGCGCGTGATTATAACACGATAGCGTATTGCCAGCACGGTCGGACAAACACACAGAACCGCCACTACCATCAATTGTGAGACTGAAACCCTTAGGGTGGACGAGAGTGCGTGGAGAGCGTCGCAAGTAAGACGCCGTTTGTGTGGCGATGGGGCTGTTGTCAGTAATGATCTGTACTGGGATCGCCAGACCCAGTCGGCGGATGATGCTGGGATCTTTGGTCATCGCCTGCTGGAACCAGGTCATTGCTGTTTCAGTGTCGCCTAATTGCCAGGCCGCATGCCCCATGCGGGCTGCCAACCTGCCAACCAGGAGTGATTCGGCCTGGGGCAGGGCGGCAATGGCGCGCTCGCCATTGTCCAGTACGCGTTGATGCCTGCCTTCCAAGGCGTCGATTTCTGCGCGATAGGAAAAGTAGTAGCCTTCATTGAGTTGGAAAGCCCCGTTGCCATTCGCTTTGTCCAGCAAATTCCGCATCACGCCTGTGCCCATAATGCGAATAATCTCGGGCTCTATCCACTCCGGAATATGCACATCCAGCGGGGCATAAGGGCGCAAGCGGCTTTGCAATACATCGAATTCGGCGAACAGGGATGCGGCCCGGCGTTCAGATTGCCACGCGGCCAAGCGATAGGACTGTAAACGCAAGCGTTCGGGCAGGCTCGCCAAGCGTCCTTGCGTGGCTAAATCCTCCAGGCCTGATTGATAGGCAGTGGTATTGGCAATCATGTTCAGCAGGGCTGCATAGGCGTCTTTTTGGGCATCGTCAGCACTGTAGCTGCCATTTCGGTCTGGCTGATTGAGGGCAGTGGAGGTTAATTCCACCGCGTCTTCTGCATAACCGGCTAAAAGCAGAAAACTGGCGCTGACCAGAAAGTGCTCTGCACGATTCATGACAGTAACAACGGGTTCCTGCTGTTGTCGCCAGACTAACATGCGGTCCATGGCGTCCATTGCCTCTGTGAACCGGCTTTGGTTCATGGTCAGGTAGAGCTTGTAGACCCATGGGTCGGCGACGCTGTCCGGATTCAGGTAGCGAGTGGCCCGGTCCAGATAGTCTTCTGCACGATCAATTTGCAGCAGGCTGAGCGCCACTTCAGCGGCGTTGCTCAGGTATACAGTGTCATAGCTACCACTTTGCCCGGCGTTCTCTTCGTCTTCGCTGATGGCACGCTCACAGGCACCCATGGATTCGACCGGCGTCAGGCTGGCCAGCTCGACTGCGCAGAGCGTATTCCACGCCCGGGCTCGGGCGCGGTCATCGGTACTGTTTTCAAGCACCTGATTGGCGCTGGCGCGGGCAGCCTCGTATTGCTTGAGTTTGATTAGCGGCCAACCACGAAACGATTCAGTGTCCTGACCATAAATCTCATTGACCTTGTCGAGGTAGTCGAGCGACTCTAGCTGATTACCCATCAATTGATGGACATAGGATAACTGACTCAGAGTCAGATAATGCCACTGCACTCCACCGGCTGCAAAAGCCTCTTCCAGCGTCTCATAACCGGTAAGCTCTTCGGCCCGATTGAGATGAAACAAGGCACGAGGCAGATTACCCTCGACAGTAAACAGGACTTCGGCAATGGCAAATTGCGCGGCAGGGTTGCCGGGCTCTTCGCGTAACCACTGTTCACTAAGTTCGCGGGCTTTGACGGTTTCATCGAGATTCAGCGCATCACAAATTGCTAATGCGCGTTCACTTTGAATATCACTAAAACCGAAACACAGCGGCAGGCGCTGTTGCGGAATTTCAATATCGCCAAAACCGTCGTTGCCATCCTGGGCCAGTGCGGAAGGAGCATTGCATGTCAGCACCGCACCCAATAAAAAGGAAACAGCTGGGCATCGCCAGACGAATCTCAACTTAGCGTGCTCCTGGCCAACATTTCCATTGGCTCGCGCATATTTTCCTTGAGGACTTTATGAATATCTGTGACGCCTGGTGCCAGTTCAATTCGATGACCAAGAACGCGTGGTAGCAGTAATTCAATATCGTCAGCGCTGACATAGTCTCTGCCGCGCAGTGCTGCAGAAACTTGTAAGGCCGGTAGCATCAGCACCATGCTGCGGGTGGAATTGCCTTGCAGGACATGGTCGTCAGTTCGCAAGTTGCGCGAAATATCCACTAGAGCTGTTTTGATTGCTGGGCTGATAGTGACTTCCTGATCAATGATCTGGCGTGCCGCCAATACCTGACTGCGCGTGACGGTTGCAAGTTCGCCTGCCAGATGGCGCCGCGAGTTGTAGGTATTGAGCACATCAAGTTCTGCTTCACGGTCAATATGATCCATGCTGATCTTGAACAGGAAGCGATCCAATTGTGGTGTTGGTAATGGGTATGTGCCGACCAGATCCAGCGGATTCTGAGTGGCGATAACGAAGAACAAGTCGTCCAGCGGGTAAGTGACATTGTCCACAGTCACCTGTTTCTCACCCATGGCTTCGAGCATTGCTGACTGGACTTTGGGAGAGGTTCTGTTGATTTCGTCTGCCAGCACTATATGCGCAAACAACGGGCCATGACGGAAGTAGAACGCATTGCTGCTGCTGTCAAATACCGGTACCCCGGTGACGTCAGAGGGCAATAAATCGGGCGTAAACTGAATGCGTCGAAAAGGCAGGATGTGGCTGTCGGCATTGCTGTCCTCATCGGCGACTATGGCTTCACCGAGAGCCTTGGCCAGTGTCGTTTTACCGGAGCCCGGGTAGTCTTCAAGCAATACATGACCGTCGGCGACCAGCGCAATGATGGCCAACTCGATGACCTCATTTCTGCCCAGTACTTGCTGTTGAACTGTGTTCATCAAGGTGTTTAGAACAGCGACTGATTCACCGAGCTTTTCTTTGGAATTTACATCAATTGCGGTGACCGCATCCGTTGCATCATCTGCTGCGACTGCCTCGTCGATCAGGCTCTCCGTTGTCATAGGGTACTACTCCGTTACTAACTAAGAGGGGCGGCGTGACTGTTAGCGAGTCAACAGCCAGGTAAATGGGTTGATCACTGCCAGACAGCGTTTCCATGGACTGAAGTTCTGCTGAATGTCCTTGGCCACTTGTGATTGCAGTTGGCGCCACTGCTGTGCATCCAGACGTTCACTGTGGTGTCCGAGGGCATAATCAAGATGAGCCTGGGTTAGTGGCAGTAATGCCGGACTCTTGGCAGCAACGCGACGGGCAAAGTGTTCCCGGCTTTCGCCCACTTTACGGCGTATGCCGATGCCGGCGAGGCGATCCAATGCGGCCCGGTAGGCCACTCGGTACTGTTGTGCCGGTGAGGAATGTCCAGGCGCCCATAAGCGGTAGGATTTTACAAGATAGGCAACCAGCAGTGTCAGCCCAATGAGCGCGTAAAGCGAATTGAGAATGATCGTTAAATTCAAAAACGAGGTGCGTTGTGATTGCAGAAACTCTTCGAATGCAGCTTCGTCGCGCAACATATCCCCCAGCAGCTGTTGTAAATCATTCTGAGGATCAGTGGTCATATCGACCAGTGTTTGTTGCGGTGCCGGGTCGACAATGACCCAGCCAACATCGCGGAAATAGATTTCGGGCCAGGCATGGCCGTGCACTGCCTGCACCAGTAGAGAAGAGCCACCGCCCCGGTTTACGGCTGGCACTGAATAACCGATACCTACGCGTGCCGGTATGCCTATGCTGCGAAACAGGTAGGTAGCGGCGAACGAAAAATGCATGCAATAGCCAGTCAGATCGCCGAACAGAAACGAGCCAGCCGGATCATCCGCATAGGCATGCTCGTTCTTCAGGCTATAAATACCGTTTTCATCAAGGTAAGTTTTGATCGCCCAGGCTTTGGCGAAGGGATCGTCAGCAAATTCGGGACGCAGATTGGCTATCAGTTGCTGCGCCAGTTCTCCATAACGTGGGTCATCAGGAAGTTGCAAATACTCTTGTCTGACTTCTTCCGACCAGTCTGCGCGCCCGGTTTCCCGGCCAATCATATACTCGTAGTCATACTCTGGCGCCAGAGATTCCACATCATAGGTGCGCTTGAAGCGCAGATTGTTGGGGTTCGGTTTGTTTTCATAAGCCACCGGTGTAGCCAGACCGAACGGTGAGCGGTGTGGCACCAACATTCCGACAGTAGTGCGCACTGAGCGGCGCTGATCCAATGCGCCTGGAGGCTGGGCAGTTTCCGAACGCGTATTAGTAAAGTTTTCCAGTAAGTCCTGATCCATACTGCGATGGGAGGAGAAATCCAGCATGGTGCCATTGAACTGACTGTAGGCGGATTCACGGAAGTAATAGGCACCATTAATCGGTTCATAGTCGTCACGGAATACGACGACAGCAACCGGTGCTTCGCGATCCTCGGCGCTGTTCTCACCATCTTGAAACGGATTTTCGCGGGCGTTGGAGCGGCCATCTTGCGCTTGCCCGGTAAGCCCCAAATCGTTAGTCAGTTGCGGTGTAGGTAAACCGAACAATTGGATATAGCCCAGCAAGCTAAGACACAACACGCCGAGCACGGCGAAGTGATAAGGCAAGCGGCGGTGGTTGTTTTCAATCATCAATAGCGATGACAAGGCCAGCACGGCGGCGCAGCCAAAGGCCATTAATATCGTCGCTGGGTCGATGCCGCGAGTAATGGCGTAATCACCCAATAGAAATGGTCGGTGAATCATGCCGTTACGGTGTGCAGCCAGTGTAATAACGAAGGCGCTGGCGACGAAAAGTATTTCGACAATGGCGCCATACCCTGTGCGCTGCGCCAGCGTCCGCAAAACGAAAGTGGTTCCGGTGGCCAGTGCCAGCCATTTGATAAACTCGGCGCTATTAAATGCGGTAATCGGGCTGAGCACATTAGCGGTGAGGCTGGAATTGGCCATGCTGCTGGCAAGTAACAGGCCAAGTAATGACAGAAGTACCACAGCGCCAAGCAATACTGGCGTACGGATAGCCGATAACGCATCAGTCGTTCTGCGACTTGCTGCCAGATAACAGGCCAGGCCGCAACCCAGCAAAGCGGCGACAGAGCCGCTCACCACCGTCAGGCTGAGACTAAGTAGCCAGAAGGCACTGGCTACAATCACGGCGCGCAGCCCCGTAGGCAGCAGGTGATTGCTTCTGGCAGTCATGTTTGCAGTACTTGTGTTGCTCACAATGATCTCAATGCTCTGAAGGTGCTCTGGTTTGTCACAATTTTCGTAGCTGACTGTCGTAACCAAGACCGGTTTCACGGTCAACTATTACGATGGATTCTACAAGTTGGCCTACATCGGTCAATAAGCCAAGTAATTCCGCCTTTCCTGTCCCTCTGTCCACCGTCCCGAAGCGCCCGCCCGTTGGCTTGAACATGGCTTTTTGCCACCATTTTACGGGCACATTATCATGCAGGCCGTCGGTTGCCAGTACCAATGAAATCTTGCCACCCAGTCGTGCTGATGTGCTCTTCAGCGCGGTCTTCCAGGGGGCTGAATCGGCGCCGGCAAACAGGACACATTGGACGCCACCGTGTGAGCCAGTCCGGTTTAAAAACTCATCAAGACCATAGACAAGCTGCTCACCTCCCAGAGCCCGCGAACCTGCTATTGCGCGCATGGCTTGTGGCAGGTCGGCACAAATCTGCGTCGAGCCATCGGCGCCGAACTGCCATTCTTCACCCAGCGCGCCTTTTTCAAGGGCCAGACGGGCAACAGCGGCGGCGGCCTCATCTTTCGGGCTACTCAACAAGTAGGCAACAGTACGCTGACTTTGGAATACACTGCGTTCTGGCAGGCGCACATTCAACTGTCGATTACGAGCATAGACTTTCCACATGATGTTGCGGACCGAATCGCCAGCTGCATAACGACGGATCTCCATGCGATCGCCCTGTGGCTCTCCCGAAGGATTGGGAATGCCGTCTTCGGCTGTCAGTGAGCGCAGGATAGGCAAAGACCTGATTGTGTTGGTGCGCGGCAGCACCTGACAGTGCATGCTTTGTTTCTGAATCCAGGAGTAGCGACAGAACCCGAGGACATCGGATACAGTAAATTTGCGTTGCACCTGTTCGGTCAGGCAGCGCATCTGGGGAATAATTTCCTCGACCAGTTCATCTTCTTCACCAACATGGATCCGTGTAGCAACGTTGTCAGGATATTGAATGTGCCAGGTCAACTTGATAAGCGGAAAGTAGTTGAGGGCTGGCAGGGTAAAACCAGACTCATTCGGGAATCCCGCCTCGGCATTCATTGCTCTGGCTGCTTGCCCTGATGCGGTTAGTGATTTGTGAATGCGCCGCTGTACCAATACACCGCTTATCACTGCACAGAACAAACAAAAAACCAGAATACTCAGTGCACAAATGGCAAGTGCGAATACCACGAGATCCATGCGTCCATAACCGAACACGCTTAACGCAGTAGCCGCCACAAGCAGGGTGATGGTTCCCTGTAGCGTCAATGGGAACAAACCGGCCAGGCTCGACAAATGACCCAACACAACGGAATCTTGCCAGCGTAAGGTCACGCGGGGCAGTGCGCTGCCTGTAGTAGGGCTATTGGCCATACGGGGCCTTGCCAACACACCGTGATGAATTAGCCATTCACAACTACCTCGGTATTGACTGAATTGGCGATAAAGCACAGTTCATGTGCTTTATGGTGCAGTTTGCCGACAGTTTCCTGATCCGGATGCTGGTCTCCGGAAAAACTCACCTGCGGATTCAGTACGACTCGTGTCATGCGCTGTTTGCCAGTATCAGCAATGGCCAGCGTACCGACGGCCGCATCGATATACGAATCGATGACATAGCCGCGTCTGGCTGCCAGATCGAGGAAAAACAACATATGGCAGGAAGACAGTGAGGCTACAAAAGCTTCTTCAGGATCGACGCCAGCAGGATCTGACCATGGCGCAGGGACAATGCTTGGGGCAGCCGAGGCCTTGACGGTTTCCCCGCCATCGAACTGCCAGACATGAGCGCGAGAATACTGCCCCTCGGTGAAACTTGCCTCTGCCTCACGTTGCCATTTTACGATTGCCGTATAGTCTGACATGCTGCTTATGTTTGTACTCTTCCTATGACCGATGTGGCCGGTGCGACCAATGTGATTGATTAGATAGCCAGTTCAGTGTCCGGGGCGACTTTGAATTTATCGTTGTCTGCCCAATGTGAACGGATCATCGCCAATTTACTTGTTCAAACGATTGGCGATCAATTCATCAACCACGGAAGGGTCTGCCAAGGTGGTCGTATCGCCGAGATTTTCCAGTTCGTTGGCTGCGACCTTGCGCAAAATGCGGCGCATGATCTTGCCCGAGCGAGTCTTGGGCAAGCCCGGAGCGAACTGAATGATTTCTGGTCGCGCAAAGGCACCAATTTCCGATGCCACAAACTTCACCAATTCGTCACGTAACTCCACCGAGTTTTCGATACCGCTCATTAGTGTCACATAGGCATAAATACCCTGACCCTTGATGTCATGGGGGTAACCGACTACCGCCGCTTCCGCAACTTTCGGGTGGAGTACCAGCGCGCTTTCAATCTCTGCAGTACCCAGTCGGTGCCCGGAGACATTGATAACGTCATCGACGCGACCAGTTACCCAGTAGTAGCCATCAGCATCCCGCTTGGCGCTGTCACCGGTCAGGTAGTAGCCCGGATAGGCAGAAAAATAGGTTGTAATACAACGTTGATGATCGCCATAGACAGAGCGAATCTGACTCGGCCAACTCTGTGAGATCACCAGATTACCTTCCGCGGCTCCCTCCAGCTCATTGCCATCGGCATCAAGCAGCGCTGGTTTCACGCCGAAAAAAGGCTGAGCTGCAGAGCCAGGCTTGAGATCGGTTACGCCAGGAATAGGGGTAATCATGATGGCGCCGGTTTCAGTTTGCCACCAGGTATCAACTACAGGGCAGCGTGAATCGCCGACTATCCGGTAATACCATTCCCAGGCTTCGGGATTGATCGGTTCGCCAACTGACCCCAATAGTCGTAGTGAGCTGCGTGACGTCTTGGTTACTGGTTCGTCGCCGGAAGACATCAGTGCGCGTATTGCGGTAGGCGCTGTATAGAAAATATTGACTTGATGTTTGTCTATTACATCCCAAAACCGCGAAGCGTTCGGGTAAGTGGGCACGCCTTCAAACATCAGTGTGATAGCGCCATTGGCTAGCGGCCCATAGACAATATAAGAGTGGCCAGTAACCCAGCCTACATCAGCAGTGCACCAGTACACATCGCCTTCATGATAATCGAAGACGTACTTATGTGTGATACTTGCCCCCAACAAATAACCTGCCGTAGTGTGCATAACGCCTTTGGGTTTCCCCGTAGAGCCAGAAGTGTAGAGGATAAACAACGGATCTTCCGCATCCATGAGCTCCGGTTCACAGTCATCACTGGCAGCCTCGGTTGCCTTGTGATAGCAAACATCGCGTTTGTCATTCCATTGCACTTTGGCGTGGGTGCGCCGTACAACAATAGTGGAATGCACATTGGGACAGTCTTCCAGTGCGTTATCGACGTTGGCTTTAAGCGGCACGGTCTTGCCTCCGCGTACGCCTTCGTCAGCTGTGATTACGGCGATGCAATCACTGTCCAGGATACGATCTTTCAACGATTCGGGTGAAAAGCCGCCAAAGACAACAGAATGGATTGCGCCAATGCGCGCACAGGCCAACATGGCATAGGCGGCTTCGGGAATCATAGGCATATAGATGCAGACACGATCACCTTTGCCGATACCGCGTGCTTTCAAGGCATTAGCTAACTTGCAAACTCGAGTATGGAGTTCGCGATAGGTAATTGTGGCATCAGTATCAGGCTCATCGCCTTCCCAAATGATGGCTGTTTGATTGCCTCGACGCTCAAGGTGCCGGTCAATGCAATTATAGGCAACGTTTAATTTGCTGCCGGTAAACCAGCTTGCTTCAGCCTTGTTAAAGTCACTTCTGACGACTTTGGTCCACGGCTTGTGCCAATAAAGCATTGCGCCTGCTTGCTCGGCCCAGAATTCTTCTGGCGAGTCGATGGACTGCTGGTACATGGTTTGAAATTGATCGGCGTTCAGGTGGCTCTTGCGGGCGACCTCATCGCTCACTGGATAGATTTTTTCTTCTGACATTGTATTCCCTGTGAGATTTCCAAGTGCGGATACTGACTTTGCTTGCAGCCTTGAATCGAAGCTGGGACGGACTTCTGGGGCGGGGCTGCAGGGTCGAATCAGTATGCCTGAAAGCTGCAGGACGCTCAACTTGGCAACTGCCGGTGGAGTGTTGGCTGAGATTATTGTCAGCCGGGGTATAGGTGAGAGTTGACGTCGATTGGAGTGGCTGGTGAATAGGCTGTGGGAGTCCTCACGCTGGTTCCCATGGGGGGTCTTAATAAAGGATTGATGGGAGGGCTGACAGAAGGTCTAGACAGTGAAGCGAATATTGTCAATCAATCGACTGTTGCCAACAAAGGCGGCGGTCAAGATTACCAATTGACGGTCACTTAAGCAGGCCGGTTTGAGAGTCTGGGCTGAGCAGACGGCAAAGTAATCGGGGCGCAAACCCTTATTGGAAATAGTCTCTATTGCTTTGGCTTCCAATTCATTGAAGTTGGAGTTGCCAGATTCAATCTGTGCCCGAGTTTCAATCAGGGTCTGATAGAGAACCCTCGCCTGTGACTTTTGTGATTCGTCGAGATAGCCATTGCGCGAACTCATGGCCAGACCACTGTTCTCGCGAACGATCTCGACTCCATGCAGGGTGATTGGCAGGCATAAGTCTTTGACCATTTGCGAGATGACGAGAAACTGTTGGTAGTCCTTGAGGCCAAACACCGCGATGTCCGGCATGACCAGATTGAAGAGCTTACAAACGACGGTGGCAACGCCATCAAAATGTCCTGGCCGGCTAGTGCCACAATAACCATCGCTGATACTCGGCACGTGCACAATGGTTTGTTCACTTAACGGTGACTCACCATAGACTTCTGCAACTGTTGGATGAAAGACAGCATCGCACTGCACCGAATGCAGTAACTGGCAATCATTGTCGAGAGTCCTGGGATAGGCGTCGAGATCTTCGTCGGGACCAAACTGCAGGGGGTTCACGAAGATTGTGGCGACTGTGTAGTCAGCCAGTTCCCTGGCTTGTTTAACAAGTTGTAGATGACCAGCATGGAGGTTGCCCATGGTCGGCACGAGCGCAATTCTGAGTCCGTTATGCCGACGCTCAAGCAGCGCGTCCTGAAGGGATTGCCTGTCAGCGAATCTGTGCATTTGTCCGGGTCAGTCGAAGCAATGTTCGTCAGCGGGGAAGGCAGAAGTTTTTACCGCTTCAACATACGCTTTGATTGCCCCGGGTATGCCGGCTGATGAGTCAAGCAGGAAATTTTTGACGAATCTTGGGGTAATAGGAGATACGCCAAGGGCATCGTGAAGCACCATCACTTGGCCGGTGGTGTCTGGTCCGGCGCCTATGCCAATGACAGGGATCTCGACGGTCTCGGTGATCTTTTTGGCAAGCGCGCGGGGTACGCATTCCAGCAGCAGCACACTGGCCCCGGCATCCTGTAATTGTTTGGCTTCATCGAGGATGGCCTGTGCCTGATCAGTATCTCGGCCCTGTACGAAAAACCCGCCGATGCGATTAATAGACTGGGGAGTCAATCCCATATGTGCGCATACCGGGATGCCGCGTTCGGCCAGCAGTCGAGTTGTATTGGCAATCCACGCACCACCTTCGAGCTTGACCATATGGCCACCTGCCCGCATTAGCGAAGCGGCATTTTCCAATGTTTGTACTTCGGAGGAATAGCTCATGAAGGGCAGGTCAGCAATTAGCAGGGCATTCTTATTGCCACGTTTGACGCACTCGGTGTGATAGATCATGTCGTCCATTGTTACTGGCAGTGTGCTGTCGTGGCCCTGTAATACCATGCCGAGGGAATCGCCAATGAGAATGACCTCTACGCCAGCGTCACACAGGATGCCGGCGAAGCAGGCGTCATAGGCTGTCAGGCAAGCAAATTTCTCGCCTTCCTGCTTCATACGTTGCAGTGTGGCAACGGTCACATTCCTGACTTTGGTTTGTGCACTCATGCTGAAAATCTCTCTTGTTCTGCTGGTGAGTTGCGCCTGGGGCAGCGGCAATGCGGGCATTGCGCCAAAATGAATTATAGGTCGCTTATTCTACAGCAGTGATGGGCGGGGGTTAAAATAATGTGTGCCCCCGGGCATAGCGACAATATAGTCCACCAGTTGCTGGTAGTCGTCCTCATTGCCAAGCAAATCAATTTCCGCGTTATTGACAATAAGCAGCTTGGTGTCTGAGTAGTAATGGAAAAATTCAGTATAGGCGCTATTCAAATTTTCCAGATAGTCCCGCTCAATCAATTGCTCAGCAGCAATGCCGCGTTTCTGGATGCGTTCCAGCAAGACTTCTATGGGCGATTGCAGGTAGATCACCAAATCTGGAATGGGGGCATCAATGGTCAGATGCTTGTAGACATTGAGATAGAGTTCGTATTCGTCCTGGTCGAGGTTTTGCTGGGCGAATAGCCGATCCTTGTCGATCAGGAAATCAGCTACTCGAACCGGTTCGAACATATCTTCTTGTCGTAATTCCTGAAGTTGCTGTGTGCGTTGGAACAGGAAAAATAACTGCGTTGACAACGCATGCCGGCGCGGATCTTGATAAAAGCGTTCCAAAAATGGGTTGTCTTCGGCTTTTTCCAATAACAAGTCATAGTTAAATGTCTCGGCCAAGCGCCGAGTCAGGCTGGTCTTGCCTACACCGATTGGACCTTCAACGGCGATATACCGTGGCAATGCTTTGTTGAGGCTGGTGCTGCCTGTCACTCGGATTTACCTGATGGTTTTTTGCGGCGACGACGCCGACGCTTGGTGGTCGGTTCAACCGCGGCAATCATGGCATTTTGTTGGTTTGTATCACTCTTCTGTATATCAGTCCACCAAGCGCCCAGGTCCTGGAGATCTTCGCCGGCTTCTTCGCGTAGCAGTAAAAAGTCATAGGCGGCGCGAAAGCGTGGATGGTTCAGCAGGCTGAATACATTGCGCTTGTTGCGGCGTTGCAAGCGGCGCTGTAAATCCCAGATTTCCCGGCTGGCAATAGTGAAACGCTTGGGGATGGCTGTGCATTGCAGCTGCTCCATGATGCTGTCATTGGCTGCCTGATGATATTGCTGTGGCGAGATCTGTTCTGCATTACCAAAGCGTTGCAACTTCAATTGCAAGACCGGCCAAAGCAGCGCTGCGAAAAGGAAAGCGGGGGTTACAGACTTACCTTGTGCCAAGCGGTCGTCGGTATTATCAAGAGCCAATTCAACCAGTCGTAGGCTGATCTCGTCAGCTGCATCCAATGCCTCGATGGTTGGTGTTAGGAGAAACTCCCCCACCCGGTATTTGCACAACAGCGTGAAGGTGGCGCGGGCATGGCCATTGCAAAGCAGTTTGAGCGTTTCGTCGAATAGTCGCGCAGGTGAAATCGAACTCAGCAGTGGCGCCAGCTCATCGATGGGCGCCTCGGTCTTTTCCTCAATGGTAAATTCCAGCTTGGCTGCGAAGCGAATCGCTCTGAGCATGCGTACCGGGTCTTCACGGTAGCGAGCCTCAGGGTCACCAATCATGCGTAACTTGCGCGCCTCCAAATCCTGCAAACCGTTGCAGAAATCGAGGATGCGAAACCCATCGGTTGTGTAATACAGCGCATTGACTGTGAAATCGCGGCGCATGGCATCTTCGTCGATATTGCCATAGACGTTGTCGCGCAAGATCATCCCGCCAGTGGAATGTGCTGAGTCCATTGCCGTAATTTGCCGGCGTGACACGTTGTCCTGAATTTCGTTGACCTGCTCATGGTGAGCGCGGAACGTGGTTGTCTCGATGATTTCCCGGCCATAACGTATATGGACAATCTTGAAGCGCCGGCCAATGATCCGTGCATTGCGGAACAATTCCCTGACTTGTTCAGGCGTAGCATCCGTTGCTATGTCGAAATCCTTGGGTTGTTTACCCAGCAAGACATCGCGCACACCGCCGCCAACAAGAAAAGCGGCAAAGCCGTTGTCACTCAGTCTATAGAGTACTTTAAGTGCGTTGGGGGAAATGTTCTTGCGAGAGACAGGGTGCTGGTCACGCTCGATGATCCGGGCTTTTTCAATGCCTTCAAGCGCTGTAACTGAATTCATTCGAATGCTGATCTGATTATTACTTCTTTAACGAATAGGGCGGATGCTGTGCGGGTCACTCTGAGGCGGCGCCATTTCAGCTTGGCTGCATCGGCATGATACACGGCTTTACCCAAATTGAAACTACTCAGAAGCATGGAACTGGCGGAGCTGTGGATTGAGGCCGGTGCTATCAACTACTGTGGCGCAACTGGAATGTCACCTACGTCAAAAGCATCAGAATATTCAGGGTAAAGGGTGAATAGAGGGGAGGAATATTAAGGGGGTGGATAACCACCCCCTAACGGAAGCTAACTTATTATTGTTATTGCTTTAGGATATTTACGTTTTGTTATTATTTTTATTCATGGGTACCAACATCGGTACCACTAATTTTATAGTGAGGTGGTGTTTTGCGGTTTGGTAACTATGTAGTTACACGATGGCCACAAACCCGACCTTTTATTATTTGATGCACTAACCTTAGTCGTAAAACTCAGTAATGCGATTTTTCTTTTTATTTAGGCTTATTGTTATTGTTTATTGTTATTATCACTAGCAGCTAAGTAATAGCATTTAGCGTGCCAATAAAATAATAATATTATTTATCAATAGCTTACGATTTTAGGAATAAGCTTTTAGAGTTTTAAACGTGTACTTTGTTACCTTAATTCTCCAAAAAGTGTGTATTTGGGTAGCGGTAACAAATGTTGCAAATTGTTAACAATTGCCGCAGCGCCTGATAACCACTTTTCCAGCAGCAATATCCCACCAATATGATTGTGAATGAGCTTGAGGCGAGCAGCTGATTCAGTACTTGTCTTGATGCTGTATAGCTGGTTTTTACAGGAAGCCTTAGGCGGGCGTGAATGGTGCGAGGCTTGCCGTTGCTGTGACAGAGGTGTCTTGCCCAAAGCCGGTGCTGCGCGAGGTTTTAATGTTGGATGCTTGCCTAGACTGGCTGCTTTTTCTTGCGGGGGATGCCGAAGCGTTGGCGACGCTCCCAGAGACATTTGCGGCTAATTCCGAGCTTCTTGGCCAGCTGGGTTTCGTTCATGTAGTCCTGGTGTTCCAAGACAAAGCGTTGGAAATAATCTTCGAGTGATAATTCTTCAACGGGTTCGGCTGTCGCTGTAGTGATGGGTGCCTGCTCAGATTCGCCGCGATGTTTTTGTGCTTCGGCATCAATGGCCAGCAGTTCTTCGCCGATATCTTCATCTTCGGCGAGTACGACGGCGCGCTCGATGGCATTTTCCAGCTCGCGTACGTTGCCTGGCCATGGGTAATTGGCGATGGCGCGCGTTGCGCTGCCGCTGAAGCGGAGCAAGGGTGTTTTGAGACGTTTGCAGGTGCGCAGCAAAATAGCATCAGCTAATTCGAGGATATCATTGCCACGCTCGCGCAGAGGTGGAATTAGCAATGTCATCACATTGATGCGGTAATAGAGGTCTTCGCGGAAATTGCCGTCTTCAACAAGCTGTTTAAGATCGCGGTGTGTTGCAACAACCAGGCGGACATCGACTTTCTTCGATTGTACCGAACCCACTTTGCGAATTTCGTTTTCTTGCAACACGCGTAACAGTCGCGCCTGTGCTTCCAGCGGCAACTCGCCGATCTCATCCAGAAAGAGAGTGCTGCCATTGGCGGCTTCGACCAGTCCGGTTCTTGTTGCAGTCGCACCGGTGAACGCGCCTTTCTCATGGCCAAACAATTCTGACTCAATTAGATTCTCAGGGATGGCAGCGCAGTTAACAGAGATCATCTCTTCATCCTTGCGCGAGCTCAGATAATGAATGGCTCTGGCAACCAGCTCTTTGCCAGTGCCGGATTCGCCATTGATAAGTACAGTTGAATTCGTTTGTGCGACTTTGCGGATACGGCGAAACAGTTCCATCATCTGTGGACAACTGCCGATCATGCCGGTAACGGGTGGCTCGATGTCATCTTCAGCGACAGGTTTAACTGTTTCCTTGCGCGGATACTCGCTGATAATGCGTGCTACTGTTTCGATGATTTCGTTGTAGTCAAACGGCTTGGCGATATAGTCCACTGCTCCCATTTTCATTGAGTCGATGGCAGAGCGAATACTGGAATAACTGGTCATGATGAGAACGGGGGCTTTGGTAGCTTTGATCAAGTCAGTACCTGGTGCGCCGGGCAGCCTCAGGTCGCTGATGACAACATCAAATTCGTCCATTTCGAAATCGTCGAGTGCTTCTTTTACTGAACCAGCTTCGCTCACGCCATAACCATGCCGCTCAAGCAAGCGCCTCAGCGCATTGCGAATCACTACTTCGTCTTCTACTACTAGAATCTGACTCATCGTTTAAAACTATTCACTTCAGGGTATAAATTTAAAATTCAGGTAGGTAAGTCGGGCTGATCAGGAGCAAGCAGATCCTCATCATCATCTCCCGTATATCTCGGGAAGCGCAATATTACCTCAGTACCAGTGCCTTTGACTTTATTTACCGGGCTAATTATATCAATTTCTCCGTGCAAATCTTCCACAATACTGAAGACTAGTGACAACCCAAGCCCTGTGCCTTCTCCAGCCTCTTTGGTGGTGAAGAATGGGTCGAAAACCCGGTCTTGAATTGATGCCGGGATACCGACACCCTCATCAGTCACGGTTATTCTGATCTGATCACCTTCTGTGGTGGCACGCATGGAAATAACAGTATTTGGCAGGCTCGCATCCCGGGCATTGTTAATCAGATTCACCAGAACCTGCAAGAGGCGCTGCGAATCACCGCGAATTTTGATGGAGTCTTCACAATGTAGTTCGAGTTTGTGTTCTTTGCTCTTCTTGTCCAGAGAAATCAGTGTCTTTGCTTCTTCCATGCATTCACTGACTCGCACCGTTACATTTTCGTATTGCGTCTTGCTGGTGCCGGTATGCGCAAAATTCACGAGAGATTGCAGGATACGCGATGTACGATCGGTTTGTTCGATTATTTGTTCAGCCAAGGGGCTGACTTCTTCATTGGGGAATTCGTCACGAATAGTCTGCGCAAGACAGGCGATACCCGTAATGGGGTTGCCGATTTCATGAGCGACGCCGGCAGCCAGTCGGCCAATAGATGCCAGCCGCTCGCTGTGAGTCAGACCAGCCTCGAGGATCTCTGTCTCAGTGATATCTTCAATCAGAATAATAATACCTTCATGAACAGAGTCTTCATTGCCAGTTTTTTCAATAAAAGCTTTATGAAGATTAACTGCCTTCTTGTTGCCGTTGAGTTCGAAGTAATGCTTGTAGCTGTGCGCGGCATCGTCATCGAGGAAATTTAATAGCAAAGACTGCCAGGGCTCCTCCAAGTCGGCCACTTGTGAGCCGATGATTTCGTTAGCTTCGATTTCCGTGAAATTCTCCAGTGCGTGATTCCACATCACGATTTCATTGTCATAAGAAATAGAGCAAACGCCTAGTGGCAGGTCGAGCAAAATCTGGCGATGATAGCGGCGCAGATTATCAAGGTCTGTTGCCATGCCAGACAGGTTACTGCGATAGGATTCAATGCGTCGCTCAATGACATTCAGGTCGGCGCTTCCGTAACCGGAGACGATGCTATAAGGCAGGTAACCATCGATGATCTCGCGGGCGATCGAAGGGCCCAGCAGACCAGACAAGTTGGCTTCGAGCCTGGCCCGCAATATGCGCATGGAATAGGGGCGCCGATCACTGTCTTCCAGATTAAGGTCCTGCAGTGCTCGTTTAACCTCGCGAGTTGCGGTTTTCTCACCGAGCGGCTTGCTTAGACTGCGAATAAATTCTTGTGGTGATTTGGCGACGAGACCACTGCGCTTGCGACGTTTGACGGTATCCAGCGTGCAAATATCGGCGGAGCTGCGCTCCTCGTCGCTGGATTCATGCAGGAGCGACACGATCACAAAAACCGCACTATTGACGATTAACGAGAAGACTGTGATCTCGCGCCAGTTTAGAGATAGCAGTGTTAACGGGTCGCTCTCAATGAAAAGCGGCAGCATGAGGAATACAAACCACAGTAGGAAGCCAGCGCCGAGCCCGGCAAGAAAGCCGCGCTTATTGCCTTGTGGCCAGTAAAGAATGGCAATAATGCCGGGCAAGAACTGTAAACAGGAAGTAAATGCTACTGAGCCGATGATTTCGACGCTGGCCGTATCATCAGGTAAATAGTAGAAAAGGAAGCCGGCCCAGATCAGCGTGGTAATGAGTATGCGGCGATGCCACACCAGCCAGCGGTAGATATCCTGACTAGCTTTGGGTTGGTAAATAGGGAGAATAAGGTGGTTTAGACACATGTTGGACAGTGCCAGGGTTAGCACGATGATCAAGCCGCTTGCTGCAGACAGACCGCCCAGGTAACCAATAAGAGTGACAAGTGGCGCGTCATAAACCAGGCCAAGCACAGCCGGGAAATACTCCGCCTGAACTGTGCTGCCAGAGGCGAGCCCCGCCCAGAGAATAGGTAGCACAGGCAGGCTCAATAGCAGAAAATAAAGCGGTAATCCCCAGCTGGCAAATGACAGTGACCGCTGGCCATTGCTTTCATTGAAAGTGACATAAAACATGTGCGGCATGGCGATCGCTGCTGTAAAAAACAGTAGTGCCATGACGTGGAAAGAACTGAAATAGTCAGTTTCCTTGAGGCCGTTAAGCATCTCTGGATTCGCCTGCAGCCAGCTGTCGATACCTTCCAGCCCGCCGAATACACCATAAACTGCGTACAGGCCGACAATGAGGAAGGCGACGAGCTTGACCAGAGACTCGAAGGCGATAGCCATAACCAGACCATCATGTTGCGTCCGGCCAGCGCGACTGGAAGTACCAAACAATATGGCAAACAAGGTAATTAAAATACAAAAACCAAACGCAATTGCACCTTGCGATACCTGGTCGGATAGCAGCTCGGCTGTGTTGGCCACGGCGCGAACCTGTAGCGCAATCAGCGGTGTAACGCCGATGAGAATAACCAGTGTTGTTGCAGTACCTGCCCAGGGTGAGCGATAGCGAAAGGCCAGTAAATCAGCCAATGAGCTCAATTGGTAGGTACGGGTGAGCTCGAGTATTGGTTTCAGAATCAGCGGCGACAGCAAAAACGTCAGCGATACGCCAATAGAGGGAGCCAGGTAGCCGTAGCCATCACGAAGCGCGTTGCCTACTGATGTGTAGTAGGACCAGACACTGGCGAACACGCCGAGCGACAGTACATAGATGACAGGATTGCGTACCAACGGCCGGGGAATCCAGCCACGGTCAGTACTAAAGGCAATGGCAAAGAGTAACCCAAGATAGGCGCTACCAAGCACGAACAGCGTTGTCAGATCATAATTCATCTGAGTCTTGCTCGCGGTGTGCCCAGGCAGCTACTGTGATGATCACCAGACCAATAAGAAAGGGCCGGTACCAGGAACCTGCTGGCTGATTGATCCAGTCAACACTCATCAGGAACAATAAATAAATTATGATTAACAGAGTGAGAATGGTACGCGGGATGTACACGGAGTTTTCCTGTTAGATCGTCAATTCGGGGATATTAGCTAACTTGGGTACAGACTGTATATCCCAGTGCGCAATTCCCCATTCCAGCAAATCGCTGATTGTGGCGCCGAGCAGATTCTCTGGTGGTTGCTGGCCGAGAAACTTCAGGGCTTCGAGGATGAGTTTGGCGCCCATATCGGTATCGATAGCTGCAGCGAAGCGTTGCTTGCTGAGCTTTTGCCCCTCGGCGTTGACGATCACCGGAATGTGGGCATAGCTTGGCGTCGGGTATCCCATGATTTGCTGGAGATAAAGCTGCCGAGGCGTTGAATCAATCAGGTCATAACCACGAACTATATGGGTAATCCCTTGGTAGGCGTCATCAACAACAACCGCTAACTGATAGGCAAAAAATCCGTCTTTGCGTTGAATGACGAAATCGCCAACTTCTTGCTGCACATTTTGACAGACATTGCCTTGAATCAGATCGTCTATCTGGCACGGATTGTTATTGGTGACCACGCGCAGCGCAGTTTGCGTGTCATGAGGATGCGACGTATTTCGGCATCGGCCGTCATAAACCAAACCCATCTCGCGGATGTCCTGGCGCGTGCAAGAGCATTCGTAGCAGAGTTGTTGCTTGGCTAGTTTGCTGATGGCTGCCTCGTAAGCAGCATGGCGCTGGCTTTGGTAGAGTACTTCGCCATCCCAATGCAGTTGCAGGTGTTGCAGCTGATCCAGAATTTGCTGAGCAGCACCTTCAGGTTCTCTGGGTGGGTCCAGATCTTCCATGCGAACCAACCAGACACCTTGATTGGCGCGGGCATCCAGAAAACTGGCCAAAGCGGCGATGAGAGAACCAAAGTGCAGTGGGCCGGTAGGGGAAGGGGCGAATCGGCCTGTATACGCCCCGGGTTCGATGTGTGGATTGCTGTGTGCCATGTCTCTGCTCAGGTAAAATGAGTTACCTGTGAATTGACTGTGGCCGCCTTTAAGAAGATTGAGCTACTGGTCTGGTCAGACGGCTCGACAGTTAGCTGCCGAGCTGCTTTTCCTTGATTTCATCCAGCGTTTTACAATCGATACACTTGTTGGCTGTAGGTCGGGCTTCCAGGCGGCGAATGCCGATTTCAATACCGCAGGATTCACAGAAACCGTAATCATCCTGGGCAATGGCTTCTATAGTGCTGTCGATTTTTTTGATCAGCTTACGCTCACGATCACGTGTGCGAAGTTCCAGACTGAACTCCTCTTCTTGAGTCGCACGGTCGGCTGGATCAGGATAATTAGCCGCGTCGTCTTGCATGTGATGCACAGTACGGTCGACTTCCTGCATTAACTGCTCGCGCCAACTCAGTAGAATTTTCTTGAAGTGATCACGCTGCTTCTCGTTCATGTACTCTTCGCCTTTCTTGGGCTTGTACGGAACGAAATTCTTGAGTACTGGTTGAGATTCGGTGCTCTGTGCGTTAGCCATAATCACATATGCCTCATTCACTCTGTCTGTCATGTGTGTTTTCGCCCACTTTCGAGCAAGAGGGCCACAGGACCGGCAGCTTTCAGTTTGTCGAATAAACAACCCCAACATCAGGGTCTGGTGTTGCCCTTGCCGGTGCCGTTTTCAGGGGGAAATGACCCTGTTGGTGGGCCCGGATTTCAGAAAGTCGGCTAAACTACCAGATTATTTGCGGGGATGCTATAAAAATTAGCCTGATTTCGGCGTCCTGCCAAACCTGCGTAATTCAGGTCACTCGACCACTGTAATTCAAGTGTCTTGACACTATAATGACGCACTTTTGTCGCAAAGTGGGCCGCAGCCGGATAGTCCCGGCGATATCGACCAACGGATGCCATCGGGAATTTAATGTCCAGCCAGTTACTGGCCAGCTAACAGTATCGAAAGTAACGAAAGTAACGAAAGCGCCTGGAGAATGGCGTGCGCTTGCTCAAAACGCGTGACTTGCTGATCATGTTCCCCCACCGCTTGCGGGGCTCGCTTGTAATTCTTATGTAAGTAAAGGTGACAATGACCGACAACACCGCACAACCTGACACTCCGCTGTCCACTGCCATGGCTCAGGTCAATCCCTTCCGCGTTATGGCTGTCATGCAACGTGCTGCCGAACTCGAAGCGCAAGGCAAGAAAATTGTGCATATGGAAGTAGGCGAACCTGATTTCGTCACGGCAGACCCGATTATCACTGCAGCCAAACTAGCGCTCGACGCCGGTCAGACCAGTTATACGCAAGCACCGGGTATTCCGGCACTGCGCGAGGCTATCGCCCGCCACTACCAACTACGCAACAATGTTGAGATCGATCCGCAGCGTATATTGGTGACACCCGGTGCCAGTGCCGGCTTGATGTTGCTGGCGCACTTGTTGGTGAGCCCCGGTGCGGGCATTCTGATGGCAGACCCTGCATACCCGTGCGTCCGTAATTTTGTGCATCTTGTGCATGGCATACCGCAACTATTGCCAGTCTCGGCGCAGTCGAATTTTCAACCAACGCTGGACCAAGTGGCGGCAAATTGTAAGGCCAGTACCAGTGGTCTTTGGTTGGCGTCGCCGTCGAACCCGACAGGTACTATTGTCGACCGCGAAGAGTTGCACAAGTTCAGTGCGTTCACCGCTGAGCGGGGCTTGCACTTGCTCGTCGATGAAATCTACCACGGGCTGCATTATGTAGATGAGCTGGCAAGTATTGTGGAAGTGACTGATAAGGCATTTCTCGTCAACAGTTTTTCCAAGTATTTTGGCATGACTGGTTGGCGGCTGGGATGGATTGTCGTGCCAGCAAACTACATCGACAAGGCGAGGGTACTGGCTCAGAATTTGTATATCTCGGCACCAACCATAGCCCAGCATGCAGCGATAGCTGCGCTCGATGAAGCGACCCGGCCTGAATTGGAGCGGCGTCGGGAGGCATTTCGCCAGCGCCGGGACTACTTGCAAACAGCGCTTCAGGAATTGGGGTTTACCTTGCCGCCAAGCGTCGATGGGGCGTTCTATATTTATGCTGGCATTGAGCATTTCTCTGACAATGCCGAAGACTTCTGCGCACAGATGCTCAACGAGCATGGCGTTGCTATCACGCCGGGTACTGATTTCGGCGATTACCGTGCCCAGCAATTTGTGCGTTTTGCGTTTACCACCAGTATGGACAATCTGGAGCTGGGGATTGCGCGGCTGAAAAAGGCGCTAGCTTGAGCCACGTACCGGAATAAAAGACTTTTATCTCAGGCCCGTCGGCTGCTGCTATTGCGCTACGGGGAAATGGATTTGCTATGAAATTGCAGGATCCGCTGCACAGCGGAATATTGATCAAACGTTACAAACGCTTTCTGGCCGATATTGAGCTAGACGATGGCAGCCTTATGACTCTGCATTGTCCTAACACTGGATCGATGAAGAATTGCCAGGATCCTGGTAGTCGTATCTGGTATTCACTGTCCGACAATCCCAAACGCAAATACCCGGGCACGTGGCAAGTTATCGAGATGAATGGCAAGGATCTGGTGGGTATTAATACTGGCCTGGCTAATGCTCTTGTGGCCGAAGCGATTGGCGCCGGGCGCATCTCTCAGCTGCCTCCATCTGGTGAATTGCGGCGAGAGGTTCCTTACGGCACAGATAACAAGAGTCGCATTGATCTGTTGCTCATGCCAGAGGGTGAGGAAGCGAGACCTTGCTATATCGAAATCAAGAATGTCAGTTTGGGTGAAGCAGAGGGTGTTGGACTGTTTCCTGATGCCGTGACGCAAAGAGGTCAAAAGCATTTGCGGGAACTGATGCAAGTGAAGCAGCAAGGCGATCGTGCCATGCTGTTTTTCTGTGTGCAGCATTCCGGGATTGCGAGTGTCAGCCCCGCGGACAGTATTGATCCTGAATACGGACAATTGCTGCGCGAAGCGCATCATGTTGGTGTCGAGATCGTCGCTTATCGAGCCAGTTTTGATTTGGCCAACAACGTTATCGAATTGACTACTGAGTTACCAGTGCTGCTTTAACTGTTGGGTAGGCTTATCGGAGGTCTTGCTAATCGGCTCTACAAATCTGACTCGTTGACCATCAGCAACCCTTGCTCGATGGCAAACGGTACCGCCTGCAGGTTCTTGCCCTGACAGGGACCCGCCAGACAATGGCCATCTTCGATACGGAATAAGGCGCCATGGTTGAAACACTGTATCAAGGCGCCATCAGGGTCGAGGAATTTGTCTTCTTCCCATTCCAAAGGCGTGCCCAGATGCGGGCAGCGGTTCCAGTATAGATAGATCTGATCGTCTTTCTTGACCGCGAATAAGTATTTGTTGTCGATCTCCAGCCCTTTGCAGGAGCCTTCTTCCAGCTCTGTGGTATCCAGTACGGTAATCATGACTCGAGAGCGCGCTCAAAATCGGCGAGCAAATCTTCGCTGTCTTCAATGCCCACAGAAAAGCGAATCATGGAATCAGCAATGCCCATGGATGCGCGTCGTTCAGGGCCCATCTCGAAATAAATAGTATGAGCGACAGGAATCGCCAAAGTCCGGGTGTCACCCAGATTGCTGGAAGAAATAACGGTTTCCATGCGGTTCAACACGTCAAAGCAATCCAGCCCTTGTTTCAGATCAATACTGAAAATAGCGCCGAAATTGCCGAACAAGGTTTTCGCCCGCTGGTGTTGCGGATGGCTCGTTAGCCCGGGGTAGAACGTATTATTGACGTTAGGATGCTGCGCGCAGAACTCGGTGAGCAACTTGGCGTTGCCACAAGCCCGGTCCATACGCAGGGGCAATGTTTCCGAACCCACAGCCAGATGATGTGCGGCCTCGGGGCCGAGTGAGGCGCCCATGTCACGCAGGCCTTTTTTCTTGATCTGAGTAATCCCCCACAGCTGTGGGTCGCCCTTGCGATAAGTCTCGAGAATATTGTCAAAATCGGACCAATCGTACAGTCCGGTTTCAGTCACCGATCCACCCAATGCATTGCCATGACCACCGATATATTTGGTCAGGGAATTGATAATGAGGCTGGCACCGACAGTGCGCGGTGTAAACAGATGTGGCGAAGTCATCGTATTGTCAACGAAATAGACTAAGCCCTGTTCTTTGCATAATTCACCAATGCGTTCCAGATCAGCAATCTGGGTGACTGGATTGGCAATGGTTTCAACAAAGACCAGCTTGGTATTTTCCTTGATGGCTGCGGCGACATTGTCGGCATCAGTTGCATCCACGAAAGTCACATCAATGCCGAGCAGTTGCAGCGTGCCGTAAAAACTATTGGTATTGCCAAACAAAAATGCGCTGGACACGATGTGATCACCTGCGCGCAGCAAAGACAGTAACGTGCTGCTGATTGCGGCCATGCCGGTGGCAAAAGCGACGGTGGCAATACCGTCTTCCATGGCAGTGATCCGATCCTGCAGAGCAGTCACTGTGGGATTTAACTGACGGCCATAGTTGTAGCCGGCCCGTTTGCCCTGAAACACTTCCGCCAACTCCCGGGCATCCTCATATCCATAGGCTACCGAGGGGTGAATTGCTTTGTGCAAGACGCCATGCTCAGGATTACTTTTGCGATCTGAATGCAGATTAGTGGTGAAAAAGCCTTTCTTGGCCATGGTCAGTTCACTGCTGTTGGGTTGGTTACGGCCGCTAGCGCGTGCCGGGGAGGGCTGCAGGCGGCTTTATACAACACTGCCGGGTAATTTAAAAGAGCGCGCTATCCTGTTAGGTTAGCTGTGCAATGCCTTCTATTGTTGGTCGGCGCGACTCTGGCAATCTATACACAGTCTGGCTTCGGGCTGGGCCTGCAAACGCGGATAGCTGATAGCCTCGTCGCACTGACTGCACAAACCGTATTCATTTTTATCCAGCGCCGCCAATGCCAGCTCGATGCGCCGTAGTCTCCGCGCCGCCTTGTCACGTGTAGAGACGGCCATACCTTGTTGCTGCATAGCATCCATGCGTGACACCCGGCCCACCATGCTCTGGTCGAGGTTCACCACTTCAGCGGCGCTTTTACTGATCGCCAATTGCTCAGTCAGATTCATGTGCGTCTCAACCAAGGCGTTGCGCAGCAAGGTGAGTTGCTCTTCACTCAGGTGATCCATGGACAGTCATTCCGGCATCAGTGCAGATTCTGGAACAGGGGACGGGCATTGATTAATTGTTGAATCTCGGCAATCCGTGCCCGGTATTCAGGGCTGTTCCGGTTCTCATACTGGGCATTGAAGTCGGACTCGCTCAGACCATCCTGGTTACTGCCCAGTTCCGGCATATAGTCACTTTCATTGCGAATCGAGGCAAGGCGCTCCTGCATGAGCAGGGCAGTGGCCTCGTCCTGCGTCGCGTAGCTGGCAATCTGCACGCCCACAATATTTGCCGCTAAATCCGAAAAACTGAAACCGGACCGGTAGCGGGCGTCATAAGCTTCCTTGGCATTGGAAAGCAATTCTGCCAGACCCGCTCCTGCTGAAGCCGAGATGGCGGCTACCGAGACCACATGTTGGGCCAGGTCCTGACGGCGGTGTAAGCGGACTTCAATAAATTTGGCGGGTTCCAGTTCTGCTGCCCGCTCGCTGCCAAGCAGTTGGGCGATATCCTCGTTATTGACGTATATCGCCAGAGTTTGCAGCAAGGTACGATTTTCAGCGACAGGATCGCTGCCAGCGCGGGACTTGTCCAATGCTGACTGGAACAAGGGCACCAGCAAGGTGTTTAGGGAAATAGCGCGCCGGTCGACGGGTATGCCAGCTGCCAGCAAGCCGAGTTGATTGTAATAGTCGGTGATGCGCTCCTGATCTTCCGACGAAATGAATAGCAGCTGGGCTTGTTGGGTAATGCTGCTAATCAACTGCGGCTCCCACAACATGGTGACATCCATCGAATCGTTGGCAATAGCCAAGGCAGTGATATTGCTGAGCAAGGTATTCAGATCCTGAAAATTTTCGGATGTGGCAAGGTTGTTGATCACGCGGTCGCTGGTCATATCCAGTAGAAAGCGGGGCAAGGCCAAACTGCCGATTTCCAGACTGTCCAGCGACAACTGCGTGCCGTCACTGACGAAAGCTCCATGTACATTCAGGTACAACGGGTAACTGCTGGACAACACATTGACGCTCATGCGGGCATCCAACTGGTTGTCACGCAATGTCAGATCACTGGACCACATGGGTTGCAGGGCCAGCCATTCGATGCCGTAGCGGAAAACCAGATTAAGCTGTTCCTGATTCAAGTGCACATGATGTTCAGACGTGGCAGTCGGCGACTGCGGCGTGGCATCGAGCAGAAACTGCTCAATACGGGCTAGCTCTTGAGTGGACAAAGTAGTGCTGCTGGGGGCCAGTGGCGCAGTCTGCAATATCATAACCAGCAAAATCACGGGCGCGCTGAACAGCATGACCATGACCGATCGGATCAGAAGTGAGACTAGCTTGCGTTGGCGCATATCCGCCGATTCCATCCAACAGGTAAATTGAGTGGCCAGTTTGAATTGTGCAGCGTTGCTGCCGATACTAGCCTGATAACGAAGCGGCAGGATAACTGACTGGGCCTTAAGTCGTTACGTAGCGGCCATAGTATGACAAAGTCGACATTTTCCTGCATTTGTCGCGAAAATAATTTATTAATCAAGTGCTTGGCGTTAGACTTTGCGATATTACTACCGAATAACAACGCGAGATACCCTTTGCGAGGAGCTGGCTATGCGTTTCAGCACTAATATGCGAAACATTCGAAATCAGCAGTACTCAGTTGCCAGAGCCAGCAGGATGCTCATTGCCCTGATGGCAGCATTACTGTTGGCTGCCTGTAGCAGCACATCGTCAGTCAATGAAGCCGAACAAGCAAGCGCCCAGGCTGCCGCTGCCCAGGAAGCCGAGCAACTCGCCGCGGAGCGGGAGCGGGAACGCCAGCAGCAATTGGCCGAGCAACGTCGTCGCGAAGCCGAAGCAGCTGAGCAGGCGAGAATGCAAGCCGAGCGCGAGCGCGCTGAGGCGGCAGCACAAGCCCGTGCCGAGGCGGAACAACGTGCCCGGGAAGAGGCCGAGCGCCTGGAACGTGAGCGGCAGGCGGCGATAGCGGCTGCTGAGGCGGCGCGGCGCGAGCGGCTGCAGCGGATTGAAGAACTGCAGCAGCAAATTGCCGCCGTACAAGCCCAGGTGGCCAAAGACGAAGCCGCTGCAGCAGCGTTGGAGGAAGCCGTCATGGTTGCTGAAGAATTGCTTCAGGTATTAACCGCTGAGCAGGCCAAATACGAAAACACTGACGCGGCAGGCAATCCGGTTGAGCCTTTGTCCAAAGACCTCATAGCCGAGCTGGAAGCGCGTCGTGAGTCACTGAATCGGCAGTTGGAGTCGTCGCAATAACCCTACTTAGGCTGATCTTCGTGCATGACTGATAAAATCGTCGACATAGATAGTAAGCGCGCTGCCCACACCGAGAAGCGCAAACAAGCCAAGGTTGAGTCCTTGCGAGAAGCGTTCAGAGCGGCTCGCGGCGAGCCTGACCCGAATTCGCGAGCCAGCAGGCGCCGTAAGAAGCGCAAAAAATAGCCCAGGTTGGCAGTGTTTAGCCCCATTGCTGCCACCAGCCCCCAGACCCAATCCCACGCTCTGCAATCCCTGCCGAAAATGACGTTCCAGATAGCCAAATCCGGCGTCAACAGTGCAGTTGCGCGCTTTGTTTGTACCGCTCGTTATGGTAAAGTTCGCGCCTTTATTTTGACCAAAACTTTAGCGGGGAGACATCAATAAATGTCGGGTATAACACTAATAGTAACCACAGTCCTTTCACTGTTGGGCCTGGCCATTGCTTTCTTTTACATGAAGAAGGTAACCAGCGTACCAATTGATCTGGGGCTCGACGAAAAAGATAGCAAGCGACTGCGATTTATTCACAAAGCTATCGCCGACGGTGCCATGGCGTTCCTGAAACAGGAATATAAATTCCTGGTCATCTTCATGGTGGTATTTGCGGCCATCATCGCGATCCTGATTGATGACACGCATACTCCGGATATTCGTGAAGGCATTTACACTGCAATTGCCTTCCTGTTCGGTGGTGTGATTTCCATTGCTTCCGGCTACATCGGCATGAAAGTGGCGACGCAGGGCAATGCACGCACAACAGTATCTGCCAAGAACAGCATTTCCAGCGCCTACGATGTTGCTATCAACTCTGGTGCGGTCATGGGATTTGCACTGGTTGGACTGGCAACTCTGGGTCTGGTCGTGATTTATGTCGTGATGAGCAGCCTGCTGTCCGACCTTGGCGCGGAAAACAACCACATCCTCATGGAAGTGATAGCCGGTTTTGGTCTGGGTGGTTCCACCATCGCCCTGTTTGCACGTGTTGGCGGCGGTATCTTTACCAAGGCTGCTGACGTCGGTGCCGACCTGGTTGGAAAAGTCGAAAAAGGCATTCCTGAAGATGACCCCCGTAACCCTGCTGTAATCGCTGATAACGTCGGTGACAACGTGGGCGATGTGGCGGGTATGGGTGCCGACTTGTTTGGTTCCTGTGCTGAGTCTACTTGCGCGGCCATGGTGATCAGTGCAATTGCCTTTGCCGGCGATCCCAATGCTTTGTTGTACCCGATCCTGATCAGCGCCGTGGGCATCCCCATCAGTCTGATCACCAAACTGCTCGTGACTGTGAAAACAGAAGACGACGTTGCTCCTGCCCTGATGAAGCTGCTGATTATTTCCAGTGCGCTCATGGCTATCGTGATGTATTTCTTTACCATCGCACTGATTCCCGAGTCGTTTACTCTCAATGGCGAAGTGTATTCTGCCATGGGCGTGTACGGTTGCTTCCTGGCGGGTCTGGTATCCGGATTGGCGGTAGGTCTGCTGACTGGTTACTACACGTCAGAGAACTACAAGCCGGTGCAGGAAGTCGCCAAGTCCTGTGAAACAGGTGTTGCGACTAACATCATTTTCGGTCTGTCTCTGGGCTACAAGTCCACAGTGCTGCCGTATCTGTGTATTGCCTTCAGTATTTTCGTATCCTGGGAGCTGGCCGGCATGTACGGTGTAGCGATCGCCTCACTGGGTATGCTGGGTACGCTGGTAATTGCCTTGATGATCGATGCCTACGGCCCGGTTGCTGACAATGCCGGTGGTATCGCCGAAATGGTTGGTCTGGATGCCATTGTGCGTGAGCGTACTGACATCCTCGACTCTGCGGGTAATACCACAGCAGCGATTGGTAAGGGTTTTGCCATTGGCGCAGCGATCCTGACTTCACTAGCGCTGTTTGCAGCCTTTATTACTACTGCAGAAACACTGCGTGGTGAGCCGATTAACATGAGCCTGCTGGAGCCGGTGGTTTACACCTCTCTGTTTGTTGGCGCGGTTCTGCCATTCCTGTTCACTGCCATGACCATGCGTTCTGTTGGTGATGCGGCCTTTGCCATGATCGAAGAAGTTCGCCGTCAGTTCAAAACCATTCCTGGCATCATGGAAGGTACCGGTGAGCCTGACTACGCTGAATGTGTGGCAATCTCCACCAAGGCTGCACTGCGCGAGATGATCGCACCGGGCGTCCTGATTATGGGTACGCCGCTGATCACTGGCTTCCTGTTCGGCGTAGAAGCTGTTGCAGGTATTCTGGCTGGCTCACTGGTTTGTGGTGGTGTTCTGGCGATTTCGGCATCCAACAGTGGTGGTGCTTGGGATAATGCCAAGAAATACATCGAAGCGGGCAACCATGGCGGCAAGGGTTCTGAGTGTCACAAAGCGGCTGTTGTCGGTGATACAGTTGGTGACCCACTCAAGGATACTTCAGGTCCTTCCCTGAATATTCTTATCAAGCTGTCTGCTATTCTGAGTCTGGTCTTCGCACCATTCTTCGTCCAGTACGGTGGTATCCTGATGGGCTAAGCAGCTCGTCAGCTTTGCTCTGAGTCAAATTGGAGCAAGGCATGCAAGCAAAAAAAGGGGCCAGCTGGCCCCTTTTTTTTATATTTTTGATTTAGCTATTGGCGTATTCAGGAACTGCTATTTCAATCTCTGCGGGATTCGAAATGAAACAGGACCCACTCTGCATTGCTGAATGTCTCGCCTGTCGCAGTATGGGTCCAGGTAGTGAGCACTGATTGCACACATTGGTAGATCCTGAACGAATCGGTGTCTTCAATAATCAGATTACGCACAGAAGGATTGAGCGTGTAATTGGAGATTTCAGTGAGACGCCAGTTATCAGCAAGGCTGCGCTCAACACATTCATCGCCTTCGAGCAGATTGATATAGCCAAATTCCTGATCAGCGTAGCCGCCAGCGGGAACTTGCAGATCGATCGCAAGATCGAGAGTCTGTGGCGCTGGCTCGCCTTCGGCTTGTTGTACAAAGCCCAGGCTCTCCAGTGTAATTGGGCTCTCGGTCTGATTGTGCACAACGACGCGCATGCCGTCATTGGTAGTGCCGCCCCAGGCTGCCGAATAAAGTGCGAACTTGATAGGGGATTCCCGCTCGACATCAGCGGCAAGGCTCACACTGGCATAGCAAATCAACAGATATGGGAAACATCGCATGAAGGTATTCTATCGGTCCGTTCATAACCCCGCCAAGCCTATTTGCAATTACTGTCGGATCAATGATAATCCGGCTATCTTTCAATAAATGGCAGAAGGTTGATATTGGTTGTTACCCATTGGGAGCAACTGACTCGTTACTTTGACAAATCTTGCGCAAATCAAATACATCGTCTGCGTCGCCTCCGGAAAGGGCGGCGTCGGCAAATCCACTACTGCGGTCAATCTGAGTGTGGCTCTGCACGCCCTGGGTCATAAGGTTGGCCTGCTGGATGCAGATATCTACGGGCCGAGTATTCCCCTGATGATGGGTGTGCCGCCAGATACCCGACCGCAAGTGCGTGATCAGAAGTTCATAGTGCCCATTGTTGCCCATGGCGTGGAATGTAACTCCATGGGCTTTCTGGTGGACCCTAAAACTGCCATGGTGTGGCGTGCCCCCATGATTGTTTCGGCCTTCAATCAGATACTCAATGACACCGCCTGGTCCGATCTGGACTATCTGATTATCGACATGCCCCCCGGAACTGGTGATATCCAGTTAAGCTTGGCCCAATCTGTGCAGTTAAGTGGAGCAGTAGTCGTTACTACCCCGCAAGACGTGGCTCTATTGGATGCTCGCAAGGGAATAGAGATGTTTAACAAGGTTGGTGTGCCATTATTGGGAGTTGTGGAAAATATGAGCACTCATGTTTGTGCCAATTGTGGGCATGAGGAAGCAATTTTTGGTGCAGGTGGTGGTGACAGATTATCGGCTGACTACGGCGTCGGGGTCATTGGCCAATTACCGCTGGAGTTGGGGATAAGGGAGCACACCGACGCTGGCACTCCTGTGGTAGCATCAGATCAGTCCAGTACCGCAGCTCAGGCCTACATGGCCCTGGCGACCAATGTGGTCAATGCGGTTGCAGAAAAATCGAGTTCGGCAAAGACCGGACCGACAATCAAAGTCAGCGATGACTAGTAGTTAGGGAGATTGCATAGCGCTCAGCTTGTTTGAGTGCTTTACCAGAAATAATGAATGGGGAAATACTTTGGACGCGGTAAATGACTTTCTGATTTTCATCGATGGCTTTCTTGGCAGTGCTATCTGGTTCCCAACGCTCTTGCTCTCGGTTGGTGTATTCTTCACGCTTTATCTCGGCTTTCCGCAGATACGTTATTTCCGTCATGCCATTGGCGTAACAACGGGAAAATTCGACAAGGAAGGTGCGAAAGGTGACACGTCACACTTTCAGGCGTTGGCCACAGCGCTATCTGGCACTGTAGGCACCGGCAATATCGGTGGTGTCGCGCTAGCCTTACACCTCGGTGGTCCTGCTGCCTTGTTCTGGATGTGGATGACTGCCTTCTTCGGCATGACCAGCAAATTTGTCGAAGTCACCCTGTCACACAAATATCGCGAACAGACCGAAGACGGCAGCATGGCTGGCGGCCCCATGTTTTACATGGAGAAGGGGTTGAATGCAAAATGGCTGGCGGTCATTTTTGCCATCGCGACGGTTTTGAGTTCTTTCGGTACGGGCAATCTGCCCCAGATCAACAGTATCGCCGCTGGTCTGGAAAGTACTTTTTCTCTCGAGCCTATTATTACTGCCTCAGTGCTATCCGTATTGCTGGCATTGGTGATCATCGGTGGTATTACGCGTATCGCCAAAGTGGCAGCGACAATTGTGCCGACAATGGCGTTGATTTACCTGATTGGTGCCTTCGCAGTCATTATTCCTAACATCGGCAATGTGATCCCTAGCTTCGTTGCCATCTTCTCTGATGCCTTTACCGGATCGGCTGCCACTGGTGGTTTCCTTGGCGCCACTTTCGCTTATGCGTTTGACAGAGGTGTGAATCGCGGTTTGTACTCCAATGAGGCCGGGCAGGGTTCAGCGCCTATTGCTCACGCCGCGGCACGTACCGACGAACCGGCCGACGAGGGCATGGTGTCCATACTCGAGCCGTTCATCGATACCATTGTGATCTGTACTATCACGGGCCTGGTCATTCTCTCCTCGGGAGTCTGGATGGAGAAGTTTGATAATACTTTCCAGCGCGCCGATATGACGTTCGTGGCCGGTTCCTATACTGAGGGTAATGAGGCCGATATCGACGAACTGTTTGCCTTCCTCAACGGTGATGAATCCAACGCCACGTCATATAGCGGCGATATTCCGGTTGTTGACGGTGTTTCCCAGAGTGCGGCGTATACATTGATTCATGCACGTTCATTCGCCGAAGACGTGGTGTTCATGCGGGAGGGTGTGCCAGTTGAAGGCTCGCTCAGTGTTATCGATGGTCAGCTAAGTGACCAGTCAGTGGCAGTGCAGGGACGTTCATTATTGCATTCGGTGCCGTTGACCACGCAAGCTTATACTCGGGGCTTCTTTGGCGACTATGGCCAATACATCGTGTCGATAGGCTTGATGCTGTTTGCGTTTTCAACCGCGATTGCCTGGTCCTATTACGGCGACCGGGCAATGACCTATTTGCTCGGGCCTAAATCGGTGTTGCCCTATAGGGTTGTCTATGTTGCAGGTTTCTTCTATGCGGCGCTTGCTGACACGACGATCGTCTGGAACGTCTCATTGATTACCATTGTCTTGATGACCGTCCCCAATCTGATCGGTATTTTGTTCATGCACAAAGAAATGAAATCAACGGTTAGTGAATACTGGGAAAAAACGGAGCACGGCAAGCACAAGACTTGATAGTGCGGTAGAGTTTTACTGTAGGACAAAAAAAGCCCGGGCATGGTGACATGCCCGGGCTTTTTTGTTTGGCTACTATTCAGCTATTCAGCCAAGCCATCTATTTCTTCAATAGCTGCTCTGGCAAACGAATATCCTCAACAATGGCCTGGACGTCTTCAGGTGGCTCTGGTGTAAATCGAGCAACAGTCAGTGCGACCGTCAGATTCACCAGCGTACCCATGGTACCAATGCCTTCAGGAGAAATACCAAACAGCCAGTTGTCGGCGCTGTCGGCAGCCGGATTGATGAAGCGGAAGTAAATAATATACAGCGCGGTAAAGGAGAAACCCGCGACCATACCGGCAATTGCGCCTTCACGGTTCATGCTCTTCTTGAAGATACCCAATACGATGGCCGGGAAAAACGAAGCGGCTGCCAAGCCAAAGGCAAACGCCACCACTTGCGCTACATAGGCCGGCGGGTTGATGCCAAAATAGCCCGCTATCAGGACCGCAACAAATATGGCGATGCGCGCATAGCGCAGTTCCTCCTTCTCCGATATGTCAGGCATGAAACTGCGCTTTAACATGTCATGGGAGACCGATGTCGAAATCACCAGTAATAATCCTGCAGCGGTGGACAGCGCTGCTGCCAGACCGCCAGCTGCGACCAGCGCCACAACCCAGTTGGGTAGCTCGGCAATTTCGGGGTTCGCCAATACCATGATGTCACGATTAACTTCCAGCTCGTTGAGCTCGGGGTCGCCTACATAGTTAATGCGTCCGTCATTGTTTTTGTCGTCGAAGACGATCAGGTTGGTGGTCTCCCACTTGGTAAACCACTCGGGCACTTCGCTGTATTCAACATTGTCCACCGTGTTAATCAGATTGGCGCGAGCAAAAGCGGCAACAGCGGGTGCGGTGGTGTAGAGGATGGCGATAAAAATCAGGGCAAAGCCGGCAGAACGTCTCGCGTCACGGACATTCGGTACAGTGAAGAAGCGAATGATGACGTGCGGCAGACCGGCAGTACCAAACATTAATGCGGCAGTGATGAAGAATACATCCTGGGTGCTGCGTTGGCCTTCGGTGTAGGTTGGAAAGCCCAGCGCTTCGCTCATGCCGTCAAGACGATCCAGTAAATAACCACCGCCGAAAGCTTCGGTCAATTCTGAACCAAAGCCAATTTGTGGAATGAACTGACCGGTCATCAGAATCGAGATGAAAATAGCCGGTACCATGAAAGCGAAGATCAGCACACAGTATTGCGCGACCTGAGTATAGGTAATGCCTTTCATGCCACCGAGTACCGCGTAGAAAAACACGATGGCCATACCAATGATGACGCCGGTGGTGATGTCGACTTCCAGAAAGCGTGAAAAGACGATACCAGCGCCTTGCATCTGGCCGCAGACATAGACGAAAGAAATGACGATGGCGCAAAAAACCGCAAGCAAACGTGCTGTCTTTGAGTAGTAGCGATCCCCGATAAAATCAGGGACGGTAAACTTGCCGAATTTGCGCAGGTAAGGTGCCAATAACAGAGCCAGCAACACGTAACCGCCGGTCCAGCCCATTAGGTAGAACGTCCCATCTCGGCCTATGAATGAAATCAGTCCTGCCATGGAGATAAACGATGCGGCAGACATCCAGTCTGCAGCCGTGGCCATGCCGTTTGCCAATGGCGGAACACCGCCACCTGCCACATAGAATTCACTCGTTGAGCTCGCACGTGACCAAATGGCAATGCCGATATAAAGACCGAAGGTCAGGAAGACAAAGAGAAAAGTCCAAATTTGTACGCTCATGCCGACTTCTCCTCGTTGTTCTCTTGGTTGCTCTTCGCATCAGCATCTGAGTTGAGATTGAAGCGCTTGTCCAGGCGGTCCATCAAATGGATGTATGCATAGACGAGGACGACGAAGACAAAAATAGAGCCTTGCTGTGCCATCCAGAAGCCGAGTTTGAAGCCGCCGAAGCGAATGGCGTCAAGTGCATCGACAAAGAGAATGCCGGCACCAAAAGAGACGATGAACCAGACAGAAAGCAGCGAAAGAAGGATGCGAATATTGGCTTTCCAATACTCTTGTGCACGTTGGTTGGACATTGGTTTCCCCTTCATTTTTCAAAATTATTATTGGCATGAAGTTACCACGGAAAACCGGGTTGCTTCCCTCGTATCGCCGGGTATAGCGACGAGACCTGCCGGGGTGCTGAAGATGGTATCACTATTGATAGAAGAGGGTATAGCAAGCGCCCGACTGATAAATTGATGTCGTCATGGTGGTGCGAAATCGGCTGGTAGGGGCATGATTACTGACTGGGAGGGAAGATTTACATCGTAGCCAGTAGTGTGATGATGTGCCAAATTGTGACAATGTCAGCAATGGGTGGCAGTCAAGTCAAAGGATGCTCGCCTTGATGAATTCATGCAGTTTTTTGTGGGTCGCTGCTTTCTTGTTATCAGCAGCACGACTGTGATTGCGGGCCAACTGGCGAAGCGTTTGCCGATCAAGCTGCGGGTATTCAAGGACAAGCGCATTAATGGCTTCATCGCCATTGGTCAACACATTGTTCACCCATTCATCGACTAGCTCGCGGCGCTGTGACCGCTTTTTAACCTTGTCATCGGTAATGCTCGCCAATATGGATTCAATTTCTTCAACGTCGTGGCCACGCATCAATTTGCCGATAAACTGCCGCTGGCGCTTAAGCGCACTGTTGCTGTTCGGCAGCATTTTGAATTCAAGCAGATTGGCGAGCAGGGCATCACTCAGTGGTAAGCGCTTCAAGGTTGTTTCGGGCAGCTCAGCCAGGCGTTCACCGAGCTTTTGTTGCGCGTGCGCTTCACGCTTGCGCTGCGACTTGCTTGGCCCTGCATCGAATTCGAACTGTTCTTCTTCGTCTGTCATGGTTTTTACGAGTCTATTTCGAGTTTATAAATAAAAGGTCTGAGCGAGTCCGAGAAAAGCGAAAAATCCGATTGAGTCTGTGACTGTGGTCAGCGCGACCGTCCCTGCCAGCGCGGGGTCTATTTTCAGCTTTTTCAGGAACAGCGGCAGATAAGCTCCGGCCAGAGCAGCAGTCATCAGATTAATCATCATTGCAGCGGCGATAATGTAGCTAAGCTGGGCATCTCGATACCACAAGTAAGCGATAACTGAGATCACAGTCGCCCATAACAGTCCGTTGAGGCCAGCGACACCCAATTCCCGGATCAACAACCAGCGACTGTTGGATGGACTGATATGCCCTAGTGCGAGACTGCGTATCACGAGGGTCAGGGTTTGCGTGCCAGCTACACCGCCCATATTGGCGACGATTGGCATGAGGACTGCCAGATAGACCACCTGATCCAGCGTGTCCTGAAACAGATAAATCACCATTGACGCAAAGATTGCTGTGAGCAGGTTCACGCCGAGCCATACGGCGCGGCGTCTTGCGGTTTTCCAGATTGGCGCAAAGGTGTCGTCTTCTTCATCCAGACCCGCCATGCTCATCAGAGAGTGCTCGGTACTGTCGCGAATTACATCGACCACGTCATCTATCGTGATACGACCAACCAGACGGCCTGAGTTATCTACTACCGCTGCAGAGACCCAGTCGTGCTGCTCAAATAGCTGAGCGACCTGTGTGGCTTCCATATCGACGGGTATGGCCTGGATGTCCTCGCGCATAACATCCCTGACTTGTGTGCCGGGATCAGAAACCAATAAGGTGCGCAGCGGAATAATGCCCAGCAAATAATCATTGCGATCAACGACGAGCACGTTGTCAGTCATCTCTGGCAGGGATTCGTGACGCCGCAGATAACGCAATACCAGTTCTACAGTGTGATCGCGACGCACTGTGACTGTGTCCGTATTCATCAAGCCGCCCGCAGTATCCTCTGCATAAGAGAGGATGGATTCCACACGCTGGCGATCCTGTAAGTCCATGGCTTGCAGGACTTCAGCCGTAACTTGTTGGGGAAGTTGCTGCAGTATGTCAGCTAGATCATCGTCGGCAAGACCTTCGGTTAGTTGTACGACTTGATGCGGATTCAGGTCGCGCAGAATATCGTTCTGCAAGTCTTCATTCAGGTAATGAATGACCTCGCCTTCGGCGTCTTTATCGATTAACTGCCACAGAATAGTGCGCGTGCGAGGCGGGGAGGATTCCAGCAAATGAGCAATACCGGCAGTTGGCAGAGTCTTGATCATCTGCCGCACCTGATACAGCGAACCGCTGTCGATCGCCTGGGTAAGCTCGAATACAGGGTCAGAGCTGGTGCTTGAATCTTTTACTTCTGACATGCCTGCCTGTTGCCCCGGATACTTACTGGATAGAATGCTGAAATGCCGACGTCGGAATGGGATAACCAGTCATCAACTAGTCATCGGCCGGCGCAAGTTTATCGCCAATTGAAACACAAGAGAATGAGCGGTCCTGTGACAGACTGCTGTTTTTGGCTAGACGGGCTCACCAAAGCGGTCGTTAATCAATTCCACAATCGCATCCATGGCTTGTTTTTCGTCATCGCCTTCAACTTCGACGGTGATTTCGGTGCCTTTTACAGCAGCCAACATCATCAATGACAATATGCTTTTTCCGTCAACCATTTTGCTGTGACCGATACGCACGTCTGAGGAATACTTGGCGGTTAACTGAGCCAATTTTGACGCGGCACGAGCATGCAGCCCAGCTTTATTGATTATAGTTATGGTTGTCGATTGCATGTTGTCAGACTTATTGACCCAGTTCCCGGTGTCTAACCAAGATATGATTCTTGGAGGCTGAGAAAAGTTTACCCAGTTTCTCACTCAAATACACCGAGCGATGCTGACCACCAGTACACCCAATAGCGACTGTTGTATAGCTGCGGTTATTGTCCTCGAATTTAGGTAGCCACTTCTGTAAATACTGACCGATATCAGTGCACATCTCCTGCACTTCAGGTTGTGCATCCAGGTAGTTTGCAACCTCCGGATCCAGGCCAGTGAGGGCCCGCAAAGAATTGTCCCAGTAGGGATTTGGCAGGCAGCGTACATCGTAGACAAGATCGGCATCAACTGGGACGCCGTTCTTATAACCAAACGACTGGAATAGCAACGCCATGCCGGAGTCTATACCTTCTACGATGCGAGTCTTGATGAGATCCCGCAAGGAGTGCAGTGACATACTACTGGTATCAACGGTCAGGCTGGCCAGCATGGATATTGATTCCAGGAGTGACGATTCGTTATTGATGGCTTCTTTCAAGCCGACAGTGTCACTCGTTAATGGATGCTTGCGACGGCTTTCGCTGAAGCGTTTCAGTAATGTCTGACTATTGGCGTCAAGAAAGATGACTTCGACGGCCAGATTGCGCTGTCGCAAGTCCTTGATGATGTCGGGTACTTGTTCCAGATCAGAGAGAATATTGCGAGCATCAATACTGACAGCTACATTGGGATTGCCACCATCATCAGCGAAAATTCGTTCCGCCAACGCTGGTAGCAACCCAGCCGGCAAATTATCGATGCAGTAGTAACCACGGTCTTCCATGATATGGAGAACCGTACTTTTTCCTGATCCTGATCGGCCGCTGATGATGGTAAGTTTCATGTCACTCTCAAAGTGATGGTTGGAAAATTTGTTGCCGTGCCCTAGTACATGATCGCGATGTTATAGAGGTCTTCGCTGTTATTGGTCTGGCGCAGGGTGAAGCAAAAGTCATCGTCATTAAATAGCTCTGCCAGGCCTGCGAGTGTGCGAACGTGCTCATCCATTTCCTGCTCTGGTACGATGAGTACAAAGAGTATATCTACTGGCTTGCCGTCGATAGCGTCGAAATCAATTGGCTCTTCCAGTGTGATCAACATGCCCATAATGTCTTCGCACATGGGGACGCGGCAATGCGGAATGGCAATGCCATTGCCCAGGCCAGTACTGCCTAACTGCTCACGCGCCATTAAGGCATTAAAAATATTACCGGCTTCCAGCGACGTAGTCGTTTCGGCCAGTAACTCGCTAATGATGGTCAGAATTCGTTTCTTACTGACGCCAGCCAGCCGACTGTGACAGCGCTCCAGGGTAAGGATGTCCTCAAGTTGCATTACTACTTTTTCTCGCTTTCCAGCATGTTGGATTGAAAACAGGTTTAAGGGATGGTTATTGTCAAAATTGCTTAAGGCTACCGTTTAATCGACCAGGCGTTTGCGTTCATTGGACGGTGGAATCGACAAGGATTCACGGTATTTGGCAATTGTGCGTCGTGCGACGTTAATGCCTTTGTTTTCGAGCAATTCTGTAATCTTGCTGTCGCTCAGTGGCTTGCGTGCATTTTCCGCAGCAATGAGCTTTTTGATAATCGCGCGTATCGCAGTTGATGAGCATTCGCCGCCGCCCTTGGTTGAGACATGGCTCGAGAAAAAATACTTGAGCTCAAAAATGCCTCTAGGCGTGTGCATATATTTCTGCGTCGTCACTCGGGAGATCGTTGATTCATGCATTTCAACGGCTTCAGCGATGTCATGCAATACCAATGGTTTCATTGCTTCTTCGCCATATTCAAGAAAGCCTTTTTGATGCTCGACGATGCGAGTGGCCACTTTCATCAGTGTCTCGTTGCGGCTCTGCAGGCTTTTTATGAACCAGCGTGCTTCTTGCAGATTGTCGCGTAAATAATTGTTGTCATCGCTACTGTCGGCGCGCTTGACCAATGCCGCATAACTGTTGTTGATACGAATCTTGGGTGCCGTGTCCGGATTTAGTTCTACTTTCCATTTGCCAGTGTCAGTTTGTTTGGTGACTATCACGTCCGGCACAATGTAGCTGGTAGAAGGTGGTGAAATATTGGCGCCTGGTCGTGGGTCCAGCGACTCGATAATGGCGATGGTTTCTCTCAGCTCAGGTTCTTTGAGCCGCGTGCGGCGCATGAGCTGCGTGTAATCCCGGTTGCCTAGTAGCGGCAGGTATTCCTTGATAATCAGTTTGGCGTTTTGAATCAGTTGTTGTTTTTCCGGAGCTTCCATTTGATTCAATTGAATCAACAGGCACTCTGCCAAATCACGGTAGCCGACTCCGATGGGATCGAACTGCTGGATGCGGTGCAGCACCGCAACTATTTCGTCTTCTTCAATTTCCAGTTCCGGATCAAAGCCGCTATGAATGGATTCGATGTCGGTAGTAAGCATGCCGTTGGCATCGATGGCATCGATGATCGCCAGTGCGATTGCTTCGTCCTGATCAGACATGGGAGTCAGATTGAGCTGCCACATCAGATGATCTTGAAGTGTGTCGACTGCCGAATTTCGGGATTCGAAATCGATGCCTTCAGAGTCAAAACCGGAGCCGGAGCTGTAAGAATTGGGATAAATGTCATCCCAATTACTGTCGACGGCAAGATCGTTGGGAATCTGATCCTGCCATTCTTCATTGTCTTTGGTATTACTGGTGGTGGAGTTGCTGCCGGATTCGTTGATATCAGATTTCAGCTTTTCGAACTCAGAGTTCTTTTCTTCTTCATAGCCGCGATCTTCATCTTCATTGTGCTCGATCAACTCCAGCATTGGATTGGTTTCCAATGCTTGGTGAATCTCTTGCTGCAAGTCTAGCGTCGACAACTGGAGAAGGCGGATAGCCTGCTGCAGCTGCGGCGTCATAGTGAGCTGCTGGCCTAGCTTTAGCTGGAGCGATAATTTCATAGGAAAAACAAATTCCGGGATTGGCCAGCGTAGAGGGGATTAATTGTAGTGATGTTGATCCCTGAAGCGGCGGACAATCAGCACATCGTGCCGAATCAAACTGGCCGCAATTATAGCAAAAAGCGTGCCCGCTTTGCATAGTGATTTCCGGGCTCAAATCGCTATTTGGAAGGCCGTCGACAAAGCTGCCAGGCAGCTAGTAACAGAAGCCGCCAGCAAGACGGGTGGTATGAAAAAAGTGAACTAAAGCAAAGGGTTGCAATGTGTCTAAATCTTGAATTGATCGCCGAGGTACACCTGCCGTACCCGTTCGTCGGCCAGAATCGCCTCTGCATTGCCTTCGGCAATGATTTGTCCGGCATTGACGATATAGGCTTTCTCGCAGATGTCGAGTGTTTCACGCACGTTGTGATCGGTCAGCAGGATGCCAATGCCCCGGGCTTTGAGATGCTCAATAATTTGTTTGATCTCGGAGACGGAGATGGGGTCAACGCCAGCGAACGGCTCGTCCAGCAAGATGAACTTTGGATCGGTGGCCAGAGTGCGTGCGATCTCAGTGCGACGCCGTTCTCCACCGGAAAGGCTCATGCCAGTGCTGTGCCGGATGTGGTCAATGTTGAATTCAGTAAGCAATGATTCAAGTTTTGCGGATCTGCCTGCCTTGTCCAGATCCTTGCGCGTCTCCAGAATCGCCAGAATATTGTTCTCGACAGTCATGGTGCGAAAGATTGATGAATCCTGTGGCAGATAAGCCAACCCATGACGGGCGCGGTCATGGATAGGTTGGCGTGTCAGGTCGGTATCATCAAGGGACACCTTGCCAGCATCGGCTTGGACCAGACCAACTATCATATAGAAACAAGTCGTCTTGCCGGCACCGTTGGGGCCGAGCAATCCCACAATCTCACCCTCGCGAATCTGCATTGAGACATCGCGGACAACTTCCCTGGCTTTGTAGCGTTTGGCTAGGTTTTCGGCGCGTAACATGGGTCAGTTACTACTTGAGTTCAGAGTCCCCTGGCAGGGCCCTGTAGCTTCACGGATCAGCTCCTGATCAGCGAGATAGACAATTGCCTGACAGTGCATGGTGGAATCTGCAGAGATCACAACCGCATCACCGATGAACTCGAGAATGGTCTCCTGGGTGTCGGCTTCACGGTAGAGAATAATAGTTTCGCTGGATCCGGTGACTGGCTGCGCGTCTTCAGCTGTTTGCTGATAGTTCACAGGTGTGCCAATGACAGTGACTTTGAGTAGCTCATTGGTTGCCGCGTCATACTCAAATACAGCCTCGTCGCCATTAATCACGAGAGTGCCCTGTGTCACTCTTACATTGTCTTGCATTTCGAGAATGCGAGAATCACCTTCCGTACGCATGGTGGAGTTACCGTCGGAACTCCACTCCACATTGCCAATAGTCGTCTCTTGCTGGGCCATTGCAAGAGCGCTGGTCAGCAGCCCTGAAGCGATGAGAGCAAGTCTTGTCAGGGGAGGTTTACGGTTGCACATAACTGCCCAGATTGGCTTTCAGAAAGGTAATTTGGTTGTCGCTCAGATCGGCGATCATACCGATTGAGTCCTGCGTAATACTTGGAGTCGTCAAACTGATAGCGCTCTCGGTGGTGGCTGTTTTAGTGCTGGGATCAAGAGTGAGAAAATCGGTGTCCAACTGGGTCTGATTGCCGTATTCGTCGGTATTGTAGACCCGCACATTACCCTGTAGTTCCAATGTTCTGCTCGGGTTTTCGCCGGATTCATCAGCTGGCAAAATTCTGCCTGATTCGGCAACAATGTTCCAGTGACCACCAGCTTCCTGGAACAATTGAATCAAAGGCTGGACCAATTCGGTTGTGTCGTCGAACAGGTGTATTTGCCGTTCTGCCTCGAGCGTGTAATCGATGTCGCCGTTTTCATTGTATAGCACGGTATTCATCTGCTCAGACCAGGCATCGAAGCGTAATTCTGGCTGTGTCGAGGTGGTGCTGCGCTCAGCAGATTGCGGACCGGTATAGGCAATCACCAGAAACACCGCAATAGCGACTAGGCCGGGAATGAGGAGAAAAGTCAGTTTTTTCATGATGTAAGTTGCTCAGTTGTGAGCAAGCTTATCATGATTGATAGCTCAGGCAGCAGGGAAATGGCCGTCTTGTGGGTAGCCGGTTTATTCCGGTAGAAATTGTGAGTAAAGATTCTGGGAGTGGAGGATAAAATCAGTAATCTCTCGTACCGCACCAGCTCCTCCGGCAGCTTCTGTTATGGCGGCGACAGCCGATTTCACATCCGCATGGCCTGCGGGCACTGAAAAACCGACGCCAACTGTTTTGAGTACCGGCAGATCTGGGAAATCGTCGCCCGCATAAGCGATTTGTTTGCTTGTGATGTCTCTCTCGGCGAGGATTTCAGCCAGAGCAACATCCTTATCCTCGCGACCCTGAATTAACAGCCCGATGCCAAGATCCAGGGCGCGGCGCTCCAGTAGTGCTGATTTGCGGCCGGTGATAATGCCTACCTCTATGCCAGCCTTTTGCAACATCTTGATGCCATGGCCATCAAGAGTGCTGAAGGCTTTCAGTTCTTCACCGGAATTGGAAAAATAAAGTTTGCCATCGGTCAGCACGCCGTCTACATCCAGTAACAGCATTTTGACCTGTCGTGTGGCGGCTAACACCTCTTCCTTGTTTATATTGAATAGCATTGTTTGTTTACACCACGTTGGCTTGTAGCAGGTCATGCATTTTTATAATGCCCTGTACGCGATCGCTGTTATCTTTCACGATCAATACATAGACGTTGGATTCCTGCATGAGCTTGGCCGCTTCAACAGCCAGTGCATGACTGGTGATGTGCTTGTAGTTACTCGACATCACATCCGCCAGTTTGGTGTCGCGAATGTCCTTGCCACTATCCAGCGTGCGACGTAAATCACCATCAGTGAAAACACCGATTATATGGCCGTCGTTGTTCACTACAGTGGTCATGCCAAAGCCTTTCTGACTCATCTCCAAAAGGGCATCTGATAATGATGTTTCCTGTGTGACGACAGGGATTTCGGAATCGCGATGCATGATGTCGCTGACAAGCACAAGTAAACGCCGCCCGAGTTTGCCGCCCGGATGGGAAGCGGCGAAATCATCACGAGTAAAGCCGCGTGCCTCGAGTAGTGCCATGGCTAATGCATCTCCCAATACCAGTGTGACCGTCGTGCTGGATGTCGGCGCTAACCCCAAGGGGCAGGCTTCTTCAGGTACGTTGGCGTCCAGTGCCACATCAGCTGCCTGAGCCAGATTGGAATCAAGATTGCCGGTGATGGCGATTAGAGGAATGCCCTTGCGCTTGAAGACGGGCAGCAGCGCAGTAATTTCTTCCGAGTCCCCGGAATTGGAAATGGCGATAACTACATCGTTCTCGGCAATCATGCCGATGTCACCATGACTGGCTTCGGCCGGGTGCATAAACAATGATGGGGTTCCAGTGCTGGACAGGGTGGCTGCGATTTTGTTGGCTATATGACCGGATTTGCCCATGCCGGTAATGACGACGCGGCCTTTGCATTCCAGCATTAGTTGGCAGGCGCTGACAAAACTGCTGCCAATACGAGATTTCAACTCTTTGACCGCACGTTCTTCAATCTCGATAGTGCGCAATGCGCTGTCAATGAACGTGCTTGAAGTCATCTGGTGTTGTCTTGATTGAAGATTAATAGAAAACAGTGTTCGATTGGCTACGGGTCCAGCTTGCGTGGCTGTGAAAACTACAGACTGCCAGCATTCTGGACTTGCAAGAACATTACCGTAAACCAGCCAAGGTAAATTGACAAGAAAACGATTGCGCTAACTCGGCCGAGTGACTGGTCCTTTTTAATTGCCCAGTAACAGAACAAGCAGAGCAGAGTAGTGATACCAAGGACGAAGGAATAGTCCCGGTAAAACAATTCCTGTTCGATATAGCCGGCGCTGAGCAATCCGGGGAAGGGCAAGACAACAAGCAAGTTGAGGATGTTGCTGCCGACGATATTGCCGATTGCCAGGTCGTGGTGACCTTTGAGGACGCAAGTTACCGATGCGGCCAATTCCGGCAAGCTGGTGCCCAGCGCGACAATAGTCAGGCCAATAATAGAAGTGGACACGCCAATGGTTTCGGCGATGGCAGAGGCGGCTTGAACCAGAGCCTCGGCACTCAGTACGAGTAAGACCAGGCCCAGAAACAGATAAGCAAAAGCCTGAAAGGATTTAACCTCGGAAATACCGCGTTCTTCGAGCTCCTCTATCGCATCGGGTTTCACCTTTTTGCGAAACAGGCGGTAGCCAAAATAAAAGGTGATGGCGATCAGGACAATGGCATCGAACATGCCCAGATAGAGATCGAAAAGTAGTGCGCCGGTGGCAACAGTGACCAGCATCAAGGCAGGCAATTCTTTGCTGGTTAATGAAGCGGGGGGTTTCAGAGGCCTGATAAAGGCAGCTACACCCAGAGCGACGCCAACATTAAACAGATTGGAACCAAGCGCATTACCAATGGCCAGTTCGGGCTTGTTTTCCCAGGCGGAAACAGCAGACGAAAATATTTCGGGTGCAGACGTGCCAAAAGCGACAATAGTTAGCCCGATCATTAATGGCGACACGCCAAGATTTCGAGCCAAAGCAGATGCGCCAAATACAAACTTGTCCGCTCCCCAGATTAGTCCGATAAATCCGAGGACGATGATGAGAGCGTCGAGAAGCATAAATACTGACGAGGAATTAGGGCTGCAAGATAAAGCGCCCAATTAGAAGGGTGTTTGCCACGCTTTGCAAGTAATAATTTATCGCGCCCTCACTTTCATGTAGACTTGCTGCACTACTCAAGGTTAAGTCTTCATTAAGGTCCTGAATCCCATACTCGACCCTAAGACACCCCCGCATTTCGCGGTGTCAGTGTTCTCCCTGCAAATGGTGTGGTGTAAAAGTTTGTGGGTTTTATTGGGAGATAAGCAGATGAAATTACTGAAATTATTAGCGTTAACATGGATAAGTGTGCTGGTTTCTGTGGCACATGCGCAAGATCGAACAGCAACTGAAACAGCGGAAGTTGGTGTCAGGTCCCTGCTGGAAACTGTTGCCGAAAACAAAGAGTATTTCATGTCGGATCGAAGTCGCTATTTTAGCGAAATCGAAGCCGTACTGGATACCTTTGTTGATTTCAACGCCGTCGCGGAAGTGGTGATGTCGCGCTATGCTGACGCTGCCACTGATGCTCAGAAAGAGCGTTTCGCCAATATTCTCAAATCAACGCTGACCCGGTTCTACGGTGCCTCACTGGTGTCGTATAACGGCGAAGAATTGGTCTTCCTGCCAGCCCGTCAACAAAGCTCTGACCCGCGCTCGGATCAGATTGTCGGCATGGAATTGCGCGGCGATACATCGCTACGTCTGCAATACCAGATGTTTCTGAATAGCAGCGACGAATGGAAATTGAAGAATCTGAGTCTGGCCGGCATCAATCTGGGCCGGCAGTATTACACGCAGTTTTCCGCCCTGATGTCGGAATACGATAACAACATTGACCAGGTTCTCGATAACTGGGAATAACACGCAAGGAAAGGAGTTACCGTGACGCCTGAGCAAATCAAGGCATTATTGCAGGCAGCACTGCCCGAATGTGAAATTGCTGTAGAAGGCGGTGAGGGGAAATTTCTCGTCACCGCAACAGGATCGGCTTTCGAAGGACTGAACGCAGTCAAACGCCAGCAGCTGGTCTATGGCGTGCTCAATGAGCACATTTCCTCAGGCGCGATTCATGCTGTGACCATGCGCCTGAAAACGGCTGCCGAGCAGCAAGCGATCTAACTCGCCCGACCGCGAAACCCTCCTATGGATAAATTATTAATTAACGGTGGCATCAGACTGGATGGCGAGATTCGCATTGCCGGCGCCAAAAACTCTGCACTACCTATTCTCGCCGCGACGCTGCTGACTCAAGAAACAGTTGAGGTCTGTAACCTGCCGCACCTGTATGACATCACCACTATGCTCGAGTTATTGGGCTGCATGGGTGTGCAACCCATCATTGATGAAAAACTCAATGTGGAGGTCAACAGTAGCACGATCAAGCATTTCAATGCCCCTTATGAGCTGGTGAAAACCATGCGTGCTTCTATTCTCGTGTTGGGGCCTTTGCTGGCTCGCTACGGGGAGGCAGAAGTCGCATTGCCAGGCGGTTGTGCAATCGGCAGTCGCCCGGTCAATCTCCACATCAACGCACTGGAAGCCATGGGCGCCCAGATTGCCGTTGAAGACGGATATATCAAGGCCCGTACTGATGGCCGTTTGAAGGGCGCACATATCTTCATGGATCTGGTGACCGTCACCGGTACGGAAAATGTCATGATGGCTGCGACTCTGGCCGATGGCATCACAACCATCGAAAACGCGGCGCGTGAACCGGAAGTAGTCGATCTGGCCAATTGCCTCATAAAAATGGGTGCCAAGATCAAAGGACATGGAACCGACACTATTGTAATTGAGGGTGTTAAAGACCTGCATGGTTGTAGCTACTCGGTCATGCCTGACCGTATCGAAACCGGTACTTATCTGATTGCGGCTGCGGCGACTCGTGGTTACATCAAAGTCAAAGATACCCGCCCCGATATACTTGAGTCAGTGCTGAGCAAGCTCGAACAAGTCGGTGCCGACATCAAAGTCGGAGATAACTGGATCGAACTGGATATGCATAATCAGCGCCCGAAATCGGTGTCATTGCGAACAGCGCCTTATCCGGCTTTCCCCACTGACATGCAAGCCCAGTTCACGGCATTGAATACCATAGCGCGCGGCACTGGCTCCATCACTGAGACGGTGTTTGAGAATCGGTTTATGCACGTGCATGAGATGAACCGTATGGGTGCCTCTATTCAAGTTGAAGGCAACACGGTGATTGTGGAAGGCGTTGACCACTTGAAGGGTGCGCCAGTGATGGCTACTGATTTGCGTGCCTCGGCCAGCTTGATCATTGCCGGGCTGGTGTCGGACAGCGAAACCAGTGTCGACCGTATCTATCACATTGATCGTGGCTATGAATGTATCGAAGAGAAACTACAGCTGCTCGGTGCAAAAATTCGTCGCGTTCCTTCATAATTATTGTTTTAACTCGTCAGCCCTTAAAGACCAGATCGCCATGAGCTCTCAGGATGTCGTCATAGCCCTTACTAAAGGGCGTATTCTCGAAGAAACACTGCCACTACTCGAGCAAGCCAATATCACTCCATCGGAAGATATTAGCTCGAGCCGGAAGTTGTTGTTCGACACCAATTTGCCCAACGTCAAGTTGATGGTGATCCGTGGTTCTGATGTGCCCACCTATGTCGAGTTTGGTAGCGCAGACATGGGCGTGGCGGGCAAAGACCTGATTTTGGAGTATGGCAGTTCCGGTTTTTACGAGCCGCTGGATTTGAAGATTGCCGGTTGTCGCTTAATGACTGCAGAGCCTGTCGACGCTGGTCCGGCACCTGATCGTTTGAAGGTGGCGACCAAGTTCACCAATATCGCCAAGCGTTATTTTGCCGAGCAAGGCAAACAGATCGAATTGATAAAACTCAATGGTGCGCTGGAATTGGCACCGTCTCTGGGGCTTGCCGATGCGATCGTGGATATTGTCGACACCGGCAAAACCCTGAAAGCCAACGGTCTGGTTGCCAAAGACCTGATCGCCGAAGTCACCTCACGAGTTATCGTGAACAAGGCGTCAATGAAGATCAAAAACGCTATCATCAAGGAAATCCTCGGTAAACTGCGCGAAGCTGTTGTACGTAAGCACGGGTAAGTAGGCCCTGTAGCGAGTTCGCTGATTTACACCCACTGAGTGAGTCACCTGTGAAAGTTAATCGACTATCTGCCAAAGCACCGGATTTTGAAGCCAAGCTTGATCGCCTGCTACAGCGCGAGATGATTGTTGGCGAAGAAGTCTCGCGTACAGTCAGTGACATCATTGCTGATGTGAAAACCCGTGGCGATGCGGCGGTGATCGACTACACCAACCGCTTTGATAAATTCGCTGCCAGTTCGATGGCTGACCTGGAAATCTCCCAAGAGCAATTACATGCTTCGCTAAAGCGCTTGCCTGATTCTCAGGTTAAAGCTTTGCAGCATGCAGCAGAGCGTATTCGCCGCTATCACGATAAGCAAAAACAGGTGTCGTGGCACTATGACGAGCCCGATGGCTCTGTCTATGGGCAAAAAATCAGCCCGCTGGAAAAGGTCGGCGTTTATGCCCCGGGTGGCAAGGCGAATTACCCGTCGTCTATTCTTATGTTGGCCATTCCTGCGCAAGTCGCCGGGGTTAAAGAAATTATCGCCACAGTGCCGACGCAGTACTCGCAGGACAGCGATCTGGTGTTTGCCGCTGCGGCATTGGCAGGCGTAACACGCCTGTTCACTGTGGGTGGCGCCCAAGCAATAGCAGCGCTCGCCTTCGGCACACAAACAATCCCGCGTGTGGACAAGATTACCGGGCCAGGCAATATCTTCGTGACTGTCGCCAAAAAGCAGGTGTTTGGACAAGTCGGTATCGACATGATTGCCGGCCCATCCGAGCTGACTGTTATTTGTGATGGTCAGACAGACCCTGATTGGGTGGCGATGGATTTGTTTTCACAGGCTGAGCACGATGAGCAAGCGCAATCGATCTTGATTAGTCCGGATATTGATTATCTCGACAAGGTGCAAGCCAGCATCGATCGCATGCTGCCCACAATGGAGCGCAAAGACATCATTACTGAGTCTTTGGCTAATCGGGGAATCTTCATTGCCGTTGATGATCTGCAACAGGCAGCGGCAGTGAGTAACCGTATCGCTCCGGAACATCTGGAGCTGTCAGTGGCAGATCCTGAATCACTGCTCAAGTACATTGACCATGCTGGTGCCATTTTCATGGGACGACACAGCGCGGAAGCCTTGGGTGATTACTGTGCCGGCCCCAGCCACGTATTGCCAACATCGGGGTCGGCGCGCTTCTTTTCAGCCCTCGGCGTGTACGACTTTCAAAAGCGTAGCTCAATACTTAATTGCTCTCCAGTCGGGGCAAACAAGTTGGCCAGTACTGCCGCTGAATTGGCGCGCAATGAGCACTTGCAGGCCCACGCACTGTCAGCCGAATATCGATTGAATCCGGACCTTGGCCCGGAAGACGAACAGTAAGCAGATAATCAGGAATGGCGGTAGTAATACGATTGACGGGTCAGGTAGTGGCGTTCAGCAACGGTTGACTCAAAGCTCAATCACCACAGCGTGACCAAAACCCAACGTCACTGGAAAGCGCAGCGTGCGGCCATCGCGATAGACGTGGACATTGATGGTGTCGCCGGGTTTGGTATTGCGAATCTCCATCATGATGTTCTGGCCGTCTTCAACGACGGTGTCGCCGATCTGCGTAATCACATCGCCGGTTTCAATGCCGGCGAGTTCAGCAGCACCACCTTCGTCGACGCTTTCAACGAGCATGCCCCTGATATGATCCACGCCGAAGAATAACTGGCTGGATTGTTCGTTGAGCGCCTCACCAGTGAGAACTCCCAAATACCCCGAGTTGCTGTCGACAGCATCAGCGATCATTTCATAGCTGGCGGTGATCGCGATTCCTGCTGGCGTGGCAAAACCTATGCCTTCGAAGTTGCCTGACTCTGAAAGAATAGAAGAGTTAATACCAATCAATTCGCCGTCGGCATTGATCAAAGCGCCGCCGGAGTTACCTGGATTGATGGCTGCATCGGTTTGAATAAACGTCGAGTTCTGCTCGGTACCCAGTGACAAAGCGCTGATGATTCCCTGTGACACAGATTGACCAATATTGCGGGGATAGCCGATAGCGAAAACAATATCGCCGACATCCAATTGATGCTCATCACCTATTTTTACAGGTGCCAGGTCTTGCATATTGATATGCAGAACTGCCAAATCCATTTCACTATCCCAGGCAACAACGGTAGCAGGAGTATGGCGTCCATCACTAAGCGTGACTTCGGTATCGAAAAACACTGAATTCACAACATGCAAATTGGTGAGAATATAACCGCGGGCATCGATAATAACGCCGGAGCCTAAACTGGCGCTTTCACTCAAGGCAACCTCGAGTTCATCCTCGTCAGCACGTTCGACTGATTCAATATTAAAACTTGTGGCATGAATGCTCACCACAGAGGGCGCTGCACGCTGAATGGCATCGGCAAAGGATGTAGTTGGTGCTGGAGCTGGTGGTTTGACAGGAGCTGTCGCTGTGCCCAATCGCTCCAACTGCTGGTACTGCAACAAGACGATTGCCACCAAAATGCCGCAAACCGCAGGCCAGGCAATGAATTGAAGGATTTTGGCGAGTCGGTCCATCAGGGTGTCCAGTGACAGGAGAACTGGCGCTCTATGTTATGATTTGCGCCTGAAGTGTCCAATATACAATCTCGCAGAGACCTTTCCAATGCCAGTAAGCCTGAAAGACCTCGAAGCCGATCTCAATAAACTGCTGCAACCTCAGCAATTCAAGGATTATTGCCCCAATGGCCTGCAAGTCGAGGGTAAGTCTTCGATTAACAAGATAGTCAGTGGAGTGACTGCCAGTCAGGCGTTGGTCGACGCAGCGATCGCTGCTGATGCCGATGCCATTTTAGTCCATCACGGTTATTTCTGGCGCGGTGAAGACGCCACCATCACCGGTATGAAAAAACGGCGACTCGAAGCTTTGTTGGCCAATGAGCTCAGTTTGCTTGCCTATCACTTGCCATTGGACGCCCATGCCGAGTTTGGCAACAATGCGCAGTTGGGCAAGTTATTGGATCTGCAGATTACAGGTACAGCAAGTCAATCTGGCGATGCATCTTTAGTGATGATTGGTGAGCCAGGCAACGCATTAAGTGCTGACGAGCTCGAGGAAATCATCAGGGCCAAGCTACAGCGAGCACCGTTAGTCGTAACTGCCGGAGACCGGCCCATTAAAACAATTGCCTGGTGTACGGGAGGTGCGCAAGGATTTATTGACAGCGCGATCGATGCCGGCGTAGATGCCTATATTACAGGTGAGGCTTCTGAACAAACTACTCACATCGCCCGCGAGCGCGGTGTACATTTCTTTGCAGCGGGCCACCATGCCACTGAGCGTTATGGCGTGCAGGCTGTAGGGGAGTATCTGGCAGGCAAATTTGCTATTGAGCACCAGTTTATCGATATCGACAATCCGGTGTAACGCCGCTTGTAGGGTGCAATAGGCAGAGCTGAACCTGGTAGCCGGTTTCGCAGCAAATCGAAACCGGCTACGTAACGATTCTGACCTAGATGATTTCTTGCTCTTTCATGAGCTTGACGACTTCCTTCAGGCAATCATCGATACTCAAGGCTGCGGTATCCAATTCCAAATGCGCCACTTCAGGTGGCTCGTATGGGAAAGACAGGCCAGGGATATCCTGTGAGTCTGAACCTTCTGCAGAGGCATAGAGGCCACTTGGGTCGCGCTGGATACAGGCATCCATGGGCGGATTCAGGAATACGATGTAGCAGTTGTCCTTGCCAATCACGCTGAGTGCATGCTCGCGTGAGTCCGGGTTGGGGGCCACAAATGATGCGCAGCAGATCAGTCCGGAATCGTTCAGGAAACGCGCAATATGCGCGCTGCGACGCAGATTTTCGGCGCGCCCTTCAGCATCATGAGACAGGTCTTTGCTAATGCCCAGACGCATTGTCTTGCCGTCCAGTACAGTGCTTACCCGTCCCATATCAAACAGCAGGCGCTCCAGCCCATAGGCCAGCGTCGATTTACCAGAGCCAGAGACACCGATGAACATGATCGTGGCAGGTTTCTGACCATAGCGGGCGGCGCGCTCTTCTTTACTGACATGAATATTATGGCGTGCCGTGACGGCCTTCTTGTCAGCTGCTTCGCAACTGATCATGCCGGCACCGACTGTCACGTTACTCAAGCGATCAATGACGATGAAGTTTCCTGTTGCGCGATTGTCCTGGTAGCTGTCAAAGCAGACTTTCTGATCCACATTGATTTCTACTTCGCCGATTTCATTCAGCGCCAAATCAGGAGACGGGCTCTTTTCCAGGGTGTTGACATCAATCTGGTGACGAATGGATTTGAATCTTCCAGTCACAACTTTGCTGCCAAGCTTGAATTCATAGAGCTTGCCAGGCAGCAGGGGAGCGTCAGCCATCCAGACAATGGTGGCATCGAATTGATCGTCTGAACTGGGCAGGTTGTCGACGTGAGCGATAACATCGCCGCGACTAATGTCGATCTCGTCTTCCAGTGTTAGCGTGACCGCCATCTCGGCATGGGCCAGTTCCAGTTCTTCGTCATAGGTCACAATGGACTTGATGCGGCTGGTGCGCCCAGACGGCAAGACTTTGATCTCATCACCTTTGCGCACCACGCCCGAAGCGACAGTTCCGCAAAAGCCACGGAAATTCAGATTGGGTCGGTTAACGTATTGCACCGGGAGACGAAAATCATCGTAGTTCCGGTCGCCAGCAATCTCGACTTCCTCGAGGATTTGCATCAGCGAATGGCCTTCATACCACGGCATGTGCTCGCTTAGGTTAACGACGTTGTCGCCATTGAGCGCAGACATGGGAATGAAATGAAAATCAGCATCGGGCAGCTTGCTGGTGAAAGCCAGATAGTCTTTCTTGATGTCTTCGAAAACAGATTCTTTATAGTCCACCAGATCCATTTTATTGACTGCTACGATGATGTGTTTGATGCCCAGTAACGAGGCAATAAAACTGTGCCGGCGAGTTTGTACTTGTACGCCGTGACGGGCATCGATCAATATAATGGCCAGATCACAAGTAGACGCGCCAGTAGCCATATTGCGGGTGTACTGCTCATGACCGGGCGTGTCGGCAATAATGAACTTGCGCTTGGCAGTGGAAAAATAGCGATAGGCGACATCGATAGTGATGCCTTGTTCACGTTCCGCCTGCAGCCCGTCGACTAACAGTGCCAGATCTATCTTGCCGCCAGTAGTGCCGGATTTGACACTGTCAGCTTCGATAGCCGCTAGTTGATCTTCGTAAATCATCTTTGAATCGTGCAGCAAGCGGCCAATGAGCGTACTCTTGCCATCATCGACGCTACCACATGTCAGTAGGCGCAATAATTCCTTGCGCTCATGTTGCGACAGGTAGGCTTGAATGTCGGTGCTGATCAGGTCTGACTGGTGTGACATGGGCTGTTCCTAAAAATATCCTTTGCGCTTTTTATCTTCCATGGAGCCGGCTTTGTCGCTGTCGATCAATCGGCCTTGTCGTTCAGAGCTGGTCGTCAGCAACATTTCCTGAATGATCTCCGGCAGAGTCGTCGCAGTGGAATCCACCGCGCCTGTCAGTGGATAGCAGCCGAGCGTACGGAAGCGAACCGTTTTGGTTTCAACTTTCTGGTCTTCTTTCAGCGGCATGCGATCGTCATCGACCATGATATCGACGCCGTCCATGTGGACGATTGGTCGCGGCTTGGCGAAATACAATGGCACGATATCGATATTGTTCAGATAAATGTATTGCCAAATATCTAGCTCCGTCCAGTTGGACAAAGGAAAGACGCGAATACTTTCGCCTTTGTTTACTTTGCTGTTGTAGATATTCCACAACTCGGGGCGCTGATTCTTCGGATCCCAGACATGGTTCTTGTCGCGGAATGAAAACACGCGCTCTTTGGCGCGTGATTTTTCTTCGTCTCTGCGGGCGCCACCAAAGGCCGCATCGAACTGATATTTGTTCAACGCCTGTTTGAGCGACTGGGTCTTCATGATGTCAGTATGCTTTTCACTGCCATGGGTAAACGGGCCGACACCAGCATCCACGCCTTCCTGATTAATGTGCACAATCATGTCGAGACCGAGCTCTTTGACCTGACGGTCACGAAACTCAATCATTTCCTTGAATTTCCAGGTGGTGTCGACGTGCATCAGTGGGAAGGGCGGTTTGCCCGGGTAAAATGCTTTAAGCGCCAGATGTAACATGACCGACGAGTCTTTACCGATTGAATAAAGCATGACCGGTTTCTCGAATTCGGCAGCCACTTCGCGAATGATATGAATGCTCTCCGCTTCCAGCTGTTTTAGATGGGTAAGGCTAAATTCCGCCATAATCTCTCAGGGCTCTGATTGGTTTGTTCTGAACTGTTCGGATGCCGACTCTGAATGAGTCAGACCGGGTTTAGCTGGCAGGCTTTTCCTGATCGTCGTCCTCATCCGTGGGCTTGGTCTTTTCAATGCCGAAATCCTCAGACAAGGCCCCTTTTTGGTCGGGGCTTTGCTTGGCGGCATAGTCTCTTGGTGGGACCAGCTCATTGTTGTCGTCGGAAGAAGTCGGGCTTTCGAAGACCGCATCCGATTCGGCGGGCAGTAACTTACTGGCAACTTCGGAGGAACACAAGTCCTGGGCGCCGGAGGCGAGGTGCTGATATACCTCTCTATAGCTTTCTGTCATATGGTGGACGAGCTCAGCGGTCATGCCAAAATGGTCACTGACACTGTCCTTGTACTCACGATGATTATCCTTGATCTGGCGAATCTGATTCTCCAATTCCCGGACACGGGAAGGACTGGCATTCATTCGACTGGCAACAACTACACCGATAACAACACCAATTGCCACACAACCTACGGCCACTAACCAAATCATGAACGAGAGTACCCCTCAGAAAGAAAATAAATTGAAGTTCACTTTTGAGCGCAAAGTATACCTTAAAACGGGCGTGACACCGTAATTTAGTGTCAGCATTCCATAGACCGGGCACGTGGCTGGCATGCCTGCCGAATCCCCCCTAGAATGCAGCAGCACAGTTACCCGTGGATATTACAGTTGTCTGCCCAAAACTTTTATATGACCCCTCTTGAACGTTACCAACAAGATGTTGCTGATAGCCGAATCAGTGTGGATGCTGAGCAGCGCGCGGTGATCGTGCAGTTTGACGCGCTCTGCGTGGCGCTGGCTGAACGCTCGCGCAATAGCGGCCGCGGCCTGAGTCGCTTCCTGCCGGCTTTTATTGGCGGTAACAAAAAGGCCAATGACAGTGTGCTGGGCATTTATCTGTGGGGCGGCGTAGGGCGCGGCAAAACCTATATGATGGACTTGTTTTATGAGTCGGTGAGCTCGCCACGTAAGTTGCGCACGCACTTTCACCGCTTCATGCATGAAGTCCATGGCCAGTTGAATGCGCGGCAAGGCGAGAAAAACCCTCTGCTGGGAGTGGCCGAAGACATAGCCCAACGTGCTGACCTGTTGTGTTTTGACGAGTTCTTCGTCCTTGATATAGGCGATGCCATGATACTGGCCGGTTTGTTGGAGGCGCTCTTTGCGCAGGGCGTGACGCTGGTGGCGACGTCGAATATCTATCCGGATGGTCTTTATGAAAATGGCTTGCAGCGTGAGCGTTTCCTGCCCGCCATAGCCCTGTTGAAAAAGCACACGCAGGTAATCGAGATTGGCATGGGGGTGGACTATCGCTTGCGCAGTCTGTCGCAAGCAACACTTTATCTGGCCCCGATTAGCGCAGAAACCGAGGATCAGTTGCGAGCAGATTTTGAGCGTTTGGCGCCTGACAATCTTGATCGTGTAGAGAACAGCCCCATTGATATTCTGGGGCGTCAGATCGATTGTCGTTGCCGTTCCGGGGATGTTGCCTGGTTCACGTTTGCGGCCCTCTGCGCAGGTCCGCGCAGCGCTGCCGACTACGTGGAATTGGCGCGAGAGTTCCATGCGCTGATTATCAGCGCAGTACCAGCGCTCGATGACAAGCAAAGCGAGCAAGTGAGGCGCTTCGTCAATCTTGTTGATGAGTTGTATGACCGGCGTGTGAAGCTGATTATCGCCGCTGCGGTGCCTTTGCCAGAGCTCTACACCGGGAGTGCACTGGCGTTCGAGTTCGAGAGAACGCAATCACGCCTCATCGAGATGCAATCCCACGAGTATCTCGGGAGCGAGCATCGCGGTTAATTTAGCACGGAAACCGCGCCAGAAGGGCAGTTAACCTGTTACACTACGCGCCCATTCGCAAGTAACAGGAGTAAGGTGGAGAAGTCGGCAAAAACTGCCTCTTCAGGCAGAAAAATGGCTTGAATAATACCCCTTGCTTCGGTAGTATTCGCGCTCCTTGAACTTTAGCCCCTTACACGCGCTATGAAAACGTACAGTGCCAAAACAAACGAAGTCGATCAGAACTGGATGCTAGTTGATGCAGAAGGTCTGACGCTGGGTCGCATGGCGACCGAAATCGCGTCTCGATTGCGCGGCAAACACAAAGCCGAATTTACTCCGCATATCGACACTGGCGACTTTATTGTCGTCATCAACGCAGAAAAAGTAAAAGTGACTGGTAAAAAAGCTACAGACAAGCTTTACCACGCACACTCCGGATTCCCTGGTGGTTTGAAGACCATGTCTTTCAATAACATGATTGAAAAATCGCCGGAAAAGGTCATCAAGTTGGCCGTTAAGGGCATGTTGCCACGCACGCCGCTAGGCCGGGCCATGTTCAAGAAACTCAAAGTCTATGCCGGTACTGAGCACCCTCATGGCGCCCAGCAACCGCAAACATTGCAACTGTAACGAGGTTTACTCGGTCTCATGGCAACAACTCAATATTACGGAACCGGTCGTCGCAAGACGTCTACTGCCCGCGTCTACCTGACTAGCGGCAACGGTGAAATCATCGTCAACAAGCGTCCTCTGGATGGCTATTTTGGCCGTGAAGTAGCACGCATGATTGTTCGTCAGCCACTGGAGCTGACGGAGATGACTGAAAAATTTGATATTAAAGTCACTGTACGCGGTGGTGGTAGCTTCGGTCAGGCCGGTGCGATTCGCCATGGTATTACTCGTGCGTTGATGGATTACGACGAAGAGCTGCGCCCAACACTGCGCAAAGCAGGTTTCGTCACACGCGATGCGCGTGAAGTCGAGCGGAAGAAAGTGGGTCTACGCAAAGCGCGTAAGAAGCCACAGTTCTCCAAGCGTTAATTCGGCTTGCCCAGATCGACCAAACGCCAACTTTCGACAGAAGGTTGGCGTTTTTTTGTGCGTACTAAATTGGCAATTTATTCTTAATAATCAACAAGATAAGCTAAACATAGTGGCTCGTCGGGCTTGCCAAAACGGGCAAAATTGACTATTATCCACGCGGTTTACACGCCTGACATGGGTGTGTCGCGCAAACCCCTGAATAAAACGCTATTCCGCATCCTGGCGGAATCTCAAAAAAGAATTTGCTTGTTCTCGAGGAGAAATAAACGGTGACTGACGACAGTACCAATGCTGGCCGCCGACGGTTCTTGGTGGGCTCAACATCAGTAGTAGGCGCCGCTGGCGTAGTGGGGGCAGCCGTCCCTTTCGTAGGATCCTGGTCCCCTAGCGCGAAAGCGCGTGCTGCCGGTGCGCCGGTGCGGGTGGATATCAGCCGACTGCAACCGGGCGAAATGCTAGGCCCGATTCCAGCATGGCGTGGCCGGCCGATCTTTATCATTCGCCGTGGCGATGAAGCCATGTCAGTGCTGAATGAGAATTTGGATCGTCTGTCCGACCCGAACTCGGAAGATCCCGAACAGCCTGAATACGCAGCCAATGAAACCCGGTCAATACGTCCGGAGATTCTGGTGCTGGTTGGTCTTTGCCCGCACTTGTTCTGCTCACCAACACCACACATTGCTGTCGTGCCTGAGCCTTTCGATGCCAATTGGCAGGGTGGATTCTTCTGCCCGTGTCACGGTTCCCGTTTTGACCTGGCTGGCCGTGTTTATGCCGGTTCGCCTTCTTCACGCAACATGCAGGTGCCTCCTCATATGTATGAGGGCGATAACGTCCTGGTAGTTGGAGTAGATGAGGAGTCAGCGGCATGAGCGAAATGGACAACAGCGTACAATCAAATCCGCAGCGCGGCCGCCTGATGTCAGGTGCGGTTGGTCTGCTCAATTGGGTCGATGCTCGTCTGCCAGTGGTTAATGCCTGGAAGAAGCACTTAAGCGAATACTACGCGCCCAAGAACTTCAATTTCTGGTACTTCTTTGGCGTTCTGTCCATGGTCGTGTTGATTATCCAGCTGCTGACCGGCGTCTGGTTGACCATGAACTACACAGCCAGTGCTGAAGCTGCTTTTGCCTCAGTCGAGTACATCATGCGCGATGTACCTTACGGCTGGATTCTCCGCTACATGCATTCCACCGGCGCTTCGGCGTTCTTCTTTGTGGTCTATATCCACATGTTCCGTGGTTTGATGTACGGTTCTTATCAGCGTCCTCGTGAGCTTATCTGGATTTTCGGCATGGCGATCTACTTCGTGCTGATGATGGAAGGCTTTATGGGCTACGTACTGCCCTGGGGACAGATGTCCTACTGGGGTGCCAACGTGATCGTTTCCCTGGCCGGTGCAATTCCGATTATCGGCGAAGACCTGCTGGTTTGGGTTCGAGGGGACTTTTTGATCTCCGGAGCGACGCTAAACCGTTTCTTCGCTCTGCATGTTGTGGCCCTGCCAATCGTGTTGATTGCGCTGGTGGTGCTGCACATTCTGGCCTTGCACGAAGTGGGTTCGAATAACCCTGACGGCGTCGAAATCAAAAAGAACAAAGATGCGGATGGCAAGCCTGTAGACGGCGTGCCTTTCCACCCTTATTACACGATGTACCATGACCTGTCTGCGGTCGTCATGTTCCTGTTCGTCTTCTGTGCCATTTTGTTCTTTGCGCCAGAGATGGGTGGCTATTTCCTTGAAATTGCCAACTTCCAGGAAGCTGACCCACTGAAGACGCCGGAACACGTACCGCCGGTTTGGTACTACACACCTTTCTATTCCATGCTGCGCGCAGTCACGGTGCCGCTGTTTGGAATCGATGCCAAGTTCTGGGGTATGTTGGTCATGTTTGGCGCTATCGCCATCCTGTTTGTCCTGCCCTGGTTGGACAAGAGCCCGGTGCGCTCCATGCGCTATAAAGGCTGGTACAGTCGAATAGCGTTGCTGGCATTCGTGGTCTCCTTCCTGATATTGGGAGTGCTGGGTACGCAATCTGTCAGCCCGGCGAAAACGCTGTTGGCGCAGATCATGACAGTAGTGTATTTCCTCTACTTCATTTTGATGCCGTGGTACACGCGTAAGGAACAAACCGCTCAGCCTCCAGAGCGAGTGACCGGGCGTTTTATCTCCATACCACAATTGATAGGCAGCATCGTATTGCTGATCCTGCTGGTGGCACTGCCGCTGATGTTGGTATCGGGTAGTGCGGAAGCCGCAGAAGCTGGCAACCTGGATCTGGAACACGTTGAGACTGATTTTGATGATAAAGAATCACTGCAGCGTGGTTTCACGACCTACATGAACTATTGCTATAGCTGTCATGAGCTGGGCTATGCGCGCTATCAGCGCACTGCCGACGATCTGGAAATTCCAACTGATCTGGTCGCTGACAATCTGATCTTCGGAGATCATGGTATTGGTGATTTGATCACTAATTCCATGCCTGAAGCAGCTAATGACTGGTTTGGTGTAGCTCCACCAGACCTGACGCTGGCTGGTCGTGTACACAGCCCGGATTGGCTGTATACCTACCTGACGTCTTTCTATCTGGACGATTCACGCCCCTGGGGGGTGAACAATAAAATCTTCCCGAATGTCGGCATGCCACATGTGATGCACGAACTGCAGGGCGACGTACTCTGTGACGATCACGGTACAGGCAACCCGACACAATGTGAGCTCACTCACGTGGAAGGTACTGGCACCATGAGCGAGCAAGAGTTTGATAATGCGATGGCCGATCTGGTGAATTTCCTCTACTACATTGGTGAGCCTGTGCGTGACCGCCGGCAAAGCATTGGCGTCTGGGTGCTAGCGTTCCTCGGTGTGCTGTTCATATTGACAGTCCTGATTGGTCGCGAATTTGGTAAGGACTACCATTAAAAGTAGTCCTGCCCCCGTAACAATATTGATTGACTGATTTCGAGGAAAAAGCATGGGTGTAGTCGCCAAACGATCTTCAATGACTTTCTATTCTGATGGTAAGAGTCATTACAGCCATCGAGTGCGTATCGTGCTCGCTGAGAAAGGCGTAACTGTTGAAACTATCGATGTAGATCCGGATAACAAGCCAGAAGATCTGGCGACACTGAATCCTTACAATTCATTGCCGACTCTGGTCGATCGTGACCTGGTGCTCTATGAAGCTGACATCATGATGGAATATCTTGATGAGCGGTTTCCGCATCCGCCATTGTTTCCGGTTTATCCGGTAGCGCGTGCAGAGAGTCGGCTTTGGATTTATCGCATCAAGCAGGACTGGTGTACACTTGTCGATGCCATCATGGCAGGTGACGGAACTCCGGCCCAGTTGGATAAAAAACGCAAGGAATTGCGTGACTCTCTGGTATCGGTAGCACCAATCTTTGGTGAGAAGCCGTTCTTCATGAGTGATGAATTCACGATTGTCGATTGCTGTGTCACGCCGATCCTCTGGAGATTGCCAGAGATGGGTATTGAACTGCCCAAGAACAAGACAACCAAACCACTACTGGATTACAAAGAACGCCTGTTCGAGCGTGATTCAGTAATGGCCAGTTTGTCAGAGCAAGAAAAGGAGATGGTGTAGGGGCGCGCAGTACCTCGCCAGCCAAAGTCTGTTATGGCTATGACTTCCAGTCGACCCTACATTATACGTGCACTCTACGACTGGATACTGGACAACGAGTGCACGCCTTACATTTTGGTCAACGCGCTGTATAGCGGTGTTGAAGTCCCTCAAGAACATGTTAAGGATGGTCAAATCATCCTTAACATTTCTCCTACCGCGATCCAGAATCTTTCTCTAGGCAATGAAGCAGTCAATTTCGATGGGCGCTTTGCTGGTATGCCCAAGCGGGTTTTCATACCGATTAGCGGTGTGATGGGAATCTATGCGAAAGAGAATGGGCAGGGCATGATTTTTGAAACCGAAGGTCACCGGCCTGAACCAACAGACCCGAGTGGCAGCGGCAATGACCAGTCTGGCGGTGGTTCAGCTGAGAAGAAATCCCGGCGTTCCAAACCACCGTTGCGTCTGGTCAAATAATTCCCGAGTCAACTGCCTAGTTGATGTATTCGAAGACCTTCACGACTTTGCTGACGCCTGAGACATTGCGCGCCAGATTTGCTGCTTTATCACCTTGCAGCTGACTCACCAATCCCATCAAGTAGACTGAGCCGTTTTCGGTGATGACACGCACCTGTCCGGCAGGTACTTCAGAGTCGGCAATCATCATTGTCTTGATGCGAGCCGCAATCCAGGTGTCATTGCCGCGGCGTAAAAGATTGGTCTTGTCGACAACTTCCAGTTCATTGTGGATTCGCTTTATCTTGATGCTTGCCGCACTGGCAATTTCGGTGGCGCGGTTTTTCAGATTTGCTGAGGGCACCTGACCAACCAGCAGAACGACGCCATTGTGGCTAAGTACGTGAAAGTTTGTGTCTCGAAACGCAGGCTCTTGTGACTTCATATTCACAACGATCTTGGTTTCGATCGATTGGTCTTCAACGACTGCGCCAGCCGTGCGTTCTGTTAGATCTTCCCGAATGCCTTCATCGCCAGTAGTTTGCACGAGAATAGAAGTACAGCCTTGCAGTAAAAGGTAAGCGGTAAGCACGGTAATAATTCGAAGCCTCGTCATTTTAGTCCCCTCCGAATAATTGAGTATCGATATAATCACAAAGACAGTGAATAGCGACCAAATGCACTTCCTGAATGCGCGCAGTGCGATTTGAAGGCACGCGAATTTCAATGTCCTCTTCCGCAAACAGGTCTGCCATCTTGCCGCCATCTTTGCCGGTTAGGGCGACAACACGCATCTGCCGTTCATGGGCAGCCTGAATCGCCGTAATGATATTGCTGGAATTGCCGCTGGTAGAAATAGCCAGCAGGATATCACCGGCCTGGCCTAGTGCACTGACTTGTTTGGAAAAAATCTCGTCATAGTGGTAATCATTGGCAATCGCAGTCAAAGTGGAGCTGTCTGTAGTGAGGGCCAGGGCTGGCAAGCCAGGGCGCTCCTTCTCAAAGCGGTTAAGCAGCTCAGCGGAAAAATGTTGGGCATCACCTGCAGAACCGCCATTTCCGCAAGTCAGGATTTTGCCTTCATTGAGCAGACACTGCACCATGAGTTCTCCGGCAAGTTGCAGCGGTTCAACGAGAACTTCTGCTGAGCGTTGTTTGGTTTCGATGCTCTCCAGAAAATGATTTTTGATTCTATCTTGCAATTTTATTGTCCAATTTCGGTAAATACATAGGTTAGATCAACACTATATCGGCATTCTTGCCAGCATTGTTACTTAAAATAACGCGTATTCCAGCGTTCCAGCGTACTCTCTATAACTCACTCACTATAGACTGATTACTGACTGAAAAAGTTTCAATAAAACGCGTTGGCGATCCAGTCGAAGGTTAATCGTTTTCCAGAGCTGTCGCGGCTGACGCCGACAACATCAAAGCGGCAGGGGCGAGGCGGCAGTTCGGAATGGCGCTGCAAATAGTGTGCAGCAGTGCGTTTGAGGCGTTGTTGCTTGGCTGGCGTAATGCTTTCCAGCCCACTGCCAAAGGCATGCTGCTGACGAAACCTGACTTCAACAAAGACTAATGTGTCAGCCGCATCCTGCATGATTAAATCAATCTCGCCGGCACGGCAGGAGTAGTTGCGCGTAATCAGCCGCAGACCATGATGTTGTAAGTAGCGTGCAGTTTTGCGTTCTATAGCTTCGCCAAAGTGCCTGCGGTTTGAAAACATACGGGACAGCAAGCTCTTGTTGCTCTGCGATGCATCTTGCGGCACTTGGCAGGTTACCGAGTGCTAGCAACATCGGCAGAGATCACGCGGGCAATACCGTTTTCAAAACGGGCAAAGCGCAATCGACGATGAATCTGACGATTGTCAGACATCGTCAATGTGCCTGTGGTTCCGTTCAGGGATTCTGCATCCTGAGCTGCCATTTGTTGCAGTCGACCGTGCAGCATGAACGCGTCAATGCCCATTGCTCTGAGGCGCTGCAATGGCCCTTGAGTGGGTCGCAGGCTGGCTTCCACTTCGGTTTTCAGCGCGCTGTTCTGATCGAGTACCCACGGCGCATCGGTGAAGACTATGCCATCAAGATCCTGATTGGCGCTTTGGTTGCGCTGACCGTCATTGATTGACGGCATGGAAATCACCGGCAGATTTTCGGCGTAATAAAATGCCAGCGTTGGCTTGATTTGTCGGCCTTGGCGGGGATTGGCAATCAGGAAAATAAAGTCAATATCGCCGCGGCGCCTGGGTGTGAAGTCGATACTGCTGCGCGGCAGAATGTCTCGTAGTCGCGAAGCCCGGCTTTCGCTGGAATCAATGGCCATCAGCCGTTTCACGACATCGGCGTAATCGGTATCGGCGCCAAAGTTGGTGCGCGAGACAACCTGACCGCCGAGGCCATCCCACATTCGGGCAAAGGTATCCTGCAGGCGCAGATAATCGCTGCCATCCGGAGTCATTACTGCCACATTGCGGTAGCCTGCGCTCCACGCCAGATTGGCTGCCTGTTGAATTTCGTCTTCCGGTGCCAAGCCGTACTGAAAAAGGTTGGCAGGCCCGGGACCAGGATTATCCGCATAGTTGAGCGCCAGCGTTGGCACGGGCAGGCGGGCGCGCTGTTGCAGTTCGTTCACCATGCTTTTGTTGAGCGGGCCAATGATAATGTCAGCGCCGTTGCCGACGGCCTCGTTGTACAGGGAACGAATGCGCGTCTCATTGCTGCTGTCATACACCGATAACCGTGGTACATCCCGCGTCGTGCTCAGGGCTCGATAATAAGCGCTGAGAAAGCCTTCCTGAATGGCAGCGCCTGCTGGTTGCTGCAATGGCAAAATCAGCGCTATATGTCGTGGTCGGTTCTCCCACATTAACTCAAGCTCGCGCAGAGGTGTGGGCAAAATGGCAGCAGCTGCATGCTGAGTCCAGGTGCGTTGCCATTGCTGTATGGCATCCAGCTGATTGCGGACGCTGAATTGATCTCCCCGGTAAACTCGCGTCAATTCGATCCAGCCGCGCAGTGCGTAGTTCTGGGCTGCGCTTGCATATAAGCGCAAGGCATCGTCGTCCAATAGTTGCAGCGTCTGCCAAATCTGGTCATGAACCAGTTGCTGGTTGCTGGCATCGGCCAGAGCAGCAGCTTCCACGTAGGCATCGGTGGCGGCTGGATAGTTTTCGGCAGCGGCTTCACTGGCACCCAATAGTAAGAAGTATTCCACCTGGCTGTCGGGATGATTGCGGACAATGCTCTGTGGAATTTCGGTGAGCAGCTCAACTGCTTCTGCTGCCTGATTGGTTACCAGTGCGACGCGTGCCTGAACCAAAGTCAGCCTTAGTTGGAGTGTGCTATCAGCGGTGCTGACATTATCCAGTGAATCTGCAACAAGCTGGGCGCGCTCCAGATTCTCGTCGTCGAGCAAAGTCTCGATGGCTTCCAAGCGCAGGTCGATTGCCTGGGCGCCTGTGCTATCACTGGCGCGCGCCAATAGCTCGGTAACGGAGTCTGTTGTAGACTCAATCGCGGAGCGTGGCGTTTCACCGATCGGTGTTGAACTGCTACAGGCAATCAGTCCGATTAGAACAGAATTGAGCAGGGCGGATTTGGCGACTTTGCTGGTGAACATAGTAATTGGCGTCAAAGAGTAGCGATTAATGTCAGCGAAAAAGACCGGCGATAGGGCTCAATAGATAGGGCTCAATAGATAAGGCTCAACAATAGTCTCGAGGACTCGTGCCATTTAGTCGCAAGTGATTCGACAGCTGATCCGGTCTTTCGATAATGGCTATAAACGATAAAGGCTATAAGCTGTCTAAAAGCCTGCTAAAAACTGCCTATAAGCTTTCTATAAGTTTTCTATTGGTTATAGGTCAGCATTGTAGCAGGCCTTGACTGAAAACGATCAGTGGACAGGGCAAAATGGATCACATTCAGGTTAATACAAGACTGTGCAACGGGCAATTTTTTGAGTAATTCTGGTATTACAGGTAGTACGAATCAGTCAGGCCGGCAAGAGGCAGGAACACTGTATGTGGTCGCCACGCCTATTGGCAATCTGGCCGACATGAGTGAGCGGGCGATTGCGACCTTACGCTCAGTAACCCTGATTGCCGCTGAAGATACGCGGCACAGCAAGACCCTGCTGCAAAACTACCAAATCGACAGCCGTATGCTGGCTTATCACGATCACAGTGACAGCAGAGCGGTTGAGGTGTTGTTGACGCATTTACAGTCTGGTGAGTCAGCTGCCTTGATATCGGATGCTGGCACGCCATTGATATCAGATCCGGGTTACAAATTGGTTCGAGCAGCCAGAGAAGCGGGTATCGAAGTCTTTCCTGTTCCGGGCCCGAGTGCGGTAACCGCCGCCTTAAGTGTGGCTGGACTGCCATCCGACAGGTTTTTATTCGCTGGATTCCTGCCAGCAAAGTCAGCCGCCCGGCAGCAAACTTTGCGTGAACTGAAAGAACATCAGTGCACGCTCGTCTTATACGAATCGCCGCATCGCATTGTTGCCAGTGTTAGTGATATCGCCACTGTGTTCGGTGACTCTCAAGAGGTGTTTCTGGCCAGAGAGATTAGCAAGAAGTTCGAAGCCCATTGTTTGGGAACCGTCTCTGACTGCCTTGCCTGGCTGGAGTCGGATAGCAATAACCAGCGCGGTGAGTTTGTGGTTCTGGTGCGCGGTGATGTGGCGGAGGGCCAACAGGAACAGGAACTGGCTGCTGCATTGCAAACCGTTCGCGTATTGCGCGAGGAATTGTCCCTCAAGAAAGCGGTGGCGCTGGCCAGTCGGCTGACCGGCGTGCGCAAGAATTTGCTGTATGACGCGGCGCTGACTCAGGAAGCTGAGCAAGGCGAGTAGTTACGGCTCGGCGCGTGAATGCGCGCAGCGTATAAATCGTTTGTGTTGCTTCGCGTTCTCCATTACATTGACGCCGAGTCAGCCGGGCAATTGCTGTTTTGCTTCTTTATTGAAGTGGGATGGAGGAAAGTCCGGGCTCCATAGAGCAGGGTGCCAGGTAACGCCTGGGGGGTGTGAACCCACGGCAAGTGCAGCAGAAAATAAACCGCCTGACGCATTTCGATGCAGAGGGTAAGGGTGAAATGGTGCGGTAAGAGCGCACCGCGCGACTGGTAACAGTTCGCGGCAAGGTAAACCCCACCCGGAGCAAGGCCAAATAGGAATCCGCTAATGTTGCTCGCATTGGATTCGGGTAGGCCGCTTAAGGCCTGTGGCGACGCAGGTCACAGATGAATAATTGCCTTCGACAGAACCCGGCTTACAGGCTGACTCATTTTTTCTGCCATTTCTGGCAAACTCCCTCGCAAAACTGGCGCTAATCCCGTCGAAATCCCGAAGTACTTAATAAATTACTTTAATTACGGCGAATAATCCGCTGTATTTGCTCGACTTCTGCTTTGTGGAATCTGTCAGATGTCAGCAAGTTCCCTCTTTTTAGCGGCAAGATCGCGGCAATTCTTGAAAAGAATCACCCAATAGTGCTTGCACTGCAGTCGAGCTGTGCCTATAGTGTCCGTTAGTGGAGAAATGTGGTGTTTTTTGTCTGATTGTGGGTCTTAGTGGAGAAACACAGACAAAAGCAGCCACGCTAGTGGGGACAACACGTGTTTCGCGGCATTAACACCATCAATATGGATGCTAAAGGGCGTCTGGCTATGCCAGCGCGTTACCGTGAGCAGCTTCTTGAAGCTTGCTCCGGGCGTCTTGTTGTCACCATTGATACTAACCACCGCTGCCTACTCCTCTATCCTCTACCCGAATGGGAACAGATTGAACGTCAAATCGAATCGCTCTCCAGTTTCGATGCAATGTCCCAGCGTGTCAAACACCTGTTGATCGGTCATGCCAATGATCTCGATATGGATGGCAATGGCCGGATCCTGCTTCCCCAGGAACTGCGTCAATACGCGGGGCTTGAAAAACAGCTCTGCCTCATCGGGCAGGGTAAGAAGCTGGAGATATGGAGTCAGGAAAACTGGAACGACCAGCGCGACCAGTGGTTGAGTGAGTCCACCCAGGAAGGAGAGCTACCCGAAAAATTACGCAGTCTGGCCTTGTAGGTTTAGCGCATGAAGCAATCAGCAGAGCATTTGACCGTTCTTAAAACAGAAGCGGTCGCAGCACTGGCAGTTCGTTCAGGAGGTAACTATCTGGACGCAACTTTTGGTCGCGGTGGGCATAGCAAGGCCATACTCGAACAGTTGGGTGATTCTGGAAAACTTCTGGTGATTGACAAAGATCCTGAGGCTATCGCTGTTGCTGAGCAGTTTGCGGATCAGCATGCCAATTTGAAAGTGATTCATGGCTCTTTTTCCGAGCTTGCGGAGATTTCACAAGATCTGCAATTGGAGGGTGAGCTTGCCGGCATTCTTTTCGATCTGGGAGTTTCCTCACCGCAGCTCGACGATGCCAGTCGTGGTTTCAGTTTCATGCACGACGGACCGCTCGATATGCGCATGAACCCAGAGCAGGGCGTATCAGCCCGTGAATGGATTAATTCTGCGAAAGAAAAAGAGATTGCCGATGTGCTTTACGAATTCGGCGAAGAACGTCATTCGCGCCGTATGGCGCGACGTATCGTTCTAGAGCGTCAGGAGTCACCCATTGAGACTACTGGGCGTTTGGCGGAAATCATTAAGGAAGCGAACCCAGCCTGGGAAAAAGACAAGCATCCGGCAACTCGAGCTTTTCAAGGTATTCGTATTTTTATCAATTCCGAATTGGATGATTTGAAGATCGCTTTGGATCAAGCAATGGATATGTTGGCGGTTGGTGGGCGTTTGGTCGTTATCAGCTTTCATTCGTTAGAAGACCGAATAGTCAAGAAATTCATCGCCATGCAGACAAAGGGAGATAATTTTCCGCGCGACTTGCCAGTGTCGGCGGACATGTTAAATCCGAAATTGAAAATGATTGGCAAGGCAGTCAAGGCATCGGCAAACGAAGTTAACGGTAATCCCAGGGCGCGAAGTGCAGTAATGCGCGTTGCAGAGAAAATAGCCTGATGGTTAAGAAGAATAGTAAACGCAGTAAGAAAGCCGGTAGCAAAGCAGCGCTGGCGCATGCCATGCAGTCACCGCGGGCGGTCTTGCAGTGGGCAGGATTAACCCGAAAATCCACGCTGGCATTGGTGCTGTTGTTGGGTGTGGTGCTCGTTTCTGGTCTGGCCGTGGTCAATGTGACTCATGCCAATCGCTTTGCTTTCAACGAACTTCAGGAGCTGAAAGAAGAAGCAGTTGATCTGAATGTCGCTTGGGGGCAATTGCTGATCGAGCAAAGTACATTCGGCGTCGAAGACCGAATTGAAATAAAAGCTGCAGAGCAGTTGCAAATGCAAGTACCTGACGTCTCTGACATCGTAATGGTGCGGCAATGACTGAACGAAAACTGACATCGTGGGTCCAGCACTGGCGACTCTACCTCGTACTATTCATGATGCTGCTAATTGTTGCAGTCATCGTGTGGAAGGCAGGCGCATTACATATTCTCGAGCGAGATTTTCTGCAAGGCCAGGGCGATGCGCGGACGATTCGCACAGTGCCGTTGGTTGCCAATCGCGGCCTGATCACCGACCGCAGTGGAGAGCCATTAGCAGTTAGCACGCCGGTGCAATCTATCTGGATTGATCCCAGCAAGATGATTGACTCGCCAGAAGATGTGCAAAAACTTGCCGTCGCACTGGATATGAATCCTGAGTTGCTGGCTGGCAACGTCAGTAAAAATGCTTCGCGAGAATTTCTCTATATCAAACGGGGCTTGCCACCGCAGGATGCAGAAGATGTGCTCGATCTGGATCTTGTCGGTGTGTATACGCAGCAAGAATATCGCCGTTTCTATCCCCAGGGTGAAGTTACAGCCCATCTGGTTGGTTTTAGTAACGTCGATGATGTCGGTCAGGAAGGTCTTGAGCTGACTTACGATGATTGGCTGCAAGGCATATCTGGTCGACGTCAGGTAATGAAAGACCGGCGCGGTCACATCATCGAAGAATTGAATATACTGCAGCCAGCTCAGCCAGGGAAAAACCTTGCGCTTAGTATCGACTTTCGAATTCAGAACCTTGCTTACCGCGAATTAAAGGCAGAGTTTATCAAGCGCCGCGCCAAGGCCGCATCGGCAGTTGTGCTGGATGTTTCTACTGGCGAGATATTGGCTATGGTCAATCAGCCATCGTACAACCCTCACAATAGAACCGGGCTGACAGATTTCAGTGTAATGAGAAATCGCGCGGTCACTGATGCGTTTGAGCCGGGGTCCACAATCAAGCCTTTTACGATTATTGCGGCACTGGAATCTGGATTGTATACACCGGATACCATTGTGGAAACCGGTCCGGGTTGGATGATGGTGGGGCGCAATGAAGTCAGGGATATATCCAACTACGGCACCTTGACGCTGGATAAAGTAATCACCAAATCCAGCAATATAGGCACTTCCAAGATTGCCTTGAATATTGGCCCGGAGCCGATTCTTGATGTGCTGCACAGAGTTGGCTATGGGCAAGTTGCTGGTACCGGTTTTCCTGGCGAGCGCGGCGGCGTATTGCCAAGTCCGCAACGTTGGAGCCGTATCGAAATCGCGACACTCTCTTACGGCTATGGGCTGTCTGCTTCAGCTCTGCAAATAGCGCAAGCCTATTCGGTCATCGCCGATGATGGCGTCAAGAAGCCTGTTTCATTGCTTCGCTTGGGGACCGAAGAACTGGACACGCTGCCTCGTGAACAAGTAATTGATCCAGTCATTGCCCGACAAGTGCAAGATATGTTGGCTTCGGTTGTGGATTCCAGTCGCGGTGGCGCGGCCACAGACGCCAATATTCCTTTTTACAGCGTCGCTGGAAAAACCGGGACGGCACACGTCGTCGGCGAATTCGGCTACGAAGAAAATCTCCATAATTCGCTCTTTTCGGGAATGGTGCCAGCATCAGACCCGCGGCTCGTGATCGTTGTGATTATCAATGAGCCAAAGGGTGATGAGCATTACGGCGGGCAGGTGTCAGCTCCGGTATTTGCAAAAATTGCATCCGGCGCCATGCGTCTACTTAACGTGACACCTGACAAGTTACCAGAAGATAAATCCATGGAACTTTCTTCACTTTGACTATGAACACGGCGGAACATTTGAAACAACACGTCTCATTGCTGGAGTTGGTAGCAGATCTGGTTGAGATAGACGAGGTCGATCGAGGCCAACTCGGCATTACTGTCTCCGGAGTCAAAATCGATAGCCGTGAAATCGAAGCAGGCGATCTTTTCATCGCCTGCTTTGGTTTTAATCATGATGCGCGTGATTATATTCAGGAAACTATCACTCAAGGTGCCACCGCAGTGCTCGCAGAATCGGGTGGGCATTGGAATGGTGTGCAGTTTATTGGTGATGTTCCGGTCATTGCTGTTGAAAAGTTGTCAACAAAGATCAGTGATATTGCCGGACGTTTCTACATGGATCCAAGCGCGCAACTCAGCGTTTTTGGTATCACAGGAACCAATGGCAAGACCAGTTGCAGTCAGTTCATCGCCGAGTCGTTGGCTGAGTTCGATTACCACTGCGGCATTATTGGCACTTTGGGTTACGGGTCAGTAGGGCAGTTGAAAGAAACGTCACTGACAACGCCAGATCCGGTCTTTACCCAAAGAGTGTTGGCCGAAATGGTTCTCGATAAGGTAGAGCCAGTTGTGATGGAAGTCTCTTCTGTTGGCTTGCATCAGAGTCGTGTTGCGGCCGTGCATTTTGATACAGCCATTTTTACCAATCTTAGCCGCGATCACCTCGATTATCACGACAGTATGGAAGAGTACGGTGATAACAAGAGAAAGTTATTCATGATGGAAGGTTTGCGCTGCGCCATTGTGAATCTGGACGATCCTTTTGCGCTGTCTATTCTCAATAGTATTGATAGCGAGGTAGATATTATTACCTATAGCCGCAGTAACCTGATCGCTACAGTGTGTGCAGAATCGCTGGAATTTACAGAAAGTGGTTTTAAAGCACGAATCAGAACGCCACTGGGTGTTGGCGAAATTGAGGGTTGTTTGCTGGGCGAGTTTAACTTCAGCAACGTATTGGCAGTGGCCGCTGCATTGATTGGTTATTTGCCAGGGCGCATAGACCTCACCATGGAGCAGCTGTGTAAGTCGCTGTCACGATTAAGCCCTGTCAGCGGCCGTATGGAAATTGTGCCTGGACCTGGGAATGTCACGGCAGTTGTGGACTACGCGCATACGCCGGACGGATTGCGCAGCGCGCTATGCGCATTGCGCGAACACTATGCCGGCAGCGTCTGGTGCGTATTCGGTTGTGGTGGTAATCGGGATCAGGGCAAGCGTCCGCTGATGGGCGAGATAGCCGAGGCCTATGCCGACCATATCGTGATTGCTGATGACAACCCTCGCAAAGAAGACGGTGATCGAATTGTGCAACATATTCTTAGTGGGCTGACAAACACAGGGCAGGCTGTCGTTATTCGCGACCGTGCTGAAGCAATTACCTGGGCATTAAAGAATGCTCAGGCGGGTGATGTCGTCTTGGTCGCAGGCAAAGGTCATGAGACTTATCAGGATATCGATGGCGTGAGGCACATGTTCAGCGATGTCAAACAGGTACGACTGGCACAGCAAAAGCTGGCGCGTAAAAACTGAGGCGCATGCATTGATAGGCTCTATGTCACTCACCGCGTTAGCGGACAAGTTGGATGGTCAGGTGATCGGTAGCGATGCCGAATTTGGTCGCTTGTCTACTGATACCAGAGCGATCCAGAAAGGCGATGCCTATCTGGCGTTAGTGGGTGAGCGCTTCGATGGTAATGAGTTTGTCGATGAAGCAGTGGCGAAGGGCGCCAGTGCTGCGATCGTCAGTCGGGATATAGAACACGACAAAATCGCTTTGCTCAAAGTGGCAGATACCCATGCAGCTCTTGGTGCGATAGCGCATGAAAATCGCTTGCGCAGTCAGGCAACGACTATTGCGTTGACCGGTAGCCAGGGTAAAACCACAGTCAAAGAAATGCTCGCTTGCATACTGAAGCACACCGGCAAAACGCTAAGTACAGATGCCAACCTGAACAACACGATTGGCGTGCCGCTGACCTTGCTGCGCCTTGAGCAGGATCATGAGTTTGCAGTGGTTGAAATGGGCGCCAATTGTAAAGGCGAGATTGCTTTCAGTGTTGGTGTCGCCAGTCCAAACATCGTCCTGATCACTAATGCTTCAGCAGCGCACATAGAAGGATTTGGTAGTCTGCAAGGAATTGTTGAAGCCAAGGGCGAGATACTCGATGGTCTGCAGCCGGGCGGAACAGCCCTGTTAAATGCTGATGACCCAAACGTCGAGCAGTGGATGCGCCGCGCAACTGAAAAGCGCATTGTGCAATTCAGTGTCACCACTGTTGGCCCGCAGATTGCCTACCGGGCGAATGACATCCAGATCGGCCGGCGCGGTCAGGTAAGTTTCACGTTAGAAAGTCCAGATGGCAATGCCGATATCCAGATGCAGTTACTTGGTGCTCACAACGTCAAGAATGCAGTGGCAGCTGCAGCCACTGCCATGGAAGCGGGTGCGAGTCTTGACGATGTAAAAAAGGGCTTGAGTGAGTTGGCGCCGGTCAAAGGGCGCATGTGTATTTTATCTGGTCTAAACGGCTGCTGTTTGATCGACGACACCTACAACGCAAGTCCAAGTTCATTCATGGCTGCAATTGATGTGCTGAATTCATTCAGCGAAAGAAAATTTCTCATAGCCGGGGATATTAAAGAGTTGGGGGAGGAGTCTGTTTCGGCGCACGAGTCGGTGGGCCATTACGCTGCCAATTCAGATATCGATGAACTATGGGGTGTGGGCGAATTCACGCGTTACACCGTGGCGGCTTATGGTGATCGAGGTCGCTATTTTGAAAATCAAGAAGAACTGATTGCAGCCTGTCAAGCTCAGGCTGGCAATGACATTGCCTTTCTCGTTAAGGGTTCAAGAGGTGCGCAGATGGATCTGGTTATAAAGGCAATGCAAAACGCGGGGGAGCAATAATGCTGGTCTGGTTATCCGAACACCTGATGCAGTTCAATAGTAACTTTGCCGTGCTGCAGTACATTACTGTGCGCGGCATTTTCAGCATTCTCACCGCGCTTGGTGTCTCACTCATTATTGGGCCGACACTGATAAGACGGCTCAACTATCACCAGATCGGACAGGTCGTACGTGATGATGGCCCCGAAACGCACTTTAGTAAAGCTGGTACACCAACAATGGGTGGGGCATTGATTCTGGTCAGTATTGCAATCAGTACATTGCTCTGGGCAGATCTGGCGAACCACTATGTCTGGATTGTCCTGCTGGTGACTCTGTTATTTGGTGCAGTTGGCTGGGTAGATGATTATCGTAAAGTATTTTTGCAAAACCCGATTGGCTTGCCGGCACGCTGGAAATACTTTTGGCAATCCATTATCGGCGCGGTAGCTGCCATCGTTCTCTACTACACGGCTTATAGCCCTGTTGAAACACAATACATTTTGCCATTTTTTAAGGATGTGGCCCTCGATCTCGGTGTGTTCTATATCATCTTCAGTTATTTCGTGATCGTTGGCTTTTCCAATGCGGTTAATTTGACAGATGGCCTTGATGGCCTGGCCATTCTGCCCACGGTGATGGTCGGTGGTGCGTTGGGTGTGATCGCCTACCTGGCTGGCCATGTTGAATTTTCTGCCTATCTGAATATTCCCTATGTAGTGGGTTCGGGTGAAGTCGTGATATTTGCCGGCGCCTTGTTGGGTGCCGGACTCGGTTTTCTTTGGTTTAACACGTACCCAGCGCAAATTTTTATGGGTGACGTAGGTGCGTTAGCGCTGGGTGCGGCGCTTGGTGCCATGGCGATCGTTGCCCGTCACGAGATTGTGCTTTTCATCATGGGCGGCGTCTTTGTGATGGAAACGGTGTCGGTCATCTTGCAAGTCGCTTCTTATAAGCTGACTGGCAAGCGAATTTTTCGCATGGCGCCATTGCATCACCATTTCGAATTGAAAGGTTGGCCCGAACCAAGAGTGATTGTGCGCTTTTGGATAATCACCGTGATGTTGGTGTTGTTCGGTCTTGCCACGTTGAAATTGCGCTAATTCGGTTGCCATTACGGTGGAGAATGAATCGGTCAATGCCAAGACAATTATAGTTGGGCTGGGAGCCACAGGACTGTCCTGTGCTCGCTACCTGAAGCGAAAAGGTTTGCCTTTTCGGGTCGTGGATAACCGGGATAATCCACCGGGCCTGGAAGAATTCAAGCAGCAGTTTCCCGAGATTGCGCTCACATTAGGTGGGTTTGAGTCAGATAGTTTGCTGGCAGCTGAAGAATTGATTGTCAGCCCCGGTTTAAGTTTGCAAACAGCGGAGATTGAGCAAGCACGACGGGCAGGAGTGCGCATCACTGGTGATGTGGATATTTTCTCTCGTGCAGCCAAGGCGCCGATCCTGGCAATTACAGGCTCGAATGGTAAAAGCACAGTTGCCATGTTATTGGCAGAAATTTTACGTGCCGCGGGAAAGAAGGTTGCACTGGGTGGCAATCTCGAAGCGGGGTTGGGACGTCCAGCACTGGATTTGCTGGAAGATAAAGAAGCAGATTGCTACGTGCTGGAGTTGTCCAGCTTTCAATTGGAAACAACAGAAAATTTACAGGCAGAAGTGGTAACAATTTTGAACTTGTCAGCTGACCACATGGATCGATACCCGGACATGGCTGCTTACCAGCAAGCCAAGCAGCGCATTTTTAATGGTGCTCGTCAGGTGGTGGTCAATCGTGAAGATGCCTGCACTGCCTATACGGGTAGTGATGCTCCACGGCAGTGGGAGTTCGGAATTGGCAAGCCCGAAAACAATGGGCTTGGATTGCTTGAAGAACAGGGTGAGCAGTTTTTGAGTTATCAATTGGAAACGATCATTCCGGTTTCTGATCTGAAAATTGTTGGTCAGCACAATATCGCCAACGCGCTGGCAGCCATGGCGATGGCAATGGCCTTTGCTGTGCCGCCAGCTGTGATTCGACAGGCGGCTCGAGAATTTACTGGTTTGCCGCATCGCTGCCAGTTTGTTGCGGCAGTGAATGGTGTTGAGTTTTTCAATGATTCGAAAGGTACCAACGTGGGTGCTTCAGTTGCTGCTATTGAAGGCATTGGCAAGCGCATCACCGGGCACGTGATTCTGATAGCTGGCGGCGTTGGTAAAGGTGCCGATTTCTCAGCTTTGGGTCCGGCGCTGAATCGTTGGGGCAAGCAAGCCATTCTTATTGGTCAAGATGCTGGTGAGATCGCTGCCAGTCTAGACGATGACATGCCAGTGCAATTTGCCAGTGATATGGCGCAGGCGGTTTCGCTCGCGGCCAGCGTAGCCCGGTCTGGTGACGCGGTACTGTTGTCGCCGGCATGTGCCAGCTTCGATATGTTCAGTAATTTTCAGGAACGTGGCAGAGCGTTTGTGTCAGCTGTGGAGTCACTGCAATGAGTATGGCATCTGGTTTGCAGCAGCGAGCGGAATCATCTATTGATCTGGGTAGATTGAATGGTCTGCTACTGACCGTGCTTGTTCTGTTGACTCTCGGTTTATTGATGATGACGTCGGCGTCAGTGGAAATCGCCAGTAGCACGTTTGGTGACTCTATGTACCATTTCAAGAGACAAATCATCTTTGCAGGTCTGGGTCTTGTTGCCATGATCGGTACGATGTTCTTCCCTATGGCATTCTGGCGGCGCTATAGCTGGTTTTTACTGATGGCCTCCTATGCCTTGTTATTGCTTGTGCTCGTGCCGGGTATTGGCAAGGTTGTTAATGGTAGTGCTCGCTGGATCGATCTTGGGCCGTTTAATTTGCAGCCATCAGAATTGGCGAAAATATTCATCGTCTTTTATTTTGCTGCCTATCTTGAGCGCCACCGCGAAGAAGTTAAAGAACGGTGGTCAGGTTTCATCAAGCCGATGCTGGTGATCGGCGCTGCGGTTGTACTGCTGCACTTTGAGCCCGATCACGGTGCTATGGTGATCCTCCTACTGACGGGTTTCTGTCTGATCTTTTTGGCTGGCGCGAAAATACACCGTTTCGCATTAATACTGACAGTATGTGTTGGCGCCATCGTCACACTGGCGGTCATGAAACCCTATGTGATGGTTCGCTTTTCCTCTTTCCTGAATCCGTGGGCGGCAGAAAATGTTTACGGCGGAGGTTATCAGCTAACACAGGCGCTCATCGCGTTTGGTCGTGGTGAATGGTTTGGTGTTGGTCTGGGCAATAGTATCCAAAAACTGTATTTCCTGCCGGAGGCGCATAACGATTTTGTGCTCGCTATTATTGGTGAAGAGTTGGGCCTGGTCGGTGTCTGTTTTGTTGTTTTTCTATTCAGTATGCTGGTTTTCAAAGCTTTTCGCATTGGTCAGGCGGCGCAACGTGCGGGCAATGAATTCAATGCGTTCTGTGCCTACGGAATTGCTCTTCTTTTTGCTGGCCAAACCATGATCAATGTGGGCGTCAATCTGGGCTTGTTACCAACTAAAGGATTGACCTTGCCATTTTTGAGTTACGGCGGCGCGAGTTTGATTGTGAGTTGCTATATGGCGGCGTTGCTGTTGCGAATTCAGTTCGAAGCGGAAACCGCGGAAGGTGCTACTGGTGCGAGCCGCTAGTTATGAACAAAAAGGTAGGCAAAATTTTGATCATGGCTGCGGGCACTGGCGGTCATGTATTTCCGGCACTGTCGATAGCCAGGCAGATGCAGCGTCAGGGCGTAGAGGTCGAATGGTTGGGCACGCCAGCAGGCATGGAAAATGAGTTATTACGTGAAACCTCAATCAAGTTGTATCAGGTTTCAGTTAAAGGGCTGCGCGGCAGCAATATCAAACGAAAATTAATGGCACCATTAATGTTGATACAAGCACTACAACAATCTATAGCGATAATTCGCCAGAGCAATCCTGATTGCGTTCTTGGCATGGGCGGTTTCGTCTGTGGGCCAGCTGGTATCGCTGCCAAATTGTTGCGCGTGCCGTTGCTTATCCATGAACAGAATGCTGTGCCTGGTCTTACTAATAAATGGTTGTCTCGAGTAGCAAATCTGGTTATTGAAGCATTTCCGGGCACATTTCCTGCCACCAAAAAAGTGCTGCATCTGGGCAATCCGATTCGCGAAGATATCGCCGAGCTGCACGGGCGAACCAATGGTGCGATGGACCGCTATCGACCACTACGAATTCTGGTTCTCGGCGGCAGTCAGGGTGCGGAAGCAATCAATAAAGTTATTCCTGAATTGCTGGTGAATTGGGACGGTATTCGCCCAGAGGTCATTCATCAGGCTGGTGCTCGTAACCATGAAAAGGCAGTACAACTGTACAAGTCACTCGATATTACGCTCGACAAATCCTGTCAGGTTGTGCCGTTTGTCAATGACATGGCTGAGGTGTTTGGCTGGGCAGATATTGTCATTGCCCGTTCCGGGGCGAGCACAGTAAGTGAAATTGCTGCAGTTGGATTGCCGGCAATTTTTATTCCCTACCCGCACCACAAGGATCAGCAGCAATTACTTAATGCGCGTTGGTTGGTTGAAAAAAACGCAGCTTATCTGCTCGAACAAAAAGAACTGTCGGCCAAATCTGTGTTGAAGATATTGCATCAGCTCGACCGCCATCGTGACACCCTCGATGTAATGCGTAGTAACGCCAGTCAGGCGGCCATACTGGATTCGTCAGAAAAGATAGCCGCGCAATGTCGGAGGTTTATGCATGCCTAAGTCAGTCACAGTGCATAGTATTCCGGAAATGCGCCGCATCAAGACGATTCACTTTGTCGGTGTGGGTGGTGCCGGTATGTGTGGTATCGCCGAGGTATTGTTGAATCAGGGTTACAAGATTACTGGCTCTGATTTGAAGAAATCGGCGAACACTGAGCGCTTGCAAAAATTGGGCGCCAGAATTTTCATTGGGCACGCTGCCAAGAATGCCAGTGCTGCAGATGTCATTGTCTACTCCAGTGCTATCGATCAGAGAAACCCGGAAATCAAGCTGGCACTCACAGAGAACAAACCGCTCATTGCCAGAGCGGAGATGTTGGCAGAGTTAATGCGCTATCGACATTCGATCGCCATTGCCGGTACTCATGGCAAGACCACAACGACCAGCATCGTTGCTTCAATTCTGGCTGCGGGTGGTCTTGATCCAACGTTTGTTATCGGCGGGCTGCTCAACAGCGCTGGCACCAACGCGCAGCTTGGTACCAGCCGTTATCTGGTTGCCGAGGCCGATGAGAGTGATGCCTCGTTCATGCATCTGCAGCCCATGGTTGCGGTGGTGACGAATATCGAAGCTGACCACATGAGTACTTATGACGGCGACTTCGATCGCCTGAAAGATTACTTCGTTGATTTTCTGCATAACCTGCCATTCTACGGGTTGGCGGTATTGTGTATTGATGATCCGGTGGTGCGGGAAATCGTGCCAAGAATTTCCAGGCCGAAAATTACTTATGGTTTTTCTGAAGATGCAGATTTTCGCATTTGCAATCTTAAGCAGAAGGAGCTGACCACCAGTTTTGAGATCTTCAGGCAAGGTAAGAAAACGCCATTGAAAATCTCTCTGGGGATGCCTGGCCGGCACAACGCACTAAATGCGACAGCCGCTGTTGTCATAGCCAGCGATGAAGGCATCAAGGACAAGGATATTAAGGCTGGCATCAAGAATTTTGCTGGGGTCGGTCGGCGTTTCGATGTGCAGGGTGATTTTCCAGTGGCCGATGGCCACATCATGTTGGTGGATGACTATGGGCACCACCCAACTGAGGTCTCTGCCACTATTCGCGCTTTGAAGGATGGCTGGCCAGAGCGTCGGGTTGTGATGATTTATCAGCCGCATCGCTATAGCCGAACCAAGGATCTCTACGAAGATTTTGTTGATGTGCTATCGGAAGTCGATGTGCTGCTTCTGCTCGAAGTGTATTCGGCTGGCGAGAAAAAAATCCCGGGGGCAGATTCGCGAAGTTTATGTCGCAGTATTCGTTTGCGCGGCAAGGTCGACCCGGTTTTTGTGCAAAAAGAAGGCGATGTTTCGCCGATTTTGAATGATTTGCTGCGAGCAGGCGACATCGTGTTGACCCAGGGTGCAGGCAGTGTTGGCGGTCTTGCCAGAGAGCTGGCCGCCCAGGGCTTCGAGATCAAGTAATTTATTGATTTTTATAGAAGAAATTGCCGTTTGAATGTTAAAAGAATTGCCTATGAGAACGATAAATAGAGAAGAAGTATTAGCGAAGGTCGGCCGCGTTGCAGTGCTGAAAGGTGGCCACTCGTCAGAGCGCGAAGTTTCTCTAATTAGTGGCCAGACAGTGTTCAATGGATTACAGCGTTTGGGTGTCGATGCCCTCATGATTGATGTAGGTAGTGATGTCATTGCCCGGTTGCAAGATGCCAAGCCAGACCTGGTTATGAACATGCTTCACGGCCAGGGTGGTGAAGACGGAGTGATGCAGGGCCTGCTTGAGATCATGCAGCTACCCTATACCGGAAGCGGTGTGTTGGCCTCGGCAATGGCCATGGACAAGGTAAAGAGCAAGTTGGTCTGGCAACAGTTGGGATTGAGTACATCGCCGTATTACATCCTTGGGCCAGATTCAAATTGGCAGGCCATCGTCAGCGAGTTTGGCCGGGTAGTAGTCAAGCCCGTCAGTGGGGGTTCCAGTTTGGGAATTGCCATCGTCGATAGCGCTGAGGCCTTACTGGAACAGTTTGAAAAGTCGAGTGAGTTTGATGCTCACGTGATGGCAGAAAAATATGTCGCTGGCAGAGAGTTCTCTGTGGGTGTACTGGGAGAGGAATTGCTTCCGGCAATTCAGCTGGAAACAAAACGGCAGTTTTTCGATTTCGATGCCAAGTATGTGGATGAAGACACGGTAGTAATTTGTCCGCCACGACTTGATGAAGCGAAGTTGCAAGAGCTGAATGATCTCGTGCTTGCGGCTTACCGCAGCCTTGAGTGTAGTGGATTGGCAAGAGTAGATGTGATGCAGGACGCGGCAGGGCAGTTTTACCTGTTGGAGTTGAATACAGTGCCGGGTATGACGGAGCACAGTTTTGTGCCAACAGCAGCTAAAGCAGTCGGCATAAGTTTTGATGATTTGCTAGTTCGCATTTTGGAATTTGAGACACGCGAAAAATGATGGCCAGACAAACAAAATCAACAGCGGGTAATGCCAGAACCAGAAAGTCGCTGGCAACTTCACGCGCCAGGCAACCGCTTAAGCCGCGTGCTAATCCGCGGCGTGGCCTGATCGTATTCGGTTGTTGTGTGTTTGCATTGCTGGGGATGCTTGTAGTCAAGCGCGACAACGTGGCCGCTTTTGTGAACCGACCGATTACCAAAGTGCGCATGGAGAATCCCTGGAACCGGGTTTCAGCGGCAGAGATTCGCTCGCTTTTGGCTGGTCACATGGGGCAGGGCTTTTTCGAATTTAATGTGGCCGCAGTACAGGACGATCTTGAGGCGCATCCCTGGATAGCTGGTGCAAGCGTACAGCGTTTGTGGCCAGACAGCCTGGCGCTGTTTCTGGAAGAAGAAGTGCCGATTGCGCGATGGGGCGATAGCGGAGTACTGAACCAGCGCGCGGAAGTGTTCGTGCCGCCAGAAGTAGACTCACTGGCTAGTTTGCCGCATCTGGTTGGCCCGGAAGGTAGTCAGATGCAAGTGATGCAGCAGTATCAAGCGATCAATGAGCAATTGTTTCCTGCTGGCCTTCGTCTGAGCAAACTGGAGCTAAGCTCCCGTGGTAGCTGGAATATTACTATCAATAATGAATTCGAGATTGCTGTTGGTCGCACACAAATTCTCGATCGCTTGCAACGTTTTCTACGCTTCTATGAAGCTGAGCCGGCAATGCGTACGGCAACAATCAAATCAGCAGATTTGCGCTACGGCAACGGTGTTGCCATTGCATTCAAGAATGAGGAGCTGGCAGAAATCGCTGCCAGTCAGTTATGAGTGAGTACATTGAAAAACAACATCACGCGCTCTTGGGAGTGTGCCGATCATGAGTGAATCAGCAACTGAAAATATGATCGTCGGACTGGATATCGGGACGTCCAAAGTCGTCGCCATCGTCGGTGAAATAAACGCCGACGGCAGCCTCGATATTGTCGGAATCGGTAGCCATCAGTCGCGCGGCCTTAAAAAAGGTACTGTCGTTAATATCGAATCGACAGTGGAATCTATTCAGCGTGCCATAGAAGAAGCTGAATTGATGGCTGGCTGTCAGATTCACTCTGTTTATGCCGGCATCGCCGGTAGTCATATTCGCAGCATGAACTCTCATGGCATTGTCGCTATTCGTGACGGCGAAGTGATGCGTGCCGATATTGAGCGCGTTATCGATGCAGCGCAGGCAGTTGCAATTCCCGCTGACCAGAAGGTGCTGCACATACTGCCGCAGGAATACATCATTGATTCCCAGGAAGGCGTGAAAGAGCCGCTGGGGATGTCAGGTGTTCGTCTTGAGGCAAAAGTTCATTTGGTGACATGTGCGATCAATGCAGTTCAAAACATTGAGAAATGTATCAAGCGTTGCGGCCTGGAAACAGAAGAAATTATTCTCGAGCAACTGGCATCGGCCTACGCCGTTCTGACCGAAGATGAAAAAGAGCTGGGTGTTTGCCTGGTCGACATTGGTGGTGGCACGACAGATATCGCCATCTTCACCGAAGGCGCGATTCGCCATACGGGTGTTATTCCAATCGCCGGTGATCAGGTGACCAATGACATCGCGATGGCTTTGCGCACACCAACCGAGAATGCCGACGAAATTAAAATCAAATATGCCTGTGCGCTGACGCAATTGGCTAGCGCGGATGAAACAATCAAAGTCCCCAGTGTGGGAGATAGACCGCCCAGAGAATTATCGCGGCAGGCGCTGGCTGAAGTGGTTGAGCCGCGCTACGACGAATTGTTTACTTTGGTGCAGGCGGAGTTGCAAAGAAGCGGTTTTGAAAACCTGCTTGCAGCGGGCATTGTGCTAACTGGCGGTACAAGCAAAATGGAAGGAGTCGTAGACCTTGCTGAGGAGATTTTTCATGCTCCAGTACGCATAGGTGCGCCTCATAATGTTCACGGATTAGCCGATATTGTAAGAAACCCGATTTATTCCACGGGCGTTGGGTTACTACTGTATGGGCTGAAGCAACACCAGGAGCGAGATGGACTTGATCCGAAGAAAGAACCACAAATACATCTGGTAGATCGAGTTAAAAGCTGGTTCCAGGGAAATTTTTAATCATCAGTCAAAAATCCACGCAAGTGACAGAATACAATGAACAGGGGGCTATATGTTTGAATTAGTCGAAAATGTACCACAGAACGCCGTTATCAAAGTGATCGGTGTTGGTGGTGGCGGCGGAAATGCTGTTCACCATATGATCAATAACCATGTAGAAGGTGTAGATTTTATTTGCGCCAATACAGACGCTCAGGCACTCAATAACCTGAAGGCTAAAACTGTGCTGCAAATGGGCAGTACAATTACCAAAGGCCTGGGAGCTGGTGCGAATCCGGAAATCGGTCGTCAGGCTGCGCTTGAAGATCGTGATGAGATCGCGGAAATTCTTTCCGGGGCTGACATGGTCTTTATTACCGCCGGCATGGGTGGTGGTACTGGCACAGGTGGCGCGCCTATTGTCGCGGAAGTAGCACGCGAGATGGGAATTCTTACTGTCGCTGTTGTGACTCGACCCTTTCCATTTGAAGGTAAGAAGCGAAGCGCGATTGCCGAACAGGGCATTCAGCAACTGACAGAAAATGTTGATTCATTGATTACTATTCCCAATGAAAAATTACTCGATGTCCTGGGTAAAGATGCTTCTCTGTTGGAAGCTTTCAAGGCAGCCAATGATGTATTGCTTGGTGCAGTGAAGGGTATTGCTGACCTGATCATGAACCCGGGTATGATTAACGTCGACTTCGCAGATGTGAAAACAGTGATGTCAGAAATGGGCATGGCCATGATGGGTACCGGTTTCGCCAGTGGTGAGGACCGCGCCCGTGAGGCAGCCGAGGCAGCCATTCGTAGTCCGCTGCTCGAAGATGTCAATATTGAAGGTGCGCGCGGTATTCTGGTCAATATTACTGCCGGTGAGAATTTGTCACTGGGAGAATTCTCTGAAGTAGGCGACACCATTGAAGAATTTGCTTCAGATGATGCCACGGTTGTTGTGGGTACGGTGATTGATCCAACTCTGGAATCAGAAATGCGCGTAACCGTTGTTGCTACTGGTCTGGGCGGACGCATCGAAAAGCCCACAAAAGTTGTGGACAACACGCACCGATCGTCAGCGACAGATTATCGTCAACTGGATAAACCGGCAGTTATGCGCAATCGCGAAGCGGCAGGCCGCGGCGCGGCGATGGCCAAGGCTGTAGGTGCTGAGCCAGATATGGATTATCTTGATATACCGGCATTCTTGCGTCGCCAGGCGGATTAACACCGCCTGTGCCCGGCGCCGGGGCACAACTGACATAACAGGCCATCGCAAATGCTCTATGTTATTGTCAGCTAATGAGTTTTCAGAAGTTGGGGTTTGCGCTTAACTCTGGTAACATGCCCCGGTTTTCAGGCCCACAAACGTCGCTTTTATGACGGGATAATGGGCGCCGGACGACGTCTGTTCAGGTTGCTCAGTGGAAGTTAACGCCAGAGTCGGCTGAACGCTCGATTACTGGTGTGCCAGGCACCACAGAATGTTGCATTTCCGGTCTTAGGGTTTTATGCCCGATGCCGAGACACTATAAAAAGAAGTTCTCTATAAATAGAAGAATGAGGCTGTACTTGGTCGCTTACTGCATGGACATTCAGGAATCCATGCAGTTGTATTTTCAGAGTCGTGAACTGAAATTACAAAAGGGCAATGTCTTACAGACGTAGCACCCAACTGTCAGACAATGATTATTTCGCCACGTAGGGGAACCGGATCAATTTCTGACAGTCACATAATAAAGGAATCACAATAGAATCATGCTAAAGCAACGAACGCTGAAGAATGCCATCCGCGCCACAGGTGTAGGATTGCACACTGGAGAGAAAGTTTATCTCACCCTGCGTCCCGCTCCGGTTAATACTGGTATTGTCTTCACCCGTGTCGATCTAGATCCTGTTGTTCAAATCGAAGCACGCGCAGCGAATGTTGGTGACACCACTCTTTCGACAACACTGGTTAAAGATAACGTCCGCATTTCCACCATTGAACATTTGATGTCCGCCATGTCTGGCCTCGGTATCGATAATTGCTATGTCGATGTCAGTGCGCCGGAAGTGCCTATTATGGATGGCAGTGCAGGCCCGTTTGTCTTTTTGATCCAATCAGCTGGCATTGAAGAGCAATCTGAGCTGAAGAAATTCATCAAGATCAAGAAGCCGATCACACTTGAGCAGGGCGACAAGTCTGTGAGTCTTGAGCCTTTTAACGGCTTCAAGGTTAGCTACACGCTACTTTATGATCATCCCGTTTATAAGAAGTACACGAAGAGTGCCACTATCGACTTCTCGAGTACGTCCTTTGTTAAAGAAGTCAGCCGAGCACGCACCTTCGGCTTCATGCACGAGTTTGAAGAGCTGCGTAATCGCAATCTCGCACTCGGTGCCAGTATGGACAATGCCATCGCAGTTGGTGACTACAAAGTTTTGAATGAGGACGGCTTGCGTTACGAAGATGAATTCGTCAAGCACAAGATCCTCGATTCCATCGGTGACTTGTACCTGTTGGGTAACAGCCTCATTGGTGAGTTCAAGGGCTATAAATCTGGACATGCCCTCAATAATGCATTATTAAGAATGCTCGAAGTAAATCAAGATGCTTGGGAAATTGTTAGTTTCGACACAGAGAACAATGTGCCGATTTCCTACATGAAGCCGGTATTGGCTGCCTGATAGTCGATAATTGTGATGATCGGGGCGGTTTGGCCCCGAAATCGTCCATAATGTGGCGATCACCGTTGCATCGGGTCGATTCTTGTGTGAACTTACACTTCACCGTGAGCACTGCAGCGAAGATGCAGTCCCAAATCTGCCTGATTCTCGACCGCCGAGCATCGAACTGAGTAGCTGCAACTCGATTAAGTAATGAAAGTCATTCTCGTCGATCAACGACATGGTCACACGCGGACCATAATCCTCAAAGGCTGGCTCAAAGGCCTCCTCTCCCTGTGTTTGTTAGGTGCACCCGTAGCGCTAGGCTATTTCGGGTACCAACTGGCCGTGTCGCAGAACACTGGCATCTTCAGCGAAGAAACAGCACAAAACTGGGAACGGCAGATTAAATTACAGGCCGAACAGCTGGCCGATATCAAACAGGATTCCGAACAACAACTCGAAGCGCTCACATTGCGCTTGGCTATGTTACAAGCCAGATTGGTTCGCCTCGATGCCGTCGGCGAGCGAATTACTACCATTGCCAATCTCGATGATGGCGAATTTGATTTCACCCAATCAGTTCCCGTGGGTGGTCCGGATTTAGGTAATTCAGTGCCTTACAATTCGACTGGTGTTTTGAGCGCCGTAAGCCAGTTGGAAAGACAACTGGAAGACCGCCAACAGCAGTTGGAAATTCTTGAAGGCTTGATGGTTGATCGCAAGATCCAATCTGATGTATTCATTGCCGGCCGGCCAATCGAAAATGGTTGGATTTCATCACGTTTCGGTCAGCGTCCAGATCCGTTTACTGGCCGTCTCAGTTTCCATCCAGGTATTGATTTCACGACAGGTAAATCCGGTACCGATATTAATACAGTCGCTTCCGGAGTTGTGACCTGGGCAGGTCCTCGCTCTGGCTACGGACTCATGGTCGAAGTCAATCACGGCAGTGGCTTTACTACGCGATATGCGCACTCTGAAAAGTTATTTGTCGAAGTCGGCGATGTCGTCAACAAAGGGCAGAACATCGCGCTTGTCGGTTCCACTGGCCGCTCTACTGGCCCCCACGTACACTTTGAAGTTTACAAAAATGGTCGTGTCGTAGACCCTGCTGCCTACATCCACCGCACCGCCAGATAGTTACTCCTCCCAATATCCCCGAAGATTCGATAGTCGCTCGTTACTTAAGAGTCGCTCGCTGTCGTATCGTATGCTAATTCAATTACTCACTAAGAAATCAGTATGAACATTATCAAGAAAATATTCGGCACGAGTAACACTCGTACGCTGAAAAAAATGCAACGCACAGTGACAGCGATCAATGGCTATGAAGAGCAATTCGCCGCGTTGTCAGATGCGGAATTGAAAGCCAAGACTGACGAGTTCGCCAAACGAGCCGCCGAGGGCGAAAGCCTGGACAAGATTCTGCCGGAGGCTTTTGCCGCTGTTCGAGAAGCCAGTAAACGTACACTCAAGCTGCGGCACTTCGATGTGCAGATGATTGGTGGCATGGTGTTGCATCAAGGCAATATTTCCGAGATGCGCACGGGTGAAGGTAAAACACTGGTAGCAACTCTGCCTGCCTATTTAAATGCCTTGTCTGGCGACGGCGTGCATGTAGTGACCGTGAATGAGTATCTGGCAGAGCGTGATGCTAACTGGATGCGGCCGGTTTTTGAGTTTCTAGGTTTGAGTGTTGGTGTGATCAAGTCGGGTCAGAATCCCGAGGAAAAACGTGCCGCCTACGAAGCTTCGATTACCTATGGCACCAATAACGAATTCGGCTTCGACTACTTGCGCGACAACATGGCATTTCGTCTCGAAGACAAAATGCAGCGCAAACTGAATTTCGCCATTGTTGATGAAGTCGATTCAATTCTTATCGATGAGGCGCGGACGCCTCTGATTATCTCCGGCGCTGCCGAAGATAGCTCGGAAATGTACATTGCCATCAATAAACTTGTGCCGAAACTTGAAAAGGGTGAGAAGCAAGAACGATCCAAGATGGACATGATGGACAAGAATTATGTGCCTGAGGACAGCGGCCATTTCTCTGTCGACGAAAAGAGTCGGCAGGTTGAATTGACCGAGGCTGGCCATGAATTTGTCGAAGGTCTGCTTATCAGTCAGGGGCTGCTTAACGAGGGGGAGTCGCTGTACTCAGCAACGAATCTGTCTCTGCTACATCACATCCATGCGGCCCTCAAGGCCTACCATCTGTTTAATCGCGACGTGGAGTACATTGTTCAGGAAAACCGCATTGTTCTGATTGATGAGCACACGGGACGAACCATGGAAGGTCGCAGACTTTCCGAGGGCTTGCACCAGGCGCTTGAGGCCAAAGAAGGACTGCAAATTCAAAGTGAGAGCCAGACGCTGGCCTCAACTACATTTCAGAACTACTTCCGTTTATACAATACGCTGTCCGGTATGACCGGTACGGCGGACACCGAAGCATTCGAATTTAGTCAGATCTATGGGCTCGACGTGGTCGTGATTCCGACCAACAAGCCCATGATCAGGAACGACGCCAACGACCTGATTTATTTGTCGATGGAAGAAAAGTTCGAGGCAATAGTTGAAGACATTACAGAAGCCAGCAACAACGGTGCACCAGTGCTGGTCGGTACTGCTTCGATTGATACGTCGGAAATTCTTTCCAAATTTCTTACCAAAAACAAGATTGCTCACGAAGTGCTCAACGCCAAGTTCCACGAAAAAGAAGCTCAAATTATTGCTCAGGCGGGGCGTCCAGGTGCTGTGACCATTGCTACCAACATGGCAGGTCGAGGCACAGATATCGTGCTTGGCGGTAACTGGGAAGTTGAAGTGCAAGCCATGGGCGATGTTAGCGAAGAGAAGAAGGACCAAGCCCGAGCAGAGTGGCAGAAGCGTCATGAGCAGGTATTGGCTGCAGGTGGATTGCATATTATCGGCACCGAGCGTCATGAATCTCGCCGTATCGATAATCAGCTGCGAGGCCGTGCCGGGCGTCAGGGTGATCCGGGTTATTCCCGCTTCTACCTGTCGATGGAAGACAATCTATTACGTATTTTTGCGACCGACGGCGTCAAGAATTTCATGCGTCGATTGGGTATGGAGCGTGGTGAGGCGATTGAGCATGGCATGGTGACGCGCTCAATTGAAAAAGCGCAGCGCAAGGTCGAAGGGCGTAACTTTGATATTCGTAAGCAGTTGCTTGAATACGACAACGTTGCCAACGATCAGCGCACGATTATTTATCGCCAACGTAATGAATTGATGGCCAGCAATGATATTTCTGAGCTGCTCGGTGATATGCGTCAAGAGGTTGTCGAGCAATTGGTGGATGACTACATCCCGCCGCAAAGCGTTCCTGAACAGTGGGACATTGCCGGTTTGGAAGAAGCCATAAAAACAGAATTTGCCAGTGATCAGCCAATTCAGACTTGGCTGGATGAAGACGACCAACTCTTCGAAGATCAACTGAAATCGAAGATTAATGACATCCTGACTGCAGAATATGAAGCCAAGTGCGAAGCCGTGGGCGACAAGATGCGCCTCTTCGAAAAGCAGATTACGCTACAGATATTGGACAATCTTTGGAAAGAGCACCTGGCGACGATGGATCATCTGCGTCAGGGGATATTTTTACGCAGCTACGGCGGCAAGAACCCGCGTCAGGAATACAAGCGAGAAGCCTTTGCTTTGTTTACCGAGTTGATGAGCAACTTGCAGCGTGAGGTGATCAAGATGCTGAGCCACGTGAAGATCCGCCAGGAAGACGAGGTCGATGCGATTGAACGCAAGCGCGAAGAAGAAAAAGCGCGAGCACGCATGAATTTTCAACATCAGAATGTCTCAGCTATGTCCGGCGCAGAGGGTGAGTCCGGCCGGCAAGCGGCGGGCGAGTCTGGTAGTCAGCAGGGCGACCAGAGCAAACCGTTTGTGCGCGATGTTCCAAAAGTAGGTCGCAATGACCCTTGCCCGTGTGGTTCAGGCAAAAAATACAAGGTCTGTCACGGTAAATTGGGATAACCCATATGGCAGTAGGAAAGGAATCGTTGCTCGAGGTGCATCCGGTATCGGGTATTCGTTTAGCCAGCGTGCAAGCGGGCATTCGTTATGCCGATCGCTATGATCTGGTGTTAGTGGAGTTGGCCGAAGGCTCAATATCGGCTGGTGTATTTACACGTAATGCGTTCTGCGCGGCACCTGTCATTGTTGCCAGGCAAAACCTTGCGGTGATGGCACCGCGTTACCTGCTCATCAATACGGGCAATGCCAATGCCGGTACCGGCAAGCAAGGAATGACTGATGCCCTTGGTTGCTGCGCGCAGTTGGCTGATTTGCAGAAGATTGACGCGCAGGCTGTCTTGCCATTTTCAACGGGGGTAATCGGCGAATCATTGCCCGTCGATAAACTGATTGCCGCGCTACCAGAAGCCGTGGCGGCACTTGCTCCTGATCAATGGCTGGCCGCCGCCCGCGGCATTATGACGACGGATACACGTCCGAAACTTGCCAGTAAGAAAGTACAGTTGGGCGAAACCACCGTGACCATTACCGGCATGGCTAAAGGGGCGGGCATGTTAAAGCCAAATATGGCTACCATGCTGGCTTATGTCTTTACTGATGCGCAATTCGCCAAGCCTGCGCTACAGCAAGCGTTGTCGACGGCCGTTGAACTGTCTTTCAATCGACTGACTGTCGATGGCGATACTTCGACCAATGATGCCTGTATTTTGGTTGCAACAGGTCAATCGGGCGTCGAGCCGGAAACTGACGTGGCTTGTCTAAAGGCTTTCCAGCACGCACTCAATGACCTGATGATTGAGCTGGCGACCGGGCTAATTCGTGATGCCGAAGGCGCGACCAAGTTCGTTACCATTGCAGTTCAAGGCGGCGAATCTGTCGCCGAATGTCTTCAGGTTGCTTACTGCGTTGCGGAATCACCGTTGGTCAAGACCGCGTTGTTTGCCTCGGACCCTAATTGGGGGCGAATACTGGCCGCGGTCGGACGCGCGGGGCTGGAGAATCTTGATCTGGATGCCATTACTATCTCATTGGGTGACGTACCACTAGTCGCTGATGGTGGTCGTGACCCGCGCTATAGCGAAGCGGCGGGCCAGTCTGAGATGGACCGGGAAGAAATTACGATCACGATCAATCTCGGCCGCGGCGATCATGCAGAGACCGTCTGGACATCTGACTTATCCCATGAATATGTCCGTATTAATGCTGAATACCGCTCCTGACTTCGAACTGTGACCAAGCAAATTCATGTCGCGGTAGGTGTGCTGCTGGATGATCAGGACCGAGTGCTGATCGCGCGGCGTCCATTGCACGTACATCAAGGCGGATTGTGGGAATTCCCTGGCGGGAAAGTTGAGCCCGGGGAAGAGATTCAGCGCGCCTTGCAGCGAGAATTCGAAGAAGAAGTCGGCATCACGCCACTGGCCGCTATCCCCTTATTGAAAATTGCTCATGCTTATCCAGACAAGTCTGTGCTGCTGGATGTCTGGCTGTTTCGAGACTATTCCGGCACTGCGTCAGGTAGGGAAGGCCAGGCTATCGAATGGCGTCCGCTTGTCGACCTGCGTGCTGCAGATTTTCCGGCGGCCAATGCGCCAATTCTCAAAGCGCTGGGACTACCCAGTGAATTGGCTATTACCCCGGCGCTGAATTCGCAGTCGGAGTTGCTTGCGTTGCTACAACACTACCAATCGCTAGGGCTCAAACTGATCCAATTGCGGCAAAAACACCTCGACGCCTCGACCTATCTTGATTGGTATCTGCAGGCCGGAGATTTCTGCTCTTCACATAACATTCGGCTGATGGCGAATTGTTCGCCGGAAACAATCACTGGAAAATTCAGCCCTGATTACCATTGTGCCGCCTCTTATATCGAACGGCTCAGCCAACGGCCAGTGCCTCAAGACAAGCTGTTCAGTGTTGCCTGCCATACTCTGCAAGAGTTACAACTGGCTGAACAGTTGGGTGCGGATTTTGTGCTGTTGTCGCCAGTCTTGCCAACCAAATCCTATCGTTCTGAGCATTGTGTGGGTTGGGATGGCTTTGCCAGTTTGGCCAATGCAGTGTCCCTGCCCGTATACGCATTAGGAGGCTTGCAGCGTGACGATTTGCCGCGTGCCACAGCCGCTGGCGCGATTGGTTTGGCGGGTATAAGCGCGTTTCTGGTCTGAACCTGCTGGGCGCAGCAGCGCCGTTATAGTGACGGTACAAACTCAGAGAAAAGCTTCAAATTGCCAAGCAAGTCACTGATATCAATCATATTAAGCTCATCAATAGTAGCGGGCTAGTGGGTGTTTTGTGATAAAGTATTCTGACATTGGGCAGATACAGCTGACTGGAGAAGGCGGGATTAGTGGCCCAGCCAAGCAATCGAGCGCAGCCGGTCAATGCTGCCGGGACTGTGAACTGGTTAACTGAGAATTATTCTAACTAGTTGAAAATGCGCAAGTTACGCCTGTTTTAAGGGCTAGAGGTGAACGGCACCATGACAATGATTGGCAAACGACTCGCGGCTGGCCTGATGTTGGCTGGAATAATCGCTACTGCACCTGCTATTGCCGATGTGGCAACTCTTGTTGATCAAGGGGTCCTGGTAGAAACCGGGCCAGTGAGTGGAACGCCAGCGACTAGCGCTTCTTATATCAGCAGCGGTGGTTATGCTGTTAGCAACGCCGATTATATTGATGCTCATACCATGGTGTTCGACATGAACTCTACCACGAGTGTTGTTGCCGCGACGCTCCGTGTGCCAGTTGAGGTGATTTTTCCACAGAATGGCGCTGCGCCTATCGAGGTCTATTACTTCAGTGATGATGGTGCGCTACAAGCTGATGACTATAGTCTCGGTTTCGGGTCGCCAATTGCCGAGGTCAATGCCATTGGCTTGACCGAGGTTGCCGTGGACGTCACTGGCCCAGTTAATGCCGCACTTAATGCCGGCCGTTTTATTGGCTTTCGCATCAAGAGTGCTGTTGATCCAGGTGCGGTCAGTGAAGAACTGTTTCCGGCGTTTACAGGCGTAAAATTCCGCAATAATCCAATACTCGAGTTCGTGCCCGGTGCAGCCCCCACGCTATCGGGTGGGGCAACCAGTTTTGATGGCTACACACTTCAGGTCCCTACTGTGGAAGTACCATCTTTTGGCGAAATATCCGTCCAGCTTCGCCTCGTCAATCCTAACACCCAGCAATTTGAGCTAACCGCTGCCGCATTGACTGGAGGCTCTTCAACGCCTGCGGTTTCCGGTTCACAGCTTCTGGACTGCAGTGCTTTCTCACCACCACAAAATACTGGTGTGGCAGCTGGCGTGGCAAGCTATTCGATTTCTTCCGGTATTCTTGACGTGCCAAGCATTGACTACAATGGCTCGCAACTTGCCATTCGTTTGGAGTATGAGGAAGGTTCAGCACCCTGGACTTTTGAAACCCTGGCCATTAGTGGCGTGCAGTCGGGACCATCTGATGCACTCGTCTCAGCCCTTGGTGGCGGACTGCTGGTGGAACCCAGTCAGGATTTTGTGTCGCTTTGTCATGGCTGGGTAATCATCGGTGATCTGATTCGCAACCGTGTGGTTGAGCGCAATCTCATCACTGGCGATACAGGCAAAACCTATTCGTTTAATACAGCACCCGACCAATTCACGCTGGATCCCCAGAACAACCGGATTTTTATGACGGTACATCCCGAGTCTGAGCGTTTGTATCGACTCGAGTTGGACTCCGGTGTCATAGGCTACAATCACATTAGCGCCACGGTTAATGGCCAGGCAGGCGATTCCTACACGTACAGTTGGGCGTTACGCGATGTCACTCTGGGTGAAAATGGCAATGTGTTTGCGCTACTGTACGACGGTGAGTTAGTTAATCCGGAATCAACTGTACCCTTTACGGAAACCGGCCTTTGGTTAGGCTTGATGAATCCCAACGCCAGTTTTCTGGTAGAGCCTACACCGCTGCTCGACCCGGTCCGCATTGAATATGATCCGGTGCAGGATCACGTTTTTCTGGCTACTGCGTCCAATCTTGCGACATTTAATTTTGATGTTAATGCCAACACTTACACTGCCGTGCCAGGCACCGATGTGGCAGTAGGGGCCAGCTGTACAGACTTTGATGTGTCGCCAGATGGCAATCGCCTTGCTTACACTTGTCCTGCGGGTAACTATTCGGATGGCACTAGCGCGGAGCCAGATTTCAGCGTTGTGGACATGAACCCTGAGAACTATTTCAATAATGACGGTGAATGGTTTTTTGGTGAATCGCCAGTCAGCGCTACGTTCAATGCAAACGGTACGCTACTTATCGGTACCGACAATGACAAACTCTATGTGTTCGATGTAAAAACGCATTTGATTTTGGAAGATTATGAACTCGGTCTGCTACCGAACGAGAGCATCAGGAAAATTCGAATTTCCAGAGATGGTGAGTATATTTACCTGTTTCTGAATAACGACATCCACGCTGAGAACAGCAAGTTCTATTGGATGCCAATGCCAGATATTACCGGCAGCCCGTTGTAGCAAAGTTTGGGCTTGCCAGTCTCGCCTGGTTGAAGTTATTGCAACGGATCAGGGTCGTCATCATCGACCGGATAGAGTGGGTCGCCAACAATAGTATTTCTTTCATTTGCCCAGTCGCCAAAATCGATTAGCTTGCAGCGCTCGCTGCAGAACGGCCGGTGAGTATTTTTTTCCAGCCAAGCGACTTCAGTATTGCAGGTCGGGCAATTCACTATCTTTGTTTTAGGCTCTGTCATAGCTTCGTATTGAGTTGTGTTGTAAATAGTATCGTGTGCGTGTGTTAATCAAGAAGTGAATTAACTGGCCAATTCAAGATAGCGTGCATGCAGTGTCGCAACCTCGGCACGTAAATCCAAACCTGCTGTGTCATTGTCGATGATATCGTCGGCCAGTTTCAAGCGTTCAGTGCGTGGTATCTGCGCGGCGATAATCGCCTTTATCGTTTCCTCTTTACTACCATCCCGGCTCAATGCCCGGGTCAGTTGCGTCTGAGGCTGGACATCAACGACCAGAATCCTGTCGACCAGTGATTGTTGATTGGTCTCGAGCAGAAGTGGTGACTCGAGAATACTGTAAGGTGATTGCGCATTGTTAAGTTGTAATTGAATCTGCTCGGCAATCAGCGGATGCAAGAGGCCTTCCAACCACTCTCTATCGCTGGCTTGGTTGAACACTCGTTCCCGCAATTTGCCGCGTAAGAGCTCGCCGTGTGCATCAATAAAATCCTCGCCAAAGTATTCAGCAATGCTGGCAAGGGCGTCGGTGCCGGGTTCGACGACTTCGCGTGCCACAGAATCCGCATTGACTACGCGAATACCCAATTCAGCAAAATGTGCTGCCACGGTGGATTTACCACTGGCGATACCGCCTGTCAGTCCGACTGTGAACATATATATTTTACTAGACGTTAAAATCATGGAGGCACGCGCGTCAGGGATTCAGCTGACGAGAGTGCTGTAGTAGGCGTTGATTATCTGTGGGCCCCAGATCAGCATGATAAGCCCTGCACCAGCCAGGAATGGTCCGAAAGGCATCGGGGCGGAGCGGTCGCGACCTTTGAAGACAATCATGACTATTCCAAATACAGCGCCAACCAGTGATGACAAAATGATAATGGGCAGCAATGATTGCCATCCCATCCAGGCGCCTAGTGCAGCCAGTAACTTGAAATCGCCATAGCCCATGCCTTCTTTGCCAGTGAGGAGTTTGAATATCCAATAAAAACTCCACAAGGACAAGTAACCTGCGACAGCGCCGATAACCGAGTCTACGGTACTTACGCCAAACCCGAGATCCACGGCATTAACCAAGAGTCCAAGCCAGAGCAAGGGCAGAGTGATATCGTCAGGCAACAATTGATGGTCGTAGTCTATCAACGTCAGAGCCAACAACGACCAGACGACAATCATGATAGCCAGTGTCAGCCAGGTGTAACCAAAGTTATAAGCAACAAGGCCGGACAGAATGCCGGCGACCATTTCGACACTTGGATAACGCATTGAAATAGAAGTTTTACAGGCGCTGCATTTACCACCTAATGCCAGATAGCTAATAACCGGAATGTTTTCCCAGGGTTTTATCTTGTGTTTGCAATTCGGGCAGTGGGAGTCAGGCTTTTGCAGGTTGAAGACAGGGTGTTCCTTTTCCTGGTCAGTCTCAATCTGATCCTTTTTATTCACTTCGAGGAATTCATAACACTGTTGCTTCCAGTCGCGTTGCAACATTATTGGCAAGCGGTAGACGACTACATTGAGAAAACTGCCAACCAATAGCCCAAGAATGACGCTCAGAGTGATTAGCAATGCAGGGCTTGCTGCTAGAAGTGCATGTAATTCCATTCAGTCGCAGCCGTTTACATCACTGCGCCAAGCTGGAAGATCGGCAGATACATTGCGATCATCAAGCCACCGACGAGCACGCCGAGTACGGCCATGATCATGGGTTCCATCAGAGCCGTTAAGCCATCAACTGCATTATCGACTTCCGCTTCGTAGTAGGTAGCGCATTTGTCGAGCATACTATCCAGTGCTCCAGATTCCTCGCCGATACCAACCATCTGGGTGATCATTATCGGAAACAAGCCGGTGTTTTTAATTGAGAACGCTAACTGCTGTCCTGTGGTCACATCGTCTTTGACCTTTTTGGTAGCCCGAGAGTAGACGACGTTGCCCGTCGCACCTGCCACTGAGTCCAGTGCATCCACCAGTGGCACACCGGCAGAAAACGTGGTCGCCAAAGTACGCGTAAAACGAGCATAACAAGAACTGTTCATGATCGGGCCAATAACTGGCAGTTTCAGAGTCAGCTTATCAAGTGCGTCACGGACTTCCTGCGATCGCAGTTTCGCTTCTCTGAAGACGAAGCCAAAGATGACACCACCAATCAATATCTTCCACCAATGCGCGATGGCCAGATCTGACAAATTCAAAACAAAGAGAGTAAACGCTGGCAGTTCGGCGCCGAAACTGGAGAATGTTTCGGCAAATTGCGGTACAACCTTGATTAACAGGATGCCGGTAACCACAATTGCCACAGCGACAACCGCGATCGGATAGTTCATCGCTTTCTTGATCTTGGCCTTCAATGCCTCGGATTTTTCTTTATACGTGGCCAATCGATCGAGCATGGTTTCCAAAGAACCTGACTGTTCGCCAGCATCTACCAGATTACAGAACAAGTCATCAAAATAGCGCGGGTGTTTGCGGATACAGTCGGCAAAATTATTACCAGAGGCAACGTCGTCACGAATACTGAGAACTAACAATCGCATCGACGGATTTTCCAGAGATTCACCGACAATTTCGAAAGACTGCACCAGCGGAATACCGGACTTCATCATTGTGGCCAATTGTCGGGTGAAAACGGCAATATCACCGGGCTTGATCTTTTGCTTTTTGGGGCCGAACAGATCCTTGGGCTTGCGTCTTACCTTGGTGGTTCGAATGCCTTGTTTGCGTAGTTGCGCACGCACGAGGGCCATACTGCTTCCCTGGACTTCACCTTTGGCTTTGTTGCCATTCTTGTCGGTGCCGTGCCAGATAAACGTATTTTGTGCCGCTTCTGTTGCCATGCTGAGCCTCGGTCTTGTTGGTTCTCCCGATGATGTGTCTACTATAGCACGCATCGGTTAAAAAAGTGTATTAAGTCAGCCGGTTAGCCTCCTCCAGGCTGGTGAGCCCGGCTCTGACTTTGAGCAGTGCCGACTGTCTCAAGGTGGTTACTCCAGACGCTTCCACGGACTGCTCGAAAGTCGTCATGCCTTGATCTGCCATGATATGACGAGACAGGGTGGTTGAGATGGGAACTACTTCATAAATTCCAATTCTGCCCTTATAACCGGCATGACATTCGTGACAGCCATTGGCCTTGTAAAGCGTAGCTTGCTCATCACCGAGCTGGGCTAATCCTTCCTGCGCCAAATCTTGCTCTGTGAAGGTGGCGGCTTGTTTGCAATTTGAGCACAGTTTGCGGAGTAGACGCTGCGCAATCACGAGGCTGATGCTGTTGGCAAGATTGAAGCCTTTCACGCCCATGCTTTGCAAGCGAGTGAGGCTTTCTATGGCACTGTTAGTATGCAGGGTTGAAAGTACCAGATGTCCGGTCTGGGCCGCTTTGACGGCTATCTCAGCAGTTTCCTGATCGCGGATTTCACCAACCATCAGAACGTCGGGGTCCTGACGCAGAAACGCGCGCATTGCCGTGGAAAAATTTAATCCCTGTTGCGTATTTACCTGCACCTGATTGATACCCGGCATTGGTAACTCCACCGGATCTTCAGCTGTAGCGATGTTGCGCAGGTCGTCATTGATGTGCTTCAAGGCGGCGTACAATGTGCTGGATTTACCACTGCCTGTCGGCCCGGTGACGAGTATCATGCCCTGGCTTTTTCGTAGTGCTGTCAACAAGTGCTGCTTTTGCGCGGCTTCCAGCCCAAGCCGGTCCACCTCGAGGGCGGCATGATCAATTTGCAGTAGCCGCAGGACCAGCTTTTCGCCCCAGATAGTAGGTACGGAACTTACGCGAAACTCCACCACTTCGTTGCGCTTGTATTGCAGTCGCAGGCGGCCATCTTGCGGGAGTCGGCGTTCAGCAACGTCCATGCGTGCCATGACCTTGATGCGCGCGGCGATACGGCTGGCTGCATGGGCAGGTATTTGCCCCACCATGTGCAGCACACCATCATTGCGAAAACGAATGCGACACTGCTTTTCAAAGGGTTCGAGGTGAATGTCTGACGTATTGGATTGCACGGCATCATTGAGCAGTTTGTTCACCAAGCCGACGATAGGACGGTCATCATCGGGATTGAATTGCTGGTCGTTGGCCAATTGTTGCTGGGCAGCGTCAGTATGGCTTGCTTGTTTGCCAATCGCCGAGAAATCCTGCTGGCGGACCATTCGGTCCAATATCGTGTTAAGTTGATCATGGGCAGCGACGATGACGTTGACGGCGCGATTGGTGTGAAAGCGAAGCTCCTGAAAAGCAGTATCCTGGTCGGGGTTGCTGGCGACAACCGTCAATACATTGCTGTGAGCTTTTACTGGTAGTAGCCGGTGCTTTTTAATCAGCGACAGGGCAACAAGTTGTTCGGGATTTTCCGGCAGGTGAATGGCTTTCAGATCGACAACGGGCAGCTGGTAGACATTCGCAAGAGCCTCCGCAAGTACCAATTTGTCCAGCTGCGGCTGATCCAGCAGCCAGTGCAAGAAGAGCTGACAATTGCCTTGCGATTGTTTGATGGCCTTCTTGAGTTGCGCCACTGGCAGGGCCTGACGAGTGGCCAGTTCATGACTCAATGTCCGAATCCGGTTCTGAGGCTGAGCAGTGCTCGATTCCATCACAGTTTTTACCATGGTGGTTAGAGGGTGAATTCAATATAGTTTACTATTCGCGGGTGGCCAATCTTCTGGGAAAATACGTAAAAAAAGCAAATTGGCAGCTTGGCGTAGTGGGCAATTGAAAGGTTAAACGGTTAAAAGGTTGGCCAATCGGAAAAGTGAAAACTTGATAACACTGAGGAAATTTTAATGAATCGATGGCAAGCATTTGGCATTCATTTGGGCGTTAGCGTTTCGATATTCCTGGTATTGCTCGGAATCATAGTTGCCGTCTGGTTTCCTGGAATTCTGTTCAGCATTGATGGTGGCTGGAACGGTTTGCGCATTATTATCGCAGTCGACCTTGTGCTTGGTCCCTTGCTCACTCTGATTGTCTTCAAGGCAGGCAAGCCCGGCCTGAAATTTGATTTGACCTGTATTGCCCTTTTTCAAGCCGTGTGTATGGCTGGTGGTATGTGGGTTGTCCATAGCGAAAGGCCGGTGGCGCTGGTGCTGGCCTTCGATACAATCTATAGCCTTACCGCCGACGAATTTGCCGACTACGAGAAAGATGTAAGTGTTTTACAGACATTTCCGGGCAGTTCCCCCAAGCTCGTCTACACTGAGCTACCAGAGAATCAAGTCAGCGCCGAAATCGCGAATATTCGAGGGCAATTTATTGGCGACCCGTTGTTTATTCAAACAGATCGCTATAGACCGTTTCCGGCGACAGAGGCAGAGGTTGCGGCAATATACCGCTGGGAAGAAGCGGTGCGACGACAAGTGTCTGATGAGTTACTTGAGCAAATTCCCGAAAGCTGTTTGCTAAGCAAGTTTGTTTCTGCGGTGACGACCGGCTTCGTGTGTTTTGATGCTGGCTCGCGCGAATTGGTAGAGTTCTATTCGTTGGACTATACGCGGACTTCCACTCAGTCCAATGTCAGCACTGCCAGTCTTTGACAGGTCGGCTCTAATAAAGCGACTCGCTAACTAGCAGTAACCCCCATCAACACAAGTTCCACCGGACGTCCATTGCACTGGTGCCGCAACGCCATCGGGTGTGAGGGTGTAGGTGACATCTTCCAGATCAGACCCGTCTGCCCGCCAGGTGACCGTGATCACGCCGTCGGTTACGGAAATGCCATGTGTGGTGGCCGCTTGCGCCTGTACCGGTGGTATGCCGTTGGTGCCTGAGTCAGCATCAGTCACGTCATTGAGTCGGTTGGCATAGACCTGAGAGAGGAATGCTGTTCTGTGGTAGCCAATGGCAAGAATAGCTTCAGAGAATCGGGCGCGATTTCTGTACAAGTCATAGGCAGGGAGTGCAACTGAGACCAGAATGCCGATGATAGCGGTCACAATCATCAACTCGATAAGAGTAAAGCCTTGTTGTCTGGGTTGTGTCATCACTGTGTTCCCTGTGCGCTAACCGCGTTGATTGATACTAGTGAGTCTCTGTCCCATTCGCTCTCAATTCATTCTCAATGGGCTACTAAATTCTGGATAACAAGTGTTCTGGTTGGAGCGGGAATTGAAGTCAGCCAGCCATTCGAGGAGGTCAGTGATTGGTGGCTGATAGGGCCGGTGTCGGCAGCTTCATCGGGAGGTGAGAAGCTGCCGGACCGGTTTGTATCAAATTGACTGCAATGGGCTTAGCAAAGACCGTTGGTCAGACAAGAAGATCCTGCATCACTCCACTGAACAGGAGGTGTTACACCGTCAGCAGTCAGGATGTAAGTAATACCATCCAGTGCGCTGCCGTCATCCTGCCAAGTCATAGTGATGGCGCCGTTCAATACGGACGCACCGTGAGTAGTGGCAGCTACAGCTACGTCAGCAGGGATACCCAGAGTACCTGCGTCGAGGTCAGCTAGTGCGCAACCGTTACAGCGAGTCTGAATGGCCAACTCAACCGCAGTTTTGCGCGGCGTAACAGCCAGTACCAGCTCAGAGAAAGCGGCGCGGTTTGAATAGTTCTGGTAAGCCGGCAGCGCAACAGCGGCCAGAATACCGATGATCGCAACAACGATCATCAATTCGATCAAGGTAAAACCTTTTACATTCTTCATTGATTTGCTCCTGGTGAAAACACCAATGTCAGTGAACATGAACAACAGGCCTCAGCCTGTAAACCATAAATTCGGAAATGGCTGCCTTACACAGAGCAACTATCAAGCCAGAACCGCTGGAAAATATGTAACATTATGAATACTAAGGATAATTTAATTTTAGCCTGGCGCGGGCTGCAAATTGTCTCTTAGCAGTGTGGCGGGAATCAGCAAGTTGTCCAACAGCGAATGTTAGGAAGTGACAAAAATTGTCATTATGCGCGAACAAGAGAGGCGCAATTTGTCACTCGCAAGGCTTAATCCAGACCGGGTTCACACTAACGATCCCGCTATGGCCTTTAGTTCTGGGCAAGCCCTGCAAAACCTGATTTCATAGCGAGCTTTGCTATTCAGACCCCACTGCCAGCCGCAGTAAACTCTATGCCCAGTATCAAACAACCACTATTGTCATCACCCAATGCCGTTCTTCAGGCCGGTTTTGCCGTCGGGCTGACAGTGCTGCTGTTTGCTACCTATTGGCTCTACTCGCCGGGCTTGTCAGGGGCTTTTATTTTCGATGATTTCTGGAATCTGGAGCCGCTTGGTAGTGGTGCCGGAGTGCAAGACTGGTCAAGTCTGCGGCAATTTGTCTTTGGCAATATTTCCGGGCCGACTGGCCGACCAGTCTCCATGCTTTCCTTTCTGCTTGATGCGCAGGATTGGCCTGCCAACGCCGCCGCGTTCAAGGCGACTAATATTAAGATACATCTGCTGACCGGTGCTGCGCTTTGCTGGCTCTCTCTATTAGCCGGCATGGCCTTAGGCCTCAGTGAATGGCGCAACATGCTGTTGGCATTGGCTGTCACTGCTGTCTGGTTATTACACCCTTTGAATGTCAGTACGACTCTCTATGTTGTTCAGCGAATGACACAGCTCATGGCGCTGTTTTCGATCCTGGCATTGGTCTGTTATTGCAAGGCGCGATTACAGATTGACGGGCAAAGTCCCAAAGCGCTCACACTGCTTTTTCTGACGCTTTGCCCGTTTGGTCTGCTGGGGGTACTGAGTAAAGAAAATGGCGCTTTGCTGCTTCTGTTAATAGTCATTCTGGAGTTCACACTGTTTGCCGGAAAGTCGAGAGCCGGATTAGTGCGCTGGTGGTTTCGGCTTGGGATTTATCTGCCGTTGTTGTTCATGCTGATTTACAGCATGCTGACACTGCCGGCGAGCCTCGAAACCTATGCCACTCGCGGATTCACGCTCGGAGAACGATTGCTGACTGAGTCCCGCATACTACTTGCCTACTTGCGCGAAATCGCCGTTCCTACCGGAATAGGTAAAGGCTTGTTTCATGATGATTACGTCGTGTCGCGAGGGCTATTCAATCCCCTGACCACTGTGTTTTCACTACTGTGTATTAGCAGCTTGTTGCTGAGCGCGTTCAAACTGCGGTTGCGGCAACCGGTGTATGCATTGGCAGTGTTCTGGTTCTTCGCGTTGCATATTCTCGAATCCACTTACTTGCCATTGGAGCTGTATTTCGAGCACCGCAACTATCTGCCGATGATTGGGCCGCTCTTCGCTGCAGGCTTCTATCTGCTCAAGTATGCCGATCAACTTACTGTGCAAATGAATCGTAATTTACTATATGTCGCAGTGTTGATATTTATCGCGCTGTCTGCATTTTCCACTCGCAGTCTGGCTTTGCAGTGGGGCAATCAATTGCTTCTGGTCAATGATTGGGCGCAGGAGCGGCCAAACTCGGTGCGTGCGCAGCTAACAGTGGCCGAATATCTAACTACACTGGAGCGCCCGGATCTGGCCATGGAGGAATATACCAGGCTGCTGCAGATTGCACCGAATGAGGTGACTATTCTGTTGCAGGCCTGGAATCATGCGTGTCAGTACGGATTTTCCGAGCCTGTGACGCTGCGTGAAATAGTGAATAATCCACAACTTGTTTATGAGCAGAACGATATCGTATTTCACCTGCGCGCTTTGCATCAGAATCTGCAAGATGCCGCGTGTGAGTTTCCCGAGCTCGCGGAGATTGAGGCCTTATTCGCCCGCATCGACGAATTTGCCATGCCTGATTGGCGGCAGGCGGCGTTATATCGTCAGTTGTCAGATGTGTATGTCCACTTTCGGCGTCTCGATCCGGCATTGATTAATCTCACTCGGGCATTTGAAATTCAGCCAAGGGCTTCTATTGCTGTTCGTCAGGCGACGTTGTCAGCTTCTGCTGGCAATTACTCCGATGCGCTGATATTTCTGGAACGCGCGCGCACAGCTGATCAGCAACGGAATCCGTTGCTGCCCTCGGCTGAAGACGCAATTAGTCAGTTGGAAGAGGAGTTGCGAGCGCAGCTGCCGACAAACTAGATTGAACGTCTCGATAAGCCAAGCTTGGGAAACCCGGTCATGAAACTGTCTATTGTCATTCCTGCCAAAAATGAAGCGGAAAACCTGATTGAATTTTTGCCCCGCTTGAAAGCACAGGTAGGCGATGCCGAGTGTATTGTTGTCAACGACGGCTCGACCGACAACACAGTGGAGATATGTGAGCAACATGGCGTCAGGGTAATCTCCCATCCTTACAGTAAAGGCAATGGTGCAGCGATCAAATCCGGTGCCCGCGCGGCTACTGGTGACGTGATTGTTTTTCTTGACGGCGATGGTCAGCATAAACCCGAAGACATTCCGCGCTTGTTGGCAAAATTGGAGAAGGGCTATGACATGGTAGTCGGGGCCCGTGATCGTGCGTCACAGGCTGACAGCTATCGGGCCATCGCCAATGGCATCTATAACTGGTTGTCATCCACTATGACGGGCCATGACATCAAGGATCTTACTTCAGGCTTTCGTGCCGTGCGGGCGGACAAGTTTCGCGAGTTCATCTACTTGTTGCCCAATGGCTTTTCCTATCCGACAACCTGCACCATGGCATTTTTCCGGGCAGGGTACTCCGTCGGCTATCTGCCGATTGAAACTGAAACCCGTCAGGGTAAGAGCCACATCAGCCCACTCAAAGACGGGGTCAGGTTTCTGGTCATTATTTTCAAAGTGGCGGTGCTTTATTCGCCGCTGAAAATATTCCTGCCAGTTGCTACCGGGTACTTTTTGCTCGGCTGCATGTACTATTTTTATACTTTTGTCACAGATGGGCGGTTCACGAATATGAGCGCCGTACTTTTTATGACAGCGATCCTGATTTTTCTCATTGGTCTGGTATCGGAGCAGGTGACCACACTCATGTATAAGGATAGTGACAAGGATTAGCGTTGCTGCCAGGCCTGTGCCGGCGGCATTGGCAATTGCCATGCCTGGGAGAGTGGTGAATAGTGATGATGAATCCTGTTTGGCGATACGGTCGTATTAAATCTATAGGACAGCCGGAACAGGCAAAGCGTGACGAATTGCAACACGTCACACAGTTCAGGTTTCGTTCAGTTGTTGCGCACTAAGCTGTAAGCACGTTCAATCAAGTAACTGTCTGAAAATTAGACAGTTTATGCCGAAAAGATGAATAAATGCCCGGCTAATTTGACTTGATAACGCGGCGGTAGTGGTTTAAGGTTACGGCCCTTTGTCACACGCCCAACGGCGCAGCTCTGGCGCCTAAGCCGTATAAGTAGTTAGCACTTGTTGCCCCGAGAAATGGTTTCACAGGGAAGCGAGAGTGCGGAGGAAAGCAGAAATGAAGACAAGCATTAAAATTGTAGCTCGACTGCTCGTTATGGCCGGACTGGTCATGGGTACGCAGGCCTTTGCACAGGACAAGACTGTTGCAGATGGCGTCTTTACCGACGCGCAAGTGGAAGCTGGTAAGCAGGTCTATGATGATTCCTGTTCATCGTGCCACAACATGCGTTTCTATCAGGACACATTACGCTCCTGGAACAGTCAGCCACTGCTCTATTTGTGGGAAGCGGTACTGGGTACGATGCCTGCTGACAATCCCGGTTCACTAATGCTTGATGAGTACACGAATGTGCTGGCTTATATTCTCAATGAGAATGGTTTCCCAACAGGCGAGACTGAGCTGGACCCGGATAACGGCATGAGCGATATCAGCATCCTGCCACCGAAATAAGCAGGGTCTGCTGGCGAATGCTACCAGTCTGTTAACAAGATAGCCAAACAAAAATGCCGAACATTGTTCGGCATTTTTTTGTCTGCGACAGCTGTTTTGCGCTACTGAAAATTCACGGATTCCTCATCCTGACAGTCGTCGAGAATGCGACTGATCGTGCTTCTGTCGCTGGAGCCAAGTTGCAGATCGTACTTGTCAGCCACGGCTTCCCAGGTGCGAACGTACTCGCATTGGAACTCTTCGCGGGGCAGGTAGCGGTCCGGTCCGCGATCACGCTTGCGACGAATTTCCCGTTTATCGACAATCGCCATATTCAACGGGTCATTGGAAAATTGCAATTTTTGCTGCGGAGTCCACTGATCGCCGCCATGGGTATGGGCATAGAGGCGCGGGATTATGTGGTCGACGTCCACTTGCACGGCGACATTGAAAACGTCTCCCGTATACTCATCCAGCCATTCCCCAGTGCGCACGACGCAGTTGCGCGGATTGGTATAGCGTACTTCTGCGCGGCTGGTGAGGATCAGCATTTCTTGCCGGGTCGATTGGCAGTCCTCGTCATAGTCTTCTTCGAAAGACCAGTCGTCCTCATTGAAAAACTTCTCACGTTCGCGATAGTTGGTCATGAGGCTGTCGCGCCGCATGCGACTGGTACTGAAAGTATCCGGCATTTCACAGCCAGTCATATGGCAGTGATACGAACGGCCATAGTAGTGTCCACCGTTGATATCAGTGCTACCGGGGTGACTGCTCACCAGAGCAGGTACCAGCCCCAGACATGCGCCTAGCAATAATTTGGTTTTTGTCTGATTGGATTTTTTATTGATCGCTGCATTATTAACCGCATTGTTGAGCATAGTACCTCCGAAATTGCCTGTCTTGCGTTCCCGGAATCTAGCGGGTGGCGGGAATTCACACCAGTAATAAGGATAAATCAATGGCGCGGCAATGTTTGGTGATTGCGCCGACTGATATGTAGTCTACGCCAGTCTCTGCGATGCTGACCAGTGTCGTACTGTCGATACCGCCCGATGCTTCGAGTTTACAGCGCCCGGCCGTGGTCGCTACAGCAGTGCGTATTGCCTCTATGGCAAAATTATCGAGCATGACGATATCAGCTCCGGCATTGATAGCCTGATCCAGTTGCGCCAGCGATTGCACCTCGATTTCAACCGGTTTGCCCGGTTGCTGTCGGCGGGCTGTCGTAATCGCCTCAGCGATACCTGAGCAAGCAGCGATATGATTTTCCTTGATCAGAAAAGCATCAAACAGACCCATGCGGTGATTTTGCCCGCCACCCACGGCGACGGCGTATTTTTGTGCCACCCGGAGACCGGGAATTGTCTTTCTCGTGTCTAGGATCTTGACGTTGGTATGGGCCACTTGCTTGACCAATTGCTGTGTTGCCGTTGCCACAGCTGACAGCGTTTGCAAAAAATTCAATGCGCAACGTTCGCCGGTCATAATGGCGCGGGCTGGGCCTTGCAGAATTACTAACTCATCATTAGTGGTAAATGGGTCACCATCGTGAAACTGCCAGTCAATTTGAATCGCGGCATCAAGCTGCCGGAAAACTTCATTGGCCCAGTCGGTCCCGCACAGGATGCCGGACTCACGCGCCAGTATCCGCGCTGTCACCCGGGTTTCTGCTGGAATGAGTCCGGCAGTGATATCACCGCTACCCACGTCTTCGGCCAGTGCGTGCGAGACATTGGCGCGCACGGAGTGCAAATCAGGTTGTGATGTGTGCATTACTGAGGAATCTGTCGCAAGGTAAGTGTCGAGCCGCGCTGCGTGAATTCAACATGTTGCAGGGCGCTCATGCCAAGCAGAATTGTATCACCCATCATGCTGGGTGTGATGCTGGCGCGAATATTCCGAAAGACAATATTGCCGATCGTGAGTTGCCCGACCTCCGTGGTGTACACATCCACGACGCCATTGGCGGTGGTGGCCTGTGAGCGATAGCCGGGAATCAGATCAGCTACTTCGGCGATATGCTCAGGAATCGCGACATCGGTTGCGCCGGTATCAAGGAGAAATGTAACGGGTACATTATTGACTGTGCCTCCGGCAACGTAGTGACCCTGCCGATTGCGCTCCAGCAACACTTCGCGAACCCCGGAACTTGTCTCCATAGTTTGGGGATTGCGGTTCGGATTGACCCGATTATCGAGAATGTCATTAAAAAAATAAGTGAGTGCCAGCAAGCTGAAGCCCAGGCAAGCCGTTAGCATACCGAGGCCGAGTCGCTTGCCTGGAGAACCATTTTCGGGGGAAGACATTGGCCAAATTATGGCGCATCAACCCTGAATTAGAAAGTGTGATTCGGGTCAAGTTTTTGTAACTTTATTAAAAATCTAACTGGTTGAAAATTAACGGGTTTAATTTGTCGTCCGGCGAGTCTGTGAGCGATTTCAATTTCTCCATATTGCAGCAATGGTATACAGATGCTGCGTAGGAATTATGAGCAGGGCAGGAAGGAAACCATGTCATTCGCAACGGAAATAAGCAATGCCACAGCATTGGATGCTGTTGACACCGTGCTGATTGAAAAAGTGCGCTGGTCGCTTCGCCAACGGCTGCGTAAACAGATGCAAGTTCTGTGTAGCGACTTCTTCGATGAAACTGACGACTTTCTATTCGGTAGTGGTCAAAAAGGTCAGTTTGCCGACGACAGTATTTATCTTAACGCCATGCGCGAACTGCGTACTCGGCAAACACATTTCGAAGATCGATTTCTCGACAGCGTCATCAAGCATATCAAACACTCCTATTTGCCAGCCGGCCGAGCACGTCATCAATCTGATTTTTCTCTCGAACGCTCTGCAGGAATCGAATCTATAGAAATCGACCTGGCGCTTAAATCCATGCGCCGGAAAGCCGATAAAACCTATCTTGGACTGACTCGTCAGGTTGAGGATGCGCAGCGGACCATGCGTACCACCATGCAAGCGGAATTAATCGGTTCCAGTGTGATTCTGGATGCCGTGTGTGAAGCCTTCGCGTGGAATCATTCGTTGTTCAAGCTGCCGCTCGAGATTCGCTTGGTGGTAATCAAGCTGTTTGAACAGCATTTCGTCTTGCGCATGGAAAAATACTTCCTCGACATTATCAGTATTGTGAATAATGTGAGCGACCCGAATTTTGTCGATAAACTTTATTCATCATCGTCAGCATTTCGTTCCTATGCCAATCAGAAATCGAAGACGGTTTTTCAGTCGGCGCCAGTCAAGCAGCTTACAGCTCAGCATGCAGCCAAACCCGGCATTGTCGAGTCTGCTGTTGGGCAATTAATGGCTTCCATTATGGAGCACAAGCAACTCCCCGAATTCGTAACCCAGATGTTGGAAACCAAATGGCGGAACGTCATGTTTTTAATTGGCCTTAACAAGGGATGCACGAGTATTGAGTGGAGTGAGGCCAGGCATGCGGCGAATATGTTGGCCACGGTAGTCGACGGCGTCATCGATTTGCTGGAAGTCGATAGTGCGTCATTGCAGTCCCAGCTGCAGCAGGGCTTCGCACTCATTCAGATGCCAACGGTTGAACAGCAGGCTTTCTTCGCTGAATTGGAAAGCTATCTTGGCAGCCAGAGCAAACCTCAACCTGGAGTAAAACTCAGTCAGGGTGTTGGCGTGAGTCGTCGGCGTTTGGACAACTCTATGGAAGCATTGGTCAGCCCTTCTGGTGAAAGCATTCTTGATCAGGATGATCTGGATGAAATCGCCAAAATGCTGGGCGATGACAAAGGTCCAGGCAGTCAGCGCGAATTGTCAGACTATCTTGTCGATGTGGATGCGCTGAAGAGACCGGAAGTTGTCGATTTCATGCTCAATGGTGCCTATGTACAATGCTTGCTGCGCAGAACTGACGATGAACAAGCCATGTACACGATTAGCAAGCAAGGTTCGAAAATTTCCATTACCCGAACGCGTCTGGGGCTGGCTTTGGCATTGCAGTCCGGTGAGTTACGCCGCAAGTCTGAAAAGCCGATGCATGACAGTGATTCGCGTACAATCATGGAACCAGCCTCGCGGACCCGACATTGATTGCTGATCACTGGTCAGGCTTCGCAACCTCTCTTTCGCTTTATATCACTCAAGGCCTTGCTGTCTTATCTCCTTGCGCCGGCATTTCACTGGGCGGCTTCCTGCTTGTGCTACCATAGATAATCCGTAGCTACACTGGTGACCGGGTGACCATGTCCCAACCTTACACAATAGCCAATGGCCTGCTTGCGCAGGCACGATTCGTGGCATCGCCTAATTGCAGCGAGCGGGGCGCTCCAGTTGATCTGCTCATCATTCACAATATCAGCCTGCCTCCCGGTCAGTTTGGCACTGGCTGTGTCGAAGACTTGTTCTGTAATCGTCTTGATCCGGTTGCGCACCCCTTTTTTGCTGAGATTCGTGATCTGCGCGTATCGGCGCATTTGCTGATTGATAGGCTGGGCGACGTGACCCAATTTGTCCCCTTCGACAAGAAAGCCTGGCATGCTGGAGAATCTCTGCACGCCGGACGTAGCAATTGCAATGAGTTTTCTATAGGTATCGAATTGGAAGGTACTGATGACAGCGGGTTTACTGATGCGCAGTATGACCAGCTAAGCGCAATTACCAAGGCATTGTTTGCGCAGTTTCCACAATTGAATGCCGAGCGGATTGTAGGGCATAGTGACGTGGCGCCGGGGCGTAAGACTGATCCCGGACCAGGCTTTGACTGGGCGCGTTATCGCCGTGCAGTTGGCGATTGATGGCAGGGGTTCTAATAAATTGAGGTTGCAAAGCACATGAGTTTTCTGGTGATTTTGATTAGCCTGGCAGTGAATTATTTATGGCTGCGCGATCATGATCGTTTTGATGATGGCTGGTTTTTCCGCTTTCGGCATCGTATGGAGCAGACCAGTAGCGAACTGTCGGCCAAGTTGCCTGTGAGCTGGCCAATAAACTTGCTATTGATCTATGGCATCCCGCTAACGACATTGATCCTGTTGCTGTTATTTATCGCCGGCAAAGCCTATGGAATCCCTACCATGTTGGTCCATATATTGGTGTTGCTGGTGGCATTCGATCGCACCCAGCCTGGGCAATTGGCGCGGCAATTTCTCACTCGCTGGCGCCAGAATGATGTTGAGGGCTGTGAAGAGTTGGTACGGCTGGAATTTGCGGTGCCTGTAGATACTGCATTTGAATCGCCTGCACAGCTTGGCAGCTACTTTAGCAAACAGCTTACTTACCGCTGGTTCGAACGCTTATTCGTCATGTTCTTCTGGTACATGGTTGGTGGCCCCGTCGCTACTCTGATTTGTTACATTACTTACCAATTGCGCGACAGCCACGGACAGGATCAGGCAGTAAAAGAAGTAGCAATAATTGATTGGGCAATTGCTCTGCTGGAATGGTTGCCGCTGCGCTTGCTCGCGTTGACCTTCTCGCTGGCCGGTAATTTTGTGACTTGTTTTGAGCGCATGAAACAATCATTTTGGTCTTTCAGTAAGGACTTTGCGGCAGCCGATATGTTGGCTGCCTATGCCGGCTGTGCCTTGTCGGGGCTGATCACTGAATATTCGCAGGATATTGACGATAATGAAGAGGCAACTGCTGCGAGCGAGGCTCTGGCCGTCACGGCTGCGCCTCTTAATGAAGAGCAGCGGCAAGTGGCCGCTGAACTGGCGGCATTGCGCGGTTTGCTGGAACGCAGTCAGGCTATCTGGTTGGCAGTGCTGGCTCTCATTACGATTTTCGCGATTCCCTGAGTTGGATCAGTCGGCACGCGATGAACAGACAATTCGCTTGCAGCCTTTAAAATTGTGGCAAACTAACCAACTATAGTGATCGGAAATGTAGTATTTGCCGGAATTTGGCGAAATCGATTGCGGGCGAGCTCTTGCTGAGATCAGTGAAAACAATCTAAGCTATTGATATTTAAGTACTAAAAAACTGAGTGTAAACGGCTCAGAAAAATTCTCTTTTTGTAGTATTACTACATAATCGAGCAAATTCGAATGGAAAAGCGGCTACTTTTTCAGTAAAATGCCGCGCAATTTGTAATTAATTTACATGAGGATAAAACGCTGACAGTGATCCTGGCAGCGCACAGGACCTACCCATGACTCAGCAACAAGATTCGAATCCACAGGAAACCCAAGAGTGGCTTGAAGCCCTCGACTCAGTCATTGACGTGGAAGGCATTGAACGTGCCCACTATTTGATTGAAAACCTGAACAACAGCGCTATCCGCACTGGCAAATTCGTCCCGATCACCTCGGTAACAACGCCTTACAGTAATACGATCTCGCCGCAGAACGAAGAGCGTATGCCGGGCGACATGTTCATGGAGCGCCAGATTCGCGGCATCGTGCGCTGGAATGCCATGGCCATGGTGATGCGCGCCAATACACGTGACAGCAGTATTGGCGGGCACCTGTCCAGCTTTGCCTCCGCTGCGACCTTATACGATGTAGGTTTTAACTATTTCTTCCGCGGCGCTACCGAAGAGCATGAAGGCGACCTGGTTTATTTTCAGGGCCACTCTTCGCCGGGCATTTATTCGCGTTCTTTTCTCGAAGGTCGACTGAGCGAAGAACAATTGGATAACTTTCGTCAGGAAGTTGGCGGCAATGGCTTGTCGTCCTATCCACACCCCTGGCTAATGCCGGACTACTGGCAATTCCCGACCGTTTCGATGGGGCTGGGGCCTATTGCCGCGATCTATCAAGCGCATGTCATGAAATATCAGACCTCGCGTGGTCTGGTTGATAATTCCGATCGCAAGATCTGGGCGTTTCTGGGTGACGGTGAGATGGATGAGCCGGAATCGTTGGGCGCCATCTCCAAAGCTGGTCGGGAAAAACTCGACAATCTGATATTTGTTATCAACTGTAATCTGCAACGCCTGGATGGTCCGGTGCGTGGTAATGGCAAGATTATTCAGGAGCTTGAGGGTATCTTCCGCGGTGCTGGCTGGAATGTCATCAAGGTTGTCTGGGGGCGGCACTGGGATCAGCTATTGCAAGCTGATACTGACGGTCTGCTGCAGGCGCGCATGGATGAAGTTGTGGATGGTGAGTATCAAAACTATGCCAGCCGTGGCGGGGCTTATACGCGTGAGCATTTCTTCGGCAAGTCGCCGGAGTTGTTGAAGATGGTCGAGCATCTGTCAGATGACGACATCATGGCGCTGAACCGCGGTGGTCACGATCCTTACAAGGTTTACGCGGCCTATGCCCAGGCTGCCAAAGCCGACGGTCGTCCAACAGTGATTCTCGCCAAGACCGTGAAAGGCTACGCTTTTGGTGGTGGCGCAGAAGCACAGAACGCCACTCACTCTGTGAAGAAACTGGATGTTGAGTCGCTGAAGAAATTCCGCGATCGCTTTGGTATTCCAATCGATGATGAAGATCTCGAGAAAGTGCCGTATTACCGTCCGGAAGAAGACAGTCTGGAGCTGCGCTACATGCGCAAGATGCGCGAAGAGTTGGGTGGGCCGGTGCCAAACCGCCGCTCCAAGACCTATGCGCTACCGATTCCGGATCAGTCCGCCTTCGAAGCGCAGATCAAGAGCAGCGGTGATCGTGAGCTGTCAACCACCATGGCGTTCGTGCGTATACTGTCCACGCTGTGCAAAGACAAAGAGCTGGGTCAGCGTGTCGTGCCGATCGTGCCTGATGAAGCACGAACTTTCGGTATGGAAGGTATGTTCCGCCAAATGGGCATCTACTCATCGGTGGGCCAACTGTACGATCCAGCCGACTCCAATCAGGTCATGTACTATCGTGAAGACAAGCAAGGCCAGATGCTGGAAGAAGGCATTACCGAAGCCGGTTCCTTCTCTGCCTGGTTGGCAGCAGCGACCTCTTACAGTGTCAGTAACTATCCGCTGATTCCGTTCTATATTTATTATTCGATGTTTGGTTTCCAGCGCGTGGGGGACTTGTGCTGGTTGGCCGGTGATTCTCAGGCGCGTGGCTTTCTTATTGGCGCCACTGCTGGTCGTACGACACTGAACGGTGAAGGTTTGCAGCACCAGGATGGCCACAGCCATTTGATGGCAGCCACTATTCCTAACTGCGTAACCTATGATCCAACTTATTCCTACGAGCTAGCTGTGATTGTCCGTGACGGTTTACGCCGCATGTATGATGAAATGGAATCAGTGTTCTATTACATCACGACCATGAATGAAAACTATCAGCATCCAGCGATGCCAAAAGGTGCTGAAGAAGGCATCATTAAAGGTATGTACTTGCTGGAAGACGGTGGTGCCAAAGAATACAAGGTAACGAAGTCTGTTTTAGGTAAAGACCGTATTCGTTTGCTGGGTAGTGGCACTATTCTTCGCGAAGTCCGTGAGGCTGCGCAGATTCTGCGTGACGAATTCTCTGTTGCTGTGGATGTCTGGAGCGTTACCAGTTACAACGAGCTGCGTCGTGATGCGCTGGCTATTGAGCGCGAGAACATGATGAACCCGACCAAGAAAGCCAAGGTGCCTTATGTCACCGAGCAGTTGCAAAAGCAATCTGGTCCGGTTATTTCCACGACAGACTACATGAAGTCTTATTCAGACCAGATTCGTGAGTTTATCCCTGCGCGCTACCGCGTGATGGGTACTGACGGTTTTGGTCGCAGTGACAGCCGCGAACAATTGCGACACTTCTTCGAAGTTGACAGTAAGTTTGTCGTGCTGGCTGCATTGACTGAACTCAAGGAAGCAGGTGCAATTTCTGGTAAGGATATTGCCGCCTATATGAAGAAGTCAGGGATCGATTCGAACAAACCGAATCCCCTGACTGTCTAAGCCAGAAGAACTATTCTCAGGAGTTAGACCTTGGCTATTGAAAACATAAAAGTGCCTGATCTGGGTGATGCCAGTGAAGTCGAAGTAATTGAATTGCTGGTAGCGGTAGGTGATCGTGTCGAAGAGAACGATTCCCTATTGGTATTGGAAAGTGACAAGGCGGCGATGGAAATCCCGGCGCCGATGTCAGGCGTCGTCAAAAGTATTGCCGTTAACCTCGGAGATCAGGTTTCTTCGGGCAGTGAGATGATGGCGCTGGAAATTGATGGCGATGGCGACAGTGACACTTCGGATAAAGACAGTGCTGCGGAGCCGGAAGCCAAAGAGCCGGAACCAGAAGCGAAATCCGAACCAGAGCCAGAGCCTGAATCAGAATCCAAACCCAAGAAAAAATCGGGCGGTGCAGAAGTAACGACGGTAACCGTTCCCGATCTGGGTACAGATGACGAAGTTGAAGTCATCGAAATACACGTTAAAGCGGGTGACTCCGTGTCTGTGGATGATTCCCTGATTACCTTGGAATCGGACAAGGCCGCCATGGAAGTGCCGGCGACTGCCGATGGCACCGTGGAAGAGATGCTCATCAAAGTCGGTGACAAAATAAAGACCGGCGCCGACATTCTGAAGATGAAGGTAGAAGCGGCCGATACGTCGGCAGCAGAACCCGATTCCGAACCGGCAGCAAAATCTGATTCGGGATCTGATTCTGAATCGGATTCTGAATCCAAGTCCAGCGACAAGCCTGCCGAACCTGCGCCACAGAAATCCACTCCGCCAGCACCAAGTGCCGAGGCAAGCAAACCCGGTAGCGGCGGCAAAGTGTATGCCGGTCCTGCGGTTCGCAAGTTGGCACGCGAACTGGGTGTTGATCTGACTCAGGTAAACGGCACTGGCGCCAAATCCCGTGTCGTCAAAGAAGACATTCATGAATTCGTGAAGTCGCGTCTGTCCGGCGCGGCAGCGCCAGCGGGCGGTGCTGTGTCTGCAGTACCTGATATCGATTTCAGTCAGTTTGGTGAGATCGAACAAGTCGATCGCAGCAAACTGGAACGCATTACCGCGACCAATATGCAGCGCAACTGGAATGCTGTACCGCATGTTGCGCAGTTCAACGAAGCTGATGTGACTGACCTTGAAGATTTTCGTGGGGAACTCAAAGCCGAGGCGGAAAAGCGGGGCACCAAGCTGACCTTCATGCCGTTCCTGTTGAAAGCATGTGTCAGGGCCTTGCAGGAATTTCCGCAGTTTAATGCCTCGCTACATTCGTCCGGTCAGTACGTGATTCGCAAGAAGTACTTCCACATCGGCGTGGCAGTGGCGACTCCGGCGGGTTTGGTTGTGCCGGTTATTCGCGATGCTGACAAGAAGTCTATCTGGCAAATCTCGGAAGAGCTGCTGGAACTAACGAAGAAGGCCAAAGAGCGCAAGCTCAAGCCAGACGAAATGCAAGGCGCCTGTTTTACGATCTCCAGTCTTGGTCCGATCGGGGGTACCGGTTTTATCCCCATTGTGAATGCGCCGGAAATCGCAATTCTCGGAGTGGCCAAGACAGCGATCAAGCCTGTGTATATCGATGGCGAATTCAAGCCACGTAAAATGCTGCCTATCACGCTGTCCTATGACCACAAAGCCGTCAATGGTGTAGATGGCGGCATGTTCGCTGACTATCTGGTCAGGCTGCTAGGTGATATTCGTCACCTGGTAATGTAATTGCAGGTGATTCTGTCTTGCCAGTTCGCTCGACAGTCTCAGGCAGGATAAAAAAGCGTCAGTTGTCCCTCGCTGACGCTTTTTATTTGGCATTCATAAGCCGCCGACAAATTCTCCTCGTTCAATACTTCAGCACCAACTCCGACAATACTTTTACCATTGGGTAAAAGCAGCACAATATGATCACAATAGCGTGCCGCGAGATTGATGTCGTGGGTAGCCATTAACATGCCAGCTCCCTGTGCGTGAATGCGTGCCTGAAGCGTGCTCAACAGCCGGGTCTGAAATGCCACATCCAGGTGGTTGCTGGGCTCATCCAGCAAATACAGCGCAGGCGCTTGTGTAATCAGCATAGCCAGTGCGAGTCGTTGGCGTTCGCCGCCCGAAAGCGTATCGATTGCCCGGGCGGCCATCTCGCCAAGTTGAAATTCCTGCAATGCCGCCTGAGCAATCTCCTGGTCTGCTGCTGATTCACTCAGTATTGACTGGCTGTGTGGATGCCTACCCAGCATGACGGTCTCCAGTACGGTGGCGGGCAAGCTGTCGATGCCTTCCTGCAGCAATATGCCAACGTGTTGTGCCAGTTCCCGGCGAGAGAATTGCGCCAGTGATTGGTCTGCGATCTTGATCGTGCCAGAAACGGGCTTATGTAAACCGAGTAAGGAATGCAGCAGCGTCGTCTTGCCAGCGCCATTGCGGCCCAGCAAGCCCCAGCTTTCCCTGGCCTGAATACTGAACGTCAGGGAGTCACAGAGCCGCTGCTCGGCGATCTGCAACTGCACTGATTCTATATGGAGTAGTGACTGGGTCATTTGCTCATCGTACTACGCAGGATAATCAGGAAACCGGGTACGCCAATCACCGCAGTGATGACCCCGACTGGCAATTGTTGCGGGGCGATCAGTGTTCTGGCAAGGCTGTCGGCTATGACCAGAAAGCTGCCACCTAACAAGACAGAACCGGGCAATAAAATACGATGATCCCGGGCACCTACTAGCCGCAGCATATGGGGAATCACCAGACCGACAAAGCCTACCGAACCGGCTACGGTCACAGCAGTAGCAGTAAGAATGGAAGCGGCAATGTACATGCCGGTACGCAGGACATTGATGTTCACGCCTAAACTGATTGCCACAAGCTCGCCGCGTACCAGCACATTCAATGAACGACTCACCAATAATCCACAAATCAGACCTGTTACCAGTAGCAGAAAATGGCCAAGATGCACTTCGCTCTGACTCAGATCCCCCATTAACCAGAACAGCATCGATTGCACGGTATTGGTTGAACTGGTTGTCAGCAGAATATTAATCACTGCGCCCCAGCCAGCGGAGATAACCACGCCGGTCAGCAGCAGGCGCGTCACTGACCATTGCCCAACCCGATTCGCGAGACCGAAGACCAGCAATATTGAAAACAGGGCGCCGGCAAAGGCGGCATTGGTGAGGCCAAGACTGCCCATTCCGAGCAGGATAGCGGACAGGGCGCCTACCGCGGCACCACCTGAGATGCCAAGTATATAGGGATCCGCCAGAGGGTTGCGCAGCAGAACCTGCATGATGACACCAGACAGGGCCAGCAATCCGCCAGTGATGAAGGCTGCCAGGGTGCGCGGCAGACGAATTTCGTTAATCACCTGCACAGCAAGGGGTGAGCCATCACCGGTGAACACGGCAGTCAGTTCACTGATAGAGATCGGTACACTGCCACTGAGTAGTGAGAACACGGCGCTGATCGCCGTTAGCATTAACAGCGCGCCGAGCAGCATTCGTGGTTTGGTGAGGTGCAAATCGATCTCGATCTGGTCGTTAGTGAGTGCCAATTGCCAAGCAGGATGATCGTGCCAGTGGCAATTCTGTCAGGCCGCAAGCATAGCGTATTTATCAGGGAATTGGAGCGTTGTGCCGGCAGGGCGGATAACGCTCAAGTTTCGTAACCGATAGTGGTAAGCTCCCATGGGTTACAAAGGCTATACCGCAAGGGAGAATAATTATGCCGTCATTCGATATAGTGTCCGAAGTCGATTTGCACGAAATCAATAATGCTATTGATCAGGCGAACCGCGAGGTCGGCACGCGATTTGATTTCAAGGGAATCGACGCGAGCTTTAAATTGACTGAACAATCTGACATTGAAGTGAGTGCTGAAGTGGATTTTCAGGTGCAGCAGATGTTGGAGATTTTGCGTAGCAAACTGATCAAGCGAGGGGTGGATACAAAAGCCCTCAAAGAAGGCGACGTGGAGATTACTGGCCAGCGCGCTGTCATGATTGTGAAAGTGCAGCAAGGCATTGAATCGGATCTGGCCAGGAAGATCGTCAAGATGATCAAGGAAACCAAGATCAAAGTACAAACGGCAATTCAAGGCGAGAAGCTTCGGGTCACCGGTAAAAAGCGTGATGACCTACAGCAGGTGATCGCTATGCTGAAAGACACCAATCTGGGAATTCCGCTACAGTACGATAACTTCCGCGATTAATGTTCTCGATTAATGTTCGATAAGACCTGCCGCTAAACGGTTAATAATGCCAACAGTCAATTCATTCAGAGAATCTATCCAGCAACTACGGGACCGTCGCTTCCTGGCCATTTTGTTGTTTGGCTTTGGCAGTGGTTTCCCGTGGGTACTGCATGGTTCGGTCCTGACGCTTTGGCTACAGGAATCCGGCTTCTCCCGCTCAGCCATTGGCTTCATCGGCGCGATCGCCGCGGTGTATGCGTTCAATTGGGTGTGGGCACCGTTCATAGACCGGCTGCGCTTACCGATATTGGGCGACAAGTTCGGTCAGCGCCGTTCCTGGATTCTGCTCTGTCAGTCCATTATCTTGTTACTGGTCCTGGCGATGGGATTTGCCAATCCCGGTGAAAACCTCACGTTTGTTGTCATTCTTGCCCTGGGCATTGCTGCGACGTCGGCAACGCTCGACATTTCCATCGATGCTTACCGTATTACCATTTTCGAACCTGAAGAGATGGATGCCAAGATGCCCTATGCGGCAGCGATGAGTACCACTGGCTGGTTCGCCGGTTATGGATTTGTCGGTGGCGCATTGGCATTGGCACTGGGCGGTGAAACCATGGGTTTTTCCTGGGACGTCGTGTATCGGTTTCTGGTCGGACTCTATGTTGTGCAGATTGCACTGACTTTTCTAACTCCAATCCCAAGTGACGACACGCGTGGCACCACCCAGGCACATATTGCGACAGCGCCGGTCGGTTTCCAGCAATGGGTCGTCAAATATGTCATCGAGCCGTTTCGGGAATTTTTCCGGCGCTGTGGTTTGCAACTGGGTCTGGCGGTGCTGATCCTGCTCATGATATTCCGGCTTGGCGAGGCAATGCTGGGACGCATGTCACTGGTGTTTTACAGCGAGGTTGGCTTTACGACTGACGAGATCAGTTTTTATCAGAAATTTTTCGGTGGTCTGGTAACTGCCGGATTCTCTCTCATCGGCGCCATGATCAATGTGCGTTTCGGGGTAATCCGCGGCCTGTTTGTGGCGGGCATTGCCATGGCCAGTGCCAACCTGTTGTTTGCATTGCTCGCTATTGTTGGGCCAGACACCAATCTGTTCATGTTAGCGCTGTTGGTAGACAACTTCTTCCAGGCCTTCGCGACGGTAGCCTTTGTTTCGTTTATCTCCTATTTTACGAGTCGCACCTATACGGGTACGCAATATGCCCTCATGGCATCCATATCGAATTTTGGTCGGACAACATTGGCCGCTGGCAGTGGTTGGGTTGTGGATGGTTTGGGCGGCGACTGGGCAGTCTTTTTTATTCTGACAGCACTGATGGTCATACCAGGGCTGTGTCTGTTGCTTTGGGTAGGGCGCCTTATGCAACCCTACAGTGATCGCCAGACTAACTATGCTTCATCCTGATTCCAGCGATACCGGGCCATCGAAAAGCGCCCGTCGATAAACACAATCCCTTCTTGTTCCAGTCTTGCTTTCTGCCGCAAATACTCACTAGTGCCGACAGCGAAGGAGATTGCGCCCTTGCTGTTGACCACGCGGTGCCAGGGTAATTTGCTCCCTGCCGGCAAATTTTTTAATACATGGCCCACATAACGCGCGTAACCCGGTAAGCCAGCCAGATTGGCTATCTGGCCATAACTGGCGACGTTGCCTTTCGGTATTTGGTGAACAATTTGCCAGATGCGCTCTTTTGCGTTGGATTCCATTGGGATTTTGACGTTTATCTCAAGCCACGGCAGGGTGATAGTATTGGGGCAGGGGTGTGCCCCCTTTCATGCTAGAGTAATCGATGAATAGTCGACGGAGTTTCTCGTGCGTTTTTTGTTTGTTTTTTTTATCGCCATTCCACTGGTGGAGATGTTACTGCTGTTTGAAGTCAGTGACCAGATTGGTGGCTTGAATACATTGGGGTTGGTCGTTCTGACGGCGGTGATCGGTGTGCAGGTACTCAAGAGTCAGGGGCTTTCGACCCTGATGCGGGCTAATCAGCGGCTGGAGTCAGGGCAGCTGCCCGCACAAGAAATTATCGAAGGCATGATGCTGGCAGGCGCTGGCGCATTGCTTTTAACACCAGGCTTTATTACTGACACCTTGGGCTTCATCTTCCTCACAGGCCCCCTGCGACGTCCGATAGCGCGTTACTTTATTCGCTCTGGTGTCATCAAGGCCTCAGCGTCTCGGGGCAGCAGTTTCAGCTTTTGGTCCTCCTCTGCGGGCCCCTCTGGCCGTGCTCGCGGTCCCGGTGGGTTTTCCCGACCTGGTGGATTTGAGCAGGGCAAAGGCGATGTCGTTGAGGGCGAGTACAGTGATGAGAGTCGCCCCAATTTGGACAGTCCCGACGATGATAAACCCCGCCACTAGTCCGGGCTGGAATCCCCTCTAAAAATACCCTTTATTTTCAATAATCTACAATATGGGCATCCAGCGGCTGGAAAAAGTCGCCAGATAATGCCCGTCAGCCATTGAATTTACTGAGTTAAACCCCATACAGCAGGGACAACTTGATTTGTCACTGGTCCGATCAAAAAGGCTCAGTGATTTGGGGATTCACAATCTGAAAAGAAGCATCGCTCTGGCCATTTGCCGGGGCGGCGCCGTGTTTCAGTTCTGTCAATCAATGCTTTTGATTTAGGAGTGCTAAAAAGATGAATATCCGGCCTTTACAAGATCGTGTCGTGGTACGGCGCATGGAAGAAGAAACAACTACAGCAGGAGGCATCGTACTACCCGGTTCGGCCACCGAGAAACCGGCTCAGGGCGAAGTCGTGGCTGTTGGCCCTGGCAAGCGCTTGGAAAATGGCGATACCCAGCCTATCGACCTCAAGGTTGGCGACGTCGTAGTTTTCGGCAAGTATTCAAGCAATACCGTTAAAGTCGGTGAAGAAGAACTGCTGATTCTGAGCGAAAGTGAAATTTTTGGCGTGATTGAGTCCTGATAAGACTCCACTGCTTTATTCGACTCTATTAATCACTTACAAGATAGGAACTTAACAAAATGGCTAAAGACGTAAAATTTGGCGATTCAGCCCGACAGAAACTATTAGCAGGCGTTAACGTATTGGCTGATGCCGTGAAAGTCACGCTGGGACCAAAAGGTCGCAACGTGGTTCTGGACAAATCCTTTGGCGCGCCAACAGTGACTAAAGATGGTGTTTCCGTAGCCAAAGAAATTGAACTGGAAGACAAGTTCGAAAACATGGGCGCCCAGATGGTCAAGGAAGTTGCTTCCCAGACTTCTGATGTTGCTGGTGATGGTACAACTACTGCCACTGTTCTGGCCCAGGCGATTCTGAACGAAGGTCTCAAATCAGTTGCCGCTGGCATGAACCCGATGGATCTCAAGCGCGGTGTTGATAAAGCCGTTGCTGCCATGGTTGAGGAAGTAGGCAAGCTGTCTAGTCCTTGCACAGACTCCAAGGCGATTGCCCAGGTCGGTACGATCTCTGCGAACTCTGACGAGCAAGTGGGTCAGATTATCGCCGAAGCAATGGAAAAAGTCGGTAAAGAAGGCGTGATCACTGTTGAAGACGGTTCCGGTCTGGAAAACGAGCTGGACGTGGTTGAAGGTATGCAGTTTGACCGTGGTTATCTGTCTGCCTACTTCATTAACAACCAGGACAACATGATGGTTGATCTCGAAGATCCAATGATTCTTCTGGTCGACAAGAAGATCTCCAACATTCGCGAAATGCTGCCATTGCTGGAAAGCGTCGCCAAGGCCGGCCGCCCTCTGCTGGTTATCGCTGAAGACGTTGAAGGCGAAGCATTGGCTACTCTGGTTGTGAACAACATGCGCGGCATCGTTAAAGTTGCAGCTGTGAAGGCGCCAGGTTTTGGTGATCGTCGCAAAGCCATGTTGGAAGACATCGCAGTTCTGACTGGCGGTACTGTGATTTCTGAAGAAGTCGGCCTGAGCCTGGAAGGTGCAACGGCTGATGATCTGGGTTCTGCCAAGCGCGTTCAGGTCAGCAAAGAAAACACAACTATCATCGATGGTGCCGGCGCTGCCGCGAACATCGAAAGCCGTGTTGGTCAGATCCGTGCCCAGATCGAAGAAACTTCATCTGACTACGATCGTGAAAAACTGCAAGAACGCGTAGCCAAGTTGGCTGGCGGCGTTGCAGTTATCAAGGTTGGTGCAGGTACTGAGATCGAAATGAAAGAGAAGAAAGCTCGCGTCGAAGATGCGCTGCACTCGACTCGCGCCGCTGTTGAAGAAGGCGTGGTACCGGGTGGTGGTGTTGCTTTGGTACGTGCGCTGCAGAAAGTCGAAGGATTGACTGGCGACAACGAAGACCAGAACGTGGGTATTGCCCTGTTGCTGCGCGCCGTTACTATGCCGCTGCGTCAGATTGTTTCCAATGCAGGTGAAGAAGCCTCGGTCATTCTTGATAAAGTGAAGTCTGGCAAAGGCAACTACGGCTTTAATGCCGGCACCGGCGAATACGGCGACATGATTGAAATGGGTATTCTCGACCCAGCCAAAGTAACGCGCACTGCGTTGCAGGCTGCCGGTTCTGTTGCGGGTCTGATGATCACAACTGAAGCGATGGTGTCTGAGTTGCCTGAAGAAGGTGGTGCTGCTCCGGCTATGCCTGATATGGGTGGGATGGGCGGCATGCCCGGCATGATGTAAAAATCACGCCTGTAGGGGCTTAAATACCCCAGCACTTCGTCGGCCCGCTGTTTTTGATGCTCATGTAGATTTGACTACACTGCGCTCAAAAACAGCGGGCCTTCTCGTTCTGGGGCATTTAATCTCCCTACAGGCGCGATTTTCCAGACTGGGAATTGGCGGGTTTCGTTCTGTGTTTCGAAGGGTAAGGGTGCAAGATTTAAATAGCTAAGCACTTTATCGGCTTGGTTTTTTTGATGCTCATGTATGGATTTATACACTGCGCTCAAAAAGCCCGGGCCTTCTCGTTCTGGGGCGTTTAATCTCCCTAGAGGCGCGAATTTCCAGACTGGGGATTTGCAGGTTTCGTTCTGTAAATCGGAGGGGCTTGGGTAGGGCTTGAACATTGATAAATCTGAGTTTTTATCTTTTCTCGAAGGGGCAGATTCTGCGGAGGTAGCGTCCCTCAATGCTCCCGGCTATTTTTGATTGAGAATTCATCGCTGTATTAAACAGGGGTTTGGCAAGGGGTATTGTTTTGGAGTGACTAGCGCCCAGGGATGGAGCGCGGGAGGGCCAGGGATGGCCCATTGGAACGGAGAAACAATGCCCCTTGTCGAGCCCCGCTACTCACGCCATGCAGGTGGTTGGCTAGCTGCGCCAAATTCTGGGAAAACCCCTGAGTTGTGATCTGGTGCTGTCAGCTATTCATTTCCCCGTACCCTTCTGTTCGGCATTGCTGCCTGAGCATGCTGTAAAACTCCTGATTCTCGGACATCCCATCATTTAATGAAATGGTTGACTGATAGTCTTTGCACCTATACATTCAACCTTATGGTTAAATCAGAATCTCAACAGCTGGATAAGCTTTTTCATGCGCTTGGTGATGCGACTCGGCGGGAAATGTTGCGGGTGCTCTCTGAGGGAGAGAAGACGGTGTCGGAGTTGGCGCAGCCATTTGCGATCTCTCTGGCGGCGGCTTCGAAACACATTAAATCGTTGGAGGCGGCCGGGTTGCTGACCAGAGAGGTGCGTTGGCGCGAGCATCGCTGTCGATTGAATGCAGCGAAGATGGCGCAGGCGCACTCTTGGTTGAGTTACTACGAACAGTTCTGGACTAGCCGCCTGGATAAATTGGAATCGCTGTTGCGTGAAGACGCTCAAGAAGACAGCAAGAAATAAGGTGATTCCTCTGTTGCGTGGTATTGCAGAGGGTGGGCGAAATGCATGGATTGGATGAGCAAAGAGGTGAGTTATGAGTGATGAAGTGGAGCAGGAAATAGCAAACAATAGTTATGGGGAATATCAGGGCGGTGACACGTTGCAGATTCAACGCTTTCTCCCCGGTTCCATCGAACGCGTGTGGCAATATCTTACTGACAGTAAATTACGTAGCCAGTGGTTGGCATCGGGTGAGATGTTGCCAGCAGTTGGCAGTGAATTTGAACTGACCTGGCGCAATGACGAGTTAGGTGCCAATGCAAAGCAAGCAAGCGGGGAAGTTGATTCTGAATGTGCGGTCGAAGAACACTGCATGAGTAGCCGGATCACCGTCTGGGAACCGCCTCGTTTGTTGGCGTTTAGCTGGGATGGTTCCGGCGATGTCTCAATAGAACTTGAGGAAAGAGGCGGCGAGGTACTGCTGACTCTAACTCATCGTAAGTTACCAGACAGTGGCACAATGATTGGTGTCAGCGCGGGTTGGCACGCTCACCTCGATCTGCTGGGTGCTACACTTTGTGATGCGCCAGCAGAGCCCTTCTGGGATAGTTATGCTCGCTTAAAAGCAAGCTACGAACAGCGCGTGGCTGAAATTCGCTAAGCCCAGCTGCGCATTATTTGCAGGCAATAAAAAACCCGGCCAATCATGGCCGGGTTTTTTGTAAAGCAGAACTTGCTGGTTACGCTTTAGCCAGATTTTCGTTAGCGAAATCCCAGTTGACCAGATTGTCCAAAAACGAACCCAGAAAATCAGGGCGGCGGTTCTGGAAATCCAGGTAATAAGCGTGTTCCCAAACGTCGCAGACCAGGATGGGTGTCATACCATCTGTTAGCGGGGTATCAGCATTGGCTGTTTTGACGATTTTCAGCTTGCCACCATCGGCGGCCAGCCATACCCAACCACTACCGAACTGACCAACGCCGCCGGCAACGAATTCCTTTTTGAAGTCGTCGTAGCTGCCGAAATCGGCATCGATCCTGGCTGCGATGTCACCAGTCGGGGCGCCGCCACCATTGGGGCTAAGGCAGCTCCAGAAAAAGCTGTGGTTGTAATGTTGGCCGACGTTATTGAACAAAGCGCCGCCAGTTTTTTTGGCTTCCTTGACCAGATCTTCGAGGTTGTCAGCACTCAGACCCGCATCCGCCAGCAATTCATTGCCCTTGGTGACATAGGCGTTGTGGTGTTTGCCATGGTGAAAATCGAGCGTTTCAGCCGACATATGTGGTGCCAAAGCATCTTTGGCAAAGGGAAGGGCGGGTAATTCTAAACTCATAATTTCCTCGTCTATTTACTTCCTGTTGAATGATTGGAATCGAAACGCTCTTGTCATCGGTCAAACCGATTCAACATCCGTCTGTCAGTTTTAACCAGAGCGTATGCGGCGTATTTTAACAGATTTGCACAGTTTTTATATGACAGATAGCCTGAGTTGTTGGTGGTCTGCCTGTTGTGAAAGCGTTGTGAGTGCTACGTGCTAGCTCAGGAACTGGATTATCAGCAGCAATGCGATAGCCAGTGCGATGCCGCAATGCACGACGCCTACAACACTGGCCATAGGCCCCATCTTGCCGCGAATACTATTAAGCTCCAGAAGCGCGATTAACACAATGCAGGTGCCTGCCGCTACCGGTCCGACGCTACCATCCATCGCCATCGGGACGCGGCCAATGCCATCCAGGTGGGAAGAGGCGCCCATAAAGAAAAGCATGGGCAATGAGAACAGTGTATTGGTCCGTGATGACAGCGCTGCGTTGGCTTGTGCTGTTGCTGCTTCGGGTAGTGGGGCGCCGCCATTGAGCACCTGCTCATTGGAAGCGATGATAATCTTTTGATTCGGCCAGATAATTATCCAAACGTTCAGAAACATGAGGGTGCCGAGAAGCATGCCCAACGTGAGGTAGAAGTTGACGGCGTTACCAAGAAAGCCCGCTAATGCGAGGCCGGTCAGGAAGGTGCCCAGCGCTGCAAAGCGGAACCATTTCAGTGCCCGTGGGACCAATTGCGAAATTGCCGAGGCCTTGGCATCACTGCTGGCGACTTTGAAGTAATCAGTTTGAACAAAATTGAAATAGTAGAGGAGGCCGACCCAGGCGACGCCGGCGAACAGGTGCATCCAACGGAAAAAATAAGCGATGAAATTGTCGAATTCCATGGTGACAGCCTCGAAATAGTGTCAGTCCCTGAGCCCCGTAGCTGGGCGGTGGCGTCTGCCGTGAATGTGCTTCAGCACTGCAGCTCGCGATGTTTGGATGTTATCATCCGACAGGGAGTGCCGCGAATAGCTTCAGGGATGGCAAGCCCCAACCAATTCAAGGATAATACAGGCCATGAGGGATAAAGACGAGTTAAGAAATATTCCACCGATGGTCCCGGACAGGGACGACGTGGATTCCTATATGTCAAGCAAGCGCGCCCAGGGCCGCGAGATTGTCCGCCCGACGCAAAAGGCAAGCTCAGCCAGAGGCAGTAGCTGGCCGGTGCGTATTTTGCTGCTGCTACTGACACTGGCGGCCGGTGCAGGTGGCTACGGTGCTTATTACTTCTATGAAATTTATCAGACGGATTTGCGGCAGGCGAATTTGCGCATCAGTGATCTCGAGACACGCCTCAATATCGTGAATCAATCTACGGAAGAGTCTGACAATAGTTTGATGGAAGACATCAACAAGACCATCGAGCAATATGACTTGCTCTGGGCAAACTGGCGTAACAATAATCGACAGTTTGAAGAAATACAGTCTGAAATTGCCCGGCTCAAGATGGTCAATGAAGGGCAGGATGAAACCACTGCTAACAATTCCCAACAATTGGCACAGAATTCACAAGCCGTGAATGATGTCAGTGCGCGCTTGAATAGTGTCAGTAGTGAGCTCGATACGCTTGATCAGTCGCTCAGCAGTCTGGATGCGAATGTCGGTGAGCTGGAAGGTATGCGCAACGACCTTAACGCAATTCGCCAGTCCATGAACAGTGGCGATGATACATTGCTCGGTTTAGCTGGGCGCATCGACTACATGGAACAATCCATGGAATCCGTTAACGCCCATCGCCTGCAAATCAATGAGAGTCTTTACCGACTGCAGGAAAATCTTGAATCACTGCAACAGCAAGTTGGCAGTGGATTGTAGGCAGCCATATGCCGGGCGTTTTAGCGCCCGGTAAAATTCGGTTTACGTTTTTCGATAAACGCCGTTACTCCCTCACGAAAATCTTCCCGCGACGCACATTCAGCAAAGGATTCTGCTTCGGCCTGTAGCTGAGCTTCGAATTCACTCTCCATCGATCGATAGAGCAAAGCCTTGGTGTTGCCATACACATGCGTCGGGCCACTGGCCAGACGCTGGGCCAGTTTGCTTGTCTCATGCTCGAGCTGGTCTCCCGGCACGACGAAATTGATCATGCCCATGGCCCTGGCGGACTCCGCATCGAAGCGATCACCAAGCAGAGCGATCTCCATTGCTTTCTTGATGCCAACAGCGCGTGGCAGATGAAAGGACGCTGAGCCATCGGGGCTGGTGCCAATGTGGCAGTAGGCTAGCGTAAAGAAAGCATCGTCGGAGGCAATGATGAGATCGCAAGCCAAAGCCATACTCACCCCAGCGCCGGCAGCCGCACCGCGGCAGCTGGCAATCACCGGTTTTGCCATGCGCCGCATGGCGAACATAATCGGGTGCAATTCATGGATGCGCAGCATGAACTCGCGGTGGATATCATCAGGGTTCTTCTTGATGGAGTCGCCCATGCCTTTGACGTCGCCGCCAGCCATGAAATGGTCGCCCGAGCCAGTCAAGACGACGCAGCGGACACTGTCATCCCGCTCAATACGATGCAGGGAATCGGTCAACTCTTCACGCATAGCCATACTCAGGGCATTACGAGCTTCCGGGCGATTCATGGTCAATGTCGCAATGCCATCGGCGATCTGGACGTCGAGGTCGGCCATGGTTAACTCCTGTTGTTATTTTGAACTGGGTTGCAGTATACCCTTGGGGTGGACGTGGGTGACAATCAGAAATTGGCAGGTGAGGGTAGGCATAGGGGTGTTTGATTGTCGCCCTTATCCAGCCGTCTGTTTGGACATTTTGCGAATGGGGCGAGCATATCTTGGCTTAACCGCAGTATTGGGTATAATACGCGGCCCCTCAGTGCGGACGTGGTGGAATTGGTAGACACGCTAGATTTAGGTTCTAGTGCCGTAAGGTGTGGGAGTTCAAGTCTCCCCGTCCGCACCATTTTTCAAACCTGACTTGCCCTTTTCTCCCCATACTGCGTTGCCTGTTGTCCTCAGTCGGTCACGTACCTGTGTGTACGCTCCCTCCCTGTGGGTCCAGGCGCCTTGTCTGGGAACAAAATTGCTGCGTCAGGTTTGAAAAATCCAGACTGGTGACGTCTACTCCTTTTCGTCTTACTGAGTATCCCTACGGCTGTCTCATTTGACTGCCCTTTTCTCCCCATACTGCGTTGCTTTTTGTCCTCAGTCGGTTACGTACCTGTGTGTACGCTCCCTCCCTGCGGAAAAAGCGCCTTGTCTGAGGAGATGTGCTGCGTCAGGATTGAAAATTCCAGACTGGTGTAGACAGGCTCTTTCTGAATTTGTCCTTTCTTCTCTTGCCGCTTTGCTTTTTTCTCAGGTGGTGACGTACCGGTGTGTACGCTCCCTCCCTGCGGAAAAAGCGCCTAGTCTGGGGAGATGTGTTGCGTCAGGTTTGAAAAATCCAGGCTGGTGCAGACAGGCTCTTTCTGAATTTGTCCTTTTCTCTTCAAACTGTGTTGCTCTAGCCTGATTGGGCCACCTATGCCGCTTCTTTGAAGTCGTTCAAGTGGGCAGCTAGCGCGCGTTTGAAGGCCGGGCGTTGGGTGCAGCGCTCGACATAAGCTATTAATTGCGGATCAAGGCCTCCTGTATTGGGAAGCATTTCCAGGATGCGTAGTACGCTGGACATGAGCAGATCGCCAGCGGTGAATTGGTCGCCGTCAAGATAGGGTTGATCGCCCAGTGCTTTGGCGACTGCAGCAAGGCGTTTCTGCATGAACTCAATAGCGCCAGGTCGGCGCAATTTTGCCCACTCTTCATCTGCATAAAACAATTCAATTAGCGCCACGTTCATGATGAATGGCTCAACGGAGTTCAGTGCTGCCACCACCCATTGTTGGGCTCGCGCGCGAGCTGATTTGTCTTTGGGTAATAGTGTTTCGCAGTCTTCCCCGAGGTGCAGAACGATGGCGCCGGATTCGAATAACACCAGTTCATCTTCCTGAAACACGGGGACTTGCCCAAAGGGTTGTAAGGTGCGGTACTCGGGCTGATCCTGATCACCCTGTTCAAGAGGGCGGGCCTGATAGGGTAATCCGGCTTCCTCGAGAGCCCAGCGTACGCGCAGGTCGCGCACTTGTCCTTTGGCAAAATCCGGGACCCAGCTGAAAGAAGATATGCTAATCATGGAATTGTTCCTTCTAGTTTTGAGTTAGTGCATTCAGGTACTGCTCTTGTTTGCCGAACGTTTCGGTCCAGCCACCAACATGACTGTCGCGGCGTTCTGCTGAGAGTAATGGCGTCTGATGGAATATCTGTTCGGTCTTGCCGTCGATTTCCCGAAACAGGATTGTGACCATGGTTTCCAATCCGTCGGATGGGCCGCCGCTATTCCAGGTAAAGGTAAATACCAGTCGCTTGTTGGTTTCGATTTCTTTGTACACGCCGCCGAACCAGTTCTCGCCGTGTTCGTCGGAATAGATCATGGCGCGATAACTCCCGCCAACGCGAAAATCCATTTCAATGACAGGGCAGCTGAAGTTTGCTGGCCCCATCCATTGTCTAAAATGATCAGGGTCTGCCCACATTGAGAAAACGAGTGGTACGGGGGCGTCGAAAGTACGACGAATCAAGAGTTCATGATCAGCAACGCTATCGTTCATTTTGGATTCTCTTTGTTCGGTTTCTGTAATTGTTCGAGATAATCGCCCAGACTATCGAAGCGTTGATCCCAGAAGCGGCGATAGAACCCCAACCATTCATCAATGCCTTGTAGAGCGCCAGGCTCGAGTTTGCAGGGGCGCCACTGCGCGCTTTGCCCGCGGGATATGAGGCCGGCTTTTTCCAGCACTTTGAGATGCCTTGATATCGCTGGCAGGCTGACCGTAAAAGGTTTTGCGAGTTCATTGACCGTAGCATCGCCCTCCGCAAGCCGAGCTAAAATAGCAAGACGTGTGGGATCAGCCAGGGCAGAGAAGGTTTTGGAAAGCGCTGAAGAATTCATATTTAACATATAGGTTAATTAAGAATATTGTTAATTGCAAGGCATACAGCTGTCAATCCCTGCAAAGGGCAAGCTTGAAAATCAATTATCGGGTTCCTTGGCATTCGCAGTGACTCGTCAGTGCCAGATTCGTTTTTACAACATCCGATTGCCGCAGTCGTAAGCACTGGTTTATCCGGCGGCCAGGGAGAAGCTGTTTGGCTCAGGTCAGTAGTCGACCTTCAAGTTGCTTTGTTGGCAGCTGTTTACAAACAACAAGGGGGTGAAGGTGTCTGTGACGCAGCTGGAGTCGATGCCGAAGCAGGTACGTGCTGGTGGAGGGGATATTTGATAAGGCTTGGCCGCCGGTATGCTAGCTAGCCCGTCATTAGCAGAATATCGACTCAGAATGGGAGCTGATGCCTTCAAAGTCTCCGATTTCAGTCCTGCAAGCCGTCATATTGGTTGTTTGTGACAGTCTGAGCGCACGATTTTTGAATTCTTCCCGGTATTTCCCGGAATAATCCTACAATCTGGCGCTCAACTTTGAGAGTATTACATTCGTTTTGTACCCCATAAATTCATTAAAAGCTGCGCTCAGCAGAAAGGGTAAAATAATGAACAGAATTTTGATGGTTGTGGCAGCTCTGACTCTGTCGCTGGCGACGGGTTCCGTGCTGGCCGGTGGTGGCAAATCCAGCAATGGCAAAGGTCATGACAAAGACAAGAGCAGTTACTCCTACAGTTACTTCTCCAGCAAATCTTACAAAGGTGAAAGCAAAAGTAAGAAGAGCGAGAAAAATAATAAGGGTAAAGGCAAAGACAAAGACAATAAGCATGACTGGGACAATAAATGGGCCTGGAATGACAATGACCATGGTTGGGACGGCTCTACTTGGCATGGCCACGACAAAAAAGGCCACGGTCATGGCCATTGCAAGAAAAAAGGCAAAGGTCACTACAAAGACAAGCATCACGGCTGGAATCACGATTGTGGCGATGACGAGCCAGAAGAACCCGTTGAGCTGACTTGCACGGCTGACATTACGGAAGATCAGGCGGTTGAAGATGTCTTCCAGGTCGACGGTGAAACCGGTAATTCGACTTTCCTTTACACGAAAGTTAACTCAATTACCTACTCAGGCATGGTTTGTGGCGAAGATGAATTTGCTGCACTGGCTACCAACGTAACGTTGGATATCCCCGGTGAAGAACTTATCCAACAGTGCACAGTAGATACTGAGCAAAACGTCTTTTCGGACCTGATGGAGAATGAAACTAACTTCTGGTACGACATGACTGTCGTTCTGAATTGTGCCAACCCGGTTCAAGCGAACTAAGTTGTCAGCCTGAATAGCAAGTAAGGTTAGTATTGGAAACGGGGGCCATGTGGCCCCCGTTTTTTTTGTGCCCGGCTAAAGAGGCTCTATGTGACCTGACCGCGAAACTTGCTGTGAGTAGTCCAGAACTTCCGCCATCATTGTTCGGCAAAAAACACCGGAATACCTGAAAGTAGTGAAGTTGCCTGCCAGTGCTCAGTGACTTGAGATGTGCCTGTTTGGTTGCTGTGATGGCGAAGATGTTTATCTGCCGGCGTTGCGCTGGTTTGCCTGTGTCTGAGTAACTGAGCTATTCTGATGGTCATGAAAAAACTGTTCGGTACGGACAAGAAGAAGTCAGTTGCTACTTCCGCTAATAAGCAACCGGTATCCAGCAACAAGGATGTGCAGGCCTTTTTATCGAAAGTGGCGACCATGTCACCGAAGGCTCAGGGCTCAAGTGGTCTGGCCCGCCTGGTGTTTGCGCTTGATGCGACAGCCAGTCGTCAGGCGACCTGGGATTCGGCGACCCAGTTACAATCCGAGATGTTTGTCAGCACGCAGGATCTGGGCACACTCAATGTCCAGCTGTGCTATTTCCGTGGTCTGGGGGAATTCTTTCACAGTGACTGGCAGCACAATGGCGATGATTTGTTGCGCATCATGTCCGGCATTCAGTGTCAGGCCGGTGCAACGCAACTGGGCCGCTTGCTTAAACATGTGATTGCCGAGAACGAGAGCGAAAAAATCCGTGGTGTGGTTTTTATTGGTGATGCCATGGAAGAAAATCTCGATTTGTTGGCGCAGCAGGCGGGTAAGCTGGGGCTGTTAAATATCCCGTTATTCATTTTTCAGGAGCGCGGTGACCCAGCTGCGCGTAAAGCTTTTGTCGAACTGTGCCGGCTATCCGGCGGGGCTTATTCCCAGTTCGATAGCGCCAGCGCCGACCAGTTGCGCGAGCTCCTGCGCGCTGTCGCCATCTATGCCACTGGCGGCTTGCGCGCCCTCAAAGATTTCAGCAAAGCTTCAGGTCAAACTGTAAAATTGCTGGAACAACAACTGAATCGATAGTCAGGGAATTGAGTTAGTCGATGATTATTCGCTTATTGGCGTTAGTAGGCCTGCCCGTGCTGGCTTATTATCTGGCGCGGTCGCTGTCGCGGCGTTTTTCTCTGACGCCACGGCAAAATCAGATTCTGTTTTTTATCATGGCGGCACTGCTGGTTATTGCCGTTTTGGTGGTCTTGGGCCGCTTGCCAGTACATTTCATCTTTGCCCCTTTAGGTGCCGCTGGTGCTTTTCTTCTGCGCTTTTTACCCACACTGTTGCGGCTGGCGCCATTCTGGGCAATGTTGCGCGGGCGTGTAGCCAGTGCCGGGCGCCGATCAGGGAATAGCGCTTCAACTATTCGGACCGCCTATATCGCCATGGAGCTGGTACATAGCACCGGTAATATGGATGGTGAGGTTGTGCGCGGTAAACAGCAGGGCAAGCAACTCAGTTCGCTGTCAGAAGTCGAGTTGGTAGACCTGTTGCAGGAGTGTCAGGATGATCCTGATTCAGTGCAAGTGCTGGAAGCCTATCTGGACCGCATGCATGAAGACTGGCGCAGTGAAACTGGTCAACAATCGAGTGCTGAAGCCGGTGCCGGGAATCAGGAGCAGCCTTCAGAATCATTGATGAACAAAGCACTGGCCCTGGAAATCCTTGGCTTGGATGAGCGGGCAGATCGCAAGGCAATCGTCAAAGCGCACCGGCAGCTCATGCAGAAACTGCATCCAGATCGCGGCGGTACGGATTACCTGGCACAGAAAATCAACAGCGCCAAAGATTTTCTGCTTGCTCAACTCGAGCGGTAAGCGCAATCCCGCCATGCTGTCTTGCGTACTGCTGTTAATAGTCGCACCTGCCAGTGCTAGAATAGAAACTTACCCGCTGCAAGTTACTATACGAGATTAACATGACTCTGATCCGCAACGAAGATTTCATTCAGAGCGTCGCCGACGCACTGCAATACATTTCCTATTATCACCCGCTGGATTTTATTCAGGCTGTCCATGAAGCTTACGAGCGTGAAGAGTCCCCGGCGGCAAAAGACGCCATGGCGCAGATTCTGATTAACTCACGTCTCTGTGCAGAGGGTAAACGGCCAATCTGTCAGGATACCGGTATCGTCACTGTATTTCTCAAGATCGGTATGGACGTGCAATTCGAAGGCGGTATGTCGGTGGCGGATCTGGTCAATGAAGGTGTGCGCCGCGCTTATTTGCTACCCGACAACGTATTGCGCGCTTCTATATTGGAAGATCCAGCCGGGGCGCGCAAAAACACGCGCGACAACACACCGGCAGTAATTCACATGGAAGTTGTGCAGGGCAATACGGTGGATGTGAAGCTTGCCGCCAAAGGCGGTGGGTCAGAGAACAAAGCCAAGATGGTCATGCTCAATCCCAGCGATAGCATAGCTGACTGGGTTGAAGCCACGCTGCCTACCATGGGCGCGGGCTGGTGCCCGCCGGGCATGCTGGGCATTGGTATCGGCGGTACTGCAGAAAAGGCAGCGGTACTGGCCAAAGAATCTTTGATGGATCCGATCGATATTCATGAGCTGCGCAAACGCGGGCCGAGTAATCGTGTTGAAGAACTGCGTCTGGAAATCATGGATCGTGCGAATGCACTCGGTATTGGCGCACAGGGCCTGGGCGGATTGACGACGGTGCTGGATGTGAAAATCATGGACTACCCGACGCATGCCGCATCCTTGCCCGTGGCGATGATCCCCAACTGTGCCGCGACACGGCATGCGCATTTTACACTGGACGGCAGTGGCATTGCAGAACTGACCCCGCCGAGCCTGGATCAATGGCCGCAAATTACCTGGGATGTGGGGCCGCGCGCCAAGAAAGTGAATCTCGATACAGTTACCCGCGAAGAAGTAGCCAGTTGGCAGCCCGGCGATACCCTGTTGTTGTCCGGCAAAATGCTCACTGGCCGTGATGCCGCCCACAAGCGTTTGTTAGGCATGTTGGAAAACGGTGAGCCGTTACCGGAAGGCGTGAACTTCAAAGATCGCTTTATTTACTATGTCGGTCCGGTAGACCCAGTGCGCGATGAGGTGATCGGACCGGCCGGACCAACGACGGCGACACGCATGGACAAGTTCACCGGACCTTTGCTGGCGCAAACTGGACTAATGGGTATGATCGGCAAGGCTGAGCGTGGGCAGATTGCGATCGACGCGATCAAAGAGCACAAGTCGGTCTATCTCATGGCTGTCGGCGGCGCTGCCTATCTGGTCTCAAAAGCGATCCGTAAAGCCAGTGTTGTGGCATTTGCTGATCTGGGCATGGAAGCCATCCACGAATTTGAAGTGGAAGAGATGCCTGTCACTGTTGCGGTTGATATGAATGGCACGTCGGTGCATCGCACGGGCCCGCAGCTTTGGAAAGAAAAGATTGCTGAACAGCGTGCTATTGAAGTGACTTGATTGTGTAGAGATAACGCGCTTTTGCCAAGCGCGTTTATTTAAGTGCGCCTGTTAGCTTCAGCAGGCGGGCGAGCTTAAGTACAGACTCGTTAATCATCGCACATGTCATCGTAATTATTCTGCAAATGTAGCGAGACTTCCTGTGCGTAGTCTTTAATGCGAATCCCGTTTTGATCAATTTCGATGTGTTCACTGCCGAGCACATTATTATCAAACTTGTAGATGGTGGAATTCACGCCGGCCTTGGCTGCAGTGTCGTACTCTTGTGACCTGGCGCGCACCGGTTCATTCGCCGCTTGATAGCGGGTAAGCGCTTCTTTGCCGTGTCGTTTACCCAGCATGCGCATCGCGATATGGGGCGCGAGAATAGAGGCGCTGGCGTTGTTGCCACCAAAGCCTTTGGAATTAATGATCGCGGCATCCATCCCTTCAGCGCCAACTTCTTTGTGTGTTAACAGGAAATCCAGATTATCGGCAGTAACATCCTCGGCCAGCGCTGCAGTGTTGGTAATGCCAGGAATAATCCCCGCAGACCATATGCCCAGCGTGGCCGCCAACTGGTCACCGGCGGAAGTAGCCAGCGAATGGCCGATATAGGTTTTAATCGCGGTGACGGGCCAATTGCTGATGCCGTAAGTGCGCGCCACTTCACTGAGGATATGTGATTCGGTAATACGATTCTGCGGGGTTCCAGTGCCGTGCGCCTGTACAAACGTGCGTGTCTTCAAGGCCTCGTCGCCAAGCACAAGTCGCGTAGCCGCAGTCGCTTTCGCCATGGACAAGTAGTTGCCAAGGCCCGGGCTGGCGATAGATTTTTTGAAACCGTCGGCATTGATAAAGATATCATTCACCGCGCCTAAAACGTTCGCACCCAACTCCAGAGCCAGCTCATCATCCATCAGGATAATGCACTGCGCCGATTCTGCCAGAGTAAAGCCGCAGTTATCGCCGAAGGGGCGGCAGGCGCGGCGATAGTCCGGTGCATGCATGGCATCAAGGCCATCCAGTTTTGCCAGGCCGGCGTCATCAGCCAGCGCGCCCATGTTGGCAAAGCCTTCAAAAATCTCGGGCACTAATGGCGCTTCACTGTTGCCCACAATCACGACACGGTGGGTGCCTGATTGAATATCGCGCGCTGCCTGTCGCAGGTTGTAGAGGAATGTCGCGCAGGCAGCCACATTGGTGCCAGTTGTCCCTAAATTACCCAGCAGGTAAGCGTTAATGAAGTCGGCCGGCATTTCGGCGTAGCCTAGTGGCAGTTGTTTGGAGGTGACTTTTTTGCCGAGTAAGCGCGCCTGCAGCATGCCGCCGAAGCCGTTGTAGTCGAGTTGCCCCATGCCGCTACCGGCCAAGACGCCGATTTGATCAGCTGGAATCTTTTGGCGAATGACATCCCAGTCCAGACCTAATGAATTCAGGGCGTCGGAGGCAGCGAAGACAGTCAGTTGCAGAGCTCGCGGATGATTTCTCGAGGCATACAAAGTGGCGGGATCAAAGCCACTGGGCAATTGCCCGGCACTGTTGACGCTGGATTGGTGTTCACTTGGCATGGAGACATGCAGATTGCCATTGACGCGAACCAGAGCCTGATTGGGATCGGCTGGTGAGTCGAGTAATTCCCAACCATGGGGTAGCGGGGTTGGCAGTTGTGAGCGTCGCATGGTGAATTCCAGTGGCTCACCATTGCTGCTTTGCAGCACAGTGGGTCGCTGGGTAACCAATCTCTGCGGGTTGAACAGATTATTCTCCAACTGCCTGATAAGCGTGGAGGCTTGCAGATCACCGGCTATCTCGGCCAGATATTCCTGCTGATCGATTTCTACACCACTACCATTAACCCAGCCGCTGTCAGTCTGGCGCATACGGCCGGTCAGGCCTGCCAGACTGAGCAGGGTGTCATTGCGCTGGCTGTCAGACAGGGCATCAAAAATCATGCGGCGATAACCGTGATGCCCGGAGCTGCGGCCAGCGGCATTGATGCCGCCCAGTGCGGTGATTAATGGTAGTCGTTTCATTGCCATTGTGATCCCGTGAAAACGATAGGGATAGTAAAGTCTGTGACTAAATAAGAACAGGGTAAATAAGACAACTATTATGGCAAAACAGCCACACTGTTGCAGTGTTTTCTGCTCGCAGGCATTGGCGAGCTGTCGCTGAGGCGCTGGCAACCCTGTGCTTGCAACCCCGAGAGGCGGCGCATAGCATGGCAGTTCGAATCACCAAGCTGGAATAACTTGAAAACTGGCATTGCGCCGAGGAGAGGTCATGAAAAAGCTGAAGCAGCGAGACACAGCACAATCTATTGCCGCGCGGAGCAAGTCAGTATGGCGGCAAGCTGCTGCAGTACTGGTGTGTGGGGCACTTCTGCCAGCATCGTCACTCACTGCGCAGGATTTTTCGGATGTCACCATCGACACTGTGCCGGTGGCTGGTAATGTCTCCATGTTGATTGGTCAGGGCGGCAACATCGGGGTTTCTGCCGGCCCTGATGGTGTGCTGATTATCGATGACCAGTTTGCCCCACTGGCTGGGCAAATTCGAACTGCCCTGGCAGCGCTGGGTTCAGATGTGCCACAGTTCTTGCTCAATACCCACTTTCATGGTGATCACACCGGCGGCAATGCCGAGTTTGGCACCGAGAGTGTCATTGTCGCCCATGAGAATGTCCGCGTTCGTTTGCTGTCCGGTGACGCTCCTGCGCAGGCCTTGCCCGTCGTTACCTATGACGATGATGTCGCATTGCATTTTAATAATGAGGAAATCACCCTCATTCACATGCCGCGCGGCCATACAGATACTGACAGTGTAGTTATGTTTGCCGACTCCAATGTGATTCATATGGGTGACCATTTCTTTAATGGTGGCTTCCCCTTTGTCGATCTCGGCAGCGGCGGGACAGTGCAGGGTTATGTCAACAATCTGGAGTTAGTGCTGTCCTGGATTGATGATGACACCAGCGTCATTCCCGGGCACGGCCAGCTGGCCACGAAAGCAGACCTGCTTGAGTTCTATAACATGATTCGCGCCACGAGCACGGATATTCGGGTAATGAAATCCCAGGGTATGAGCAAAGAGGCCATTGTCGAGCAAGGTCTGGATCCGATGTACGAATCCTGGGGGCAGGGCTTTATCAATGAGCAGGCCTGGATTGAAACAGTCTTTGATAGCTACCCCCGATAAGATCCGGAAAAGCCTCCGAAAGCCAGAATCGAGCGGCTTATCAAGTGAGGTTTGAGTTGAATCCATGAGCAATGACGCCGCTTTTATCGCCCGTGTGCGCCAACTCCATAGCGATCTGGGTATTCCTGAGAATTATTTACAGGAGTGCGGTTTACCCTTGTGCCCTGAGCCGTCGGCACTGGTCGACACGGAACTGGATTTCTATCAGCGCCCGCAACGCCTGACTGCCGAGGCGTTTGCGGCGTGGCGTGATATGCGCGCCACGGCAGAGCTTCAAGGCGTCACTTTGTTTCTGATTTCGGCCTTTCGAGACATCGACTATCAGGCGCAATTGATCGCCGCGAAACTAGATAAAGGCCAAGCGATTGGCGACATCCTGAAGGTGAATGCAGCGCCTGGATTCAGTGAACATCACACCGGCAGGGCGATCGATATCGGCACGCCAGGCTGTGATGCGCTTGTTACCGAGTTTGAAAATACCGAAGCATTTCAGTGGCTTAAAGCCAATGCTGGTGAGTTCGGCTTCGTGCTGAGCTACCCGCCAGACAACGCCCTTGGCATAATCTATGAGCCGTGGCACTGGTGTTTTCAGAGCCTCCGATAACCTTAGACAAACGGATTCGATCGCGCTAATCTAGTCCTCGAGTAATACGAAGGAGGGGCGATGCCAGCGCGAAGCAGTCTGGTAGCAAACGAACCGCAAGTCCTGAGTACCGCACGCTTGGAGTCATTTGAGCAACCGGTCACCCAGCCACTTGACACCCCTGCTCAATCTCAAAAAACCTCTCTCTGGCAACTCCCGCCAGTCTTCAAACACTTATTGTTCTGTTCGCCTGAGCGCACCGCATCTGTCGTTCACGGGCACTGTTCTCGTGTCTGTCTGCTTTGCGTTGTCACCTTGCGCGATCCGTCGCGAGCTTTGACACAGCGACCACCGCGATCGAAGAGCAATAAGCATTGTGTGGCTGGCTGCCAGAACCCACTCATTTACAGCTATGCATCTTAAGGAGGAATTGCCATTTAAGGCCAACATCAAATCAACTGCTTATTAAAAGAATCAGGAGAAAGTTATTTATGACTAATGAATTCCAAATTGTCTTCCACAATATTGATCAAACTGACGCTCTGAATGATGCTGTTCAAAAACGCATTAGCAAACTCGAACGTTATTGTGATCAGATTATCACCGGTCGCGTAGTATTGGATTCTCCGCATAATAATCATCATAAGGGCAAGGTTTACTCCGTCGGACTGGAAATCCATACACCTTCCAAGGAAGTAAGAGTCAACCAGGATCAGCATGATAATCATGCCCATGAAGATCTTTATGTCGCAATCAGGGATGCATTTAATGCCGCTGAGCGACAGTTGAAATCAATTGATAAAAAGCATCGCGCTCTGCCGCTTAATAAAGCGAGCGAGTTAGTTAGCGACGCGTTGGCTTAATGGCATCTATTCATGGATCAGAAAAATTCAATTGAAATTGAAGCCGCAACATTTCGACGCTTACTTGCGCACCTCGACGCCAACAAGGATGTTCAAAATATCGATTTGATGAATCTCGCTGGGTTTTGCCGCAACTGCCTTTCCAAATGGTATGCGGCAGAAGCAGCAGACAGAGGCATCGAAGTAGATTACGAGTCAGCCAGAGAGCGTGTTTATGGCATGCCTTATGGTGAATGGAAAGCCAAGTATCAACAAGAGGCTTCAGCTGAACAAATGGAACAGTTCAATCAGGGACGTTAACACACGTAACTGAAAAGCAGTAAAAGCAACGGGTAGCAAGTAGTCTTGCTACCCGTTTTACTTTTTACGACCAGTGATAATTAGCGATAGTCAGCTATAAAGAGTTTGTTGCGAACCAGGCGTCGATATTCATTCGGAGTCACGTCATTCAATTTCTTGAACAAGCTACTGAAATAGCTGGTGTCCTGATAGCCAACGGCATCGGCGACCTCGGCAACGACAAGATTGCTTTGTTTCAATAATTCCCGGGCATGATTAATACGGATATCCTGTAAATATTGCACTGGTGTGGTGTTGGTGGCGAGTTTGAAGCGACGATTCAATGAGCGAGCACTTAATTGGAATTTAACGGCAATCTCGCTGACCTGAATTGGCCTGGCAAAATTTTCCTGAATCCATTCCTGTACCTTGATAATGACCTCGTCATGGTGGGTGCTCTGCTGGTCGGCATCCAATAGCATGGACTCATAGGATCGTTTGAGTTCGTGGGTAAACTGACGCGAGACTTCCTTGGCGATCTCCTGATCCCACAGTTGTTCGATCAAATGCAGCATGATATCCCGGACTGCGTTGACACTGCCGGTGCAGTACACCCGGTTCGCGCGAGTAATGAATCGACGGCGCTGTAGTTTGACCAAAGGATACTGTTTTTCGAGCAAGTCAAAGAAACGCCAGTGAGTCGTTGCTGATTGCATATCGAGTAAACCGGAAGCAGCAGCGAAAAAGGCACCGGTTGTAATGGTGCAGATCAGGCTGCCCGCTTTGTGTTGTTTAGCAATCCAGTGAATCAGTTTGCTGTTGTTGGCTACAGCCGGGCGAGGGTTGCCCCACATGCCGGGTACTATAACAAGGTCGCTGTGCGAGATGGCGTCAGTGCATTGGTCGCAATGCAGTATCAGCCCCCCGGATAGCGATACAGGTCCAGTGCGTTCGCCAGCTATGACAAGTCCGATCAGGGCATCAACACGTTTTCGGGCGCGCGCGATATCGTTGGCGGCATTGAGCATTTCCAGCGGGATAGTCACAGTAGAACCAAGCGCGTCAGGTGCAACCAGTATCGTAACTTGTTTCATTGCCTCAGTGTCCCGCTCATGGATTCTCGCTCAAGATGTATGCTTCATGCGGTGAGTCATATTGTGGATAACACTAAAATCATTATTGCTAGCTGGCGTCATAACTGATGGCAATGACGTAGTAGGAACGCTCGCCATTGGGCGATTCAATAGTGACTTCGTCATCCACCTGCTTGCGTAATAGCGCTTTAGCTAACGGTGAGTCGATACTGATGTGACCCCGTTTGGGGTCGAGTTCGTCTGGCCCAACAATGCGGTAGTGATAATTGTTACCTTCGTCATCCTCCAGTTGAATGCGGGCAGCAAAAAAGATTCGACTGGTGTCATCTGGCGGGGCAGAAACCACCGTCATTTCATCAAGACGTTTGCTGAGGTAGCGCACCCGACGATCAATTTCGCGCAGGCGCTTCTTGCCGTAGATGTAATCGGCATTTTCCGAGCGGTCGCCCATGGCTGCAGCTTCAGACACCGACTGCGTCACTTTTGGGCGTTCAACTTTCCAGAGCTCGCGAAGCTCGCTTTTAAGTGCCAGTTCGCCTTCTTTGGTAATGTATTTGGCGCCAGGCTTCTGTGGTGGACGATACCTGCTCATAGACTGATCCGTAGTTTGTTCAAGGAGTACCTGGATCGAGAGACAAGGGGAGTTGATTATAATCCTTGTCCTCGAGCTTGTCCCGGTCGATAGGTGCTACTCGCACGCCAAGGCCGAGTAGGCGTACCGGCTTATTGCCGCGCACAAAGCCATCAGCACACAATTTTTCATAATTCGCCAAATCGATATCGTCAGCCAGCATCTCGACAGTAGTTTTTACAAAATCATGGAACTTGATTTTCACAAACTGTTTTTGAATGCTGTATTTTTCACTGTGTCTCTCCAGACGAATAGCTAGCTGTTCCCGCAGGGCCGGTAATTCACGCAGGCAAGCATCCAGCGATGGCAGATCAGCTGCATAGGTGTTTTCGACGCTGACAGATTTTCTTATGCGCTCGGTTTTCACCTCGCGCTCGTCGATACCTTGCGCCAATTGGCCCAGCCGTTCACCGAAGCTGCCGAAATACTTGCGCAGTTGTTCCTGGCTCAACTCGCGCAGGTCAGAACATGTCTGGATGCCCAATCGTTGCATCTTGGCGGCAGTCACTTTGCCGACACCATGCAGTTTTTTGACAGGCAAGTTGGCCACAAAGTCAGCCACCTGATCGGGTCGCACTACAAACAGCCCGTTTGGCTTGCGCCAGTCACTGGCGATCTTGGCGAGAAATTTATTCGGTGCCACGCCGGCGGAAATCGTGATCTGAACGGCCTCGAATACCTCGTTGCGAATGGCTTGGGCTATGTGAGTTGCGCTGCTGTTGAAGGCGGTGCTGGCGCTGACATCAAGATAGGCTTCGTCCAGCGAGAGCGGCTCAATCTTGTCAGTATAGCGGGCAAAGACCTCATGGATCTGTAGTGAGGCAATCCGGTACTTCTCCATGTCGGGGCGGATAATAATGAGATCAGGGCAGCGTTGTCTGGCGGTGGCCGAGGCCATTGCCGAGTGGATGCCAAATTGACGTGCTTCGTAGTTGCAAGTTGCGACTACGCCGCGGCGCTCCGGAGATCCTCCTACAGCGACTGGTTTGCCGACAAGTTCTGGATTGTCGCGCATCTCGATCGAGGCATAGAAACAATCGCAGTCACAATGAATGATTTTGCGTGCTGAGGACATTGTCGGGCATCTGGCGTTCAGCCGGGAAAACTTGCTAGCAAATTACTTGAGTAGTCCGCCCGTGTAAACGTGCCTGTGGGTTGTTGCGCGAGATTGCCATAGACCCGCCGTTATTTAAGGATTGCCTGGCAGTGCACAGGGAGGAAGAATTCACAGCGTGCAAAGAAGTGAAGTAAAGTAGGACCAAAGAGTGAAGGCCGCCAATTCTCGTCAATGCAGGTAATGCCGACACTTGAGCTTGCCGCTGCAAGGCAGCGGCAAGCTTCAGGAGCATGCGGGTGCGGATTGCTTAGCCATTTTTGGCAGCAAATTCTTTCATGAACGCGACCAGCGCTTCACAGCCAGCCATTGGCATTGCATTGTAGATAGACGCGCGTGCGCCGCCCACATCGCGGTGACCTTTCAGGGCATAGAGTCCGGCTGCCTCAGCTTGGGCAACGAAATCGCCTAGCAGGTCTTCTTTCTGCATATTGAAAGTGACATTCATCACCGAACGATGCGCGGCCTGAGCTGTGCCGTAATAAAAATCCTGACTATCGATGTAGTCATAGATCAGTTTCGCCTTGGCTTCATTGCGCTCTTCCATAGCCGCAACACCACCTTGCTCTTTCAGCCATTCCATGACCAGTGACATCAGGTAGATGGCAAAGGTGTTGTTGGTATTGGCTAATGAGTGTTGATCCGCATAGGTCTTGTAGGTCAGCAAGCCTGGTGTTTCTGGCAACGCATGCTCGAGCAAGTCTTCGCGAATAATGACAACAGCCAATCCGGCTGGTCCGAGATTTTTCTGCAAACCGGCGAAAATGATTCCGAACTTGCTGACGTCGAGCTTGCGAGACATGAATTCAGAAGTCATGTCGGCGACTAATGGCACGTTGCCAGTTTCCGGGAATTCGTGCCAGCGGGTACCAAACAGTGTGTTGTTACTGGTGATATGCAGATACGAAAAATCATCGGTCAGTGTTGCAGGATCAAAGTCGGGGATGTAATTGAAGTTGCTGTCTTTGCTGCTGGCAAGATCAATGGCTGTACCGTAGCGACCGGCTTCTTTGGCTGCTTTGACTGACCATGCGCCGGTTTGTACGAATGCCGCTTTGCGATCAGGCTGGCGATTGATGATGTTCAGCGGGATCGCTGAGAATTGCATCTGGGCACCACCATGCACATAAAGAATCTTGTAGTTGTCTGGAATGCCCGCCAATTCGATCAGCAGTTCGTCGGTGCGGTTGATGATCGCATCAAACTCTTTGGAGCGATGGCTTATCTCGATGACTGAGGCGCCCATACCGCGGTAGTCCAAAAACTCCTGTTGGGCTTTTTCCATTACTTCCAGCGGCAGCATGGCTGGGCCAGCGCCAAAATTGTAAACTCGACTCATGATGGGTTCCTGAATAGCAGTGTAATTAAAAATTAATTTCCGGTTACTGGCGCTTATTGCTAGAGCACTGTGACCTTGATGACATGTTCAATATTGCTGATGGCATCAACGGCTGCTTGTGACGGCGTCGATTCCAGGTCAATGAGGTTGTAGGCAATGTCATTGCGAGACTTGTTTAGCATGTCGATGACATTGATGTCCTGATCTGCCAGAACCGACAATATTTGACCAAGCATTTTCGGTACATTGCGATTACTGATGGCCAGACGTGTGCCCGGTGCGGCATCGGCAGCGCGATCCAGTGCCAGGTTCGGGAAGTTGACCGAATTGGTGATATTGCCGTTGTCGAAAAAATCTACCAACTGATCAACTGCCATGACGGCACAGTTCTCTTCGGCTTCGTTGGTGCTGGCACCGATGTGCGGCATGGTAATGACGTCTTCGCGACCCAGTAGTTCCGGGCGTGGAAAATCGCTGACATAACGGCGCAATCTTCCGGATTCCAGAGCCTCCAGCAAGGCGGCGCTGTCGACGATTTCATCGCGGGCAAAATTCAACAGGCAAGTGCCTTCGCGCATGGCGGCGAACAGCTCTTTGTTGATGAGATTGCGTGTTGCGTCCAATACGGGCAAATGCAGTGAAATAAAATCCGAATTGGCGATCAGCGCGTTGAGGTTCTCAAAGCGTTTGACCGAACTGGGCAGGCGCCATGCCGCTTCAACCGACAGCGCAGGGTCATAGCCCTGCACTTTCATGCCCATTCTGATGCCCATGTCGGCAACTAGTGAGCCGATGGCACCCAGGCCAACCACGCCAAGAGTTTTACCGGCAATCTCGGAGCCTTTGAAGCGTTTCTTTTCCTGCTCCATCAATTTCGACAGTGTGTCGTAGTCGCTACTGCGGTCCTGTGAATTAACGAAGTCGATACCCGGCAAAATGCCACGCGAGGCCAACAACAGACCACACAACACCAGCTCTTTCACCGCATTGGCATTTGCGCCCGGGGTGTTAAAAACCACAATGCCACGATCAGTGCAGGCAGGGACTGGTACGTTGTTTACGCCAGCACCAGCCCGAGCAATGGCTCGCAAGGAATCGGCCAGTGCGGATTCTTCCAGCTTGTGGCTGCGTATCAGCAGAGCATCGGCGTCGGCCGTGTCTGGTCCGACAGAGTAGTTGTCTGCGGGAAAGCGCTTGAGGCCACTCTCCGCAATAGTGTTGAACGTTTGAATATTGGGCATTGTATGGGTTCCTGAGCTTATTATTCATCATTCCCGTTGCCACAAAGTGACGTCACCGTAGTCGCATGGACCGCGACTGCGCCTTGAAGACAGGTTTGATGCTTCTTCCGTGAGTTCGAGTGCCATGGGCGAGGCACCGCGACGTGGAATATTGATTTTTTAGGGCGGCAATTATGTCGTGAATTGCCAGCAAACTCCAGCCGGATTTGGCACCGCCCGGGGCTTGTCGGATCGCCGTTCCTAACGGCTTGCTGGCCGGGTTATGATGGCGCTTCAAGAGCCATTTCAATTGGTCGGTACGAAGAGTCGCTATGCAATTCAAAGCAGGTCAATTACGGCGGGTCGCGGGTGCAAGCGTGCCTGTATTTCGACATGTCGGGCATAACCCTGGGCCGATGACAGGCCCAGGCACCAATACCTACTTTCTGGGCGCTGAGCGCCGCTGTGTGGTTGATCCCGGTCCAGCTGATGCGCAGCAAGTTGAGAGCCTGCTGCGCTGCGTCGAGGGCCCGCTCGATGTGATTTTAGTGACCCATACCCACAGGGATCATTCGCCCGCTGCCAGATTGCTGCAAGAGGCCACGGGAGCCCAGCTTGTCGGTGCGTCAGTACCAGACGCCATTGCTCAGGATGCGACGTTCGTACCGGATATTGAGGTGCAGCATGGGCAGGTTCTGGAATTGCAGGATTTCAGTATCGAGTGCATCGCGACTCCCGGTCATGTGTCCAATCACTTTTGTTATCTGGTCCGCGAAGAACAGGGTTTATTGACCGGGGATCATGTCTTGCAAGGGACCACGCCAGTAATTCTGCCCCCAGATGGCGACATGCAGGCCTATCTGGCCTCGCTGGCAGAACTTTTAACGCGCCCATTGGCGTTTTTGGCGCCGGGCCATGGCGATATCATGAGGCAGCCCCATGCGGAAATTCGTCAGCTAATCGCCCATCGTCAACGTCGTGAGAACAAGATTATAGAGGCGCTGCGTAAATCAGGGCCGGCATCCATCGATGCCGTGGTATTAATGGCTTACGACGATGTTGCCGAACACTTGCTGCCTTGGGCTGCCAAGACACTGCTGGCTCATTTGATCAAACTGGAAAGAGAAGGGCGTGCGCTTGTCAGGGACGAGAATTGGGAATTGCTTACCCATGAAGGAAATTAGAGTCGCTATGTTGGTTAGCTACTTTATCGGCGCAGCGCGCGACGGACAGTGCAGCGATGAACACTGATAGCCCTAAATGGTTCGTCTACATGCTGCGCTGTGGCGACGGCAGTCTCTACACAGGCATCACTACTGATGTGGCCAGGCGACTTGCCGAACATGGCGGTGTTGCTGGTAATAACAAGGGTGCCAAATCGCTGCGAGGTAAGCGGCCATTATCTGTGGCGCAGCAGTTTTCCTGCCAAAACAGATCTATGGCTTCACAATTGGAGTACCGTATTAAACAATTGAGCAAGGTAAAAAAGGAAGCGTTGGTGGCAGGTCAGATGACAGTGGAAGAATTGGCGGGAGTTGGATAATGAGTCAGGAAGAAACCGAAGTCAGTAGTGGGAAGATCCCTGTCGGAGTGAGTAGCTGTTTGCTGGGTGAGCGTGTGCGTTACGACGGCGGCCATAAAGGTCATTCTTTCATCACCCGCACGCTGGGTGAATATTTTGAATTTCAGGCATTTTGTCCGGAGCTGGCCATTGGTTTGGGCATTCCGCGCAAGCCCATCCGTTTGTGGCGCGCAGACAAGCAGATCCGTTGTGTACAGATTGGTGACACCAGTAAAGATTATACCGAGGCGCTGTCAGAATGTGCAGACGAACAGCGCCACTGGCAGGAAAAACTCTGTGGTTATATTTTGAAAAAAGATTCGCCAAGCTGCGGTATGGAGCGAGTCAAAATCTGGGATGAAACCATGCCGGTTCGCGAAGGCGTGGGTATTTATGCCGGGCGCCTGATGGAAAATTTCCCGTATCTCCCGGTAGAAGAGGAAGGTCGTCTGGGCGATGCTGTATTGCGTGAGAACTTTATCCAGCGCGTCTTTGCCATGCGGCGCTGGCACAAGTTGGCTGATGCCGGGATGACTGTGGGCGGATTGGTGGATTTCCATGCGCGGCACAAATTGATTCTGATGAGTCACGATCAGTTGGCGTATCGCCGTCTGGGGCCTTTGGTAGCGGAAACCAATAAGGATAATCTGGCGGACAATGCGCGGCGCTATCTGGTGGAGTTCATGAGCGCGCTCAAGACGCGGGCCACCAGAAACAGTCACGTGAATGTGCTGCAACATATTCAGGGTTATTTGAAAAACTATCTCGATACACAGGACAAGCAAGAGCTGGTGAAAACCCTGGAAAAGTATCGCAAGGGGCAACTACCATTGATTGTGCCCATCACGTTATTGAATCATTTTTTTCGCAAGCATCCCGACAAGTATATTGAGCGGTCCTATTACATGAATCCTTATCCCGAAGAGTTGTGTTTGCAAAATGTCATATGATCGCTGTCGGCCATTGTCTTAGCCAGTAATTGACAGGAACCCCTATGAGCAAAATCAAAATCCTCGGCGTCGACCATGTGGTGCTAAGAACAACCAGGCTCGATAGTATGCTGGCATTTTACTGTGAATTTTTGGGCTGCCCGGTTGAACGTGAGCTTTCGCCAGATTTGGGGTTGGTCCAATTACGAGCAGGCAATGCGCTGATCGACATCGTGCCGGTGGATAGTGAGCTGGGCAGAATGGGTGGCAAACCGCCTGTTCAGGATGGTCGCAATATGGATCACGTGTGCCTGTTAATCGAGTCTCTACCTGAGGAAGAATTGCTCAGGCTACTCGACAGCGCGGGCATCAAGCATAGCGACTATGCCGAGCGCTATGGTGCGGAAGGCTTTGGGCGTTCGATTTATCTGGATGATCCGGAAGGCAACGTCGTCGAATTGAAATTTACACTGGCACCAACCGTTTAACGGATGCCGTTACTCGCTGGCGTAAACGCTATCGTCTTGAGTTGCTGGTGCAATCTTGAAATTGGTAAAGCCGTAGATTGCCGCGACGATCGGATTAATCAGATTAAAGAAACAGTAGGGCAGGTAGGCAAAAGTAGCGACGCCTAAAGTGGCCGCCATGTAAGCACCGCAGGTATTCCACGGAACCAGAGGCGACGTCACTGTGCCGGCGTCTTCCAAAGTGCGGGACAGATTCTTCATATCGAGATTACGGCGCACGTATTCCATTTTGTACATACGACCGGGCAGGACTACAGCAATGTATTGGTCCGAGGTAATGATATTGGCACCGATACAGGTTGCCAGGGTTGTCGCGATGAGACTGCCAGTGCTGTTGACGAAAGACAGGGCATAGCCCACCAGGCAACGCAGTAATCCCGTATGGTCCATCACCGCACCGAACACCATGGCGCAAAGAATCAGCCAGACAGTATTCAGCATGGAACTCATGCCGCCCCGGGTCATCAGGTCATCCAGAGTAGCGTTGCCGCTGTCCAGCGCGAAGCCGTCGAACAAGGTTTGCCAGACGCCCTGCATTAATGCCAGGGCTACATTGCTGGAATCGCCAGCCAGCGCAACAACGGCAGGGCGTTGAAAAATCAAAGCCAGTATGACGCCGAGCAAAGCGCCGGTCATGATGGTCGGGATAGGCGGAAGACGCTTGTTGGCCATCACCAGCAATACCACAACAGGCAATAGCATGATGGGGTTGAGGGTGAAGTTTTCAGTCAACAAGCGCAGCGTAATGTCGAGGTTGTCAGCGTTGCTGCTGCTATCGATATTGAGACCAATAATTGTGAACAGCACCAGGGCAATGGATATACTGGGCAGGGTTGTCCAGACCATGTGACCGATGTGAGTAAACAAATCAGTACCGGCCACCGCAGGTGCCAGATTCGTGGTTTCGGACAGAGGTGACATTTTATCGCCGAAGTAGGCACCAGAAATAATGGCGCCGGCAGTAATCTCGACCGACAAACCAAGTCCTGCGGCCGCGCCGATGAGCGCAATGCCCACCGTACCGGCAACCGTCCAGCTACTGCCAATACTCAAGGCGATCAAGGCACAGATTACACAAGTCGCGAGATAGAAAATGGCAGGGTCGAGGATTAGCAGGCTGTAGTAGATCATGGTGGGCACGGTGCCGGCCATGATCCAGCTGCCAATCAACATGCCGACGCTGAACAGTATCAGAATGGGTTTTAGTGCGACGGTCACGCCGTCGATGATGCTGCCTTCCAGATCATCCCAGGTCTGGCCATTCTTCCAGCCGATGAGCGCTGCAACGGCCGCGCCCAGACACAGGGCGATCTGATTGGGCCCGTAACTGGCGTCTTCCCCGAACAAATAGACCGAGAAAGACAGTAAGGAAATAAGGACCAATACCGGCGCGAGCGCCTGTAAAACCGTAGGCTGCGGTGTGGGAGGGTCGTTGCTCTGGCTGGCGTCAGGAGTACTTGTCATGACTGCTTGTTCTTCATCAAGGCGCTAGAATATAGGCATTGCGTGTCCGCTGTCCATTTAGCGCATCGTCTTTTAGTGATTTGCGCTATAATCCGCGCCTTTCTCCTGCCTAAATGAGGCAGAAGAGTCGGGCGTCGCCGAAGCTCGATTAATCCAGATTAACGCAAGCAAATTTAGCCAATGAATAGCGCAGAAAGTTCCATGACCGATATCGAAGCCTACATGCTGAAATTGGGCACTCAGGCCCGCGCGGCTTCCCGTGAAATCAATAAGGCCAGTACCGCCCGGAAAAATGCGGCGCTGCTAGCCATCGCCACTGCCCTGGATGAATCCCGTACGGCATTGCTCGACGCCAACAAACTGGATATGGCAGCCGGCAGTGAAAAGCAACTCGATGCAGCACTGCTGGATCGTCTCGAACTGACTGAAGCGCGCATCGATACCATGATCGAGGGGCTAAAGCAGGTGGCCGCACTACCTGACCCAATCGGTGAAATCAGCGATATGAAATACCGCCCCAGTGGCATTCAGGTTGGCAAAATGCGGGTGCCACTTGGCGTGATCGGCATTATTTATGAATCGCGGCCTAACGTAACTTGTGAAGCGGCCAGCCTGTGCCTCAAGAGTGGCAATGCCACGATTCTGCGGGGTGGGTCAGAGGCGATTCATTCCAATCAGGCTATTGCTGCCTGTATTGCGACAGGTTTGGAGCAGGCAGGGTTGAGCCGTGATGTCGTGCAAGTGCTGGATCGGACAGACCGCGATGCGGTAGGCAAATTAATTACCATGCCAGAGTATGTCGATGTGATCGTGCCACGTGGCGGCAAGGGCCTTATTGAGCGCATTAGCAAAGACTCGCGCGTGCCGGTCATCAAGCATCTCGATGGCATCTGTCATCTTTACATCGACGATGGCGCCGACATTGACAAATCACTACGCGTGGCAGTTAACGCCAAAACCCAGCGTTATGGTACCTGCTGCACAATGGAAACCTTGCTGGTTGCTGAAAGCATGGCACAGGCAATCCTGCCGCCACTGGCGGAACAATACCGGGCGCACAATGTTGAATTGCGCGGTTGCTCGCGCACGCTGGAATTAGTCGCTGATGTTGTGCCAGCAACAGAGCAAGACTGGGAAACTGAGTATCTGGCCCCCATATTGTCAATCAAGGTTGTGGCGGATGTGGATGCAGCTATTGCGCATATCAATCGTTATAGCTCGCAGCACACTGACTCGATCATGACGGAAAATTTTACTATCGCGCAACGCTTCTTGCGTGAAGTGGACTCGAGTTCGGTCATGGTCAATGCCTCAACGCGTTTTGCTGATGGTTTCGAGTATGGTCTCGGCGCAGAAATTGGTATTTCCACAGACAAGTTGCACGCCCGTGGACCAGTCGGGCTGGAAGGACTGACATCGCAGAAATATATCGTTTTAGGAGACGGTCACATCCGCCAGTGATCAAGCGACTGGGGTTGTTTGGTGGCATGTTCGATCCTGTGCATAACGGGCATCTCGATGCCGCACGTTTTGCGCAAGCTGAACTGGCTCTCGACAGTCTCAGGTTGGTTCCTTGCGCAACTCCCAATCACCGTGATTCAGCAAGGGTCGCCGGCAAGCATCGCTTGCAGATGTTGCGCCTCGCCATTGCCGATGAAGAAGGCATGGTAGCTGATGATATTGAGCTGACCCGTCCGGGCGTGTCCTACTCAGTGGATACGTTAACTCAAGTGCGGGAACAAGTGATTACCGAGCACATCGTTTTTATTCTCGGGCTCGATGCTTTTTGCTCGCTGACCAAATGGCACAACTGGCAGCAAATGTTTGAGCTATGTCATCTCTTTATTCTGGGTCGGGCTGGCAACCGTATTGATTCAGCGACACTAAGTGCGACCGAGTTCGCCCAGCGTCAGGTCAATACTGCAGAGGAAATGTTCGCCAGCAGTCATGGCAAGATCTTGTTGGCTGAAGAGTTTAGCTATGAAGCGTCATCATCGGCGGTGCGTAAGGCGCTGCGCATGCATGATGATGTTTCGCCATTGTTACATCCCAAGGTGCAACTTTACATTGAAGACAACAGGTTGTATCGCTAATTAACAGGTTGAAAAATACCAGGACTAATAGGTAGCCGGATTGGATAGTAAAAAACTTTCAGACGCGTTGATCGAGGCTCTTGATGATATGAAAGGGCAATCGATCAGCTGTATCGACGTACAAAATTTGACAGAGATAACCGATTTCATGGTTATAGCTACCGGTCGTTCAAACACGCACATCAAAGCGCTTGCCGATGAAGTGGTGAGCAAAGCCAAAGAGTTGGGTGTTAGTGTGGCTGGAGTCGAGGGCAAACTGCAATCCGAATGGGTGTTGGTGGATGCCGGTGACGTAGTCGTGCATCTGATGCTGGCGCCAGTTCGCGCTCTTTATAATTTGGAAGACCTTTGGAATATAAACGCGGCACAAGCCAGAACCGGTTCTCCGGATTCTGCCGCTGATGAATAATTCGAGTCGGTCAGGCGATTATTAGCTCATGAAAATTACATTGCTTGCAGTTGGCAGCAAGATGCCGCAATGGGTTCAGCAAGGCGTTGATGAGTATGCCAAACGTATTGAACATGAACTGGGGTTTTCCATCATTGAAATACCACTTGCCAAGCGCAGCAAGACACAAAGTGTTGAGCAGATGATGCAAAAAGAAGGCGCCGCTTTGTTAGGCAAAGTGCCAAAAGGGGATCATCTGGTGGCGCTGGAAGTCGGCGGCAAGAAATTAAGTACGTCAGATCTGGCCACGCGATTGCAAGTACTGAATGACGATGGCAGAAATTTGAGCCTCTTGATTGGTGGGCCCGATGGCTTGGCCAGCACATGTCGGCAACAGGCAGTAGAAAGCTGGTCCTTATCCTCGCTAACCCTGCCGCATCCTCTGGTACGAGTATTGCTCACTGAGCAACTCTATCGGGCCTGGAGTGTCGTCAAGGGGCATCCCTACCACAGGGAGTAATTCGCACGCGCTCGAACATGCCTCGTACAGGTTTAATCCCTTAAAAACCGGGGCCAAAAGGCGTTAGAATAAGAACTTATCGGCATAATGCCTGTCAAAACTGGCAGCAATTTGGATTGTCAGCGCGATGCCGACGATCCAGGTCGGCAGTGCGAGATGGCAATCGGCTTCAGTAGTAGGGTTCCGGGCCGACTTACTCTTTAGATCAGCAACTAGTATTTTCGTTCGAAATTACAGGCAATCAACGCAATGGCTGGCAAATGGCAGCTCAAAGACCACGAAGCAGAGCGACGCATCTTCAATCGCCGCTTGGTCGTGGCCGGCACATTTGTCTTTTTGTTGTTCATGGCACTGGTGGCCAAGCTCATCAATTTGCAGGTTGTCCAGCACGAATACTTTTCCGCGCGCTCTGACGGCAACCGCTTGCATTCCCAATATGTGCCGCCGGCACGGGGCCTCATATTCGATCGTGCCGGCCGCTTGCTGGCCGACAACCAGCCGATTTTTAACCTGACAGTCGTGCGCGAGCAGGTCGGCGACCTGGATGAGACGTTGGCATTCATTAGCGAACTCATCAATCTCAGCGACGATGACATCGAACAGTTTCGCACGCGCTTGCAGCGTAATCGCGTGCCATTCTCTTCTGTACCATTGCGCTACGTGCTGACCGACGAAGAGAAGTCGCGGGTTGCCGTCAACAGCCACTTGTTGCCCGGAGTGGCTATTGAGCCACAGTTTGTCCGGCACTATCCGCTTGCCAGCCTGACTGCACATTCGGTTGGCTATGTATCGGAAATCAACCGTCGTGAACTTGATAGCCTGAATGACGAAGAGCGGGAGAATTACGGCGGTACCAACCATATTGGCAAGACCGGTATTGAGCGTACCTATGAAGATCTGCTACATGGCAAGGTTGGCTATGAAATTGTCGAGAAAAACAATCGGGGTCAGGTTATGCGCCGCCTTGACCGAACCGATCCGGTCGCTGGTAAAAACCTGACACTGCATCTCGACAGCCGTCTGCAAATCGCCGCCGAGAAAGCCTTGGGCAAATACCGCGGTGCAGTGGTGGCAATAGACCCGGCAACAGGCGGCATTCTGGCCATGGTGAGCAAGCCGGGCTTCGATCCGAACCTGTTCGTCACAGGTATCAGCAGCAAAGATTATTCTGGCCTGATTACTGATCAGGTAAACACTCCCCTGTTCGATCGAACCACTAATCCCTATCCACCTGGCTCCACAGTCAAACCATTTTTAGGATTGGCCGGGTTGCAGCACGGCTTCGTCGATTACGATTTTGCTATTGAAGACCCAGGCTATTTCCGCTTGCCAGGAGTGTCCTATCGATGGGGAGACTATACTCTGCGGACTGCCATTGGTGGCGGACATGGCCATACCGACTTGCAGAAGGCGATCTTTCAATCCTGCGATACATTTTTCTATGATCTGGGCAATCGCATGGGCATCGACACGATGCACTCGTTCATGTCGCAATTCGGCTTTGGCCAAAATTTCGCGGTAGATATCGACTATGCCCGCACTGGCGTATTACCTTCACGGGAATGGAAGCGCGCAACACGCGGTGAACCTTGGTATCCAGGTGACACTATTAACTCGTCAATCGGTCAGGGCTATATGTGGGCAACGCCGATGCAATTGGCAACGGCTGCAGCCATTATGGCGAACAAGGGTAAGGTTGTTCAGCCACGCCTGATAAAGGCTACAGATGGCGTGCCATACGAGCCCGAGATCGCGAATCCAGTACCGGATGTTGTGGTGGAAGATCAAGACTACTGGCGCTATATCCAGGAATCCATGACCATGGTCGTGCATCGCCCATACTCTGATACCTTCCGTGATTACGGCACTGCCTTTGAAGCGATTGCTCAGGCAGACCGCGATATGGCCTACACTATGGCCGGTAAATCCGGATCAGCGCAGGTTGTGGGCATCAGTCAGGAGATTCTTTCCAGTGAAGATATCGAAGTATCTGACTTGAACAAAGACCATGCACTCTTTATTTCGTTCGCGCCGGCCATGAACACGCAAATCGATCCGCAAATCGCTATCGCCGTGTTTGTTGAAAATGGTGAGCATGGCAGCAGTGTCGCAGGCCCCATTGCCAAAGCTGTAACCGATGCCTATTTGCTCGATATTCTGGAGCTGGACTTTGCCGCGATGAAGGAAAAAGAATTGCAAGAAGCCGAGGCAGCAGAAGCTGCTAAGAAAGAGGCTGAAGCCGCACGGTTAATTAGTCAGAGCGATGATTAATCAGGATTTCATTCGTCAATCGACGGGCTTTTTCTCCCCTCGCTCCCGCGCCAATACACTATCCCGGCTGTTACACACCGACCCACCACTATTGATCGGTATCCTGTTGCTTTGCAGCTTTGGTCTGTTGATTCTCAATAGCGCCAGCGAAGGCAGTGCCATGGTCGTGCAACGTCAGGCGATCGTAATGACAATCGGTCTGGTGGTGATGTTTATTGTCGCCCAGTTCAATGTGCACTTTTTTCGCCAATGGGCGCCTTCACTGTACATCGCGGGCTTGGCGCTACTGGTGTTAGTGCTGTTTATTGGCGCCGAAGTCAATGGCGCCAAGAGCTGGTTGGATTTGCCGGGTCTGCCGCGGTTTCAGCCTTCGGAAATCATGAAGTTTCTGGTACCGATGCTCGTCGCCTGGTATTTATCGAGCCGGCCATTACCGCCAGGCTTCAAGCACTTATTCTGGTCGGCAGTGATGGTACTCTTGCCAGCAGGATTGATCATTGTGCAGAACGATACCGGTACTGCCATTATGGTGGCGATGTCAGGCATTTTTGTCGTCTTGTTAGCCGGCATTCGCTGGAGCATCGTGATTACCGGGTTTATCGCTCTGCTTTTAGCATCGCCCGCCTGGTATTTGTTCCTGGCCCAGGAACACCAAAAGAATCGTATTCTCACCTTTTTTGATCCGTATCGAGACCCGACCGGGGCTGGCTACAATATTATTCAATCGCAAATTGCGATTGGCTCGGGTGGTGTTTACGGCAAGGGTTATGGCAATGGTGCGCAGTCCCATCTGGATTTTATTCCAGAGAGCAATACTGACTTCATACTGGCGGTTTTGGCCGAGGAATTCGGCTTGCTGGGAGTCGTGTTTCTGATTGGTTTGTATCTGTTCGTACTGTTCCGTGGCTTTTATATTGCCTGGTCAGGTAAAGACACATTTAGCCGTCTCTTGGCTGGCAGCATCACGCTGACGTTTTTCTTCTATGTGTTCGTTAACATGGCCATGGTCTCGGGCTTGATGCCGGTGATCGGGTTGCCGCTGCCGCTAATCAGTCGAGGAGGCACAGCGGTTATCACTTTGTTCGTCGGTTTCGGGCTCTTAATGTCAATCCATACCAATGCTCGGCGGCGAATTCACTAAGTCACTGAAATTGCTCGACTAATCTCTGCTTCTACTGTGCCGGTTGCAAGCCGCGGCAACGGATTTGCGGGTACTTGCTTCACTGTCTGGCGAGTTGGGTTAAAATTATTTCAACTTTGGACGCTAAGTAATTAACTTAATTCAAATTTTCGATTTTCTGGAGAAGTAACGACCGTGCATACCGGACTATTCGAGCAAGTAACGATTCGCACCGGGTTATTTGTCGGCCTGCTGCTGACATTGGCTGCGTGCAGTTCTACATCCAGCACACGCTCTACAGCTACCTCAGCAGTGACTAACCCCAATGCTGGTCGCTACAGCATCCAGCAAGACCGTGCGCCAACCCGGCAGATGGACATAGCAAGCATCCCTGAAGTCATCCCCGAGCCAGTAGTGCGTACCATGGCGGGCAATCGCAGTCCTTACAGTGTTCTGGGCCAAACCTACTATGTATTACCGAGTGAAGAAGGCTATCGCGCTAATGGTGTTGCCTCCTGGTACGGTGAAAAATTCCATGGGCATCGCACGTCGAACGGCGAAATCTTCGATATGTATTTGGCCTCGGCAGCTCATAAATCCCTGCCAATTCCCAGTTTTCTCCGCGTTACCAATCTCGACAACAATCGCAGCATTATCGTGCGCGTCAATGATCGCGGGCCGTTCCACGGTGATCGCCTGATCGATCTGTCTTATGCCGCTGCGGTTAAATTGGGTTATGCCGATCGCGGTACAGCACGTGTGCAACTGGAAGCGGTATTGCCGGACGCCACGCTTGAGCGTCCGGATCTGCGTATTGCTTCGGCGGCACCGCGCACTATCGCTAGCAGCAATAGCCAATATTTGCAGGTTGGGGCGTTTTCCGAACTGACCTCAGCGCGCAACTTGATTGCCCAGTTGCAGGAACTGACGCCGCACCCGGTTTTTATCCGCACCATACAGACTGATGCCAATGCGGTATTGCACCGCGTACGGATTGGACCGTTACAGGATGCCGGGGAAATACGACGGCTGACTCAAAGTGTAGTTGCTGCCAATTTGGGAAGCCCTTACACTGTGACAGAGTAGCTACGCTTGCTACACTTTCCATATTTCCACTACTTTCAATGACTACATCGCTTGGACAACGCATCTGGCAACACTAATGCGTAACCTCGACTGATAATATTTACCATGGACTTCTTTATGCCCGTAAAGAACTATTTTCTGCTAACGACAGCGCCATTGCAGCGACTGTTTCGACTCACACTTGTCCTGGTGCTATTGGCACCTGGCTGGTTACAGGCCCAGAGTATTATTCCACGACCGCCGGAAGTGGCTGCATCCAGTTATATCCTGTTGGATGCGCAAACCGGGCATGTGATCATAGAAAGCAATGCCGATGAGCCGCTGCCGCCTGCAAGTCTTACCAAGATCATGACAGCCTATATCGCTATCGAGGAAATCATTAGTGGCAATATGGCCATGGATGACATGGTTCATATCAGCGAAAAAGCCTGGCGCATGGAAGGCTCGAAAATGTTCGTCGGTGTCGATACGCAAGTGTCTGTCGAGGACCTGTTGCGTGGCATTATCATCCAGTCTGGCAACGATGCCAGTGTCGCAATTGCCGAGCACATCGCCGGCAGTGAAGACGCCTTCGCCGACATGATGAATCAGTATGCCGAAGTGCTGGGCATGAATGAGAGTTTCTTCATGAACGCCAGCGGTCTGGATACCGAGCAATACTACAACACCATGTCTGCTCGTGATTTGGCAATCCTGGCGCGGGCGACGATCCAGAATCATTCCGAGTTCTATCCGATTTACGCTGAGCGTGAATTTACCTACAACGATATCCGTCAGGGCAATCGCAATACGCTGTTGTTCCGTGACCGCAACGTCGATGGTCTGAAAACAGGCTGGACCGATGCTGCCGGCTACTGTTTAGTAGCTTCTGCACAGCGCGATGACATGCGCCTGGTTTCAGTGGTAATGGGAACGGAAAGCGAAGAAGCCCGAGCCGTTGAGACGCAAAAACTGTTGACCTACGGCTTCCGCTATTACGAGACGCATAAACTCTACGATGCCAATCAGATATTGACCAATGTGCCGGTATTCTCCGGCGAGCAGAACGCTGTTGATCTGGGCATCACTGAAGAGGTTTATGTCACTATTCCCCGCGGTCAGGCTGAAAACATGTCTGCCAGTGTGGATGTCGAAGAAACCATTCAGGCGCCCCTGCAGAGTGGCCAGATCATGGGTGTGGTCAACGTCACGCTGGATGAAGATTTGATTTACCGGGGTGATGTGATCACCATGCAGGCAGTCGAGCAGGGTGGGCTTTTCAAACGCTTCATGGATTGGCTGACTTTGATGTTCAGCAGCCTCTTTTCGGGGTAGCACCAATTCATGATATTCGATGTGCCGAGTGATGGTCCGGATGCTCCCAAGATTGAGTTTCCATGCCTGTACCCGATCAAGATCATTGGCTTTGCTGATGTTGCGTTTAAGGACACCGTGATTGAAGTTGTTGAGCGTCATACCGGCAAGATTGATGCGGAATTGATCAACGCCCGTCCGAGCAAGAACAATAATTATGTGTCTGTCACTGTTACGATCGCTGCGACCGGTAAAGAGCAGTTGCAGCAGATTTTTGACGATTTGAAGAAAGTTAAAAGTGTGAAGATGGTGTTATAGGTTGCGACTTACCGATTATAAGTGGTTTCAGGCGCAACCCGCCCAATCTGCCTCTGCTGTCTCTTCTGCGACGCCTGACACCGATACTCCCCCGGAGTCTCCCCCTGCGCTCATCGTGCGTCGACTGGGCTTACAGGCCTATGAGCCGATCTGGCAGTGCATGCGCTATATTGCCAATAATCGCGCTGCAGACCGTGAGGACGAGATCTGGTTGCTGAGCCATAAACCGGTTTACACCCAGGGACAGGCTGGCAAGCCCGAACACATCCTCAAACCTGGCAAGATTCCCGTCGTACAAGTCGATCGGGGCGGGCAAGTTACCTACCATGGGCCCGGCCAACTCGTGGCCTATTTGCTCATTAATGTCCGCCGCCGCCAGCTAGGCGTGCGAGCCTTGGTGGATCTTATCGAGCAATCGGTCTTGGCTACATTGTCGGAATACGGCATTTCTGCGCAGACTCGCCCCAAGGCTCCCGGCGTCTACGTAAAAGATGCTAAAATAGCCGCTTTAGGATTACGTATCCGCAATGGCTGGAGCTATCACGGCCTGAGTCTCAACGTAAATATGGATCTGACGCCGTTTCGTCATATCAATCCCTGTGGCTACGAGCAGCAGGCTGTCACCCAGATAGCCGATTTCATCCCGCCGCAGGAGAACATGCTGCAGGGAGTCAGCAAGGTGCTGGGCGATGAGTTACTGACCCGCTTGGGCTATGCGCCGCATTTCATAACGACGCCAGCAGACGCGAAATAATCCTTACCCGATCAGCGATTGATCAGACACACTCACGAATCGAATAGGTGCTTAATGAGCCAGGACACAACCCCGACTACTCGCAAACGTCGCAACGTACTTGTTGAGGGTGAGAAGCTACGCGGTGCAGAAAAGGTCAGACGCATCCCGGTAAAAGTCATTCCGACCACGGAGTTGCCAACCAAGCCAGACTGGATCCGTGTCAAGATTCCAGCCTCACCACGCGTGTCGCATATCAAACAGAAACTGCGTGAGCACAAGCTGGCGTCGGTATGTGAGGAAGCTTCCTGTCCCAATCTCGGTGAGTGCTTTAACAATGGTACCGCCACATTCATGATCATGGGTGACATCTGTACCCGACGTTGTCCCTTCTGCGATGTGGCCCACGGTAAGCCGCGTCCACTGGATGAGAACGAGCCCATCGAACTGGCCACGGCGATTCGTGAAATGGGTCTGAGTTATGTGGTCATCACATCGGTGGACCGCGACGATCTTAAAGACAGTGGTGCGGCGCATTTTGCCAGCTGTATTGCCGAGACTCGACGTTTGAATCCCGATATTCAGGTAGAAGTATTGGTGCCGGATTTTCGGGGTCGCATGGAAATCGCTATCGACATTCTCAAAGATACACCTCCTGATGTCTTTAATCACAATCTGGAAACTGTGCCAAGACTCTACAAGCAAGCTCGTCCAGGTGCTGACTACCAATGGTCGCTTGATCTATTGCAACGCTACAAGGCAATCGAGCCAAGTGTCACCACCAAGTCCGGTTTAATGTTGGGGCTAGGTGAGACTCTTGAAGAAGTCAAAGAAGTCATGCGCGACTTGAAAGCGCATGATGTCGATATGGTGACTCTAGGTCAGTATCTGCAACCGAGTAAAGACCATTTGAAAGTAGAGCGCTTTGTACACCCGGATGAGTTTGAAGAGCTACGGATTTTTGGTGAAGAGCTGGGCTTTGCACATGTTGCTAGCGGTCCACTGGTGCGATCTTCCTATCACGCGGACAAGCAGGCACATGGAGAAGCTGTAGCCTGATCACCGCTCATTGGCCACTGCTTGATGAAAGTTAATCTGCAACAGATAGCCCTCAGCATCTTCGCGACACTGGTGGCTATCACTATCGTGGTCTTCTACTCCCGCAATCCCGGCGCCATTGGCAACGAGCCTTTATTGCTACGAGCGGTGTTTCTCAATCTGGCTGTTTTGGCCGCGCTGATTGCCGTGTTCCCTCTTTACACCATTTTCCGTGGCCGACCATTGGTTTATATGTTCGCCATCATCCTGCCGGCCATGGTGCCAGCGTTTGCTTATTTTTTAGTCTACTTACCGCAGCAATCTGGTGAGGGCATTGTCGCGGCACAGTTGGATGCCAGTCTGATCACAGACCGCTCCAGCAATGGCATTGTCGAAGTCGGGTTTTCTTATCCTATCTTCACACCAAACATTGAATTGACGAATCAGGAGTTGTTTACCCGCCAGGTGGCAGTGTATTTCCGGTTGGTAGAACAGTCCGGGGAATCAACCTTGTTTCGCGGCGTGAGATCTCGCATCCCGGCAACCGGCTTGAGTGTCGAGGCAACGGTGCAGGGTATGTTGGCCGACAATAGCGATTACCTGTTCAATCCCATCGAGCTCCCACCGGGCCGGTCAGTGTCAGGGCGCATCATTTTTATCATCACCAGTCTGGATGATGGCTCATCGTTTACTGATGCTTTTAACCGGGCCGCCGCAGCGCAGTTGGAACTGCGTCGGCCGGAAACGGGGCAGTTGTTGCAAGAGATTCCTATCACCGGGCTCTGAATAGCCGGCTCAGGACGACACCCTGAGTTGATTTGCCTCTACCCCTCGTTTACTCTTTGCGTACCATGAATCAAGAGTGCTAGGCGCTATGAATAATGTAAATAAAAACAATAAGTTAAATTCTTTTCGCACACTTGGCATTACAGCGGTTTTAGGCTTAAGCGTGTTTGCGACAAGTACCTTTCTTGTGCCGGCCTTTGCTCAGGATTTTCGCGGCCAGCGCATCGTCCAGATACTGCAGGAACCTCGCCATCGTACTGTGCATAATGATGACGATGTCTATCTGCTGGACGTGCAAATCAATCCTGGCGATTCCACACTACCGCACACCCACGATGCTGCCATTCTCTATACGTTTATCAGTAATGGCGAAGGCCCCTTGTACGGCCGAGTTTCGGGCAATACTGAGTATGTGGAACAAAACTTCACTCACGCAGTCTCCAATCCGGGGCCGAATCTGTTTCGCATTCTGGCTCTGACCAATTACGGTACGGGTATCCCGAATTTGAGCAATGATCGACCCGTTGGTCTCAATGCCGAGCCTGAAGTTGAAAATGAATGGTTTCGTTCCTATCGCATCGCATTGGATGCGGGGCAGGAAACCCAGATCCATACCCATGTAAATCCATCGGTGATCATTCAGGTGACAGAAGGGGAAGTGCATGTCAGCCGAGAAGATGGCATTACTGCTGAACTAAATGCCATGGGTAACTGGGCGTGGCGCGATGCCGGCAGTGCTTACACGATCGTCAATTCCGGTAATACACCTGTGGAAGTCGTCGTTAACGAAGCTCGCCGTTAGGCATCGTCTTAAGCACTGTAAACGCTCAGTGCTCAACCCTCAACCAACCTTCAACCAACCTTCAACCAACCCTCAACCAGTCGTAGTGTGGTCGCTGCGACTGGTTCCCAAGCCGTAGTAATCTGCAATCGCCAAGCCTGCAGCCACGCTGGTAAACGGGTCGTGCTCGGTCACCTTGCCTGGAAACAACCCGTCAAGAATCTCTCTGACTGCGGGTATCAGGCAGGAACCGCCGGTGCGGATAACCAGCTGAATAGCGTCTGCTTCCAACTCGGCATTGTCCAATACCTTTTGGACGGCATCACGAAAGCGCTGCAACAATTCGGCGATGTGCAGCTCGAATTCCTGGCGTGTGACAGTAAGCTCCAGATCCAGCTCCGGAATATCCAGCGTCGCCTGTTCCTGCTCGGAGAGAGTGGCTTTGATGTCCTTGAGGGTTTGAAACACCAGGTAGCTGTAGTTGTTTTTGATCAGGTCATACAGCCGGCGAAATTTGACTGTCCCGGCATCTTCATACTCCATGCGCTGCAGCAGTGGAGACGTGAATTGATTCTGGTTCAGCATGTAGCTGATGGCCCAATTCAGTAACAACTCTTCGTATTCCTCAAAAGGAAACAGGGTTTCAATTTCCCGGTCCTGGCCCTTGCGCCGCCAACGTTCGCCCTTGCCTAACAAGGGGAACAATAGTTTGCGGAACAGTAGCTGATCGATGTGATCGCCGCCCAGCCCAACACCATGGGTAGCGATAACGGAAAAATTATCTGCCTCGCGTTTGATAATACACAGATCCAGCGTGCCGCCGCCGAAGTCCACGGCCAGCAGTAATTGGCCATTGGCAGCCGGGAAGTCATGCAGATAACTCAGTGATGCGGCGATGGGCTCAGGATAGAAGCACTGCTCGCGAAACTCAGCATAGCCGTATGCCTCAGAAAGCAAGTCCAGCGCTGTGTTGTTACGCTGTTCGGCGGCACCTTCGAAGTTTACCGGATGACCAATGCAGGCATGATCGACAGCGTGTTTGCCAGGGATTGCCCGCAAACGCTCGACAATGCTGCGATGAATGCGTAGCAGCAGGGGGGTAATCAGCGCCACCAATCGGAAAGGTCTTTCAAAGACCATCAGCCGTGGTGCTTGTTGATTGCCCAGCATGCGCTTGATGCCCCTGAAAAGCCGGCCTTTTTGTGAAGCGTCGACAAACGACTGGCCATAGACTTTTTCGGTACTGGCCTCTTCAGGCAAGCCGTGATCGCCGATCTGTCCGGTCGACGTGCGGCCCTCACCGAGGACCTCAGCACTAAGCTCCACAGTCCGCCCCATGTTGCTCACGATGTATTCTTCGATTGCCTGTTGGCCGGTGAGGATCTTGTAGTCACGGTCGACGTAGGTTGCCGAAGGCATGACCGGATTGTTGGTTTCCAGCTGTACCAGATAGACTTGCTTGCCATCGAACAGAGCAGCTGCGCTGTTGCTGGTGCCGTAGTCGATGCCAATACCGATAGCAGGGGATGTGTCTGATTGGGATAATTTATTCACGGTTGGGCGAGGGGGCTTGTGTCACTATTTCAGAATGAATAACCAATAACCTGATTTGCCTGCAGGCCCGGAATTGGTCCCGCGCGCGAATTGAACTTTCGGGCAGTCAGGCTATCTAAGTGGCTTACAGGAACGGAATTGTACCTCAGCTGCGGCCATGATCGAACAGGAATTCGCTGCGGTTGAAGTTTCTTGGCAGTTGGCCTATTCTCCCGCGGTCCCCTAATGGTGCTGTGGCACCTCATTATGTCGGAATTGGTGCCGCATGGCATTCCGGAAGCGGGAAGCCTGGCTGTTAACCCGGCCCATTCCCTGATTTAATTGGAGTCAATATGGTCGCTAAGTCACTATCACATTGCCGAAGTTATTCTGCCTGGCGGCAGTTGTGCGTGACGGTGCTTACGGTATTCTGCCTGCTCTCAACCACGGCTCAGGCTGGTACTATCGTGCGGGTCAGCACTTCGGTGGGTGATTATTCCATTGAATTGCTCGACGACACGGCTCCAATCACCGTGAATAATTTTCTCAATTACGTGAATCGCAACGCCTATAACGGAACTTACTTGCATCGCGTGGTCGCAGATTTTGTCGTGCAGGGCGGTGGCTATCGCTTTGAGCCTTTTGTGGGCCCAGTCGATGTGCCTGAAGATCCGCCAATTACGAATGAATTCAATACTTCGAATACTCGCGGTACAGTGGCTATGGCCAAGATCGAAGGCGACCCTAATAGTGCGACCAGTCAGTGGTTTGTGAATCTGATCGACAATACGTCTCTCGATACCACTAATGGCGGATTTACTGTTTTTGGCAACGTATTGGGTGAGGGCATGATTACTGTGGATGCCATCGCGGCTCTGCCAACTGTCAATTTGGGTGGCAAGGCATCAAATGCGCCTTTCTTTACCGATCTATACTCCTCACCGCTGGATTTCGTCTACATCAATGCTGAAGTAGTCAACCGCTTCAGTTCGGCGCCCCACGTGTTGGAAACAGCGACGGGCCTGATGATCACATCTGTGAATATCGACAATGGCGAAGATGTTATAAGCCTGAATTTAAATTCTGTCGAAACCTCTCCCAATATTGTTATGCAAGCTAACCTGGAGAGTGTTATACCCCGCATCGCTGATCTGGATGGTATCGCCAGCTATTCTACGACCGATCAAAGATTGCGCATCCCCTCCCTGGAGGTCAATGACAGAGGCAATATCTTTGTCGTGACCAATGTCGTTTTCGCGCTGACTAATAGCAATCCGGTCCAGTTCACACTGGAATCCTACGATCAGTAGCCGCCATTTACCCCACAACGCGCTTGGGGTAATCTTGCTGCAACTTTACGTGATGGTCCCAGGCTTGACGCCTGATCACCAGATCACGTGTTTGACAGCTTAGTACAGGAACAACACATCGATGGCAGCACCCCGGGGTGAATTTACTTCCAGATTCGGATTCTTGATGGCTGCCTCGGGTTCGGCAGTCGGCTTGGGCAATATTTGGGGGTTCCCTACCAATACGGCCTCCAACGGTGGTGCTGCGTTTCTTTTTACTTATTTACTCCTTGCCTTCGCACTGGCTTATCCGGCCTTGATGGCTGAGCTGATCATTGGCCGCCATGCGCGCGCCAACGCAGTTACCGCGCTCAAATCGATTTCGCCCGGCCGCTTCAGTCAATTGGCGGCTGTTGGAGTTGGCTTTGTTGGCATATTAACGGTTAGCTTCATTCTCAGTTTCTATGCCATCGTCAGCGGCTGGATGATCGCTTTTTTCTTCGATCCTTTAGCGCGCCTGATAGGGATGGACTCAGCTGCAAGCTGGCTGACCACGGATGCAGAATTGCGCAACAGCATCTTCGTTGTGCTCTTTATGGTGCTCACAGTCTCGATCATCTCTGCGGGCGTGAAGGATGGTATTGAAAAGTGGGCATCACGGCTCATGCCTTCGCTGATCGTTATTCTGATTCTGTTGATCGGCTATGTGTTTACCTTGCCCGGTGCGATGGATGGCTTGCGCGCCTATCTGATTCCCGATTTCTCGCGCGTTGCTGACCCGGCCTTGCTGGTCAATGCCATGGGGCAGGCGTTCTTTTCACTCTCATTAGGGGTTGGAACCATGTTGATCTATGGTTCCTATATCAACAAGCAAGAAAACCTGCCTGTAATCGGCAGCCTTGTTGCCTTGCTGGATGTGGGTATAGCCGTTTTGGCAGGGCTGCTAATCCTGCCGGCCATGTATGTTGCATTAGGCAATGGTGTGCAAATATACGATGCATCCGGAGGCTTGATTGCTGGGCCGGGTCTGATTGTGTCGGTATTACCAGCGTTGTTTAATACCATGGGGGCAGTTGGACTGTTTGTTGCCCTGGCATTTTTCTCGCTCATGACAATTGCGTCACTGACTTCCTCTATCTCCATGCTGGAGGTGCCAGTTGCTTACAGTGTCGAAAATCTGGGTATGGAGCGACGTAAATCAGCCGTTGTGATGGGCTCGATTATTACTGTGATCTCGCTTCTGGTCGTATTCAATTTCGACCCGTGGTTCGACAGAGTCGTGAGTTATACCACCGAGATTAGCCAGCCCTTGTTAGGCTTTGCTTTCTGTATCTTTGTTGCCTGGATCTGGCATCGTAACGAAGTTTTGCAGGAGATCCGCCAAGGTTCTCCTGATGCCGAAAGCGGTTTATTCTGGAAGATCTGGCCCTTCTACATCAAATTTATCTGTCCGGTTGCGATACTTGTTGTGTATTTCCAATAAGTAATCAGTGTGCCCCCAGTACACGGACAAACCTTTCGATTTCTTCTTCGCTATTGTAGTAATGCAGTGAGGCCCGCAGCCGGTCTTGCTGGCCATTGATCTGTGTGTCCAATCGCGTATTGGCTGCTTTGACAATGGAGGTATTGATACCCGCACCGGCTAGACGTGCATGTAATGCGCTGGCCGGTTCTTGTTGCCTGCTCAATGTGATGATGCCGCTGCGCTGCATCGAGCGCTCGTGAATCTTGATATCAGGGAGGTCGTCCAGTGCGCTGACTGTCTTGTTTACCAGTAACTGAATGCGTTCAGCAATACTCTCCAAGCCAATCTGCAAGGCATAGTCTACCGCTACCGCGAGACCTAGCTGACCGGCCACAAAGCGTTCGAAATTTTCAAATTGGCTGGCATTGGCTTGCAGTTCGTAAGAGTTGGCCGCGGTCCATTTGGCGGCATGTAAATCAACGAAGATCGGTTGCAGATCTGGTAGCTTGCTGGCGCGCACGTACAGGAAACCGGTTCCTCTTGGGCCGCGTAAATATTTGCGTCCTGTGCCACAAAGAAAATCACAGTGCAGGGCGTTTACATCCAGATCAAGCTGCCCTGTGGATTGGCAGGCGTCCAACAGAAAATACAAGCCATGCTCTTGGGCTATGCGCCCGACCTCCGCAGCTGGCTGGATATCGCCACATTGGCTGGCGATATGCGTCAAGGCGATCATGCGCGAGCGGGGTGTAATCGCCGCACTGAGTCGGGCAAGATCAATTTGCCTCTGGTCGTCGCTGGGTATGAGACGTATCTTGATGCCTGTTTGTTTTTGCAGATGCAGCAGGCCCATATAGTTGCTGGCGTATTCCATCTCGCCGGTGAGAATCTCATCGCCGGCTTGCCATCGCACGGCATAGATCGCCTGGTCCCAGGCGCGGGTGGCATTTTCAACGAAGGCGATTTCATCGGGCTGACAGTGCAGCAGTTCGGCCATCGATGCATAGAACGCATCCAGTTCGGTAGCTTTCGTGTGGGCAGCTTCATAACCGCCGACGCGCTGTTCCAGACGCAAGTAATCCAGTACCGCCGAGGTAACTGCTTCCGGGCTTAAAGCGGCGCCGGCGTTGTTGAAATGCACAAGTTTGCTGGTCGCCTTACACTGCTGTCTGATTTGCTGAATATCCATTGGTTTACAAGTTGAGATTGTCCGTGTGCTATGCCACTGGCATTGGCACTGCATAAGCGGTTTGGTGATATTGCTAACTTACACACTCGCACTAAAGTTTGCTACTGACGCTTATTGGCAGCGATATCTCTGTTATAGTTTGCGCTGAGCGGTACTGCCGCCAGTAATGAATACCAACAATAGTTCGTCCTGTCGCGTGGCCCGCCGCAACGCCAGGAGACGACCAGAGCGGCCCACGGCGCCGCTCTGACAATAAAGGTGCTCAGTCATGCCATCACGATTCAGCTCGACGTCAATGCTTGCGAAATGTTCTTCGCGCCGCCGTTTTATATCCAATGTTGCAGTTCTGGGTGGCGTGGCTTTATTGCCTTCCGCTTCGCTTTTCGCACAGCAAAATGCGGTAAGCAATGTGCGCGCTCTAGCCTTTGATGTCTTCGGCACAGTTGTAGACTGGCGCGGATCGATCATTCGTGAAGGCCAGATACTGTCGGCCAGTAAAGGATTGACTGTGGACTGGGCCGATTTCGCCGATCGCTGGCGGCGGGGCTATGGCCCGGCCATGAATCGTGTCAGATCTGGCGAACTGCCCTGGACTACAATCGACGAATTGCACCGGATGATTCTCGACGACCTGTTGGTCGAGTTCGAACTGACTTCGTTAAACGAGCAGGAGCGGGATGCGCTGAATAAAGTCTGGCACCGGCTGATGCCCTGGTCAGATACAGTATCCGGATTGAATCGTTTGAAAACCAAATACGTCATTACCACCTTGTCGAATGGCAATGTGTCGCTATTGACCAATATGGCCAAGAACGCCGGACTGCCGTGGGACGCGATTTTGTCGGCAGAGCTGGCAGGGCACTACAAGCCGGCACCGGAGGCCTATCAAAAGGCGGCGGATCTGCTCGATTTGCCCATTGAGCAAGTGATGATGGTGGCAACACATCCAAGTGACCTGCGTGCTGCCGCCCGAACCGGCATGCGCACGGCTTATGTGGATCGACCGCTGGAGCGCGGACCTGATGGTGCGCAATCCGTAGTAGCTGATGGCGATTTTGATGTGATGGCAGCTGACTTTCTGGACCTGGCTGACCAGTTGGGTGCCTAACCACACAGGTGAATAAAGAGAGGACTAAATGGCGATTACTCTGGACAAGGCGGTGCGCGACGAGCTGGTTACGCGCTTGCAGGATTTTCTGCGCGACGAGCTAAGCACCGAAATTGGCAATTTTGACGCCGAGTTTCTGCTGGATTTCTTCGTCCGAGAGGCAGGACATGTCTACTACAATCAGGGTTTGACTGATGCCATGCAGGCTATGGAAGCCAAAGTGGAAGAGTTCGGTGAGGTCATTTACGGTTTGCAGCAATCCGACCCCTAGAGGACTCAATCACTGGCCGGGCGCAATGGCAGGCGAATAAAGAACTGACTGCCTTCACCTTGCTCTGATGCAAAATCGATTTCACCACCCAGCTTCTCAATCATGCGTTTAACAATGACCATACCCAGACCGGTACCCTGCGGGTCTTTCTCCGAACTCGGATTCTCACGGGCAAATTCCTGAAACATCTGTTTCTGAAAGTCTTTACCGATCCCGCGACCCGTATCGCGAATCTCAATTTCGATGCCCAGGCGTCGACGGAAATAGATTGCCTTGTGAGCCAGAGTAATACTGCCTTTGTCGGTGAATTTGATGCCGTTGGTGATGATGTTAATCAACGCGTGTTGCAATCTTGAGCGGTCTGTTTGCACGAGTAACTTAGCGGCTGCGAAGTCGGTACGAATTTCAAGATTTTTTTCCATGGCTGAAGGCAGCATCATGTCCCTCACCTCGGTCAGGAAATGTGACATGTCGACCAGGTCAAACTCGGGTTCAAAACTCTCCGATTCCAGTTCAGCCATTTCCAGCAAATCGTTTATCAGGTTATGCAGATGATCACTCTGTTTGATGACTGTGTTCATGTGCTGTTTTGTAGCGTCGTCCAGTGATGAGGATTGTGCGGCGAGCAAACGCTTGGAATTGGCGAGAATCAAATGCACTGGGGTGAGGAATTCCCGCGAGACATTTTTCAGAAAATCAGCCTTGGCTCTGGATTCGAGCTGAATCTGCGACAGCTCCTCATTCTTGGCGCGTACCAGTTCGGCCAGTGATAACAGAAGGAACAGGCCGCCCAGAATTACCAGAGTCTCACCAATGATTGGGCTATTGCTGGTGCGTTCCACAAACAGGAATTTGTAAACAAGTAAGGAGCTATAGGCGAGAATCACCAGGGCCCAACTAAAGAATAAATAGAGTGCAGCTCTGGACCCTTGCAGCGCGGTGATGCCGGTCATGACGCAGACAGTGACCGCAACAAGAAAGCCGACACCCATTAAAGTCATCACGCTGCCATTGCTGATTTGATCCAACGGCATAAACAGAAAGAACACGGCAGTAGGAATCAGCAAGTAAGAGATATAGCGCAGAACGATGTTGATCTTGTCCCGGTAGCGGAAATTCAACGCTAACGATTGGCCAAGCAGACACAGGCTAATAATTAGCAGCGTGGCGGAAAGAAAAGCAATACGATTGTTGGCGGCAGCGAAGTCTCCCCAGAACCAGACGCGCCCCATTCCGGTCTGCGTGAGGAAGAAGGGAATTGCCGCGCCAAAAAAAATCGTATAGCCGAGAAATTTACTGTCACGCAAATTGTAGTAGAGCATTGCGCAGGCGCAAAAGCTGATAAAGAAAAAGGCAAAAAAGGCACCGAAGAACGTCAGACGATTCTGCTGACTATCTGCCGCATTCAGCATGGTAGTGAGTGTCAAAGGGACTTCGATACCGGCACGAGACTGAATGCGAACGTAAATTTGGGTCGCTTGGCCATCTTCGGCAAGTTCAAATTCGACCAGAGGAATACGGTAAGGAATTTCAATGTTCTGGAACGAGACCGTGTCGCCGGTGAGAGTATGCCTGACAACTTCGCCTTGTTGGACGAAATAGAACTCGGCGCGATCGAGGGTGGCAGACTCGAGCTGCAGTAAAAGGTTGTCACCGGCCATCTGGCGGCTACTGATTTCGACAAAGAACCAGTGTGACAGTGGAGAAAAACCCAGAGTAGGGATGGTCTGTTCGCCGCGCTGCCAGGGTATGTCGTTGTCAATGATGTCATTGATGGTGGCCTCACCAGTGGCATCCTCATAATGATCCAGATAGGGCCCAAGCGTGACCGGAAGTTGATTCGGTGAAATATTCAGCTCAGCTGCCTGACTTGTCGGCATGAACCCGATTACCAATAGCGCCAGTAGTCCATATGCCTTTGCGGTGGCTTGCAGATGTCGGATGGCTTTATTCAAGATGTTGATGTGATGCTCGCTGAGTTGAGAGATATGTAGGACATTATAAGCCAAGACTGGTGGTGATAGGGGCTTCTTCTCGCGCTGCGGAATAAACCCCGAATCCTGTGTTTATTGACTATCGCCTCGATTCCGTGTGAGATTGGTAATTGAGTAAATAACAGCCAAATTGGTGTGACCAATGATAACTCACATGACGACTATCATGACAATTCGCATAACAACTCAGATGACCCGATTTACGACCCTATTTCTGTTATCGGCAGGGCTCCTCGTGTCTTGTTCCGAGCCGGCGCAAACTCCGGAAAATTCATCAGACAGCGCCGCTTCCGCCGGGGAAAATGCAATGCAATCCGCCCCAGACACCACGACTGCCAGCAATCCGTTTTTTGCAGAAAGCCCGCTTTATCTCAATTACCCGCCATTCGATCAGGTAAGCAATACGCATTACCTGCCGGCCTTTGAGCGTGGTATGGAAGAGCAGATTGCAGAAGTCGAAGCAATCGCCAATCAGAGTGCCGCGCCGACTTTTGAAAACACGATTCTCGCACTAGAGCTTAGCGGTCAGCTCCTCAATCGTGTGGCCAGCGTTTTCTTTGCCTTGTCGAGTGCTCATACCAATGATGATATTCGTGCTCTGGAGCAACAACTGGCCCCAGAATTGGCGGCGCATGACGACAGTATATTGTTGAATCGGGACTTGTTCGCACGTCTCGACACTCTTTATCAGCAGCGTGCCAGTCTCGATCTGGATTCTGAAGCGCTGCGTTTGCTCGAGCGTTATCACACTGATTTCGTTCGTGCCGGGGCCGGGCTGACTCCCGAACAGCAGCAGCAAATGAAGGATATTAATGCACAGATAGCCGTACTGCAGACTCAGTTCAGTCAGAATGTGTTGAGCGAGGTCAATGAGATGGCGATTGTCGTCGAGTCCCGGGAAGAATTAACCGGTATGGATGCGGCGATGATTGAGGCTGCCGAGCAGGAAGCAATTGATCGCGGCTTGGATGGTTCTTATGTCATTCCGTTATTGAATACCAGTGGCCAGCCGTCGTTGGCGACACTACAAAACCGCGACCTGCGTGAGCGTATTCACCGCACGTCCTTGTCACGGGGTAGTCGAGGTGGTGAATTCGACAATCGCGAGACCTTATCGAGTGTCTTGCGCCTGCGGGCTGAGCGTGCCGAGCTATTGGGTTATGCTAATCACGCCGAATACATTCTGGAAAACCAAACAGCCCAAACTGTCGCTGCTGTTAACCAGCGCCTGGCAGAGTTAACCACGCCGGCCATGGAGAACGCCAATCGTGAGGCAGCGGACTTGCAAGAGATGGTGCGCGCTACAGAAGCCGACTTTGAGTTGCAGTCCTGGGACTGGGCATTTTATACCGACAGATTGCGCCAGCAACGGTACGATTTTGATGCCAGCCAGCTGCGCCCTTATTTCGAGTTGGATAATGTACTGCAGCGCGGCGTTTTCTACGCGGCGGAACAACTCTATGGCCTTACGTTTGAAGAGCGTACAGATATGCCTGTCTATCAGGAAGATGTACGTGTTTTTGAAGTATTCGATGCCGTCGGATCAACATTAGGTATTTTCATGGCTGATTTTTATGCCCGCCCAAGCAAGCGTGGTGGTGCCTGGATGAATGCCTATATATCCCAGAGCGATCTGCTCAATACCCAGCCTGTGGTTGCCAATCATCTCAATATCACCAAACCCCCAGCCGGTGAGCCGACGCTGCTTACCTTCGATGAAACAACCACCATGTTTCATGAGTTTGGTCATGCTTTGCACGGTTTGTTTTCCAGTGTTGAGTACCCCTACTTCTCTGGTACGCGAGTACCCCGTGACTTTGTCGAGTATCCCAGTCAGGTCAATGAAATGTGGGCGACATGGCCGGAAGTGTTGGCTAACTACGCCGTGCACTACCAAACCGGTGAACCTATGCCTCAGGAATTGCTGGACAAGGTGCTTTCCACGCAAGCTTTCAATCAGGGTTTTGAGACCACAGAATATCTGGCGGCTTCCATCCTCGACCAGTCGCTGCATCAGCTAAGCCCCGAAGAAGTTCCTGATGCTGATTCCATCATGGCATTTGAAGCGCAAGCATTGGAGACCGCGGGTATTGCTCACGAGGATATTCCGCCGCGTTATCGCAGCACTTATTTTTCACACATCATGGGCGGCTACTCGGCTGGCTATTATTCCTATATCTGGAGTGAAGTACTGGATGCCGATACGGTCGAATGGTTCAAAGAAAATGGTGGTTTGTTGCGCGAAAACGGCGATCACTTTCGCCAGACATTGCTGTCGCGCGGCGGTAGTGAGGATGCCATGCAGCTATTCCGCGACTTCCGCGGTCGTGATGCCGAAATTGCGCCGCTATTGGAGCGTCGCGGTTTGAACTAACCAGGTTCTGGGTTCAGCGCTGTTCAGGGTGGCGCTGAGTCGCCTTCTGCAGGTCAACTGGCCGTGAGCAGAGTAGTGCGGAAGTGGTTTGAAGCGTCTATGAGCGCACGGATGAGAGCGGGATGGTAAGCACAGGCTTGCCAGCCATATCAGCCAGTAACAGGCTGAGCTGATCCCAGCTATTGCCGCTGCGCATACCCTTGATAGTCTGATCGATCAGCCGTGCCTGCTCCAGCATCTGCCAAATTTCTTGTACTTCCATGCGCTGCAGAGCATTGGCAACTAGCTGTTTGCGTGCCCAAAATACCCGGGCTGACTGAATAATGGCATTGACGCCCTGACCAGCTGCTTTCTTCTCCAGCATCGTCATCAAGCTGCGCAATTCGCGGGTAATTGCGCCGAGCACAACCAGTGGGAACAACCCTTCAGCTTTTAAGCCATGGAGGATTTTCTGCGCGCGAGCGATATCGCCTTCCAATGCGGCATCAACAACTTGGTAGACCGTATAGCGAGAATTGTCGGCGACCACTTGCAGTACGGTATTGGCGTCGAGTTTGATAGGGCCGCCATCATTATTCGCTAACAGTTTCAGTTTTTCGATTTCTTGCATGGCGGCCAGCAGATTGCCTTCCACCCGGTCCACCAGCAATTGCAGTGACTCACCATCGGCGCTAATGCCTTCCTTGCGGAGACGTTGATCCAGCCAACTGGCGAGCCCATCCCGATTCACGGGCCAAATCTGCACGAGCAGATTATTGCTTTCGATGGCTTTGAACCATTTGGTATTTAGTGTCGCGCCTTCCAGTTTTGGACTGCTGATTAATACCAACAGGTCAGGGCTTGGCTCGCCAAGAAATTGTTGCAGCGCTTTCTTGCCGGCATCGTCGAGTTTGGCGCTGTTCATGCGAAGCTCGATGAGTTTGCGTTCGGCAAACAACGACAGACTGCCAGTTGATTGCAAGAAGGTTTCCCAATTGAAGTTGCGCTCGACCGAGTAGATTTCCCGCTCGATAAACCCTTGTTTACGGCAGACCGCGCGGACGTTGTCAGCGCATTCTTGCAACAAGAGGGGCTCGTCGCCAGCCAGCCAGATCAGTCCCGGCAGGTCGCCCTTGAGCTGCTTTGCGAGCTGATCGGCTTTGATCTTCATGAGGCGATCTCGGTGGCTTCCAGGCGGCGAATGAGCAGGTTAACCAAATCGCGGCGCATTTCGCTGGTCACGATTTCCATTTCTTCGCGACTGCCAGCGATGTTCTCGATGTCTTCCAGATAACTACGCTCAACCGTGAGCGTTTCGCGTGGTATTACCGTGGTCTCGCCATCCATGAGGATGAAGTCGACAGCCAAGCGTATTTCATACTGGGCGGCTCGGGCGCGTGGATTGATAGAAACCGGTCGGCGCACGGACTGCTCATCGGCAACCATTAACAGCAGTGTATCTTCTGCTGCGGCCAAGGTGGTCACCAGTTCGAACTCGAGTCCCGCTGCTTGCAGACTGTTTTGTAACTGCCGCCCCAGTTCGCTATTGGGTTGCAAGACATTGACTTGCAAGGCGCTGAACCGCTCGTCCAGATTGGCGCCGCCGCGCAGACTATAACCACATGCGGTAAGCAGTAGTGGGAGCAACAAGAAGAGTGCGCGAGCAGTGACCGTCATTGCTGTTCAGTTCACCACGATATTGACCAGCTTGCCCGGCACCACAATCACTTTGCGCACCGTGCCTTCGGCAGTAAATTTCTGCACGCCTGCATCGGCCAAAGCCAATTCTTCCAGCTTTTCACGGCTGGTGTCTTTGGCGACTTCGACCTTGCCGCGCAATTTGCCGTTGACTTGCAAGACGATCAGCATCGAGTCTTGTACCAACGCGGATATGTCGACTTCTGGCCAGGCCGCGTCAATTACGCCACCGGCGTGGCCGAGATATTGCCACAGGACATGGCTGAAGTGCGGTACGACTGGCCCGAGCATCAGCACAACCGCTTCCAAAGCTTCTTGCACTACGACACGATCGCTGTCGCTATTGTCTTCTTTGCAGAAATCGGCAACGGCATTGACCAGTTCCATAGTAGCGGCAATGGCTGTGTTGAATGCATGGCGGCGATCGAAATCATCCGATACCTTGGCGATGGTCTGGTGTGTTTTCAGGCGCAATTTTTTCTGATCAGCCGTGAAGTCCAGTTTGGCCACCGCGCTGCCATCAACAGGCGTGTGTTCCGAGGCCAATTTCCACAGGCGTTTCAAGAAGCGGAACATGCCTTCGACGCCGGAATCTGACCAGTCCAGTGACTGATCCGGGGCAGAGGCGAAGAGGGTGAACATGCGCACGGTGTCGGCGCCGTATTGTTCAATCAGAGACAGCGGATCGACCGTGTTGCCTTTCGACTTGGACATCTTGCTGCCGTCTTTGAGCACCATGCCCTGAGTCAGCAGGTTGGTCATGGGTTCGCTGGATTTCACCAGACCCTCGTCACGCAACAGTTTGTGATAAAAACGCGAATAGAGCAGGTGCAAGATGGCATGCTCTACGCCACCAATGTATTGATCCACGGGCAACCAGTAGTCGGCTCGCTCATCCAGCATGGCTGCATTCTGGTCGCGACAGGCGTAGCGTGCGTAATACCAGGAGGATTCCATGAAAGTATCGAAGGTGTCTGTTTCACGGCGGGCGGGTTTGCCGCAGTCCGGGCAGTCTACCGCGTAGAAGGATTCCATCTTGGGCAAGGGAGAACCGCTGCCGTCGAATTCAATATCTTCGGGTAACAGGACGGGCAGATCAGCTTCGGGGACAGGTACGGCGCCACAGCTTTCGCAGTTGATAATCGGGATGGGTGCGCCCCAATAACGCTGCCGTGAAACGCCCCAGTCGCGCAGGCGATAATTGACTTTTTTCTCGCCTTGCTGCTTTTTACCCAGCGACTCGGCAATCGCGTCAAAGGCTTGTTGAAAATCCATGCCATCGTAATCAGCTGAGTTAATCAGGATGCCACGTTCGGTAAACGCCGCCAAGTCGAGATCACAGTCAGTATCACTGTCGGCAGGTTTGATGACTTGTTTGATCGGCAAGTCATACTTGCGGGCAAACTCCCAATCGCGCTGGTCATGGGCTGGTACCGCCATGACAGCACCGGAGCCGTAGCTCATGAGGACAAAGTTGGCGACAAAAATCGGCACCTCTTCACCACTGATCGGATGGATCGCCTTGCGGCCGGTATCCATACCGAGCTTTTCCATGGTTGCGAGATCGGCTTCCGCTACCTTGATATTCTGCTGCTGTTCGATAAATGCAGCCAGTTCAGGGTTGTCTTGCGCGGCTTTGCTCGCCAAGGGATGTTGCGCTGCAACAGCCACGTAGGTGACACCCAGCAGCGTATCGGGGCGGGTGGTATAGACGGCCAGACGGGCCAGTTCACTGTCAGCTTCAGCGGCGACGTTGAACACCACCTCAAGACCTTCAGAGCGGCCAATCCAGTTAGTCTGCATGGTGCGAACTTTTTCCGGCCAGCCTTCCAATTGTTCCAGGTCAGCCAAAAGCTCATCCGCATAGGCCGTAATCTTGACGAACCACTGTGGGATAGAGCGTCGCTCAACCAGCGCACCAGAGCGCCAGCCACGACCATCGACAACCTGTTCGTTGGCGAGCACGGTTTGATCCACAGGGTCCCAGTTCACCTCGGATTCTTTTTTGTACACCAGGCCTTTCTTGAATAGCCTGGTAAAAAACCATTGTTCCCAGCGATAGTAGTCCGGATGACAAGTCGCTATTTCCCGTGACCAGTCGTACGCGTAGCCGAGGCGCTGCAATTGATCGCGCATATAATCGATGTTGCTGTAAGTCCACTGCGCTGGCGGTACCTTGTTCTGCATCGCCGCGTTTTCTGCCGGCAGACCGAAGGCGTCCCAGCCCATCGGTTGCAAAACGTTCTTGCCGAGCATGCGCTGGTAGCGAGTGACGGCATCGCCAATCGAATAATTGCGTACATGCCCCATATGCAAGTGGCCGCTGGGATAGGGGAACATGGACAAGCAATAGAATTTTTCTTTTGTCGAATCTTCACTGACGCGGAAACTGTCGTTGTCCTGCCAGAACTGCTGGGCCGAAGTTTCGACCGACTGGGGGTCGTATTGGGAATCGATAGTGCTCATTCTTTCCGTGCTTTTTAGTGTCAGATGATTGTCTGGCCCGCGGCGCAAGGCGAGGCGTTGGGCGGCTTAATGCAAGCGTGCAAGGATAACCCAGACCCGGGTTCGCAGGTAGGGCCAAGGGAGTAAAAATCCCGGATTACGGGACTTTACGCCAATTGGCGGGTAATCCCCGACACTGGCAGGCGATATTTCGACCTGCCGGCATGGGGTCGTAGTTACGCCTGGCGTTTCTGCTTTGGCTCCACGACCGGAGAGGTCACTTTGAGGAGCTTTATCTGTCGGCTGTCGGCATTGAGGATCGTAATAAGAAACGGGCCGATCTTGATTGTCTCACCACGCTCTGGAATGTGGCCGAAATGCTGAAGTACGAGACCGCCAAAAGTAGTGAATTCCTGATCGCTAAAGGCCGTCTTGAAGTAATTGTTGAATTCATCGACCGGCGTGAGGGCCTTGACGATGAAATTCTCTTCGTCGAACTTCTTGATAAAGCTGTCATCGTCAACATCAAACTCGTCTTCGATTTCGCCAACGATCTGTTCCAATACGTCTTCGATAGTCACGGCGCCACAAACACTGCCGTATTCATCGATGACGATAGCCATGTGCTGGCGGGTTTCACGAAACTCGCGTAGCAAGACGTTCAGGCGTTTGCTCTCTGGTACAAACGTAGCAGGTCGCACAATATCTTTGATATCAAATTTTTCACTGCCGCTGCTAATCAGCAGTGGCAGCAAGTCCTTGGCAAGCAAAATACCGATGACATTATCGACATTTTCACCAATCACAGGAAAGCGTGAATGGGACGCCTTGGTGACCAATTCGATAATTTCGGTAAGGGGAAGTTTGGCGGGAACAGTGACCACTTGCGAGCGCGGAATCATGATGTCCCGTACTTGCATATTCGATACTTGCAGTGCGCCTTCGATAATGCCGAGGGCGTCAGCGTCAAGAACTTGATCCTGTTCGGCATTCCGGATCAGCTCCAACAGACTTTGCGTGTCAGTGGGCTCATCGGAAAATACACCGGCTATTTTATCGATCCAGGACTTGGGTCGTGGATCGATGCTAGATTGGTCGTCAGTCATGACCGGGCTTTGTGCGGTCCTCCAGTTGTTAGCTTTCGTTACCCTACCAAATAAGGGTTTGGTAATCCAAGCTTTTGCAAAGTGTCAATTTCGAGCCGTTCCATGCGGGCCGCATTGGCCTCATCATCATGGCTATAGCCCAGTAAGTGCAATATTCCATGTAGCAACAAATGTGCCCAATGTGAACTTTCCTGCTTGTTTTGTTCGCTCGCTTCCCGGCTCACTACCGCCGGGCAAATAACGATATCACCCAGGGGTATGAAGTCCATTTGCTCGTAAATACTCTCCGGTACATCAGCGGGGAAGGACAGCACATTGGTTGCATAATCCTTGTGGCGGTATTGCGCATTGAGCGCAGCACCTTCCTGCTCATCAACCAGTCGCAGGCAGATACTGTAAGGCTGATCATCGCCCAACCAGGCAAAAAGTTGCTCTACCCAGTGGTCGAGTTGCTCTTGTGTGGGCACCCAGTAGCCAGAGCTGTCATCGGCCAGGTCAATGGTCGCGTTCATTAAACTGCGCCGAGTCCTGGCTGCCCAGTTTGGAGACCGAGCGTTCATCAAATTCATCGTAGGCCTGCACAATGCGCTGGACCAGCCGGTGGCGAACCACATCGTGGGAGTCAAAATAAGTAAAGCCGATTTCATCGATACCCGCCAACACCTTGCCGACATGCACTAGTCCGGAGCGTGTTCCCTTGGGCAAATCGATCTGGGTAATATCGCCGGTGATTACTGCTGTCGAACCGAAGCCGATCCGCGTCAGAAACATTTTCATCTGGGCAGTGGTGGTGTTTTGCGATTCGTCGAGGATAATAAACGAGTTATTCAGCGTGCGACCGCGCATGTAGGCCAGTGGCGCTACTTCAATGACGTTCTTTTCGATCAATCGGCCGACACGCTCGAAGCCCAGCATTTCATACAGGGCGTCATACAAGGGGCGCAAATAAGGATCGATCTTTTGGCTCAGGTCACCGGGTAAAAAGCCAAGCTTCTCGCCGGCTTCAACAGCCGGGCGTACCAGCAAGAGTCGATTGACCCGTTCGGTAACCAGCGCTTCAACAGCGCAGGCAACCGCGAGATAGGTCTTGCCCGTACCTGCCGGGCCGATACCAAAATTGATGTCATGGCGCTGGATGCTGCGCACATACTCAAGCTGATGCTTGCCGCGGGGTTTGACTGTCCCTTTTGGGGTTTTCAGCAGCATATGCGCTTCGGCCTCGGCCGGCATGTCGCTGCTCTGACCGACTTCCTGCAAAGCAAGGTGAACCTGATTCGGGCTCAGGATCTTGCCCTGATCGGTGGCCAGATACAGACTTTCCAGCAACTGGCTGCCAGAGTTGATTGCGTCCTCGCTGCCCGACAAATAGAAGACATTGCCGCGTTGTTGAATCTTCAACGCCAGGCTGCTTTCGATTTGCTGGATGTGTTCGTTCAGGCGCCCGCAGAGATTGGCTAGTCGCTGGGCGTTATCGGGCATTAAGGTGAGACTTAATGTGTTGGTAGTCATTCGCTAGGGGGTTTCCTCGCCATGATGGCGCTGATTATAACAAGCAAAATTAATTTAGAGACAGCGACTCTCAGGCCAGAGTGCCCAGCAACGAGTTGGGCAGTGCGTCGGTAATAGTGACATCGACGAATTGACCAATGAGCCCTTGATCCTGTGCCGGGAAATTGACGACACGATTGTTTTCCGTGCGGGCTTGCAGGTCGCTGGCATGCTTTTTGGACTGGCCGGTAACCAGTACGCGCTGCGTCGAGCCAACCATGGCAGCGCTAATTGCTGCTGCCTGTTTGACGATCTGTGACTGCAAGGTGGCCAGGCGATGTTTCTTTTCCTGCTCTGGCGTGGCGTCGGTCAGATCTGAGGCGGGTGTGCCTGGGCGGGCGCTATAGATAAAGCTGAATGAGGTATCGAAGTTAATCTCCATGATGAGTTTCATGGTGTCTTCAAAATCGGCATTGGTCTCGCCGGGAAAGCCGACGATGAAATCCGATGACATGCTGATGTCGGGCCGCTGGGCGCGAATCTTGCGAATCAGGGATTTGTATTCAAGTGCAGTATGACCACGTTTCATGGCGGCCAAAATGCGGTCTGAACCACTTTGCACCGGCAAGTGCAGATGGGAAACCAGTTCCGGCACCTGACCATACACAGCGACCAGATTCTGGTTAAATTCTGTCGGGTGTGAAGTGGTGAAACGAATTCGGTCGATACCATCGATACTGGAGATGTATTGAATCAAAAGCGCCAGGTCGACGATTTCCCCTTCATGGCTAAGGCCGCGATAGGCATTGACATTCTGGCCCAGCAAATTGATTTCCCGCACACCCTGATCGGCCAGATGCACGGCTTCGGCCAACACATCATCCAGCGGGCGACTGACTTCTTCGCCACGGGTATAGGGTACAACGCAGAAGCTGCAGTATTTGCTGCAGCCTTCCATGATGGTCAGGAAGGCCTGGCAGGAATCGGCTTCCGGCTGTGGCAAGCGATCAAATTTTTCGATCTCGGGGAAGCTGATATCTACAACGGGTGAGCCAGTGCCGCGATTGTCCAGCATGTCCGGCAGCTTGTGCAGGGTTTGCGGGCCGAACACGACGTCTACATAGGGCGCGCGTTTGCCGATTGCATCGCCTTCCTGACTGGCTACACAGCCACCCACGGCGATCTGCAGCTTCGGGTTGGCTTCCTTTAGATGGCGCCAGCGACCCAATTGGTGAAACACCTTTTCCTGGGCTTTTTCGCGAATCGAGCAAGTATTGAGCAGCAACAAGTCCGCCTGTTCTGGTGTATCCACCAGTGTGGCGCCATGGGTCTCACGCAGCATGTCGAGCATGCGCGCGGAATCGTATTCATTCATCTGACAGCCATGGGTCTTGATGAAGACGCGGCGGCCGGCAGTCGGTGTTGCTGGATTTTCTGTCAGGTCTGTTTTCACGGTTTGACTTGCTGTATTGCTCAGATTGCTTGAAAGGGGCGCGATTATAGCAGCATTAACAGGCGTAACTAAGCAGGAATTCTCGATTAAGGGCTTGAAAATCATCGCTTTAGCCAAATATTAAGGGTACGCTTTCGGGGCTGGAATCCTGCCGATTCTCCCACCCCGAGGATCGAAACTGACCTATCAACACCTGTCTAAGAGACTGATTTAAATGGCAAATACCTCTGATATCTACAAAGTAACCTTTCTTAACAAGGGCAAGGTTTATGAAGTTTTTGTAAAACAGGTCTATCAGAGCGACCTGTATGGGTTTATTGAGGTCGAAGAATTTATTTTCAATGAACGCAGTCAGGTAGTGGTAGATCCCAGCGAAGAGAAGCTGAAAACCGAGTTCGCTGGCGTGCGCCGCAGCTTCATTCCTCTACAGGCCATTATTCGTATCGACGAGGTGGAAAAAACCGGTGTCGCGAAAATCTCCAGCGGCGACAATGTTTCGCCATTCCCGGTCTCTCTGGTTGCCAGTAAAATGGACTCGCCAGAGAGCTGAGCATTGAAGCAGACAACGCGAGCCCTATTAGCCAGCCCCTCAGGATCAGGCATGCTTTGCACTACTGAACTTTCCTGGTGCTGTGTGCCGGCGAGACCGGCATGAGCATGGATCTGTCACACCCTTATAACGCCCTGACTCCTGATGTTGTACTGCAGGCCGTTGAGTCGGTCGGCTATGAGCCCGACGCTCGCATTTATCCGCTGAACAGCTACGAAAATCGCGTCTATCAGCTAGGTCTGGAAGGCGGCGGTTTCATTATTGCCAAATTCTATCGCCCGCATCGCTGGAGCCAGCAGCAAATCCTTGAAGAGCACGCCTATGCTGCGGAATTGGCCGACTTGGAGGTTCCCATTGTCGCGCCTTTGCGGCTCAACGATGCCAGCACCTTGGCAGAGTTTGCCGGCTTTAGTTTTGCCATCTTCCCGCATTTCATCGGCCGTCCACCAGAGTTGGACAATCTGGATAACTTGCTGATTATGGGGCGTTTTATTGGCCGCATTCATGCTGTAGGCGCGTTGAAGTCATTTCAGTACCGGCCCGCTATAGACATTGAAAGGTTCGGCGTGCAGAGCCGGGAATTTCTGCTCAGCGAAGATTTTTTGCCGCGCGATCTGCGGCCGGCCTATGAAACAGTGAGCGCCGATTTGCTCAAGACCATGACGGGGCGCTTTGCCGATGCCGGCAAGTTGCTGACGCTTCGCCTGCATGGTGATTGCCATCCAGGCAATGTCTTGTGGAGCGATGAGAAGCCCACCTTTGTGGATTTCGATGACACCATGACCGGGCCGGCCATGCAGGACTTGTGGATGTTGTTATCGGGGGACCGTAATCAGCGTCAGGGGCAATTGCTGGAGTTGGCCGAAGGTTATAACGAGTTTCATGATTTTCGGGCCAGTGAGCTGCCATTGATTGAATCGCTGCGGACCATGCGACTGATGCATTACAGCGCCTGGCTGGCCAGACGCTGGCAGGACCCGGCATTCCCCGCCAGCTTTCCCTGGTTCAATACAGAACGTTACTGGGCCGAGCACATACTGGAGTTGCGGGAGCAAATGTCGGCGCTGGATGAGCCGCCGCTGGAATTGATCTAGCCGGCTTTCGCTTCAATCCGCTTGAGGCCAACACCATCGATGACGCCAGCATTGGTGCGATAGGCGTGCGGTAAATCCAGGTTCGCCAACCATTCAATGGCTTTGTCTTCGGGCATCAGCATGGCGATGGTGGCCATGGTGCTGGCGCCGGTGGCTGTTTTGCCAGCAATCGTCACCGCCCGCAAGCCATCGTTCAATTGCCCCGTCTTTGGATTAATGATGTGGGAATATTGTTTGCCATCCTGCTCAAAGACGCGGGCATAGTCGCCGGTCGTTGCCAGCCCGCCTGAGGTCAGGTCGATAGTCGCCGACAACGTGCGTTCCTCTTCAGGGTTGGCGATACCAACAGGCCAGGGCTTGTCACCTGGTTGTGCGCCTATCACCGCAAAGTCACCACCCAAATTCACCAGTCCGTGCTTAATACCAAGTTGTTGTCCCAACTTGGCGACGGTATCAACTGTGTAAGCTTTGACGAGACTGCCGAAGTCGATTTCCATGCCAGCGGGCAGGGTGAGGCGGCTGCCTTTCCAGTGCAAACGATGCAGACCGGTTTTTTCCAGCGCGGCGGTGATGTCGGCTTGCGCAGGAGGCTGCGGATAACTCATACCCCATTGTCGAATCAAGGCACCGGCAGTGACATCAAACAATCCCTGGCTCTGCTGGTAATAAGTCAACGCATGGTCGAACAGCTTGCGAGTTTCGGAGTCGATATTAATGCCCATCTTGTTACCCGCCTCGCGACTAATATCATTCACGAAGCTATTGAGGTGGGCGCGGGAATATTTTTTATCCAGACGAGTCACTTCTGCAGAAAGTTTGCGGACCAAATGTTTGGCGTTGACTCGGGATTCGTCGTAGATCTGGATTTCGCAGTAGCTGCCCATAGCAGGGAAGCCGAAGTGTTTATTACTTGGGGTCATGATGGCTCAATGCGTAAAAATGCGTAAGGATGCATATAGAAAAGTTGTCAGGATTACTGCCCGCTAGCGGGTCTGATTATTAGCCAGAGTCACAGACTGTCTCTGGCCAGCTTGGCAAGAATAATAACGGCTTGTTGGCGTTCAGTCGAAGCGTTATTGCGCTGGTAGTACCTCTTCGATGGCTTGTTCGATCATTTCGATATCGTTTTCGCGAAACCCCATGTGGACCAGTTCTACGGTACCGTCGGGTGCGATCAGAAATGACGTCGGCATGCCAATGACTTTGAATAACTCAGAGGTCATGCCTTCGGGGTCGGCCGGGATCAAAAAATCCAGTGGCGTATCCTCCAGAAAATACAAACCTTCTTCGGCTGGTGAGTCAACATTGATGGCGATAATCTCAAGCCCGCGATCTTTGTACTTGTGGTACATCTCGTTGTACATGGGCAGGGAAATCAGACATGGTGCACACCAGGACGCCCAGAAATCCACGTACACGGCTTTGCCGGCCAGATCGGCCAGAGCAATATCAGGTTGGCCTTCATAAATGGAAGGCAGCGTGAAATCCGGTGCTTGATCGCCTTCCTCAACGGCAGCAACTGATGTGCTAACCAGTAGCAGTAACAACAGCAGGCGAATTCTTAATATAGCTAACATGGACGCTCCTTCGGTGCGGACAGACTATGGCGAATTTGACGAATACCAAGTGCGTAAAGTAACAGAGCTACCGCAACTTGTAGTCGCAAATCAGCCCGATACTACCAAGCTGGTGAAACTATCGACAAAGCTACCAGCACCATCAGCTTGCCTGGCTCGCGTTCGAATCAGGCTATTTGCGGCTGCGGAACGCTCACATGGCGCAACATTTCCTGCCAGCGCTTGCGTTGTACCTTGACCCGGAATTGAACTTCCCGGTAGCGATCGCGCAGTTGTAATAGATCCCAGTGTCCGAGCGTCTCCTGAATGCGTTTCTCTTTCGCTTCAATCCAGGCCTGACGGTGTTCTGTCCACTGCTGCAGCAATTTCTGGAATTGTTCGTATTCCTGCTCCAGGCGTTCGCGCCAGTTTTCCGGAATGTTCAGTGACAGGCACTGCTCGGCCGCATGGCGGTATTGCATTTGTAGTCGCGCAGTTTCGATCTGTGCCGGGTTACAGCGTTTCAGGTCTTTGGTTAAGCCAACAAACGAACAAAGCTTGATCATCCATTTGGTTGGATCATAGTGCCACCAGCGAATGCCGTTGCGGTAATCCCACTGAAAAGTATGGTGATAATTGTGGTAGCCCTCACCATAGGTCAACAGCGCGATAATGGGGTTGTCGCGCGCCGAACTCTTGTCGCTGTAGGTCTGTCGACCCCACATATGAGCCAGCGAGTTAATCAGGTAAGTCACATGCTGGCTTAGCACCAGTCGCAGTAAACCGCCGAGCAGCAAGCCGGCAATAATGTCGCCATGTAAAAAGCCAAGGAAAGCCGGCAGGGCGATATTCATGAGCAATACCAGTGTCAGATAGTTGCGATGTTGCCAGGCAGCGATCGGATCATTCTCGATATCTTTGATGTTGCTGAAATCGTTTTTGCCGCTCTCATAATTGCGCAGAATCCAGCCAATATGGGAGAACCAGAAGCCGCGGCCGGCGGAATAAGGGTCTCGGTCGTTATCGTCAACATGTTGATGGTGACGGCGGTGATCAGAAGCCCAGTGAAAAACAGAATTTTGCAAGGCGCAGGCACCGCCGAGGGCAAAGAAAAAGCGCAGGATTGGATGTGCTTTGTAGGTCTTGTGCGACCACAGGCGGTGGTAGCCAGCGGTAATGGACAGACCGCAGAAACCCATTAGCAGGATAAAAACGACCCATTCATAGAGATCATAGCCAAAGAAAAACCCGTATAAGGGCACCAGAGTGACGGCGCAGGCCGGAGTGATGCTGAATAACAGCATGTTGGTCCAGTTGATCGGTGCTTTTTCCATAGTCAATTACCTACTACTACCTCGTACATCAGTTAACGGTAACCTGAGCTTTCCGGATTCGGCGTCAAGGCTCAGTGCGTGCCGTCAAAGTGGTGATATGCTGGGAAACAGATTACATCTGCGTATTGAATCTTTCTATCAAGCAATCAAATCTTCTTATTGAAACTCTTTATTTTATTGAGTCTTCGTAATAAGTCTTTCTAGAGTATCTCTTTACTAAAACTCGTTATTAAAACTTCTTATTGTATTGTCTGCTACACGCAATTTTACGTCTATTTTAGGTAACGACCTGAATTGGTCCACCCTTTATGCTGCAACCTTAATTATAATACTTATCTCTAGCAATTAAATTATTCGGCCGAGGTGCCTGCTCATGTCCGACCGTTTGACGGATCTTGAAACCCGCTACAGCTTTCAGGAAGACACGCTCAATGCGTTGAATGATGTCATAGTTAGACAGCAAAGACAGCTGGAGGTTCTGCAGATGCAAGTCAACCGCCTGCAAGAGCAACTGGAAGACATGCACGATAAACAGACAGTCAGCGAAGGGGGCAGTCAGCACGAGCGACCGCCGCACTATTAGTTAGTAGTCTTGCCATGTCAGGAATGTTGCTCTGGCACGGCTATCCGGCAACCGCGACGTCGTCTGCCTGCAGGCCTTTCTTGCCTTCGCTGACGGCAAATTCGACTTTTTGACCATCGCGTAGCACACGGTGACCCTTGCCACGAATTGAGCGGAAATGGACGAACACATCTTCGCCGTTTTCCCGGGTGATAAAGCCAAATCCCTTGCTGGGATTAAACCATTTCACACTGCCAAACTCTCGGTCTGAGTAGTCGGCGTCGTCTTCATACTCACCGTAGTCACTGTCCGCCGCGTTGCCCGTGCGGCTGCCCAGGACGCTGGCGAGCAGCACCAGAACAAAGAGACTCAGCAAAAACAGCGGCAGATTGCTCAAGGTGAGGGAATACTCCTGGGAACTCAATAGATAAAGCGGAATGGCAGATAGCAATGTCAACGCGAGCGCGATGACCGGTGGTTTGGCAAACATGGGAGGTTATTTGTGTCCTTGAAGGTTATTTTAGTGCTCAAAATACACCACAGGGCAGGCAATTTAAACCTTTGCGGTCGGTCAACAGAGCTGGATTTTTAAGCTGAGATTAAGCTAACGCTTGCTAAAGTTCCGGTCACGCTGGTGAGAAACCAAGCCTGCCAGCGTCGTCAAAGGAATCGACCATGAGGAACAAAAAATCATGAACAAGTTTGCGATGGCTCCATTTATGATGGCCTTGGCTGCCGGTGGTGTACAGGCAGAAACCGCTTATGAGTATGCCGATGTGCTTGAAGCACGCCCGGTTTATCGTCTGGTGGAAGTCTCCACCCCGCAAGAACAGTGCTGGGAAGAGGAAATCGTTGTGGAGACACGCGGTAGCCGCAATAGCTCCAATACACCGGTGGTAGTAAGCACTATTATCGGGGGCGCTATCGGCAACGCAGTTGGGCATAATAAGTCCAACAAACGCGTCGGAGCCGTGCTGGGTGCGGTATTGGGGCACTCTATTGGACGTGATATAGTGCGCAGCAATAGTCGCCCTGCAGTTCGCGAGTATGAAGTTGTGCAACGCTGCCAGACCGTCTATCAAGAGCATGAAGAAGAGCGCTTGATGGGCTATCAGGTGACGTACCTGTACAACGGCGAAGAGCGCACAATTCGCACAGATTCTGACCCCGGGGACCAGATTCGCTTAAGAGTCAGTGTACAACCGGTACTGTAACGAATCCTGATTATCCAGACACGACGACTCGTGATATGGCACAGGATCCAAGAGGTGTATTTTGAAAACAACAGGCGCGATTATTGTTGCATCAGTCTTTCTGATGGGGCTGGTCGAGCCCGTTTCAGCCCAAATTGCTCCACCACCGGTGGAGCAAATTCAACTGGACCGTGCTAACCCGAATCAGGATGTTCGTGCTAATCCCCCCGCGAATGTCGCAGTTAACGAACGTCAGGCAGTGGCGCTGGCCCAGCAGCAATTTGAAGGACAAATTCTGCGCATCAGTCTCATAGGCCAGGGCCCTACTCGCCGTTACCAGATCCGTATGGAAAATGAAGGCAAGGTGTTTACTGTCTTCGTCCATGCCACAACAGGTAACGTGACCGGCGGAAATTAGCCAGACATTTCATTGGCATTTATAAAGGAGTACAGCGATGCGGTTACTGGTCGTTGAAGATGAGAGTCTGTTGCGCCAGCAGCTGGAGCAAGGACTGGCCAAGGAAGGGTATGTGGTTGACGGTGCCGAGGATGGCAAGTCCGGCCTCTACTATGCCACTGAATATGACTATGACGCAGCCATTATTGATCTCGGTCTGCCCGAGATCGATGGCATTTCCCTGATCCAGAAAATTCGTAGCGCTGGCAAGGAAATGCCAATTCTTATTCTTACCGCTCGCGGTGACTGGCAAGATAAAGTGGCCGGTCTCGATGCTGGCGCTGATGACTATGTCGTCAAGCCTTTCCAGCTGGAAGAGATTCTGGCGCGTCTCAATGCCTTGATGCGCCGCGCCGCTGGCTTCTCAAAACCGAAGCTGGAATTTGGTTCTCTGACTCTGGATATCACTGCCAAGCGTCTGACAGTGGACGAGCAGGCGGTTGATCTCACTGCCTATGAATACAAGTTACTTGAATACTTGATGCTGCATCCCGGGCAGGTGATCTCCAAAACCGAGTTGACTGAGCATCTCTATGCGCAGGACTATGATCGCGATAGCAATGTGCTGGAAGTGTTCGTGCGCCGCCTTCGCCAGAAGCTGGACCCCGAACAAACGCTCAAGCCGATTGAAACTGTCCGTGGTCAGGGCTATCGCTTTAATCTCAGTGAATCCTGAAGCAGTCAGGGTCTAGAGCGCCATGACAACGTCTGTCAGGGAATCCTCCTATTCGCTGCAAACCAGACTTCTGCTGGCCTTTAGTGTGCTGCTGTTTTTCTTCCTTGGTTTGACTGGTGTAATTCTGGATCGCGCGTTTATCAATAGCGTGGAAGGCGGCGCCAGCGAAAGCCTCCAGGTACAGATCTATCTGTTGCTGTCATCTGCCGAAGAAGACAGTGGCGAGTTTTATTTTCTCGAAGATCTTCGCGAACCCCGTTTCAGTCAACTCAATTCCGGACTCTATGGTTATATCAGCAGCACCGCCTATGGCGTCCTGTGGCGTAGTGATTCAGCGCGCGCATTCACGATGCCGAATTCCGATTTTTTTCAGGAACGGATTGACGTCGGTGAAACTGAATTCCGACGTTTTGAAGATGAGCAGGGTGAAGTCTACTTTGCGTTGAGCTACGGTATTCTCTGGGAAGACGGAATCAGCGAATACAGTTTTAGCGTCGTGGAAAATGCCGCGCCATATTATTCGGAGATTGCCAGTTTTCGCGCCAGCTTATGGTATTGGCTGGGTGGTGTGGCGGTGTTGTTACTGGTCATCCAGTTCTTATTGCTGCGCTGGGGGTTGCTGCCATTGCGGCGCATCGCCAATGATTTGAAAAAAATCGAATCCGGGCAGGATGACATGCTGCATGGCAATTACCCGCGCGAGTTGCAAGGTGTTACTGACAACCTGAATCTGTTGATCGAAACTGAGCGCAAACAACAGAGCCGTTACCGCACGACTCTCGGCGATCTCGCGCACAGCCTGAAGACACCGCTGGCCGTGATTGGCGGGTTGATCCCGAAACTGTCGAATCAGGAAAATCAGGCGAATGTTGTCGACCGGCAACAACTCGACGCCGTCAATGAGCAGCTCGAGCGCATGAATCAGATTGTCTCCTATCAACTCCAACGCGCCGTGCAAACCGGTGACGGAAGTTCGCTGGCCAAACACGTCAATGCGGCACAGGTAGTTGGTAAAATCATTGATGCGCTAAAAAAGGTCTATGCCGACAAGAATATGCAAGTGCAGTCAACCATGGATAACAGTGCCATTTTTTATGGTGATGAGCGAGATCTCATGGAGGTTATGGGAAACATTATGGATAATGCGTTCAAATATGGTGCCGGGCGAGTTGCTGTTGAGATCAAGCGTTTGGATGCCAGTGCCAGAGGGCTGCATATTATCGTCGAAGACGACGGAGCGGGCATTCCGATAGAGAAGCAGGATTATGTCTTGCAGCGCGGCGCGCGGGCTGACACGCTGGTGCAGGGGCAGGGTATTGGTTTGGCTGTCGTTACGGATATTGTCAACAGTTACGAAGGGCAGATTAATGTGGGGGACAGTGATCTGGGTGGCGCACGCATCGAAGTGCGCCTGAACGCCAATCGCTGATACGGACTGTTTGCCGGCCTGTGCGAAAAACTGTTTGTCAGCTTAGAGCAAAAACCCGCCAAGCACAGCGCAGACGGTCATCACGAACAAGAACCACTTTATGCTTTCCTGAGAAGCCTTGACGGCAATCTTCACCGCCAGATGGGCGCCGAGCATATTGCCGCACGCCAGTACCAATCCGGGTACCCAGCTCACTTGTCCGAAGTAAACAAACACGACTACGGACACCAGTGTAAAAGCCAGCGCACAGGTCATTTTCAACGCATTGGCGCGCAGTAAATCGTAGCGTAAACCACCGGCCAACGCCGCCAGCAGAATAAAGCCCACCCCGGCTTGCACAAAACCGCCGTAGAGTCCCGCTCCGAACAATCCCCACCAGGCGCCGCGATGTTGTGACGGCAAGCGTGTGGGAGTGCCTGCTGGTGGTGCGATAACACTGGGTTTTAACAAGATGATGACCGACATGGTCAGGATCGTGGTGAGCAGTACCGGTTTGAGATAGAGGTTGGGGATCAATGCCGCTGCAACAGCGCCAATGAAACCACCGATGAGGGTAGGAATCAGTATGGGCCAGATCGCCGGGCGGTCCAGACTATTGTGTTTGTCATAACCGGCAACACCAACTACGCATTGCATTAACACGGCTATGCGGTTTGTACCGTTGGCGATATCGGCGGGCAAGCCGAGCATCATCAAAGCGGGCAATGTCAGGTTGGAACCGCCACCGGCAACCGTATTAATGCCTCCTGCCAAAAAGCCTGTGATGCCAAGCAATGCTATGGCGAAGAGATTCATTTCCATCTATCAGACTGTTCCTGTCCTGTTGTCCGAGTCGCTAGAGCTCTGTTTTTCCAGCTGCTTGCCATGCCGTTTTCGAGGAGTTTTGCTAGTGCCCTGCTGGGCAACTCAGCCAGCGCAGGCATTTGTCTGGATATTTGGTGTTTGAATTCTAGTCAACTACGCTGCTTGGCGAGCCCATAGTGTACGGCCTGCTACGAAAAAGCAAAGTCCAAATAGAAAGGCCAAATAGAAAGTCCAAATAAAAGTCCGAATAGACTTTCCGGATATAGAACAGCTAAGAGCGACGCCTATCAATGCAGAACGAAGTAGAGCGAATAGAGCGACCAGATCGACGAGAACGAGCGAAACAAGCCGGTGCGGGGTTCAGTTTCATTGAAGTGCTGGTCACGCTGTTGCTGCTTGGTATCGGATTTACCAATTTGATCGGTCTGCAAGCGGCGGCGAAAAAGGCCAACTACGATTCCTTGCAGCGTACGACGGCGGTAGTTCTGGCGCGGGACATTATCGAGAAAATGCGCGCCAATCCGGGCAGTCTGGATAGCTATCTCACGACAGGAACAGGTATCGGCGGGAATACACTGAGCGAACCGGATGCCAATTGCAGTGCGCAAGCACGCTGCAATACCGGTCAATTAGCCGGCTATGACATGTGGCAATGGGAGCAGGCGCTGGACGGGGCGAATGAAGTGCGTGAGATTGCTGGCGAGGTTGTCGCTACTGGAGGCCTGGTAAACCCTGCAGCTTGTATACAAACCACCCCCGGTTCTGCATCTGCGGCTGGAAAGGGTACACAAGCCTTCCAGATTACCGTTGCATGGCGTGGGCTGCATCCGCTAGACAATGTCTCCGACACGACTTGCGGTATTGGTAGCGGCAATTTCGGCGCACAGGAACAGTATCGCCGCTCGGTAACATTGACTGCACATATCACATCTTCCTCATGAGGCTGAACTGTTCAGCAACAACGCGTGGCTTCACGCTTATCGAGCTACTCATTGCATTGACTCTGGGTCTGATACTTGTGGCAGGTACAGTCGTGGTGTTTGTGCAGAGCAGGCGCAGTGCGATGCAGGATGCGGAAATTGCGCGGGTACTGCAGAACGGGCGCTTCACTGTGCGACTCATTATGCGGGAGTTGTCGATGGCGGGCTTGTGGGGCAATGTCACAGATGGCAATGCGGTGAGCCACCATGAATCGCTGGCTGTGCGCAGAGCGTGTAATGGCGATCAATCGGCAGATTGGGTTTTTGCATTGCCGGCAGTGGCGTTTCTCAACAATGCAAACAGCACAGACGTGGCGGCAAGCTACGACTGCTTGCCCCATGCTGACATAGTTTCCGGCGCCGATATTCTGGTCAGCAAACGAGTTGCAGGCACGACAACAACTGCTTCTGACCTGCAGGCTGGGCGAATTTATGTGCGCAGTAACGGTGTTTCCGCGCAATTGTTCCTGGCTTCAGGCGAAGCTGCCGAACCCGTAATGGAAGGCGACACGACTAACCGCGCCTATATCGCGCAAATACTGTATCTGCGCGATTACTCTGTAGTAGTCGGTGATGGCATTCCCACTCTTTGTCGAGCCTATCTCAATACCGGTACGCCTCCTGATATGCGCAATGAGTGTCTTGTCGAAGGCGTGGAAAATTTGCAATTACAGTTTGGTATAGACACAGATGGCGATGCAGTGGCCAATTTTTACCATGCCGCTCCCGATGCTGCGCAGCTCAGTAACGCAGTAACGGTGAGAGTCCATCTGTTATTGCGCAGTATAAATAGCCTGCCAGGCCATGTGGATAACGCGATTTATACACTAGGTAAAGAACGCATGCCGGCGGCAAGCGATGGTCATTTTCGGCGCGTTTTTACCAGCACCGTATTGCTGCGCAACAGGCGTAATGCAATTTGGCGGGGTGGTTGATGATGAAGGCTCGCTATGCGCTCCATATTTCTCGCAGTATGCATGCTGGCAGTGTTGCCTTTAAGCATCGGAGTGTGATGCTACCGGTGCGCAATGGCGGCAGCGTTATGCTCGTTGCTCTGGTCTTTCTGATCATGCTGTCTCTTGGTGCCACGCTCGGCATGCGCAGCAGCACAATGGAACTGCGCATGGCGGGCAACGATGAAACCCGGGTTCGCACGTTTGAGCTCGCACAAGCCTTGCTCGACACGGTAGTGAATAGTCCAGCCAATTTCGCTGTGTCTGAACCTGTCGGGCACAAAAATTGTACGGCCAATGTTGTTGGGTGTGACAGGGTGAATGTCATTCTGGGCCCGGCGCTGTTGGCGCAAGTCAGCGGTGATCAAGCGAGGGTAATTGTTGAGCGCATGGCGCCGGCATGGTCGCCGCCGCCGCGAGGGTCTGATTCCAGTGTTGAGGCATTCCGGCAAGCACGGTTCGAAGTACAAGCCAGCTATGGTGATGCAGAGGGTGGTAGTGGCAGAGTCAGCCTCGTTCAAGGTGTCAGCATACTGGTGCCACATGGCACGCAGAGGAATTAGTTATGCGTGGCTACTTGATCTTTAGAGGGTATCGTTTGTTGCAGCGACTGGGTTTTTGTATACGCGTTTTACTGCGTTACCCGGTGCGTAGATCTCTGACCAACTTGCCAGGCCTTTTATTGTTTCTCGCACTCTTTATCGCACTCTTTTTCGCAATAAGCGACCGAGACGTTGTGGCGGATGATACCGAAATCTACATCGATACCAATCTGCCAGGAAACGCCAAGCCCATGGTGTTTCTTGTGCTGGACTACCACCCTGATCTGGATATTACCTACTGCGACGACGTGTCGAGTGCGACTTGTGAGAGGCGCATGGGAGAGGCATACGCTGAACTCCTGAGGCGTATTCCGTCCGGTCGCGCTGCACTGTTCGACACGTTACATGCCGTGTTTACGACGCTCTTTGCCGAACTCGAGTCGGTCAAGGTAGCGTTGGTATTGAGTCACGATGCCAGTTGTACCGGGCGGCGGGCACGTGGCGGGCCCACTGTTCGCGGTTGCAGTAATGGCGCCTATATCCTGCAAGGGTTGCAAGACTTCGAGGTCGGAGACAGTAATGGCGCCAAGTCTACTATGTTGGCCAGTTTGGCGGCTTTGCCAGCTACCAATGCGCGTACCGCGCATACATTGCAAGCCAAAGAAAACTACTTTGAGATTTTTCGCTATATCACTGGTCAGGCCTGGCACAACATGAAGTTGGGCTGGCATGATTTTGGTGATGAGAGTCCGGCGAATCTGCCCGATCATCACGAGTTACTGGCGTGGGATGATTCCATTGTGGTGAACGCCAAATATGAATCTCCCTTGCTCGCTGCACCTGACACAGCTTGCAGCTCTCTATACGCCGTCAATTTTCTGTTTGACGAGATCAGTCCGGATACGGCAATCGATACCAATTTGCAGGCACCACTTGCACAAGGTGGTATGGGCCTCGCAGAGACCAGTTTTCTTGATGTGGTGTCATGGATGGCCCAGACAGATCTCGCGCCGACTCCCGAAAATGGCGTCTGGCCGACGCTCGACGGTGAACAAACAGTACGTTCTTATTTTGTCAGTAACAGTGCGAACGCTGACGCCTATGCCCGCGCCGGCGGCACAAACAAGGCCTTGTCGTTTACGGAGCCGGGCCAGTTGCTACAGGATTTACGGCTGGTTTTCCGGGAAATCAACGCAACGAGTTCGACACTTGTGTCAGCTGCTGTGCCGGTGAACAACTTCAAGCGAGCCAGCACAGGTCGCGATGTATTTCTGGCCCAGTTCGCAGTCGACAAGCACGCCAGACCAAACTGGAACGGCAATCTGAAGAAGCTGAAATTGCCGCAAGCCGCGATTCAGGCTGGCAGCGACGAACAGCAATTGCAAGATGCCATGCAGCAGCCAGCGATAGCGTCTGATGGTCGCATAGCGATCGATGCGCTCACTTATTGGACGGATGCGCAGCAATTGCCGCCGCCAGTTGCCGAACAGAAAGCCGGGTTTGATGGCCACTCTGTGGCACGCGGTGGTGCAGGGCAAAACATACCCGGGTTTTTGCCATCGCGGTTGCCTGAACTGGGCGACATTAATGCAGCGCGGACGCGTCAGCTATTTACCAGCAATGCCAGCGGTGACGGGCTGATGGGTCTTGGCACATCGCAGGCTGCCATGTTGCGTACCAACCTCGGTCTGCCTGATGAGGCGACAGCGGCGGAAATGATTCGTTGGGTCCGGGGTCAGGACGTGGATGATCTGGACAACGACGGAAATCGCCATGAGGCGCGCGACTGGATATTGGGCGCGGCGTTGCACTCGCGGCCATTGGCTCTGAACTTTGGTGCCAGATCAGGCTATACACAAGCGAACCCGGATATCCGTATTTATATGGGTAGTGAAGACGGCTTTATGCATTCTTTCCGCAACACTGATGTACTCGGCAATGAATCGGGCGTGGAGGACTGGGCCTTCATGCCGCGTGCTGTGATGCACAAAATGACATTGCTGCGCAGCAACTCACCGACGACGCCACACCCATATACGGTCGATGGTGCACCAGCCGCCTATATCGTCGATGCGGATGCTGATGGCACGATTGGTCATGATGCCAGTGGTAACAAGACCACTGCAGACCGGGCGGTGCTCTACTTCGGTCTGCGCCGTGGCGGCCGTTCCTACTACGCCATTGATGTCACTGATCCGGATAATCCACAACTGCTGTGGACGCTGGACAACACGAAAGACTTTGCTGAGCTTGGCCTGACCTTTTCAACCCCCAGAGTAGGCACAGTGCAATATGGCCGCTCGCCGACCCCGGTCATACTGTTTGGTGGCGGCTATGATCCTGACAAGGATGCGGCGCATGGCCCGGACGAAGAAGGTAATGCCATCTATATCGTCAATGCGCTGACTGGCGAGTTGGTCTGGAAAGCAAGCCATGGCGCGACTACCGGCCCGGAATCGGCGACTGAGTTCACGCATCGTGGCCTGACCGATAGCATCCCTTCGCAACTATCCGTGTTGGACACGAATGGCGATGGCATAACCGATCGGCTCTATGTGGGCGACACGGGGGGTACGGTTTGGCGGGTGGATCTGCCAGCCAGTGCCAGTGACAACCGAACATCCTGGCTTGTCAGTGAATTGGCCAATCTGGGCCGGGCAGATGCGCCCCCCGATACGATTGCCAATGATCGCCGGTTCTTTCATCGCCCCGACTTTGTGCCGGCTTCCGACAACTATGGTGCGTTTGATGGTGTTTTGATCGGTTCTGGCAATCGCGCCAGCCCACGTGCAACTGGCGTGGATAATTATTTTTTCTTGTTAAAGGATCGTAACACGACCAGTGGTGCAGTCGCTGGCCAGCCTTACAATGCGGCTGCGTTTGATAGCACTCGCAATGCGGCAGGCCTGACAGATGTGACCAGTATCTGCAGCAATGCGGCTGCGTGTCATGCTGCATTGATTAATGGCTGGAAGCTTAAGCTGACAGAAGTAGGTGAAAAAGTACTGGCACCGGCATTGACCAGGCTCGGTAAAATCTATTTCACCAGCTTTCTGCCAAACTCAGCGCCAGCCAACCCGGAAAGTGCTTGTACGCCAACCTCAGGCGGTGGACGACTCTATGCTGTCCAGCTCGCGAACGGCGCGCCGGTCACTCACTTTGCAAGTACCACTGACAAGCCAGCAACACTGACGCCTTCTGATCGCCATAAATCACTTTCTGTCGGGGGAATCCCGGCCCAAGTTGTGCCGCTAGGCGACTCGTTGCTGCCTCCTGATCTGCAGCCGTTAGCGACGGGCGAGCGGGTGCTGCACAAAACCTATTGGTATGAGGAGCATGTCGATGGCTATTGAAGTTTGCGCTGCACAGGTTGCGTTAGTGCTTTACCCTGGGATACGGACCAATGACTGAGTGGCGGCGTAGCAGGGCATTTACCTTGCTGGAATTGCTAATTGTCGTCGCAGTTATTGGTGTGCTGACGCTGTTGGCCATTCCTGCCTATGAAGGTTATCTAGTGCGCGTGCATCGCTCTGTGGCGGTCACAACTATGTTGGATATAGCTAACAGGCAGACGCAATTTCATCTCGATAACAAAACTTATACCGATAAGCTGACGCATTTGGGGTTTAGTGACGCACTCGTGTCCGATACAGCCAATGGCAGCGCACTCGCATTCGATGCCAGGCAATCTCCCGTTGCTACGACTGCGGCAGAACGGGTTTACCTGATCCGAATAGACAGCGCGCAGGCACACTCGTTTACGTTGTCGGCGATTCCACAGCGGCGACAATCTCTGGATGCTGAGTGCGGCACGTACACACTCAAGCAAACCGGGGCCAGGGCTAATTCCGGTACCGGTAGCGCTGCAGATTGTTGGTGATTCGCAGCAAGCGATGATCGCAAGCTTTGCTGGTGACAGGTAACTAACTGCAGTCGATGGGATCGCCTTGTGAGTTCTCCCGGTAACCATCACCGTCGTGATCCTGGGCATAGCGAATTCGGCCGGTACGATTAAGAACCAATTGGCGGTGCTGCGTCGGGTCAGAGTGATGACAGAAAGTAAAATTACCATTCTGGTAGCGTGTAAAACCCTGCGGTGTGAATTGCAGGTATCGTCGATTGCGAAATGCACGCCAGTGAATAGTGCCGGGCAAATCCTGCGGGCGATGTTCTGCGATTAGCGTTTCGGGCTCATCAAGGGCATGGTTGTCATTGCTATCAACAAAGATATGATAGCCGAGCTCCCATTGCCTGCCACACTCCTGATCATTGGCTAGCGGACAGATAGTCACTATGGCGTTGCGCTGAATGGCATGCGAACGTGTCAGTCGTAGCGATGCCTCCACCGCACGCAGTGCGGCGTCGGCCTGATGTGACTCGAGCAGAGAGGACATCGATGGTGCTGCAACGCTTCCCAGAACCGTTAGTATCGCGACAGTGGCGCATAATTCGGTAAGCGTAAAACCCGCATCTGTTACTCTGTCTGCTATCATTTGTGCCCGTCACCAGTTGCTGTGTTGTGCATACAGCGTAGTCGAGTTTTTTCAGTTTGATAGATTTCCTCTGCAATGCCTGATTTTCTGATTGTCGGCGCCGGTATCAATGGCCTTCTCACCGCTCGTGAGCTGCTCGCCAATGGCGCTTCTGTCACGTTGCTCGATCAGCAATATGCGGCTCGGGAGGCCTCCTGGGCCGGTGGCGGGATTGTTTCGCCCTTATATCCTTGGCGCTATTCGGCGGCGATAACAGCGTTGGCCAGTTGGGCGCAGGCGTTCTACCCAACGCTTGCTGACGAGCTGGCTTGCGAGACTGGAATCGATGTGGAGTTCTGCCCGCAGGGGTTGCTCATGCTGGATTCTCGCGAGGAAGCCCAGGCACTGCGCTGGGCCGCGCAGTTCGGGCGCCGCATGCAGGCCATCCCGCAACCCGCTATCTATCAGCAAGAGCCTGATTTGGCACCAGGTTTTACTTCAGCTCTATGGATGTCTGAAGTAGCGCATATCCGCAACCCGCGTTTGTGTGCCGCGCTACTAAGCAGTTTGCAACAGCAGAAAAACTTTCAACTGCTGCAACACAGGCGAATGATCGCTATGGATCTACAGGGCGATAGTGGCGTGTCAGTTCTGGCGCAAGGGCAGAACCAAGCGACTCCACAACGACTGCACGCAGAACATTTGGTCGTGACTGCAGGCGCTTGGACTGCCGAGCTGTTGGAGTCGCATTTGCCAGCGGATTGTGTCGCGCCAGTGAAAGGGCAAATGCTCCTGTTCAAGCTGGATGAGCCGCCATTGCAGCGCATCGTGTTAACTGATGGTCGCTATTTGATTCCGCGACAAGACGGGCATTTACTCGTGGGAAGTACGCTGGAATTTGCCGGTTTTGACAAGCGCAGTACCGTTGTAGCCAAAGAAAGCCTGTTAGAGTCAGCCTATGCACTGGTGCCGCAATTGGAGTCAATGCAACCAGTGCAACAATGGGCGGGCTTGCGGCCTGGTTCAGCCGATGGTGTGCCATTGATTGGCGCAGTGCCAAATACAGACAGGGTGTTTGTGAATGCCGGGCAATATCGCAATGGCCTGGTGTTGGCGCCGGCCTCGGCCCGTTTGCTGGTGGATATTATCCTGGCGCGTGAGCCGATAACTGATCCCTTACCCTATGCGCCGTCGCGAAAATTTCGCAATGAATTGACTCGCAGTGCCTAGTTTGGGGCTGCGTTAAAACCTGAGTTTAAACCTGAGTTTAAACCTGGGTTGAAACCTGAATTTAAATCCGGGCAAAACCCTATTTAAGATTTCAATCCAGACCCAGTTTTTTCAGGCGATAGCGTAGCGAGCGGAACGACATACCAAGCTTCTTGGCGGCCGCCGTTTTATTCCAGCGTGTCTCCTGCAAGGCTTTCTCGATAGCTTGAATCTCGATGGTCTCAAGATGTTTCTCGAGTGAGAAGTTCTCGTCAATCTCTAGTTGTTCGTCGTCGCTGACAACAGCTGGACTCGGTTGCGTGTCGCCGGGGCTGCTTCCTGTGCTGGCGCTGCTACTGTCATTGTTGCTTGCGTGCGGCGCGTTAAGCGACTGATTGCCAGCAGGCTCGATAAACTCCAGATTTTCTGCAGTAATCGTATTGCTTTCACACAGGGTTGCGGCGCGCTGCAAAATATTTTCCAGTTCGCGAACATTGCCGGGAAAGCTGTACTCTGACAGTGCCAGCAAACCCGATTCGGTGAGTTGGCAGACTGGTGACTGATTGTCATTGGCGATACGTTCAAGAATGGAAGTGGCTATTTCGGGAATGTCTTCGCGACGCTCGCGCAAGGCAGGGACAGCCAGTTCGATCACATTAATCCGGAAATACAAATCCTGGCGCAACTTGTCCTTGTCGATTTCGTCAGCCAGATTTTTATGGGTGGCGCTTAGCAGCCGCACATCGATGGCGACCTCGGCATCAGAGCCAACCGGGCGTACGGCTTTTTCCTGAATGACACGCAAGAGCTTGACCTGGGCCTGCAATGGCAAGTCGGCTACTTCGTCAAGAAACAGGGTGCCACCATTGGCGGCTTGAAACAGGCCAGCCTTATTCTTGTCGGCACCGGTAAAACTGCCTTTGAGATGACCAAACAACTCACTCTCAATGAGTTCGTGAGGAATGGCACCACAGTTTACCGCCACGAAGGGGCCACTGCGTCGAGAGCTTTGTTGATGTATGGCACGGGCGGCCAGCTCTTTGCCCGCGCCTGATTCACCACTGATAAATATGGGTGCCTGACTACGTGCTACTTTGCTGATCTGTTCGCGCAGGGTGCGCACCTTGGGCGAATTGCCGGTTATCGTGGCCTTGCCTGCATCGCTGGCAACATCACTTGCCTGTTCGCTCTCATCAACGGCGGTGCTTAAGCGTAAGGCAGAGTTAATCAGGTCGCGCAGTTTTTGCAGGTCGACGGGTTTGGACACGAAATCGAATGCCCCTGCCTTTAAAGCGCGGATGGCCGTTTCGGTACTGCCATGGGCAGTAATCACAGCAACAGGGATATTGCTGAATTGCTGCTGGATATATTCGACGAGTTCAATGCCGTCACCGTCTGGCAGACGCATATCTGTCAGGCAAAGCTGAAAATCTGTTTCTTGCAGTGCGTTGCGCGCTGAGGCCAGATTCGCAACGCTGCCAGTAGCCAAACCCATTCTGCCCAGAGTAATTTCCAGCAGCTCACGGATATCCGGCTCGTCGTCTACTATCAGTACTTTTTTAATCATGTGCAGGTATTCACAGGCGGAAAGATTGGTGGTTCATTCGCTGAATCAGTTTATTCCATGTTGCGATCCGGATGGCTGAAATAAATGCTGAAGCAACTCTTGCCGGTAGGTGTGCGTCCGTATACCAATTGTGACTGATTAGCTTCGCATAGATCCTTGGATATATAAAGGCCGAGACCGGTACCACCTTCTTCCGTAGTGTGGAATGGTTCAAACAATTGCGCTTCGGCTTCTTCGTCTATACCCGGACCGTCATCGATGACGTGCAAGAAAGGCTGGATGTCACCGTTCTTTTCCGTTCTGCCGCCTTTGAGTGTCAGGGTCGCTTTTCCTGTTTGTCGATGACTGTAACGCAGGCCGTTGTCGAACAGATTGTTGAGCACTTGTTCGAGCTGTCCGGTAATAATATTCACTTCGGTTTCCGGTGGCTCTATGTGCAAACTGATGTTTTCACAACGCTCATGGGTTGCCGCATAACTGTCAATAAACTTTGTTAGCCAACGCTGTAAATTTATTCGTTTGGGTGATGCATCATCTTGTCGCGAGGCATCGAGCACGTCTTCAATGATGGCGTTCACGCGATTGCAATGATCGAGAATTATTTGCAGCATACGACGATCGTCTTTGCCGATTGTTTCCGACTCACGAAGAAGTTGGCTGGCATGGCTGATGGCCCCGAGCGGGTTGCGTACTTCGTGAGCGATGCTGGCAGTCAGTCGACCCAGTGAGGCCAGTTTCATCTGGCGTACGCGCTGCACAATCTGCAAGTTGTCTTCCATGAAGATCAGTACATCGGAGTCCCGCTCTGGATTCAGAAAGGCAAAGTTCATTTGCACCTGTTTATTGGAGCGCGGGATTGTGACCGGTTGCGGCTGGCGTTTTGGGTTGAGTTTCCACAATACTAATTGGTCGTGAATGACTTCAGGCAGTTGATCGTAAGTGGCTTGCTTATCGCCATGCTTTTGTGCAGTTCTGTTTTCAGCCAGTAACGGACCGAGAGTTGTCTCCGCCGAACTGTTCATGCTGACGATATGGTTATCGGTATTAAGCACGACGATGCCGGTGCGCATGCGCTGAATGATTTCATTGTTGAGCTTTTCCAGATCGACAATGCTGCTGGCTTGCGCCTCGGCCAGCTGAGCAGCGCGATAAATGCGATCGGTTAATAATTGGATGTAAGCACTGGTGGCGAACATGATGATGCCCAGTATACCGGTCTGGACAAACTGACTATTGGGAATGAACTGCGCCAGAGCCAGATATATTTCGCAATAGAAAATAGCCAGGGTAGCAACGGCGGCAAGAAAGATACTGATGCGCCCCCGGATCATGATGCTGCCTGAGGCAGTGGCGACAATCATCAGCAATCCGAGGCCGCTGGCAATGCCGGAACTTGTATACATCAGCATGCTTATGGCGAGAATGTCCGCCATAAAGGTGCTGGTAAGAATTTTTTGATTGTTGAGGATTAGCCCGCCGCCGGTCGACAGAAACGTGATCACTGCGGCAAAGATGGCGTAGCCTGTAGCAACCTGAACAAACAGGGTAGAATTTGTGCCGCCTAGCAGAGTGCTGTCGGGACTGCTGGCAAAAGTAATCAGCAGCACCAGAGGCATGACGATGCGGTAGATGTTATAAACAACCGCCACGTTCGTTATTTGTCGAGAGTACAGGTTGGTGCGGTTGCTCATAGTCGGGGTCACAAGATAGTCAGCTTTGGCTGCATTCCCTGAATCGGGTTCTAATCTAATAAATTATCGTACAATTACGGCATCGTTGCAGGAATTGATCTGCATACCTACAAGAAGTAAGTCATTTTAGGTTCCCGATGAAGCAGCAATACAACATAGCACTAGCCCAGTTAAATTTCGTTGTTGGCGATATTGAGGGCAATACCAAACTCATTTTGGCCAACGCACAGCAGGCCCAGAGCGAACTGCAAGCCGATATGGTCGTGTTCCCCGAGCTGGCGATCACCGGTTACCCGCCGGAAGATTTGCTCCTGCGACCCAGCCTCGAATTGCGCGTCGAGCAGGCAATGGCGCAAATCGCCGCCGCCGAACTCGCGATCACCATCGTACTGGGTTTTCCGGAATCGGACGAGGGCATGCTCTACAATTCTCTGGCGGTGATCCAGGGCGGTAAATTACTGGCTGTCTATCGCAAGCAAAGTCTGCCCAACTATCAGGTGTTTGATGAGCGGCGCTATTTTGAGTCCGGCCATGAGCCATGCTTGCTGGATATTGCTGGTACACGCATGGCCTTTACAGTCTGCGAAGACATGTGGGAGCCGGGGCCGGTGGCTCAGGCTCGTGAGGCTGGTGCGCGACTGATGATCAATATCAATGCCTCACCATTCCATACCGACAAGCTCCTGCAGCGTCAACATCTACTCAAGCGCCGGGCCGAAGAGGGTGGCTTTCCAATCGTATATCTCAATCTGGTAGGCGGTCAGGATGAGCTGGTCTTTGATGGCGCGTCCATGGCGATATCCAAAGAAGGCGATTGCCGTTTCCTGGCGCCAAGCTACACCGAAGGGCTCTATGCGCTGACACTGGATATCGACGAGCAAGGCCTGTGTGAGTTCAGCTTGCAGGAACGAGCACCGGGTCTGTCTCGTGAAGCGCAAGTCTATCAGGCCCTGGTTATGGGCGTGCGCGACTACGTCAACAAGAATGGTTTCAAAGGCGTTGTGCTGGGCCTGTCCGGTGGTATCGACTCAGCACTGACACTGGCAGTCGCTGTTGATGCATTAGGCAGTGACCGTGTCGAAGCGGTAATGATGCCCTTTGCGTTTACGTCGCAGCTCAGCCTGGAAGTGGCGCAGGAGCAGGCGAAGACGCTCGGCGTGACTTATCAGGTGATTGCCATCAATGAAATCTATGATGCTTTCATGGCAGCCTTGTCGACAGAGTTTGCCGGATTGCCAGCCGATGTGAGCGAGCAGAATATTCAGGCGCGTGCCCGGGGTGTGTTGCTCATGGCCATCTCCAACAAGAAAGGCTTGCTGGTATTAACTACTGGTAACAAGAGCGAAATTGCGGTGGGTTATTCCACGCTCTATGGTGATATGGCCGGCGGCTTTGATGTGCTCAAGGATGTGTCCAAGACGCTGGTGTATCAACTCGCCAATTATCGTAACACTGAGTATATGCCCGAGCCGACCGAAGTGATTCCACAGCGAGTGATAGACCGGCCACCGTCGGCTGAGCTGGCACCGGATCAGGTCGATCAGGACAGCCTGCCGCCCTATGACCGTCTGGACAGAATTCTGGAGTTGTATGTTGAACAGGATTGCAGCGCCGAAACAATTATTGCCAAGGGTTTTGCGGCGGATGAAGTGAAGCGGGTATTACGGCTGGTGGACCTGAATGAGTACAAGCGCCGTCAGAGTCCTATCGGTGTGCGCCTGACCCAGCGCGGTTTCGGTCGGGATCGGCGCTACCCGATTACCAATGCCTGGCCGCTGGGAAAGTAGTCAACGACGCCTAATCGAAAATACCGAAAGTGATGATGCTCAGGAATGAGCGGCCTTGATCTTCTTCAAGATTCTGGGACTCGATAATCTGCTGGCTACCCGAGGTGATCGGGCGGCGCGTGGGTGCCAGTGGTGGATCAACGCGATTATTGCCGAGCAAACCGAACGTCACGGTGTAAAGCAGCGACGGGTTGGTGATTTCCGACTGAATTTCAAAATTGCCCTCACTATCCAGTGAGGCGTGCTGCGGATAGTTCTCCTGCAGCAGTTCCAGTGATGTATCAGCCAGATCGTTCAGGCCGAGGCGGAGATACGCTTCGACGATCACCGCCATGCCATCGGCCACAGCAGGCGTGCCCTGAAAGTTCTCGACTACGTACTGACCACGACGCAGGGCGGCGATATAAGCGCGGCGCTCCATGTAGTAGTTAGCGACGTGAATCTCATAGGCAGCCAGATTGTTGCGCAGAAACACCATGCGCGCACGCGCGTCGGCGGCATAGGGGCTGTCTGGATACAGTGCTAGCAGTTGCGAAAAATCGTTGAATGACTCTTGCGCGCGGCCCGGATCGCGCTTGGTGCGATCCACGGGGATGAATCGGCTGATGAAGCCACCATTGTCCTGGAATGACGACAAACCACGCATGTAATAGGCGTAATCGATGTTTTCGTTGTCCGGATGCAGCCTGATAAAGCGGTCGGCGGCGGCCCGGGCAGCCTCGTTGTCGCCATTGCGATAATAGGCGTAGACGATCTCGATTTGCGCCTGGGCAGCGAAGCGGCCAAACGGAAAGCGGGATTCCAGAGCTTGATAGGTGGCAATTGCGCCGCTGAAGTTGCTGGAATTCAGTTGCTCCAGCGCGCGGCGATAAAACTGCTCTTCAGTGGACAGACCTGCGAATTCATCATCGTCGCCGCCACCAAACAGGCCGCAGCCGCTCAGGGAAATGACTAAAAGGGCGAGGATCGAGATTTTGTAGGTCGAATTCAGCATATTGCTTGGAATTTCCGGAGTCTGGCCGCAAAAAAACCGCTATTTAACCACAGCCAGAATAGCAAACCTATACCCGGGAATGCCTAAAGCTGCGGTATTGCGTCGTTATCAAGTATCATCCGGCCATGAGCACAAACACCAGTACACCAAGTAGCACCAATACCGGCACTAACAGCAGCACTGAAATCAATTTGCAGGCCGAAGTGCCCGACAATCTGTCAGGTAGTCGGTTAGACCAGATTGCCGCCATTTTGTTTCCTGATTATTCACGCGCACGCCTGCAGACTTGGATCAAAGACGGCAGTTTGCTGGTCAATGATCAGCAATTACGCCCCAAAGACAGGGTTAACAGTGGCGATAATCTGGTCGTTGAGGCGATTTTGGCCAAGGTGGACGACTGGTCACCCGAGCCGGTGCCGCTGAATATCGTCTTTGAAGATGAACACCTCATTGTGCTCAACAAGGCCACGGATACCGTGGTGCATCCAGCGGCTGGCCATCATGACGGCACGCTGCTCAATGGCCTGCTGCATCACTGTCCGGCGCTGGAAGAGCTGCCGCGGGCCGGTATCGTGCACCGTCTGGATAAAGACACCACCGGTTTGATGGTGGTGGCGAAAACCTTGCCCAGCCACACATCGTTGGTGCGTCAGCTACAGGCCAGAGACATCGCTCGTGAATACCAGGCAGTGGTACAGGGTGTATTGACCGGTGGTGGCACGATCGATGAGCCGCTGGACCGGCATCCCGTGAATCGCAAGAAGCGCGCTGTCGTGCATGATGGCCAGGATGCGGTCACACACTACCGGCTCATTCGGCGCTACCGTGCCCACTCCCATGTCTGGGTGAAGCTGGAAACTGGCCGTACTCATCAGATCCGTGTGCACATGGCGCATCGCAATTATCCACTTGTTGGCGATCCGTTATATGGCGGTCGCTTGCAGATACCGGCGGGTTGCTCGGAGGAGCTGCGCGCGACATTGAAAGGGTTTCGCCGTCAGGCACTGCACGCCACGCGTCTGGCATTGGCGCATCCGATGAGTGGCAAAGAAATCAGCTGGGAAGCGCCGCGTCCGGACGACATGGAGTTACTACTTGCCGCACTGACGGCCGATCAGGAGTTAGTGGATGGCTAGTTCGAGTTGGCAGCCTGACTGGCCGGTACCCGCCCGTGTGCAAGCCCATTTTTATTCCCGTGCAGGGGGTGTCAGCGTTGCACCTTATGCCGGCTTTAATTTGGCCACGCATGTCGGCGATGATTCCGCAGCGGTGCGCAGTAACCGCCAGTCGCTGGCCAGCGAATTGTCCACCGTGGCAGGTTTCCAGTGGCTACAGCAGGTACACAGCAACAGGGTTGTGCGTGTTGATAGCGCTGGTGATGTATTGACAGCCGATGGCCTGGTCACGCAACAAACCAGGCTGGGGTGCTGTATTCTCACTGCCGATTGCTTGCCATTGTTTTTTGCCAGCAGAGACGGCGCTGAGGTCGGTGTGGCTCATGCCGGTTGGCGCGGCATGGCCGGCGGCATTATTGAAAACCTTCTCGCACAAATGCAATCGCCCCCGGCGGAGATTTGTGTCTGGCTCGGTCCGGCAATCGGGCCGTGTCACTTTGAAGTGGGCGAAGACGTCTGTTTGAGTTTTGCGGCGGTACTGCCGGATGAAGTCATCGACGAATGCTTCAAACCGGCTGCACAAAACGGCAAGTATTACGCTGATTTGTATCAACTGGCGCGCCGCAAATTGCACGCCTTGGGTGTTGCAGAAATATCCGGTGGTGCAGTGTGCACGGTGTGCGATACCGAACATTGCTATTCCTATCGCCGCGACGGTCAGACTGGCCGTAATCTCAGTCTTATCTATATCGATCCCTGAAGCTGCAGCTGTCCAGATGCGCGGCCTTGTATTCAATAACGCCGTGTTCTTGATCAATATCAACATTTGCCGCGTTGATGTTGAAAAGCCGCCGTTTTAGCCCAATATCCTAGTTATCTTAAGTAACGATCAGGCTTTTAGTCTGATGCTGGTTTAAATCGGGAACACACTATGCGTCTGGATAAACTCACAAGCAAATTGCAATCGGCACTGGCTGATGCGCAGTCATTGGCGTTAGGCAAAGACCATAATCTGATTCAACCGGTCCACTTGATGTTGGCCTTGTTGGATCAAAAGGGTGGTTCGGTAAGACCACTGTTGTCGCAAACCGGTTTTAATATCACCGAGCTGCGCACGAAACTGCAAAACGCGGTCGACAACTTGCCGGTCATGCCGGATCACGATGGCGATATTGCAGCGTCTCCCGAATTAGGCAAGTTGCTGAATCAGGCTGACAAATACGCGCAGCAAAAAGGCGATTCCTTTGTGTCCAGTGAAACTATCTTGCTGGTTGCCATGAATGACAAAAGCGAGCTGGGTAAAATTCTTGGCGGCTTTGGCGTCTCTGCACAAGCCTTGGAAAACGCCGTCAATAATTTACGCGGCGGTGACAATGTCGACGATGCCAATGCCGAGGAATCCTGGCAGGCGTTGTCAAAATACTGTGTCGACCTGACCGAGCGCGCTGAAAACAGCGAGCTTGATCCGGTCATTGGTCGTGACGCAGAAATTCGTCGCACTATTCAGGTGTTGCAGCGGCGCACCAAAAACAACCCGGTGTTAATCGGTGAGCCCGGTGTCGGCAAGACTGCTATCGTTGAAGGATTGGCGCAGCGCATTGTCAACGGCGAAGTCCCCGAAGGGCTGCGCGACAAAAAGATTCTCGCACTTGATATGGGTTCACTTATTGCGGGAGCGAAGTTTCGCGGCGAATTCGAAGAACGCCTGAAGGCGGTTTTGAATGAATTGTCGAAACAGGAAGGTTCGATCATTCTGTTTATCGATGAGTTACATACCATGGTCGGCGCCGGCAAGGCCGAAGGGGCCATGGATGCCGGCAACATGCTCAAGCCGGCGCTGGCGCGCGGTGAGCTCCACTGCGTCGGTGCAACCACGCTGGATGAATACCGTCAGTACATTGAAAAGGATGCGGCTCTGGAACGACGTTTCCAGAAAGTGTTGGTGGAAGAGCCCAATGAAGAGGACACCATTGCTATCCTGCGCGGCTTGAAAGAGCGCTATGAAGTGCATCACGGCGTACAGATTACGGATGCGGCCATTATCGCCTCGGCGACTTTGTCGCAGCGATACATCACTGATCGCCAACTACCAGACAAGGCGATTGATCTGATCGACGAAGCCGCGAGTCTGATTCGCATGGAAATCGATTCCAAGCCGGAGGATATGGATCGTCTCGAGCGTCGCCTGATTCAATTGAAGATTGAACAGGAAGCGCTCAAGAAAGAAGACGATGCCGCCTCGACCAAGCGCAAAGACAAACTCAAAGACGAGATTGCCGAGCTGGAAAAAGACTACGCTGATCTGGAAGAAATCTGGAAAGCCGAGAAAGCCTCCTTACAGGGCACACAGTCTATCAAGAGTAGTCTTGAGCAAGCCCGTAATGATATGGAAGCGGCGCGTCGTGCCGGCGATCTGGCGCGTATGTCGGAGATTCAATATGGCGTAATTCCGGGCTTGGAGAAAAAGCTCGGAGCCGCCACAGAAGCCGAATCGGTCGAAAAGAAACTGCTGCGTCACAAGGTGACCGAAGAAGAGATCGCCGATGTGGTGTCACGCTCGACCGGGATTCCGGTAAGCAAGATGTTGCAGGGTGATCGCCAGAAACTGTTGACCATGGAAACGGCGTTGCACAAGCGCGTCATTGGTCAGCATGAAGCCGTTAATGCGGTAGCCAATGCGGTGCGCCGTTCGCGCTCTGGTTTGTCGGACCCTAACCGGCCCAATGGTTCGTTCCTGTTTCTTGGGCCAACAGGTGTCGGTAAGACCGAGTTGTGTAAATCGTTGGCGGAATTTCTGTTCGATACCGAAGATGCCATGGTGCGTATCGACATGTCCGAATTCATGGAACAACACTCGGTAGCGCGCCTGATCGGCGCACCACCTGGTTACGTGGGCTATGAAGAGGGCGGCTATCTGACCGAAGCGGTCCGTCGCCGACCTTATTCTGTGTTATTGCTGGATGAGGTTGAAAAGGCACACCCCGATGTCTTCAATATTCTGTTGCAGGTGATGGACGACGGCCGCCTGACTGATGGTCATGGCCGCACTGTCGATTTCCGCAATACAGTCATTGTGATGACGTCGAACCTGGGCTCGGATCGCATTCAGGATCTCATGGCCGATGGCAATCTCGGTGAAGAGTCCTATGAGAACGTGAAAAACACGGTGCTTGGCGTCGTGGTGAAACACTTCTCGCCGGAGTTCGTAAACCGCATCGATGAGACTGTAGTGTTCCATCCGCTCCAGGCCGAACAGATTCGTGGTATTGCCGACATCCAGATCGGCTTGCTGAACAAGCGTCTGGCCAGCCACGAATTGCGTCTCGACGTCAGCCTGGCTGTGCTGGATCATATCGCCAAGGTGGGCTACGACCCGGTGTACGGCGCACGGCCACTCAAGCGCGCCATCCAGAACTGGATCGAAAACCCGCTGGCCCAGCATGTGTTGCAAGGGGACTATAACCCCGGTGACGTCATCGCGGTGGGGCTGAGCAGCGAGGGCGAATTGACCTTCATCAAGAGCCAGTCGTCCCCCGATACCGCAGTCGCCTGACTGCTGTATCGGGCTGCAGGGCCCGCAAAATCTCACTCAGAGCTTGACTTTTCACCCCTAAATGGGACAATCGCGGCGCTTGAGCAGAGCGAAGCGGTCAATCCCAACTCTCTCTGCAGTAGTCTGAATACGCCACAACCCGGCCATCCCTGAGACTGCTTTCTAGGTGTTTAACAACATCCACCTATAGGCCCTTATCACGTTATCGCGTTCGGGGCCGACAAGAAGCATCAGCACACTGTGATTTCATAATCACGACAGGCTGCTGCCAATTGTCACCATCAATCATTTGCATTTGGATACAGCAGCTGGCATTCAGGCCTGTTGTCGTGTGTTAATTGCTTTTTTGCCGGGTGCAAGTTTTAAACAGACTGACCAGCATTACATAGAGTCGAAGTGAAAGAGAGGCTATGACAGTGGAACAATTATCAGGTGGCGAGATGTTAATCCGCGCGCTCCACGACGAAGGCGTTGAAATCGTTTTCGGGTATCCGGGTGGAGCCGTACTGCACATCTACGACGCGATTTTTCAGCAGGACAAGGTCGAACATATATTGGTTCGCCATGAACAGGCAGCAACCCATGCTGCCGATGGCTATGCACGAGCAACTGGTCGTCCCGGTGTGGTGCTGGTCACGTCCGGCCCCGGCGCGACCAATGCGGTCACTGGCGTGGCGACTGCTTATATGGACTCCATTCCGATGGTGGTGATTTCTGGTCAGGTGGAAAGCCGTCTGATCGGTTCTGATGCCTTCCAGGAAACTGACATGGTGGGTATCTCTCGCCCCATCGTCAAACACAGTTTCATGGTGTCCAGTGCTGCCGATATTCCACGCATCGTCAAAGAAGCATTTCACATTGCCACGACTGGGCGACCTGGCCCGGTTGTTATCGATGTGCCCAAAGATGTCACTGACCCCAAGGTCAAGCTACCTTACGAGTACCCCAAGGACGTCAAGATGCGTTCCTATCAGGTACCAGGTAAAGGCCATTCAGGGCAAATCAAGAAAGCTGTTGAAGCGTTGTTGTCAGCCAAGCGTCCGATGATCTACGCCGGTGGCGGTGTGATTCAGGGTAACGGGTCTGAATTATTAACCAAGCTGACGCAAAAACTGGGCTACCCGATCACCAATACCCTGATGGGTCTGGGCGCCTACCCGGGCACCGACAAACAGTTTCTCGGCATGCTTGGAATGCATGGCACTTACGAAGCCAATATGGCCATGCACTACTGTGATGTATTGCTGGGCATCGGTGCGCGTTTTGATGACCGGGTGACCAATTCTGATACCAGTAAATTTTGTCCGGATGCGACAATTCTCCACGTCGACATTGATCCGGCGTCGATCTCGAAAACAGTGACCGCTGACGTGCCTATCGTGGGTTCGGTTACCGCAGTTTTGGAAGAGATGCTGGATCAGGTGCAGAAGTCGAAGACCAAAGTGGATAAAGAAGCGCTGGGGATCTGGTGGAAACAGATCGAGCAATGGCGTGGCAAGGACTCATTGGCGATCAAGTCATCGGGCCCGGACATCATCATGCCACAGCAGGCAGTGCAGGCTGTGTATGACATTACCAAGGGCGATGCCTATGTCAGTTCCGATGTTGGTCAGCACCAGATGTTTGCGGCGCAGCACTATACTTTTGACAAGCCGCGGCGCTGGATTAACTCCGGTGGTCTGGGCACGATGGGTTTTGGTTTGCCGGCCGCCATGGGCGTGCAGTTTGCTTTCCCTGATGCCATCTCTGTGTGTATTACCGGCGAAGGCAGTTTTCAGATGAACCTGCAGGAATACGCCACCTGTATGCAATATCAATTGCCGATCAAGATCATCTGCTTGAACAATCAGGCGTTGGGCATGGTCAAGCAGTGGCAGGATATGCAGTACGGCGGCCGTTACTCACACAGTACCTACGCGGAATCACTGCCGGACTTTACCAAGCTGGCCGAAGCCTACGGGCATGTAGGTATTCGCATCAGTCATCCTGATGAGTTGCACAGCAAACTTGAAGAAGCCTTTGCCTTGAAAGACAAGCTGGTCTTCGTGGATATTCAGGTGGACCCGAATGAACACGTCTATCCAATGGCTATCAAAGGCGGCGCCATGAAAGATATGGTGTTGAGCAAGACGGAGAGGACTTGATATGCGCCATATAATCTCATTACTGATGGAAAACGAGCCTGGCGCTCTGTCACGTGTTGTGGGTTTGTTCTCGCAGCGCAACTACAATATCGACTCGTTGACAGTCGCGCCGACTGAAGACAATTCACTGTCGCGCCTGACAGTCACGACCAACGGTGACGATGCGCGCATCGAGCAAATCACCAAGCATTTGAACCGACTGGTTGATGTGGTGAAGCTGGTTGATCTGACCGAAGGCGCGCACGTTGAGCGCGAATTGATGCTGATCAAGGTCAAGGCGCTGGGTGCGCAACGCGCCGAGATCAAACGCACGGCGGACATCTTCCGTGGACAAGTCGTCGATCTCACTGCGAATGTATTTACGATTCAACTGACTGGCACATCTGACAAGCTTGATGCGTTTATTGCCGCAATGGGCGAAAACACGGTGTTGGAAGTAGCGCGTACCGGTGTGTCCGGTATCTCGCGCGGAGAGAAGACGCTGGCGCTTTAATTAGTTCGCTTCAGTAATTCTTATTAAATAAAAGCAATGCGTTTTATCCTGGTGGGATAGGGTGCATTGCTTTTTTTGTCTGCAAATTGTGCGTGTTTCAGTTTGGGGTTCTTTTGCCGCTGCGCATCGAGGGCATTACCTGCTCACGAGCGCTCACCCTCCGGACTCCCGCTCTTGACCGTTCGCTGGTAATACTCTCGACGCTGCGCTGGTTGTTTGCAAGACTGCAGCTACGGTTTGCTTGAGTGGGAGGGAAATTGTGGTTGCTGTTCCTTACCGCTTCGCGTCGAGGGCATTACCTGCTCACGAGCGCTCACCTTCCGGACTCCCGCTCTTGACTGTTCGCTGGCAAAACCGTCGACGCTACGATGGTTGTTTGCAAGGCTGCAGCTACGGTCTTCTTACGTGGGTGGGAAATTGTGGTTGCTGTTCTTTGCCGCTGCGCATCGAGGGCATTACCTGCTCACGAGTGCTCGCCCTCCGGGCTCCCGCTCTTGACCGTTCGCTGGCAATACCCTCGACGCTGCGCTGATTGTTTGCAGAATTCTTATTCGAGCAAATTGTTCAGAGTTGGGCAGTGTAGCTACTAATCGGGTTGCTCTGATTTTCGGTGCTGATAAGAAAGTTTGACGATGTCATTGAGCACGGCCAGATCTACATCTGCAAGCCGGGTGATGTGCAGGCAACCACCGCTGAATTTGTGCTTGCCGAGTTTGGCTAGGTAGTTTTCACGCTCTGGGAATTTGGCCAGATAGAAGGCGAATGATCGGGCTCTGGGTGCGAAGCCAACCTTGCAGATTTCCGCCGGGCTGCCATCAGCGTAGGCATAGTGATGCTTGCCGTAGCCAACAATCTTGTCGCCCCACATGATTGGTTTCTGTCTGGTGGCTTTGGCGAACAGGTCAACCAGCTGCTGGCAGTCGTCACGCTTTACTTCGTCATCAATAGTATTGACGAAGTCCTGAACACTTGTCTGGGTTGCGTTGGTTTTTCTTTTTGGCATTTTTATCGCCTGCTTTTAATCAGTCCTGCAGTCAGAACGAATCGTTTCTATATAATAAACGATGTCGAATGCATCGGACGTCGATAGCCTGAAATTACGGTGATCTTTTGTTTGCTGCAACCAGTTGGCAGCGGTGGGTGGGGCTGTGCGTAGATCGATTAGATACTCGTCAGTATTGGCTGCAGCGAATGCGCTTTCACCCCATGCTGCTTCTGCGCTGCCAATTTCCAGTGGCGTTGGGTTGGCCGCACCACAGAAATAGATTTCACCCGCGGACAGCATGTTGAAGATATTGACGAAATCGTCGCCATATCGGGCCCTCGCATAAGCACCATAAGGAGTGCTTACATTGTCGCTATTGGCCGGTGTTGCGAACCAGCTCGGGTTGGTCCACTCGGTTGCTGCCATGTGGCCGTTTGCGGCAAACACCATGATGCGGGCACCGGCTGGCAGTTGCTCCAGTACCCAATCGACGTTATCAGCCATGATCTGGTCGCGAATGATTTGTGATTCGGCGTGCCAATCAAGGCCATCGGCAAGCACCCAGTTCTCTGGCATGCGCCTGAACCAGGAATCGACCTGACGCGCTGAAATGGCTGCACGTTTGGCCCAGGCGTATTCGTAAGGGCTTGTCTGCCGGGTGTAGGCGAATTCGCGGCGGCTGATCAGGGAGATCATGTCTTCAATAGCCGCGGTGAGCGCATTGCGTTCAGCGATCGGTAAAGTACCGTAACCGTTAGTGCCAGCCACAGCAGGGAGATACTCAGCAATTCTCTGTTCAAATTCTGCCCCTGCTATCGGGTCTGCCTCGCTCAGATACTGCAGAGTGTAGGCAAGAGCCGTATCCGGATTACGCGTGGCGCCGAGATTGCCTGGGCTGCCGGATGTATCCATGCCGAATATTTGTACCTTGTTGGCCGCATCGCTTTGCGCGCTATTGTATTGGCGCAGCCAGCGAATCAGTTCGACATTCTGCTGAAACTGATCAAACCCGTGCGAGATGCCTTGGGCGACTGCGGTGTCCAAATCACCGATGCCGTGCAGTACATAGTCATTCAAGGCCTTGCTCTCCACTAAACCGGATTCAATAACCAGCGCCGAAAAGTCCAGCTCAACGACGAGGAAACGTAACAGTTGGTTTCTGAAAGTCATCGGCTCTGACGCGGAATGCAGGCTTTCACCCAGCCCAACGATTCTAGCGTTGCCTAACATTTCTTTGAGGGGATCGAGTGATGCGGTTGCTGGGCTTTCAAGCGGATGAAGGTTGCTGTTGAGCCAGTTGGCTATGACTTCAGCTGCGGTGCTTGAAGTTTGCGCGGACAGGGAGTTCGTCAATGCAAATAGCACGAGGATTTGCAGCGTGCAACAACGCAGTAGCAGAACAATTGGATCTTTCATTCCGGGCTTCCTGAGCGAATCCAGTTACTGACTATAACAGTAATTTGCTGGTGGTTTAATTCTGCCTTGTGCCTGATGAGTGTGCTCAGATCCGCGATCTGTTGCGGCGAGGCAAAACGGCGATTTATGCTTCAGCACTCAATAAATTGTGTCGTAAACCCTGAATAAGAAACTACCGGAGCTGCAGCCCCTTTGGCGGGTGAATAGTCACCATGCACGCAATTGAAAATAGAGATATGGAAGTATCGCAGAACTCCTTGAAGGATTTCAGGGAGCAAACACTCGATCGCATGGCGCTTATTGCTTGTCCTTTTATTATTCCTTTTGGCTTTTGGTATTTATATCTTCGTGACTATGCGATGGGCGCCCTCATGCTGGTGGTAGCCCTGACCATTAGTGTGCGTTTCTTCCGCGGTTACAAGGACAAGTTCGACCCGTTCATGAGCTGGTTGCTCAGTCTTGAATTAATTACAGCAATGCTGTTCGGCTATGCGACGGTAGGGGTTGCGGCGGCATTCTGGAGCTACCCATTGTTCTTCGCTATTGTCTTTTTGTGGCCGCGGAAGCAATCTGGCTATGCCATGATTCTGGCCTTGTCAGTTCTGGTGCCTGCTGCTTTTATTTATCTCGAGACAGCGCTGGCAATACGATTGGGGTTGACGCTCATACTGTTCAGCTACATGGGCTATCAATTGGTCGGCGTGCTATTGGAAATGCAGGGCAGGCTTGAGAGTCAGGCCATGCGTGATCCCCTCACCGGCGCCTACAATCGTCGCTATCTGGTAAAAGTCATGCGGCAATCCACTGAAGAAATGCAGAGAGGCATTGGTCCGGTCAGTCTGGTTGCTCTTGATGTCGATCACTTTAAGTCGATCAACGACACTTTCGGGCATGAAACTGGTGACACAGTGCTGATCAAGCTGGTCGCTGCCATGCATGCGATGCGGCGTAATCTGGATGTGGTGTGCCGCAGCGGCGGGGAAGAGTTTGTTATCGTGCTGCGCAATACCGATGACCCTGGCGCTCGTGTCTTCGCAGATCGCTTGCGACAAACCATAGAGCAGACTGAATTGTTGGCAGGCCAGGTTGTTACAGTCAGTTTAGGCGTAGCCGAATATCTGGAGGACGAAACGGAAGACCAGTGGCTGCGACGCGCCGATACGTTTTTGTACAAAGCCAAGCATGAGGGCAGGAATCAGGTGCAACCGCCACCTCCGCCACAATTGGTAATTGCTGATGCGGTGATTGGCTAGGCACACAGGCAGTATTCAAATAGCACTCGGCGATGTGATTATTTCGCTGTCTTGAATAGGCTGTTTATTAATTCCCGTTTTGGTATGTTAACTTTTGTCGCTCCGCATCGAGGGCATTAACTGCTCACGAGCGCTCGCCCTCCGGGCTCCCGCTCTTGACTGTTCGCTGGCAATACCCCCGACGCTGCGCTTGAATAGTGCTGGTTTTGCACTGCGACTGAATAGTTCTCATCACGAAATTCAAAGCAGCAAAGTCCGTAAAGTAGCTGCTTCGGATTAGCCGATGCCGCTAATCCTCCAAGGCCTCCAACACCAATCGCGACATTTCGATATGCCCTGCGCCTGTAGGGTGATAGCGGATGCCATCAACTACGGTGGTAGCGCCGTTGACCCAGCGCGCAGTCTCTGGCATTGCGCAGGGCCCGTGACCGGCTTCGCCGACATATGAGTCAGCAATCAACACTTCTTCGCTTTGCGTAACTGTCACAAAGGCCTGCTCAAGTCGGCGCCCGAGATCGGCCAGATAAGCGGTGTCGGCGGGACTCAATTCCAGCTCGCTGCAATTTGCGGCATTTGGCGGAAACACGCGGGGGTAGGTCACCACAACTATGCTTGCCTGGGGCGCGCGTTCCTTGATGGCATTGATCGTCGCGGTGAGTTTCCCCGGCAGTTGTTGGACCGCTTCGCTTATGGCGTCCTGATCGAGATTGGCTGTACATTGCTCGTCGGCGGCAGTGCCGGCACAGGTGAACGTCGATGAGGTGTAATTGATGTCATTGCCACCAATCGTGACAGTCACCAGTGCTGTGTCTGTTGTCACCGCTTCGATCTGTGGTGCTGCGCCGTTTTGTGGTGTATCGAGGATATTGTCCGTGGTCGCGCCATTGCAGCTGACGTCGACCAGAGTCAGGCCCAGTGCCCGCGCGGTGAGATTGGCATAGTTGTTAGTTGAGCGTCCGCAATTGCCCAGTTGAAGGTCCACGCCTGGCCCGGCGGCAAAAGAGCTGCCGAGAGCGACGTGTTTGTCGCCCGGGGCGAATTCTGCTGCCAAGGTGAATTGCGAAAGCGTAGCGCAGGCAAGGGTGGTGCAGTAGGCTAGCGCGGTGCGGATGCGGTGCTCAATCATAGGGTTCTCCTGGAACTGGGGACGGTGTTTTTATTCTTTCAGGCCTTACGGTTTTTGCATACAAGTCATGGCCACAAGCCATAGAATTTACCATCTTTGTCGATGCAAAGCTGCCGCAGGCAGCTTTCTATATTCCCATGTTTGGGCTCGCGCAGGTAGTCGAGTTCCTTGTCAAGAGAAGACAGCATGAAGCAGGTGATCGGTTTGGGCTATGCTGTTTGTCTCGCCATCTCCTTTTTCCTGATTGTTCAGATTAGAAGACAGCAATAGCTATCACCAGTCCGTCGCGTCTTCGACTGTTGCCAAAGTGTCTGGATAAGCTCAATGGAGTGGTGAAATACCATGCCGCTCCAAGTCAGTTTGCCAAGCAAAATATCGGACTGCGGCTTGCCACAGTGCCGGTTTTATAGGAATTGAATAGGGTGAATATTCGCGCATTCTGAATGGCTTCGGCATGCTGTCGGTACCATTCTTAATGGCTGGATCGACCGGGAATGGTTTAACCGCCGCTCACACTGATCAATTAATCATGGCAAGAGTTGGGCGCTTCGAGTGCTCTACGTCCAATAGTACTGCCTGGCGTAGGAATTCTCCGTGACTCGAATATCAATTGACCTGCATTCATGCGCTCGCAAACGCCCCGATTACAGGGGGTTGAAAAATTTAGCTGTTGCGCCTGTGGAGTTGCATTGCAAGATAAGCACGAATATTCCTACAAAAGAATTAAAACATTTATAAGTATTGTATTGAATAGAACCGCTACGCTACACTAATTCGCGTCCCCCAAATGAGATGGTGAAGGTTGCAGGTGTTTTGCCGCTGCGTTGTACGCCGCTGTTTATTAGATGGTATAGCCATCTGTTGGCAAGTCTTTCAGCCTGATCTTGATATCGACGTCTTTTCACGAATTCTGTGAATTGAAACAAAGATATTGAGTGCTTGCCTTCGATTTCGTTCATCTCTGCCCAATAGGCTGGCAATAATCATCCTGACCCAAGAGCCTGCATGATTCTTTTCTGAAGTGTTGAATGAAACAGAGACGGCTTTAGTGTCTTGGTGGATAGATGTAAAAGAAAATGTAATTTCACTTGAAAGCATTTTCGCGGAAACATGCCAACCCATAAAAATCTACCAATAATGACAATAAAATGGAGTTTTAAGCATGAACAAAGCAATTATTTCTGCTAGCGCGTTACTGCTGAGTTGCGTTTCAACTACGTATGTATCCGCGCAGCCATTCGATGATGAGCCTTTTGATCCTATTGCCGTTGAAGATGGATCTGCTGGATGGTTTCCATCTATTTATGGACCGAACGATCAGCTTGGCGCGTTGAATGAGATTACCCCTCAGAAAACCCTTGAAGCTTTGCGTCTGATTAAAAACAACCGGAACAAGCCACCAAAGACTTATAATCTTGGCGAGATCATGGAGCCAGGAATAAATGCGTTTGGTAGTCGTGTCTACGATCAGGTCTATTCGTCGCCACCCAATCTTGCACCGCCTTACACTGGCGATAATCATCTCAATGGTACCGAGGAATCTTTGAATTCAACTTATCAGATCGCGACTCAGGTTGATGGCTTGCCTCATATCGGCGTACGGTCCGTTTTTTACAATGGCTTTACCGCGCAAAACCTTATTGACGGAGATGGCAGCGGCGCCGATGTCATTGGTCAGGAGTTTGTGGATCCGTTTATCACCAGAGGCGTATTGCTTGACGTGTTGGGGGTGAAAATCGCCAACAACGAAACAGCGGCGCTTGGCGAGTTCGACGGTACGACGATTCTGGCGAATAGCTATCGCATCACGGTCGAAGACCTTCAGGAAGCGATGGATTTTGGTGATATTGATGAAATCAGACCTGGCGATGTAGTGGTTATCCGCACGGGCTGGTCTTATCTTTATGGTACTGACCCTAGTCTGAAGAACCGTTATACCTATGAAGAGCCTGGGATTTATCTGCGTGAGGCGCGTTGGCTGGCACAGTTCCGTCCGGCAATCATCGCCAGTGACGCACCGGCACTGGAAGTCCTGCCGGCTCCGGCCCCTTGGAGCGGTTTGCAGTGGTTCCCAGTCCATCAATTGCTATTGGTCAAACACGGTATTCGTATTGGCGAGGCGTTCAATAGTGAAGAGCTTGCAGCGGATGAAGTCTATGAGTTCGTGTTCTTCTACACCCCGCAGCGGGCCAAGGGCGCCACAGCTTCGAATACAGCACCTGCCGCGCTGGCGCAACCGAACTTCAATGGCCCGGCAAATCATTAAGAAATAAATGCTGCCGATTAGGGTGATTTAAGAGGGAGAAGGGCGCGGGAGATTTCAACGGCCAGAACGGTGGTCAACTCTTAGCCTTTACTGCCTGCCTGGATCGCAATGCAGTCAAATTGGCAAGGCCAGAGCCTGTGGCTCTGGCCTTTTTCTTTTCTACTTAAGCACCCACTTTTGCAGGCAACCGCCGGATGGGCTTGCCTCGCAGCGCCCTGTCCAGCCAGCAAATATATTGCCCTGATCATCAGCAGCCAAACCTTCTGGCCTTGTGCCTGGAATGAAATAGTGGAGTGCGCCGCTGGTGTTGCCAATGCGGATACCTTTTTGCACGCCAGGATTACGCGGGACTCCCTCTGGGCCACCTTCCGGGGCAGCAGCAGGGCCCGGTATGGCGCTGCCGGACTCGGAATCGGCGACTACCAGAGTGCCGTCGGCCAACACATTAACGCCGCTGGGTCGACCAAAGTGTCGCCACTCATCGAGGAAGTTTAGATCGGCATCGAAAATCTGTATGCGGTTATTGGATCGATCAGCCACAAACAAGCGATTGTCGGCAGCAAATGCCAACGCATGCGGGCCCATGAATTCGCCTGGCCCGGCACCCAGTTTGCCAACTGATCTGACGAACTCACCGGCCGGGGTGATTTCAACCAGGCGGTCGCCGTCCTGCTGTGCGGTTGAGGGTCTTGGCCAGTGTCCATCGGCAATAATGATATTGCCGTTAGGGGCCACGGCGCAGGCGGTCGGGCCGATAAAAGTGTCTTCTCCTGCTTCGGAGACCCCCGCTCTTCCCAGACTCATCAGGAGATCACCGTCCTGATTAAACTTGTGAATCTGGAAACCCCGGCCCTGGGTGGTTGGGTCGTCGCCGAACGAACCGCTGTCACCGGCCCACAGATTACCGTCATGGTCCATACAGAAGCCGTGGGCCTGCACAATCAGCCCGGAACCGAAGCTCTTTTCGAATTCCCCATCAGTATTGATATAGTTGATGGGTGGGTCGGAGCGGAATAGCATCCACAATCCGCCAGTGTTATCAGGGATCAAGCCAATAGCGGCGCCCCAGCTTCGTCCGGCGGGCAAGTTCGGCCAGTCCGCAATGATTTCATAAGGATTTTCCATCGTGCTGAATGGCCTTTCTGACAGGGCAATCAGCTTTTCCATCTCTGTTTGTTGCGAATCGCTCTGTGCAATAGTCAGGCTCGAGACTGGGCATAGAATGGCGGCAGCCAAAATGCATTGCAGTAGTGGGGTGAAGCGGCTCCGGGAAGGCATAGCGAATGCTCCTCTTCTTATGTTGATTGGCCATTGATTGGTCATTGAGTGGACAACTCGACATTGCACTATTCAGGTATCCACTCCTGACGGTAGAGGGTCGCAATGCGGGTTATCGTCTACTACAAGGAAAAAGAATGCCGGTTGTTTTGCAATTCCGGGTATTTTTTATTGCGCTGCCGCTTGGCTACGCCAGATGTTTTATTGTTCTGCTTCGATTTCATCAAGACGGGCGCCAGCCAAAACGCCAGGCAGCGAATAATTGCCTTCATGACAAGCGTATTCATAAAGCTTGTCCTCGGTTCGCTGCATGGGAATTTCTGCGCTCCATTGCTGAACAAAGGTATCGGGGTCGTTGATCGTGAAGCTGTAGTTGATGGTGTTATCGCCGACTCGCGTAAAGCGCTCGACCGTACGGAAACTGTCTGATGAATTGGCAAAGCGCTGTGACGGATTGAAATTGGCAGTCTCGACTACCAGTGTGTCGCCCTCCCAGCGGCCAATGGAATCTCCGAGCCAGCGTTGATGCTCGGCCGGCAGAGGATCATCGTCGATTCGGATGATTCTGGCGTCGTGCACCATCTCTACCAAAATCATGACATAGCCGGGCGATTGCACGATCTGGTAATTGTTATTGTAGAGAATCGGCAACATTGGTGGGCCGCCGCTGGAACTGAAGGAAAGTAAGCAGCGTTCGGCCAGTGGGCGGGATTCCGGGCCGTCAAAGGGGCCGCGCTGTTCGCGCTGCAGCTGCGCGGCCTGAATGCGCTCCTGGGCGGCGGGGGTGTAGGCGGGGATTTGTCCATTCGGAGGGTCGACGATCAGGGAGCTGCGAAACTCTCCGTTATAGCGGGCAATCTGAGTGCCATCATCGAACCAGAAATTGTTGTAGCTGTCGGCCAGCTCGATAGTGCCTTTGTCCGGTGCTTCACGATTCGGATCACTGGGCTGGTCCTGCTCGGCGGTGTAATCTGCCACCTGTTGCTCGAGCTGAAAAGCCTCTTCGGCAGTCAATACTAACTTGTTACCAAGATTTGCCGGGCGAACGAGGGGGGTAATGGTGTTGTTGGTCCACATGCCTTGCAGATCAGGCGCACCGAATGCTGTTTTCGGGGCTTGGTAATCAGGCTCTTGTGCGAGGGCCAAACCGGGGGCAAAACCGGGTGCAAAACCAAAGGCCAGAAACGCGGCCAGCCACCGGGCTGGCTTTAGCTTGGGATGTCTTTGGATGATGAGCCTGTTGTTGTTAATTCTTGTCATCGTCTCCTGCCTTTTAGCATTTACTGCTCTTATTGGTGTATAAATCACTTGGCATTGTAGGCGCAGCAAGCATGTTAGCGTTGATATTTCGCCACTGCTCATATTAAGGATATACTGTTAAAACATTTACAACAATGAGAAAAATAACCATGCGCGCTATAAGGTTTAGTCAAGCTCTCGTTCTCTCCCTGCTGTTATCGCTCACTCAGTTCGTACTGGCGGCTGAGCTCTCCAGTACTCGTCCATCGCGTGTCGGTATGTCCGACGAGCGGCTGGAGAATCTCGATGCAGTGATGAAATCCTACGTCGATTCCGGGCAGATTGCCGGGCAGGTCATCATGCTGCTGCGTCATGGTCGTGTCGTGTACTCGACCGCCAATGGCGTGCGCAATATCGCAGACAATACGCCCATGACGGAAGACTCGATGTTTCGCATCGCCTCACAAACCAAGGCCATTGTCAGCACGGGCATTATGATTTTGCATGAGCGCGGCGAACTGAACATTGCCGCGCCATTGAGTAACTTCATTCCCGAATGGGCCGACGCCACAGTGGCGGTGGCTGATGGGCGCGGGGGCTATACTACCGAGCCAGTGAGCCGGGCGATCACCTTGCGTGACTTGCTCTCCCATACCAGTGGTATCGGCTATGGCATGTTTGGTGCACCCGGGCTGGCCATTGAAGAATGGGAAGAGTCAGGCTTGCAGGGCTGGTACCTCGTCGATCAGACAGTACCGATCCATGAGACCGCTGCGCGCATGGCCGCCATCCCCATGAATGCCCATCCCGGTGAGCAATGGATATATGGCTACAACACAGACATTCTAGGGGCAGTGATCGAAGTCGTGACCGGCGACAGTCTTGGTGCCTTTATCCAGCAAGAGATTCTCGATCCGCTGGACATGCACGATACCCATTTCTTCGTACCGCCAGAGAAGGCTGAGCGCATGGCCACGGTGTACTGGATTGAAGACGATGGCAGCTTAAGTGAAGGCCCGACCGGTGCAGGCATGTATACCCAGGGCCAATACGTGCAGGGTCAAAGCCCGCAGGTGAGTTATTCAGGCGGTGCTGGCCTGGTTTCCACAGCCCGCGACTATGCGCGCTTTCTGCAGATGATGCTGGACGGCGGCGCACTGGGTGACACGCGTATTCTGTCACCGAAGACAGTAGAGTTGATGACCAGTAATCATCTGCGCGACATTCCCTATCAGGATGGCATGGGTTTTGGCCTTGGCTTTTCGGTGGTTACCGATCTCGGTGCGCGCGGCACGCTGGGCTCGGAAGGAGAGTTCGGTTGGGGCGGCGCCTACCATTCGACCTATTGGGTGGATCCGGCGGAAGATCTGGTTGTGGTTTATCTGACGCAATTCGGGCCCGGTGTGGGTCTGGATGACTACAGCAAATTGCGTGCAGGTATTTATGCGGCGATTGTTGAATAGTGGTCGGGAAGGGGGCTGGTTATCGGGCTACCCATTTCTGGTCCGATTGTTTGCGCCTCCTTATTGGAATCACCGGAATCACCGTATGCATCGAGCTCTGCTTCAACTCAGCCTGACGCTCCTGACAATGTCTGCCAGTGGTGTGTTGTTCGCAGCCGATTCTGATGTCGTGCTCGAGGTAATGGCGCGTGCGGACAGGTTGGCAGACGATCGGGATAGAGATGCCCGCAGTAAACCACAGTTCGTTATCCCTTTGCTCAATCTCGAACCCGGCGACCGGGTCATCGATCTGTTTGCCGGTGGTGGATACTATAGCGAGCTGTTGGCAGGGATTGTCGGTAGCGATGGCGAGGTGATCCTGCACAATAATCCAGGCTTTGAGTCCTGGGGAATAAACCAACTCAATGATCGATTCAGCGCTGAGCGCAGTCTTGATAATGTGACTCGACATACGCGCAGTGGTATTAACCTGGACCTGCAGGCGGAGTCTGTAGATGCCGCACTGATCGTTATGGCACTGCATGATCTGTATGTGATTCCCAAACGCTACAATGGCCAGGAATATGTGCGGGCAGGCAATGCTGCCAATACGGATTATTTTTACGGCCAGTTACACACCGCTCTAAAGCCCGGCGGCCGCTTTGTAGTCATCGACCATCAAAGCAATCCCGACTCCTCTCTAGAAGCCGCGACCGATTTGCATCGCATTGATCAGGCCTTTATCCGTTCGGAGCTGAGTGCCCAGGGGTTCACCTTTATTGGCAGTTCCGAGGTGCTGTCCAATCCTGATGATGATCACGATCGCATCGTGTTTGATGAGGATTTGCAGGGGCACACCGATCGATTCATTTTGATCTTTGAGAAGGCGGCCAGTGCAAGTGCTTTGCAAGACTGACCACCGATTCCGAGATAATACTCTGACCCTTTTTATGTGCCCCTTTTTATGACCTCGTTTATTCGAAGCTGTAGAGTTCTGCATGCTAGTTATCTGTACTCTGTTAGGAAAGTGATATGTCTTCAGAATCTCTGCCAAAGCAAAAGCTCTGGATTTGGTTTTTGTGGATTGCTGTCTTCTATTTTTTCTGGTTAGTCGCTGCCAGTGATGAATTAGGGACTGCCCTGGCCCATTGGCCTATTGCATTCGCTATGACGCTCGGCAGTTATGCTGCAGGCTCTACGCCAATGGGTGGAGGCACTGTAGGTTTTCCTGTGTTGGTACTGTTATTCGAAGAGCCCGCTGCGCTCGGGCGGGATTTCAGTTTTGCGGTGCAGTCTATCGGCATGGTAAGCGCCAGTATTTTTATTTTTGCGCGCCGACAACCTCTGGCCAATTCAATGTTGCTGGGCTCGGTAATGGGCTCATTTCTCGGCTTGCCTGTCGGTATATTCTTTATCGCACCCTATATTTCTGATTTGTGGATCAAGGTGGTTTTTGCCGTTGTGTGGGGCAGCTTCGGCTTATTGCACCTCTATCGAATAAGTGAAATTGCCGGGCATACCGGTATTACCAAATTTGACGAACGCTGGGATCGGCGCGTGGGGTTTATACTTGGCATTTGTGCGAGTGCGCTGGTAGTGAGCGTGACTGGCGTGGGTATCGACATGGTGATTTACGCAGCGCTGGTGCTGCTGTGTCGAGCTGATTTGAAAATCGCTATTCCAACTTCAGTGGTGATAATGGCTTTTAACTCTGTTTTGGGAGTTGCCATTAAAAGCACAACGCAGGACTGGCAGCCCGGCGTTTATGAAAACTGGTTGGCTGCTGCGCCAATAGTTGCGTTGGGTGCGCCGCTGGGGGTGTTCGTCGTGCAATATATCGGGCGCAAACCGACTTTGCTTGTAGTTGCTGCGCTTTGCATCGGCCAATTTGTGTGGACATGCTATGCGGAACAACAGGCGCTCGGTTTGACAGGAATCGCTGCTGCAATTTCTGCCGTGTTGCTCTTCCTGCTGGTGTTTGAATGGTTGCGTGCGCTTGGCATCAATCTGATCGACAAACAATTGCGCCGAATTGAATAAAAGGCGCGAATAAATAAAAACTAAAAGGGGCAGAGTAAAAAGACAGTACCGTGTTTTAACTCTGCCCCAATTTAATCAATAGCCGGTTGCGTCAGGATTTTCCCAGCCATCATTGGTAGGTCCCTGCAAGTGGAAGCGAGAATCGCTGCTCAGCGGGTTACCAGTGGCATTGGCAAACGCCGCATTGCCATAGAGCTTGCCGGCGCGGTAAGTGGCATTACGCACTTTGATTTGCAGGTCATGATATTCCTGTGAGTCCTGTGCATAGCCTGAGAAGTTAGCCAGATCAGCATTGCCGATCATGACGACGTCAACGCCCGGGACAGTGGCAATCTCAAGTGCGTTGTTCACCCCTTCGACTGTTTCGATCATGACAATGACGAGCATATTATCGCTCATCGTTTCCAGAAAATTTTCTCCCTGACGAACCTGGGGGCCCCAAATTGAGAACACCTGGCCACCACCCAGGCTACGGCGGGCCAGTGGCGGGAAGCGCGTGTAGCGCGCTGACTCTCTGGCCTCGATCGCGTCATCCACCGTTGGTACGACAATGCCCAACATGCCCATGTCCATGGCCTTTTGTACCGCACCCTCGCTGGCATCAGGGAGTCGCAGAATCGGTGTGGCACCCACATTTGGGCAGGCGGCGAGCATATTGGCCACATCATCATAATTCATCATGCTGTGCTGCATCTCAAACCAGGTAAAGTCGTAGTGAGGGGCTTCTGCGCAATAGCGCTCGGTATCAAAGCTGGTAATGTAATGGCTGAATACCTGTTCGCCTGCCAGCAATTTCGCTTTGGCGGTATTGAACAGTTCGCGATCAGGGTCCAGCATATAGTCTTGCATGGCCCAGCCCCAAGGGCGGCCGGCTACGGTGGTCTCAGCCTGAACCGATCCGGTTCCCCAGCCAGTCACATCGACAGTTTCCTGTGCCTGAGCTATGCCGCTTAATACTGCAGCGGCCAAGCCGGCGAGGCCCAGAAGCGCCATGTTTGAAGCTTTCATTGCAGCTTTCATTGTAGCTATCATTGATAGTTTCCTTATTGTTTTCGATTATCCAGAGAGATAATTTTTTGTAAGGCTCGCGAGACTGATAATAAGGATTAGGACTATGTCCGTCCAATTATCAAATGGTTTTAGAAACGGTATGTATAGTTCACCTTCATGACACCGCCACGTGACAGTGTCTCAAAGCGACTATCGCGCAGAGGCCCGTCTTCATACAACCAGTTGTTGCTCCAGACCAGAAAGATGTCATTGCCGGGTTGTATGATCCATCGTAGTCGCGCGTAAAAGCCGACTACATTGGAAAGATCATCATATTGCACGTTGCCAGTAATTGCCGTCCAGGGGCTCAGATTCCAGGCCCAGGACAAACGCATGAGATTAGTTTCAAAGTCCCCTTGTGGCAGGGTCACGCTGTTGTGCTGATAATTGGCTGACAATGACACGCCAATGCGCGGACGTACAGTAGCAGAAAGATCGAGTCCATCGAGCTGCCCACCCCAGAAGCCTTTGCTTTCAATGCTTGCACTACCGGACAACATCCGGCGCCCAGCGGTGTTAAAGCTGGCAGTCCAGCTGTCAGAATCGTAATTGCCGGGCTGAATGCGAATGGCGTCCTCGCCACTGCCATAGATAGTAAAGACACTGTCCAGATGTTCGAAGTTACGTCCGACTTCTAAAGCGATACGGTCGCCGCTATCAAAGATAACGCGTAGCGGAGTGAGATCGACATTGCGGGTCAACAGGCGATTGTCCAGATCAGTCAGGTATTCGAATTCGACTTGGTGTTCGGTCTGGCGGACGGGTTCCCAACGCTCCGGACGTGGCGCATACGTCAGTGTCGGCTGGTGGCGGCGAATGCCCCGCCGCTCTACAAAGCCCAGTGCAGGATTCCAATTTTCACCAAATTCACTGTGGGAGGAACTCACACGCCACAGATCATTGGGGAACGACCAGCTCAGACCTTTGGCGCTGGTATTCGATGAACCCAGATCGTCACCGGTAGCCGGGTCGTTGTGGGAGAGCATGAAGCCTTGAACCTGCGCGTTGTACTGGCCAAGAAATTGCGACGTGAAGAAATCGAAGTCGGCTCCCACCGTATGGCGATCTTGCAAATTCACACTGCCGGGAATGTCGTCTGAGGCGCGTCGCGTATAGAGCATGCCGATATGCGACTGCTGAAACAGGCTGCGTTTGACTCGTGCAACGGTAAAATCTTCCGCGGCCCAAGGGCGCGTTGTGCCGTCGCTGTTTTCGAGAGTGGTATCGCCGGTGCGTACCTGGTAGAGGCCGAGCTCGTAATTTCCCGCCTGTCCGCCCAGACGCGTACCAAAGTCGATCGGCACTTCTTGCCCATCGACCAGGCCGATACGACGACTGAAGAAGGGGTCGGCGCCGTTGAGAGAGAACACCCCCGAGCCTTCAAGAAAGAATTCACGCTGTTCCGGAAAACGCAGAGGAAAGCGAGTGATGTTAACTTGCCGATCATCGACCTCTACCTCGGCGAAGTCTGTGTTCACTGTTAGCGCACCACGCAAAGAAGGTGTCAATGAATAGGTGATATCAATACCCAGTTTGGCGTCTTCGCCACTTCTCGAGCCAGCAGCCGGGCCGCTGTTGGTAGAGGCATTGATATAGGGTTTGAGTTCTATGCCCCGGCCCTGACTCAGATCATTCAGGCCGCGCAGCTCACCGGTATGCACCGGGCGGAACAGGCCTTCTGTACGACGCCAGCCATTCCAGAGAATCTCTTCGTTATAGCGTCGTATGGTGCGTTGGAAATTGATACCCCAGGCGGTGAGCGATGGATCGAAATTGAGCGTTGAGAAGGGGATGCGTATTTCCACAGACCAGCCATCAGGCTGAATAGCCGTGCGCATGTTCCAGAGACCATTCCAACGTTTGTTGAATCCGCCGCCACCCTCGATAAGGCCATCGCCGAGCAATCCGGCAGGGTTGGTCTCGAAGAAGTACCCGGTGCGCTTGTCATCGAAGGTGCTGATGATCCACATAAAGCGATCATCAGTGCCCAGTCCGGCATCGCGCTGTAACTGATAGGCGATGATGCCGTCAGGATCAGAGTCATACAGCATCGCGCCGATATACAGGGCCTGATCGTCATAGAGAATTCGTACCGCGGTCGGTTCACTTGGCTCGCCGCCTTCGACAGGGTCCTGCTGGCGAAATTCCGTAATAGGCTGCGCTTGTGCCCAGACCGCCTCATTGAGATTGCCGTCAAGTTCAATCTCAACACCATCAAGTATACGAGTTGCCTGCATGCTGGGCCGGACTGTGGTGGAGGAGACATCGTTTTGTGCGTAGCTCGAGTGAGAGCAGAGGCAGAAGGCTACTGGGAGAAGTATGAAAAACTTCTGCAATCCAAAACTTGAACAACATCTGTGTAGCTTATCGATTTGACCGTGGCGCATGCATACTCCAAGCGAACGTTCGCTTTGCTTCGTCATGTCCGCAGTGGCCATGTCAGTTTGCAAAAGGGGCGAAGACTAATGGAAGTTAGGAAGCTGTGTCCAGCGGAGGTAGGAGGGAAGCGCCAAAGTGGATGTTGGGCTCGGCGAATGTCGGCAATGCGCAGGTGATAGGTGGAGGTAGGTTGAATTAAACAGGATAGCGGTTGTTATGTGGTCTTCGGCTTTTCAATTATTGCGCATTCTTACTGGTTCGCTGTTGCTAACTCTCATGCGCGCTCATTCACTCTCTTTCCTGATTCTATGCACATACGTATTGCGACTGTTTGGCAAACCAGGCATGAACGAAACCAGATTGATAAAATTGAACCGGTGTGCCAAAGCCACCGCGCTTTATAATTGATTTAACTTCTTCGGGAGGCAAAATAGCCACATCTTTTGCCCATGCTGAATGTGTTTTTTCAATCGCTTCGGCGGAGACGTTTGCTGCGTGCAACATGCTCACCCATGTCTTGAGTAGCTCTTTATATTCGAATGAGCCTACTGCAGACGACAGGTCGGCACTAACCAGGATGCCCGCGGGTTTCAATTTGTCGGAAATAGCCCGGAAAAAATTGCAGCGCGCTTCCTCGGCAAGGATAAACTGCGAAACCATAAAGCAGGTAGCCGCATCATGAAGCTCCGCTTCTGGAAGAGTCTCCACATAGCCTTCATGAAACGAGCAGCGACCAGCATAGCCCTCGTTCTGGGCTTTTTGGCGACACACATCGAGCATCGCCCCAGAGGGTTCGACAGCGGTAAATCTCCAATTCGGAAACCTGTTGGCTAAATAAGAGAGCTCGGCGCCTATACCCAAACCGACGCAGAGTATGTGGGCGCTGCGTGGCAATTCTGAAAAAATCCACTCCAGTTGGAAATATAAGCCATCGTGAATAGGTGCCAGTTTTGTATGTTGCGTTTCATAAGTTGAAGCCTGTTTATTAAACAAGGCGTTGAGTTCTTCTTGGTTCACGTAGTGCAAGCTCCTGTTTTATGTTTAACGAGTCTCGTTAATCAGCGAGTGGCGTAGGCCTATATCTGCAGTGGAGAGCAGTTAAGGGCAGCAATAAAGTAGCAAGATGTCGGAAGGCTGTAATGTTGTTTTACTATTTTGTTGGTGTCCTCAATTGTCCTGATTGTCTAAACTGCAGTACTTGGAATGGGAATGATGCGTGTGGCTGTTGCTTAAGCTCTTATGTCCCGTTAAGTTAGCCACTAGTCAGTGTCCTCTGGTTGTCTATTCATATTTTCTACAGAAAGGGAGTTACGCATGTCTGAAAGGGAAGTCTACAATCCACCGGCCGTTTGGACTTGGAACAAAGACAACGGTGGCCAATTCGCTGCAATCAATCGACCTGTCGCTGGCCCGACTCACGATGCTGAATTGAATGTGGGAGATCATCCGCTGCAACTGTATTCGCTCGCCACGCCCAATGGTGTGAAAGTCACCATTATGCTGGAAGAGTTGTTGGAAGCAGGTCATTCGGGTGCAGAGTACGATGCCTGGTTCATAGACATCGGTGAAGGCGATCAGTTCTCGTCCGGTTTTGTGGAGATCAACCCCAATTCGAAAATACCGGCAATGGTGGACTACAGCGGCGAGTCACCTATCCGACTCTTTGAATCCGGTTCTATACTTCTCTATCTGGCCGACAAGTTTGCGGCATTGTTGCCGACCGACACTACTGCACGCGCCGAGGCGCTTAACTGGTTATTCTGGCAGATGGGGAGCGGTCCCTATCTCGGTGGCGGGTTTGGCCATTTCTATGCGTATGCGCCTGCCAAGATGGAATATCCTATTGATCGATTTACGATGGAGGTGAAGCGGCAGTTGAGCGTGCTGGACAAGCGTCTGGCTGACCACGATTATCTTGCTGGCGCAGAATACAGCATTGCGGATATTGCTATATGGCCCTGGTATGGCGCTCTGGTGCTCGATGACATGTACAGTGCAAGTGAGTTCCTGCAAGTGCATGAATACACCAACGTGCAGCGTTGGGCGCAAACGCTGGCCAATCGGCCGGCTGTCATCCGGGGACGCCGTGTCAATAAAACCTGGGGTGATGCTGGGGATCAACTGCGCGAGCGACATAGCGCAAAAGATTTCGATGGCGCAGACTGAGAGGCAGGATTGCGGAGCGGGATGGTAGCGCTACTGTTCCGCTTTTATCAGTATCTCTAGGTGTTGTTGCTCTGAGGAGGGTTCTTGTTAGATTTGGATCCCATAATCCACGCCTCGCCTTCTGAAACAGTTCTGAACACTTTGGAAGTCTTAGCTATATTGTCAGCCAGACCCTCATACATTCGCAACATACCATAATTCAGATTGCTGTCAGCAATATACGCAACTCTGGCGCCTTGCCGACCTGGATTCTGTTTCTCCATTGCGATCACTTCTTTTAAAAAACTCGTATCGACATCATTGAATTCCATTTGGCTAACATCGACCAGCGAATCCACGTTAGAGGCAAACTCAGTGTTTTCAGAAAGTTCCAGAATGGAGTTCTTGAAATCCGCCATAGTTACTACGCCTGTTAGTGAGGCATAGAGTATGTCTGAATTTTTGTCGTAGCGAAGCTGTATAGGCATACTAAAGCTTAACTATGATTCAATGGGATTGCTAAATTAGTCGCGCAATAACAACCGGGTTTTTTCCATTCCTGTGTTTTCATTGCATTCCGCTTGTGCCTCATAGTTTTTTTGAATCATTTGCCTACATGGTTTCGAGATGACCTGGCCAAACGTCTGCTGTTCCTCATTGTTCGTGTGCGCCACTACTTCATAAAAATTATTCGTGGGTAATTCGCAACAGGCGGGAAGGAATGGGACAGGCAGGGGACACTGATAACTTAATAACTTAGCGCCACCCTCCATGTCAAAAATAGAAATAATCAGCAGGAGTGTGCGGAAAGTGTAAGTTATTAAACTATCAGTGTCTCGTTCTTTTCCCTGTTAAAAAATGAAATGCAGGGTAATTGTGAGGGGGCGATCCAGCCAGAGTGGTCGATTAACACGCGAATCCGAGCTCTTTGCTGACTGCCTTGTGTTGCTAAGTACCTTGAATATTTAAAGTGTCGTTTGCACTTTTACTTGTGAAAACAACGCCACTAATTCAGTTTGCAAAGATGAAAAATCAGTAAATTCAGGCAACGTCGTATTCATAGTCATAGCGATGACTAGCGAGCGTTCGGGATACACGGCCAACCACGCCATCGAGCCTTTGGACACGCCGCCGTGATGGGCGTAGTGACCGGCTTCATGCCAGCGCCAGGTCAAGGCATAGGATTGCTCGTTAACCTCACCGTTATTCAGTGTTTGTGGTGTCCAGAATGTATCGCGCGTGGCTTCGTCGATGAACTCGTTGTTTAACCACGCACTGCCCAGCATGGCCAAATCTGCCGGTCTGGACATGAATCCGCCACCGGGTAGTTTGTTACTCAGGTCAACTTTGCGCCAGGGCTGTACACGATCTTCATCCAGCTGATAAAACGTTGCCCTCTGCGAATTATCTGCATCAGGCATGGGTGAGGACAAACCCAGCGGTGCTGTGACTTGTTGTCGTATCAGCTCAGTGAAGGGTTGCTTGCCTGCACTTTGCAAGACCGCGGCAATGATCAAAGTATCAAACGAGGAGTACTCGAATTTAGTACCCGGTTGATAGCGCAGCGGACTGCCGTCGAACAGCTCGAGGCTTTCCGTGATATTGGTGTGATGTCTTCGCAATGCACCCGTTTGGTAGAGTCCCACCCAGTCTTTGTTGGTGCTGTACTCGGGCATCCCGGCCATATGGGATGCCAATTGCCGCAAGGTCAGTTGCGCCCAGTCGGGGTTGGGTAGGGCAAGTTCATAGTTACCAATGGGTGTATCAAGATCGACACTGTGATTGGCCACCATTTGTGCCAGCAACGTACCTGTTACAGGCTTGGACGTGGAGCCAATGCGATACAGGGTTTGCGGTGTGGCAAGTTTATCGGATGCCAGATCAGCCCAGCCGACAGCGGCACTCCAGACCAGTTCGCCATCCATCGCCACCGCCGCAGACAGCGAGGGAGCATGAATTGCTGCCTGACGTGTCTTTAACAGAGAGCATGCCTGCTCAGCCAGCTGCGCCATAGCGGGTTGCACAACCCCGGACTGACAGTCATCCGCCGCAGGGACAGCCTGCCATGCCCAGGGCTTGCGCATCCACGGAGTGTCCTCGCCGATAAAACCGTACACCGGCCATAGCAAGTAGGTAAGAAGCAACACAATCAGCAGGCCAAGGCCGCCAGCAAGTCGTCGTACAGACATGGAAAACTCTCCTGAAATTATCTTCAGGCAGAGTCTGCTTGGGTGTGTGTGCGGAGGTCTTGCCGATTATGAAAAACTAGCGCCGATTTTGAACAGCGCGCCGAAATTCGCCAGGCGTTTGTTCCATGGCGGCTTTGAAAGCCCGATTAAACGGGCCGATAGAGTCGTAGCCCAATTCCAGAGCAATGCTCAATATCGGTTTGTCATCAAAAGCCGGGTCCAATAGCCGATTGCGCGCATCACGCACACGCAGGTCGTTGAGCAGGCTGTTGAAATTGCGGTAGCCGCGGGTCTGGTTGATCAGCCGGCGCAGGCGATGTTCCGGACAGTCCAAGTACCTGGCCAGTTTTGAGATGGTCAAGCCGTTCTGGTGATAGCCGGAGTCGGCAATGAAGGCATCGAGTGCGTCCGACAGGCGCTGGTCTGTTGGCGGCAACTCGGACGATGATTGAGACTGGTTGGCCGGGTAGTCATCAGGCTCGGGTTTGAGACTACCTTGTAGCTGTGCCTCGCCTTTTTGAGTGAGTTTGCCGGGTTCGTAGCGCAAGCGGAACTGGCGCGACACCGTAATGGTGATGACCAAGAACAAGAATGTCGCATTGGCCAGGCCAAACACGGCGGCATTGCGATAACGTTCCTCAGCGAACTCAAAGATCACCAGGATCGTGCTGTAGAGTGCTATGCCCAGCACCACCATGATTCGGGCTCGGCGACGGGTATCCAGTAAGTCATCGGCAAAGCCGCGATAGGCGATATAACCGGCATGGAGGATCAACCCCAAACTCACCGCATGGATGAAATCGTGCAGAACAGTGCCGCCAGCCAGGACGCCCAGCGCATAGACGTAAACCAACGCCAGTATGCCGAGCAGCCCTTTTATTGGTCTTGGCCACTTGCCCGGTGCAAAGTTGTCTTCAAAGAGATGGCAGATTAGCAGCCAGAAAAGAAAAGCAAAGGCGTCGGTTAGCAGCAATAGCACATTGCGTAGCAGGCCGTACTGCTCATCGGGTATTGGCGCCGTGAGCAGCACAAGGCCGGCGACGCTTAAACCACAAGCCAGTAACAGATGTCGCAGCCGCGACGCCGGTTCGCGCAGCAACAAGCCGCCGAGCAACAACAGCTGGCCGAGCACCAGCATGCGGATTAGCAGGTCAAGTTGGCTAAGCAGGGTTGTGGGTATCATGGCTGGGGCAATATAGCGAAAGGGTGCGGGGGTCGCCAGTATTAAAGTATGAAAAGGGTGGGGCAGAGTAGTAAGCCAATAAACTATTTTACTCAGACCTGTTTATTAGTTGCATAATACGTGAGCAGTCAAGTACTATGCATGTATGAGTAGAGACAAATTGGCATCACAAACTGAAGCGACAGTATTGCAATTTCTGGATACCGCCGCTCATCTTGAATTAAAGCTGGATCGAGCCCTGTCAAATACAAAGGGCGTGAGTTTCAGTGAATATCGTTTGCTGGCGGCAATCGGCGCATCGGCATCGAGAGGATGTTCGAGAATAAAGCTGGCACAGCAGGTGGGGCTTACGCCGTCCGCAGTAACAAGGGCATTGAAGCCGTTGGAAAAACTAGGTTTTGTAGAGACTGTCAGAAATGAACGAGACGCCAGGCAGAGTCTCGCGACCTTGACGGCTGGTGGTCTTGAAATGTTGAAGGACGCTCAAGGCATAGTCGCAGATGTGCTCCGCGATCTCCCCCTGAATGCACTTGGCGAGAAAAAACGCACAGAATTCAGTAGCCGACTCAAGGAGTTAATGACCGACTAATGGACTATCTTGATCTTAATCAGGGGGCTTTGGCCCCGGTCACTGATGAATGTATTTGCAATAACCTGAGTGTCGAGGGAGAAATTCCGCGCGACCTGAATGGCATGCTTGTCCGTAACGGCCCCAATCCTTTTAGCGGAAAATTCAGCGGGCAGGGGGTGCTATCCTGGTGGCCGGAAGCGGCGATGCTCCACGCCATCAAGTTTGCTGATGGCAACGTTCTGGAGTACAGAAATAAATGGGTGCGGACTAGAAAGTGGGCTGATTTTTTTGATGCCCGACAAACTCCGCTTTTGCTGGATACGAATCCGAATGTCAATGTGATCTCACAAGGCAATACCTTGTTGGCATTGGCTGAGGGTGGTCCTCCAGTTGTGGTTGATGCTGCACTGGAAACATCGGGACAGTGGACCGCTCAAACAGAGTTTACGCGAGGTATGACAGCACACCCGAAGATTGATCCGGTGACAAAAGAACTAATCACTTTTCATGCTCACTGGAGTGAACCGTTTTTGCGCTACGGTGTCATTGATGCCAAAGGCGTTGAAATTGTGAATATGGAAATCGATATTCCCGCCCCGGCGATGATGCACGATATGGCGGTAACCGAAACGTACAGTATCTTGCTGGATCTGGGTGTGGGCTATGACTTCTCGCTGTTGAAGAAGGGATACAGAATACCTGTTTGCTGGCAAGACTCACGCGTGTCCAGGCTAGGGATCGTTCCACGCCACGGCGGCGAGGTCTCCTGGCTGGAGATAAAACCTTGTTTTATTCAGCATGTGGTTAATGCCTATGATGCAGAGGCAGAAGTGATCGTGCTTGATGCGGTGCGCTATCCTTGGTATTTCAAGATCGATCCGCAAACTCGAGAGTTTACGCCGGATCCTCTGGGTGAACTTTGGCGCTATACGATCAATTTGCAGCAAAGGACGGTGCACGAAGAGCAACTCATTGAGAGCAATATTGAGCTGCCCAGAATTAACGAGTTGCACACTGGTCGATATAACCGGTACTCATACGCGGTTGAACAGCCGACTGCGGCCGAGATGCGCGGAATCATTCGCTACGATGCGCTTACAACAACAATACAGCGTCACTCGGTTGATGCTGGCGACAATAATAGTGAGCCAATTTTTGTGCCGGATCGCAATGGTACGGCAGAGGATGACGGTTGGTTACTGTTGAGTGTTTACAGGCAGGCGACTGACAGCAATGAAATCCGGATATTGGATGCTCGCAATATATCCGGCAAAGCACTCGCAACTATTTCTTTAGGGCGGAGAATACCTGCAGGTTTTCACGGTGCATGGATTGCAATGGGGGAAGAGACAGGCAGAGGGCGCTGATTCCTTTTTATTTAGTCGTTTCTTTCCTTGGTACGCGCCTGCTAAAAAATGCATCATCGTAGCTTGAGCTGATTCCGCGAATTTCTGCCCCATTTATTCATGTTTGTATTTAAGGCTGCTTTGGAGCGTAGCGCAGAACGCGTCTGATGACATGGCTTGATTGCACCTTTATGCACATTCGTCCTTAAATGGATTGATTGTTTTCCCAGTTGGAGCCGCATATGGCTTTTTGAAAGTAAAAGCAGAATATGTGGGGCCATTTTGACGCAGCAATTCAAGCCGGATTTTTGCTTCTTCGATTGAAGGCCTGCGATCTTCTTCAATCCACCACAGCACCATGTAGAATTCAACTTTCTCAAACCATTCCTTGCGCCGTCGCATGATTTCTTTGTGGTCATTGTTGCGGTATACAAAATTTACAAGTGACTGTAAGTCAATCCAGACAGACATATTTATTGCGATATCAGGGTCTTCAAATGCCTGAACATCAAGAGCATCATTACCTTCGCCCTTGAAACGCCAAACATATCCTGGCTGGGACTCTGCAATCGCATTTACTCGATTCAGATTGTTCACAAAATCGGCGTTCACAGGATCGTCTTGAGGAACACGAAATTTGGCGATGTTTAATTGCGCGAGTTGATATTGCATTTCTTTCCTCATTTCAATAATAAGGAGGGGACACTGATAACTTAATAACTTAGCGCTATTTTCCCAGTCAAAAATAGGAATAGTTAACAGGTGTGTGGATAGCTTAAGTTATTAAATTATCAGTGTCCCGTTCCATTTATTTCGCCGGGCGTCGGTAGCCAGGCATTTGCCAGTCAAAGGTTATTGCCAAACCGCGAACAACGAAAGTAGTCACAAAGCCGGCAATAGTGGGGTTCAGCCAGGCAATGTTCAGAGCATTGGTGAGCACAAAAATACAGGCACCGGCTGCCGCCGCAGTCACATAGATTTCACGTTTCAGAATGATGGAAGGCTCATGGCCGACCAGATCACGGATTATGCCTCCGACAGAGGCGGTAACGACACCCATGACTACAGCAACGAGTGCACCTGTTCCATAGTCGAGGGCTTTGGCGGTGCCTGCGACTGTGACAAGAGCAAGCCCCAAGGCATCGAACCAAAGTAGCAGGGTGTATCGCGATTCAATGCGTGGGGCTGCAAGATACACAACTACCGCAGTAATCAGACAAGTGGTCAGGAAGCTGGGGCTGACAATCCAGAATACCGGTGCTCCCAACACCAAATCGCGGACCGTGCCACCACCGACACCGGTGAGCACCGCCAGCCACATAAAGGCAAGAATATCGAGGCCCTTACGAGACGCAACCAGCGCTCCGGTGGCAGCGAATGAGGCCGACGCGAAGATGTCAATGAAAGCGGTTAGATTCTGGAATTCCATGGGATCAGGGACATGAAAGAGTAAAAGCTGTGAGTGAATAATGGGGCGTTAATTAGCTTATCCCATACTACCTTTCGATATATATGGGGCCAAAGTATACATACAGCAATGTATTTTTACTCAGATTCCAAAAACTGACCCCAAAAACTAGATATCCTCAATTTCAACATTGACCAGAGAAGGTGCAGAACTTTGCCCGCGTTGGATGGTTGTTGCAGGCTGAGGTGGCTGGTTGGGCAACTCGTAACCACGAACTATCACTACCGGATTGCCTTCAGCGCCTTGCCCCATCACCAATGTCGCAGCGGCGGATAGTTCATCTGCGATACATTCCTCACTGGTATCAAACTGGTAGCCAAACAAGTCCGAGCGGCCGCGTTGATCCCAAATCGGTGCTAAACCGGCACAACCAATACAGACGCCGACAGTGCCAAGTCTCCAGGGTCTGCCAAAACTGTCATTGATAAGCACAGCTGCTGCCACCCCGGTTAACTCCAGCAGATCATCACGAATTTTTCGAGCGCTAGCATCGGCATCTTCTGGCAATAAAGCGAGCTGGCACTCTTCAGGATTCTGTACACCGACGTTGCTGCGATCAATGCCCGCATTGGAACAGGTCCAGCCACTCTTTTGGCGCACAACCAGCATGCCTCGGCGGCCATGAACGATACTAGTGCTGTCTTGCAGGACTGCAGCAACAAAACGCGGTTCTTTATCGGTGGCAACTGCTACTTTTCTGGCGCGCTCATCTGGATTCTCAGGTAGAGGGATGACTCGGCCTTCGGCTTTACTGACGATTTTCTGCGCGATCACGACAATATCGCCTTCTTGCAGCTGCTGTTGCATGGTTTCAAGACTATCAACTATTAAATTGGCGATATTGTCGTCTGGGGCAACCAGCGGCAGATTTGTTAGTGGAAAAAGTGTCATCTGGCTCATGGGGAATAGTTATAGCTTCAATTCTGTGGGTTGGTATTTTTGGTGCAGAAGTTCAAAGTGCTTTCGGAGATCAGATTGATTACGATAAACTGGATGGTAATAAATCTACCACAGTCCCACCCGAACTTGGTCGTTATGTAGTTGAATGTTTCTACAATGCCGCCACTTGAGCAGGAAATTGGGGCCGGGGCCGTCAGCTGAGAAGAATGCTTGGTAGTCGAACTCAGGGGCTGTGCTCTGCTCGCATGGGATACTTGACGCGTGTAAGTATATTCGTTTGCGACTTGTAGATAGCGCTGCTGGAGCGCTGCAATTGTCAGAGCCTTGGTAGGGGGGGAAGTAAGTTGTCCAAGTTCTCAGTGCTAAGCCAGCTGCAATGGAAAGGTAGCAACAAGACCTATGCCGTGCCGTGGTTACGCAACAGAATCGAATTCAGTGCTGACCCTGAGCGGGTCAAAGAATATGTCAAGGGAGGTGGGTTTACGCGCTCACAACTAACTCGCGACATGCTGACGCGCTTTCATTTAAGCAATAACTCTATCGTGGTTAGTGATGATGCGCATGCCAATGTTTTGCGTAAACTTTTCCGCGACAAGGCACCTGATCGAGACAGTTACCCGCGTATTGCCAGGGAACTGGTCGATGAGCTGATTGCCAGTGCCGAGACTCTACCATCCAGCAACTCCCACTCTCTCTCGGTGTCTTCCAGTTTAATCAGGGAAAATTATCTGAGCATTCTCAGAAACTTGCTGGGGGCGGACTTGTCGCCAGAGTTGGTCGATGCAATCAGGGATACCAAATTCCACCCTGGAACACGGCCGGTACATCTTGAAGGGGTAATGTTCGCGTTTGGGCTGCAATTGCCGGGTTTCGCTCCGATGCGCAAGGTCGTGGATCTGCTGTTTTTCAAAGGGGAACACTACACCCGAAACATAGCGCAAAAGTTTGAAAAGTTGGTTTGCAAGCACGCGTCCCCGAAGCCGGGCAGCTGGTATGCCACATTACTTACCCTGCGGCAGAATAAAGCCTTGACGGAGGCACAGTACAAAGGAGAGATCACCAGCATGCTGGTCTCCTCATTTTCATTGTCCGCTGCGATGAGTTCGCTATTGTTATGTATTGCTGCGCGAAGCGAGTACCTGGAGAAAATACGCACTGATCAAAACATGGCCAGATATTTCGTCAGTGAAGTGCTTCGGTTGTATCCACCATTTCGCCGCTTTGGCTATGAAGAAAAAGGCATTTGGACAAGGAAGCCCCGGGACAAGGAAAGCGCCACTGATTTTATGGTCAGTGTTGCTGACCTGCACCGGCACGAGGGTGTCTGGACTGATCCGGAACAGTTTCGCCCCGAGCGATTCGCTGTGCCAAGAGCTGCCTCTGGCTGTAAATACATGCCATTCGGTCTCGGCCCCAGGTCTTGTATCGGCCAGCTCTATTCGATGCAGATGATGATTGAGATGCTAAAGTACATTACCTCAGAAAACTTTGGTTATAAGTTCACCCTGCCGTATGACTACGCCGGTGACGCGGAAGGTTTACCCATTGGCATTAGCGGCCGGCTGATTTCTTTTCCGGTAGATGACAGAATCCTTGTTGAGAAAGTCATTCAGGTTTCTGCTACTCAGCAAGCTGATCCGCAAAGTCACTGTGAGTTTGCATGACGGATCACTCGGCGATTTTAAGAGCTAACCACCACTAGGCTTGACTAGGAACGATCTGCCCTATGCGTAAGTTTTTAATAAGAACAATTGACCGTATCACCAATCATCCCTGGATAAATCTTTCGTTTGGTCTGCTCTTGTTGGTCAGCGGTTTACACGAAACGTTTACTGATATCGATCAGGGATTTGCCCTCAAAGCTCACCATGGTGTGGTATTGATGGGAGTAGCACATAGCTTCAGAAGTCTGTCGATGATACTGAAAGGGTTGAGAATGAAGTAGTTGCTGTCAGCAAACGATGGGCGAGTGACCTTTTCTATCAAATCCTGTGGTTTCTTGGTGGCGCCGATAGACAAACAACGGTTGCATGGAATTTCCACTGCTAATCGCTGCTATTGCTGGCCTCGGCCCTGTCAGCTTGCAATGAATCCGGCGTCCGCAATCCACGAAACAAACTAATTGGCTGGTAAAAAACAGTACCAGCAAGAATCCTGTGCTGGTCATGGCAGGTTGAGACGAAAGTAGTAGTGAGAATGGAATATCAGGAAGAATTCGATGTAGTGGTTGTCGGTTTCGGGGCTGCCGGAGCCAATGCGGCAATCGCCGCCCATGATGCTGGTGCCCGCGTATTATTGCTCGAAAAACTGGCAGCGGGCGGTGGCAATAGCGCCCTTTGCGCCGAAGCCATGACCATCCCCAGAGACGTAGAAGGGGCTGTCGAATACTACCGCAATTTGTCGTTTGGCACCGTCGATGAGGAGATGGTTCGTGCGTTTGCAGAAGCGATGGCCGGAATTCCGGAATTGCTGCAACGCCTCGACATTCCTTATGAACAAACACCAAGGCGTTACCCTTTTTATCGAGAGTTTACCAGCGGTGGATTCGATCAGTTCGGTGTTCATCTCAATGGCGCGCGAGGGTTTCAGTTGCTTGAGCAGCGCGTCAAAGAGCGCGACATTGAGATTCGATATAACGTGTCTGCTACCAGCCTGATTCAGCGCCCGGGCAGCAGAGAAGTGATGGGATTAAAAGTTGGTTGCCAGGACAAACATCACGAAATTTCTATTCGTGCCAACAGGGCTGTAATCCTGACTTGTGGTGGCTATGAATATGATTCGCAGATGCTGGCTAATCATAATTTCCCTGGCGTGACTGACTATATTTTCCCCTGGGGTACACCCGGCAATACTGGAGACGGGGTCAGGATGGTCACTGCAGCTGGAGCGGCTCTGTGGCATATGGCATCAATTGAATGGGGCAGAATTTGTGCGTGCACGCCATCTCGAGAGTTTGGTACCGTAATTGGGTATTACGAACTCGCCCGCTTGATGGCCGAAAAAAATTATTTGTTTGTTAACAGCGCCGGTACCAGATTCATGGCAGAAGACACTCGGCTTACCCATAGAAAAGAAGACATGGAGTTTTTGGAATTCGACCAGTCCACGGGCCGGCACATCAATCTGCCTGCCTTTATGATCTTTGATGAGCGCACACGTGTGGCGGCAACGGAAAAAGCCATTGCTGACAACAATGAACGCCGCAAAGTGCTTGTAGGCTACGCCGATGCTACTGGCCTGTATGACTGGAGTGTGAGCTACGAAAAGGAAATCGCCAACGGCTGGATCATTCGCGCCGACTCTTTGGCAGAATTGGCGAATAAACTTGGCATCGATGAAAGCGGATTGCAAGCTACTCTGGTCCGCTATAACGAGGGTTGCGCGCACCAACTTGATCCGGATTTTGGACGAAACGCAAATGGCATGGAGCCAGTACACAGTCCGCCTTATTATGGCGTTGAGTTGGGACTATCGTTGGTAAATACTCAGGGCGGGCCGAAACGCAATGCGGCGAGTCAGGTACTCGACTACCGCGATCAACCAATCCCCAGGCTTTACGCTGCAGGTGAGTTAGGGTCATTCTTCGGGTTTCTGTATCAGGGTGGCAGCAATTATCCAGAGGCCTGGGCCTTTGGGCAGATTGCCGGGCAGAATGCAGCAGCAGAAACACCGCTTACAAGGGCAGGTTCACAGTGTCTTGTCTAAACTTTCTAATTCACTCAGAGCACTGCGCAAGCGTGGCGGGTTGACCGTTCTCAGTTCGATGGATTCACAGCCCTGAAACTGCGCGAACTTGCGCAGTGCAGCCGAGAATGCCTTGGCAAGCTCATTGTCATCGAATGGGTGAGGCTCAACATGCAAATTCTTGATTTCCATTACGGCAGTCTTGCGATGCGCTTTGCAGTCCATCCGACCAATAAACTTGTCCCGGTAGAGTAGGGGTAAACTGAAATAACCAAACTGGCGCCTGGCTTCTGGCAAATAGCACTCCAGTTGATAATTGAAATTGAACAGTGTCTTCAGGCGTTCACGTTGAATAACACTATTATCGAAAGGTGACAGAATCAGCAGACGATCTTTAACGCGCGGTAGAGGTTTATCCAGCGTGCCAGTCTTACATAAGTACACAGCGTTGTTGTCCAGGCGAACTCGCTCCAGCTCACCCGCATCGATTCTGGCATTCACCAATGCTTTGGTGGCGTTGCGAAGTTCAGCGCCTCGGCGCAGGTAGGTAATGCCTTTTAGAGAGACGAAGGCCGAGCTGCGTAATTGTTGGTCCAGTAGATACGCGGCAAGCTCCTCAGTGTCAGGAGTTGTGGTGTCGACGTTGGCTGGTAGAACTCGCTCAGTGAGATCGTAAGATTTTTGGAAGCCTTCCCGGTCACAGATCATGAGGTCACCGCGCATATAGAGCTGTTCGATCGCCTTTTTTGCCGGCTTCCAATCCCACCAGCCCGACCCCTTGCTGCGACTTTGCTCCAAATCGCGCGATTTTAATGGGCCGTCCGCACGTATGCGCGCCAGCAGCTCCTGCATCAGTTTTTGGTCAGGCTTTTTGTACCAATGAACTTGCCCGGCCTTGATCGCCTGCTTGTAGGGCAAAGAAAAACGAAAGTCTTCCATAGGCAGAAAGGCAGCAGCGTGCGCCCAATACTCGAATATATCTTTACTATTCAGTAGTTGATTCGTCATCTTGGGCGTGAATTTGGGCACCCTGGCTTGCAAGACATGATGATGAGCTCTGGCAACCACAGAAATGGAGTCGATCTGCACATACCCCAGATGCTGAATCGCACGGCGCGTCCCATCCAGGCCACTCCCAAAAGGGCGTTCGTGTAGTAAGCCCTGCGCGGCAAGGCACAGACGCCGAATGCGGCGAGAGGCGTTTTTGGTGTTAGCTTCCAACATGGTGAGGCCAAGTATGGACGATAGTCGAATGATAGGGTAACTGATAACAAAAATGGATAGTGCGTAATTTTTCTGTTTTATTGGGGCCCTAAAGCTCTGCTAGGCCGTTAAAGCGGGGCTAGCCACCCAAGTAAACTGCTGTGTTTCTACTCTGACCCTATTTAATAGGCCTCACTAATTAGGCCCCATTTATAGGGTCTCACTAATTGAACCCTATGTATCCAGCAGTACGCTGGCACAAGCAGTCTTCTGGACGAGCTATGAACGGGGCATAGCGCTATTCACTTGCGAGACTTACCATGTTCTATATACTGATTCGCCTATACCTGCCTTTTTATGCAATTGTTGTTTCTCAAAAGGGGACTATGTAATGAAGAAAACTCTGCTTGGAATTGGAATTAGCCTGGTGCTGGCTGGCTCAGCAGCCTATGCGCAAGACGAAATGGATCACAAGGCCGAGGCTTTGTCTCACGCCGGTATGTCGAAGACTCATGCCGACATGGATCACGCGCCAGTGGCGCTGCAACACGCTCAGGTTGCCATGCAACACGCAAAGGCTGAACAGCCCGCGAGCGAAAGCGCCAAAATGCACATGGATCAGGCGATTAGCCACCTGCAGATGGCGATCGATCATGCCGAGATGGGGCATGCCTCCGTTTCTGGCGGTCACACGGATCAGGCCATCGCTCATATGAACATGATCGAGCAGTAACCCTACTGCTTGAATGTCGTGAATAAGTGCAGGGAGGGGACACTGATAACTTAATAACTTAAGCTATCCGAAAACACCTGCTAATTATTAGTATTCTTTGGCCGGGAGGATCCCGCTAAGTTATTAAGTTATCAGTGTCCCCTAATGCCCTGTAATCTGAATCTGGCGCAGTATATCGAGTTCCGCTTGCAGTTCAGTTGGGCCAGCAGGGAAGTTATTCGCCTGCAGAATATAACTCACCACATCAATATAGCTTTGGGGCGGCAGACTCTCAGGATTTTCCGAGGGCATTGTTTTCTGAATCGTGACAAAAAACTCCTCCAGTGACCGGCCTTCCCAGAGAAACATGAAGCTCATCCCCAGCAAGCTCGGCGCATTGCTGTTTCCTCTCAAGTCCGCCGCATGGCAAGATTCACAAGAAGCGCTATACACGCTAGCACCTCGAGCAGCTTGAGTGTCGCTAAAAACCCCGGCAGAGAGAGTTCCGGCTTCCTGTCCAAGCACAGCATTGGCTGACAAGATGAGTGTCATTGCAACAAAGCCAGTGGCAAGCGTACTCAGCAATTTCATGCAACTACTCCGGTAATGCGAAAACGTGTATGGCGCTGCCGGTTCCAGGCCGGCTCAGCTCCGGCGCCAATTCTCTGGGCAATGAAGAAGACCAGCTTGCTCCGCTAATGCCCGTAGGAACAGCGACATATTGTTTGCCAGCAACACTGTAGCTGATGGGGAACCCCTGCGTAGACGTGGTCAGCCTCGACTGCCAGAGAACTTCGCCGTCATCCGCAGCAAAGGCATAGAAATACCGGTCCCAGTCACCCGCAAAAACCAATCCGCCGGCAGTCGTTAGTGTTGCCGTATTGATAGGCGCTCTGGTCCGGAAACGCCATTTCACTTCACCGCCAGGGATATCTACTGCAAGTACCTCGCCGAGGTTGCCGTCCGAATCCGGATGAACATAGTTGTTTCTCCGTACCGGGCCTACTCCTCCTCCGCCCAGCACTCTTTCAGTGGGGCCGAATGTTGCCAATGCGCAATTCAATGTCATCGGTATATACACGGCGCTGGTCTGTGGGGAATAAGCCATAGAACGCCAGCTTTTAACACCTGAGGTACTGGGACACATATCTATCTGCTGACCGATGCGCTGAACCATGCCGTCGCGATAGGTTAATTCTCCCGTTACAGGGTCAAGGTTGACGATGTTCTGATAGCCGAGATCGGTTGCATTGATATAGTCGCCGGTTTCGCGATCCAATTGCCAGAGAATGCCCAGCTTGCCGATCTTGAATAGTGATTTTTCCCCATCGATATCCACGAGGATATTTTCGAACACGTCATCCATGTCATGGGATTCACCTGGAATATGCTGATAGAACCAGACCATCTCTCCAGTGTCCGGGTTTAGCGCCAGTGTCGAGTTGGTGTACAGGGCTGCCTCATCGGTTCCCCTGACTGCCCGGGCCCAGGGTTTGGCTTGCGCGGTTCCCCAGTACACCAGATTTAATTCGGGATCAAAATTGCCGGCAACCCAGGCATCGCCGCCAGCCCTGAATTGTAGTGGCAAGTCTCCCCAGGTATCTCCGCCGGGCTCGCCGGGCCGGGCGATGGTTGCAGTGCGCCAGCGTTCCTCGCCAGTGCGTGGATCGTGACCAGTAATAAAACACACATCTTCCTTGTATCTTGAACAACCGGTAATGCCGGTCACCAGAGTGCCGTTGGCCACTACAGGGCCTGCGGTATAGTGATAGCCTAATGCCGGATCGGCCACCTGGGTTTCCCAGAGCAACGCTCCAGTGCTCGCAGCAAGGGCGAGGATGCTGGCGTTCTCCGTTGCCGCAAACACGCGATCGCCATAGAGGGCGATGTTCTTTTGTACGCCTCTGCCGACGCCGGCGAAAGCGGTCGCTGGCATGGCCGCGCTGCGGCCAGTGGCAGAATCAGTAGAGGAAGTTTGCGGTGAAGGGCGATATTCCCAGATCAAATCGCCATTGGCAGCATCGAGCGCCACAATCACGCCGCGCGGTGCGGGCACAAACATGATGCCGTCATGCACCAGCGGTGCCGCCTGGACTGCGCCGGTATTATCCAGCGCCCAGGACCATTGCAATTGCAACTGCCCGACATTGCTGGCATCAATCTGATCCAGAGGACTATAGCCCCAGGCCCTGTTGTCACCGCGCCAGTTCAGCCATTCGCCCACAGGCATGTCATGTAACATTGCATCGGTGACCGGTGCATAGTCCTGCATCTGGGCAGTGGAGGCATTAATGCAGGCTGCCAGTAGCGTTGCGGTCAGCCAACGCGTGGGGGATTTTTGCATTCAGACAACCTCGTTATTATTGTTATTGCACAACTCGAAGTAGACAATGATTACTGTACAACTTAACGAAGACGATTTCACTTTCAGTTAATACCAAGGGCAAAAGGAAATGGAACTGTATTCTGGCAGATATAGGTGGCGTTCAGGGAATTGCCAAATTATGGTTAGATAGGCGTGGGTGTCCCCAGTAGTCCCCAGATTTCGACAAGATTTGAGTTGGATACGGCGTTAATACTTCCTATACTCATCTGAACATAATAATCAGAAATCATTAAAAGGATTTTCCCATGGCAAATTATGACGGCAGTCACCTTGGTTCGCATAAGTCTAAAAGTAGATCATTGATTCAAACTGCGGCAAACATGGTGGAACATTGCATTCTTGTTTCATCAAGAAACAAAAGAAATTCGATCCGCAGGTTAGAAGGTCGTGTATTAAACATTGCTCCCCACCGCCAAATAGATACGCCATTTAAGGTCATTGGTGGCGGTTTTATCGAATCAAGCAATGCATCTTCCCAGATACGCGCCTACGTAGCGGAAAATGAACATGCTATTGTCATCTCCTTTCGCGGTTCAAAGGTGCAAGGCAACTTTTTAAAATCTGTAGATAACGCTCTGGTTGATGTAAATTTAAGACTTATTAGAGATACGAATTTCCCCGGAAAAGTACACCGTGGCTTTGTCAATGACTATAAAGTAATACAAAGCGAAATTCGCTCCCGCTTGGACAGCACAGACTTTATCAATACAGGCAAGCCTGTGTATGTTACCGGCTTCTCTCTTGGTGCTGGCCTGGCGTCGTTATGTGCTCTTGATTTAAAGATACGGTATAAATCCAAAATTAATATACACGCCTATCTTTTTGCCCAGCCAGCGGCAGGTGATCATGATTTTTCCAGAGCATTTAGTCGAAAGTTAACTCATGTTTTCCGTTTTGCTCATGTAAAAGATGTTGTTTCACAAATACCCCATAGCCTAGTGTGCCAATACAAAGCGCCCGGTAACAAGCTTTTGGTATTTAACAATGCTGGCGACCAGGTTCATCACAATAAAATCAAGCTCCTTCTTAAAGCAAATCGCATAGGGGCACTTTCATCTATCTCCAGAACCCTGCGCAGAACCTTGTTATCAACAACCATTGCCAAGATGGTCGTTTCTTTTGCGAGCGTTCACAGTCCAGACCACTACAAGAAAAAACTGGTACGCCTACATCGAAACTATGCAGACAATATAAATTCAAATTCCAGTTTGTTACAGGCGGCTGAAAAGCAATATCAGGAATGTCAGCAACATTGTCTGGATATATAGTGCATTAGTATTCTAGCGATAGTTTTAAGGAAAGTAGGGGGCACAAATAGTTTAAGCAGCGCACTAACACAGGGGCTTAAGTTGTTAAGTTGTGAGTGTCCCCATTGACCCATCCTGTCATGCACTCAGATTTGCTCGATCAGATCCTCTCTGAATGTAACCCCCAGGCCGGGGCCCTGAGGCACTTTAATTGTGCCGTCGGCTTCCAGAACAGGAGGGTTCTCGAAAACCTGCCAGCCTTCGAAGATGTCTGCGTGCGGTGGTTCGTGGATGAACTCTGTTATCGGGCCGTTTGGCATGGACGCGATAAGGTGGATTCCGCAGATATTGACTAGTCGTCTCTCAAACGGCGCCGAGTGCGGCGAGACTTGTCTGTTGTAGGCCGCCGCGAGGGTTCCGACTTCACGGGACATCAGCGGACCTATATCGCCTATCTCTGGCATGAGGACGTCGAAACAGCCTTGCTCAAGAAGCCACCTGAATTCATGGATGCCCCAGTTTGCCTCGGCGCCCGCCATCGGCATGGCAAGTAAGCGATTGAGTTCCGCCAGGCGCTCGAAGTCGTAGCGGGGCAGTGGCTCTTCGAGCCAATAGACGTTGAGCCGCTGGTACTCCATGGCCGTGTCGTAGGCACGCTTGAAGTTCCAGAGGACCGGGTTCTCCCCATTGGCGTCGGCGTCACCGGGTGCCTTGTTGCCATCGCAAAGGATGTGGAAGTCATCACCCACTGCTTCACGAACCAATTCTACGACGCGGATATCCTCCTCCATCGTCCTGAATCCCGAACGCAGTTTGATGGCGCGCCAACCGTCCTCTTTGAGCCCAATGGCGATTTCAACCCGGTCTTCCACAGTGCCGATGCCCCACATAGCCGCGTAGGGCAGAACGCGATCGCGCCCGCCGCCCCAGAGCTTGTAGAGCGGTAAATCCGTTGCTTTGCCCAGTAAATCCCAGAGCGCGATCTCAACCGAGGCACCCCATCGGCGCTGCGGACGGTAGAGATCCCTGGCATGCTGATTGATATCAAAGGGATCTTTGCCAACGAGCAATTGTTTCACGTACTCGATGTTCTCAGGAGGTATGCCGGGACCGATGCCGACCAGGCCTTGATCCGTGTGCACTTCCGTCACAGTGAAATTGCCGATCTGAACGTGCAGCCCACCACGGGGAGTATCGACGCGTCGGGCAAGAATGCCCTTGTCCTCGATCAGCTTAATCCTGATCAAACGGACATCAGTAATCTTTAGACGTGCCGCCTGCGCGACCAAAGCAGCCTGTGGCAGCATCAATGGCATCGTAACGAGGCCGGTCTTGGTTAGAAATTCTCGTCTGTGCATAGCAGCTTCCTTTCTTTTTATTATAGGAATCGGAGTACCCTACAGTACTGTATTTTTACACTGAGCCCAATATTTTTGGGAAATTGCCAAATTATGGGTATATAGATGTGTATAGATGTGGGTGTCCTATTTGTTGTTAATTATGGGTGGATAGGTGTGGGTGTCCAATTTGTTTTTTATTTATTTTATATATTTGTTGCCCTATTAGTTTTCTTTGTTACCAACGAGATTGATACCTGCCACTAGCTCGGACACTTACTAAGGTACCTTGTCGTATTGCAGCGCTCGGATCGTCGCTCTGCCTTCCAGACTGGAAGTATGGTTATTGATAGTGTATCTGAGTACAGCTTTCTTGAATCTGTAAAATGCCAGCCACAAATATTGCGCTCTAAGTTTATTGAACACGGTATTTCTCCAATTCGCTGGAATTGAAAATGGCTCTGCACCAAAGTGCTGAATTGTCAGATCGTCGGGGTTGCGTTTTTCTGCGCCGTTTCCAATTCGAACACGCCCGCTCAAAATGTTTACATAACCAGAATAGGATGGCTTGGGAGTCACATCAATCATCAGCCCATCTTGTACAGGGGATTCATAATTGAAAGCGCGATGGCCCAAATCTAGCGGGGTATTGGGTGTGTCATTGATGATAGTGATATCGTTGAAATTTGGTTTCTTCAGTACCCTTGTATAGTCAATCCCTGCACCGCTGCTTCTGTAAAGTTCAAAACGACATTTGTTGTGGGTGATTTTCTGCGAAATGGACTCCATATTCTCTATAACCGCTTTCGCCCGAGCGGCGCTCAATTCAGCATTGAATCCCGCATTCCATTCTACTCTGGAGGGCCAGCAATAGGGGTCAACATCTTCAAAATAGCAGTCTCGAAACAACACACTACCAACTTCGGCTTCAACTGCGCTATCAACTTTTGCGTTGTAACGTGCTTTTTGTGCGCGATAATCATCTAGTTCTTTCTGTGTTGCATTGGTTGCGGGTGGTTCAGGATTTGTTGAGTTCGCGCTGACCAGGCCGATCTCAAAAAAATAGGGATGCCCCGACGCGAAGATGCTTTTCTCCACGTGCACGTTGCGGATAGTCATGGGTAGAATATGGGCCTGGCTAAGAATTAGCTGGCGCTCATAGTTTTCAAACAAACATTTTTCTATTCGAATTGAGTTAATAGAGTGAGTCTGAATTACAGATAAGCAGTTGTCATTGATGTATTCATAACCTTCAAATTTCAATGAAAGAGGGTGGATAGGCTGCGGTATCTCAATGTCTTTATAGCCATCAATACGTACCCCATGGGGGCGCACCGGACCAGGTGCATGCACAAATTCCTCGCCGTCGAATTTCAATGGCAGTATCTTGCTCTGGCCCGGTACAAGAGCAGAGCCAGATTCAAAAGGTTTACCGAGGCTCTCTCGTAGATCATCAAAATCAGAGTTTCGTCCGTTAAAATACGAGTTCTTTACAATCACGTTGCCGTTAAAAGGAAACGGGCATTCAAAGACCGTGATGTCGGGGTCATGGTTGCTTCGGGCAAAGCGGCATCTGTCTATCTCAATTGTGCCTTTATTAGTAATCATTATTCCTTGCTTGGCGATGTCATAGGATTTGCCGAACGTACACTTGGTTATTTTTGCATTGATATTGCCGTTTTGTTCTTCGTTATCTACTTTTTTGCCGCCGGTAAATGCAAGGCCATCGAGAAACTGACCATTGAAATCTATGTTGTCTATCTTTACTTGGAGAACTGCATCATTGTTGTTGGCAAAGGTTAGGTAATATCCGCACGACTCAATGATGCTGCCGTTTGTTACTGAGATTTCACCGTGGCCAGTCAGAGTGACAGAATGTGAAAAGAAGCACTTGTTAGAGATATAGGCGCCTTGGGGAATAATGGCGTGTTTAGGCTCGGCCTTGTCCGTTCCTTTTGGAGATATATATTCCCACTTTTCAATTGTATTTGTCAGTTTGTTTACTTCTTCTATATAACATTTGCCATGGCTGGTTGATCCATTGGTTCCGATGAAGCTGCATTGTAGATTGTCGCCAACGTTGTAAATAGATACGTCTTCAACTTTGATAGGTGTGGAGTGATCATTGATATCCACCCACTCCAGTACCTGAGTCTTTTCCAATCCGCAATGGATGATCCCTCCCTCTAAATCAAACTCCAGCTTTCCTCCCGCAATACAAAAGTCAAAAGTACCCTGGAAGAACTTGATCGTATTCCCATGTAGTTTGAAAGTGACAGTCTTCGAGTCAATTTCCAATTCCAATCTATCTTCATCAGATCCGCTCGCCTCCATTCTTTGTCTGCAGCTAAATGGTTCGCCTCTATAGGCAGGCCAAAAATAAGTAATAGTGCTAGTTGAAGGGATTAAGGAATTGTTAGAAAACTCTATTGTTATTTCGTCATTGTCGTCATCGCTAATTATTTGCTGTAGTTTATCAACGTCTATTATCAAGGTGTCAGGATCAACAAGCTGTCGTATATTTGTTATGTAGTGATGCACAAGACTTCCCCCGCCATTTTAAGGTTGTTATGGAAATAATAGTTTGAATAAAATCGTGTGTATAGCTAGATCGAAAAATAGGATAGAGTGACAATAGGACACCCACAAGCTAACCGTTCCAGATTTATCGGTATTGTCACGGCGAATATCCGCCAATCCTCAGGGCTAAACTAGCATAAGGTAGTCTTTGTTGGTGGTTGCTTTAACTTTCTGGGCAGAGACTGCCAGTTGCGGATGATGAGTGTTAGGGGGCTTAGATATAAACTAAGGATATTTAGAGTTACGTCTCTCAGGATGAATCAGTGATAAAAGGCCTGTGCTTGGGACAGCCCAGCCAGCCATTTTTGATCGAGCCGACCAGCCCATGCCCGGATTTGTTCGATGCGTCCCAGCACCCGCCCGAACCTATGGCCAAAGAATTGTGTGTTATTTACCCAGTTGTCAGCCTCAACTCCCAGTGTTTGCAGAATGGGTCTTACTGAGGCGGGTATAGCACCACGCTTGTCAGTTCTGATGGCGCGCCCCGTCCAGTCCACCAGGGCGAAGTAGTCACTTGGCCGAATCGGAAGCACAGAATCTGCACTCGGTTTCTCTGAGGCCATTGAGGCCAGCCAGCACGGTTGGCTTTGCCGCTGCTTTTTGGCAAACAGAGCGAGTCGTGCCTGAATCGAGGTGAAATCGGATTGTTCGAGAGTTTTGCAGACCTTTGCCCGAATCGGGTTGAGGTCAACGTAGGCCATGCAGGCAATCAGGGCCGCATTGTCCAGCAGGGCCTGACTGCGAAACCGACCTTCCCAGAACCGACCAGTGCACTGGTCTTCCTTGTTGGCCATCCTAGCGATCGATTCGTTCAGACAGCGCATATACCAGCTCAGGTCACACAGGCGATCTCGCCAGACTGCAACGTAGTCGGCTAGAGCGTTCTGTTCCAGTTTGGTCAAGGCAATGCCAGCCTTGTACCGGTGGGCAACTATTGGGCCCGTGTAGAGACTCAGCCAACGATCAATAACCTCGTCTGAGGACCATTGCTTGGCCCGCGCTGAATCGACGTGGAGCACCAGATGGAAGTGGTTAGACATGATGGCATAGGCACAAACATCAATGCCGAAGATCGAAGAGAGCTTCTTGATCCTGTCAAGAATCCATTGCTTGCGGTGGTCGAAATTCTTTCTGGTAGCGCGGTCGTATCCGCAAAGAAAGGCGCGGCGCACACAGCGGGAAATACAGTGGTAGTAGGGGGTGGCCTGAGTATCCACCAAGCGGCAGCGGGGTTGGGGCATGGCTCTTCCTTGAACGTGTCTACAACGTTAGTTATAGATGACGTACAGGGAATTGCCAAATTATAGGTAGATAGGTGTGGGTGTCCTATTTGCGGCCGCTATTTGCGGCTCCTATTTGCGGTCTTGTTATAACTTATTTACTCTTTCTCTCTCTCAAAAATTATTACTATTTTCTCACTCTGACCGAAATTCGAAGATGCAGGTAAAACCATTTGATGTAATTTCCATCCTTGCTCGCCTTCTGCATTTAGTAAGCTTTCTAAATCAGGGGTCTTTTGTTTAAAAAATCCAAACTTAAAAGGGACATCTAGAGTTTTATATTCGTACTTTTTCATTGTCGGTAATTCCTTATAATCGAGATCACTAACATCAATTTCAAACGTTGCGGCAAGTGCTTTAATAGTTTCAAGAGAGCCACTGGAATCTTTCTCGACCCTCTGTATCGTTCTATGGCTTAGCCCGGAAACTGTTGCTAATTGCTCCTGGGTCCATGCCCTGCTCAATCGATGTTCAAGTACTAAAGCTGAGTTTATTTTCATTGATGATGTGAGTTAGTTAATGGAAATACCATATTGCCGTAGAAACACAAGAATGTTCACGACAAACCTTAGCCAACCATACGTCAGTTATACGCCAGAACGAATTAATGAGTTATAACGCCCGCTTCAGCTGCGCCAAAGCCGGAGAGATTTTGTGTTAATGATTGAGCGCAGCGAGTAACGCAAAAACGCGTAGGTTTTGGCGTCAGTCTGGAAGCGCATGTTAAGTTTCGTATTCCATAAGCCGATAGTCACCGTCTCGTGGATCTGTTCCAATTGCTGTTGTTCGCCAGCCCAATCGCTTGTAGAACTTGACGGCTGGCGTATTCCTAGACAAACACTTTAGCCTAGCAGGGCGTCCGATCTCCTCCAAACAGCTATTTAGCAAAGAGGAGCCGTAACCGTTCCCTGTACGCGAGGGAAGAACGAACAGGTGATGAATGTAATTCTCCGCGATATCCGCAGCGATAAAAGCGACAACTTCATTCTCTACCTGGCCCAGCCAGATCTTTTCTCCTACCGTATGCTTGTCAAAGTCATCTAATTTATATGATTCCACGTCCAGCCAAGTGAACGAATCTCGCCTCGACTCGAAGTAAATGCGCTGCAAAGTAGTACGGTCAGCTTCTTTAAACTCTCGAACGACCACGAAACTCCCTCAAGAAACTTAACAGTCTGTTAATGAGGCCTACGACCTCATAATAATTAGTAGCGGGTTTACCTTAATAACTTATTTGATCAAAACGTGATCCGCTGCGAATCCCATTATCCCGCTGATATCATTGTAGGATACTGCGCTTATCTTTCTGGCGGGTAAAGTACTTTTTAAAATACCTACTAGACTGAGTTTTGGAATTAAAACTCACGTCGGAGTCAGGTTTTGTCAAAATCGCCGTTTCTGGATTCAGTTGCGTCCTATATGTGAGCACGGAACTATAGCAAGCGTACTATTCAGACATATTGCTATTGGATAAAGAGGGTTATCGTCTTTAACGATAAGCGCCATCCTGAGACTCTCGGTGCAGTGGAGATTGAACGCTTTCTCACCTGGCTTGCGGTTGAGCGTAACGTATCGCCTGCCACACAATCGCTGGCGCTGAAAGCGATCGTTTTTCTCAAGAAAGTCTATCTCTTTCAGCCGTTTGATCTGCCCGAGGGTTTCACTCGTGCGTCCAGGCAACGAAAGCTGCCTGTTGTTTTGATTCGGCAGGAAATTTCAAGCTTGCTGGCTAAACTCGAAGGTGTTTACTTGCTAATGGCTGGCTTGTTGTACGGCTCAGGCTTGCAGCGGATTGAACTGGTGCGGCTGAGAGTGAAAGACATTGATCTGGATTACAAGCAGGTGCGGGTGTTATTTGGCAAGGGTGGAAAGCATCGTTTGGTGACCCTTGCTGAAGAATTATTGCCCAGATTGCGACAGCAGATCGATCAGGTACGGCTGCTGCTTGAGCGCGATTTGTTCTTTCTAAAATACCGACTGGGCTAAATTTTGGAACTAAAACTCACGTCGGAACCAAGTTTTGTCAAATTCGCTGTTTCTAGAACCGGTTACGTTCTATATGCGTGTACGAAACCATAGCAACCGATCTATCCAAGCGTAAAACTAATGGCTTAGTTGGTTTGTCGCTTTCAGTTCAGAATGTCGTTGCTATAGACGAGCCCAAGCACCTTCTGATCTCAACATCAGATAAATGAAATACAAAATTTGGGAATTGAATCCGAAAGATGCTCAGAGTGAGCAAAAGGAAGTCCAACTTTCCACTGCGCAGAAACCAAAAAGCCCAATCACCAGCAGAATCGCACTTCTACACCAGTGATCGGGCTTTTAAGAGGAAAAAGGCAGGACGCCTTTTTCCGACCATATATAGCCTTAAATAACCTTCTTCATCGCCGTCATATACTTACGCAACCGCTTACCAACCACCTCAATCGGGTGAGCACGCAGCGCGTCATTCACAGCAATCAACTCAGCGTTATCCACACCCAGATCCGCAGTCTGCAGGCCTTTACCAATCACATCGGTATCCACCTTCTTCATGAAGTCTTCCAACAGCGGAACACACTCATGGGAGAACAGGTAGCAGCCGTATTCGGCGGTGTCGGAGATCACCTTGTTCATCTCGTACAGCTTCTTGCGACCAATCAGGTTGGCGATCAGCGGTACTTCGTGCAGTGATTCGTAGTAGGCCGATTCTTCGATGATGCCGCTGGCAGTCATAGTCTCGAACGCCAGCTCAACACCGGCTTTGACCATGGCAACCATCAGGATGCCGTTGTCATAATATTCCTGTTCTGGAATATCCATGTCGCCGGCAGTGGATTTTTCGAAGTTGGTCTCTGCCGTGGCTTCGCGCCAGGTCAGCAGTTTCTTGTCGTCGTTGGCCCAGTCTTCCATCATGCCGGACGAGAAATCACCGGTGATGATGTCGTCCATGTGCTTTTGGTACAGCGGTGCCATCAGCTCTTTGAGTTCGGCTGACAGTTCTGCAGCAACCAGCTTGGATGGGTTGTCCAGGCGATCCATCATGTTGGTGATGCCGCCATGCTTGAGACCTTCGGAGACCACTTCCCAGCCGTGTTGTACCAGCTTGGAGGCGTAACCGGGGTCGATGCCTTTTTCTACCATCTTGTCGTAGCACAGGATGGAACCGGCCTGCAGCATGCCGCACAGGATGGTTTGTTCGCCCATCAGGTCGGATTTTACTTCGGCAATAAAGGAGCTCTGCAGGACACCGGCACGGTCACCACCGGTGGCGGCGGCGTAAGCTTTGGCGATATCCAGGCCATCACCGTTGGGGTCGTTCTCGGCGTGGACGGCGATCAGTGTCGGTACACCAAAACCGCGCTTGTATTCTTCACGCACTTCGGTGCCCGGACATTTCGGAGCAACCATAACGACGGTGAGGTCGTCGCGGATCTGCATGCCTTCTTCGACGATGTTGAAACCGTGCGAATAGGCCAGGCAGGCGCCTTGCTTCATTAATGGCATAACAGCGCTGACCACTGGCGTGTGTTGCTTGTCCGGAGTCAGGTTGAGGACCAGATCGGCGGTCGGGATCAGTTCTTCATAAGTGCCGACGGTGAAACCGTTTTCGCTGGCATTGACGAAGGAGGGGCGTTTTTCGGCAATGGCAGATTCGCGCAGGGCGAATGAGACGTCCAGACCGCTATCGCGCATGTTCAGGCCCTGATTGAGGCCCTGGGCGCCGGCACCCACGATCACAACTTTCTTGCCTTTGAGTTTATTGACACCGTCGCTGAATTCGCTTCGGTCCATAAAACGACACTTGCCCAGTTGTTCCAGCTGCAGACGCAGGGGCAGCGTATTAAAGTAATTCATGGATTCGCTCCAGTTTGCTTCTAGCTCAAGAATCGGGGGCAGTAGACAGGGACTGCGCGCTCCGTGCACCCGACTGAATTTGGGTGAGGCGCGATCATATAGCATCTGCATTCGCGGGTAAAATCGAAAAAGGGGTCTATCCCGGCGGCGATGACCTGTATAATGGAAAATTCCTTGTAAAACCGCCACTAACGGGCATCTATGAGTCACGAAGAAGACAATCTGGAACGCGAGGCATCGGAAGATAGCCTGCTACCCATCGACGAACATGAGGAGTATGTCTCCGAAGGCGGCAAGAAAGTCCGCCGCCGCGGCATCTACTTATTACCCAATCTGCTTACGCTGGGGGCCCTGTTTGCCGGCTTCTATGCCGTGATTGCCGGGATGTCCGGCAATTTCAACGAGGCCGGCTGGGCGATTCTGGTGGCCGGGGTGTTTGATGGCCTGGATGGCCGCATTGCCCGCCTGACCAATACCCAGAGCGCCTTTGGCGCCGAATTCGACAGTCTGTCCGATATGGTCTCTTTTGGCATGGCGCCAGCGCTGATCATGTTCAGCTGGGCCTTTGAAAACCTGGGCCAGATCGGCTGGGCGGCCAGCTTCATTTATTTGTCTTGTGCGGCGCTGCGCCTGGCCCGCTTCAACGTCCAGCTCGGTACCGTGGACAAGCGCTTCTTTGTCGGGCTGGCGAGCCCGTTAGCCGCCGGGCTGGTGACGTTCGTGCCGTGGGTGGCCTTCAAGTATCAGGTCACAGTGACACCGGTGGTGTCCTATTTTGCGGTGGTGTTGACCATTTTCGCTGGTTTATTGATGGTATCGAACTATAAATACTTCAGTTTCAAGGAGTTACAGTTCAAAGGTACAGTGCCTTATATCGTGTTTATTCTCACAGTGGTGCTACTGGCGGTCATTGCTCAGAATCCACATGAGATGTTGCTGTTAATGTGTGTTACCTACGCCAGTTCCGGGCCTATTGGCTGGTTCTATCGCCGCCAGATACGGCCCAAGCCCGTGCCGGCAAGCAGCGAAAACAAGTAATACAGGCAGCGATATAAAGAAGCAGCGGCGGCAAGGGCAAACCAGTCAGCCTGAGTGCTCGTAGTATTGTCGTAGGTGGGTAGATTTGCAGTGCTGGTCATTATAAGACTGTCATTGAGAGTGTTATTGAGAGTGTTATTGAGTGTAATGAAGAGTGTCTTTAACAGGCGCCGCACAGGCCGAAAGAGACGGTAAGGGCCGTTAACTTGCTAGTGGCTTGTACCACTGTCCGGGAATTTATTCCGCTCTGCCCGTGTCTACTCAATTACAGGTAGAGCGCAAGTCAACGGCATACAAAGCCGAACACGCAGTAAGCTCGTACTGAAAGCACGCATTGCAAGCACGCACCTTAAGAAAGTCTGACGACGAGACAAACAACGCATTCACCAAAGCAGGTAGCCCAAGCATGTTGATTAAACGCCCAGCAGATATCAAACCCTCGGAAATCACACCGGAGAGTATTTATCGCAACCGCCGGCAATTCCTCGGTGCCAGTAGCACCCTGATGTTGGGTGCTGCCTTGGGTGGCACTTCACCATTGATGGCGCAAGATGCGCGTGGAGATCAACTCAAGGCGCGGGCACCGGCTGGCCTGACCCGCTCCGAACCGGCGGCCTGGTGGGGTGATAAGTTCGACAACATCCAGCCAGCACCGGATGCCGAACCGTTCTTCACCGATGAGACGCTGACGCCCTATGACGACGTCACCGCCTACAACAATTTCTATGAATTCGGCATGGACAAGGGCGACCCCAAACGCAATTCCGGCGAGTTCAATGTGGACCCGTGGTCAGTCGAGATCGCCGGCGAAGTGGACAAGCCCGGCACGTACAATCTGGAAGACATCGTCAGCCCGCATCAGCTCGAAGAGCGCATCTATCGTCTGCGCTGCGTCGAAGCCTGGTCCATGGTCATTCCCTGGATCGGTATTCCGCTGGCCGACATCCTCAAGCGTTTTGAGCCAAACTCCAATGCGCGCTTTGTCGAGTTTGAAACCCTGGTCGATGAAGACACCATGCCCGGAGTGCGCTCTCGCTTTGCCATTATTGACTGGCCCTATCGCGAAGGCCTGCGCATGGACGAGGCGATGAATCCGCTGGCCTTTATGGCGGTGGGTTTGTACGGCGATTACCTGCCTTCCCAAAATGGCGCGCCGATGCGTTTAGTCGTGCCCTGGAAGTATGGCTTCAAGAGCATCAAGTCCATCGTCAAAATCAATTTCCTGCGCGAACAGCCTATTAATAGCTGGAACGAACTACAGCCACAGGAATACGGCTTTTATGCCAACGTGAACCCCAATGTGCATCATCCGCGCTGGCGTCAGGATACTGAGCGCCGTTTGCCACAGACGCTGTTCAGCCAGAATCGCATTCGGACGCAGATGTTCAATGGCTATGGCGAGCAAGTGGCGCACCTGTACGAAGGCATGGACCTGTCGCGCTATTACTAGTCATTGATAGCGATTAATAGACAGGCAGATATTCCGTGACAGGACGTTCGCTGCTCAAACCAGCCATCTTTATTCTCGCGCTCGTGCCCTTCGGCTACGTGTTGTGGCGCGTGTTTATCGCGCAGAATCTCGGGCCTGATCCGGCCCAGGAACTCTCCATCGAGACCGGCGAATGGTCGATTCGCTATCTGCTACTGGCGCTGGCCATGACGCCTCTGCGCAATCTCACCGGGCAGATCGATTTCGTGCGCAATCGCCGCATGATTGGCCTGTTTGCCTTGTTCTACGCGTCTGTCCACTTTCTCGCCTGGGCGGTGTTTGTCTGGGGCTTTCAGGTGGCATCGCTGGGCGCGGAGATCATTGAGCGGCCCTATATCACCATTGGCTTCGGGGCCTATGTGATTCTCGTTGCGCTGGGCGTGACCTCACCGAAGGTTATGGTGCGCAAGCTGGGCAAGAACTGGAAGCGCCTGCACCGGCTGGTGTACGTGGCCGGCGTGTTGGCGACGATTCATCTGCTCTGGATTCAGCGCTCGGACTACGTCGAAGTAGTGCTCTATGGCGGCATACTGGCAGCGCTGCTGGTGTACCGTGCACTGCACTCTCTCAATAAACGCCGGCTTAGCCGGGCCAAAGCCAGCTGAAGTTGTCGGGCGGTAAGCGGCTCAATTCGGCTAGCGAAGACCGCGGCCATTTCCTGCCTTTCAACCCTTGTCACATGAGCCCAAGCGCGTATAATACGCCGGCTCAAGCGACTCGCAACATGATGGATTGGCAGGATTAATTCAGCGGCTTGTGAGTCTTTGGCAAAATGTTGGGTCTGTAGCTCAGTTGGTTAGAGCGCACCCCTGATAAGGGTGAGGTCGGTGGTTCAAATCCACCCAGACCCACCAACATTTGCCAGCGTTTGCCGCCGACTGTTTCGCATCGGCTTCTCTGTTTGTCTCTCCACAGCCCACTGTTAAACCCTCTCTTAAACCCTCTCTTAGCCCCTCTGTAACTTGCCTATATTCTGTGCTTCACTATTGGTTGACTGAATTTAACGCATTCGCCTGAAATTCTAATTAGTTGCTTGTTTGTCTCTTATTGGCTTTTGGGCTTAGCTTTTGGTCTTGGTTTTTTAGAGAGTTTAGACGGCGCTGCACACGTTTCCATCTTGATCAATTTTGAAAGGTTTTATGAAGTCACGTAAACCCATGGCGATTATTCTGGCTGACGACAACGCTGAGCAGAATGTTGACAGCGCCGCTGGCCAAGAAAGCGAGGAAAGCGGAGGGATCAGAGACAGTCGAGACAGTCGAGATAGTCGAGATAGTCGAGACAGATGCCTGCAGCCTCTGTGCGGCAAACCCTTGTTGCAGCATGTGATCGAAGGCGTGCGTGATTCTGTAGCGGGTCTGATCATTAACAGCAATAGTCATTTTTCTGCTTACAAGGAATATGGCTACCCGGTAGTCGAAGATTTGAAAGTAGGCCAGCATAACCCGCTGGTTGGTATTTACAGTGGCCTGTGTTGGTATAGTGAACAAAAGGCCGATACCGAGTATGTGGTCTCTGTGCCTGCTGACGTGCCACTGTTTCCAGCAGGGCTCGTGAAAGAATTGCAAATGGCCGCAGCTAACAGCGAGTCGGGTATCGCCTATGTCGAATGTGAGGGAAAGCCGCAACCGTTAATTGCTATCTGGCCACTCAGTGCGATTAAAAATTTGGCGGTAGAAATTACTGCAGGTAATTCGAACTGTCAGGACGTGTTACAAAAGCTGGGTGCCAATGCCGTAGCAGTATCGAAAAGTTCTGATGATGACTTTAAGGAAGTCACGACCGAAGCTGAATTGCTGGCGCTTGAAAAGCGCCTCAATGGCACGATTAAAAATTGAGTTAATACATACGCTGGAAATTGAAGAGGTCAAAGAGAGTCAATGACAGTCACAGGAATCATATTCTCCATGCTGCTCGGCCTGGCGCTGCTGTTGTTAGGCAGAGCGCTGTTCTGGGCTTATGTTGCGCTATTGGGTTTTCTGGTTGGCTTTGAGCTCACCTTGCAAACGTTGCAAACTGAAGCGGCGTGGTTACCGGTGCTGGTCGGGATACTGTTTGGCCTCGGCGCAGCCTTGCTGGCGGTGTTCATGCAATACCTGGCCATTGGTGTTGCGGGTTTTATGGGCGGCGCCTATTTGGCCTTGTCGTTATTCGGTTTGAGTCTGGAACCGCAGCCGGGGTTGCTGCCACTTCTTGTTGCCGCCTTGGGTGGGGCAGTAGGTTGTGTGTTGTTTCTGGTTATTTTCGATCCGGCGCTGATCATTCTGTCGTCGGCAACCGGCGCGCTACTGCTGACGCAGCCGTTTACGCTGGCCTCAGACATGCACCTCATCACAGTGGGCGTGCTGACAGCAGTCGGGATTGTCTTTCAGTATTTTGTATTGCAGGAGTCCGAAGCGCCGGGTCGCAAGAAGCGACGCTGATCGGCGCGAATTCGGATTATTGGCAGGGTGGCCGGATGTCAGCCGATCTCGATCAAGACATCGCCTGGGGTGATGCGATCGCCCTTGTTGACGTTAACCGCTTTGACTTCACCGGCAATGTTGGCGTTGATTTCTGATTCCATCTTCATGGCTTCAGTCACCAATACCGCTTGTCCGGCTTCCACCTGATCGCCTTCCTTGACCAGAACATCAACCACATTGCCAGGCATTGCCGCCGTAACGTGACCAGGCTCGCTGGCTTGCTTGCGCTTGTCGCCTTTGCCCGCCACATATTGATTGAGAGGTTCAATAATGACTTCCTCAGGCATGCCGTCCAGTGACAGATAGAGCTTGCGGCGACCGGCACCGAAATCACCCACACCGGTAATGGCGATGTCGTAGGACTCGCCATGCACATCCAGTTTGAATTCCGTCGCTACGGCTTCGCCGGATTGCTTGGCGTTTTCCGGTGGTAGCAGCGCTTCCGGCTTGAGTTCGCCATTGGCACGTTGCTGCAAGTATTCGCGCCCAAGATCCGGGAACATGGCGAAGGTGAGTACATCTTCGTCACAAGTGGCCAACTCGCCAATGTCAGCGCGCAGCTTGTCGAGCTCAGGGGCCAGGGCATCGGCAGGGCGTTCGTCACTGTAGTCACCAGTGCCAATGGCCTGCCGGCGCAGTTCTTCATTGACGTCAGCGGGTGGGCGGCCATAGCCACCTTGCAGGTAGCGCTTCACTTCATTGGTAATTGTCTTGTAGCGTTCACCGGCCAGTACGTTGTACACCGCCTGGGTGCCGACGATTTGTGAGGTCGGTGTGACCAGTGGCGGGTAGCCAAGGTCTTCACGCACGCGCGGAATTTCGTTAAACACTTCGCGGATACGATCCAGTGCGTTTTGTTCTTTCAGTTGATTGGCGAGATTGGACATCATGCCGCCGGGCACCTGATTAATCTGTACCGAGATGTCTTCTTTGGTGAATTCACTCTCGAACTGCTGGTACTTCTTGCGGATTTCGGTGAAGTAGTCAGCAACTTCGGTCAGTTTGTCCAGGTCCAGACCCGTGTCGTAGGCGGTGCCCTTGAGCGCCGCGACCTGAAATTCAGTGGCCGGGTGCGATGTGCCGCCGGCAAAGGAGCTGATGGCGGTATCGATACGGTCAGCGCCTGCTTCAATAGCCTTGAGCTGACACAATGGCGCCAGACCCGAGGTGGAGTGGCTGTGAATGACAAGGTCCAGAGGCACTTCGGCCTTGATCGCTTCGACCAGCTCGGCTGTGGAATAAGGCGCCAGGAGTCCCGCCATGTCTTTGATGGCAATGGAGTCGGCGCCCATGTTTTGCAAGTCTTTGGCTTGTTTAACGAACAACTCCGGCGTGTGGACAGGGCTGGTGGTGTAACAGATAGTGCCCTGTGCATGTTTGCCAGCGTCTTTCACTGCCTTCATCGCTGTTTCAATATTGCGCAAATCATTCAGCGCATCGAAAACGCGAAACACATCGATACCATTCTCAGCCGATTTTTCGACAAACGCAGCGACGACATCGTCAGCGTAGTGCCGATAGCCCAGCAAGTTCTGGCCGCGCAGTAACATCTGCAGGCGCGTGTTGGGCAGTGCTTTGCGCAGTTGCTGCAAACGTTCCCAGGGGTCTTCCTTGAGGAAGCGGATACAGGCGTCAAAGGTCGCGCCGCCCCAGACTTCCAAAGACCAGTAGCCAATCGCATCAAGTTTCTCGCAGATTGGCAGCATGTCTTCAGTACGCATGCGCGTGGCAATTAGGGACTGATGCGCATCACGCAGAATGACATCAGTGATTTGAATTGGTTTAGGTTCGCTCATTGTTTCTCCTCACCGTACCAGCCAGCATGGGCAGTAATTGCAGCGGCCAGGGCCAGGGCTACTTCACTAGGGTGGCGTTTTTCTGAATATTTCAAGAGTTCGGGGTGTTCGGCCACGAAGCTGGTGTCGAAATCGCCGCGGCGAAAATCTTCGTGTTCCAGAATTTGTTGGTAATACGCTGCGGTGGTTTTAATACCGTGCAAGCGCATGTCATCGATTGCCCGCTTGGCGCGCGCGATAGTGTCTTCCCAGCTCAATGACCAGACGATCAGTTTCAGACACATGGAATCAAAGTAGGGTGGTATTTCATAACCGGTATAGATTGCTGTGTCGACGCGGACGCCAGGGCCGCCTGGTGCGTAGTAATGCGTTACGCGCCCAAAGCTTGGCAGGAAATCGTTTTTCGGGTCTTCGGCATTGATGCGTAATTGCATCGCAAAACCACGGTAAGAGATATCATCTTGCTTGTAACGCAGCTCTTCGCCGGCGGCAATGCGCAGTTGTTCGCGGACCAGATCGACACCGGTAATTTGTTCGGTGATAGTGTGTTCGACCTGAATGCGTGTATTCATTTCCATGAAGTACATGTCTTCGCCGTCGAGCAGGAATTCCACAGTGCCAGCACTCTCATAGCCGACCGCACTCGCCGCGCGCACGGCCAGATCACCGAGTGTCTTGCGCTGTTGCTCGTCGATCTGCGGGCTGGGGGCTATCTCGATCAGTTTCTGATTACGGCGCTGCACGGAACAGTCGCGTTCAAACAGATGAATGACGTTGCCATGGGAGTCGCCAAGAATCTGCACTTCGATGTGGCGCGGATTGACGATGCATTTTTCCATGAAGACTTCGGCTGAGCCGAATGCCTTGGTTGCCTCAGAGATAACGCGCGGATATTGCTTGCGTACTTCTTCGGCATTATCGCAACGGCGGATGCCGCGACCGCCACCACCCGAGGTGGCTTTGATCATAATTGGGAAACCAATGCGCTCGGCTTCTTTCAGGGCATCGTCGAGATTTTCGAGATTGCCTTCCGAGCCGGGAGTAACCGGGACTTTGGCCGCGGTCATTGTGGCGCGAGCCTGTGTCTTGTCGCCCATCTTGTGAATGACTTCAGCAGAAGGGCCGACAAAAGTGACGCCTTTCATTCGGCACAAGCGGGCAAACTGGGCATTTTCGGACAGAAATCCATAGCCGGGGTGAATTGCATCACAGCCGGTTTCAACGGCGAGATTGACTAGCCGCAGTGGGTCCAAATAACCCGCCAGGGGGTCATCACCGAGGAAGTAGGATTCGTTGGCTCGTTTGACATACAGACCATAACGATCGGGTTCGGTATAAATGGCTACCGACCGGATATTGGCTTCAGCACAAGCGCGCACAATGCGGAGGGCTATTTCGCCACGATTGGCGATAAGCAGTTTGTTAATCTTTTTTCTGGTCATTGAATACTTCAGTAACTGATCAAGCCTGAGACGGGTGCAGTAAGTGTACCGCCGGAGTCAGTAGGGACATTGTTATGTTATCAAGGCGTCGTCTACGCGTGCTTTCCGGTGTCAGCTTGCTCTTTTAGTTTTTCCTGACAGACGCTTCGAGGGGCACAATGATGCGCCTTGTGCCAACCCCCCGAATATCTGGGGCTGTTGGTGCTCGCGAAGGCTTGCTGCAGGCCAAGAGGCAGGATTTTACCTAATACTGGGCCAGCAAGCGACCTGAATAGCACACTTCCTGAATGCAATTACTGTTGATTTTTCAATGACTTCGTGTCTTACCCCTGAGTCTTTGGCGCGGTGGGGAGTACCTGCCAGTCAGGCTCGGCAAACTCGCCGATCAATTCGATACGGCAATACTCTGCTTGCGCTTGTACTATAGCCTTGACCCGATCATCGACCCGGCTACTGGCACTGTCACGGGCTGCCTTGTCCTGCCAATGGGCGATGGCCAGCAGGCGCTGGGGATTATCAAGGTCGCGATGCAGGTAGGTGCCACGGGCGCCCGCTGCCTGTTGGATGATTTTACTGGCTTCCACCCAGGCGTTAGCATAATTATCCGGGTTGTGGCCCGGGGCGACATGGACAAGGAACAGATATTTCATGGCTCGGTCATCCGGTATTGGACTGCTAGTTAGACTGCTAGACAGTCACTGAGTGCATGAATGAGTCAATTCATGATGAATGAAAGGATAGTGACGTGAAACCCTTTTTAGTCATACAGCTGCGCCCTGAAGAGGCGACGGCGGACAGCGAGTTTGCAAAGATTCTGCATTATGGGCAATTGACGCAAGATGCAGTGGTGCGTCTGCGTGCGGAACAAAAAGGCCTGCCGGAAATCCACCTGGATCAGTATGCAGGCGTGATCGTCGGTGGCAGCCCATTTGATATCAGTACGCCAGCCGACCAGAAAACGGCCATACAGCGGGAGATCGAAGCCGGGTTCCAGGCCTTGTTCGACGACATTGTGGCCATGGACTTTCCGTTTCTTGGCTGTTGCTCCGGGAGTGGTTTATTGGGGCATTATCTCGGCGCCTCGATATCGAGAAAATACGCCGAGCCGGTCAGTAGTGTGGAGATTGTGCTAACTGAAGAAGGCAAGAATGATCCCTTGCTGAAGGCGATGCCGGAGTCATTCAAAGTGCTAACGGGGCACAAAGAAGCCTGTGATTCTCTGCCGGAGTCGGCAGTGTTATTGGCGAGCAATGCCCAGTGCCCGGTGCAGATGTTTCGCGTCGGCAAGAATGTCTACGCCACGCAATTTCATCCGGAGGGCGACCCGGAAGGCTTTGCGGTGCGCATTCAGGTTTACCGCAACCACGGCTATTTTCCTGAAGAGACTGCCGCGCAGTTAATCGATGCCGTTACCCGTGAATACACGCCGCAGGCGCACGCCATTCTGGCGCGCTTTGTTGAGTGTTATGGCAAACAAGATAATAGTCAGCACGTTAATAGCCAGTACGTTAATAGTAAGGACAACGGCTGATGAAAGTGTTGGTAACTGGATCAGCCGGTCATCTGGGTGAAGCGCTAGTGTACTCGCTTCGCGCAGACGGATTAGACGTCGTGGGGCTTGATCTGAAGGCGTCGCCATTTACCGACATAGTTGGCTCGATCACTTGTCGAGAAGCCGTGCGGGAGGCTGTCGCGGGGTGTGATTCCATCCTGCATACAGCCACGCTGCATAAGCCACATGTGGGTACGCATACGCGGCAAGACTTCGTGGATATCAATATTTCCGGCACTTTGAATCTGCTGGAAGAGGCGGTCAGCAGCAATTGCCAGTCGTTTATCTATACCAGCACGACAAGCACATTCGGAGATGCCATGCAGCCGCAAGCAGGCGAAGCTGCGGTGTGGGTCACTGAAGAGCTGCGCCCGCAGCCGAAGAACATCTATGGCGTTACCAAGGTGGCTGCTGAGGATCTTTGCCAGCTTTTTCACCGCAACACTGGTTTGCCGTGCCTGGTATTGAAGACCTCGCGATTTTTCCCGGAACAGGATGACACAAAAGACCGGCGAGATGGCTTTGCAGACGCCAACCTCAAAGTGAATGAATTACTGAACCGCAGAATTGATATTGCCGATATCGTAAGCGCACACACAATGGCAATGACCAACGCTGCGCGTATCGGTTTCGAAAAATTGATCCTCACGGCAACGACACCTTTCAGTCAATCCGACGCCGCCAATCTGGCTGTGAACATGCCTGCGGTTTTGCAAAACTACATCCCGGACTATGTCGAGCAATTCAACCGCAAAAACTGGCGCATGTTTCAAACGCTGGATCGCGTTTATGACAACAGCAAGGCGCGAAGAATTCTCGGCTGGGAACCCAAGTACAATTTCAAACAGGCTATCGAGCGGATTGCTCAGGACAAGGACTACCGCAGTGAACTGGCGCGGCAGATCGGCAGCAAGGGGTACCATGATGAGGCCTTTGTTGATGGGCCTTTTCCGGTGACCGGCTTTTAGTGCAGATCAGGGTAGCAGGCTTGCTTCATATGCCGGATTTTCTCGCATCAACCGCATCAGATCTGCCGGGCTCATGTAGGCGCCTCCGCCACCTTCGCTGTTAAGCGCCGCTTGCGGATCGGCATTTAACTGCGAGCGAACAAACAGGGCGTGATCGTAACGTTGCCAACCCAGCCCATAGTCGATCAAACGGCGATCGGTAGCGCGTTCGAATTCAATGCGACAAGCACTGAACTGACACATCGCATCGCCGGCGATTCCCAGGAATGAGCGCTCAAGATAGTAGACGGTGTGCGCCAGCTCGTGACCTAAAATTCCTACCTGGGCATTGAAGGGTTGTTTGCTCAACAGCAATGCCTGACGCGGGCCTTCGCGCTCGCTATCGATAATGACGTGATAGCGCCGGTTTTTCGCTGAGCGCAGCATGCTGGCCCAATATGGCCGTGACGAAAGCGGAATGTCCACGTCGTTCACTATAAAACGAATGCGTACATCGCGTAGCTCGGGGTAGTGACTCAGTGCCAAAAGTGCTTGCAGTTCATAGCCCGGAGGCAACTCTTTGTGCTGCCCATAGTGCGCCATAAGCTCGGCAAATCTGGCTTGCTCTAGTTCCTGTTTATACTCGCGAACAACAGTGTTTGCATTTGCTTCAGCGGCATAGCTGCGCTCGGTAGTGGACATGCCGAGCAAGCACAACAGCCCGAGCATGGTCGTCTTAATGGCCCGAGCATGCCTGGCACTGCCGGATTTCTGATTGCTGAGTTGCGACCTTGTAAGAATGTTCTGCATTTTTATACGTGCCGGCATGGTTTTTCTTATTCCGTTTCCTGATTCTGTTATTTTGTTTTTATGTTTTTATGATGCGTCGTTAACTCTTGCTCTGCGCCTGTTTCTCCGGGCCGGGTAGCGCGGCGCCTAAAAAAGGCTAAAACTACGTAGTTTTACTTGTATTGGCTTGAGTGAGGTGCCAAGTTGCTCTGTTTATGGAACTTTTATTGCTAATTCTTTGTCGAACGTTTAAAAATGTGCAACAGATCAAAAAAAATCCTGTTAAATAAGCCAGAATAGCCTAAAGCATTCTTGCTAATCTGACGTCAATCACACCAGGTGAAGACATGAAAAATGAACGACGCAAATATCCTCGAGTGGGCCTGACAGGTGAGGCCAGTATTGCACTGTCTGGCATAGTACGTACCGGCAAACTCATGAACGTATCTCCGTCTGGTATTCAGATTGAGTCACGTCGCCAACTGATCGAGCAACTCTGCCGCTTCAAGGACGATGCCGGTTTGTATCCGGAGTTCGATCTCGAGTTCGTGCTGCCAAACGGCATGCCGGTGAAAGCGCGCTGCGGCGTTTCCCATTGTCGCCGTATTAGTCAGGAAATCTACCATCTTGGCCTGAATTTTACAGCGCTTTCCCAATTGGATGAGCAGCGTGTTGACGAGTATATTAACCACGCTGTTGCGGCCTGATCGGAAGTATTTGATCCAGCGTCGTCTGAGCCGAAAGGTTTTCCTCGAGACAACGATAAGCGGTAGGTCGGCTAGCGTTTCAGCAGATACTCTCGAGGGACGTTAGAACTGCTGGCAATAAGATGATTCAGTTCCCACTCGATTAATGGAATAGCGAATAGGTTAAAATAGCCGGGTTTGTTTCTCATTGCCGCTGTTTTGAATTATCATGGCTCCATGAAAGCAGCATTGATTTTCCTCCTCAGTATTACCTTCAGTTCTCTGATCACGGCTCAAGAAGCGCCTCGTCAAACCTTCCAGGAATGGTTGGCGGAATTACGCTCTGAGGCCAGTCAGCAGGGCATTAGCGAACAGACCCTGTCGGCACTGGATGCCGTTGAGCCACTCGAACGCGTGATTGAGCTGGATAACAGCCAACCCGAATTTGTACAAACGTTTACCCGCTATTTGAGCTTGCGCGTGACCTCCAATCAGGTGAGTCGTGGCCAGGCTTTGCTCGATGAGCACGCCGCGCTGCTGAATGAAGTGCAGAATCGTTACGGTGTGCAGCCGCATTATCTGGTGGCGTTCTGGGCCATTGAAAGTAACTATGGCAGGGCAACGGGCGGCTTTTCAGTGCTGGATGCGCTGGCGACGCTGGCCTACGATCCGCGCCGGGCAGACTTTTTCCGCCGTGAATTACTCACTGCTTTGCAAATTATTGAAGATGGCCATATTGCCCCGGAGAACATGAGCGGGTCATGGGCCGGTGCCATGGGTCAGCTACAGTTCCTCCCTTCGGTCTTTTATCAGTACGGTATTGATGGCGACGGCGATGGCCGCGTCGATATCTGGAACAGTCTGCCTGATGTCTTTCATTCGGCCGCCAATTTCCTGTCCAACTCAGGTTGGCAGGGCGATCAGCGCTGGGGCAGGGAAGTGGTATTGCCTGACAACTTCGACTATGGCCTGACCGGCACGCGTAATCGCAAGCCGCTGAGTGAATGGCGCGATCTTGGCCTCACGCAATTGGACGGTTCTCCCGTTCCGGTTGTTGACGGCATGGAAGCCGCAGTTGTTTTACCCGCCGGGGCATCCGGACCGGCGTTTCTGGCGTATGCCAATTTCCGGGCAACGATGAATTACAATCCATCGACTTTTTACGCTTTGACTGTCGGTCATTTGGCTGACCGCTATGCCGGTGGTGGCCCCATTCAGCGTATGCCGGAGAACGAGCAGGCGATGACAGTCGCTGATGTGCGTGAATTACAGACCAAGCTGAATGAGCTTGGCTACGATTCAGGCGAGCCTGATGGTCGAGTCGGTAGCCGAACCCGTGGTGCTATTCGTGACTATCAGGAAGCCAATGGCTTGCCGATGGACGCTTATGCATCACGCGAACTGCTGGATTCAGTGAACGCCGCGTTGAATCAATAGCAACGCTGGTTTATGCTTCGCCCGCCTGTAAGACCTCAGGGCTCAGTCCCTTTCCAGTTAATTTAGTTACGTAATACTATGAATTCGATCAGTCAGGAAGAACTCGCCCTGCGCCGGTTCCGTCGTATGGCGCTTATTACCCTCAGTGCGGTCTACTTGTTAATTCTGGTAGGTGCCAGCGTGCGCGCCTCGGGCGCCGGTATGGGGTGTCCTGATTGGCCCACCTGCTTTGGGCAATGGATTCCACCGACCAGCGAAGCGCAGCTGCCTGACAATTATCAAGAGATCTACGCAGAGCTCGGTTACGGCGATACGCGTTTCAATGTGGTTAAAACCTGGACCGAGTATGCCAATCGACTGGTTGGCGTGACTATTGGCTTGCTGATATTCATTACTGCCATCTTGTCCTGGCCATTACGAAGTCAGGATCGCAGTATTCCTGTCGCCGCGATAGCGACGTTTCTGATGGTTGGCTTTCAGGGCTGGCTGGGTGCCAAAGTTGTTGCGTCCAATTTACAGCCGGGCATGATTACCCTGCACATGTTGATGGCGCTGGCGATTGTTGCCGCGCTGATATTTGCACTGGCGCAGGCACGGCGCAGTATCATGGTCGGGCAGCCGGTAGTCAGCATTGATCCAGGCTTTCAGCGCTGGCTCTATATTGTGCTTGGTATGACGATCCTGCAGGTTGCCATGGGCACTCAGGTCCGGGAAATGACTGACATGATTCGCGAAGCTCAAGGTGAAGAACTCCGCACGGAATGGATCGAATTCATGCCCTGGTTCTTTTACGTACATCGCAGCTTTTCCGCGCTGGTCTTGCTGGCCAATCTTTGGCTGGCCGTGCTGCTGATCCGCTCGCTCGGCTGGCAGCATACACTGACGCGTCTGACCTTTACGATGGTGGCGGTCATTGTGCTGGCGGTAGGCTCGGGTGCCACGCTTGGTCATTTGGGTATGCCGGCGCTGATTCAGCCGACACACTTGCTGGCAGCGACACTTCTGTTTGGTCTGCAGTTCCTCATCTGGATGAGTTATCGCCACAGCCTTGCAGGTCGGACCAGTTCTGCTCTGGCCAGTGCACAAGGCCCGCGAGCACCCGAGACAGCAGAACACGCTGCACTGCCCTGAACCTGGCTCCAGGGCGGGTCATGACAAGCGCTTGACCAGGCTCTTGCTTCAGATTCCTGATCCGGGCTTTTAATTCAGACTCCCAATTCAGACTCCCGATTCAGACACTCATTTCGGGCTGTCTAATTGCGCTTTCCTGTCAGACTTGCCGATCAGAATGTAAACGTCAGACCAGCGTAAGCATAGCGTGGGTCTTTGTTGGTCAGGTCTGCGGTTTCATGAATGATCGCGCCGCTCTCCATCGCCACATTGCCAGGGATAATGTCCCAGCGCACACGTAGCTGAAGATGCTGACCCAGATAATCACCACTCGTGCCGGTGACATCTTGAATGCCAGTACGCCCCCAACTGTCTCGTGCTTCAGCCAGCCACAAATGCCGGTACAACATCATGATGTCCACCGTCGGTGACAGATCGGCGGTCAGACGCACACCCGGTGAGGCCAGGTTGCTGCGATTGAAAAAGTTGTACAGTCCCACCACGCCAAATTCAAACGCTGTTGGTCCGTACATGGAATCAAACCGGCCACTGGCATCGTCGAATGGGTTTTCGTCGCCACTGGCGTAATCAAATTCAAATGTCATGCGCAGACCAGATGGCACAGGGAAGCTATAGCCAACACTCAGGAATTGAAAATAGGCTTGATGATCAAGATCAATCTGATCGAGGGGGGATGCGGAGCTACGCTGCGTGCCTGTTTGCAGCATGGACTCTATTTCGAAATCAAATTGCCCGGCTTCAGGCATGGCGCGCAGGCGAAAACCAAGCGTGTTCAGGCGGCGGTTTCGCGTTTGCGTATCGGCGGTGTCTTTTTCGCGCATGGCGTAGTAATAAAACTCGGCAGGTAGTGAATCCAACAGTGCCGGCAGTGCAAGATGGACCCCGTAAAAGCGTCGCGAGTCATAGGAGCGATCGGATTGCTGCTCATTGTCGAGCAGGCTTTGGCGATCTGACGGCAGTCTGGTCACCGTTTGTGTGGCCATGGCCTTGAGTTCGGCGCCACCTGCTAATCGGGTATGCAGTACCGCGCCATCGAAAGCATTGATGGTGTTGCGAAACCGGTTGCGCGCCATCATGCGGCGACTGCCCCAGTCTTCCGTAAAGCGTCCGAAGCGCAGCGTCGTATTGCCCTCCGGATCAAACTTATAGCCAATGGTGGCTTGCAGTATGTCCAGCGAGTTAACAGTAGCGGTGCTGATAATACTGTCCGAGTCGGCGAATTCCTGGCGCATGTCAGCCAGTTCGAGTTGGCTGATGAATTGTTCATTCTGGTACTGCATATCGAGCAGGGTGCGCATGACGTACACCTGGTCGTTCTTGCTCGCGCCAGGTTGCACATTATCAGCAATGTTTTCAAAGCGGGAACGATGGATGAGTGATACATCAAAGCCGTCGCTGAGATTGAGTTGTTCATTGAGCCGGTAAGGCGATTCGGCAGCGTTGGCCTGGCCTAGCGTCACTGTCAGGCAGAGACTTGCCACGGCAGTCAGCAGGCGTTGGTTGCAGAGTGAATTCGGTAAGGCGTTGGGCATCCTGATTATCATTATTATTCCTGTTATTGCGGGCAGCGTTATCAGCTTGCGGCTGGTGTGGCCGAGCAGGCGGGCATGATAACGCGTCGGGCGGCGTCATTCACTAGTAGGGCCGCTACGGGCAGTTCGCTGCCTTGCCAAATTAGTTTAATCAACTACTACTTGGTGTATTTATCCACTAGCGAGTCGCACTGCTTCGAATAACCGCATAAATAACAATGGGTTACTATCGGGCACGATTTGTGCTGAGTAGAGGGTCAGTTAGCCGTCAATCACGATGGCTTGTAAAACCAGATTCAATTCCGGGGAATGCACGTTATGATCACGCCCGACAACTATTTTTCTGCCCGTTCAGAGACAAGGGGGACCGCCATGCCAGTATGGCCACAACTACGCCGATTGCTCATTTTTCAATTTAAGCTCTATATCGATGCCTTACGCGACTTTTTGTTGAGCTTGTTATCCATCGGCGCGTTTATTCTGGATGCTATTACCAATAGCCATGGTCCGGATTCCCATTTCGAGAGTGTGCTGAAACTGGGGCGGCGCAGTGAAAGGATGATTAATTTGTTTGATCAATATCCCAATGAGCAGGACGGCGGCTCCCGGGTCGATGACATTATTGAAGATGTTGAGGCACGCTTTCGCCACAAGCGCGATCGTAGCTAGATTGTTTAGATTGGTCTTTTAGGTGAGCAATTTTTTAAAAGACAGTTCACCAAAAGACAGGAACGCAAAGCCAGAACACACGACAGGAAGATAAAGCAGACATAAAAAAACGGCGCTGATTGCTCAGCGCCGTTCTTGTATTGGTGCTACTGGACAGCGTTCTAAAACTGCCACAAAGCCCGGACGTAGAAGCGACGACCACGACCATCGAAGACAGACGCATCGAAGTTAAGTGGTGCCTGCTCGTAGTAAGGTAGATCCGCATTGAAAGCATCCAGTAGGCCAACCGAGAAGCGCGTGGCGCCCATATTAACGTTGTCCCACTCGTGCATGTAGTTGTACTGCAGATCCCACGTGTTGTAACTGTCGATTTTGCGGCGCAACAAAGTGCGGACAAAATCGTTGGCTGTGGCATAGGCAGTGTCGTAATCAAGATCCTGATAGGAACCGACATGACGGTTGATCGCGGTAGCACTGTGACTGCCGTTGGACCAGCCAAGAGTGAAGTTACCCTTGTTGTCCGGCAGTGAGCGCACCAGGTTGTTATCACCCGTGGTGCCGGCTGCATCGTACTCGCCTGTGTCTTTCAGACCGCGAGCCAGACCAGGTACGTCGATCAGCGTGTATTGATTCACGTGGGTGTAATCAATGCTGGCACGCCAATTACCAAGATCGTTGGCCCAAGTGTAGCCCAGTCGAATATCAACACCATCAGCTTCAATGCGGCCAGCGTTGATAGCACCCAGAGTCAGGGTTATCAGATTGGCATCGCTAACACCGAAAGCACGCTGCACACCTGAAACAACATAAGTTCGCGGGTCGACAACACAGTTCAGACGTTCATCGGAATCGCGACCAAACTGCGCTTCAATCGCGGCTGGGTCACAGGCAGTGTAGGGATTGTCTGAGTCTGCCGGGATGGTGTCATTGAGCACGTAGTTGTTAGGATCGGCAGCTGCAGCGGAGAACGCATCGATCTCAGGTTGCAGGGCACGAATCGGCGGCTCTGGCAACACGCGATCTTCGACCTCGAAACGCCAATAGTCAGCCTGAACGTGCAAGCCATCCAGTCGGCCATCTGGTGTCCAAATGAAGCCTAAACCAAAAGTGTCGGCGTATTCGTTGCCAACGTTTGGCGCTGGATTTCCCAATGTGTAGGTCGTTTCTTCTTCAGCGAAATCATCGATCGGTGGTACCAGACCAGCACGTACCTCCTGATTGGAAATCGGGTCGCGGAACGTTGTCTCCGAAGACTCCAGCCCCTGTCGCACGATGGCGATATTCGGAGCTCGGAACGATTGTGAGTAGGAACCACGCAGTAACAGAGTTTCAATGGGACGCCAGCTCACGGCGAATTTGGGTGAAATCGCATCACCAATATTGCCGCCATAATCTTCCCAGCGCACGGCAATCTGACTTTCGACATTATTGGCGAAGGGCAGAGATAACTCGCCAAAGACCGCCGTTGTCGTGCGGTCATCGTCATAATTGAAAGCGCACAGAGAACACTCGAAGTTGTTGCTTACGTAGTGGAACTCATTCGGTACACCATTAGCATCATAGCCGAGAATGCGGTCCTGCAGACCGGGTACGTTCAATTCATTGGCGCGAGATAAAGTGTTGCGCTCGCGATACTGACCACCCAATGCGAATTGCGCAGTGCCGCCAGTCATGTCAAATAGCTCGCCGGATACGACTGCATCGAATACGCCAAGTCGGTTGCGCTTGTCCGTGCGTAATACTTCCTGATTCATCCAGTCCATCAGTTCCTGGCTATTGGCCAGAGATGAATCAGTTTGTGCGGTCAGGAAGGGGTTGTAAAACATACAACCATCCTGACCCTGATTGGTGCTGGTCAGTGCATAAGACAGCGACTCGCGGGTTGTGAAAACAAAGCCCGGGAAAAAGGTCTGCACCAAGCCGGGGGCATAGAAGTCCCAGGCTTGAGGAACAGCGCCACCAAAGGGGCCTGGCTCGCCAACAAAATCGAAATCTGGCCGGCCATTTGGTGTACAGTTTGGACCGCCCAGACCATTGGCCGCCAACTCTGCTCGATCACGTGCGAAAGTGCGGTACTTGGCTTCCAGACTGGATTGGCTGAACGAGTAGCTGACGTCATAGTTATAAGCGCGATCACCTACGTCAAAGTCACCGCGCATTCCCAATTGGGCGCTTGATGAGTTGGTCCACGTTGTGTTCGTGTCATTGGGCATGCGCGGCAGGCCGTCACGAACATTTTGATACATGGCGACATTGGGTCCGCCGTTAGCGCCAGAAATTGGCGCGTTGGGGATGTCGGCTGCAGTTGGGCGGGCGTTGCCAGCCTCTGGCGCAAAGAAGCCCAATTCCATAGTCTGACCAATGGCATTGCCGCCAAAGGCCGGGTTGCGCGTATAGGCGCCTGGCTGGGCCAGAAAAACTGTTGGACCGCGACTTTGGTTAAAACCATCATCAGCACGCACTGTCGTGGCATCGGAATAGTGACCGAAGGCGTAAAGCTCAGCGCTTTCACTGAAGCTGTGGCCGAAAGAGGCGGCAAAGCTGTTGCGTTCCATTTCATTGGCAATGTACTGGTACTGGGAAGTATCTTCGCGGCAAGTGCCGTTACGTTCACCGCGTTCATCGCGCGTTTGGCCTATCTGTAAAGCGCTACCATCCGCAGCAGGGAAAGTGTAGCAGCCGGGATCGGTGTAGACAGGGTCGGCGGGACCGCCCGTAGCAACGTTATAGGCAACCACGTCTGCGTTATACCAACCCGGGCTGACGTTGGACCCGAATGTTGGCGGTTCAACCAGAGTGCCGGCGACGCCGACAGTGCCCAGAAATTCGGAATTCTCGTCATAGAAGTTACCTGCAGTGACAGGGACCGGGTCACGCTCGAAACGCTCGCCAGACAAGACGAAATTGGTTCGGCCATCCGAGCTCTCCCAGCCCCAGATACCGCTAACAGTGGCGTCATAGCGACCACTGATAGAGTCGAGTCCTTGCAAGTCGCCGTACAACTCAAGGCCCTCGAAATCGTTACGCATGATGATGTTAACCACACCGGCGACAGCATCTGCACCGTACAGGGCGGAGCCACCATCGGTCAGAATCTCAACGCGCTCGGTCATCACCAGTGGGATGGAGTTCAAGTCTACAAACTCACCGCCGCTGCGTGTGGTTGCACCGGCCGGTGCCATACGCTTGCCGTTGATGAGTGTTAGTGTGGAGTTTTCGCCGAGGTTACGCAGGTTGACGTTCGCTGTGCCTTCGAGTTGGCTGGTGACGCCATTGTTCTCGCCGCCAACACCGTTGTTGGTAATCGATCCGGAGTTGATCTCCAGATTCTTGATGACGTCCCAGATTACCGCCGCGCCTTGCGCTTCGATACTCTCACGGTCAACTACCTGAACGGGGGATGGTGCATCGAGTGGTGTTCCGCGAATATAGGAACCGGTTACTACAACTTCTTCAATACCTGAGTCATCGTCCTGGGCAACTACCGGAAACGCAAGTCCGGTACTCGCCATCATGATGGCAATACTAAGTCCATTTCTCTTACTGGGGATTCTTTTTCGCATGATAGCTCCCTTGATTATTAACTTCTTCTAAGAGTCTTCTTTGTTCGATTGCCGGCCAGGAATTTCAACTTGGAATTGTAGGATTCCGTAACCACCATATGCAGCAATAGGCGGAGTATAGAGGCATGCCAGGGGGGGTGCAACGAATATCGATCATTCGTTCGGTCCGTCTTGAGACCGCTATAATTGCGTAAAAATCACAAGTTTAGAGAACTGTCTCGCGACCGGAATGAGGGCTGGAAATTGCGGTGGGCAGGATGTTCGGCGCACCGGCTCGGGATGGATAACTGGACCGCTACCTGCAAGTGTTGCAATCGCGTATAACGAAGGACCCCAGCCTTCAGAAATCCGCTGTCAAACAGTCGGACCCATGAGAGACTTTTTGTATTTTAACAAGTGTTGGGGTATGTTGCCGAAGTCTCTGACCGGATTGCCAGGACGACATAGAGTGCCCAACCCCCTGTTATTATTTGCTGCTCAGATAGTTGCCATACTGTCTGTGCTACTGCTTGCGGCCGGTTATTTGAAAACCGAGCCAAAGGCGACCAGTGCGCGTGTATTTGCCGTCATGGCGATATTTATCGTGTTCTATCTGGTCATCGGCATGTCTGGCCCTAACATCGACCCCCAGTTCCGTGTAGATTTGACTGGTTGGCGGTTGCTGCTGTTATTTGGCATTAATGCCATATGTGGGCTGTTCATGATTTATTGCTTCCTGATTTTTCAGGAGCAATCCAGTTTCCCGAAACCGTTAGCCGCTGCCTTTGGTATGCAGGTCGTCATCGATCTGATTCTCAGTTATCTGGCAGTGGACAGTACTGCGCAGGAGCCGGCAGCGGCGGCTGTGTTCCTGTCGTTCAGCATGGATGTTCTGCAGCTGGTGTTTGTGTGTCTGGCGATATTCTGGACATTAAAAGGCTGGCGAACAGATCTGGTCGAAGACAGGCGGGTTTTTCGCTGGTTCATTATAGGTTTGCAAGGGGCGCTGATTTTCAGTGTCGTATTTGTCGAGAATTTCCTGTTGGCCGGCGGTTCTGCCAGTTATGCCAGTGAACAGGCCGTTATTGTCTATGCGATCGCGGTATTAACATTGGGCATGTTGCTGGCGGCTTTACGCTTTGACTTTGTGTCGCTGAGCTATGTCATTCGGCGGGTTACTGAATTGACTGAGGAAAAGTCAGGGCAGGGCACCGAAGCTATCGACGAGGAAAGTTTTAATCGTGTGTTTCGCGATGGACTATTGTATCGCGAGGCCGGCCTGACTATCTCTGGCCTTGCCAAGAAATTGAATATGCCCGAATACCGTTTACGAGCCTTTATTCACAAACAACTCGGCTTTCGCAACTTCAATGCAATGCTGCATAAATATCGCATCGAGGACGCCAGTGCGGCGCTGGCCGACAGTTCAAAACAGAACCTCCCGGTACTGACTATCGCATTGTCCGTTGGCTACCAATCGATTACCCCTTTCAATAACGCCTTTCGTGAAATAAAAGGCGTCACCCCTTCGGAATATCGCAAGAAAATGCAGGACTAAAATAGCGTTGCTACTGGCATTTTGTGTGCTGACAACCGTTTGCCCGCTACAGAGTGGATTTGTATTGGCGGGATAGAGTATTCTTGCCCGCGTCGCATTGATTCCTGAATAGAAGCCGGATAGTTGATCCGCCTCAATACTGGTCTCAGCAGAACCTGTGTAAACTGTGTTCACATTCGCCAGACAGGCTACAAGGGCTGCTGGCTGGCGACCTTGTCTGACCTCGCTGAGGCCAGGCCAATAAGAATTAAACCCATCAGCACCACCGTCGTTGCAGACAGCAGACGACTGCCAGGGTAGCTGAACCAAACAAGCAAGATTCAACTCTAATGCCTGAACAAGAGAGCACCGGAGGTTTTCCAAGTGCTGAATGAATTTCTCTACAATATCGCGGTGATGCTCGACGATATGCGGCTGAGTACGCTATTGCACGAGTCCTATTACATGTACAACTGGGTGGAGTCCACTCATGTGCTGTTCCTGATGGTCAGTCTCGGCATGCTGTTTCTGATTGATTTGCGTATGTTGGGGCTGGCGTTGCCGGATGTGCCTGCCAGCCGTATTGCCTCCAGGCTGACGTGGCCGATGGCCATAGGTTTCTCTGTGATGTTTATCACCGGCATATTGTTGTTCTACGCAGTGCCAGTGCGCTCGACGCAGAGCGTCTGGTTTCGCGTCAAGATGTTGTTGCTGGTCGCAGCAGCTATCAATGCCTGGTTATTCCACAAGCGCATGAACGAATCGGTGGCTGATTGGGATAACGATCGTAAGGCGCCATCGCATATTCGTCGCGGAGCCATATTGTCGCTGGCCTTCTGGGCAATCATTGTGATGTGCGGCCGTTTTATCGCCTACGACTGGTTCGATTGTATTCGTGGCCAATCGCCATTTGTTGAGTTCGTCGCCGGTTGTGTCGACGGCCAATCCCGTTTTTGAGCAGTAGCGCTGAGGAGTCAAAGTTATGCTGACAGCATTTTTTAGCCAAAACAGTCGCACTGTAATCACAGTGGCAGTCTTGCTGCTGGTGACGTGGTTCGGCTACAGCGACTTGCGCACAGCTGCGTTTGTGGCAATAGAACCTTTCTTTCAATGGATGGAAACTACCTGGTTTGGTGTCATTGGCAAAACCTGGGGGCCGGTGTTTGCTTTTATTCAAGCAATTCATTTGCTCGGACTGGCGGTGTTGGGCGGTACTGTACTAGCCGGTGATGGCCGTCTGTTGAATATCGTGCTCACGGATGTACCGGCCAAGATTGTCGTTGACCGTTGTCATCGTGTGTTTGTATGGGCCTTGATCGCCTTGCTCGCAACAGGAATTTTTATGGCCTGCGGCGTGGCCATGAAAATTTATTATCTGCCGGTATATTGGTACAAGATGCTGGCTCTGGTGGCGGGTATGTTGTTCCACTTTTATGTGCGCAAACCATTACTGAACCATGACATCGATGAGCTCAATCCAGTAGTGGTAAAAATGGTGGCAATTGCTTCTATTCTGGTTTGGTTTTTGGTGGCCGCAACGGGTCGCTGGATTGGCTTTAGTGGATAACGTCAGGGCAAAGCGAAGAGGAAATCGATATGGAAAACTCTAGGGGAAAAAACGCGCAACAGCGCAAAGATTCTGAGCGCTCTGCGTTATTGGTGGCACAAGCCTTTATTGTTTTTTCGGGTATCTATTGGTTCCTGCAATTGGAGTCAGTATTAGAGTTACTGGAACTGGCTTACGGTTAAGTAACGCAAGCCGAACAGGCATGTTAGGAAGGCTGTAAAAAGTCACGATAGAAAACAGTAATAAAAAGCTGGCACCAATTGGTGGCCAGCTTTTTTTATGGCTGAAATTCTGAATAGACAGTCTTGCAGTGACGCCTGGGGTTGCTTTAAAGCCGCCGTGCGGATCAGCTGAAGGCGTCAGGTGCTGTTGTTTAAAAAGCAGGGCCCAAGTTTTACTGCAGTGGTGAATAGTCCGTGGCGATCATGTACTGCCGTTCTACGCCGGCCAGAATACTGCCATTGGCATTGGACGCTTCCGAGACCGATTGCCATTCAGGATCTTGACCAAAGGCGGCCCAGGACGCATCGGCCGCGGCCTGGCTTTGGTGCTCGAGCACGTAGATTAACGTGTCTTCGGCTAGTTCGGGATCGGTTGGCCGCCAGAAGCCAACAATTTCCATGCCGTGCTTTCTGAATATGCGTACCGTGTGGTCTCGAAACCGATTGTGCAGGTTTTCAAGGTTGCCCTCAGTTGCCGTATAGGTACGCAGTTCGAACACTTTTTGCTCCTGCGCTGATGTGCCCCAAAATAGACCACCGGTAATCCCGATAGTCAGTGAAATGGCTGAAAAGATAAGAGTTTTTGCTGATCTCATATTGTTAAGCTCCTGAATTTGTTAGTGATAGCCTGGGCGCTTCTTGTTCTTTGCCAGATCGGTAGAAAGCAATTTTTTGCAATCCAGCGCAAAAACCGAAAATTTTGTTGCCAGCGCATTTAATCAAGCATAAGGTAACGTCGTAATAAATAATAATAACAATGTAGAACAAAGGTTCTGCTAATGAAACGTCTACCAATAATTAAATGTTTATTGGTTGCAGTGGCGTACAGTATCGCCCCGCTCTTTGCCCAGAGTGACGAAAGTGCTGCAACCTGGTTGCAGGAGCTGGAACGCTCCCGCGCGCTTCTTAACAGTGTGGAATCCCACACCAATCACCTTGATGCCGCATTGGCTGAACCGCTAATGCAGGTGGGTGATCAATTGATGACCTTGGGGCGCCATGACGAGGCGCACGAGATGTTCGATCGTGCCTTGCAAATCGTTCGCATCAACGAAGGTCTCTACGCCCGATCCCAGCTGCCTTACCAGCAAAAGAAAATTGCCAATTTTATGCGCGGTAATAATTGGGAATTGGCGCGTGATAATCTGCAGCATCTGTTCTGGCTGCTCCGCAAGAAGTCTCCAGCGCTTGATGAATTGCTTGTCGACGATGTGATGCAATTGTCGACCATGCATTTGCGCGGCGTGGCTGAAGATACAAAAGACTATCAGTACTATCACTTGCAACGTGCGGGCACGGCGCTGCGTATGGCGGAAATTGTCGGCGACAGGATTTGGGCCGACAATGACCCGAGTATCGTCCCGGTGCTTTATAGTCAGGTAAAACACTTTCATCTCAAGGCATCAGCTGTACAAAGCGGCAGTCAGGTTGCCTATCAGTTGCGTACTCAAATTCCGACCTGGAGTGACTGGACGCACGAAAAACAAAGTGCATTGCGTTTTTACTATCTCTCGGGTCGTCGTTTGCTGCAGCGTATACGTTCTGTCTACGAGCAGGCGGAGCCAGCAAACCCTGAAGCCATAGCCATGGCAGAGTTGTACATTGCCGATTGGCAAGTACTGTTTGGGCGCACGACTGAAGCATTGCAATCCTATCGCAGTGCCTATGAAAAACTGCAAGGGGCAGATCTGGATCCGGTAATGGTCAGTAATTTTTTCAGTCAGCCGACGTTGGTGCCTGAGCCGCATTTCTACGATACGCTGACTGAGGCACTCGATGCACGCGCTGACAGGTTGCCAGTCAATTCCGAATTGGCTTTGGCCGCGACCTCGGAGACCATGTACTTTAATGAATGGACGTCTTCTTTTCCGTCAGTGCGTCCGCCAATAACGTCCAACTCCAGCCGTCAGCCGGAATCTGCTTTCGCGTTATTTTCCTTTAGCTTGGCTGGCGTCACCGATCTGGCCCGGCTACTCAATGGCAAGGAAGAAGATGAGTTCGCATTTGTCACTGATGCGCGTATTGTTGAACCAGAAGTGAAGTCCAAGGATGAAGAGAAGTTTCTGTTGACGCGACTGGAGTCCTTGCGCTTTCGGCCACGATTGCAAGATGGTGTGCCACAGGAGTCGGCGGCAACATTGATGTATCAATTGGCTGGAGACGTGCCGCGTTAGTCCTCAGCGTCTGCTTTGCCAATCCTCGCTCTGTTACATAAAAATACTATTGCCACGCGTCAAACCAGGGCAGCAAGTCAGTGGCGAGTGCGCTTTGTGACAAAAAAGTCTTTTTCCCGTCATTAATATTTAAAGTAATTGAGCCAGCTTGGCCGGCGAAGTGCATGTCTAATACGCACATGGGATTTCCGGTGTTGTATTCAGGCTCTGATGTTTTCTGCAGCCTAACTTGGCATTGTTTTCGACAGCTTGGTATTAATCTGTGCCTGCGCATTGTCTTTAGTGAATTATCGGGCTAGGATTCAATCAACTCTGTTAAAGCTTTGCGCAATAGTGGCCGACGCTATTAAGAGAGAATGTTAAGAAAAGCTGCTATTAGGCGGCGCTAAAATTCACCAGCAATTAGGGAGGAGCTCAGTTCTGGCTACGGCCACCCAAACAGACTTACTACAATTTAACTTTCGATTCATAAGGGGTTCCTTTGACTATGAGCGAAGTGAAACTTGTCAAGAATTCAATTGGCAGCGATACCTCCTCAAATCCAATTTTCTATGTACTCGATACTAATGTCTTAATTCACGATCCAACCTCGATACTCAATTTTGACGAACACCACGTAGTAATCCCCATCACGGTTCTCGAAGAACTCGACTCTCTCAAAAGCGGCCGTCAGGCCATCGCCGCAGATTGCCGGCAAGCAATACGCGAACTCGACAAACAACTCGGACGTGCCAGTCCAACCGATGTAGAAGATGGTGTTCCCATTCAGCGTGTGGACACCGGCAAGAACCTGGGCCACCTTTCCGTACTCATGACGGAAACCCCTGAAAATCTGGTCATGCTTCCCACCCACCTGAATGACAACAAAATTCTCAATGACACAGGTTTCCTGAAGCAACGCTTCCCGGATCGTCGCGTGGTGTTGGTGACCAAGGATATTAACGTCAGGCTCAAGGCTCGTGGCTGCGGCATTGAATCCCAGGATTACCACAGCGATCAGTTGCTCAGTGATATCGAGCATCTAAATACCGGCTACATGGAATTCACTGGCTCCTTCTGGGACCGCGTGGACAACGTGGAGACCACGCAGGATGAAGGCAGAACACTGCATGAAGTCGCCGCGGAGATTTTTGAGCAAGATGTCTATCCCAATCAGTTTGTCGTGGATGAGAAGGATTTTCTTGCCCGTATCGTCGCGGTCGACAATGGTCTGGTAACGCTGCTGCATTTGAACCGATCAACCCTGATGGATGCCGAAGTGTGGGGCTTGAAGCCACGCGATGTCTATCAGGCGATGGCGCTGAATCTGCTGATGGACCCGGAAGTACATCTGGTGAATCTCACGGGCTCGGCCGGTTCAGGCAAGACGATATTGGCATTGGCTGCAGCAATTGAGCAGACGGTGCCGAATAAACTCTACCGCCGCATCATTGTCACCCGCAGTACGCAGGGGCTGGATGAGGATATCGGTTTTCTTCCGGGTACTGAGGAAGAAAAAATGGAGCCCTGGTTAGGTGCTATTACCGATAATCTCGAAGCCTTGCATTGGGAAGACGAAAACTGCGGTAGCAGCGTTGAGTATGTGCTGAACAAAGTGCCGCTCATGTTCAAGTCACTGAACTATATACGCGGGCGTTCGTTTCAGAGCAGCCTGATTATCATAGATGAATCACAGAACCTGACGCCGCACCAGATCAAGACAATCGTCACGCGCGCGGGTAATGGCTCGAAAGTGATTTGTCTGGGCAACCTGGCACAGATTGATACGCCGTATCTGACGCCAATCAGTTCCGGGCTGACTTATCTGACAGAGCGCTTCAAGGGTTTCGACCAGGGTGGGAATATTCTCTTGCAAGGGGTGCCGCGGTCTGTACTGGCGGCCTTTGCAGAAGAAAACCTGTAAGTGCGTACCGGCAGGGTGGAATCCTGCCGGCAATACAATCAACTAGCCGTTGTTCGGGTCGCAAGACCCGGGCAGCAACGGCGAGCTACATTATTGCGCTGACGTTTAACTCGCTTCATCATCGTCAAACACATTCTGATTCATGGTTTGCGACGGGGTTTCATCGGTACAAGCCTTGCCAACACTGCGAGCAGGTACGCCTACCACTGTGGTATGCGGCTCGACATCTTTAAGTACGACACTACCAGCACCAATCTTCGCTCCTTCTCCGATAGTGATATTACCCAGCACTTTGGCGCCAGCGGCGATGAGCACACCTGATTTGATTTTCGGGTGGCGATCGCCTTGTTCGTTGCCAGTACCGCCCAGTGTGACCTGTTGCAGGATCGACACATTGTCATCAATAACCGTGGTCTCGCCAATGACAATGCCGGTGGCGTGGTCAAACATAATGCCTTTGCCCATTACGCAGGCAGGATGTATGTCGACGCCAAAGACTTCAGAATTACGGCTTTGAATAAACTGGGCAAGGTCACGGCGGCCATTTTTCCATAGGAAGTGGGCCAGACGGTGCACCTGAATGGATTGAAAGCCTTTCAAATAGAGAATGACAGGCAGATAGGTATTCGTGGCAGCATCGCGTTCGTAGACCGCTTTGAGATCCAGGATAGCCTCTTCAATCAGTGTCGGGGAACCCGCAAATGCCTGCTCGAATAGCTCACGTACAGTAACAGCCGGCATGACATCGTCGGTCAGCTTGTACGCCAGAATGAAACTCAGAGCCCCTTCGAGACTGTCGTGATTCAGGACACAGGCATACACATAGCTGGCGAGGAGAGGCTCCTGCTTAATAACTTCCTGGGCTTCGGTGCGCAGTGTTTGCCAGAGTTCGTTGGTCATAGGGTGTCCCTTTTGCGGTCCGTCAATGAAAGGCAGGGCCGATTATAAGTGGTCAAGTGCTGGTTACAAGCATAGGACCGGTTGCGTGGGGAAGTCTTTCGCTGGATTAACGATAAAACGGCGGCCGGTGGCCGGGCAGGGAGCTAGAAAGAGAGCTAAAGAGAGGCTTTGGAATCCTCAATAGCCCTCTCCATATGGTCTGCGCTGATGGTCAGATCGCCCTTGCCAAAGGCAGCCATCATCGCTTTGTTACATAGAATGTTGATAATTCGCGGTATGCCATTGCTGGCTTTGTGGGCCAGTTCAATCGCTTTTTTCTCGAACAATTGCGACCCGCTGTAACCAGCCCGCTGTAGACGATGTTGAATGTACGCCTCAGTACCATCACAGGTCAGTGCGGGCAAAGTGTAGGTATAGTTTATTTCGTCTCGCAAGTTGTGCAAAGTCGAGCTTTGCAGGAGCTCATCCAATTCCTGCTGGCCGAACAATATTACGTGGGCCGGTTTGCCGTTACTGGTATCTATCTGGGTAAGTAAATGGACGGCCTTCAGTGTCTCTTCCGGCATCGCTTGTGCTTCATCTATAAACAGCACAAAGCGCTTGCCACTGCTACTCAATTGAATCAGTCGTTCGGATATTAATTTCAACAATTCATAGTATTTGAGATCAGGGTTGTGCTCGATGCGTAGCTCTTCAGCGAGTGTGTGCATGATGCCTTCTTCGCTCAGTATGGGATGGGGGATAAAGGCGGTGACGAATTTATCCCGGTGAGCATCAAGCGCATTGAGTACTTTCCGGCACAGCATGGTTTTGCCGGTACCAACCTCGCCAGTAATTTTAACAAGCGTGCTGCGTTCCCTCAGTGCCGTGAGAATCACGGAAAAGGCTTCCTGATGACTCGTCATTTTGAGAAAGAATCTCGTATTCGGAGTCAGTGAGAACGGATGCTGTGCTAATCCAAATTGTTTAAGGTACATGCTTTTTTGTGGGCTGATTTGGGTATTTTCATGCCTGATGCCGTAAGAGCAAACAGGAATTGATACCTTGCTCAGCTAATAGCTGCCTTTTTGAGAATAGTTTTGGTTTTTTCCAGCTCGGTTTCCAATGAACGTCGTGTCTCTGGCTCAATTGAAGGGTTGGACAATACAAAGTAAGCGGTACGAACTACCTCGCGCCAACGCGGTATCTTCGGTAGTTGCTCGATACGCAGGTAGCGATCAAAGGTCCGTGTGCGCAGACGACCATCATCGATGCTAACCGCCCAAATATTGCTTTCCTCGGCCAATTCGATTTTCGATTTTTGCGTTGTGACTTCCCAGGTGTGCAAAGCTGATCGCATCAAGGTCACCAATTGCTGTCGATACTCGCTTTCGCTACTGACGCTAGGCAATGTGTCATCAATAAATTCGACAAGATCTTCGATGCCTGCGAGCCGGTCGAGCAAGCCAGGATAGTCAGCTAATTCGCCAGGTGTCATTACATTCAGACGCGTGCCGATGCGGCGAATATTCTGTTGTGCCTGACCCAGAAAGCTTACCAATTCCACCGTATCCTGCGCGACTTTTCCTGCAGTGGCCTTGGTCAAAGGCTCAGTATCCTCAAGGAATAACACACCTGTTCCTTCGTCGCTACCGAACAGATTGAGTTTGGCTTTGAAGGGGATGCGCTTGGCCGAGGGCTTGTCGCCATTCTTAAAGGGGTAGACCACCTCGATATTCAAGCTCAGGGAGACAGAGTCGCCTTCGTCGGCGTCCTCCTGGCTAATATTCTCGCCTTCTTCCCAGCGTTGCAGTATCTCGCGAACTTCCTGGTTGATTGGTGCATCAGACAATACTGATTGCAGGTCACAATTCACGACACTGGCGCGTTCGGTGCCGAGCAGATCTGCAGCGCGTTGATTGATACTGAATATTTTGCCGGGTAGTTCAAAGGCAATAAAGCCAGCCTGAATTGTTTCCAGTACCTGCTGCAGGCGCAACCGTGAACTGCGTAACTCGCGGTCAGCCTCAGCATAAGACTCGATCTGGGTACGCAGCTTGACGTTGTCTTCATTAACCTGATGCAGCATGCTCAGGCGAAGTTGGTTTTCGACCCGCGAGCGCAGCTCTTCATTGTGGAAGGGCTTGGCCAGGTAATCATTGGCGCCGGTCTGGAAGCCCTGCGCGAGGTCTTCGAGATGGTTCTTCGCAGTCACGAGGATAATAGGCAACTGGATCTGGTTGTATTTCTGACGCAGCTTTTGGCAAACATCATAGCCATTGAGGCCCGGCATCATCAGGTCGAGTAGCACCAGGTCGGGCTTGTTTTCGTCGATCTCAGTCAAGGCATCAAGACCGTTAGAGCACTTGATGATATTGTAATCTTCCAGCTGCTGGCCCATCACTACACGATTGATTTCATCATCGTCGACAATAAGAATGGTAGTTTCCTGATTGCTGCGTAATTTCGGAAAATCTTCAAGTTTATTGGCATCGACGAGGAAGTCAGCCCGGCGAATCATCTGCTTGTGAATGCCGGGTGACTTGATGGCGCGGGTTTGGTCCAGAGACACGCGCAAGTCGAAACTGAATGTGGAACCCAGATCCAGCTCACTCTCAATGCGCATTTTACTGCGATGCATCTCGACCATGCGCTTGGCCAGTGGCAAACCGAGGCCAATGCCGCTGGCATTCATCTGCTGTGATGGCAGTTTCTCAAAGGTCTTGAAGATCGTGTCGTGGTCAGTTTTATGAATACCAATGCCCGTGTCTTTGACTTTGACAGTCACGTTGTAGTCGGAAGTAAGATCGGCAGAAATCACGACCTCACCTGAATACGTAAACTTGATGGCATTGGATGTCAGGTTCACCAGAATTTGTTGTAGACGATCTTCGTCACCGGCAACCATTGGCAGGTCCGGGTCTACCTCGGCGCGGAGCTCAAGTCGCTTATCGCCCACCAGAGGTTTGCAAATGGCTATTACCAGCGTGATGACGCTATTGAGATCCACGGGCTTGAACTTCACATACGTGGCATCGTCCTTGGCGCTGGAGAAATCCAGCAGGTCATTCACCAGCTTGGTGAGGCGGTCACCGCTGGCGCGAATCAGTTCAAGATTCTTGGTAATCAAGGCTGTGTCTTGTTTGTCGTGGTCAAACTCGTTGAGAGCAATTTCAGCCAGACCGTTAATACCATACAGTGGCGTGCGTAACTCGTGGGAAACATTGGCCAGCAAGTCGTCCTTGATTTGCTCGGAGCGCACGAGATTACTAATCGCCATATGTTGCGCGTCTTCTTTTTCCTGCTTTATCTGGTTGTAGCGGAACGCAAGACTGAATGACATAAAGACAGCTTGCAGGATTAGCGCGACATCATAAGCGTTGCGCGTAAATGCAGTGTTGGGGAATGCCGGCCAGACCTGCACCAATAGCAGGATGATGACGCCGAACAGAAATGTTCCCATGCCTACCAGGTGAACTGCAGCGGTGACGTCGCCGCGGCGCATGGCATCCATGTTGGTGTAAAAGGCTAGCGGTATGGTGGCAACGGTAAACAGGATGAATACGAATTGCGATATTTTCTCGCTGGGCAGGAAGGACAGCACGAAGACCAACCCGAAACCGCCCAGACAGATAAGCACAGCCCGGTCCAGCTTGAGATTGTGTTCCCAGATACGCAGCAAGGCGCGTTGAAATAGCAGTGCGGTAATGGCCATGAGCGGATAGATAAGGCGCTCGGCAATATCGACAATAAGCGAACTCGAGTGAATCTGTTCCAGCAGATAACGCAAGTGCTTGGAATCCAGCACAATAAAACAGGCCTGTGTGACGATCATCAGTACGTAATAGATATAGCTGGATTCCCGTATCGACACGAACAGAAACAGGTTGTAGATAGCCATCGCCAGCAAGATGCCATACTGCAAGCCGAGCAGGGTGTTGGAGACCACAGTCTGGCTTTGAAATTCGCCATCATCCCAGAGTGTTATGGGCAGACGTAATGGCCGGGCGCTGGATACGCGCATATAAAATTGATTGCCAGAGTCGGCTTCCATGGCCAATGACAAACCGCGTGCCAAAGTCTTGATCTCAGCGTCACTGGTCAGCGACCCCATGGTGTACATAGTGACCACAGAGCCGTTGCTGTCGACCTCGAACAACTGCAACCCGTCGCGGACGATACCGCCAACAATCTTGGGGGGGCCAAATTCCAGAACCTTGCGGGAGTCAGCAGCTGCCGACCAGTCGAAGGAGAAACGAATCCAATAAACTGAGCTGGTCAAGCCGAAATTAATGATGTCATTGCGATTGGCGATGAAATTCACGGCAAAACCGGGGTCGGTGACATCATCGATAGTGAGCATCTGGGAGGTGTCTTCGTAGTACTCGGCAAACGCCGCCACCGCCTGACGCTCTGCATCAGGATCAACTTGCAGCGGCTGGCTCAGTGCCATGGGTGTCCACAGCAAGCACGCGAAAGCGAGCAGTAGTAAATTAGACGAGGTTGATAATTTCACGATGCGTTTTTGCTTGCAGCTTTTGGGACTCGGGAATGGCCAGGTGGCGGAAAAATCTGCTATCGCTGAATTCTAGCCTGTCACTACTGCCATCACAATTGCCGAAGCTCAAATTACCCTCTATAAATGTGTTTTCTATCAGATGCTTGCCGTATTTTCTTCAACCGATACGTTGGCCAACACTGTATATTCGCAGCAAATGCGATTACCATCTTGTGTATATCGACTGACTTTGCGCTGCCTCGACTTTTCCGGGAGTAAAATTGCTTAATAAACTCACACTGTTTGCCGTATTCTCCGCGCTCTGGCCAGGAGTCAACGCACAGGAGCGTGATCAGTTTCAATACTGGCTGGAGATGGCCGCTGCGGACCAGTCCTATGCCGATCGCTCGCTGGAAGTGGGGCGCAACAGGGCCTTTTTGGAGTTCCTGGGCGCCGGCTCAGTGGTGTTTCGCGACGGCCCCGTCGATGCGCTGGCATTGTATTCCTCGCCAGATTTCGAAGGCCGGGATTTAAGCTGGGAATCTCACTACATCGATGTGTCGCGTGATGGCGATCTGGGTCTGACGGCGGGGCCCTATGCGTTGATCGACCCTTCCGGTGATGAAGGGCAGTATACCTTTGGTCATCTGATATCAATCTGGGTCAAACACGGCGACAGCTGGGATTTAATGGCCGACATGGGTCCCGCCATTCCGGGTTTTCTCAGTATGGAAGTGGAGCCCAATTTTGAAGACACCCGGCCCGTATTGGAAGAAACCGCGCATCCGGTCATGGTATCGAGCAACACGATGCAAGGACTGATCGACGCCGATGACTTGTTCGGTCGCAGTGTGAACTTTCGTGGCGGACAACGCGCACTGCTGCGTTACGGTATGGAAAATTCCAGAGTCTATTTGCCAGGCATGGCACCTGCGGTCGGTGTGGATGCGGCTAGTTCAGTCTATGGTGCATTTTTAGACAATCAGCTGTCTACGACCAACCCCATCAGCAACAACTACATGGGTGGTTATCTCTCGTCATCGAAAGAAATGGGCTATACCTATGGCACCATGACAGCCAATACAGACGAGGCCAGCTCAGGCTTCCGCACCAATTATCTGCGACTGTGGCGATACACCATTGATAACGAGTGGCGTATTGCAGTCGAAGTACTTAATCCTATCGAGTAACCTGCCGGCCACATTCAGTTGGCAATGCTAATAGTCCGTACTGGCAAGCGATAGACAGCTCCCTGATTATTACGCACGACTATAGTCATGTCATAACTGCCATTGCTGTATTGACGACTGTCCAGTTCGGTATGGAAACCCAGGTTTGGCGCATTTGGGTCCGCTTGTGCCGATTCTGCATTAACAACATCAGGACGTGGGTTGCCATACTCTGTTTCCTGCACGAGCTCACCATCGAGTAGGACGCTCACTGATGCGACGCCAACTTCTTCGCTAATCGCCCAGCCGGCAATTACAAATTGCCCGCTTACTTCGGCATGCTCTGCCGGCAGATCCAGCCAGGCCCGCATTGGCCGGGGGCAGGGGCTGGCAGGAGCTTCTCGGGGTGGATTGTCCAAGCCTTGAAATTGATAAAAGCTGAAGGTTTTGTCACCGGCAAACAGGTTGAGAGTATCCAGGGCAATGATGTGTTGGGCACGATGACAAAGCCTGTCGATGATCTCGGCTTTTTCGCCCACCGTGATTGTGCTGTCCTCGCTAATAAACAGACCATTACTAATGTCATTGGCCGGCAAAGCGCTGCCATCCTTGCCCCACAAGCGTAGTTGCGTAATACGGCCATCACGCACTGCTTTATCCTGATCCAGTGTGTAGGCATGGCTGGTCAGGCCAGCGAATTCCAATTGTGCGGCAGTGTAATAGTTGTCTGTAATGATGACCGGGTCATTTGCGGCGAAGGAAGACGCCAACAGGTTCTCAGTATGCCGTGTAAACTGCTGCCAGCCCGCCATCTTGTTGGATAGCACGCCGGTACCGATGAGCGTTTGTAAAGGCTGCTGAAAAGCCTGGCTACCCACGCCAAGGAGCGCCAGCAGGGTGCCGATAAAACCGATACAAGGGATGGCAAAGATGATGCGATCGGCAATTGTCTTGGTCCAGCGCTCGGCAAACCACTGCCACAGACTGCGCAGTGCTTCAGGTAGATAGACCAGCAAGGGGAAATAGCCGGACAACGGCCAGTGAATACTGGTGCTGTCGGCATCGCTCCATGGTGCCAGCACCAGATAGACACTGATATTGACCAATGCGAAGGCCAGCAGCAAAGCCGGACCGCGTTCGCCATTACGGGTCCGACGCCACAGTTGCCAGGCGGTAAAAACCAGTGCGGCGTAGAGTGGTGGTGTGACGAGGCCAGCTTGCTTGAACACATGGAGCAGACCAGCGGGCTGGAATTGCCAGGGGTGGCGTTCGACCAGATAGAAACTGGCACTGCTCAATTGATTGCTCAGATTGAACCACAGCACCGGTATCAGGCCGATACTGGCAATGCCTATGGCGACCCAGAATCTCGGATTTCGCCACTGTTCACGTGCGCCGGGAAAGCAGATCAGGAACAGTATGGCGGCAGCGGGGTAGAGCAGGAAACGGTAATGGGTACTCAGGCCCAGCGCAGTGACGACACCGGTTGCCAGCCAGAAGCGCCAATGATTGCGACGCAGCGCGCGTTCGAAACTGCCAATAGCCAGTAGCCCGAAGACGATAAGAGGGACATCGGGCACGGCAAGCAGGCCCAGAAAACCGCCCAGTGGCAAACACAAGGCCAGTCCGGCAGATTCCAGCGCCATGCGATGATTAGTAAGTGGTCGGGCGAGCCAGTAGACAAGTACAGGAATACAACTGCCTAGCAAGAGGAAAGGCAGGCGAACGAAAAATGCTTCACCGGGTAACAGACTGCTGACGGCCCCGGCGAGCAGCGCAGTCATAAATGGCAGATCACTGTAAGCCAGAGCAGGGTGGTTGGACGCCAGCCAGTAGAAGATCTCATCACTGTACAGATCAAGCGCCGCGGCCAGCGAGAATTTCAGTAGTAAGACCAGCAAGAAGGCCAGCCCGATCCACTTCAACGCAGGAGCAGTGGATTCCTGATTAAAGTGTTCGTGCAAGTTGTACTCCGCTTAGAGTTGCACCGCCGGAATCATGTTCTTGGGAACCATGTGCGACGACAGACGCTTAAGATTCATGATGAAAACAATCAGAATCGTGAGCATAGCGGTAATCCACAGGCTGGAAAACAGTGGATCGACAGTAAATGTGCCAATCTGGTAGATCACGGTTGCTGTGATGTAGGCCAGGCCGGTGCACCACGAGAAAACCAGCAAGGTCCATTTCCAGCCCGCTTCCTTGTTTACCGCGCCCAGCACCGCCACGCAAGGAGCGTAGAGAAGTACAAACACCAGATAACAGAAGGCCGCGAAAGGGCCGCTGAACAAGCTGGCCATATTGGTCAGCATTGAACTGCTGACTTCCTGATCGGCAGCCACAGCCTCGACGTCCGAGACATCACCGATGGATATGCCCAGTGGGTCGGTCAGGGCATCGGTCAATGCCAGTACTTCGGCGCCAATACTGGCGAATGCTTCGCCGGCGGCCGCGAAAATATCCGGCGGGCCATCACCGGCGCTGCCGGCATCGGGTGAGCTGTAGAGCGCATCCAGTGTGCCAACAATGGCTTCTTTGGCAAACATGCCGGTAAACAGTCCGACGGTGGCAGGCCAGTTGTCTTCTTCGATACCCAATGGCGCGAAGGCCGGAGTAATGCTGCGGCCAATAGAGCTCAGGACGGAGTTCTCGGAGTCTTCGTTTCCAAAGCTGCCATCAGTGCCGATGGAATTCAAAAAGCTCAGGGCAATGACGACGATGACAATGGTTTTACCGGCGCGAAGAATAAAGCCTTTGAGTCGGAACCAGGTCGTGATGAGGATATTGCGAGCAATAGGCACGTGATAGGCCGGCATTTCCTGAAACGAGGGTGTGATCTCGCCGGTGAACAATTGCTTGCGGAAAATCCAGCCTGTGAACACTGCCAGCCCAATGCCGAGCAAGTACAGGAAAAACACAATGTTCTGGCCAGCCTGCTGGAAGAATGCCGCTGCGAACAGGGCATAGACAGTCAGACGGGCGCCGCAACTCATGAACGGGGCCATGGCAATAGTCATCAAACGATCGCTGTCGCGGCCCAGGGTGCGGGCCGCCATGACTGCCGGTACGTTACAGCCAAAACCCACAATGAGTGGCACGAAGGCATTGCCGGGCAAGCCAATGCCGGACATTAACCTGTCGATGACAAACGCCGCGCGCGACATGTAGCCAGAGTCTTCCAGGAAAGACAGGCTCAGATAGAGAAAAGCGATGACAGGGATGAAGGTGGCAACCAGTGTGATGCCGCCGCCGACGCCTTGCGCGAGCAGGGTAATAATCACATCCGGCATGGCTATTTGTTCGAGAGCCCAGGTTGTGCCATCGACCAGTACGGCAGCAAAAAGAATGTCGAAGAAATCGATAAACACAGCACCGACATTCACCGCGAACGTGAACATCAGATAAATCATCAAGAGAAAGATCGGGACACCCAGCCAGCGATTGAGCACGACATTGTCGATACGCTCGGAAAGGCTGTGATGCGTGGGTGAGACTTCCATCACGCCGTTCAGCAGTTGTTTGGATTGATGATAGCGGCGCAGGATCTTGTCTTTGTGTTGTTCATCTCCGCTCGCGGTAATATTCGCTCGGCCACTGTCCGGGTTATTCAGTACTGCGGGAATCGCTTGCTGCAATTCGGCAATGCCCTGACGGCGTGATGCCACCATGGCGATGACAGGGATGCCTAACTGCGCGGCCAGTTTCTCAGGATTGACTTCGATGCCACTTTGTTTGGCCACATCCAGCATGTTCATGACCACCACAACCGGAGTGTCCGATTCCAGTAGCTGTTGGGTCAGGACCAGATTGCGTTCCAGGTTCGTGGCATCAACGATATTGACAATCAGGTCGCTGTGGCGTTGCTCCAGATAGTCGCGGGCGATCTTTTCGTCCAGGCCTGAATATTCCTATTCCAGAGAATAGACACCTGGAAGGTCGACGATCTCCAGTTCGGCATCGCCGAATTTGGCAAAACCGAATTTCTTTTCCACGGTGACGCCGGGCCAGTTACCAACTTTCTGGTTGGCGCCGGTCAACAAATTAAACAGGGTTGTCTTGCCGCAGTTGGGGTTACCGATTAACGCTATTTTCTGCACGACTTATTGGGTCTCCACCAGGATGATTTCAGCCTCTGCTTTGCGAATACTAATATAGCTGCCACTGACTTTGACCTGCATAGGGTCACCCAGTGGTGCGAAACGCAGTACTTCCAGCGCTGAGCCGGGGATGACGCCAAGGGCGAACAACCGGCTGCGCATTTCTGCAGGTTCAGTGGCGACATCAAGGACAATGCAGCGTTCGCCACGCTTGATATCGGCCAGAGACGTTTGATTCATCGTTGGAACTTCTCTATGAATTTCAGTGAGTTAAATTAATTGCAAGTTGCTTTAATTAGGTGGCTACGTTAACAGATGTGAATCTTGTTGACAATCATTCTCATTTACATTTAAATACACACTCAGCAACGGGAAACCACCATGTACGTTTGTATTTGCCGCCAGATAACTGACAATCAGATTCGTGACTTGTGCCGCAATGGCGCCAGCAGCCTGACTGATGTTCGCGCCCAAAGTGGTGTTGCCAGTGAGTGTGGCAAGTGCGGCAAACTAGCGCAAACTATCGTGAAAGAGTTCGCCAAGTCTACCCAGTTCGTCAACGCTGGCTAGCTCTTCAGCTGTAGTTTCGTCTGGATACCCCTGGATGTCTCCAAGCGGCCTGATTCAGGCACACTTCTCCCAAAGCCATCTCTTCAGTTACTCCTTCCTATTGCAGCAGTAACTTGCCCTCCGGTTCCTATAATCCGCGGTGCAGTCAATCCTGTGCCTGACAAATGCCGGTTATCGTCCTGATTTAAGGCACAATTTCGCCTTTTTCAGTAGATGTAAATACGATTGCTTCTCATTTAAATTTCAATTTAATCAATAACTTACGTCACTTTTTTTGACATCTGGCGGCGCGCATTAGATACTGCGCGCAAATCAACTAGGAGGACCTTTCCATGCAATCGGATGCCACTGTTATCAAACACCTGAATCAGGCTCTGGGCAACGAGTTAGTCGCAATCAATCAGTACTTTTTGCACTCGCGCATGTATGAAGATTGGGGGCTGGCGAAGCTGGCCGCCAAGGAATATGAAGAATCCATCGACGAGATGAAGCATGCTGATGAGCTGACCAAGCGGATTCTTATGCTCAATGGTCTGCCCAACCTGCAAAAGCTCGGCAAGCTGCTCATTGGTGAGAACACCAAGGAAATGCTCGAGTGCGATTTGAAACTCGAACTCGTGGCCTGTCCCGACCTCAAGGAAGGGATCGCCTATTGTGAGTCTGTTGGTGACTATGTAAGTCGCGATTTGCTCACCCGCATTCTTGATAGTGAAGAAGAGCACGTTGACTGGTTGGAAACGCAACTGTCGCTGATCGAGAAAGTCGGTATTGAGAACTATTTGCAATCTCAGATGTAAGATTATCCCGCACATTCTGTTACCGGCCACCAGCCCTGAGCTGGCTGGCCGGAGCAGCACTTCTTCGTGCTTGGCCCAAGCCATTCCAATTACTCCGGGTTCATGTTCCAATGATTAAAAAACAGCCTTACCCAACGGGCAATGTTTTATGCATGCATGTATTGACCTCGGCTCTAACAGTTTTCACCTGCTCATCGGCGAGTGGAATAATGGCAAGATTAAGATAATTGAGCGCCTGAGTGAAAAGGTGCAATTGGGCGAAAATGTTCGCGCCAACGGTATTATTTCCCCTGCAGCGTTCACGCGTGGCTTGAGTTGCTTACACAGATTCAAGGCGCTCATGCAGGCCTATCCCCTGGAGCAGTACTGGGCTCTTGGTACCAACACTTTCCGAGTTACAGCAAACGCCAACGACTTTCTTGCCGCAGCCACCGATATCGGTATTGATATTTCTATCATCTCCGGTGTTCAGGAAGCCGTGCTCATTTATGCAGGTGTAATAACTTCGTTACCTGAATCTGATGCGCGTCGCCTTGTGATCGATGTTGGTGGGGGTAGTACCGAAGTCATAGTTGGTCGCGGTCACGAGCGCTTTTTTACTGAATCATTACCCATTGGGAGTGTCGCCTGGCGCGATCGTTTCTTTGCTGATTGCGAAAAGAAAAAGTCAGCATTAAAAGAGCAGTTGGAATTAGGCTTACAAGCATCGAAAGAGTTGTTTGATAAAGTGGGGCCAGGTATCACTAAAATAGGTTGGGATGAGGCTTATGCCTCATCGGGCACGATGAAGATGCTGGCCAATATTTGCACCGAGCACGGGTATGGTGAAGGAGTCATAAGTCGTCAGGCACTTACCGAGCTCAAGTCAACACTGGTCAGTGCTATTGCCAAAGACAAATTACTGCCTGGGCTAAAAGAAAGCCGCCGTGATTTGCTGCTACCGGGTTGGTGTGTGCTGCTAGGCTTGATGGAAAGTTACGACGTGGATGAAATCCAATTCAGTGCCACGGCCCTGCGTGAGGGAATGCTGGATTTCATGGTCAAGAATGCCAAGACCATGGCTGCCATGCAGGAAAGCGATTTGCCCGACGTCGTCAGCGCCAAAGACTAGGCCTGGCAAAGACTATTCAGCAGGCGTAATTGCACGCCAATACAATCATCCACACCGTCAGTTTCACTCTTGTTTTTACGGCGCTCTGTGTATTCACCATCGGCGCCAAGATCCCAACTCTGGCACTGATCTTCCAAATGCATCTCCATCTCTTCCATGATCCGGCTGGCGAGTTTCTTCTTGATAATCGGAAAGCATACCTCGATACGATGGGACAAATTGCGCTCCATCCAGTCTGCACTTGAGCAATAGACTTGCTGCGAGTTGTTGAGGAAAAAATACACGCGAGAATGCTCGAGAAAGCGTCCGATAGTCGAGATCACACGAATGTTGTCGCTGACATTGGGGATGCCTGGCTTCAGACAGCAGATACCGCGTACGATCAGATCGATCTGGACACCGGCTTGCGAGGCAGCATAGAGCGCCTTGATAACAACGGGGTCAGTCAGCGAGTTAATCTTGGCAATAATTCGCGCTGGCTGGCCGGACAGGGCAGCACTGGCCTCGGCATCAATCATCTTCAGTAAGGCTTTGCGTAATTTAAACGGCGCGTGGATAATTCCCTTGGGGTGAATCTTTTTGCCCATGCCGGTGATTTGCTGAAACACTTTGTGAACATCCTGACAGACAGTTGCATCGGCGGTCAGCAAACTGTAGTCAGTGTAGAGCAGCGAGTTCTTGCGGTGATAGTTACCGGTACCCAAATGGGCATAGCGACGTAATTTGTTATCGACCCGGCGTACGAAGAGCAACATTTTTGCGTGGGTCTTGTAACCCATGATGCCATAGACAACCACAGCGCCGGCTTCCTGCAAGATGCTGGCAAAGCGGATGTTCTCTTCTTCATCAAAGCGAGCTCGCAATTCAATGACGACAGTCACTTCCTTGCCGTTGCGCGCTGCCTCAGATAAGGCTTCCACCAACTCTGATGATTCGTTGGTACGGTACAGTGTCTGTTTAATTGATAAAACACTGGGGTCTTTGGCGGCCTGACGTACCCAGTCGATAATAGGCAGGAATGATTCATAGGGGTGAAGGAGAAGGTGATCTTCCTTGTCCACTGCCGCAAAGATATCGCTGTTTATCTCCAGAACACTGGGTGTGCCTGGTGTGAATTTGGGGTACTTGAGCTTCGGGCGATCCAGCATGCCCATGACGGCATTCATGCGCTGCAGATTGACGGGGCCGTCCAGGCGAAACAGTTCTTCTTCGGTCAGGTTGAACTTGTCCAGCAGGAAATTGGTCAACTCATCCGGGCAATCCTTGCCAACTTCAAGTTTGGTGGCGGCACCAAAGCGGCGGCTGTGCAATTCACCGCGCAAAGCCATGGCGTAGTCCTGACCTTCGACTTCGGACATTTCCAGGTCCGAATTTCGTGTGACGCGGAACTGGTGACACTCAGTGACATTCATGCCCGGGAAAAACTCTTCGACAAAGGCATGAATAATCGATGACAAGAAGATGAAATTGTCGCCTTCACCGGCGATGTCCGATGGTACTTTGATCAAGCGCGGTAATGAGCGTGGCGCAGGAACAATCGCCAGGCCGCTTTCACGACCAAAAGCATCTTTGCCATCGAGTGACAGGATGAAATTGAGGCTCTTGTTGACCAGCCTTGGAAACGGGTGGGCCGGATCGAGACCGAGCGGGCTGACAACGGGAAGAACTTCTTCCTGAAAATATTCCCGGGTCCAGTTCAGTAAATCTTCGCCCCATTCATGGCGCGGAATAAAGTGGATAGCTTCCTTGGCCATAGAAGGGAACAGGTCTTCATTGAGAATGCGATACTGCTCAGTCAGCAAGTCACGCACTTGCTGATGAATGATCTTGAGAACCTGATCCGGATACTGACCATCGGCCTCAGGGCGCTGACGACCAAAATCCAGCTGCTTCTTGAGACCGGATACGCGAATCTCGTAAAACTCATCAAGATTGGAACTGAAGATAAGCAGAAAACTGAGACGCTCGAGCAGCGGATGCGATTGGTTCTTGGCTTGTTCCAGAACCCGGGCATTGAACTTCAGATAGCTGAGCTCACGATTTTCATAATAATCGCTGTTGGACAGATCCAGTTCCTCGGGTGCGACGCTAGTGCCCACCGGTGTGCGCGAGGAATTATCCACCACTACTTGCAGTTCTTTCTTGGACGCAGTTCTTGCCATCTCGGTAATCAGCCTGAATATCAGTTGTTAGATACTTGAGTAACCAGTCAGTTGAGCAAACAGGGCGCCGCAGGGCAGCGCAGAGTTGCTCGTAACCGGAATTGCTTGTTTAAAATTTGCCCAGTGCGGTGGCCAGTTTGGCAGGACGCCGAAACAGCACCGCTCTCCACCACGAGAAGTCTAGCATAGCTCTTGTCAGAGAACGGGTTTCGCGTTGAATTTTAAGCGTTTTCACGTAATTGTAATATTTCTGTCACAATGCATCCCTATAGTGGGGCCCATAAAAGCAGATGCTGAAATCAATCAGTAAAACCCATTTTCAGAACCATGCCCTCCAGGAGGTTTACGCAATGCTGCTGAGCACCATGCGCCGAACATTGACCGCTCTTGCTGTCCTGTCAATTGCAACATTCCAATCAGTTACTCTGGCAGCAGATATTGACCCCAGCATTCCCGAATATCAGCGTACCAGCGGTGTATCGGGTAATCTGTCCAGTGTCGGTTCCGACACCTTGGCCAATCTGATGACACTGTGGGCGGAAGACTTCAAACGCATCTATCCGAACGTCAATATTCAGATTCAGGCGGCGGGTTCGTCAACAGCGCCACCGGCATTGAGTGAGCGTACTGCTAACTTCGGCCCGATGAGCCGGGAAATGAAAGACAACGAGATCCAGGCATTCGAATCCCGTTTTGGCTACAAGCCCACGGCGATCCCGGTGGCCATTGATGCGCTGGCGGTCTATGTACACAAAGACAATCCTCTTGCAGGGCTGACTATTGAGCAGGTAGATTCCATTTTTTCTTCCAATCAGCGTTGCGGTGCTGCCGCGTCGGTCAATCGTTGGGGGCAACTCGACATGAGTGGGCCGTGGGAACAGCGTGATATTCAGCTGTTTGGCCGCAACTCGGTATCGGGTACGTACGGCTACTTCAAGGATTCAGCGTTGTGTGGCGGTGATTTTAAAAACAGTGTGAATGAGCAGCCTGGGTCAGCTTCTGTGGTGCAGTCGGTCAGTACTTCGATCAATGGTATTGGTTATTCGGGCATCGGTTATCGCACATCCAGCGTGCGTTCAGTGCCAATCGCACGTAACGCGGGAAGTGAGTACTTCGATGCTACCCCCGACAATTCGGTGGCAGGTAACTATCCGCTGGCGCGTTTTCTTTATGTGTATGTGAATAAAGCGCCGAATACGGATTTGTCGCCGCTGGAGAGTGAGTTCGTGAAACTGATTATGTCGCAAACGGGTCAGGAAATTGTGCTCAAAGACGGTTATATCCCGCTGCCGGGCCGCGTTGTCAGCGCCACCTTGCAAAATCTGGGGCTTTGATAAAGTAAGCAACTTTCTGTAACTCCCTGTTATTGAGTTGAAAATTTGAGGTCCAATCCTGTTGCCGGATTGGACCTCTTCACTATGTGAGATTGAGTAGGGCAGTCGAGTGACTAGCCAGTCTTAACTGGCTATACTTCCTCGCCTTCACAAGCTGGTTAGATAATGTCTTCATCAAGCACCGAGCACAGTTCCGATTCTTCACCCGACGTGCCCGAGCCGCAGCATGAGCGGATTGATTTGAGTTCCGACAAGATGCGTCTGCGGCGCAAGTTCCGGCACTTCACTGACAAGCTGGCCAAGGTGCTTATCGCAATTGGTGGCATTGGCGTCATCGTTGCCATCCTGCTTATCTTTCTTTATCTGTTTTATGAAGTCGTACCGCTGTTTCGCTCAGCCGAGATAAACGAAGTCGCGGAGTATGATTCTCCTTCGGGCGGTCAATCGCCGCCTCTGCATATTGCCGTCGAAGAGCAGGCCGAAATTTCCATGCGATTATCGCAGGCCGGGGTTGCCAGTTTCTACGGTTTGAGTGACGGGCAGCTGTTGTCGGAATTGCCTGTCTCACTGCCACCGGCCACGACGGTGACAGCCTTTGCGCTGGACTCGGAGGAAAGCGGTGTGTTCGCGCTTGGTCTGAATACCGGCCAGGTGATTGTTGCGCAATATGGTTATCAGACGACATTTGCTCAGGAAGACAATCGCCGCATTCTTACGCCCCAGCTTGAATATCCTTACGGTGAGGAGCCTTTTCAGGCGGCGACTGATCAATCCGTGGCCAGCCTGGCGATCAATATCAACGGCGACAACTTGTTAATTACCGCGACCGATAGCAGTGAGACATTGAATCTCATGCGCATCAGCAAACAAACAGGGTTATTTGCCGCCTTCGATCTGGGCGGTGGCAGTGCAGCTGTCGATGTCGTACGCGCCGCGCGAACATACAGTGTGCCCGGCGTCAGCCGCATGTTGATCGGTGGTGATCAGCGCTGGCTCTATTTGTTATCGGCCAATGGCCTGGCGCGCCTGCTTGACATCAATGGGGCCATGCGCGGTGATGCGCTGGATTTCAGTGCGGAAGTCTTTGTCACAGGAGGTGGTGCCAGATTAAGTGATGTCACTCTGTTGCTTGGCGGTATCTCTGTCTTGGTGGCCGATAACCGTGGCGGCCTTGCACAGTGGTTTGTGGTGCGCGGGGAAGAGGGCGTTACTCTAGAGCAGATCAGGCGCTTTGAACCACTCAGTGCCGGAATAGTCGCGATCACCTCTGAGCAGCGCCGCAAGAATTTTGTCGCCGTAGACCAGTTGGGTAATGTGGCTATCTACAATACGACAGCCGCCCGCGAAGTGTTCCGTGCCAATTTACTGAATGCAGGTGCGCGCTCTCTGGCTATTTCGCCGCGCGGCGATGCCTTGATTATTGAAACCGACAATGGCGCGCAACAGGTCTGGCATGTAGAGAACGAACATCCGGAAGTGTCCTGGTCGGCCTTGTGGAATGAAGTCTGGTACGAAGGTTACCCTGAGCCTGATTTTATCTGGCAGTCCTCAGCCTCGAGTAATGACTTTGAGCCCAAATACTCTCTTGTACCATTGTCCTTCGGCACACTGAAAGCAGCTTTCTACGCCATGCTGCTGGCAGCACCGTTGGCCATCTGCGGGGCTATCTTTACCGGCTACTTCATGGCGCCGGCGATGCGTCGCAAAGTGAAGCCGCTTATTGAATTGATGGAAGCCTTGCCAACTGTGGTATTGGGGTTTCTGGCCGGGCTTTGGCTGGCGCCTTTCGTGGAAATGAACTTGCTGGGCATCTTCAGCATTCTGGTTGTGTTGCCATTGAGTATTCTGCTCGCCAGTTTTGTCTGGTCGCAGCTGCCGCGTGCCATTCGCCATTCTGTACCGGATGGTTGGGAAGCGGGGCTGTTGATTCCGGTTATTCTTGTCTTTGGCTATTTGTCGTTTGTACTAGCCACGCCAATGGAAGCGGCATTTTTCGGCGGCGACATGCGTGCATGGATAACGACTGAGCTGGGCATCACTTACGATCAGCGCAACGCGCTCGTCGTCGGTTTCGCCATGGGCTTTGCCGTCATTCCAACGATTTTCTCAATCGCGGAAGATGCAATTTTTACCGTGCCGAAACAACTGACTTATGGGTCTTTGGCGCTAGGCGCAACTCCGTGGCAAAGCTTGTACCGTGTCGTGCTGCCAACGGCTAGTCCGGGTATTTTCAGCGGGCTTATGATCGGTATGGGTCGCGCTGTCGGTGAGACCATGATCGTTCTGATGGCGACGGGTAACACGCCCATCATGGATATCAATATTTTTGAAGGCATGCGCACGCTGGCTGCCAACATCGCGGTTGAGATTCCTGAATCCGAAGTAGATAGCACGCACTACCGCATCTTGTTCCTCGCGGCTCTGGTGCTGTTCATGTTTACGTTTGTTGTTAACACCATTGCTGAAATAGTTCGGCAACGACTGCGCTCGAAGTACAGCACTATATGAAAACCGAATTTAACAATTGGTTGCGTAAGGGCACGCCCTGGATCTGGATCAATGCCGGTGCGGTGGCTATCAGCATCGTCATGGTTATCGGTTTGCTCATGTTGTTGGCCGTGCGTGGTATTAACCATTTCTGGCCCAAAGACGTTTTGCAGGCCACCTACACTCAGCCGGTGAACGGTGGCGAACCTGTTTCAACACAAATCGTTGGCGAGTTTGTCGAGAGCGAACAGATATCTGTTGGTCAGATCGTCTCCTCGGGTATTCCGGTCGATGAATCGCAGGATTTTTATCAGCGCAATCTCATCAAGCTTGGTAATCGCGACCTGACCGGTGCTGACTTTAGTTGGGTGCTGGAAGACTACATCAGCGACGTCACTTATCCTGAAAACGTGGTCACTCTGGAGCGCCGGGAGTGGGGCAATTTTTACGGTTTTCTCGAACAAGTACGCGAGGGCGACCAGACCATCGCCAGTGTCACAGAAGGTGCGAACTTTGATGAACTCTGGGCAGAATTCAATGCACGCCTGGCGCGAGCATTGGAAATCCAGAAGCAGATTTACGATATTGAGAATGGCGCCATCGGCGAGATCAACTATCAGATGGAGCGCTTGCGTCTTGAAGAGCGCCGCTTGCGGCTTGAGGGTGATATCTCGGCCGAGGTAATGGGTGAAATTACTGCAGCCCGAGAGGAACTGGATACGCGCTACAGTGCGTTGCAGGGCGAATTACAGGAGTTGTATGCCCAGGCCAATCGAGACTCGGCTGTCTTTCACGCGGCTAACGATCAGCAGACCGTGGTTAGCCTGGCCGATGTCGTAATGGCTTATCAGGCCAATCAAATGCATGTGTTTGCGAAGATCGGCACCTTCTTTGCCAAGTTAGGGGAGTTCCTGACTGCCGAGCCACGGGAAGCCAATACCGAAGGGGGGATTTTCCCGGCCATCTTCGGTACCGTGATGATGGTGCTGCTGATGTCAGTCTTCGTCACGCCATTCGGTGTGGTTGCGGCAGTGTATTTGCGCGAATATGCGCGGCAGGGAATCGTCACACGAACTATTCGTATCGCAGTGAATAATCTTGCGGGTGTGCCGTCGATTGTTTACGGTGTCTTTGGATTGGGTTTTTTCATCTATATTATAGGTGGTGAAATTGACCAAATGTTCTATCCAGAAGCGTTGCCGGCACCGACGTTTGGCACACCTGGGCTGCTCTGGGCATCATTAACTCTGGCGTTGCTGACAGTGCCTGTGGTGATTGTCGCCACGGAAGAGGGGCTGGCCAGAATCCCACGCAGTGTCCGTGAAGGCAGTCTTGCGCTGGGCGCTACAAAATTCGAAACACTTTGGCGCGTGGTATTGCCCATGGCCAGTCCGGCCATGATGACCGGTTTGATTCTCGCGGTCGCACGCGCCGCAGGCGAAGTGGCGCCGCTAATGCTGGTTGGCGTCGTCAAACTGGCGCCGTCGCTGCCACTGGATGGCAATTACCCCTATCTGCATCTAGAGCAAAAGTTCATGCATCTGGGTTTTCACATCTATGACGTAGGCTTTCAAAGTCCCAATGTGGAAGCGGCTCGACCATTGGTTTTCGCGACCGCTTTGTTACTGGTCATCGTCATTGCTATTCTGAATTTGACGGCGGTAGGTTTGCGAAACCGCTTGCGTGAAAAATATAAAGCTTTGGATACCTAGATTGTCACATTACACCAACAGACTATGAATGAAATGACTAACGACAAGAACGCGGACTTGGGTGGCAAGGCAACCAGCCTTGATGTCACATCGGCTCTGAAAAGCTCGACCCGGCCAGAGGAACTTGATAGCGAAGAATCCTGCATTGAGGTGGAAAATCTTAATCTGTTTTATTCGCAAGACAAGAAGGCGCTGGATAACGTCAACTTGTCCATCCCCAAGCAGCGGGTGACCGCCTTCATCGGTCCCAGTGGTTGCGGTAAGTCGAGTTTATTGCGTTGCTTTAATCGCATGAACGATCTGGTTGATGACTGCGTCATAGAAGGGTCGATTACGCTGGATGCGCTGGATATTTATGGCAAGTCTGTCGATGTCGCCGATCTGCGTCGCCGTGTCGGTATGGTGTTCCAGAAACCGAACCCGTTTCCGAAATCCATTTATGAAAATGTCGCTTATGGCTTGCGGATTCAAGGCATCAATCGCAAGCGCGTACTGGACGAAGTGGTTGAGTCATCCTTGCGGGCAGCCGCGCTATGGGATGAGGTCAAGGACCGTTTGCACGATAGCGCCCTCGGTATGTCCGGCGGTCAGCAGCAGCGTCTGGTGATTGCCAGAACCATCGCCGTCGAGCCTGAGGTGTTATTGCTCGATGAACCGGCTTCTGCATTGGATCCGATTTCGACCCTGAAGATCGAAGAATTGATTAACGAACTCAAGACCCGTTACACCATCGTCATTGTGACTCACAATATGCAACAGGCGGCGCGTGTGTCTGATTACACGGCGTTTATGTACATGGGCAATATGGTGGAATTTGACACCACTGATAACATTTTCACCAACCCTGCCGAAAAACAGACAGAGGACTATATTACCGGTCGTTATGGTTAACAGGGGGCTTTGCACTCTTTAGCCAGCGACATTCGATAGAGACGATCTATGAACTCAAAAGCCGGAAATCACGGGCACCATATTTCCCAGCAGTTTAATGCTGAATTGGAAGCCATTAAAAAGCGCATGTTGGAGATGGGTGGTGCCGTTGAGCAGCAACTGTCTGATGCCATGGTGTCTATTACGTCTGCAGACAGTGGGCTTGGCGCGCGCGTCATGAAGGAAGACGATGCCATTGACGAGTTGGAAGTGTCCATCGATGAGGAATGCAGCCTGATTCTGGCGCGTCGGCAACCGGCCGCCAGTGATTTACGCCTGGTGCTGGCTATCATCAAGACTGTGCGTGATTTGGAGCGTATCGGTGACGAGTCCTCCAAGATCGCTCGCATGGCCGTCAAGCTAAGCGAAGAAGGCGAATTCCCCGAAGGCTTTGTGGAATTCAAGCATCTGGGCGATCGCGTCAGCAACATGGTGAACATGGCGCTGGATGCCTTCGCGCGTTATGACGCAGAAGAAGCCCTGAAAGTTGCCCAGACAGACCGCGAAGTGGATCGGGAGTATGGCAGTGCCATGCGCAGTATGATCACTTACATGATGGAAGATCAGCGCAGCATCAGTCGTATTTTGAATTTGTTGTGGGCACTGCGTGCACTAGAGCGCATTGGTGACCATGCCAAGAATATTGCCGAGCACGTTATCTATCTTGTCAAAGGCACGGATGTGCGCCACGAGAAGCTGGAAGATGTTGCCGAGCAGATCGTCGACGAGTAGTTGCTGTAAATCCTATTGAGTGACGTTGCCGTCATTCTCATCCGGCTGTTTTACCGATACAGAGTTATCAGCTAGCGCGCGGCTGCAGTCTCAGCCGACTGATTGTCCGCCGCAATAGCTTGATCAACTTTGCTGACTCGTGCCAGCGGGAATTCACAACGAAACTCGCTGCCCTTGCCGTACTGGCTTTCAATCACAAGCTCGGCATCGTGTCGGGCCAGAATGTGTTTGACGATTGCCAATCCCAAACCAGTGCCACCACTGTCCGATGAGCGACTGACATCGACGCGATAAAAGCGTTCCGTCAGACGAGGAATGTGATGGGCTTCAATGCCGATGCCGTTGTCGCTAACTGCGATAATAAAACTTTCGTCGGTAAAATAAGTTCTGACGGTAATCTCACCATTGGCGGGTGTGTACTTCGCCGCATTGACAACCAGATTCGACACGGCGCTATACAGCTCGTTGCGTTTGCCGGAAATCACCGCGTCCGATGCGCAGTCGATACGAATCGTATGCGACTTGTCGGTAAACATCTGACGAGTATCGTTCTCGATTTCTCTCACCAGTGCAGTTGTGTTTATTTCCTGGCGGTTACGCGGTGGTGTTTTAGTCTCCAATGATGAGAGCAAGAGCAGATCGCGCACGATGTTTTCCATGCGCATGGACTGTTGACGCATTTGCTGCATCGGCTTATGCCATTTCTTGTCCAGCGAATCCTGGTTGTCGATGATGGCTTCCAGATAGCCTTTGATAACCGTGATCGGAGTGCCTAGTTCATGGGATACGTTGGCGACAAAGTCTTTGCGCATCCTGGCCAGTCTTTGCAATTGAGTAATATCACGAACAATCATTAAACGTTCATGCTCACCAAAGAGTGCGATCTGGAACTCCAATACTTTGTTGGCATCCCCCGGCGCTTCCATCACCAACGCCTCTGCGTAATTTTCGTTATAAAAATAATCGTGAAATTTGGGGTTGCGAATGAGGTTATTGATCGACTGATTTTTGTCCTGCGGGAATTTAAATCCCAGCAGTTTTTCTGCGGCTTTGTTCCACCAGTCGAGATTGTCATGCTGGTTAATCATGATGACGGCCATTTCCAAAGCTGCGGATGATTCCTGGGCTTTGTTAATGATGTTTTCCAGATGTGCGCTGGAGCTACGCTCCTGTTTTTGCAATCGGTAAATGCCGTCGTAAATGTCTCCCCAGATGCCATAACTCTCAGGCGGTTCAGAAGGTTGCTTGCGTTGATCGCTATTTAGCCAGAGGGTAAAACGGTGGAGTTGGTAATAATTTCGTAATGTATAAATGATAGCCAGAATGAGAAGGGCCCAAAGCAGCTGACCAATGAGGAAACCGAACAGGGCGACACCTGACCAGATGAGCAGGTGTCTTTTGATGTGGTCATGCCAGTTCCGCACGCGGCAGTCCTCAGCTTGCTATGGGTTTGAGTGCCATGGTCATCTGGCTGTGAAGCCACTAATCAAGGCGTTCCACGTTCGTCGAGTGTACGGAAAATCCTACAATGCCTGATTGCTAAATCCCAGCAAAATCCAGTGTCAGGCGGCCAGTTCAGGCCGGGCGATTTTCGCATGTCTTATATTTGTGCGCCACACTATCCGCAACGATATTAGATGCTACAATACGCTCTCTAAACCTACCGGGAAGTTCCGGAATGGTCCGAACATCCACAATCGGATTAGAGACGTAGTGGCAATACATAGCAATTTGGAGGCGACAGAGAAAAGGATGCGTAAATTATCGTTGGTTTTAGGTTTTGTCAGTATTTTGGGTTCATTGAACTCAGTTCAGGCGGCAGAAGGGCAGTTCTACATTGCGCCAGGCTTACAATGGATGGATTTCGATGGTAATCGGGGGCTGGAAAACGACACTGGTCCGATTCTGGGTCTGGGTTACGATTTCACCGACCGTACCAGTTTTGAGCTGAGCACATTCGATCTGGATCCGTCTGTTAACGGCGGCGGTGAGATTGATCTTGATCACTACAAACTGGACATGTTCTACGATTTGAACGACAACGACGGCCGCGTAACGCCATTCGTGGTGGGCGGTCTGGGTAACACGGATTTTAACGGTGAAAACTCCACCATGATCGATGTGGGAGCCGGTCTGAAAGTCGGTTTGTCAGGCAATGTAGAGTGGCGCACCGCAATCCGAGCCTTCAATTATCTGGGTGGTGACGACGACAGGGATGTGGGTATCGACTCGAGCCTGATTTTCTACTTTGGTCGCGAATCACGTCCTGCGCCACGTCCCACGCCAGAACCGGAGCCAGCGCCTGCGGCACCAGCACCGGATTCGGACCGTGACGGTGTGCCAGATTCCCGCGACGAGTGTCCCGATACGCCAATGAACTACGCCGTAGATGACGTAGGCTGCCCAATTCCTGTGGAAGAAGTAGCGCGTGTTGAACTGGACGTCTTGTTCGAGTTCGACCGTGATGTTGTACGCCCTCAGTATCTGCCAGAAATCGAAGAAGTGGCGGAATTCATGGAACAGTATCCTGATGTCGTGGTTGAGCTTGAAGGCCACACCGACAGCATGGGTACCAACGAATACAATCAGGATCTGTCGCAGCGCCGTGCCAATGCTGTGCGCCAGTCTTTGATTGATGACTTCGATGTGCAGGGTAGCCGCATCACAGCCACTGGCTATGGTGAAGAGCAGCCAGTAGCGACGAATGATACGGCCGCTGGTCGCCAAGAGAACCGCCGCGTTATCACGGTGATCATCAAGACTCTGCAGCGCTATCGTCCGCGCTAAGCAATTGTTAGCCGGCGGTCCAACCGGATCGCCGGCTTTCCCTTCCTGAATATGACATTCCCCCCACAGCCCCCTGTTTTTGCTATTCAGGATTCCGATTTGGTATGGCAGCCAATTGCTGACTATGGCAATGCACCGGGACAATACTGGATGCCCTGGTTGCGGGATCCCGGTTCTCTGACCCAATTACTGAAGGCGCGCAGCAATCAGCAATTCAGCGTGCAAGTGCTGAATGAAGCATGGCAATCGCAGTTGCCACGGCATTTGCGACGCGAATTTGGCCCGGTCGCCGAAGATCACGAATTCTGGTCTAGACAGGTGCTGCTCAAGGGGCGTGGCGTACCCTGGGTGATGGCGCATACACTGATTCCCAAACACAGCTTGCAGGGCAAATTACAGCAATTGCTCGAACTGTCGAACCAGCCATTGGGAGAATTCCTGTTCAGTCAGCCAGGTTTGATTCGGGCGGGGCTGGAAATTACACCCGCTGGAGAATCTGGCTGGGGCCGGCGCAGTGTGTTTATTCTGCACAGTAAGCCCATCATGGTGGCCGAATTTTTCCTGCCGGCACTGTTGGACGATGTGCCTGAGACACAAGACGCTTCCGCTAGCTAAAGCCTCGCGCCGGCGCTGTATTCTGTCGCCAAAATCCCATTCGAAATTTCCCCTGAATTGTCTATACTGATTGTCAGTAATTGCCGCTGTCTGTTCAGACGGCGTGCATCAAGCAATGTGGCGAACATGGAGGTTCACTATGCTGCAATCCACAGAGGACTCCGAACGAGTTCGTGGCGGCTATGCCGCCGACTACAAGGACACTGCCCAGCGTTATCTACAAGAGATCGGCCGCACTGCCTTACTGACGGCAGAGGAAGAAGTGAGCGTCGCGCGAGGTGTGCAGGCTGGCGACGAAGCCTGTCGCCAGCGCATGATTGAAGCCAACCTGCGGCTGGTTGTGCGCATTGCCAAGCGTTATCTCAATCGAGGGCTATCGCTTGCGGATCTGATCGAAGAGGGCAATCTGGGCCTGATTCATGCTGTTGAAAAATTCGACCCGGAGAAGGGGTTTCGCTTCTCGACTTATGCCACGTGGTGGATTCGGCAAAATATCGAGCGCGGTTTAATGAATCAGACGCGCACTATTCGCATGCCTGTTCATGTGGTCAAAGAGCTCAATCAGGTGTTGAAACATCGCTATGAGCTGGCCGCCAGAGGTAAAGGCGACAATGACATCGATGAGCTCGCACTGGCAGCCAGAAAACCAGCTGCGCGGGTCAAACAATTGTTGGCCATGAATGAAGCCGTGCTGTCAGCCGATGCGCCAATGGGCGTAGAAGAGGGCAAGACCTTGCTCGATTCGCTGAGCGGCTCTTGTTATCAGGCGCCCGCTTATCAGTGTCAGCGCGAGGAACTTGGTCATTGTCTGGCCAGTTGGTTGCAGGAGTTGTCCGACAAGCAACGCAGTATTATTGTCCGGCGCTTTGGCTTCGAAGGCCATGACAGTCAAACGCTGGAAAATGTCGGTCTTGAAGTTGGGTTGACTCGTGAGCGGGTTCGACAAATTCAGATAGAAGCGCTGCAGATTCTACAAGCTATTATCAAGCGTGATGGGCAGGGGCCTGAAATCATTCCGGGCTAGTGTTGCTCTGAGTAATCAAAAACCGCTCAACTTGAATGCCGTCAACGGCTGCATTATGCTCTGCGTCCCTGATACTGCAGTTGATACTGTAGAGTATCGCCATCGAAACAGCAGAACACAGCAGAGTCCCACACCTTTGAAACCGCAAAATACATCTGGCGCATTGGCTGGCAAGTTAGTAATCGATCTCTCGCGAGTACTCGGCGGGCCGTATTGTTCGCAGATCCTCGGTGATCATGGTGCTGAAATCATCAAAATCGAGCCGCCTCGCGGTGACGAGACGCGTGATTGGGGGCCTCCCTTTCATGAGGAGGATTCGGCCTACTTTATCGGTGTGAATCGAAACAAGCGTTCTATGGGTTTGGATCTCACCAAGCCGGAAGGCAAGGAAGTGCTGCTACGCTTGTTGGCCGATGCCGACATTCTGCTGGAAAATTACAAACCCGGTACCATGGAGAAATGGGGGCTGGGCTATGAAGAGGTGCTGAAGGAAAAGTTTCCTCGTCTGATTCATTGTCGGATCAGTGGCTTTGGCAGTGATGGACCCTGGGGCGGTTTTCCGGGGTACGATGCTATTATTCAGGCCATGGCTGGCTGGTTCAGTATCAATGGCGAAGAGGGCAGCAAACCCGTACGTCTTGGCCTGGCTGGCGTCGACATGGGCACTGGCCTGTATTCAGCCATTGCCATTCTGATGGCCATGGCGGAACGCGAAAAATCGGGCAATGGGCAATATCTTGATATGACACTGTACGACTGCGCCGTGTCGCTCATGCACCCGCATATTCCGAATTACAATTTGTCGGGCAATATTCCCGGGCCGACAGGAAATGCCCATCCCAACATCAGCCCCTATGACACGTTCCGCACCAGGACTGTCGATATCTTTATTGGGGCTGGCAACAATCGCGCCTTCGCCAAGCTCTGCAAGGAGCTGGATCGCGAGGACATGATCACCGATGAGCGCTTTGCCAGTAATATTGATCGCGTGAATAACCGCGATGAGTTGAAGGTGGAAATCGAAGCCAGCCTGATGCGCGTCGATGGTGAGGAAATTTGCAATGTGCTGGCCTCTGCCGGTCTTGCCGCCGGGCCTATTCACAACACCCAGCAGGTGGTCGATCACCCCCATACGCATCACCGGCAGATGACGGTGCAGCAAGGCTGGTACAAGATGACCGGTACGCCGATCAAGCTGTCTCGCACCCCGGGCGGTATTCGCCATTTGCCGCCTAAATACGGGGCCAATACCCGTGAACTGTTGCTTGAATTCGGTTTTCAAGAAGCTGAAATCGACAGTTTGTTAGCCGAGCAGGTCATTCTCGACCGCCGCCAGAGCTAGCCAACCCCAATCAAACCGGGCTGTTCAGCCCGGTTGCGCCCATCTAGCTTACTTTTCACTTTTTTTGTTGTCGCCTGTTGCAAGTTGCTGAGTTGGTGTTATAGTTATGTATAACACTAGATCAGTAGTACACTACCGTGCAAATCAACTGGAACAACAAAGAACCAATTTACCTGCAGCTTCGCGACCGGCTCGTGGAGCTGATTATGGATGGGGATCTGACCGAGGGGGATGCGTTGCCATCCGTGCGTCAGATTTCCAGTGAGCAGCGCATCAATCCCATAACGGTGTCGAAAGCCCTGCAGCTATTGGTGGACGACGGGTTAGTAGAAAAAAAACGGGGGCTAGGAATGTATGTGGTTAATGGAGCAAGAGAACAATTGGCAAAACAAGAGCGCGAAAAGTTCCTGCATGACGAATGGCCGCAAATTGCGGAGCGTATTGAAAGACTTGGGCTGGCACTTGATGACCTTATTGGCCGCGACAAGAATTGATCGAGCGAAATTATTAGGACAGTTTCATGAACGCAATCGTTGAAGCCAGAGCGCTACGCAAGACCTTTGGGGATTTTCAGGTGTTGAACAACATCGACCTGAATATACCGCTGGGTTCTATAACCGGACTCATAGGTCCCAATGGCGCTGGCAAGACTACGACCCTGAAAGCCTTGATCGGGCTTTGCGATGTCGACGGTGAGCTCACCGTAGCGGGCCGTGACCCGCGCGAGTCCAGACACAAGCTGATGGAAGACGTCTGCTTTATCGCCGATGTTGGCATATTGCCCAAGTGGCTGCGCGTCAATCAAATCATTGACTATGTTGAAGCAGTCCATCCGCGCTTCGATCGCAGTAAGGCTGAGAAGTTTCTTGCCACCACTGATATCCCGGCCAAAAAGCGTATCAAGGAATTATCCAAAGGGATGGTGACCCAGTTGCATTTGGCGCTGGTGATGGCAATCGATGTGAAGTTACTGGTATTGGATGAGCCAACGCTGGGCCTGGATATTATTTACCGTAAGGAATTTTATGATCGCTTGCTGAATGATTATTTTGACGGCGAGCGCACGATTATTATCAGTACCCATCAGGTTGAGGAAATCGAAACCTTGCTCTCACAACTTATTTTCATCAATCGTGGTGAAATCGTGTTGGACAGTCAGATGAGTGAGTTAGCCGATCACTATGCAGAAGTCGTTGTGGATACAGCGAATCTTGCGCAAGCGGATGCGTTACAACCTATCCACAAGCGGAAATTGCTCGGCAAATATGCCTATACCTATGAGGGGGTAGCGAAAGACAAGTTACAGGAATTAGGCGAAGTGCTGGTGCCCAGTGTGTCAGACCTGTTTGTAGCCAAGTTGAAAGAGGAACGCAATGAACAACTTTGATCTGCGGCGCTATCGAGCAATGCTGAAGCGCGAAGTACTGGAGCATCCAACATTGTTCTTCGGAGCGCCTGTTTTGGAAGCCTTGCTAATCGTATTGATTCTGGCCTGGTTACAGACCTTTGTGCCGCTGGAAGAAAAGCGCCTGGCTGTCGAGTACATGGCGGTACTCTTCAATGGCTTGTCGCCGACTGACATGGCGCCAATCTTTATGCTATTGGCGATTCCATTTGTGGCTTCTTTGTATATCTCTGCAATTGTCTATCTGACGAATTCTCTCTATCAGGATCGCCGCGATACCAGTGTGCTGTTCTGGCAGTCGATGCCGGTTTCCAATCTGCAAACGGTACTCTCCAAAATTGTCACCATAGGTGTGGTGGTACCGCTCATCTATATGGGAACGTTGGCCATTATGTATTGTATTGGGGCGATCTGGTTGACTGTGATGGGGCTTAGCTACGAAGTCGAGGTCGCTGGCCTGGGCTATATGTTTATGGCCGCGCTCACCAGCCTGGCACTGGTCTATTTATCAACAGTGGTCGCCTCTTTGTGGCTGTTGCCGACGGTTGGCTGGTTGTTGCTGTTCTCGGCCTTTGCCAAGCGCACACCTCTGTTGTGGGCAATCGGCGCATTTATCCTGTTGGGCTTGATAGAAGGCTTTGTCTTTAACACGCAATATTTGGCAAATTGGGTGGAGAGCCGCTCTGACCCTTCTGGTTATTTGATTCTCAGTTTTGGTTCGGTGTTTGACCGCTTGTTCACCTATGACATGCTGTTTGGCATTGCTGTCGGCTCCATTCTGATCACTGGAGCGGTCTACATGCGCCGCTTTATCGATTAAGGGAAGAGTGATGAACAAAATACGCAATCTGATCATGAAAAACCGCTACACATTACTGCTTACTACGATTTTCGCTTATATCCTCGCGGTGGTCGTTGAAGGCGCAGTAACTGGCCGCGATGCCAGAGTCATCGATCTTGAAAATCCGTTTTTCGATCTTGATGTGCGAGATTTCGATGAATTCCGGGAAGCGCGCTCTGACGATGATGACGAAGCTGATTTTGATGACAGGTAATCCGGGAGTGGTTGCTATGACGCATAGAAGTCTCGGTGACCACCCGTTAATTGGTTCAAGCTGACACAAAACTATTTGACAACACTACAAAGGCTGGCCTAAAGTTGCCGACTTGCTCGCAGCCAGTAGGCGCCAAGCAGATCAGATTGAATGCAGTTTGAATATAGATTGAATATAAATTGTAATTTGGTCGATTAATTAACGCGCTCATTGGTAGCGCAACTTGAAGCTCAACCAGAGACGACAAAACAGCAAACCATGCTATTAACGCAAAACAGTTCAGTATCTACTCAAGCAGTTGCCCAGGCGGCAGCGGCTCGTCGTGCTGCGCGTGCGCGTAGCAAATCTCCCGGAGAGCTGTGGTTGTAACTGTCTAGTTTAAAACAGATTCGAAAAACCTCTAAGCGTCTCCGACCTTAGAGGTTTTTTTTTGCCTGAGAGAAATAACTATGGACATACATGCGATTGAATCCGCGGCCCAGCTTGCCTGGCCAGCCCTCATTGAACAGTCGGCCACGACGGGCGTACTGCGCTTCGCAGCGGGCGTTAGCCGACGTGCCAACTCAATGAATCCGTATCTGGATAAAGCGGTGGATTGTCGCGCCTTGTGCCAGGAAACAGAAGGCTTCTTTCAATCTCATCAACACCCGGTAATCGTCAAGGTGTTGGTGGCCAGGTCAGGAATGGTCTGTGACTTTCTGGCGCTGGATGCACATCTTGATACTGCCGGTTACGGCAAAGAGGGCGACACCATCGTGATGGGTTTGCCGCTGCAGACGCTGGAAAACTCAGCAGGGGCCGATCCACGAAGAGCGGCGCACAGGAACTGGTGCCTGACCAGCGAAACTGCGAACGATTGGTCCCTGGCCTGGCACGAGGTCCGAGGCCTGCCGGAGACCCACCAATTGGTGCACAGCCAAATCGTTGCACGTATCGCAGCACCGCGGCAGTTGCTCTGCGTGCGTGACGCCAATGGCAAGGCCTTGGCCACCGGGTTCGCAGTTAATCAGTATGGCTGTCTGGGCATATTCGGGATGGCGACTCGCCTGGCGCACAGACGCATTGGATTGTCGCAGTTGCTCATACAACAACTGCTGCTCTGGGGTAAAGCGCAGGGCGCCGGTTTTGCCTATCTGCAGGTCGAAACGACCAATGCAGCAGCGCGCGCACTGTACGAAAAATCAGGATTCAGGAATGAGTATTCCTATTGGTATCGCGTGAAAAATTTCAACACACAAGGTGAATTATCATGAATGTGCAGGAGACAGAACAACAATTGGGTATTGGTTTTTGCAAGCGGCAACCACTAGTTGCCGAGCGTGGTGAGGGAGCGTTGGTGTGGGATGCTGCAGGTAAGAAATATCTGGATTTTACCTCGGGCTGGGGAGTGACCTGCCTTGGTCACGCGCATCCGGTGATGCGTAATGCGCTGAGCGAGCAGGCCGCCAAACTCTGGCAAAACCCGAATTCCGGCTTTGCCTATTCTCCGGTGCGGGCGCAGTTGCTGGAAGAACTGCAGAACTGGTTGCCAGCGCCGGCGATGCGAACTTTCTTCGTTAACAGCGGCGCCGAAGCCAACGATGCCGCAATCAAGTTGGCACGCAAGATCACGGGTCGTTGCGGCATCGTGTCAACCAGCGGCGGCTTTCATGGCCGGACATTCAATACTTTGACGGTGTCGGTCAATCAATCCAGCGCCGAGGGCTTCCTGCCTTTATTGCCACACAATCAGTTTGTGAGGTTTGGCGATCCAGGCGAGCTTGAGGCAGCGCTTGGTGCGGACACCGCTGCGCTCATTGTTGAGCCTATTCAGGGGGAAGGTGGCGTACAAATCCCTGCAGCCGACTATTTGGCACAGGCCAGGGCACTGTGTAAAGCCAACGGCACTTTGTTGATAATCGATGAAATTCAGACTGGCTTTTGCCGCACTGGCAAACCATTTGCCATGCAGCATGAAAATGCGCTGATAGAGCCAGATTTTCTGACCATGGCCAAGGGCATTGCTGGCGGTTTCCCGTTTGCTGCGTTGGCCGTATCAGCTGACGTGGCAAAGCAGATCAATGTCGGTGATCACGGCGGAACTTATTGCGGGAACCCTTTGGGGTGTGCAGTCGCGCTTGCAGTACTGCGCTATCTGCGTGCCCACAATGTCGCGGCCAGTGTCGCCGAAAAGGGGAAGTGGTTGGGAGCTGCACTTACCGAACTGCAGCAAGAGTTTCCCCAACTAATCGTTCAGGTACGTGGCCGTGGGCTTATTTGGGCCTTGCAACTGGCAGACGATGACATGGTTCAACGGCTAACGGTTGCGAGCATGGCGAGCGGTTTGCTGGTAACGCCAACACGCAATGGTATTGTGCGTATATTGCCCTCGCTTTTGATGAGCGACGACGAGCTTGAACTGGGCGTTGCTCTGTTGCGCAAGGCGTTTTCCAGGGCCTCGGTAGCTGTGCCCTCCGACAATAATACGTTAGACTGCGGGGCAAATGAATTGCAAATAAACTGACAGGAATGCCCAATGATTAAGAACACGCGTGTTATTTTTGCTCAGCGTCCGGTGGGGGAACCGGGTGATGATTGCTTCCGTCTTGAACAGTGCGACGTGCCTGAACTGGCCGAGAACGAAATACTGATCAAGGTGTGCTGGCTGTCACTGGACCCCTACATGCGTGGCCGAATGAATGATGTGAAATCCTATGCAGCACCGATGGAAGTCGGTGATGTCATGATTGGGGAATCAGCAGGGATTGTGCTGAAATCGCGTTCTGACAAATTCCAGGTCGGAGACCGCGTCACCGCGCATCGCGGCTGGCAAAGCTATGTGATATCTCGTGACGATGATCCTCGTCTGATGAAAGTAGATACCGACAATGGCACTCTGTCTGCGCATCTGGGTGTGGTCGGGATGCCGGGCCGTACGGCTTATTTTGGCTTGACTGAAGTCGGTAAACCCAAAGAAGGCGAAACTCTGGTAGTCGCCGCAGCCTCTGGCGCAGTGGGCTCAGTCGTTGGCCAGATTGCCAGACTGAAAGGGTTGCGGGTCGTCGGTATTGCCGGCGGTGCCAAGAAATGTCGCTTTGTGAAAGAAGAACTGCATTTCGATGCCTGTATCGATTACAAGGCAGGCAATCTGGCCAACGAGCTGGCAGCAGCCTGCCCCAACGGTATTGATGTTTATTTTGAAAATGTCGGCGGTGAAGTTATGCGCGCCGTAGCGCCTTTGTTAAACCCCGGTGCTCGTGTGCCTATTTGTGGTTATGTTTCCCAGTACAATGCTGAGGACATTACCAAGGCAGAAACACCATTCGATATCTTGCAAAAACTCGATCCGCTACCGGAGCATCGTTTCTTTGTGGTAACCGAATGGATGGATCGTTGGGTAGAGGCCACCCGTTTGCTAGGCAACTGGGTTAGCGAAGGCAGAATCCATTACCGGGAAAGCATTGGCGAAGGTCTGGATAACGCACCCGAATTATTTCGCGGTATGTTAAAGGGCAAGAATTTTGGCAAACAACTGGTCAAAATTGCAGACGAAGAGCTGTGAGCAATACCCTCGACTACAGTGTAGGCAGGCTGTTTTCGCTGGAGGGCAAGACGGCATTGGTCACAGGTGGTTCCAGCGGCATCGGTCTGATGATCGCCAAGGGGCTGTTGCAGAATGGTGCCAAAGTCGTGATTGCCTCGCGCAAACAAGACAAGTGTGACCTGGCGCTAGCCGAGTTGTCTCCTTTCGGTGATTGCATGGCTATAGTTGCTGACGTTACGAGTGGTGAGTCCAGGCAGCAATTGTTGGAACAGGTGGCCGCCAGACTGGGCACTCTCAATTTGCTGGTGAATAACGCCGGAGCAAATTGGGGGGCGCCATTACATGAGTATCCTGACGAAGGCTTTGCCAAGGTCGTAGACACTAATCTCAATGCCGTCTTTTCATTAACCAGAGACGCGGTACCGCTGCTTGAAATGGCCGCGACCGAGTCTGACCCTGCTCGCATTATAAATATTGGTTCGATGGATGGTTTGCATGTGCCAATCGTCCAGCGTGTACCGACATTTGCCTATACCGCCAGCAAGGCAGCGTTGCATCATTTGACGCGCTGTCTGGCTGTGGAATTGGGCCCCAGACACATTACAGTCAATGCCGTAGCCCCCGGCTTTTTCGAATCGAGAATGACCGATTATGTATTGGGTGAATTTCGCGCTGACATTGAAGACGATTGCCCACTGGGGCGTGTGGGTGAACCGGAGGAGATGGTCGGGATTGTTGCTTATCTGGCGTCACGTGCCGGGGCCTATACTACCGGGACTGTAATTCCGGTCGATGGTGGCACGAATATAGCCAAAGGCAAGCGAGCCTGGATGGACGAAGAGCAAGGCTGACATGCGACTTGTTATCCCCGAAACCACTTGCTAGTTTACTTGTCCGGTAGCAAACACGTACGGTCTGGCTAAAGGATGGCGGGACTGTACTGCTAATCAAAATGGAGAAATCATGAGTCTTTTCACCCTTGAGGGGAAGGTGGCGTTGATCACTGGTTCCACTAAAGGCATTGGTCGTGCCATTGCCGAGCGTATGGCCGAGCACGGCGCTAAAGTTGTCATTTCCAGCCGCAATCAGGATGCCTGTGATGAAGTTGCCGCAGAGCTGACAGAGCGAGGATTCGAAGCACTGCCCGTCGCCTGCAACATCAATTATCCAGAGCAACTCAAACAGATTGTCGAGGCAACACTCGCCAAGTGGGGGCGTATCGACACGCTGGTATGTAATGCCGCACTCAACCCCTATTTTGGACCGTCACAAAACATTCCTGACGAAGCCTTCGACAAGGTCATGCATGCTAACGTTGGCAGCGTGCACCGCTTATGTCAGTTAGCTATTCCCGGCATGGCCGAGCGTGGTGATGGTGCGGTGATTATCGTGTCCTCCATTGGCGGCCTGAAAGGCACAGATGCTCTGGGTGCCTATGCAATTTCCAAAGCGGCTGATATGCAGATTGCCCGTAATCTGGCAGTCGAATGGGGCCCAAAAAATATACGCGTTAATTGCATTGCCCCGGGGCTAATCCGTACCGATTTCGCCAAGGCGCTTTGGGAAAATCCGGATATCTATAAAGCGACTGTTGCCAAGTATCCGCTGCGGCGCATTGGTGAGCCAGACGAGATCGCCGGTGCGGCTGTTTATCTGGCCTCTGCTGCCGGCACATTCATCACAGGTCAAACTTTGGTTATTGATGGTGGCGGTACAATCGCCAGCTAATAGCTGACTGTCCGACAATCAGGAGAGCTAACGAATCATGAATTTGGGACTATCGGAAGAGATGGTGGCAGTGCGCGAAAAGCTGCGCGCTTTTGTCAAAGAAAAAGTCGAACCGCTCGAGCAAGAGTATCACCATGAAGTGTCAGTGGGCGATCGTTGGTCGCACACACCTCGTCAGGAAGAGATTCTCAATGGCTTGAAAGACGAAGCCCGGGCGCAGGGATTATGGAATTTCTTTCTACCCGAGAGTCAGGGTGGTGCCGGAATTACCAATCTGGAATATGCCCACCTGGCAGAAATAATGGGCCGTAGTCGATTGGCATCTGAATCCATGAATTGCAGCGCACCGGATACTGGCAACATGGAAGTGCTTGAACGCTACGGTTCCGATGCACAAAAGAAGCAATGGCTGGAGCCTCTGCTGGCTGGTGAGATTCGCTCGGCGTTTGCCATGACTGAGCCGGGCGTGGCATCGTCAGACGCCACTAACATCTGCACCAGTGCAGTACTGGATGGTGATGAGTGGGTAATCAACGGCGAAAAATTTTATATCTCCGGAGCTGGTGATGCGCGTTGCAAGATCATGATCGTCATGGTCATTACTGATCCGGATGCGCCGAAACACAATCGCCAGTCGCAAATTCTCGTGCCCATGGATACTGAAGGTGTTGAAGTTGTGCGGCCAATGGAAGTGTTTGGTCGTGATGATGCACCGCATGGGCACATGCATATCAAGTTTCACAATGTGCGTGTTCCGCAAAGCAATATCATTCTGGGGCGTGGCCGGGGATTTGAAATTTCCCAGGGCCGCCTGGGACCAGGCCGAATCCACCATTGTATGCGTTCGATCGGCGCCGCTGAAAAAGCACTTGAGCTGATGTGCGAGCGATCGCTGAGCCGGGAAGCCTTTGGTAAACCACTGGCGGAATTGGGTGGCAACTATGACGTGATCGCTGATAGCCGTATTGAAATCGAGATGTGTCGATTGCTCACTTATCGCACTGCCTGGCTGATGGATACCTTGGGCAACAAAGCGGCACGGGATGCGATCTCGCAGATCAAGGTGGCAGTGCCGAACATGTCACTGCGGGTAATTGACAGGGCGATTCAAATGCACGGTGCAGCGGGAGTGAGTCAGGACTTTCCCTTGGCGGCGCTGTGGACTGGCCAACGCACGTTGCGTTTGGCGGATGGGCCGGATGAAGTGCATCGCCGGGTTGTCGCCAGAAAGGAACTGGCCAAGTATCAACAGTAAACTTAAGCACGTACTTGCACGACGAAAATGGGAACTGCGGTTCCCATTTTATTTTTCAAGTGTTCAGACTGCCGAGGCTGTCAGTCAGGCCACGCTGTAAACTCATCCTGTACTTAACGTTGTAACTTAATCTATGAGCGAACCAGGCATTGCTGTCATTATTCCAACTTTTAACCGCTGTCACCTGCTGCGCCGGGCGCTGGACTCTGTGCTGCAACAAACTTATCAAGCGGAAGAAATCTGTGTTGTCGATGACGGTTCTGATGATGGCACTGCGGCCATGCTCGCAGCGGAATTTCCCGAAGTGACGTTGGTCCAGCAGGCCAATCGCGGCGTGAGTGCAGCACGCAATGCCGGCGTGCGAGCAACCCAAAGTAGTTGGTTGGCCTTTCTCGATTCAGATGATGAGTGGTTCCCTGAAAAACTGGAACAACAGATTATCGCCTGGCAAAACAACCCGGATTATCGCCTTGTGCACTGCAACGAAATCTGGGTCCGCCGGGGTCGTCGGGTCAAGCAGAAGCGCAAACATAGCAAGGCTGGTGGCGATATATTCAAGCAATGCTTGCCACACTGTGCCGTGTCGCCTTCGGCGGTGTTACTGCAACGTAGCTTGTTGGCAGAAGTGGGCGGTTTTGATGAATTACTCCCGGCCTGTGAAGACTATGATTTGTGGTTGCGGATTTGTGCTCACTATCCGGTGCTGTTTATCGAAGAACCCTTGCTGCGCAAGCATGGCGGTCATGCCGATCAGTTGTCACGCAAATACTGGGGCATGGACCGCTTTCAAGCTCATGCGCTGGATAAATTGCTGGACAACCATGAGTTGTCAGACGAGCAAATTATGGCGAGTAAACAGACCCTGACCGAGAAATGTCAGATACTTCTGCACGGCGCCAGAAAACATGATAATGAAGAAGTAAAGCAACTGGTGGCTGCGCTGATGCACAAGCATGAACTGCACGTCTACGCGAGTAATTGCTAATGGCAACTCAAGACGTGACTTTGGTTATTGTGGTTGCCCATTCTTTGGAAGCGCGGCCATTGATAGATCATTTTCACTTCAAGTCGGTCAAGTCTTCTGCGTTGCCGCACTATGCTGATGATCACGGCAAGCGGTTGATTGTCAGTGGCATGGGCAAAACCAATGCCGCGGCGGCAGTGGGGTACATTTCAGGTCTGTTAGCCGCTCAGACCGTTGCTCCGGGCTTTGTCAATTTTGGTATTGCAGGTCACGGCAGTCTGGATCTGGGCAGTGGCCTGTTAATCAGCAAGATTATCGATGCCGGTACGGAGGCAGCGTATTACCCCACACCGATATCGTGCGGACAAAACATGGCTGTGCTCAAGACTGTCGATCAGCCGGAAAGCATTTATGCGGAAGACCTGGCCTATGACATGGAGGGCAGTGGCTTTTGGCAGGCTGCCAGCCGCTATTCGACGCTGGATTTGGTGCAATTGTTCAAGGTAGTGTCAGACAATGCAGAAAACGATACCGGCACAGTCAACAAAGCCCGTATCGAAGCCGTACTTGCTGGACAGCTGGAGGGGTTTGCGCAGCTGGTTACACAACTGCAGGCATTAGTTTCACATCATCACAGATATCATGCGGAACCTGTCAGTTGGCAAAGTCTGCGCCAGGTTGGCCATCTGACGGTAAGCGAGCAGCACCAATTGCGCCGTCTGTGCCAGCGCGGAGCAGCACTGGGTCTGGACGAGGCATTGCTAGCCCTGGCAGCAACGCCTGTTGGTAGTGGCAAGGAATTATTGCGCGCAGTGGTCCGTTGTGTGGAACAAACCCCGGTAGCGCAGCCTGACAAGCCCGAGGAGTTCTCCTGATGTTCTCGGCGATTTATGTGGAAGAAGCCGTTCACGGCACGGAGCGCGTGCAACAAATACTGGCACGTTATCCAGGCCTGCCGGTTATTCCCTGTGCGCGTTACGGGGAGGTGTTCAATCGGGCCGGACAAAACTTTCGTGTGCAAAAGCAAAATCCCGCATTGATACTGGCAGAGAAACACGGGCCCTGCGTATTGCCTGCGCCAGCCGGTTATGGGTTTGCAGCAGGGGCCAGTTTTTATTTTTCGCACATGCTCAATTGTTTGTATGACTGCCGCTACTGTTTTCTGCAAGGCATGTATCGCTCTGCTCACTATGTGTTGTTCGTGAATTACGAAGATTTTTCTGCTGATTTGCAAAAGACAATCGCCGCACAAGAGGGGCGCTGTGTTTTCTACAGTGGCTATGATTGTGACAGTCTGGCGCTGGAGCCGGTGAGCCGCTTTACGCAATTTTTCCTGCCCATGTTTCGTGAATTACCTCAGGCCACTTTGGAGATTCGGACCAAAAGCACGCAAGTGCGTGCATTACTGGAGATGGAGCCGCTGAGCAATTGTGTTATCGCCATGAGTTTTTCTAGCGAACAAGCTGGAAATCGCTATGAGCATCGCGTACCTGACTTAAGTAAACGTCTTGAGGCCGCTGCAAAACTGCAAGCAGCGGGTTGGTCCGTCGCGTTGCGATTCGAACCGGTCATCTCAGAACCTGCTGTCGAGCAAGACTACTACGCCTTGTTTGAACGCGTTTTTACAGTACTCGATACCGATAAATTACACTCAGTGAGTATTGGCGAATTTCGTATGCCCAGGGACTATCACAAGAAGATTGCCGAGCTTTATCCGGACGAAGCCTTGTTTGCACAGCCTGTTGTGGTTTCCGATGGGTTGCTGAGTTTGCGCGGCGCAGGCGACGAGCTGTTGCACAAACTGGAAAGCCGATTGCTTTCCTACGTCGAGGCGCGGCAATATTACCGCTGCGCTTCTGAGGACATAGCATAATGGCAGTCGTTGATCCCAAGCTGGTCGTGGTAACAGGTGCTTCATCCGGAATTGGCCTGGCGCTGGTAAAGATGCTATTGGCTCACGATTACCGGGTGTTGGCGCTGAGCCGACATTTTGATGACCCGATTGCCGAGCACGAGAATTTTCGTTTCGAGTCGGTGGATTTTTCCGACATCGTGGCACTGACCGCCACCTTGACCGATATGGTTGACGTATTGGATGAGCCGGTACGAGCGTTGATCAACAATGCCGGCGTCGGCAAGATGGGCTATCTGGAACAACTGTCCTATGACGATATCCGGGTAACGATGGACGTGAACTTCGTCAGTCACAGTATTGTGACCAAGGCTTTCCTGCCGCATTTCAAAAAGCAGCGCTCAGGCAATATTATTTTTACTGGCTCAGAGGCGGCCTTGCACGGTAGCCGGCAGGGCAGTGTCTATTGTGCCTCCAAATTTGCATTGCGTGGTTTTGCTCAGGCCCTGCGTGCTGAATGCGGTAAGTCCGGCGTCAGAGTCAGTATTGTCAATCCCGGCGCGACGCGCACGGCGTTTTTCGATGAGCTGTACTATCAGCCCGGACCCGCAGCCGAGCATGCACTACAGCCAGAAGATGTTGCGCAGGCCATCATGTCTGTACTGGAGGCTCGTGCCGACGCGGTCATCGATGAGATCACCTTATCGCCTTTGACCCACGTGTTTGAGCGCAAACCCTGATGCCGCCTGCAGTTCAGACTTTTTCGAATGGCTCTCGGGGAGAAATTTCACCCGTTGTTCAGCTGGACTGTGACAATATGACGCAGTCAAAAACGCAACAATGATGGCAGCGAGGTCTCTGGATTGAGATAATCAACCGTAACAAGCATTTACAGGGATTTTGGAAGGAGAGCGTATGAAGAGCAGCACTATGGACTCAATATTGAATTTTGCCCAGCGCAGGAACCTGATTAGACTGGCCGCTTCGGTGGTACTGGTATTCGCCAGTTTGTCCGCGCACGCCCATACCGGTTTGAAAGAATCTACGCCGGCTGACGGTGCTACGGTTGCCGCCATACCAGGTTCCATCGAACTGGTATTCACAGGCCCTGTACGCCTGGTGAAGCTGGAACTGACCATGGCAGGACACGCCATGCCGACTAATTTCAAGCCAGGCGGCGATGCGGTGGCTAATTACACGATTGCCACACCGGGCATGCACCCCGGTGATTTCACAGTAAATTGGGCTGTCATTGGTGCCGACGGCCACACGGTTACCAATTCGTTTTCTTTCAAGGTTGATCCAGCTGCCAATAGCGCGGCTGATTAACAACGAGGTTGCGCTGGTCGGATTGAAGAGCAGTCTGGCCAGTGCGCTTTTACTTGGCTGCATCGCTAAAGCACTTTTTTATTCACTGCAGTGTGACTTAGGCGATCCCCTGTCCTGACAAACTGGTCTGGTAAATTCTTTCGGTAGTCTCTTCCATTGATGCAAGCAAGCCCCTGGGAACTGGCCGTTCTGGCCTGTAAATTCTTTACCTATGTTGGTCTGGCGGGTACGGCTGGCTGCGGCTTGGTGCTGGGTTTTTATTACGACGGCAGTCGCCGCATGCTTCGCTTCCTGTTGAGCTATGGTTTGGTCGCCGCTTTGATCGGTTTTCAAGCGGTACTGGTCAACTTCCTCATTCAGGTTGGCATGATTAACAGTCAGGGACTGGCTGGCATGTTCGATTGGACCATGGCAACCATACTTCTGGATACGGCGCAGGGCGATAGTACGTTGTTGCGCTTGCTCGGCTTCGCAGTGCTTATCACCACTCTTGCATTCGCGCTGTGGCGGAGTCAATCGCTCTCTGCGACACCGTCAATGCAGTTTCGGCTCTGGATCTTACGCCCGGCTTTTCTGGCGCTACTAATAATCGCCGTCAGTTTTCGCTTAATAGGCCACGTATCTGTGCACGGAGCGCTGGCCCAGCTTGCTATTACCCTGCACAGTTTGGCGTTCGCGCTCTGGGTCGGCGCCTTGTTGCCTTTGTTGCTTTTGTGCCGATGGCAATCAGCGGATTCCTTGCCGCTTCTCATGCGGCGCTTTGGCGATCAAGCCATGGTCATCGTGGCAGTCTTGCTGGCATCAGGCATTGGTTTGTTGATTGCGCTGTTGAACTCCCCGTTGCAATTGCTAACTACGTCCTACGGGCAAGCGTTGGCGATAAAAATAGGCCTGGTGGGAATTCTGCTGGGCCTGGCGGCCCTCAATCGCTTTGTACTGGTTCCCAAGCTGCTTCAGCCTGGCACGAACATAGCATTGCGGCGCGCCATCAAAATGGAAATGCTGATGGCCACGCTGATTCTGCTGCTAACGGCGTTCCTGTCTACCCTGGTAGGCCCGATGAGTGCTTCGATGGCGTAAACGCTGCCGGTTGCAGCCAGGTAAGATTTACCGTCGGGCTGCTTTCAGTTTCGTTAGCCGGAGCCTGTTCGATCAACTCGCTGACCTCCATAGTATCCAGATCAAGACTCAGCAGTGTTGCGTTGTTAGCTACTGCGTTGCCAAACATCGCCGCCGGTGTCATATCCGCGTGACTGGCAAACAGCAGGCTATTGCCCAATGGTGACCAGGTCAGATTGCTCAGATAGCGGGCACAATTAAACACCGCCACCGGCGCGGTCTCTTCATTCGTGCTGCCGACATACACAGTCGAGCCGGTCAAGTCGCGTTTGATATACGCAAAGCGTTCCTTGTCTGCTGACATAACCGGGGTGTCGATGCCGGCGAATTTGCGGCTGTCTTCAGTGTTGGCGCTGAGGGCAATCTGGTTTTTATTGGGCCAGGATGGGCTCGGCACTATCTGATCAGACAACGGGCTTGGCGCCGGGATCGATGCTTGTGATTGGCCAGTCGCTTGTGCTGGATTTGACGCTAGCGCGACGGGCGCAAGTGCAGACTCCTGGCCGCTGGTTGGAATTGCTGAGCCAGCTGGATTCCAAAGCCCCACCACTAATGTCAGGCAGGCAGCAACCATGCCGGCCTGAATGCGCCAATCGCGGGTCACAGAGCTGGTCGCGGCCGTCGTTGACTCGCGGTGCTGTAGAGGCCCTTGCTGATCGGCCTGATCTGCTGCGCCGATAGCTACAGCAGCCGGATTCTGCACAGGCTTGCAGAGTCGGTAGCCGCGTTTGGGAATCGTCTGGATAAACTGGCTTCCGGCGGCCTCGGCGGAGTCGAGTTGCTTGCGCAATTCCGACACGGCGCGGGTCAGGGAATTTTCGTTCACAATCACTTTGGGCCACAATTCCTGTACCAGCTCATCGCGGCTAAGCACGGCCTCGCCATTCGCCGCCAGATAGCACAGCAAGCGCATCAGGCGCGGCTCCAGATGCCGGGTTTCCTGATGCTGGGTGTGGCTCAGGGTGTTCAGTTGTGGTTCAACGCGCCAGGGCGCCACGATAAACGTGTCGCTCAATCCTGGCTGACGAGATTTTACGGACGTTTCGGTGCCCTTGGCTGCGATGTGACTGTTTTGCGTGTTCTCGGTCAAAATTTCCATTTGGCCCCCAAATCAAGCTAATACCGCTGTCTTGTTCATTTATCTAGGTACTAGGCAGCTGTTTTCAAGTGTTCTCAGTTAATAAGACGCCTGATACGGTAAAAGGTTGCAGAGCTAGCAGCATCTTGTCTGAGTTGATTTGTAGTTTACCCCCTGCGCGTCAAAGACAAAGCCTGATTCCGCAATCTGCAGGATTTCTGGATATTAAGTTCACTGCAATTTCAGGTATTTACGCCCCTTCGAACCTATCTTCCTTCTAAACGTTTAACAGCGCGTGGTGAAAGCACACCACGATTTATTGAGTTAATCGCAGGAGGTAGTCATGCACAATATTCTCTCAATACGACCCGTTATAGCCGCATTACTGCTGGTGTTGGCCGTGCCCGTGTCAGCTATCAGTGAAGCCGCCAAGCAGCAGGGGATTCCTACTCTGGCGCCGATGCTGGAGAAAGTTACCCCCGCTGTAGTCAGCATCAGAGTCAGCAAAGCGATGCCGACCGGGTCCCCCTTTTCATTTGGTGGTCAGATTCCTGATGAGCTGCGTCGCTTCTTGCCCGACGGTCAGCCACAGCCCAATCAGGGCCGTCAGCAATATGCAACCGGAGCCGGTTCTGGCGTCATTATCGACGCTGCCAATGGATATGTCGTGACCAATCACCACGTAATCGCCGATGCTGCTTCGATCAGCGTGCAGCTCAACGATGGTCGCACTCTGGAAGGCGAGCTGTTGGGTAGTGACCCCAATACTGACATCGCCCTGGTGCAAGTGCCGGCCGATCAGCTAACCGAGCTCTCTTTTGCTGCTATAGAGACTGTCGATGTGGGTGATTATGTGGTTGCCATTGGCAATCCATTCGGCATTGGCCAAACCGTGACCTCGGGCATTGTCAGTGCGCTGGGGCGAGCCGGTCTGAACAACGAGCACTATGAAGATTTCATTCAGACTGATGCTGCTATCAATATGGGTAACAGCGGTGGGGCGTTAGTCGATCTGGAAGGCAATCTGGTCGGCATCAATACCGCCATTATCAGTGGTTCAGGTGGTAGTAACGGTGTCGGCTTCGCAGTCCCTGTGGATATGGTAACTGCGGTTATTGGCCATCTGGAGCGCGATGGCGAAGTACGGCGTGGACTGCTTGGCGTCACCATTGCTGATGTGACACCTGATGTCGCCGAAGCATTGGAGTTGGATATGGCCCAAGGCGCGTTGGTCACCAGCGTCATGCCGGGAAGTGCAGCAGAATCTGCCGGTATTGAAGTCTCTGATGTGATTGTGTCGCTAGGTGATGAGGCTGTAACTGGCAGCCGGGAATTACGCAATATGGTGGGCCTCATGCGCCGCGGCGAAGAAGTTGCTCTGCGACTGTATCGCAACGGTGAAGCAATGACTCTGAATGCCATTATTGGCGGCCCTGAGGGGCAGGTGGCTGACAGCGAAGGGCGCTCGGCGCAAAGTTCAGTCTATCGCGGCGCCCAACTGAGGGATCTGAGCGCCGCAGACCTTGAGTTGGCGGATGAAGGTGTATTGGTTGTTGATGTCCAGGCACGCAGTCGCGCAGCTGCCGCCGGTTTGCGTCCAGGCGATGTCATTGTCGAAGTCAATCGCCGTTCAGTGGCCGATCTGGCGGCGTTCAATGCTGCAGTTGAAGGCGCTGAACGCTTGACAGCAATCTCGGTAATTCGTGAAGGGCGTAGCCTGTTGCTCTTCGTGCCGGCATAAGCAGCAATCCTCGCCTTCATCCCCGGTGACGGCTAAATACTAAAATGTGCCCCCCTTTGGCCGATTAACTACTCGTTAAGTCGGCCTTTTTTTTGCCTGCGGAAATGAGACTTCCACAATAGAACGCGTCATGATAGTTTTTGCAGGCCGCGGCGCGGACGGAATAATTCGTTGCAGCATTAGCAACGACGCGGAATTGATTGTCGCAGTCAAACCGCTAGCGCCCGAACAGGAACAAGCAGGCTTCTCGTCAGGCCATCAATTTACGCACTACCACCGAATAATAAGACAATGACCCTCATGCCTTCCGCCCGTCGAATCAGTAAGCGTTTTCTGGCGGCTTTAATTACTGCATTGCTGGCTGTTCACAGCCCGGCCTTTGCCGCTGGTGAGGGCGAAGCTGATTACTACAATTACGACTTTGAGCCATTTTTGAGCTGGCTCAAGGCTGCCACTGATGAAAGAAAGATCCCCGGAGCGGCGGTAGCAATCGTGACACGAGACGGTATTGTTCATCTCGACACCTGGGGAGTCAAAAACACGTCGGCGCGCAGCCCGATTGCTGTCGATTCTGTATTTCGCATTGCGTCCATGTCAAAAACCTTCGCAGGTACTGCGGCGACCTTGATTGTTGATCAGCAGCTGCAGTCCTGGGATTCGCCGCTGGCAGAATTATTTCCTGCTTTGCAGATTGGCCCGCAGAGCAATTCGAATGCGATTACCTTGCGCCATGTTGCCAGCCACTCAACGGGGCTGATGCCGCACTCCTATTCCAACATGCTTGATGCCGGTGTCAGTTACGACAAAATCAAACAGCAGTTTGCGAAAATCCCTCGAGTGTGTGATCCGGGTGACTGCTACGGTTACCAAAATGTTGTGTTCTCACTGATCGCCGATGTTGTCGAAGAAAAAACTGGCGATAGTTACGCGCGATTCATTGAGCATGAGTTGTTTGAACCGCTAGGCATGATGACTGCCAGTGTCGGTTTCGAGGCCTACTCGAATAATAAAACTGCCACGTCTCCGCATCGTAAATCCAGAAATGGTTGGCGTCCTACCACGACTAATCCGGCTTACTATACCACTGCTCCAGCTGCTGGTATTAACGCCAGTGTGTATGACATGACCCTTTGGCTGCGGGCCAATTTGGGTGCGTTCCCTGATGTCTTGCCGCCAGAGACATTGTTTGAGATTCAGCGTCCGGTGGTTGAGACCCCGTACGGCAATTACTTCAATCGCTGGCAAGGGCTGGAAAAAGCCTACTACGCGCTCGGCTGGCGCGTGCTCGATTACAAAGGCTTGCGCGCTATTCATCATGGCGGTGGAGTACGTGGTTACCGCTCTGAAATGGTCTTTGTTCCCGAAGCCAATATTGGCATGGTGGTACTGCTCAATGCCGAGTCCAATGTTGCTAATGATTTCGTCCCCGCGTTTCTCGACAATCTGAGTTACACAGACCAATAAATTCTTTGCCCGAGGAAATTCTCGCATGCATTCAGTAATCGACCTGCTGAAGTCTCATCGCAGTATTCGCAAATTTACGGATCAGCCTGTTACACAAGCGCTTTTTGCTGACCTCGTTGCTGCAGGCCAGGCCGCCGCCACTTCCAGTTTTCTTCAGGGCAGTACCATTATTCGTGTTACTGATTCAGCCAAGCGCGCCAAAATTGCTGAGCTGGCTGGTAATCAAAAGTACGTAGAAACAGCAGCTGAATTCATGGTGTTCTGTGCCGACCTCAAGCGGCCCGGAAATTATTGCCGTTTGTATGGTAAAGAGTTTGAAGGCGACTATACCGAACACTTCATTATCGCCACCGTTGATGTGGCACTAATGGCGCAGTCGATGGTTACCGCAGCCGAGTCAGCAGGGCTGGGCATTTGCTATATCGGTGGCATTCGCAACAACCCTGCCGAAGTTTCTGAATTATTGGAACTGCCGCGCGGAGTGTATCCAGTCTTCGGCTTGTGTCTTGGTTATCCGGATCAGGATCCGGAGATCAAGCCGCGCCTGCCAGCCTCGGTGATCGTCAAGGAAAACGTCTACGACGAAAGTGGGGATGCGGAAACAATCGCAGCTTATGATGAGACAGTTCGTGAATACTACCAAACTCGCACCGGTGGTGGTCATGGCATTAGTTGGTCAGAACAAGTGGCGACGTTGCTCTCTGAAAAAGCCCGGCCGCACATGCGCGACTTTCTTGCCAGCCAGGGTTTTACTTTCAAGTAGCAACGCTGGAAGAATCAGACCTGCAAATAACTGATCTAGCCGAAGTAAACCATGCATTGCCGGGAGAGGGCGCACAATTCGCCATCCTCTGAATAGATGCGCCCGGACTGTTGCGAATAACCATCGGCTGCAGCTTCCATTTCATAATCCAGATAAAACCATTCGCTGTGAATCTCTGCCGGGGGTTTGACGAACTCCAGTGCCCAGGTCAATGAACTGGCGGGCACTGGTGGCGTCTCAAACCATGACAGCACAACCGGTGGTGGCACATCGGCAATCGCTACGAGCTTTTCGACCGGGAAGCTGACCGGGTCTTGCCGGTGCCTGGCCCAGATATTCAGGTGCCGATCAGTGTTGCCGGAAAAGGGCAGGGCGTCGGTCATCCAGTATCCTTCAAACTTTTCCAAAAAGGCAGGCAGGCGCTTGCGGTGAGCCGAGAAATCCAGGCCGCGCTCGCGACTGATTGGTTCAATGCCAGGTGCGGTTGCGGAGACTTTACCAGGGCGTGATTGGCCAAAGATACCCATAGCTTGCAGACACACCTTGCCATCGCTGATCACGCTAGCTTGTGCCTGAGTGACATTCTTGCCCTGCCGTTGAATGGTGGCATCGACAGTGACAGGACCGGGACCAATAGGGCCAATAAATGACACCAGCAAAGAGCGCATCGGCGGTTCGTCTTGCAGTTGTTTGCGGATGCCGGTGACTGCCAATGCTGTGGAAATACCGCCGAAAGCGGAGCGACCTTGTGACCAGTCCTCGGTCATCGTCGTTGTGTTGTCAGCGGACTGCATTAATTCTTGCAGTAGTTGCTCCATGCTCGTGCCTGTCATTGTGGTTTCCTTGTCCTGTATTCGCGCAGTCTGTTTGGCATCGATCAAGACGACAAAAATCGGGGTCAGGTAATTTGTCGCCGGCCTTTTCCGTGCTAAGCTAAGTGTCGTGAATTTACGATTATACGGTGCTTCTGCGATGGTTTCCCGGTTAGCTCTGACAACCTTGCTGACAGGTGGTTTTTTGACGAGTAGTTTGCTTACTGCAACTGCCTATGGTCAACATGCCGGTCATCAAGTGGCGTATTCACACGACGGCGCAGCAATCGCATCCCAAACCGCGACACAGCCTCCCAATGACGCCATTCTTCCCGAGCCTCCCAACGAATTACAGCTGCTGTTTCCCAGTAATGTGCGCTTGGTCAAACTGACATTGCACACAGCGCAGCGGGATTGGGTGGATATCGACTTTCGCTACAACCCTATGGCTGATCAGGAATTTGTTTGGCAACTACCCAGCTTGCAAGATGCAACTTACTACACCGCTGACTGGGCCATTCTGGCGGCCAATGATGAATTAGTGCGTGGTAGCTTCAGTTTTGCCTTCGGTGCCAATGCGGAACTGCCTTCGGCTATTCGGGCTGCAGAAGAAGAAAGGTTGCGTATTCAAAACGGTTTGGAACCCGGGGTGCGTGAAGTAGCGCCACCGCCGACCCAGATCATCATCAATCGTGAACCACAGCGTTACGACCCGCCGTTTACCATCAATCTCGACAACGATAACCAGTAGCTTCGCCATCGTTTTACACCCGGACTCCGTCTGAGTCTCGCAACTGTTTTGCTTTGCTGATTACTCGCCTTTTTGGCTTTCTGCTGCCATAAAAAAGGGCGGTTAAAAACCGCCCTTGATTACTCGTGAACAGTCACTTGTTGCGACTACTCGCTGACATGCACAGTCACGTAGGCATCGTGATACAAGCCGCCATCATCAGCGCGGCCCCACAAGACATAAGTGCCTGGTTTATCAAATGTTGCAGTCACTTCAATCGTGCCATCTTCCGGAAGTTCCGGCGGCAACCACAAGGGCCCCCAGGGTGAATTGGCTGACGTGCGTGTGTCTTCCCATGGCTTTGGCAGTGGTGGGTCGATAGTGACGTTGCCGTCGCCGCGATAAATATTCCACGACAGGAACAGGCCGTTGGTCTTACCGACAGTAACGCGCGACGGGGCATCAAGCATGCGGCGCATCAAGTCTTCTTCGGATATCTTTGGTTCCCGGTCAGCATCAGGTAGGCCGTCATCCCACACATTGGTACGCAATGTGATGGGTTCGCCAACGCGTGCAGTACGCACGCGATCGCCTTGCACTGTAACCACAGGGGGAATATTGGCACGTGATTCCGGGCTGCTGGTGCCGGCGCCGAGTGATCCTGTTTCCGAGGCGATCACCATGTTATCTACCAGATAGTCCTGACGCAGAGTGGCGTAGGCTTTACGCTCAACACCATTCACGTTCAACGTCCAGACCAATTCCTTGTCGCCCCAGTCTGCCGGTACTACCACTTCAAAATTGAAGCGATTGCGACGCGGGAGAAACTTGGTGGGCTGACCGCGGTCGGCTTCACCGGGCGAGAAAAAGTTGTCGTCGCCAACCGGGACGAAAGGTTGTTCTTCCCAGTTTTCATTCATGTAACCAAACATGAACGAGAAAGTGCCGTCAGGGTTTTCGCGCCAACCTTCATAGGCGGGTTCGACGTGCTGACCCTGACGATAAGTTTGTGCTGACACCAGGCTCGCGCCTAGCAGCAGTGTTAAAGACAGAGCGGTCGCAACCACTCCACGGGCACACAGTATTGTTGATGCTTTCATGTCATAAATCCTAGTCGCTTGCAGCTATTTCTTCTTCGTTTTCATCAGCGATGGGTGCTACCAGTGGTGCGCCGCAAAGCGGGCAACCGATAACGTGATCATTCGGGCCAAGATTCAACGCCTGACGACGCTCTTCCATGGCTTCGAAGAATTGTTCTTCAGTCATGGTGGCGCGTATACCCAGATCAATGAACATATTGGTGACTGAGCGATTGCCGGAACCCTGCCAGTTGCGTGGATCAGGCACGTTGGGGTTGGTTTCGGTATTGTTCATATAACCGGTGATATGCAAGATTGTGCCAGCGGGCAATAACGGTGCGGCGTGATCGGCATAAGGGTAGCCACGTACCCAGTTATGGTCATAGCCGACACAGGAGAGAGTCTCCACTGTGTAACCCCAGATCGCCTCGAGACACATGCGTTCACCAGGGGCGTGCAAGTGTGGTTCGAACGTGATGATCTTGGTGGGCTTTTCCAGCACGGTATAGGCGTGCAGTTCCTGGTCAGTTTCGTTACCGGCGATGCTGATATCGACACCGTTGCCCAGTCCGATAAATGCGTTTTGGTATTCGGGTTCGTAGTCTTCATCGTGAAAACGAAAACCGATTTCCAGATGACCGGTGGTATCACGGCCATTGGAATGCAAGTGCACAGAGTCTGAGACGAGGTAAGAACCGGCGCGTAACAAACGACCCGCGTCTTCGTCGAAGATATCGGCATTACGACCGACTTCATGGACCGGCCAGGGAATGGCAATTCCGTCACGGTTGCCTTCCTCGTCCAACATGGCGGTGGCCCAGATCATGTGGTGGAAGATGTACTTGCCACCGACTGTCTCGCGGCCGCTGCCGGCAGCGGGTACATCGTTGACCTCAACGACTTCAACGGATTTCACGTAACGGTCTTCAGTCAGGCCGGTCGGGATAGATGGAATTTCGCCCCACCAGTCCGGTGTGCCGGCCAGTTTGGTCACTGGCTCGGAAACGATAATCAGATCTGGCTGCCCGGCGCGCCATTTGACGCTGTCGTCAAACACCAGCGGCTCCGGGGCATCGGCGATGTCACCCTTGGGAGTGCCTGAGCGTGCCCACACAGAGATCTTGTCCAATTCTTCATCAGTCAGTGACGGGTCGTTCTTGTAGTCCTGAATACCGATGTCTTTTTCCATGTACCACGGTGGCATGGCGCCAGCGCGGTCGCGTAATTGGGTCTTGTATTCGATCAAGCCGGCAAATGGCGCAACTTGATCATAGGTAACCAGTGGCATAGGTCCGGCGCCGCCATCACGGTGACAGTTCTGGCAACTACGCTGCATGATAGGTTCGATGTCTTTGTGGAAAGTCACATCGGTTTGTTGGGCCAGCGCTGCGCTGGAGAATGACAGACTGCCGCCAAGGGCCAAACTGCCGAGCAGGGCATTGCGGGTGATGGTGGTGAGAACTCGCATTCGAGCGATACTCCTGTGATGATTAACGGGACTGAAATGAGTGCTTATTGGTTATTCGAGCAAGCGCCATGCACGCTATGACTTGATGGCTTGAACATTAGCACTTTTGATTAAACGTTTGTACGTTCGAAAGGTTACCGAATCGCGAGAAATTGTTCAGAATCCATCAGTTATGGAAGAAAACCACTGAAATCACTAACTGATTCCTTCAGTTGTCAGCCCGGCGCTGGAATCAGGGCTTACGGCCGTCTTCGCGCATTATCTGCCAGAGGTTGCTGCTGGCAAACAGGGCGATGATCAAAACGACAAACGCGAAGCTAAACCATTGAACTGCATAGAATAAATTCTGGTTCACATCGATATTGACGGCGGGCCAATGGCGCACCAGTGTGCCAGGTTGGTCGGCGGTGAGCCTGACTTCATAAGGAAACAGCGGCTGCGCCAGAATATCCGAAATAATGTCGATCTCCAGCGTGCGAATCCGCAGTGGCCATTCACTGGGGTCAATTTCGCTACTGATGACCCTGGCATCTTCCGGGCGCACATGGATCTGGCCCGTAATGACGACCGGACCTTCAACGGGGTTCAGGTAGGGTGGGGTATCGGGCGGCAAGATACCGGTAGTCCAGCCACGACTCACCAGCACCAGTTCACCGTTGCTGGCCAGGCGGAAAGGGGTTACCACGCCGTAGCCGATCTGGCTGTCGAAAAACTCGGCCAACACAAGAATAGTGCGTTCGTTCAGGTATTCACCGCTCAGCGACACGTGCAGGTTCTGCAAGTCCGGGTTGCTGCGCTGCAGCTGCGCTGGCGTCAATGATTCGATGGCCGGGGCATTGTCTTGCAGGCGTGCATCCAGCGCACGCTGGGCTTCGACTTGTTCGGCGGCCCGGTCCAGCTGCCAGATGCCGAGACGGCCCAATCCCATGACTGTCATCAGCACACAGCCTGCAATTAGCCAGTTAAACCGGATATGCAGGTCACCAAGATGAATTTCTCGACGAATTTCCATGATTTTACTTGTCAGTAGCGTTGGCGGGCTGCAGACTAATCCAGAGTGTCCCCAGAATCAATGAGTGCCTTGATTTGGCTGTGCTAAACTGCCAAGCGGCACTGCTGACTATAACAATGATAATAATGGAGATGCCCTGACATGCTGTTTTCCTTCTCAAGATTTGCCCTTTCACGCCTGCGCCAGTTGAGCCTTCTCAGTACGCTGAGTCTGTCATTGCTGCTGTCCGGCAGCTCACTTATGGCCGCCGAGGCGGACGCCATCCCCAGATTAGCTAATGGCGATCCTGATTTTAACGGCCTTTGGCAGGCACTGGGCAATTCGCACTGGAATATTGAACCCAGCGCTGCTGATTTTCCGCCGTCGCCGGAATTGGGCGCATTTGGCGCCTCACCCGCCAGCGTGGGAATTGTCGTCGGTGGCGAAATCCCCTACACCGCAGAAGCGCGGGCCCAGCAACAGGCCAATAAAGCCGATTGGTTAGCGCAGGACCCGGTCGTTAAGTGTTATATGCCGGGCATTCCGCGTGCCAATTACATGCCATTCCCGTTCCAGATCGTGCAATCGCCAGAGCACACGATTTTCGCCTACGAATTTGCCAGTGCCAGCCGCATTGTATATATGGACCAGCCTGATTTCGAGGCGCCTATTTATTCGTGGATGGGGCACTCATTGGGGCGCCTGGAAGGCGATACCCTGGTGATCGACGTCACCGATCAGGTGCCAGATACCTGGTTTGATCATGCTGGCAATCACCATACCGAAGACTTGCGAGTCACCGAACGCTATACCCATATGGGGCCCAATGTCCTGATGTACGAAGCCACCATGGAAGACGGCAACACCTATACCCGTCCCTGGACGATTCGCTACCCACTTTATCGCCGTCTTGATGACAATGCCCAGCTGCTGGAATTCAAGTGTGTAGAGTTCACTGAAGAGTTGCTGTACGGTGAGTTTCGCAAGCAGCCCGAAGGCGAGTAGGCACAGCTATCGCATGATACTGAACTCGTGGCGGCTTGCTGTTCAAGCCGTCACGAGCTTGCGAATACAGGTCGCTCAGCTTGTTAGATGTGTGCTATAACTCCTTGTAATTTATAACTAAGCTAGGGAGCCTGGCCGCTGCTGTCAGCAGTTGCCAGATACGTCGCACGTCGCGCTAACCCGAAGCGGTGTAACCGATGCACACCTGTCGGGCAATGCCTGTTGCAGTTTTTGAAGACCTAATGGACATATTCAGCGATCTTTCCAATATCACCTGGGCGTTAGTACTGGCAATGCTGGTGCTGATTCTCTATTTCCACGGCCCCAGCTATTCTGCGCAGACGGTGAAAACCGCACCGTCAATCCTCACCAGTTTTGGTATTTTTGGCACCTTTCTCGGTATCGCTTCTGGCCTGATGCAATTCGACAGTGCTGATATAGAGGCCAGTGTGCCGACCATGATCGATGGTCTGGGCGTCGCCGTCTGGTCATCCATTGTCGGTATTCTTGGCGCCTTGAGCTTGCGCCTGCGCTATTCGCTGGTGTCCATCCGCCAAGCGAAAAAAACTGACAACGAGCAAACGTCAGTAGGCGACCTGAAAACCGCTATCGAGCAGCTCAACGACAATCTGTCGCAAATGCGCGAGGAGAGTCGGGCGGATTCGGCCAGTTTGCTGGCTGCCAATACCGCCTACCGTGAACAAATGGTGGGTGCCAATACCGATGCATTAACGCAAGCCATCGAAACCGTCATGCGCGAATTCAATAGCCGTATCGAAGTGCAATATGGTGAGAATTTCAAAGAGTTTAATGAATCCCTCGGCCGACTGCTCGAGTGGCAGCAAAACTATTCCGAACAATTAGCCGAAATGCTCAAGGCCCAGCAAGCCAGTATTGACGTGATGCGCCAGGCCTCGGAATCCTACGAGCAAATGATTGAGCACTCCCGGGAGTTCAACAAGGTGGCTTCCTCCCTGGGCGAACTGCTCAAGGGGCTTGAGCATCAAACCAGTAACCTGGATGGCTATCTGTCCGGTTTGTCGGGTTTGGTCGGCCAAGCTACCGAAGGCTTGCCCGCTTTGAGTGACTACGTCACTGAGTTGACTGTCAAACTGCGCGATAGTATCGAGCATAACAATCAGTCTCTAACTACGGTGCTCACTCAGGCAGCCCAGGACATTACCCAGACCGTTGAACAAGTAAACCGGGAACTGGCCGAATCAGTCAAGCAGGCACACAGCGGGCTGGCTGAGCACGTCGAAGCCATGACCAACAAGACCGATGCACATATGCAAAAACTGGATGAGTCGATGGAGAAAGAGCTCACTCAGGCGCTACAAACATTTGGCTATCAGCTCACAGCCTTGTCGGAAAAATTCGTTAACGATTACATGCCACTGACTGATCGCCTGAAACAGGTGCTGGCCATCGCCGAGCAGCAAAACAGCAAGTCATCGCAAGCCACCAATTGAGAACCCGAATGCCATGCTAGGCAGCGAGATCGAACAGGATACCGAGGAACACTGGATAGCGGTCAGCGACCTGATGAGTGGTCTGATGATGTTGTTCCTGTTGATCGCCATCATGTATTTGGTCATTGTCGAGCGCAAGAATGAGGAGATCGAGCGCGTCGTGGTGCTTTACGAGGACCTGCGCGAAGAGCTCTATCAGGATCTGTTAGCCGAATTCGCCACTGATTTGCCGCGCTGGGGTGCCCAGCTGGATGAAGACCTGCGCTTGCGCTTCACCAATACCGATTTGTTGTTTGAAGAGGGCGAGTCCAGCCTGCGACCGCAATTCGCCAGTATTCTCAGCGACTTCTTTCCCCGCTATCTGGGCATTCTGACGTCCGAACAGTACCGCGATGATGTGCTGGAAGTGCGCATTGAAGGCCATACCTCCAGCTCCTGGTCGCAGGCCAGTACTGACGATGAAGCCTATATGCGCAACATGGCGCTTTCGCAAGAGCGCACTCGCTCGGCGCTGGGCTATTTAATGGATCTGCAGGCAGTCAGTCATGAGAAGAATTGGTTGCGTCAGCATCTCACTGCCAATGGTTTGTCTTCTTCGCAGCTGATTACGCAAAACAACGGCGAAGAAGATGCGGATCGCTCGCGCCGTGTTGAGTTTGTTGTCGTGACGGATGCGGAAACGCGCCTTTCCACTATTCTGCAGGAATTGAACTAGTGGAATTGCCTGATTTCATTGAGTTTGCCCCGTTCAACAAGATGCGTGAAGACATGGGCACCCGCGAGCTGGGTTATTTCGAGTTATTCGATCCAGCGTTGCATCTCACCGGCGAGGAACGCTCAGCGCTGGCCAACGGCGGCGTACTTAACAAGTTGGACAACGTCAAGACACTGCCGGACAACACACTGGCCATCAAGAACTCGCGCATGTTGCTTTATATCCCCGATGAGAACTGGTTTCGTCAACGCCGTGAGTATCCAACTTATCATGTCGCTCGATGTTCGTTGTTGGATGAGTTGTATAAGGAATCACCAGATCAGGAATACCTGGTGACGACACGGCTGGCGCAAGACTATGACATGCTGAAATACCGGGATGGTGGCGAATACAGTCTGGCCTCGGTCGGCTTTGTTGTCTGCAAACACTGTCTGCACAAACTGCGTTACAAGGACTTCGATGAATTCCGCAACCGCAAACGCGGCTATAGTCAGAAGGTGCTCAACGAGTTCAAGCTGGAAGATTTCTATCGGCTCTACAAACAATACCCGCTCAGCTTTGGTGGTCGTCAGGAGCAATGACAGGTTTCTGGCTCGCGCGAACTTGATTGGGCTTGCGGGATGTCGGAGTGCCTGGGTGGCATCGTAGTGAGTTGATGAAGCGACGCAGTGCTAAATCGCCAGACCGTCTAGTGTAGTCGGATTTTGTGCGGTCGAAAGCCCCAGTTGTTGCGTTTGGTCAAACGACCCTATAAAAACCTCTATCAAAATCCTCAGTCATTACTCGGGGATTCCTGATTGAGTGTGCCTTCACCGGGCGTGACAAAAAGCATAGTAGTGGGCTCATCAATAATGGCCGTATGCCAGATGTCTTTGGGGATAACTACTAAGGCGCCAGGTTTATCCAATATTGTTGATTCTTCACCAGCGGCTGACTTCAGCTTCATTTCGGCGCGCCCGCTTAGCAGAATAACCAATTCATCGCCTTGCGGGTGTTTTTCCCAAACGCCCCAGCTCTCACTGAATTGATGTGCCGAGACCAGTGTGTGGCCTTTAAAGCCGTCGTAGTCGGCATCCAGTGACTGATAGAAATCCGGCCCGACCGGCAGTTGATCTATTTGCAGGTCGGGTTTCAATATGGCAAAAGTGTCGAAGATATTGCTAATGAAGCGCAGTCCGGTGTCTTGTTAATCAGCGCGTTGCAGCAAAGCGGGAGTCAGCCCGTCGATGCCCACGAGTGCCAAAATGGTGAGAAATGCGGTCTGCGGGCCGACCCAGGAGTCGCCCGGTGCGAACCACTCGTCAGGGGAATGGGCGCCGCCACCTTCGCCACCACCGGCTATGGTAATGGCAGGGATGCCTAGTGACATAGGCACGTTGGAATCAGTGCTGGACGTACCAAGTTCCTGTAGTTCTATACCGACTTCATCGAAAGCCAGTGCAGCGACTTGCACGATAGGGCTGTCCGATGGCGTGCGTCCCACAGGGCGATCGCCGATCAGTTTAAAATCGACTGTTATTTCACCATTGTTCCAGCGGTTGTTTTCTTCCGCAACGGCTTCCAGCGCCGCGGCCTTGGCTTGTTCTTCAAGCTTGGCTAACTCGGCACTGTCATTGGAGCGCATGTCGATGGCGAAGACTGCGTCAGCCGCGATGGAGTTCACCGATGTGCCGCCAGCTACCGTACCAACAGTAAACGTGGTTTTTGGATCATCAGGTGTCTCGAGATCGCCAATCTTGGCAATGGCCCGACCCATGGCATGAATCGCGCTGGCTAATCCAAACGCGCCAAATGAGTGGCCGCCAGGACCTGAGAAAACGAATTCGAAGCGGCGTGATCCGGTTCCGGCAGTGGTAATGCGGCGCAAGCGGACGCCATCGATGGATATGAAACCGTCAATTTCCGGAAAATCACGAAACAAGGCTTTGACGCCGCGCAAATCGCCACGGCCTTCTTCGCCGACATTACCGGAGAAAATGATGTCGCCGCGTGTCTGTATGCCAGTCTCGTTGAGCGCATCAATGACTGAGAGCAAGGCGGCCAAGCCGCGGGTATCGTCGCCAATGCCTGGCGCGTAGTAACGCCCGCCCCGTAGCTCGACAGTAGTGTCTACGCCTTCCGGGAATACTGTATCGAGATGGGCAGCAACCAGCAGGGTAGGCCCATCGCCAGTGCCACGGCGAATGGCAACGGCATTACCTTCGCTATCTATATAGGCATCGCTTAAACCGCGTAGTTGCAACTGTTCCAGATAATGATTGGCACGGCGAGTTTCCTGAAACGGTGGTGCCGGAATCTCCGTCATACGAAATTGCTCACGGATCGTGTCGGGCTCGCGAGCTTGAATGTTGGCCAGTGCGTCGACCACTCTGGAGTCGCTGCTGATGAGTTCAAACTGTTGGCGGATGTCACCATCAATCGGGACCAATGTCTGTTGTGGAGTATTCTGGGCCAGTGCCAGCAGGGGAAGAGTCAGCAGTGCAAGGGCCGCTACTGAAAGGGCTAGCAACGGGCACAGGGCTGCACGCAGACGCAATCGCTTGCTACCTGGGTTTGTTGCATTGATGGTTATGACTGTGGCCATGAAATTCACTCGCTACCTCTTAACTCAATGGGTTTGGATCTGATTCAACTAACAAGGTTTAACCTGGGATACATCGGCAACCCACAATATTCAATTTGCTGTTCAGGCAGATTCCAGTAGTCGCATGCGGAAGCCACGACCACCTTTGGAAAGCGTGCGGCGCTCGCGCATGCGCGCATGCAATTGTGCGCGTTTGCTGGCGATCCAGTCTTCGCGTCCGACATGAGTGTCAAGACCGCTGGCTTTGCGTCGGGATTCTTCGGCTTTTCTGAACTCACAAAATTCCTGATAGGATTTGATTTCATGGCTCAACTGCTGGCACACCAATTCGGCATACAGTGCATCATCAAGATAGCCGATACCGGGAATATCATCCGGAATGACATCGTTGGGTTCGATAAAATAATACAACACGCTGTGGATGCTGCGGCACTCCGCAGTCGTGAGTTGCCATTCGCTATCCTGAACCATATTCAACAGCACTTGCAGTTTTAGTAAACGCTCAGCGATAAATTCGGGCAGTTGCAAGGATTGAGCCTTGCCGATCAGCTCGGCTGCGGCTTCTTCAATGTCAGCAGTAGGCACGCTGTTATCCAGCAATTGTTCCCCTTTATCAATGCTGTCCTGAAAGCGTTGCAGATCTTCATCACTCAGAGTGATTGTTAATTCTATTGGCATGGTGACAAACTCATTATTCTGGTTTTTAGCTGGCTCTCAAAAGCAATCTGGCTGCCACTAGTGTGCCCTGACAGCCGCGATTGATCAACGTCCAGCATGGTGTTTAGGCCGCTGAATTGGGGATTTGGCGGTGATATTGCATAGATGCGTACAAGCCCTGCGGGGCATTCGCACCAGAGTACTGGCAAGCTTGTCATAGGTTTGCCGCACTAAACGGTTTATGCTTTGCTTTATTACTCTGCGAGGTCTGTTATGACGGCTCTTTTTTCCCAGCGCACTGTTTCCCGGCGCACGCTGCTCAAGGCGATGGCATCGCTGCCTACGCTCTCTCTCCCGACGCTGTTGCAAGCGCAAACCGCTGAGATGACTCTGTCGATTCCAGATGGCTCGCCCCAGCAACTGGCCGCTGATGAGTCATTTTGGCGCACTGTGGGCAATTATTATGATCGTACGGAAGGCATTGTTAATCTGGAGCATGGTTATTGGGGAAAGATGGCCAGACCGGTACAAACTGCTTATCTGGACGCCACCCGCTTTGTAAACGCACAGAATTCTTTTTATGCCCGCAAGCAGTACGGCGCCGATCTGCGAGCCAGTGTGGCGAGCGTTGCCGAAGCGCTGGGCGCGCAACCGGATGAGATCGTGCTGACCCGCAATGCTACTGAAGCCATTCACAATCTGCTACGGCAATATCAGGGCTTGCAAGCAGGAGATGGCATTCTGTTGGCGGATGTGGACTACCCCAGTTTTAAAACCACGGTGCGATGGCTGGCCGACGAGCGTCAGTTGCAAGCCGTGGAAGTGCAATTACCCTGGCGCGCCAGCCAGCAAGAAATTCTCGATCGCTATGTGCAAGCTTTTGAAGCGTACCCGAATCTCAAACTCATGTTGTTAACTCATGTCAGCAACCAACATGGTTTGACGCTACCGGTAGCAGCCATCGCCGAGCAGGCCAAATCGCGCGGCATTGATGTTATCTGTGACAGTGCGCAGTCCTGGGGTTTGCTGGATTTCAATATCAATGATCTGAACGTCGATTGGGCCGGATTTAACCTGCACAAGTGGTTAGGCTCGCCGGTTGGTGTTGGTGCCCTGTACATGCGCCGGGGCTCTCTCGCGAAGATTGCTCCGTATCCGGGTGAGGAAGATCCTGAGAATACGCGCGCGGCTACACGTATCCATACCGCTACCTCGAATTTCGCTGCCATGATGGTAGTGCCCGAGGCTATTGCCTTTCACCAAAAACTGGGCCCGGCCAACAAGGAAGCGCGCTTGCGTTATTTGCGCGCGGCATGGACAGCACCAGCTGAACAGATGCCGCACATCGAAGTGTTGGGCGGTAAGGACGAACAGTCCTGGAGTGGTATGGGTGCGTTTCGATTGCGCGGTCAAAGCTCGGCAGCCGAGGTTAATCAATTGCAGCAGCGGCTGGAAAACGAGTTCGGTATATTTACGGTGGGGCGCTTTGGCCTGGCTGATGGCGCTTGCATTCGCATCACACCGCAAGTCTTTACGTCACTCGAAGAGGTTCAGCAGTTGGTTGCGGCGCTGGAGCAGTTGGCTTGATCGCCGACGCTATCTAAAACCAGTTAGCTGCCAGTACGCAAGGGTGCCAGAGCCCGGTCAATAATCGATAGCAGTGTGCTGATGACCAGTGCTTGTCCCGCCCAATGTAGTGCGCTGATCAAAGCCTGGCTCCAGCCGGAGTTGGGGCTCAATGCGGCAATGGACAGGATGAGCAAGGGAGCGAAGTAGAAGATGCCATTCCAGCGCCCCAGAAAACTCATCTTCAGGGATTTTTGCCGGTGCCAGTAATAGGAGTCCAGCACGTATTGGGCGAACGCGATCACGATGAGTATCGGCAGGATAAGAGGGCTGAGGCCAAGCCAGCCCGCGACCAGCAAGCCCGAAGTCACGAACAGAAAGTCAGTGCCGTGATCGAACAGCATGCCGCGGCTACTGGCTTCGTTACGCGCACGCGCCACGATGCCATCAAAATAATCGCTGGCAATGGCCACGATCACGATTACGATCAACCACCAACCCGATTCCCGCCAGTTCAGCAGCAGCCAACAAAATGGCGCTATGAGTAACAGCCGAACTGACGTGAGCAGGTTGGCCATTGTCAGGCGAACAATTCTCGCTGGGCGCGGCGCCAGAACACCAAGCCAATAAGCGCATTGAACAAGATAAAGAAATTATGTTGTACAAAGCCGAAGGCTGCCATAGCACCTTCATTTTCCGGGAACAACACTACCCAGATCGTAATAGCCGCTGCTCGCATCGGGGTTGGTACCGCCGCTGCGAAAAAGATCACCGGCAAGTAGGGCAGCAGGGTCAGTATCGAGGCTTCCACGCCGAACAGGTTTAGCGCGGTGGTATAAACCACGATCGCGGCAATCAGGGCAGGAGAGCGCAGCAGGAAGAACAATACGTAGTGAATTGGCGTGGCTTGGCGAAAAGCGTCCAGCAAGCGACGTTCACGAAACTTGTTGTTCGGCAGGATCGTGCCATTGAAGTACAGAATCCAAAGAACCAGAACAACCAGAGCCACAACGCTTATATAAGGCAGGATCTGGAAAGCCGGTGGTAGTTCGCCAGCACTGAAGACGAAACCGATTGTGGCCCAGACCAGCAGATAGAATATTTCACAAAACATGATGAACAGCATCACCGAGCCGACTTCCCAGCCCGGAATTTTGTCCCGTTTGTTTAAATAGTATGCCATGGCGCCTTTGCCGATCTGCTCATTGAAGATCGAGATGATATAGGCGCTGGCACGTATCGGCAGAATATTCTTGTAGCGTATAGGGGCCACAAACCAGTTCAGGGCGCGTGTCACGACCAGTGTATCGATCAGGAAATAGAACAGCGAATAGCCAATCATCAGGGCCAGCCATGGCACCCATTCAACGGCTGCAAACACATCGGCCATGTATTCAGGCAGGCTGACACCAGAACGCATTGCCGCGCCATTCAGTCGATAGTAAAGATAGGCAAAACACAGAGCGGTAAGAATAAGAAAGGCGACCCGGCCCAGCGGGCTGGATTTCTTTTTCGCCGGCACAGGTTCTTGCTCGGGGATGGTTGGTTCGGTCGGCTCGGTTTGTTCGGTCATATCAGCTATTCGCTCTTAATATTTTACTTATCGTATCCTGTAGCGGTGTGAGCGTCACGCCCAGCTCACTATCAGCATTATGGCTGGTTTTTTCATCAGTTGTAATGACATCGATAACCGTAGGGGAGATGCCGCCACCTTTGACGATGCTGGTCACTGCCGCGCCAATCTTTGCCAGCCAAATAGGGACACTGCCGATTTTGATTTCCTTGCCCAGCTCTGTAGCAAAGCGGCGAATCAAGTCACAATAGGCGATAGGTTCAGGTCCGGCCAACTCATAGGTAGTGGACCCGCTTACTTCGCGCTTGCACAGGTTGCTGATAGCCACGCTGAGATCGTCGATATCCAGCGGATGCATGACATAATGCCCGCCGCCCAGGACTTTGGCCTCGTCTTGCTTGGCCGCGCCAAGCAATGACCAGGCACCGGCAGTGCTCGGCCCCAGTAATAAAGGCGTGCGTAAAATACTGACATTCAGACCAGACTCTTCCGCCAACTTTTCGGCCGCGCCTTTGGAGCGGTAGTAGGCGTTTTTGGAATCCGGCCTGGCACCGATAACGCTGATGAAAATGAAATGCTGGGCGTTATTGGCTTTTGCCGCAGCCAGCACCGCAGCGGTTGCTGCTACGTTGGCTGTTGCGTAGTTACTGTGTTTGTTTTCGATGAGAATACCGGCTAAATGAATGACGACATTGGCACCCGAAGCGGCTTGCTCCAGACCGGCAGCATCGTCATAGGCGATCACAGTCGGCACTATCTTGGCGTCGCTCGGCAGCGAGTTGAAGGCTTTTTCAGAGCGCACACCTGCGATGATGGATTCCACTGCGGGATCGCGACCCAGATGGTCCAATAGATTAATGCCAACGCTACTATTGGCGCCTGTTATAACAATTTTCATAATGGTTTATCTGTCCTTGTGACGGTATTTGCTGTCATCCAATTTCATCTATCCGGTGTTACTTAACCCCAAGCGAGTCTGGCACCGGTTTGGCGCGAATCGCTCAAAGAGTCTTGTACGTCGGCAAGAGTGGAACGGGATTGCTTTGATGTTGATTATTGATAGCTGATTATTGACCTGCCTGCTTAGTGTATTTCGGCCAGAGGCAAGGTTTTCTTGGATCGCTGGAGTTTCCCCGCGGGTGTTTGTTCGCAAGGGGTGAGGGCTTGTGCTTGCAAGGCAGCCAAGCGCTGCGCCTCAGGTGCAGGTTGATAGCGAGTATTGCGCATCAGCGGTTGCTTGCCGGCAGCTTCAATGGCTTGTTCGATCTCTGTAACTGGCCATTCCTGACCATGCTCGGCGCCTGCCGCTCGAGTGATGCTCTCGTTCATCAAGGTGCCGCCCAGATCATTGGCGCCAGCGGACAAGCAGGCCAATGCGCCGTCATGCCCCATCTTGACCCAGGAGGCCTGGATATTGTCGATCAAGCCGTGCAGCACGATGCGAGCCACGGCATGCATTAAAATAGATTCGCGAAACGTGGGCCCACAACGGGAGCGACCGCGCAGATACATGGGGGCTTCCATGTGCACATAGGACAGAGGCACGAATTCGGTGAAACCGCCGGTACGTTCCTGTAGCGCCCGAATGTGCAGAAGATGGTGGGCCCAGTGTTCGGGCGTATCAACGTGTCCGAACATGATAGTTGCGGTGGTATTGAAGCCAGTGCGATGCGCTGCCGCCATCACTTCCAGCCATTGTTCGGTATTCAGTTTGTCGGCGCAGATGATCGCGCGTACATCGTCATGCAGGATTTCGGCAGCAGTGCCCGGCAAAGTATCGAGGCCGGCCTTCTGTAATTGTTGCAGGAACTCATCGAGGGATAGATTCGCTGTCGCGGCGCCTTGCCAGACTTCCAGTGGCGAGAACGCATGCACATGCAACTCCGGTACTGCCTGTTTAACAGTCTCGACAATATCGATATAGGTTTGGCCGGTGTAGTCGGGATGAATACCGCCTTGCATACACACTTCTGTGGCACCGCGTTGCCAGGCTTCCTGACAACGCCGAATGATTTCATCGGCACTCAGGTCATAGGGTTTGCCGCGCAAATCTTCATGCTGTTTGCCTTTGGAGAAGGCACAAAAGCGGCAGTTGAAATAACACACGTTGGTGTAATTGATATTGCGATTGACGACATAGCTCACGGTGTCGCCTTTGCTTGCCTGACGCAGGGCATCGGCTTGCTGGCAGACATAGGTAAAATCATTGCCGCGGGCGCTGAACAAATGCGTCACATCTGCAATCGACGGTGCCTGACCCTGCTTGCAAGCTTCAATAATGGCTGTCATAAGGGCATCAGGTGCATGGTTGATGCGATGCTCGGTAATCAGCTCATGATCAAGAGTTGGCATCGGTCGATGCGAACCGGATAGCCAGCTGTCTCTTCGTGCGAAACCTTCACTGTCAACTTGTCGCGCCAAAACCGGTTGTACTGCAGGGTCGATCCAGGTCGATGCCTGCTGCGCATAGGCAGGGTAGACAGTTAGGCGTTGTTCGAGAAACTTGCCAGCTTGCGCCGTGTCATTGGCAAGTGCATCAAGATGTGGCCAGGGCGCTTCGGGATTGACATGGTCCGGTGTCAGCGGCGAAACGCCACCCCAGTCGTTGATGCCGGCATCGATAAGTTGCGCGAGCACGCCGGGGCTCAAATTCGGCGGTGCCTGAATATTCATGTCGGCACCAAAGATCAGCCTTGCGATGGCCAACGTCCAGAGCAGCTCGTCGAGATCCGGCTCCGGAGCCTGTGCCATTTTGGTGTTTGCCTTGGCCCGGAAATTCTGCACGATGATTTCCTGAATGTGGCCGTACTCTTCATGCAATTTTCGAATCGCCAACAAGGATTCGATTCGCTCCGGACGTGTCTCACCGATACCGATCAAAATGCCCGTTGTGAACGGCACCTTGGCCTGTCCAGCCAGCGCCATTGTCTCGAGTCGTGTTGCTGGGACTTTATCGGGAGAGCCGTAGTGGGGCATGCCTTTTTCGCACAACCGTTCCGAGGCGGATTCGAGCATGATGCCCATAGAGGCACTTACTTGCCGTAGTTGGGCAATCTCGTCACTCGTCATGTTGCCCGCATTGATATGCGGCAATAATCCGGTTTCTTGCAGAACGCGATCAGCGACGGCCGCGACATAGTCAAGCGTGCTGGCATAGCCCATTTCGGCCAGTGCTTCTCGGGCAGCGCGGTAGCGCAGCTCGGGTTTTTCACCCAGGGTAAACAACGCTTCCTGACAGCCCATCTCCGCACCTTGTCGGCACAATTGCACGACTTCCTCGACAGGCATGAAAACCTGTTCAAGTTTCTTCGGTGTTTGGGCAAATGTGCAGTAATGGCAAACATCGCGGCACAGTTGCGTGAGCGGGATGAAGACTTTGCGGGAATAGGTCACCACGTTGCCGTGCGCGGCGTCACGCAAGGCCCTGGCTTGTGCTGTGAGAGCTTCGAGGTCAGTACGGTCTGCCAGCGCCAGGGCCTCGGCAGCGTCCAATCGGAAGTCGAGCGGATTGTTGTGTTGCTCTGTTGTGCGTGTCGTCATTATTGCTTTACTGCTGCACGATTAGAGAGCCCTAGCCTAACAGCGAACCAGCAAAAAAGAGAGTGAAATTAGCCCGAGCAACCGCGTCCTGGCCGGTGTCAGTCGCAAGATTCCCGGGATTGACGGCAAATTCCTGTTCGTGATGCACAACACCCACCGGATCGCAGGTGTTTGCTACTGCTAGTCTGGCAAGCCTGGACACGCTACAGCAGCTTACGACTGGGCAGCATCACGCCCGCCTACTGATCAGGCAACTACAGAATATGGAAGGTGAATTCATCGCCAGTTGGCCGGCTGGCTGCCAGACGCGCATGTAATTCCTGGCGTTTACCTTGCAGCTGTCGGTCGCGGTCCTCAGGGCTGCTTTGTGCAATGCCGGATTGACTCCGGAACTTACAAAATTCGTTATATGCCTGAATCTCGGCTGCCAATTCGCGTATGACGATCTCCACAAACATGGCGTCGTCGAGAAAGCCAATACCCGGGATGTGGTCAGGGATTAAGTCTGCCGGGTCGGCGAAGTAGGCGAGGGCGCCGATAATGCGATTGCGGTCGGCATCGGTCATACCCCATTCAGTGTCTTGCATCATATCCAGCAGTACCTTGAGCTCCATCAGCCGCCCGGCAATGAAATCGGGCAAGTCGGCATTGATGGCAGTTTCAACTATCTTGCGTGTCGCCGCTTCGATGGCTTTCTGTGATTGTGGCTGGGCTGTTTGTGCGCATGCCGCTTGCGCAAGCGTCTTGAAACGGGCCAGATCCCGATCACTTAGTGTAAAGGTGATATCCAGTGGCATGGGCATTCCTTGCGAACACAGTTATTGAGGGAGAGTTCGTCATTGAGGTAATACGATTGCCCAATATACGCAAATTTTCTCTGGCCTGCAGCGCAATCGTTCTCTGGCTGCTGTCACAAGAAGTGTCACAAGGGTTGTCGCGGGGAGAGGAGTATGATTACTGGCTCAATTGATACTGACTTTGCCAAGCAGCCAGTTTATATCGGGTTCTTGTTGAGCAATCCGTAATTTTCGGAGCTGGAAATTCAGCAGCGGCGACTCAAGGCGCAGACGTTCGAACAACTTGCGGTCGAACAGGATAAGGTCGCATCCAGTATCGCTTGTGATGGTTCCAGTGAGATCGCGAGCCAGGGGGCGCCAGCCATAATCGTATTCATTGTGCATGCCCGCGCCGTCGAGACTGGCTTCACCACTGGCTAACAAGCACCAGTTGTCACTAGTCAGCTTGAACGATTCACCGGGTGCGACTTTCTTTAATTCGCCGATCTGGCACAGCTTGTCACTGACCGTGGAGTTGAGGTCGGCAAATTGTGGTTGGGCGGCAATGAGCGGCCGCATAGCCCAGCGCGACAACAACTGATCCTGAAATCCTTCGCTGCGAATAAATGATCTGAAGGTTTCTTCCGCAAACACGCACAGCGTGACGGGAGTTTGTGCAATGACGCTGGCATTGCGAGTGCCAGAGCCTGTGATGACAGCCATTTCACCCACCACATCTCCTGCCTGCAACTTGGCCTGGCGATGTAATTGTTCACCGTCGTGGCGGACGACTTCGCAGTAACCAGTCAAAATCAAATATACGAAACCCTGCGTGGATGCATTTTGGACGATGATGACATCATCGGCGTTGTAGCGTCGGATTTCCTCTTCTGCCAGCAGACTACGCATCCAGCGATTGGGGAAGGGGCGCCCCAGCCACTCGGTCAGATAATGATTGATCTGTGATGTGTAGATAGAGTTGTCACCCTCCAGCACGGTATAGCGTTTGCCGCTGGTAGCCAGTGAGAATGAAGTATTGAATTGGGTGTCGAGTTCATCCACATGGACGAATATGACGCGATCAGCGTTAGATTCCATCGCATCTGCGGGGTCACCATGAATAGCGCCAGCGCCACCATCGGCTACCAGTAAGGAAAAGCGGTCGGCATACAATCTTTCCAGATTGCTGGTCGTGCTCTGACGGACGATACCGCGCTTAGTCATTTCGCGCACGGTGGTCATACTATGGTTGTCACCAACAATGCACAGGTCACGTTCGATGCCTTTATGCACAGCGGAAAAGGTTGCACCGATAGTCGGGATGCTATGCACAGTGACATGGGTATCTATAGTGAGGCCATAATAATTCAGCGTTTCACCCGGGGTGACTTCAACCAGACGTAAATGCTCGGCAACAGCGTCTGTGGTCCAGCCGATGCTGAGGGCGATCTTTTCAACCGCCATGTTGAAAATTTCCACTGTGGTTATAATTTCCACGCGCTTGGGCATCAGCAGCAAGGGCACCAGGGCCGCATGATCGTCATGCAAGTGGGTCAGGAAGATGGCGCCGATCTGATTCTTGGAGATGCCACGGGCAAACAGGTGGTGGTCCAGGTAAGGAATACAGTCGATTAGCAGATATTCGCCGTTATAGCACAGCGCTAATCCAGTGCAGGGTTCGTCAGGTGTGAAACCGGATGCGCCACCCAACACCTCGATGCCTAGTTTCACCAGGCCGCCAGGCACGTAGTCGGGTTGCACTGAATAGGGTGGAGCGATAGTAATGTCGTCGTTCAGGTCAATTCGGGATGTAGTTGCGGTACTTGAAACTTCAAACACGTCTGTATCGATATGCTTGATCTGTTGATCACCAACCCAGGCAGACCCATTCACGAATGGAATTGCATTAAAGAAGTCCTCGACTGGGATTACCTTGCCCTGCTTGTCTTTTAGCGCCAATTCTATGGCGACTGCCAGCCACTCGTCTTTCAAGCCACTTTCCGTCCGCCACTCGGTCAGTTCATCCCGAGTCGGGCCCAGCAGGGTAAAGCGCAGCAGGCGCAAGGCCTGACTGATATCGGCTTCCTCGCCAACCAGATTGAGACGTCGGCCTTCGGCATAGCCTTTGCTGACGAAAAGGAAGAAGTAGAGTGGGAATTCGAGGCTATTGGTTTGTGCGCCACCTTTCTCACGGATGTCTGGCAATACCAGTGTGTCGAACCGGGATGTGCCATGTTGCAACAAGCCTTTGAGCACTTCAGGAGGCTGACCGAACAGCAGGGTCCCATTACTGTCTTCAAGCAGGCGGGAACCAGCGCATGGCTGGACAATCGTGTGCTCTCCTACCTGGGCAATAGCAGGGAACCTGGGGTGGATAATAGCCATATAATAGTATCGATTTTATTCTGGTTTCGTCATTGGCGACGATAGCTTTACGTTACTCGATTGCTAGGTGGCAGAGCCAGTATTTTGTAGGGCGGATATCGGGTCAATTTCCGGAAGTATTTCTGAGGGGAATTTCGCCAATATTTAATAGCTGAGATTAGATAGCCATCATAATCCATTGTAATAAAAGAAAAATTCAGAAATTGTTAAAGTGCTGCATGAGCAGGAGTCGGTCGCTATCGACAGTGGTACTGAGAATTGCCCAAGTGATAGCGCTGGGCTCTGAGAAAGGCGCCGTCCTGAGAGTCAAAGGGGGCACGATCAGGTTCTGCTGTGAGTCGCACAAGGAGCGGCGGGGCAGCATAACCTAAAAGATGTTATTGGGTGGTTACGTGGCGCTAGAATGCATTGAGTGCGAAAAATGGCTGTAGCCTTTTGGCTACAGCCATTCTAGATCAAAACGTCAAAATTCTGGCAGTTGTGCTTTATTCCTCCAGAGCAAAGGTATAGACCACATTGCCAGAGGCTATAGTCACGTATTGGCGACCATCGATTGCGTAAGTCATAGGAGCAGCGTGTACTCTGGCTCCCAATGAGATATTCCACAGTTCATCGCCCGTTGCCGCATCCAGCGCGAAGAAATAACCGTCAGCGCTGCCAGTGAAGACCAGTCCACCAGCAGTGGTCGTAATGCCAGCCGAAGAGCGGGGCATGATAGGAAATTCCCAGACTATATCTGCCGTTGTTGGATCGATAGCCCGGATTGAGCTGTGGAACGCATCCATGGGCTGCAGGTAGCGACCTCCGCCCCCGGTGAAACGCTCGCCTTCCTCGTAATCTTCGTCACGCTTGAAGAATTCCTGAGCGCCATCAAACGAAGTCACATAGAAAAGGCCAGTATCCTGACTATAGCCAGGCGAATACCAGTTAGTGGCGCCGACAATGGGTGGTGCAACGAGGGTGCCTTCGTAAGTAGGTGCCATGCCGGGTACGCGGATTGGGCGGCCGGATACCGGATCGAGACCTTCAGCCCAGGTTTGCGTGGCATAGGGTTTGCCGTGCAGGAATTCACCGTTGGCACGATCAATCGTATAGAAGAATGCGTTGCGGTTGGCCCATAACATTGATTTTACGGTCCGGCCATCCATTTCAATATCGGCCAGGATCGGTATCTGGATCGAATCGTAGTCATGCACGTCATGAGGGGTGAATTGAAAGTGCCAATCGATTTCGCCGGTATCACCATTGAGTGCCAGCGCTGAATCGGAATACAGGTTGTCACCCAGACGCACGTCACCGTTCCAGTCTGGGCCTGGATTGCCGGTGCCCCAGTAAATCAAATTCAAGTCGGGGTCATAGGAGCCGGTTAGCCATGTAGCTGCACCGCCGGTGCGCCAGGAGTCATCAGACCAGGTGTCATTGCCAAACTCGCCGGGGCCTGGAATAGCGTAGGTCCGCCAGATGCGTTCACCTGTTTCCGGGTCATAGGCATCGATAAAACCGCGGATACCAAATTCACCGCCAGCAATACCGGTGACCACTTTGTCCTTAACAATCAAGGGGGCAGCTGTCTTACTATAACCAGCGTCATGGGCTGCTACTTCAACATCCCACAGCAAGTTACCCGTGCGCGCATCAATGGCGACGAGATGGGCATCGAGTGTGCTCATGAACAATGTCTCGCCAAGAATGGCGACACCGCGGTTGTTTCGGCCACAGCAAATTCGCAAGTCATCGGGCATTTCATGATCATAGCGCCAGTATTCGCGGCCAGTTCTGGCGTCGACCGCAACCACGTTGCTGGGGGCTTCGGTAATAAACATGATGCCATCGACAACCAGCGGTACAGTCTCGGCGCGATCAATGACCGGTATCTGATACGACCACTGCATTTCCAATTGATGCACATTGTCCGTGGTGACCTGATCCAGCAGGCTGTAGCGTTGGCTATCCAGCGTGCCGGAATACATCAGCCAGTTTTCTGGCTCATTGCGAGCATCGACCAGACGTTCCCATGTAACCGGTGTAAATGCCGGCGTGATCACTGTCGAGAACTGTTGTTCCTGAGCAGTTTCCTGCGCAGTGACTTGCCAACTGGCTAACAAGCAGGTGATAGCTAGGGTAATTTTTTTCATTATTGTTGTACCTCACGGCGCAGCGAAAATAGATAGGCCACCAGATCGTCCAATTCTGATTCAGTCAAACGACCGTCGTAGCTGGGCATGGTGGATGTTTCAATCCGGTCGTAGTTGGCGATGCGGTTTTTTGGGTAGGACCACAGCTCGGCATTGTCATCCATGATACGCAATGAAAAGCTGTCTTCATTCATGCGGAAACCTTGCCGAACTGACCCTTCACGGTCGGTGACACGCAGCTGCCACCAACGTGGGTCGACATCAGCATCGGGATTGACCAGCGCAGTCATCAGATCATCGGGTGTGCTGTTTTCGCCGACACGGGACAGGTCCGGCCCCATACGGCCGCCTTCACCCTCGATCATATGGCAGCTACTGCAATCTGCCGCACCATTGAACAAGCGGGCGCCGGAATCAGCATCGCCTGCCAGTTCCACGCTGGCCGGGTCGTAGCGCAATGAACCGATATAGGAGACCAACTGCCACACTGTCGCATCCGGCACTTCTGAATCGACAGGGAGCATGGCGGTGCCGGGCACACCTTCGCGGATAATATTGAATATACCGGCGTCCGAACTGGCACGGTTGAGACGTCCAGTGAGGTCGGGGGCGCCAGTCTCATCGTTACCTTTGGCATCGAAACCGTGGCACCGGGAACACTGACGCTCGAAATAGCGTTGCCCAAGGCGGATATCGACGGCGGTATTGTAGAGATTGCCGGCATCTTCCCCGTGACTGGGGAGCGAGGTGACTATAAAAGCGGATAGGGCTGCAGCTGACAGGCCGAGCCATCGAAGTGGGGAAATCTGACCCATATGCACTCCTGATTTTGATATTGTTATTGTTAGGTAGCTATAAGGTAAGAGTCTCTAGTGTAACACCGCCGGGAGTGGTTGCAATCTCGTGGTATTTCAGACAGATATGGCTAGCTCGATGAGGGCCGAAGCCAGCTTAGCCTGTAGCCGGTGTTGTCAGAGCCTGCTCGATGATATTGAGAAAGACGCTGCAACCAATAGTGATCAGTGCATCAGGAAAATCGTAATCGCTGTGGTGAAGATCAGCTTGTTCGGTGCCAGCCCCGAGGCCAAACAAAGCGCCTGGATAGCGAGCTGTCAGCACGCCAAAATCTTCTGACCAGCGAAACGGGTGCTCGGGGACTAGCAAGTCTTGTTGCATCGCGGCCTGTTTGACCATGGCGACGGGCGCGCTGGCGTTGACGGTCGCTGGAAACACATCTGCATAGTGAATTGCGGCTGTCAGACCAGCCTGCTGAGCCAGTTGCTGCACAGCTTGCTCGGCGTAGGCAACAAAGTTCTGCATGGTGCTATCGAGTTCACTGCGCAGTGTTAACCACAACTGTGCAGTTGCCGGTGCGGTGCCAAAGGCTTTCTCGCCGAGTTGTGCGCCGACAATCGTGCTAAACGCAATTTCATCAGGGTTGGCCAATTCCGCGGGTAAGGGTTGCAGCGCATTGATCAGCGCGGCGAGTACCGGGGCAGGGCTGCGGCCAGTCTCCGGGTGTGCAGCATGGGCAGATACGCCGGTAAGCTCTATGGACATGCCGCGCGAAGCTGCCGTGATAGGGCCGTCCCTGATCACAACCTGACCGAGTGGATGACCGGGCAGATTGTGCAAGGCAAACACATAATCCGGTGTGAGTTGCTGGAACTGTGGGTCATCAACAACTGCTTGTGCGCCTTGCCCGGTTTCTTCGGCAGGTTGAAACAATAAGACAACTCGACCTGCGCAAGGACGCTGCTTCGTTAATCGCGTGGCGACTGCAGCAAGAATAGCCATGTGACCATCGTGACCACAACTATGGGCTTTGCAGGATGTTACGGAGCGATGCGCGAAGCGGTTACTTTCATGCACGGGCAGTGCGTCCAATTCACATCGCAATAGCACCGTTGTACTGGTGTCCTTGCCAAAGACCGCTGCGACACCATGTCCACCTAGTGAGGTATAAATCGAATCGGGTTGTAGTGGTTCCAGAAATGCCACAATACGTTGCGCCGTCAGCTTTTCCTCGCCAGACAGTTCCGGATGTTGATGAAGTTCATGGCGTAGCTGAACAAGAGCGTCAGTTGTCATGTTTTACGCCGGTGTAAATATTTGTCGAGTTGTTCAGCAAACGCTTTGCGGTCGCGCGCGTGCATCGCCGCGGGGCCGCCGGTGTGCTCGCCACTAAAGCGAAGCGTTTCCATAAAATCGCGCATCGTCAGTTTGGCCTTGATGCTGGACTTGTCAAACACTTCTCCGCGCGGGCTGAGCGCAAGCGCATCCTTACCGAGTGCTTCTGCGGCGAGCGGGATATCCGCTGTGATGAGCAGGTCGCCGGCATTGATACGCTTGACGATCTCATTGTCAGCGGCATCGAATCCGGCACTGACTTGCAAGGTAGTGATATGGGGTGATTTCGGTACGCCGATAGGTTGATTGGCGACCAGGGTCACGGCAATACCTTCTCGTTCGGCGGCGCGGAAAAGTATCTCCTTGATGACCACCGGACAGGCATCGGCATCGACCCAGATTTGCGTGTTCGACATTAGTTGTGTTGTCTCTTTATATAGATATTACTATCACTATCGCTCTGGTATCGTCATCAGTTGACGCATGGTGTTGCTGCTTGGAGCATGGCAGTTAATCTGCCAACCAGTCGCATGCCGCATTGTAGTCTTCAAAATACTTTACTTCACCTGAAAGAAACCAGCCACCGACCCTGGCAGTTATGTCCTGCCAGTTCTTGTTGCCGTAAATGGCAATTTTTTTGAATTCTTTGCGGTGCTTTACGCCGAGCCGGAAATCATCCCAGGCTGCCCGGGCATCCCAGCCTTCCATCTCTGTCCCATCAACCAAAGCCTTGATAGCAGGGTTATCGACTGCTGCCAGAGCGCTATCCAGCATCGGGGTAATGATTTCGTAATCGGCGTGAGTCAACTTGCCTGACGCTTTCAGGGTCAGAAAAAACTCGGAGCCTACTCGTTCGATTCCAATAGTCAGACCGTGGCGTTGCATCATGGTATCTCCTTTGGTTGTGTCATCGGATGTACTTCTGTTGCCTGGCAATTTTATGTGTACCACAGCAAGGTGAGCATGGCCAATTCATCAAGAAGTCCAGTCAGCAATTGCTTTTGTTACGCCTCGCTGCGTAGTCATTGCAGTGTAAAGGTGATTGTCATGGGGGTTTGGAAAAAGAGCAGAAGATGAGCAGAGATTAATATAGAGGGAAAGCTGCGGCTGTGAAAAGGATAGAAGTAGGACAAGGTAGCACGAGGTGGGGTGAGATAGAGCACAATAAAGCGCTGGAGAAAGCCATAGACGAAAGTGCCAGAGAAGGGCGCAGGCAAATTTTAGGGGGCGCTCGCAAACTGCGCAGAAAATAGTGTAACCATCGCGCAATAACCATCGTCTAACCGGGCAAAGAAAGCAAAATAGCTGCAAGTGGGAAAACTTTGAAAATTGCTGATACTGCCAATCAGGACGTTGTCCTCGAACCTGATTCACCGCGCAAATTCTGGATACTCGGGGCTTTGGGGCTGGTTGCTGCAGGGCTGCTGACCTGGTGGCTGTTGCCGTCACTACAGCGCTGGGCGCTAGCTGAGCAATCAGTCTCTGCTGAACGGTTGCGCTTCTCTGAAGTAACTCGAGGCAATTTTATTCGCGATATTTCAGTGCAGGGTCGGGTCGTGGCCGCTGTCAGCCCAACCTTGTATGCCAGCCAGTCTGGTGTAGTGACTTTCCTCGTTGAATCCGGCGACTCTGTTGCCGCCGGCCAGGTACTGGCCAATATCGCTAGTCCTGAGATTGAAAACCGACTGGCACAGGAAGAATCGCGCCTGATTTCCCTGCAAGTTGAACTGGATCGCCAGGGCATTACAACCCGGCAACAAAAGCTGGCCAATCAGCGCGCAGAAGATGAGGCGAGTATTGATCTCAAAGCCGCGCAGCGGGAAATGGCACGCGCCGAACGAGCCTTTGAGCAGGGCGCCATGATCGAAGTGGATTATGAGAAAGCCCAGGACGATTTGCTCACCGCCGAGCTGCTACACAAGCACGCCGTGCTGGATACCGATCTGGACAACGAGCGGCTTGAGTTTGAGTTGCAAACCCGCCGCCTGAACCTTGAACAGCAAGAATTATTGGTTGCCGATTTGTCACGTCAGGTGGATGAGCTGGATATCGTCTCACCAGTGAGTGGCATCGTTGGTAATCTCGCCGTCAACCAAAAAACCAATGTGGCGCAGAATCAGCCGATTCTCAGTGTCGTCGATTTATCTGCCTTTGAAGTGGAAATCCAGGTCTCGGAAAGTTACGCCGACGATCTCGCTATTGGCATGCTGGCGAATGTGCGTGCTGGCGCCAGTACTTATCCGGCCACGCTAATCGCGGTGTCACCGGAAATTATCGATAACCAGGTGTCCGGTCGTGTGCGTTTTAACAATTCGGTGCCGGCCGGCTTGCGCCAGAACCAGCGTTTGACCACACGAGTGTTGCTGGAAGAAAAACAAAATGTGCTGATGGTGGAGCGCGGCCAATTCTTTGACAGCGGCAACGGTCGCGTGGCCTATGTTGTTGAAGACGGCGTGGCTTATCGGCGCCCGATTGTCAGCGGCGCTACCAGTTTGAATCAGGTTGAAATCGTTGACGGTTTGCGGGCCGGAGAAACCATTATTACATCGAGTACCGAGATGTTTAACAGTGCAGAGTCGGTGCTGATCAATAACTAGGAAGAGGTGACGGTATGTTGCAGATGAACAATGTCAGCAAAGTGTTTCGAACTGATACGGTGCAAACCAGTGCGCTGAAAGACTTTTCACTCACTGTTGATGAGGGAGAATTCGTAACCATTACCGGGCCTTCAGGTTGTGGCAAGACGACTTTTCTGAATATTGCGGGACTGCTTGAAACTTACACTTCCGGAACTTATTTGCTCGACGGAGTCGATGTCTCGCAACTTGGCGATTTCCAGCGCGCCCGACTACGCAACGAGAAAATTGGCTTCATCTTCCAAAGCTTTAATCTTATGCCGGATCTGAACCTGTTCGACAATGTCGATGTGCCGCTGCGTTATCGGGGTATGAAAGCCAGCGAGCGCAAGCCTTTGATTGAGAACGCACTCGAATCAGTAGGGTTGGCGTCGCGGATGAAACATCTGCCGGCGCAATTATCCGGTGGGCAACAGCAGCGTGTCGCCATTGCCAGGGCGCTTGTTGGCTCGCCGTTGTTTTTACTGGCGGATGAGCCGACAGGAAATCTCGACTCCAATACAGCGCTGGGCGTGATGGAGCTGTTGCAGGAAATTAACGACAAGGGCACGACCATCATCATGGTCACCCACGATCAACTATTGGCGAAGCAATCGCAGCGCAATATTCATATTCTGGATGGGCGGATCAGTACCGGCGATCAGGCTGAAGCACTGGCGCCAGCCGCGGAAGTGGCGTAACCAGTTAGCCTGAAATTCACAAAGTGAGCGAATAGCTATGTTTTTCTATTACCTGCGCTTGAGTGCGCTGAGTTACAAGCGCAATCCTGTTCTGAGCACGCTCATGGTTCTGGCTATTGCTATCGGCATTGGTGCCTACATGGTCGTCTTCACTATGCAGCACACCATGGGTGGAGATCCTATTCCACATAAGAGCGATCAGTTATTTCATGTTTCATTGGATACTGGTGATCCCGAGCGGGATGATGATCCGCCAGAGCAGTTGACCTACATCGATACCATGGCTTTGCTGGAGGCTAATAGAGCCTATCGGCAGACTGCGACATCGAAGTTTTCTGCGATTATCGAACCGGAAAATCCGGAGATTCGTCCTTTCGCCAGTCTTGGTCGTGGCGCCTTTGCTGATTTCTTTCCCATGTTTGATGTGCCGTTTCTCTATGGGTCGGGTTGGAGCCCGGATGCCGACCAGAACAGGGAGCAGGTGGTTGTTCTCTCTCAGGAAACCAATGAACGATTGTTTGGTGGCAACAACTCAGTTGGTGAGACGATCCGCTTCGATGGTGCGCTATTCCAAGTCGTCGGTGTGTTGGCTGAATGGACGCCAATCCCGAAATATTATGATGTCAACAATGGCCCGTTTGATGAGGGTGAGGAACTCTATATTCCCTGGTATCTGATCGTCGAGCGAGAGATGTCACGCTCGGGTAATACCAATTGTTGGAAGTCTATTGAAGGTACAGGATTTCAGGCCTTTCTGAATTCCGAGTGTGTGTGGATTCAATATTGGGTGGAACTGGAGGATAGCGATGCCGAGGCTGAATATCTGACGTTCCTGAATAATTACGCCAACGAACAAAAGGCACTAGGCCGTTTTCAACGCGAGCTCAACAACAATTTGTATGATGTTAACGAGTGGATGATCGAACAAGAAGTGCTGCCTGATGAAACCCGGATACTCAATATCCTTGCGGCAATGTTACTGGCTGTTTGTTTGCTAAACACTATTGGCTTGCTGCTAGCCAAGTTTCTCGGCAAGTCGGCAGAGATTGGCGCACGCCAGGCACTCGGTGCTCACAAAGGCTCGCTGTTTATTCAACACATGATCGAGGCAGGATTCATCGGATTGCTTGGTGGGTTACTGGGTCTGATTGTGGCCTATTTCGGTCTTGAGGGTGTAAAAATACTATTAGGCAATGCGCGTATGCAGACTGAATGGATGCACGTGGATACCACGGTAGTGACAGTTACGGTTGCACTGGCAATTGTCTGCACGATTGTGGCCGGTCTCTATCCGATCTGGCGAGCTTGCAATGTTAATCCTTCGATTCATTTGAAAACGCAGTAGCTAAATATTTCACGCAAGCATCAGTATATCGGGCTTGTCACTACCAACACATTGAATAGCGGGCCAGGTTATGGAAATCGGACCAATTCTTCGTGCCCTATGGCACAACAAGCTCGGAGCGATGCTCATCGCCGTGCAGATTGCAGTCACCATGACGGTGATCATCAATGCAATTTTTATAATTAATGAGCGCTCGCGTCTTATGGCCAGGCCAAGTGGTTTGGAGGAGGCGAATCTCTTTCATCTTACCAGTGTTGGTTATGGTGACGATTTCAATGAACAGGTGACAAGTGATGATGACCTGAACATGCTGCGACAACTACCGGGTGTGGTCAATGCAACGGCAGTCAACGCCATACCGGTAAGCGGCAGTGGTTCCTCGACTGGGGTGCGAATCGATATGGATGATCGCACCGCCAACGTTGGCACAGCGATTTATCGTGTCGATGAGCAAGTCTTCGACACTCTTGGGCTCAATTTTATTGCTGGTGAAGGCTTCGATGTTACAGACATGCGTTACCGATCTTCAGCGGGGACGACCGACGCAGACAAGGTGGTCATGACTGAAGCGTTGGCTGCCATCTTGTTTCCGGATCTGACACCGAATGAGGTCATTGGCGAAACTCTCTATACCGATCAGGTGACTGCCTTGCAGATTGTTGGCATCGTTGAGCGCTTACAGGCGCCGTGGCCTTCCTGGGAGAATGTGGAAAGTTCGGTACTGATTCCTGAGCAGTTCCTTGATACGTATTCTTTGTATGTAGTGCGAACTGAACCTGGGCAGCGTGATCAAGTGATGCGTGCGGCCGAGGATCTGCTGGCAGGCAGTGGTGCTGATCGAGTCATACGCGGCGTCAACTCGCTGGAGCAAACGCGCAGTGAAACCTATGGTGCTGATAGCGCCTTGAGTTCGATTCTTAAGACTGTTGTGGTGACACTGGTCTTTATCAATAGCATGGGGATTGTTGGCTTGGCAGTGTTCAGTATCAACAAGCGGCGTAAGCAAATCGGTACGCGTCGAGCACTGGGTGCGAGCAAATTCGAAATCTTGCGCTATTTTCTCTTGGAGAACTTGCTGATTACAACCGTGGGTGTTTTAGTCGGTGCGGTATTAACTATCGCCTTGAGTATTGTGTTGACAACTAATTTCAACATGCCTGCCATGGCCTGGTATTACGCGCCATTGGGTGCGCTGGCATTAATAGCGATCGGACAACTTGCAGCGCTTGGGCCATCAGTCAGAGCCACGACAATTACGCCGGCTACGGCAACGCGTACTGTCTGACCCTAGCGTTTGATCTTCAGCGCCATGCCAATCGAGGCTGGCGCTGTCGGGGCAAAACCAAACTTCTTATAGAGGGCAGGGGCATGATCATCGGCGATCATGGAGACATAGGCGGATTCGGGCGCGTGGGCATGCAGATAGTCCATGATCGCTTGCATGACCTTTTGGCCTAATCCCTGACGTTGAAAGTCGGGATGCACGGCAATATCAACCACCTCAAAGTTACAGCCACCATCACCTACGACGCGCCCCATGGCAATCAGTCGCTTGCCTTGCCGAATGGTGGTGGCAAACAGGCTATTTGGTAGCCCGATACTGGCCGCCTCATTGTTGCGATCCGATAATCCACAGGCGATTCGTAACGCACGGAATTCTTCTACGCCGGGGATCTCGTTAATTTGTTGCGGGGCTGTTGACTGCATTTGCTATTGTTTGAAATTGGAAGAGGCTTGTTTTACAAGAATAAACCTTGCGCTTCTGGCTAATCGCTATACTCTGACATCAACCATGCTCTTTTATCTAACTTGGAATCTTTCTCTGAGTCATTCTTTGAATCTTTCTTTGAATTTTCCTTGGATAGCTGGGATTGCCCAATATTAGCTATCAGGATAACGACAGGTCATGGTACTACCCCTGCGATTACGCTACCAGACTGTGGAGTTTGGCAGCACCGATATCCATATTTGTTCGCTCCGCGATAAACAGGAATTCAACGACGCTGAAGGTATCGCTGAAGAACTTGGTATCTCTTCCGCGCAGTGGCCGCTGTTTGGTGTGGTTTGGCCCTCCAGTCTGGTATTGGCCCATTACATGTCTGAGTTCGATTTTGGCGTCAAACGCATTCTCGAAGTAGGTTGTGGCATGGCGCTGTCGAGTTTGTTACTCAACAAGAAAAAGGCCGATATTACCGCCACTGACTATCATCCAGATGCTGAGCATTTTCTCCATCGCAACACGGCGCTGAACAATGATAGTCAAATCGACTTTGAGCGTGTGAACTGGTCCGATGACACAGATTCGTTAGGCTTGTTCGATGTGATAATTGGCAGCGACTTGCTTTACGAAGACGAACACATTGAACTGCTTGGCGATTTTATCGTCAGCCATGCCTCACCATTGTGTGAAGTGATCATTGTCGACCCCGGGCGGGGGCGCAAGAACAAGCTGAGCACACAACTCACCAACGCCGGGTTCACTGGCACACACAGTAAACCGCTGCATACCGATTATCTTGATGTGCCGTTCAAGGGCTATATCCTCAGTTTCATACGCGGCTAGTTCTTCTTGAAAAAGCCAAAGCGCTGCAGCAGGAAATGTATCAAGGCGATTGTTACAAAACTGCTGAAGAAGGCAGGCAAGAACCAGCTCTCGGCCGTGTCGTAAACAAAACGCCAGTTGGTCCCAGTGTCATCATGGAAAATCCCCGACGGGTTTGCCAGCCAATCCCAGCCAGTGAATAGCAAAGTGAGAAACAGGGCGATGCAAAAAGCGACTTTAGTGGCAATTAACCAGGAACTGATTAATTGTGCTCTCCAATTAGATTTGAATGCAGGTTTCAAATTCGTGATATCCGGACTAGATGTTTATTCAGGTATTGGTAAATTGTGCATCTTAAGAAAGCTGAGTTTATCCCAATAGCCTCTTTGTAAGGCGATCTTGCCTTCGACGACCCAAAAGAATCCACAGCCTCGCAGCCCGAGTGGATCTTGCCATTCCAGAATAGCCCATTCACCGTCTTCGAAAATATTCTCCACCAGACAGACCATCTCAGCAGCGGCAAATTCTCTTGTGAACATCTCGCGAATCGCTTCGCGGCCAGTAACTGGCTGCTCGGCTACTTGATGATTGATGGCATCTTCATGATAAAACTGAGCGAGTTCTTCGGCATTGCCGGTATTGAAGGTGACAACCCACTGTTTCACTAACTCACGCGGTGACATTGATTCATCCTCTTGGTGCCGCCTGTTTGTTAATAAGTGTGGCAATTGCGGCCGATCACGCCGGCAATGCCCCGCAGTTCCAGCAAGAATCAAACGAACCCGCATTGCGTTCCTGGCAGTTGGGGCAGGTCCACTCTGATTTGCTGGCCGCTTCGGACAATTCCTTTTCAACCAGCGCAATGGCCTTTTCAGCTTGCGACTCATCGGCAACCCATAGCTCAACAGGGATGCTTTCGAGACCAACATGGCCACCTGAGGCGTGGTGCTCGTTCTTCAATGTACAGTCGATACCGTTAACTTCCAGGAGGCCTTTGACCGTGTGTACCTGAGTCAGGTTTTCATGGGAATACACTTTTTTCATTTCTCTTCCTGAGCTTGCGTAAATTCAATTATCCAAAATCAACAGGATTCAGCATAGGACAAGTCAGCGCCGCACACAATGCAGAGCTATTGGCAATATCGGGGCGGTGCTAGAGAAAACCGCCGCTGCTCAGCAGTAGCGGGGGAAGCCACAAGGCCAACGCAATGCTTAGCGAGCAGGCGAACACCAGGATCATACTGCTGCCCACAGCGTGGGGTAAGAATACTTTTGGTTGAAACATGTACAGGCTGGCGAGCAGGGTAAGCGTAGCAAATACGCCCTGAAGCCAGATGGCAAATCGATTCGATAGAGTGCTGAGTAATTGTCTGGACTGTAAAAGCAGAAACAGGACCAGTGCTTCCAGGCCCAGTAAATCGACCATCAACACAAACTCCAGTGCAAATGGCACCGCAAATGGCGCGACGATGAGCACTGCACCGATAATGGCTACTTTTACGATTGTAGATCTCAGCATGTTAATTGCTCCAGGTCGGCGAATTCTCCCGAATGGCATACGCTGAATTACTCAGCCAGCCTTGCCCGGTGAGCAGCTCGCGGCCCGTTTGCTTGCTGTATAAAAAATGGAACATGGTCTTGCCTTGAGAGCCATCTCGAATGGAGCTGTAAACCCATTCTTCAGTAGTATCAAATACGCTTGCTGATTCGTTCAGGGAGGCCACATCGAGCATGGGAACACTGGCCCGAATCGCTTCGGGTTCGCCAAATTCACCTAGCAATTCACTGCGGGATTGCATGCCGGCAAAGGCGCGATGATCAGGCAGCGGCGGTGTGCAACGGGTCAGTAGCAATGTGCTCAATCCAAGGACCACTAAAATTGTACGTGATGGTAAGAACATTGGTATGACGCAGTTAGCCTGTTGTTTGAAGCGCTAGTGAATGGACCTGACTGTTAGCGAGTATAACGCAGTTTTCGGGCTATTCTTGCCCATTGCGCCGCGCATTTAACTCGCGCAGAAAATCGCCTTGCAGTCTGGGTGAAATCATCACGCTTTTATTATTGCCGTAGCGCAGGCGAAGGCGATCAAGCGAGAGCGCCGGGCTGGATAAAGGATTTCTGGTGGGCTGCACATCATGTATGTCAGCGATAGCGATCTGCTTGGTGAAAGGGCCGCAACGGATATGGAGTTTTTCGGTGCCGAGAACGTAGCGAGTGCTCAATAAAATCCAAAGTGGCAAGCCGATACCGAAAGCCAATGTCAGGAGGACGGAGAATGGATCACCTGCATCAGTGCGCCAGGAGTTCATGACGGCATAGATACTGACAACGGGGACAAGCAGCAGGATTGCGCCAAGCCACTTGTCTATTTTTGAAGGGTAGAGCTGTTGCAAATTGGTCTCCAAGGGTAGTCGATTGCGTTCTGTAGATATGAAGAGATGAAGATTCAGCTTACAGTACTAAATGCCCGGCCTGGTGAACTGGTCAGGCAGCAAACCTCAGGTACTGCAACTCAATAATCTGGTTTCCTGTTCTGTTTGAAGCGTTTGACAGTTTTGACCATCTTGGCGAATTCCCGGCCCTGAGCCCGTTTTTGCGCCAGCGTTGTTGTTGCCAGCGCATCTTCACGTTGCAATTTATTGTAGCTGCTCAATCGGCGCGCATCGATCTGCTCATCGATTATGGCTTGTTGCACTGCGCATCCGGGTTCTGACTCATGGTGGCAGTCAGAGAACTGGCATTGAGAAGCCAGTCGTTCAATATCTGCAAATACTGTTCCTATTGAATCGGCAATATCTGCCACGCGCAACTCACGCATACCGGGTACATCAATGACCAGGCCGCCACCGGGTAAGACATGCAATTGACGATGAGTCGTGGTATGTCGGCCTTTCTTGTCGTCTTCGCGGATCGCTCCGGTAGCAACGACAGTGTTGCCGGCGAGCGAATTCAGCAGTGTCGACTTGCCTACACCGGACGAGCCTACCAGCGCCACAGTGGTTGTGTTGGATATCCATGCGCGCACGTTGTCGAGTGTTGCCGGGTCGAGGGCATTGACTTTTTCCACGGCAACATCAGCCTGCACTTTCCGAGCGCGCTCGATAAAATCATCGGCATCAGCTTCCGCAACCAGATCTGCTTTACTCAATACGATGACCGGTGTGGCGCCAGCTTCGATACATAAAGTGAGATAGCGTTCCAGGCGCGATTCCTTGAATTCATCATTACAGGACGACACGATAAAGAGCACATCAATGTTGGCAGCGATCGGTTGCAGGTCAGTGCCGCTGCCGGCGCCGAGGCGTTTGAACAGACTCTTTCTCTCCAGCACTTGCTCGATGCGAGTCAGTGAAGCATCCAATACAACCCAGTCACCCACAGTGGGGCGTGCTTCGTTGCTGGCTTGTATTAAATCGGGGCTGAGATCGACAGTCAGTTCACTTGCACCATTCATCACACTGCTTTTCGAACGCTGAACGGCCATGACACGGGCAAGCCGTTCTGTCATCAGATCAGGGTCGTTGAGTTGCTGGATGAAGTAGGGGACCAGACCCAGCTCGAACAAGTTTGTACTCATGGTTCAGCAGAGCCTGAATTAATGGGAGAGCCAGAGCAAGCTGTCAATCAGCTGCCGCGAAATGCGCTAACTGATCATTATACGCTTTATTAAAACAAGGTCTGGCCACAGCTCTGGCAACATAACTGCGGCACGCTGCATAATCGGACAAGCCATCGAATCGGTCGACCAATCGGAGTACGTCGGACATGAGTATATCGGCAATAGAGAAATCCTCAGTCAACCATTCCCGCGCATCCAGCACATTGTCCATATGCTGCAGCCGGGCTTCCAAAAATTGATTCAGGCCCTGCCGCCCCGGAGTCTCTTCCTGATCATTCATGAACTGATAGATTGACCACGGAACACTGGGCATTTCTACAGAGTTCAGTGCTGCAAATACCCACTGAATGACCTGACTGCGTTGGTGTGGGTCGGTGGGTAACAGGGAGTCGCTGCGCTCACCAATGTGCAAGAGAATTGCACCGCTTTCGAAAATAGTCAGATCGCCATCAGTCAGCCAGGGTATTTGTCCGAATGGGTGATGCTCATAGTGACTGGCACCACGGTCCTTGAATGGTGTGGATACGACCTTGTATGCCAGGTTTGCCTCTTCCAGTGCCCAGCGGGCGCGTAAATCTCGCACATAGCCTCGTGGCGTCTCTGGAACCCAATCATAGGTCGTTAAAATCAGTTCGTTCATAGTTCGCTGCGGAAATTGAAGTGCTCGGTTATTGAGTTGAATTGATAGGGTTCCAGCGTACTGGATATGAATTTCAGATGCCAATGCGTTGTGGATTTGTGGCTCTCAGAAACTGCGGCAAAGGTTTCCCCCCGTTTATCGCATTGGCAAAGCCTGACTAACGCCCAGGTCCGGCAAGCCAAGTGCTTAAGGGATTCAGCCACTCTGGCCGCGGAGTATAGAAGGCGCCGTGTTTGAAACCGGTAGTGATCGCAATCTCCTTTGTTGAAGAGGCGCGGGCGCTGCGGCTTAGTAGCTCATGGCAAGACTTCACTGCATCGGTTGTCTCGTAGATCGACAGAATATTGCCGGTCAGGCGTATGGGTGGATCTGTAGGAAAATCGCCATCGAAACAAACCGCCATGACTGCTGTGTTGATCTGTAAATCATTGAGCTGGTTCGCGGCCTTCAGTGTGATCTGCGCGCCTCTGGAAAACCCCACAAGTGCAATATTGTCAGCTTGCACGCCGGCGTTAATCAAACGACGGACCCAATTTGACAGTTTTACCGCGTATTGATCGGCGTCGGTCCCGGCGGGACGATGATGGGCAATGACATTAAATGTGCCGCTGTTGAATAGGGCTTCTGCTATTGCAGGAAAGTCATAGGTGCCGAATTCCGGATGCACAGGTTGCGGGTTGTTACCTTCGACTATGAGCCCGTGCGAATAAAAGATATAAGTTTCATCCGCGTTGATCTGTGGGGGAAAATCACCAAACAGCTCGGCGGCAATTACCGGCGAGCCGATAGTTGCAATCAGCAGTAACAACAGTGGTATGCATATAGTTTTCAATGCTGACCTTGCTTGATCTGGCTCAGTCGCTGACCACATCGGGATTGAAAACGACAAATTCAGGGCTGACGAATTCAGAGCTTTCGAAATTTTCGTACTCCCACTCATCCCCCATGTCTTCTATGGAATCGGCGCAGCGATACAGAAAGGAAGCCAATTCCCGCAGGGCGGACGGTTCAGCCGAGACTACGGTTTCACACAGTTCATTCAGCTGTGACTTGTTGGCTTTGGTTCTTCCGTAAATCTTCATGTCTGACATAGCCTGAGTTAGTTAAGTGGACTGGTTAAATTTGTTGTTGCGCTGCCGGTTATGGGCTCTTCCCTTGCAGTTCCCAAATCACTATACCATCAATGCTGCTGTGAATTGCCTGGCTGACCTCCAGATTACAAGTTCGAGCATAAGCCGGGATTCTGCCTGATTGTCGGTAGCGCCGGAACTTTGAGTAATGGCCGGATATCATTTCATCGAACTCTGTGGCAATGCGACCAGCCAGGCTGTGCGCCTCAGCATAATCTGCGATCAACAGGCGGCCGCTCATCGTGCTTACTTGTCTCAGGATATCGCAGGCTTCACCACCGTCCATCTCATGCAAGCATAAAGTGCTGGTCACTACGTCATAAGAATCCTGCATTAGCTCTAGTGCATTCAGACAATCGAAGCGAAGGTTGGTTGCCGAACACTCAACTAATTTATTGTTGGCGTATTGAATCATCTGTCGGTCCAGATCGATGCCGTGACCTTTGCCGATTTTATTGCTTGCTCTGAAGAGAAGGTCGCCTGTACCACAGCCAATATCCAATACTGAGGCACCGGCATCGAATAGTGCGACCAATTCTTCCCGAAGTGGTGCGAGGACTTTATCTGCGGCATTGGCTTTTAGCCAGACCCTGAAACTCATTCGGCTCCATTGCTATTATCAGCATTGTTGTCCAGTGGTTTGTCAGGTGCTTTGTTCTCATCATAGCGCAGCGTCGCGAAGGCGCAGAACAGACACAGAATAAAGAGGATCGTGGGCCTGTAAGGCTCGCCATTGGTCAGGCCGGTCATGACAATAAACCAGCCAGCATTGAGAAACAGGATAAAAAGCCAGGTCATCACGATGTTGACTTTGCGCTTGACGATTCGTAGCCGAATCAGCAAGGCAATGCCGAGGCAGTAGATGACGACCAACAAACTGGGCGTGGCGAAAAAGCCGTCGACAACCGGGTTCATGTAGGCATTGTACAGATCGAACAGAAAAGCCAGAGCAAGAAAAACGAATACGATTTGATTGGCCTGGATTATTGCTTTGATTTTGTTCATTCAGCTCTTTTGGACAAGGTGATTGGCGTCGACAGCCTCGCCCCTGCGAGGGGGCACTGGGCCGCCGACTGGATAGGCCAGATTATAAAGCTTCCCGGCACTGCTCGCATTAGCTCTCGTTCGTGCGCAACTGTTCGATCAGACAATCAAGCTAACTGCCATTGATAAACCTCAACGTGGCGGACGGGCATGGGCAGCGCCACGAAAAATGGCATTCATCATGATGACATTCAGGCCGTCGAGATAGGCGCGCACGGTTGGGTCCTGGGTAAAGCCAATCACTTCACCTGCACCCATTGATTCCTGAACCACGAACGGCTTGTAGGCCAACTGCCGGCGGTTCTCGTCCCACAGATAACCGCTGGCGAGTAAATCGTCCGGGCCCTGAAAGCGCACGACGTTGACACCGTCACTTATGCGAATTGGTGTGTAGATGTCAGAGCCGCGAATCAGCACATTCAACTGAGGCGCTACACCAGCGCTCAGCCAGTGTTCCGGGTGGACATCGGCTTTCACCAGCACACCGGATACGGGGTAGGGATCTTCAGCCAGCCCGACGGTTAAATCTTCATATTCTTCGACTTCGGTCAGGTACTGGCCGGCTACAGTGGTTTCCGATTCATCCTCGTCGGGCTGATCGACTTCAAGCACGGCGCGCTCACGTCGAATAGATAGTAAATCCACGTCCGGGTCGGCCAGAAAACTGGTGGCATTGCCGAGGCTGATCAACACGCCCCCGTCGGCAACCCAATCTCTGAGATTGTCTATGCCAGACTCCCCGAGTGCGGCTGCATAGCCTGCACCATTCATCAGCGGCAGAATCAGTACTTGATAACGCCGCAGATCGGCGCTGCGCAATCGGTCAACGCGAATCGGCGTGACCGGGTAATCAAACTGCCGCTCGATGACAAACCGGGTATTGCCGGCGCTGTAAGCGGCTGTTGGTTCATCCCAGGCCATGGCGATTTTCGGTGCATTGAAGCGCACGACATTGGCGCTGCCGAAACTCGGGCCTTGCGTCACCCAGCTGTCATTGACAGCGATGACTTCGGCGCCGGATTCCACAGCGAACTCGCTAACCAGTGTGAAGAGGTTGTCCGGATTGTCGACCACGTCGATGATCAAACTGCCGGCCGGGTATTCATTGCCAAGATTGGTGAAGGCTTTGTCATTGCTCTTGACCGCCAATCCTGCGCGTAGCGCAGCGGACAGGAAGCGCACCGCAGAAGCTTCACCCCAGGGTACGATGTAGGACACACGTGCTTCACCGCCGGCCACGCTGCCGGGCTGGACAAGGTCAGTGCCATGGCGAGTGAAGTCACCGGACGGTGGTCGCGAACAGGTGTCAGCTGTGATGTTGAACATCAGGGGCAGGGACCATGCAGTGACATCATAGATTTCGTCGGGCAGATTTTCCGAGCGGCGGCGTTCCTGCTCTTCAAGAAAGCCTTCTTCCATGGGGACGTCGACATCCAGCAATGTGCGGATAAAACGCTTGGCGGGTTGGTCGGTGCGAATCACATAACTGCCTGCTTCATATGACTCACCACAAGCATTGAAAGAGGCCAGGGCACGCTCGACTTCAACACCTTGCCGCCCCAGTAAGCCAGCCAGTTTGTCCGCCGCATCCTGATCGGATTGTGTCGGAATCACATAAGCGCGAATCGCTTCGTCCTCACCTTCTTCGATCGCCGAGGCCCGGTAGTTGTAGAAATCGGTCAGGAATTTCTCGCGATTCTGCTGCACGGTTTCGGCGGTCGCCAGTGACGTCAGGAAATGATTGCGCACCGTATAACGGTAGTGCAGTTCATTGCCGTCGTATTGCCTGAATACCAGACCTCGGGATGAAGCCTGTTCATAGGTCATGGCCACGCTGCCAAAATAAGAAGGCCAGCTGGCCCCATAGCCAGGATAGAACGCGTCATAGACTTCGCGGGTAAAATAATCCAGACCGAACTGATCAAAGTAACGCGCGTTATTACGGCCAAACAGCTGCAAGCTGTCGCGCTGATCTTCGGCCAGATGCGGGTTGAAGGGCACTGCTTCAGGCGCGAAGAAATAGGTGCCATCCGAGCCCATCTCATGGGCGTCTACATAGGCCACCGGGAAGAATTCCAGCATGGCCGCAGTACGCCCCTGGGTCTCCGGTTGAGTCTGGATAAACCAGTCCCGGTTCATATCAAACAGATAGTGGTTAGTGCGACCACCAGGCCAGGGTTCGTCATGCTCAGCCGACAGGCGATCAGAGTCCGGGACCAGACCCATGGCGGTGGTGAACTGGTGAATAAAACGGTCGCGACCATCAGGATTTTGCATGGGGTCGATGACCACCACCGTATCGTCCATGATATCGGCCACGCGCGCATCGCCTCTGGAGGCCAATAGATGATAGGCCGTAAGCATGGAGGCATCTGTAGAAGAGATTTCGTTGCCGTGCACGCCATAGGACAACCAGGTTACCGCGGGTTGCGAGGCGATAATCTCTGCTGCAGCAGCATCATCAGTCTGGCGCGGATCGGCCAGGCTCTGCATTCCCGACTTGACTGACTCCAGATTGGCGATGTTCTCGGGAGCAGACACAACGGCGTAGATCAGTTCTCTGCCTTGCCAGCTACGGGCATATTCGGTGATCGTCATGCGTTCCGGTGCGGCGGCCTGTAACGCCTGAAAATAGCGAATTGCATCCCGGTGCCAGGTAATCTGTTCCCCGGGTGCGTAGCCAAGCACATCCTCGATAGTGGGAATGGCCGGATCATAATCGGGATCAGGCCAGTATTCGAAGTTATCCTGCGCAGTGGCATTGAGCGCGAGCAGGGGCAGTGCGCACATTAATAAATAGACGGAGAGATAATTTGTAATTCGCATAGTAGAGGTTCCGTTAAGCCGGATTTTAGCTGGATATCGCAATGCTTTTGATGCTATCTGTTTTTAAGTTGTGCATCTACAGCCAACGCCCAGATAGCAGCTTCAACTAAAACAATTGCAAGAAGCGGGTGGTTCTTTTTACTGAGTATTTTCCTGACGATTGCCAGTAGCCATGCGCTTCGTGCCTTCAAAGTCATCAAATAGTGCCAAATGGGCTTTTTGTGAAAACACATCATCGCGGTTTTCATAGTCTTTTATCCAGTCGATCAGCATGTCCAGATTCGCATCCTGGGCTTCCTTGGATGGATATTTGTGTGGCTCCCATGGCCGGTTTCTGGCATTGGCTATGCACTGCTCGATGGGGATATTCAGAAAGATGACTTCATTGGCAGCTGGTGAAGCAAGCGCCAGTAGATCCGCGTAGCACCCTTCAATGACCCAGGCATCATTGGCTTGTATAAAGTCGTCGATGGCGCTGCGGGATTGCTCCAACGGTGCTCTTTGCGGCGGACTACTGTCCAGCCAGGCCAATGTATCCAGATCCAGATGTGCCAGGTTTTCGGTTTTCTTCAGTTGTAACGCCAGTGTCGACTTGCCTGAACCGGAATTGCCGAATAGTAAAACCTTGCGCATCAGTCTTCTCCTCGTGCGTTATGCCTGCCAACTACTTGTTGTGCTGAATCTCGAAACAATAGTGAATATTGGCCCGGCGCTGAAAATCTTCGGGAATGGTTTTGGCGCTGATGTCTGTCAGCTTGAAGCGCTTGGCGATTTGTTCATCGAGCTTGAATGAGCGCAGGTTCGTTGAGAAGTACAGCGTGCCGTCTTTTGCGAGTAGCTTCATGCTGCGTTCAATGAGCTGGTCATGATCGCGTTGAATATCCAGCAAATCGTCCATCTTCTTGGAATTGGAGAAGGTGGGTGGGTCTAGAAAGATCAGGTCGTAGGTTTCAGTATGATTCTGGTTCAGCCACTGCAGGCAATCTTCGCGCAGCAAGCGATGCTGACTCTCGTCGAGTTTGTTGATTTGCAGGTTGCGCTTGGCCCAATTCAGATAGGTGTTGGATAAATCAATGCTGAGTGACGCGCTGGCGCCACCCATGGCGGCATGGATGGTCGCGGCGCCAGTGTAGGCGAACAGATTTAAAAAGGATTTGCCCCTCGCTTGTTGTTCAATACGCTGGCGAATAGGACGGTGGTCGAGAAACAGGCCGGTATCCACATAGTCGGTAAAGTTGACTCTGAGTTTACAGGAACCTTCAGTGACGATATGAAAGCGCGCCTCATCGCCCAACTTCTCGTACTGGCTGTCACCGCGCTGACGGGCACGTGATTTATAGAACAGTCGCGAGTCGCCAACGCCAAAGACTTGTTCGGTTACTGTGCGCAACTCCCGCGTGCGGCGCTTGACGACATCGGGGTCGATTTTCTTCGGCGCTTCGTATTCCTGAATACAAATCCATTGTTCACCGGGCTTGGTACGGTCGGCATAGACATCGATAGCAGCGGCGTAGTCTGGCAAGTCCGCATCGTAGACTCGGTAGCAATCAATCGCCTCACGTTTGGCCCAGCGCCGGCGTTGTTTCAGATTTTTCTGCAGCCGATTACGGAAATCTTCTGACTGCGGCGAGAGCGCGTCGCTTGCTATGCGTTTTGGCAGCCTTGAGTCGTCAAAATAGTTGCTCTCGTCAATGGCGAAATGCAGCAGCTTGCACACAATGGCGCCGTTATAGAGTGTGTGTTGCTTGTGCGATCGAATGCCTATCGATTTACCGAGTTGCGCATCTTCGGTAAACACGGCTGCCTTCCAACCAGTAAAATGGGTGCGGAATACCTGACCCAGGGCTGTGTAGAGGCGGGGCAAATCACCAGTCTGCAGAAGTCGCTTGCCATAAGGCGGGTTGGTGACCACGAGGCCAGACTCCGGAAAGTCATGCCGGAAGTCGAATACATCCTGATGCACGAAGTTAATACCATCGATACCCAGACGTTCGGCATTCTCCCGCGCGCGATCCAGAACTCGCCGGTCGTAGTCAAAGCCGAGCAGGGTAGGCATGTGTTTACTACCGGCAGTTTCTCGCTCGCATGCTTCACTGATCAGTCGCTGCCATAGAGCATCGTCATGTTGTTGCCACTTGGTCAAGCCAAAGTGAGTGCGGCGCAACCCGGGGGCAACATCGCCGGCCATCATCGCCGCTTCAAGAACGAGCGTGCCTGAACCACAAAGGGGATCGACCAGCGCGCCACCCTGGCTGGCAATTTCGGGCCAGCCAGCGCGCAGCAGAATCGCCGCGGCCAGATTTTCTTTCAGAGGCGCATCGCCCGTGCCCAAGCGGTAACCGCGCTGATGCAGGCTGGTGCCTGACAGATCGATATAAAGCCTGACAACGTCGCGGTGAATATAGGCATTAATGCGCAGGTCGGGGCGCTCGGTATCGACGCTTGGGCGATGACCGACGTCGGCGTTGAATTGATCGACTATGGCATCCTTGATGCGCAGGGCGGCGTAGTGACTGTGGGTGATCTTCGAGCTGGAGACATTGGCATCGATTGCCAATGAGCCATCTGAGCGCATATGCGCCGACCAGTCGATGTTCTGGCAGCCCGCGTAGAGCGAATCAGGATCTTCAGCACTGAACTCAGCCAGCGGCAACAGGATACGATTGGCGATCCGCGACCACAAACAGGCCCGATAAGCGGTCTCCAGCGTGCCGTCGAACTCAACCCCGGCGCGGTTCTCGGTCACCGACGTAGCGCCCAACTCGGTTAACTCGAGAGCCAGCAGGTCGGTTACACCCTTGGGGGCGGTTGCAAAAAAGTGATGGGTTTCCATGGGGTGCGAAGTCTAGCACAGGGCGACCAGTTGGGTTGCAAAAGCGATGGGAGCAATCACGGTACAAAGCTCCATTCATAAACCGACTGCCAGCGGCGCCCCTGGAGTCTTTCCGGTGACATACCGGTCGCACTTAGGTTCAGGCCCACTGAATGGAGCAGAAGCAGCAGGGTGGTGCTATCTAGAAGCTATGACTGCGGCACTGCTATGGAGTTCTGCCCAAGCCGGTAGGCCTTGTGTGCAGTGAACAGGCCCAATACAGCTGGTGGCAGAAAGCCTGTTACCCAGACCGGGCCGCCAATGTTGGCGACAAGCACACCCAAGCTGAGTGAAATAGCCGATGCGATACAAAAGTAGAGAATTTGCAGTTTGAGCATGATTGAGTCTCCATTGTGCTGTTCTTGTTGAGTAGCTGTTCAGTCTTAGACATGCTGATCGAAAAGAATGTGATTGCCGTCTGGATCTTCAACGGTGAAGCTGGAAGGGCCGCTCTCTCCAGTGATCGAGTTGTTAGCGATTTTTATGCCTTTGGATTCTAATTGCTCATGTAAGTCACGGACATCATCGAATGTATCGACATTCTCGGCATTCTGATTCCAGCCAGGATTAAAGGTCAGAATATTATTCTCGAACATCCCTTGAAACAGCCCGATGTTGGTGTCGCCATTTTTCATGATCAGATACCCATGAGCCTCTTCGCCGGCGAACACGGTAAAGCCCAGTTTTTCGTAGAACTCTTTCGACGCATTTAGATTCTTAACAGCCAAACTGATTGAAAAACAGCCAAGTTTCATGGTTTTCTCCTTGTTACTCATCGTTAATTCCCGGCACGACTGGTGAGTTTGATCTGACGGTGGTCGGACGTAAATCGGACATCGTTCTAACATTGTTCTTACATTAATCGTGAGCGCTGAGCTGACAGTCGCCTTCTAACTACCTTTCTTCATGATATTGCGAATTCGAGCTTTCACCGAAGGTGCCTCTTCACGCATTGCCATTGTAAAAAAGCGTTCAGATTCTTCCTTATACTCGGCATGCTGACTGCTTAACTCATAAAAGCCGTTGTACGACCACGCCCTGATAAACTTGTTCTGGTCGGTTATGGTGGTTCTTAAAAATCGATAGACGCTGTCTCGGTCAGCCTCGGCGATTGTCATAGAGGGTATGCTTTGCAGGACGTGCAGTTTGGCCTCCCAGTGCTCAAGCTTGTTGAGTAAGCCATAGATACGCGCAACCTGGGACTGCTTCAGTGTATTTCCTGTTTCAACCCATGCCTTGAGCAACCATGTGGCGCCTTTTTGACAGTCTGGCTTTGTAGTCAGTTCGACGATCCGATCAGTGAAATCATCCCTCGTATGATATTCGTCATAGATCGCACGAATATCGGCCGCTGATTTTCCATCCCATGCGGATAACTTTTGTTCGATGCTCATAAGTCTGGTAATTGCTGTGCCCGAGGTTGCTGGTAATGCTTTCTATGGAGCTCGTCTCAGGTCGTCCAGCTCAACATAGTCAGACACCGGATTTTGCCTTGGCAATCAATGCAGCCAACTCTGGGGCAATAGGCATTTTTCTAAAGGGGCTTACATTGGCGCCACCAGTGTTGCCTTGCGGAACCAACCCGAACATCGTTTTCGTCGCCGCGCCAACAATGCGGATTGCCTGGCCGGATGCTTCTGCGGCAGATCCATTTCGAATAGCCCACGCCAACATCAAACCATGGACTTTGACATGCCAATACGTTGATTCTTGCCCAAGCACATGGGCTCGTTCCAGATAAGTGAACTCTTGGTCGACCTCACCGGCTGCTCGTGCCAACTTGGCATTCGCCAACTCTACATCGATATGGGGAGCAATTTGTTTTGTAAAAGAGCGTTGCATGCAGAGAACCTCGAAAGTGATTCATTGCCCTGCGCTAACAAGCCAGGATTGATTTGGTATGGCAAGCTGCTGTTGTAAATGTACATTACTGTTGTTGGTGCTTGCGGCGGCTAGAGTCAGCGGCCAGGGTGCTTCTAGCAAGCGCCAAACAACTCTCAAGCAAACAACTCTCAAGCAAACAACTCTCAATGGATAACCATTCAATCGAAAACCACTCAAACTAAAAAATGCTAACACTCAATTATTGGATTACTTTCTTGGCTTCTTGTCGATGAGAACATCTTGCTGCCATTTACTTGGCTTCTTGTCGGTACGATGGATGCAACCAACCCAGCAGCAGGGCCTTTTCTTGCCTTCAAGAAGTTCCTCAACGGCCCGGCCAATGCGTTTCACTCGGGTTTTTTCTTGTTTTGCATCTTCAATCCAGCAAATGAATTCATTGCGAGCAATGGGCGTTAAATCTTCCCAAAGATCCGGGACTTGCTCTGATTTGTTCAGGGCGTCGGCCAGGTCTTCAGGCATTTCATGTACAAGGCCACCAGATAAATTGGGCATAATAAATATCCCTTTAAAACTTGTTCAGTTCGACTACGTTCTGCTTTGTTAGTGGACAATTTGCAGTAGATACTGCCACGGCTACCCCAATATTATCCAGAGGCCTCTAGTCGATATCCAGGTTGGGCTGACGATCCATACCCTCAATCTAACCCACTTATGCCGCCAATCGATATTGGCATGCGGCGAGTTAGCTGTTTCGGTTCTATTTCAAGTACCTCACACACAGCATTGAGCGCCTTGCGCCTGATATAGCCGGTCTTGATAGCGCGTTGCAATATATTAACAGGTACGCCAGATAGAGAGGCCAGCTCTTCCAGCTCGATTTTACGGGCTCTGCATTGCGCCTCGAATCTGTCTTTGTTGATCCTGTCGATCACTGTGTTCCAGTCTCCTGGTAAAATGTTATACGAGGTGCAGGGGGTAACGCCCTTGAAACCCGCAGGCTTGATTGAACTGCCTTCTAGGTATCATCGCCACCGCTCTTCTTTGATTTTGGCACGATTACGCTTTTAGCCGTCGAGTCACTTATTGATGAGGCGTGTATGCTGCTCATTTCCTTTCTGATTCGTCCCTGGGCGGCCAGAATCGATTTACCCATATCGCTCGCATAGAAATCAAGTAACGCATCCAGTTGCTCGCTCGTCATGTGTTTTACCCTAAGCTCGATGTGCAGCTCCGCCATTGCGGCTTCGTGCCTGCCCCGAGGGCTGCCCGGCTCCACAGGTGTTTCCGCTCCTCGAATATATCCTCGGCCACCTTCAGTTAGCTCAGCGAGTCGTCGGGCTTTTTCGAATAGATCATCGTTGTTCATGATTGGCTCCAAGACACATTATGATTGAGTTGAGGGTTACTAGCTGGAGCAGAGTGGGGCGTGAAAGAAACGCCATACTTCAGTGGTTTGATTGCAAATACAGAGGGCTGGGAGAGGTTTTTCGTCATATTCTTGTGACTCTGGGTTTAATAGTAAAACCCAGGATGCCGCCAAAGAGGTTGTTGTATACTGCCTCGATCTCTTCTTTATTGATGCTACCGCCAAATATCATCATCTCAAGTTTCTCTCCGGGTTCTTTCACCAAATACCCCGAGGAAGTGAAGCCGCATTTTTCATAGAATGACTTGCGCTTTATCCTCTGCTGATAGTTGTTTGCCCGCTGATCCAGTTCCTCAATGTTAGCGACAATCCTTTTTCCGGCATGGGCGTCCTTGATTAAATTCATTACCATGTTCCCATAACCAGCAGAGCGGCAGGCTTCTGATATAGCAAGAAAGTGCATGAATACAATGTTGTGATGCTCGGTGATGTAGACAAGGCCGACCCAGGTATCGCGGGAATAAACTACATTGAACCCAGCCTTTCCGTTTCTTAGCTTATAGCGCAGTACCCATGTGGGTATACGCCGAGCTCCGGGAAATGCACTCTTATAGAGGTCAATAACCCTGGAATAGTTCGCATCATGTGTTGTAAGGGGGCGAAGGGTAATGCTCATCTGTGGCTCTCATAGCGAACTTTTAAATAGCTCGGCCTAAGCCGAGTCAGGCGCTGTTAGGCTTTCTATCTATTTTTTAATAACCGGTACCCACCAGCGCATACCCATTTCGCTGAAATGCCGCCAAGGCATAGGAAAGTAGGCTACAACATCCGGCTTGTCTCCGTCTCTTTCATATCCGGTCGCCGAAAACCACTGTCCATAGATATATCTATTGGTTTTCATCGCCTCTCTATAGGAGCACTCAAATTCAGCGTAAGTTGCTTCCGGTACGGTATGTACTTCAAATGGCTCCGTATTCCGTTCGGTTTCAATCTCTATGCCGAGAACGTCTAAAAAAGTATCTTGTTTATTATTTTTCGATGGAAAATAGACTGTTAGTAGCGGCGAATTGGAAACCGTGCCGGGCCTGCCATCTGTCAGTCGACAGAGCGACTTATATTCCTCTGACCCAACATACTCTTTCCAGAATTGCTTGCCATTTTTCGCAAAGTCATCAAACTCAAATTTCTTGCATTTCCCGACTACTCCGAAAGCGGGCCTTTCAACTATTTTGTAATCCATTTTTTCCACACCTGTCTTTTGTACATCTGCCATTTCTGAAGAAAAAGAGGCTTTGTTATAGGTGGTAAGCTTTACATTTGATGATCGCAGTTTGCCAGGATTGACTCCATGCACGGCACGAAATGCCCGGGTAAATGCATTGGGTGATTGATAGCCATACTTTGCTGCTATCTCAATAATCTTTTCTTGGCCGCTTGCTATGTCAACAGCAGCCAGGGTAAATCGCCTTCTTCTCACATACTCTGCAAACGTAACGTCAAAGCAGGAATAAAACACACGCTGAAAATGATATTTTGAGCAGCATGCAATCTTTGCAACATCGTCCACAGAGATATCGCCAGTGAGATTTTCTTCAACAAATTCAACCACCAATCTCATTCTGTCTAGCTTATTCATACAAAAGCCTCTCAATGAGCTCTCATAATAGGTAGCCTGTTGAATTGATGTCTCACCTTTTTCTGCTGTATACGAGTGGCCTGCTTGCCTCACGGCCTTGTCACAGGACTTGTTTTGGGAAAAGTCGTTTTATGTGCTGATTGAATGCTGACACCATTCTGCACGCTATGCACCTTTTGCAGGGTCAATCCGGGAGTGACTCCAAGTCAAACTCAGGATCTACGATTCGTTGGTTGGATGCTGTAAATATGATTGGGATGGTGACTTCCCGGCCATCTTGAAGCCGGTATTTGAAGGGCACGCTAGTGTCCATTCCCGAGGTGAGAATGGCCGTGACGGGCAATTCTTCAATGTCACCGTATCGCTGATCCAGATAGGATCGTAACTCTTCATAGGTATGTACATCTGCAGCTTCAGTCATAACTCTGGAATCACCCGAATGATTATCAATAACTGATACAGTGTTTTCCTGCGAGCAAGAACTAATCGAAAGCACAGTTATAACTAGGAGAATGTTCTTCATTGCTGATGCGCCTAATGCTGCCGTCCCGTAATCGTGGGGCAAGGTGTCTGCCTTGCCATCAAGTCGAATAGTGACTTGCAACCCAAGCTTCTGGGCGTTACGAACAGAAATAATGCGAAGTGGGTCTCCGGAATGGGGGTGGTGGCAGGCGACCAGAAGCCGTGGACATTCATGTACGTATTCCGAACATACGACAATGTCGAAATCATGAGGAAGTTTTTAAAACGCTCTATTGATCGGGTTAATCATCCTGACCATGATTTTCCAATTGATTCTTCAGAGTTGCCAGATCATTGCCAATGTTGCGGAAGGTAGCATCTTCCACCGTCATGGCTTCCAACTTTTTCTGCAGAATTTTGTAGTATTTTTCCACTTCCCTGCGCATAGCAGTGGGGTTCTTGGCGAAAGCAGAATTCTGTGAAGCGTTGATTGTGTCTCTGCCTCCCTGGCCGAGCAAGAAGGTAGTCTCCGAAGCATTGCTACTGCGCGCCCGGATCATAAATTCCGGCTCGCAAACCCGTTCGGAAATATGGGACATGGTGGGCGTATATTTGTAGCACTGGATATCGTAGTCATCATCGTCATTCAGCTCATTGAAACGGGCGAAAAAAGCTTCCTCCACTTCAATAATCATATCCCGCAGACGGCTGCGGGTGACTTCGCCAGTAATAACAATCTCATAGGGCGTCTCGTCAGAAGCGCTGGCACTTTGATTCTCCGGCGCGGATTCCTGAGCGATTACGAAAGATGATAAAGCGGGTAGCAGTATTAACAGGGTCGCGGTGATTTTCATGGGCACTCCCTCTCTTTTGTTTTGTACCTATCCTACCAGTTTGCCCCACAATTCTCACTATATCTGAAGCTATTACGAGAGTCGAGGCTCCTCAGCTGGTTGGTTTAAGGGTGGGGCGTAGGCCAGTCCTTGATTGATTTGAGTAAATGGATTGTCATGTGCCGACGAGAACACGTTTTAGACTAACTTCTTTTCAAAGAGTACTTTGCTATTCTCGCGTGTTGTCTCTTTCCAGCCAAGGCGACTGTAGATGGCCAGATTTTCGGTTAGTAGTACATGCGTGGCTAGATGTAGTATCGCGAACCCGTGGTGTTTTGCTTGGTTTTCAGCAAAGCTGAGAAGGCCGCGCCCAAGTCCATGACCTTGAAAGTCTGTATCTACTGCGATGTTGGAGAGTGTTGCGCCCTCAAGGTCAAAACACATGCTAAGCCCGCCAACAATCTGGCCCTCAGATTCTGCTACCCAGGTAGGGTAGTTCTGGATCTCCGCTGTATAGTCGATCTCTAATGGCGGCAGAGTTTCGCCGGCCATTCTCTCTGCGTAGATAGAGTAAGCTCGGTGCATACAACGCCTTAGTCCATCAGCATCTTCAATATTGGCTTTTCTGATTTTCCAGTTAATCATGAATCTGAACTAGGCGATGATCAACGCTCTTGTTAATAGGCGCTGCGTAAATAGCGTCTTAAAGCCCCGTAGGGGCGATTGAGCTGATTGTTATGTTTCCGAATCACACTAGTTCCAGCAGCTCCTCGATGGGTGGCACGTCATCGAATTCAGGAAGACCATTGGACTGCTGGAAACTCATATTTCTAGATAACATGTTTACATTGGCTAGAGGTACTACTGACTCCGAAGTCGACAATGTTGCTATTATCAAGCCAAGATAATTCGCTTTCGGGTTGTGATTAAACAGACGAGTGCCACAGTAAGAACAGAAACATCTAAAAGATTCAGTGCTTACCACTTCAAATTTGGAAAGTAAATCTTGCCCTTTGACAATCCTTAGTTTCTCGGCCGTCATTAACGCCACAGGGACGAATTCTGCTCCGTGAGCCAGACGACAGAATTTGCAATGGCAGTTGAGCGCGATTTCTAGAGTGTCGTCGACTTCATAATTTATTTGGCCACATAGGCAACTTCCAGTGTGCACTTAGTTTCTCCTGGCAAACACAATGCGTTTGTTATGTTCTGACAAAATTAAATTCAGCATTACCTTTTCTTAAAAAATATAAAGCCACACAAGTTGCTACAATTGCTATGACAACTCCAAATTCATCTATATACCAAGCAGAGTTTGTGTTTGTTATTGTAATAGGTGTGAATAACTTTTGAATAAATATATTCGAACTAGCATGATAAATAACTGCAGGCCAAAGGCTATTAGTTTTCATGCGAAAGTAAGCCATAATTACCCCTGTAGCAGTTATAAAAACGGAGAACATAAACAGCTGGTAATACAATGGTGTTGCGTCATTACCGTATAACCCTAAAATAATTAGAGGCCAGTGAAATAATGCCCAAATAAATCCACTTACTAATCCAACACCTGTAAAAGACATCGTTTTAGCAAGTTCTGGTACTAGAAAGCCCCGCCAACCAATCTCTTCGCCCAAAATAGACGGTAATGAGACAAAAAAACTAATCGTCGCAATCAATCCGAAATGAAAAAGAAATATAGCAAGATCATTCCAATGAGCTAAGTTATAGCTTTCTTTTTGCTCTGACAAAAAATCAGCATTATAAAATTCACCGAAGCCACACGCCCATATAATTAGATAGGCAAGAAGCGCAATAACAAGTGGCAAAAGGTAGCTTGCACGTTGATGTTTCCACTCACCCCATTGCCAACCTAAGCTGGATAATTTTCGCTTTCTTAAAAGGCAAGTAACCAATGTAGCCGCGCCAACTGACAACATTAGTGGTGTCGCTTGGCCCATTCGATAAATTAACCAATACCCTAAAAGATAAAAAGCTACAACTAATATCAAAAAAGTCGCTAAAGTTAAAATTGTGTCTTTAGAAATTTTCAATATGGCCTCTGATTGACTGAATTAAGAGCATAACGCCCTTAACAATAGAGCGGGCCGCATAGCGGCCTGTTTTAACTGATTTGAATGCTATTGAGCGGTCTCCTCAAGCCTTTCAGCCAACCAGACTTTGATGATGGATTGTCTGGTAACTCCAAGCCGTGCCGCTTCTTTATCGAGAGAGGCAATCATCCAAGTAGGGAAGTCGACATTAACTCGTTTCTGTTCCTGGTTCGGCTTCTTAATCTTGGATAGGTCAAGGGAGCTCGAAATATCTTTGCCAGAATCAAAGTCTGAATCAAATTTTCTAGATTTCATAAATCTTCACTTCCTCGTCGCGAGATCGACGTACTGAAATAAGTCTGATGTTCTCGCCTCGATAAGTAAGGACCGCAGACCAGTGTTTCTTGGATATCCTGCCGATTGCCAGGAATCTAGGCTCATCTTCAGTTTTGGCTGGAACCACGATTAAGTCTGGGTCGAGCCACAAAAGCTGTGCTTCAACAGAGTCGATACCATGCTTTTTGAGGTTGGATGAGCTCTTTCTGGCGTCATATTCAAACGAGAACATGGTATAAAGAATATACCTTTATGGCACTAACGTCAGTAAAGCGTCAATGACGCAGCGCACTGGGGCGACTAAAAAGGCGAAGTGTTTTGGACGTCCCGGCGACCAGCGGGAGCGATTGTTGCGCATTGTTATGGGGTAATTTCAAAATAGTATCTCAAACCCTGTTTCTGATATGAGCGTTATTCCGTACAGCGACATTAAACTCAACGGCATGGATGGAACTAACCATATCGCAATGACAATAAATTTTATGAATTTTGAAAAATTTCTACGCCTTAGATTCGCAAAGCTCATGAAACCAAGCCAGATAATTGTCGGTAAAAACCAAAATACAATAGCTGTTGCTCTAGCCGCGCCATCTAGTCCAGTTCCGTTATTTACAGCTAGCAAGGCAATAGCTAGAACAACTGCGATAATTGGCGTTAAGAACCATATATTGTATTTATTCATACACAATGTACGCCAAATATTCGTTCCACTGCATAACGCCGTTAATAATAGAGCGAGCCGCATAGCGGCCCGTCCTTATTGATTTGATTGTTATGTTCCTTGGCTTGCAAGGTTAGAAACTTCTCGCCAGGGGCGAATATGATTTAACTCATCTGCCAATTCATCTTCTGCAATTTCAGTATCATAAGCGGCTTGCGCTCGCAGCCAATAGCCATTAGAAAGGCCAAAAAACTTACAAAGCCGCAAGTCAGTATCTGCAGTAATAGAGCGTTTTCCAGAAACGATTGCTCCAATACGCTGGGCAGGTACCTCAATCTCTTTAGCGAGGCGGTATTGAGAAATGCCCATAGGCTCCAAAAATTCCTCTTTGAGCAATTCGCCTGGAGATATTGGCTGTATATTTCTCATAAATAGGCTCCTAGTGGTAATCCACTATTTCTACATCATGAGCTCCCGATTTGGTCCATCGGAAGCAGATTCTAAATTGATCGTTTATTCGAATGCTGTACTGTCCTTTCCGATTGCCTTTAAGCGCTTCAAGTCGGTTGCCTGGCGGCACTCTCAAATCTTCCAGTTTTACAGACACTTGCAACTGCCTGATCTTTCGAAGGGCGATACGCTCGAAATTAACAAACTTCCTTACCTTTTGTCCTTTGGCAAGCAATTCTGTGTCTGGGCACTTGAAAGAAACAATCATGTCCTGAATAGTAACGCGGAGCGATAATAACGTCAAGCGTTACTATTAGTATTGGCTTCTCAGAATTCGTGGAACATAACGCCCTTAATAGAGCGGGCCGCATAGCGGCCCGTTCTTATTGATTTGATTGTTATGCAGCAGATTCATGCTCGATATCCCAGCCCGGGAATACAAGCACTGCTGGATGGCAATGCAAAGCCCTTGCAAGGACTTTGGCGCGTTCAACGCCAAGCTGCACTCGGTCGTTTTCTATTGCTGAAATGGTTGACTGAGGAATCCCGGAAACCTGTGCTAGTTCGTTCTGGCTTAGCTCCTGCAATTCTCGCAAAATCTTGACAGATTCGCCGACCGATACGTCGACATTTCGTTTAGCTATTCTGTAATCGTTCATATCACTTTCTCCGGTAGTCATGCGGAGTAACGTTTTCTACCTGGACGAGTACTTGGTCTTTTTCGATCTTATAGATGACGCGATACTGAATATTAAGTCTTGAAGATCGGAAGCCTTTCCATTTCCCCGATAAGGATTCATCGCGAAAGCCTTTGATCGATCTGAGACCAGTAGGTCCCGATATTGAGACAATATCTTTCCACTTTTCATACCGCTTCAGCACGTCCGTAGGCGCTGAAGCAAGACTCTTTGATACTCGTTTGTGTTCGTATACCACCCACATATCAAAAATAGTATATATACTAAATATGGTATGTCAATATTCTTGCGAAAGCCCCGATCTAAGCCGTATAACGGCCTTAATAATAGGCGCAACGATAGCTGCGCCCTAAAGGCCCGAAGGGCCGATTGATCTAATTGTTTGAGCGCATTAGCGCTGAAACCCTGCGTTGATAGTTTGGGTTCCATCATTTGACAACCAGCCAGGGGAACTTCCATCTCGGAAAAGCACCTTAAGCCATGGTTGCACATTTGGATAACTTAGAATTCGAGCATCGGCTATATCTAATTCGCACACAGCATCCTTAGCCCTAACCTTGGCTATACCCTCACCCAGATAGTACAAATATATTGCTATATCTCCAGGTGTCATTTGGGTTTCTCCATTTTCAGGAAGAGGATCGCAATTCATCAAAGTCTCTTCCTCAGCGACTTCAATTTCACCAAAAGTGATTATTCTAGTTAATCCGTCGGACTTTACGTAGGGTATCTTCCATTGCTCTCTATACGGAATTTCATACTGAGCGGATTCTAGGTTAGATGTTTCATACAAGAAAAGCACATCTTCTTTGGCAGCGTAGATTGGAATTAACTCTCCAAAAACTCCTGGAACTTCCATTATTGCTGGCTGGGGGAAAGCGGCCAGTGGGCACCAGAGAACTATAAAGAATGCACTTAGTTTAATCATGCGCTCTAACGCCCATGTTGATTGGCTTGGCGTAAGCCAAGTCCTTAATTGAACTAATTGTTAAATTGCCTCGAAGGCTTCCTCTAAACTAAAAGTATACCTTTTCGGTATATACCCAGGCCCAGTTGGCCGGCAATCCACAGCTAAGCTGTGTATTTTCTAGAAAATCATCTCGAATCTGGAAGTAATGCAATTCTTGAGACTCGCCTACCAGTGCCGAAAACACTACATTACCTTGAGCATCAGACGAGGATATTATTATTTCACCAACTCCACATTCAGAAAAAGCGGAGAAGTCCGCAGTAAAGGAAAGAGACTCTCTTTCTCCAGGCCCCACCTCTGTTCTTTGAATAAGATCTACAACGATTCCGGATCGAGTGATCTCATCTTGTGAAAGTTCTATTACAGCTACAGATAAAGCATGCGCTGCTGATGACGCTAAGATGAGTGCGAGCTGTAATAGGAAATATCTCATACTGGCTATTTAACGCCTGCAATAAACGGCGCCCTGACAAGGGCATCCGGTGGAGGCCCATCGGGCCGGAACGAATTTGATTGCCTTGTTAAATTTGGTTGCGGCCGACGACATGGACTGCCCCTGCAGCAATGAGCGCGATGATGGCGACAATGTCTGCGATGACGACCTTGCGAACGGACTCATTGTACCCGCCAACTGACCACGCAATCGCGATGAAGGACACAACGCTGACGATACCCGCGATGATTGCCAGTGTTTGTAGCGATGGCTGGAAGGCTGCGTACACCAAAAACAGGCCGAGAAGCCCAAACAAAATGGCCCGGTGACGCATCAGGATTTCAATGTTGGGCTCACCCAGGGAAATGCCATACAAAGCGGCAAGGCGCTCCACGCCCAAAACTCCGGAAACGGGCAAGAGATGAATGATGCCTACGAGCACCAGTATGCCTGTGACAACTTTCCCCATGTTTGCTTTTCCTCCCTGAATTCAACGCCCTTATTTATGGGCAAACTGCGCAGCAGTTTGTCCTTAAGCCCGCTAGGCGGGCGATTGGATTAATTGTTAGGCAGCATTCTGCGCTTCTTTTACCCACGCCCGAGTTTGCTCCCAGGCATGAGACCAGGCAGTCCAAGCAGAATTTGCCCATTCTCTTGCTTTGATCAAGTATTCGTCTGGGTCTGACAATTCATTAAGATGCATTATATTGATAAAACCTCGGTGCAGCTCAGGAGGAACTGCTATGCGGGTAAATTTGCGGGGGCCATCAACAAAACGCTTAAGTGTAGGCGGCAGATGTAGACTCTCACCGATTTCGATAGATCAGCATATTCCTGTTAGATGGGCTGTAGCTGATTTAGTGGATATCATATATTTTTCGGGGTGTTGTAAACAATATGCGTCAACCGTTAAACGATGTGCACGAAAAAGTAGAGGGTTCGAAAATTCTCTGCCGATAAGTTTGGAGAATAATTCATCACAGCCAGTTAGCCCATCGACGTTTGGCGCCCCACAAGAGGGGCAATCTATAATTGAAGTCACAATCCTACCTACTGATGCCTAACGCCCTTGTTAATGGGCTCGGTGTAAGCCGAGTCCTGAATTGAACTTATTGTTAACTTTCTTTAATTGCACGTAAATACTTGTAGTCTCCAGCTTCATCCGTGTACTTGGAGATAACCTCATTAATATGACCAGAGTCGATATCACTGCTAAGTCTACTCAGTCCATTTTCCAATTCTGGCCCGGGGCAAAACCTGTGAAATGACGAGATGCCATTCCGTACCCGTTCTGATAGGTACAGTTCTGGCCTCTGTTTGCCACTGTATAGGAAAAGATCGGTCAGACCGGGATTAATATAGAAGTTTTCGGTCAATTCGAGACGCAGGCCTGCCTCATTGAGACCGCGTTGAATCTCGTCTAAACCAGGCATGCTCAATACTGATTTCGACATCATCTCGGGAAAATATTCGGTCAACCAGTATTGCCGAAGTTGTTCCGGCATTGCTGTTAAAATCACTAAAGGAGCCCCGCTTTTTAGTACCCTTGCTGCCTCCTTCAATGCGGAATTCAAATCTACGAAATGATGGATTGCTAAAGTGATCATTGCTCCATCGAAGAGGGCATCATCAAGATCTATGTTTTCTGCGTCTCCAGCTTCCCACGAAATATTAGTTCTCTTTGAGTGGGCCTTTGAAAGCATCTCTTCTGAAGAATCTATTGCGTGCCATTCGCCTCCAAAATTTGAGACTGCAATAGTGTAGTTGCCTGTTCCGCAGGCTAAATCTAGATATTTTCCATCGCTACGTAAACCAAGCAATTCAGCAAGTCGACTAGCTATGCCTGGATCAGCCTTACGGGTAATGTCATAACCCCGTCCAATATTGTTGTATATCTGATTCATGGCACTATTTTGTAAAGCTAACGCCCTTGTTAATGGGCGCAGCTTTGGCTGCGTCCTAAATTGAATTCATTGTTATGTGTTCTTTAACAAAAATATTTAATCACTGATTGGTATCCTCGTCAGTACCATCCATTCGGAGCGCTTTGCATCTAGCGATATACTCCGACGGATATACAGATGTAGAGCCGTTGCGAATCGGGCTGCCCGTAACAAGAATCCAGTTACATTGCATTAGTCCGGGTAGGTCATCGTGTCGAAGCAAGTACTCTTTTGACGACTGGCTATCACCGGAATACCAAAATATTTCCCAGCCATCTGCTACTAGCTGGGGTAAAGACCTATTGGAGTCTTCCCACCAAGGGTCCTGCGTAGGAGATTGCCCATATGACAGAGAAGCAAGTAAAAAAGGAATTACTAATTGAATTTTGCGCATAGCTACCTCCGACACACATAACGCCCTTAATAATAGGAGCAGCCGTGAAACGCTGCTTCCTTTTTGATTTGATTGTTATGTTGCGCGGGCACGGGCCCTTGCATATATGTCGAATATGACATAATCTACACCTCATGAGCCCAAAGGACAAGCCACTTGTGTGGCTCCATGGAGAGGTTAAAACGCCTCCGCTTTCCGCTGCTGCTAGACTGGAAGCAGGGTACCTGCTGAGAGTATTGCAGAGCGGGACATTGGTTACCATGCCGCATTCCCGGCCCATGCCCTCCATAGGGCGAAGCTGTCACGAGTTGAGAATCACTGATGAGGACAAAATCTGGCGGATCATCTATAGAATTGACACCGATGCAATAGTGATAGCAGATGTGTTCGGAAAGAAAACTGCCAAAACGCCTAAAAACGCTATTGATAATTCTAAGGCCAGATTGAGGAAATATGACGATGAAAGCCGCTAAACGAAAGACACTTGAAGCCAAGGGCTGGAAGGTAGGTTCTGTAGAAGACTTCTTGGAACTATCGCCTGAGGAAGTGGCATACATTGAGATGAAGTTTGCCCTGAGTAATACCCTTAAGGCCCATCGAGCCAAGGAAAAGTTGAGCCAGGTTGAAGTCGCTAAGATTTTCAAAACCAGTCAGTCCCGTGTTGCAAAAATGGAAGCGGGTGATCCTTCAGTATCAATTGATCTTCTTGTTAAATCTCTTCTTGCTCTAGGAGCCTCACCTAAAGATTTGGCTAAGGCTATCTCCTAACTTAGAAAGCAACATAACGCCCTGGTTAATAGGCAAGTGGCGTAGCCAATTGTCCTAGAGCCCCGAAGGGGCGATTGAACTGTTTGTTATGCATACTGCTCATTGCCACCGTCGTCGACCAACGATTCCATGAAGTCTTTGAATTCCCCAACCGCGCCGCCGGCGCCAACTGCATCCATTATGCTGGCTAATAGCTTGTCAAGTGAGCCCATAAACTTAAATAGTATTGAATTCGTAAATGTATTCGAATAGTTATTATTGTTAGAAGCATTGGCAAACGAAGTTGAAAAGTGATTAATTACTTTAAATTTGAAATTCAGCTGATTTCCAGATAATCCGTGCAATAAAAAATCTACTGGCTCCGCAAACCTTATTGCTTCTCGGAGAAACTCGAAGTGTATTGGTAACTCTTCCCAAGCTGCAAAGTAACTTTCTTGAAATCCGTCAATAAAATACCTACGATCCCTCGATTCTGAGAGTAGTGCTTTCAGAAATGTTTCGAGCTGGTCCGCGAAATGTAGCAAGCGGTCTCGCTCATTGTCGCCGTTTCCAAATTCGATTAGATCCATAGAGTTTCCCCGGCTGCACTATCTTGTGTGCATATCGCCCTTGTTAATGGGCGCAGCTTAGGCTGCGTCCTTTATTGAACTGATTGTATGGTCTTATTTCCATGTTTCTGACCAAATAGTTAAAGTGA